>Ga0209405_1000017_pt1:0-140000 | contig 141669 bp, 119 predicted proteins | sample COGITO_mtgs_1105_6_FD_184803 | JGI IMG/M metagenome (GOLD analysis project Ga0209405, IMG submission 184803) | Pelagic marine microbial communities from North Sea - COGITO_mtgs_110516 (SPAdes) (version 2) | ecosystem: Environmental > Aquatic > Marine > Epipelagic ...
CTCTCACACCATCGTCTCCATTACTTACCCTTATTCTCACACCAGCCTTTTCAGATGTAATGGTACGGTCGCGGGCGAGGAAGATCTCTCACCTACCGGACAAAAAGGTGGTTGACGTTTAACCGCATCGCCTGTGGGGCCGATTTATGTAAAAATAGTAAAGAAATAGACAAATAATTACTGAAATTATCCATTTAACTTCTGGGGTCAAAATTCTGCTTATTTGGGTGATAATCCTATTTTCGGTCGTTCGAACTGGTTCTAAAGATGTTACGTTTACGGTAATAGAGTCTCCCCAAAGCCGACCTAAAATTATGATGGTAATTAGTAGGATTAGGCAATAATACCCCCGTTCTAGAGAGATTACTCCTGCCCAGTCAAGTTCGGCCAATGGGTTATCTCCTATAGAGATTCCTTTTGCCCAGTCAATGGAAGAAGATAGGGGTTCGGTCACTGTCCCCGTAGAGTTTAGACTTTCTCTCTTACTCTTTGCTGGTCCTCTGATGTCTCTGAATTGATAAAAGAAATTTTATTAGAGCTAAGTATACCATAAAGAGCAAACGATTGTAGGATAACTTGTAACTGTTTCAAGATGATCATTTTTATTTAGGTTGTTTACGGGGTCAATTGTTGTATTTATAGAGGTGATTTGTTCGAAATTTGTATTTTTTGTTTCCTGATTAATAAACCCTTTCGCTTGTAATTCCATTTTAATCGTTTTGAGAACATATTGATACTGAATCTTTTCGATAAATACAGCAATTGACCAAGGTTGTTTCCACTGACTAAAATCTCCCATAAGCTCATACTCATCACCATTCCAAACAAATCCAAAATCGGGTCCCTCTTTTTGAGGTAGACTAATTGATGCCCAACTTTCACGATACCATTTAATATCTAAAGCGATTAACGAATATTCTAAAATATTTAATTCTGTAAGACAGGTTTTAACTGAGCTTAAATGTGACATATGCTTTTAATTGAATAAATACAATTGAGTTGTTAGTTATTATTATAGTCATAATTCTAAAATTATTATAAATTTTTATTAGATTTAAATGTCTTTTCCACTAAGATTATAAATCTAAAAAATATAATTCTCATCGATTAGATTTTTCAAGGTTTATCTGCTATAAGGTTTAAAATAACTTTAAAATTAGAAAAAAAGTTATTTTAGTTGTAGATTTATAATGATTTGTTAGAACTATTCCATCTGATAAAACGGATCTGAGAAAAAAATAAATTAATTATGAGCGATAAATAACAATATTTAAGGTAAATATTATACAAAAGTAAGTTTCAATAAATATTTTACTATTTTTTAATAAATTTTAATCATGATTACTCTTAATTTTCTATAAATTTAAAAATTATCAATTATAATAGAGCATTATATTGAAAAATCGATCAAAAAATCTAGTGTGATACTCTCTGTAAACAACTGTGCTTTAACAAACAAGTTTTGGTTGTTCCGTTTTTAAACTTTATCGTAAAATTATAAAAAAGAAAATTTAGTAGTTCTATCTTAATTAATAAAAATTTTAATGCTAATAATTCACTTATGATTAATCTCATTTCAACTTTACTTATTATATTTATTTTGATTCGTATACCAAATAGTACTACTTTGGAAAATTTTGGAAATCTATCTCAATCCGGAAATTTTGGGCAAGAGTTAGGGAGTCCCAAGACAACGAGAAAAAATTTAGATATTGTTATTGGTAGTCTTGTTCTTGTACTTTTTATTTCTGTTTCTTTAATACAGAGTGGTTCATTTACCCAGCTTATGTGATAAAATTATGATATATTTACTATAACGGATTTTGATAAAAAATGGACTAGTTCTATCGAAAATCCAGTAAAAGAACTTAAGCTTCATCGCAATGTTTTTATTTTTTTAGATCAAGTACAATGATTTTGGTTCTAAAAAAATAATCGAAAAAATTAGGCAAAAAATAAATTTAGATGCTATAAATTATTTTGATACAATACACGATATTAATATCGTGTATTATTGTTTTGTGTTTACACAACGTTCTACTTAAATTTACCGAGCCTAGAACTATCATTTGTGAGATTGCCCAAAAAGTACTAAACTATGAAACTATTATTAGCAAAAGCAAATACTCAGCGTATAAGGAAGGTGGCGCAATTTATAAATAAATAATCTACAATATTGACCCTTTACGACGCGAAAACTAGAAAAAACACTATTTTTAAGAACTAAAGAATTGATCTTGAAACTTCTGAAAGACACATCGACTAGTACTTAGAATTGCTTAAACAACCAAAAGTTTAGAAAAGAGGGGTATGTCGTTATATAGAAAAGATCGAGATAGATATTTGGAATTATTAAAATATCAAGTACAATTGTCTGATCAAAGATATTGGGAAAATAGAAAAAACTATTTTTCTGTTATGAATAATTTAATTACCGAAAAACTTACTGCTGAAGATTTCATTGTGAGTTTCGGTGTCTCTGGGAAAAAGATGCAGATAGATTTGCGGCAAATTGTGAACCTAATATAGCGCAAAAGGGTTTGGTAAGTAGATGGACAAAATATTTTCTGATTGTGAAGTTTTTGAACCCGAAGCTCAGAAAAATGAACAATATGGTGAAAAATGGTTAAAAGATTCAGTTAGTAATGTTTTAATACAAATTCAAAAAGAATCAATTCGAATGGGAACGCTATTAGCCTGTAATTTTAATAAATTATCATAATACAATTAAAATTCAGAAATTAATTGTATTACGAGAAATATTTATATTTCGTCTTCACTACTAAAACCCGTTATTTTCGCTCTATTTTAGTTATAGGTAAGTTGTTAATTAAAACTAATATATTTTCATTATAGGCGATTTTAGAGCCGTTTCAGAGTATATTTGATTATCTGATTCCTTGATTAATCTAAATGGAAATATCTAATTAATTTCTACATTATGATTGTAAAAATAGGGTAAACTCTAAACTTCAGGAAATTATTTGTAAATAATTTATATTTTTCTAAGTTCTATATTACAATTTTAATTAAACTATGATTTATTTACAAATTTAACTTCAAATGCAAATTAATAAAAAATATTTTACGTTCGTGTTAGCTCAAAAAGCAAGAATCAAATTCTTTTATTAAGTCTCAAAAAGACCAATTAATTCAAAACGGAATTCAAGCAGAAAATATTCGAATCGAAGTTGGGTCGGGAGCCAATGAAATTAAAAACCGCTGTCTTTCAAAAGTTAATGGAAGAAGAATTAAAACCAAATGACTTTTAATGTTACTAAAATCGATCGGTGTAGTACAAATACCCTTGAGTTTTTAAAACTACAAGATATTCTTTTCAAACAAAATATTCTTTTCGTTGCTTTGGATTTACCGACTTCAGTTGATTTAGTACTAATAAACTTATAGCTACACTCTTTCTGGGATTGCTGAATTTGAAAACAACCGACGCAAAGACGACAAAAGCAAGAAATCCGAGTTGCCCAGCAAGAAGGCAAATATCAGCCGAAAACTCTGATCTAAAACTTTGATTAACAAAGTCAAAGATTTGAAAGCGAATTCCAATTTATCTGTGACTGAAATTTCTCGAGTCATAGAAATCAGTCGACCCACCATTTATAAAGTTTTAAAAGAGCATTTAGGTTACGTATCAAATCGATTAGTTAAGAACAATAGATAATAGTCAAAACACAATCAAAGGATCTTATTGCTTTTATTTCGTGTACAAAAAATATTTCTTACTATATCTAGGAGATAATAAATGAACAAAATTAATTTACTTTTCAATCCAAAATCTAGAGGATTATATTTCTTTCAATATTCCAGGTCCAGATAATAGAAAATCCATTGCAAAATATTTATTTGAGAAGTTCGATTTTAATTCCACTTTTGCAAAAGGTCAAAATGAACAGCAAAATCTTGGTTTTATTTATCGAGAAACCAACCGTTTCTTTCAGACAATTGGAATATGATCCATCAGCGAGCTTCTTCGATTTCTCTTGTGTTAGACCCCAATTCGTATAATCATTTACGCAAAGGGCATGGACAAAAAACGCGCAAAATTACCACCCACCAGCGAACGCCCTCCTTAGATGATCCTTTTAGATCTAAAAGATAGCGCTCTCGCGTCTGGGCCAATAGTCCTCGCCTACGCATTTGCAATCGTACCCAATTATTTACTTCATCTCTTGGGGTGAATCGTTTGATCTGTCCTGATCCCACTTATGATGTACCCACAATTCAAATACCCATATCCCGTTTAATCGAGTGAGAATCGCTCTTTGAAGCAAATACCATTGTATATCTTTATATAATCCCAATAAGTATTGCTATAATTTTGGTGGGTTTGGGTACATTATACTAACGTGCGTACAATTTTTAAAACCAATTCGAAAGGTCTAAAATGGGATTCACAATCAGATAAGTAGAATTTGGACTCCAGAAGTTCGATTGATAATTTTATTAATTCGTGTATATTTTTTTGACTATAGTTACACAAATCTCAACATGTTACACTTGGGCCAATGTATTATATTGCTAATGGATGCACTTTTCACCTAATATTACTCGGTATATTCAATGGTTGGAATTACAAGTACGCATCATATTACTCTAAGTCTATTTCTATTCATCCGTCTGTACAAAAATTACTAAAAAATATGCTGATTCGTCGTATGTACTTTCAGGAAAATTTTTACCTGTAAAGAGATGATTCTAATATGTCTGTCGTTAACTTTCTTGTGTTGTATACAGTGGTTAAATAGCAGTAACATTTTTTAGCGATTAAGTGATAACAATTTACCGAGACCTCATATTTTGAAAATGGAATACAATCATTTGAGAAAAATTGAATTATTTAAAATTATTTATTCAAATGTTTTAGTATTTATAGACAAAATAACATTTTGATGATTTATTTTTACTAATGATTCGTTTTTAGATTTTATCCTCATATGAAATAATAAATCTAATTCTTTCAAGGTTAAAGCTAGCGTAAGATCAATTTAATTTCACACAAATTCCTAATATCAAATCAATTATTATTATGATAGGGAAATTATTTGTTTTAACACTAAATAATCATTTTTTAAATATATTCTGATTTAGTATTTTGTTGTCGCTTTTAAGTTTAATAAATTGAATAATTTTCTACTATTTAGTATTATTAATTTATAGGGTCGATGCCCGAGTGGTTAAAGGGGGCGGATTGTAAATCCGCTGGTTTGGCCTACGTTGGTTCAAATCCAACTCGACCCATAATTTTTATTTATTTAGTTTTATATAAACTTATTATTAAAATGAAGAGTACTCGCTTTTTTTCTATTTTTAATCAATCATATTTATAATACGAATTTAAATTAGACTTTTGAATCGTTAAATATAGATATAGTGTTAATTCTTCAAATATAGACGTATTTATAGTATCCATGTTTTATCAAATTAATTAGAATTTATATTAAAGAGGAAGTACTATGTTTGAACGATTTACTGACCAAGCAATACGTCTTGTTATGCTTTCGCAGGAAGAATCCCGTAGAATGGGACATAATTTTGTTGGGACAGAGCAAATTTTATTAGGGATTATATCAGAACCAAATGGTCTCGCCGGAATTACAATACGGAATATTAAAAACGGTAAAGTGCGTTCGAGTAAGATTATGATTACATTAAGTGATGCTCGTAAAGATGTTGAACGTCTCGTTGGTCGTGGTTCAGGTTATGTTGCTGTTGAAATTCCATTTACCCCTCGTGGAAAAAATGTTTTAGAGCAAGCAATTGATGAGTCACGTCGATTGGGTCATAGTTATGTGAGTACTGAACATATTCTTTTGGCTTTACTGTGTGAACGCCAAAGTTTGGCCGTAAAATTACTAAAAGAGTACGGGGTACGCATTCCGACTTTAATAAACAACTTGATGCGGGAAATGAAAATCAATAGACCAAGTGGTAAAGCAGGAAACTGGGAAACTTGGGAGTCGTATATTCAAGGGATTCAAGGGCATAATTCGTCAAACAACCTCTCCAATGGAATGAGTAAAGCCCTTACTTCTTATTGTACAAATTTAAGTGCCGACGCAAAAAAGGGAAATCTTGATCCAGTTATTGGTAGAGATACCGAGATTCAGAGAGTAATTCAAATTTTGTCACGTCGTCGTAAAAATAATCCTGTACTTGTAGGTGAACCAGGGGTTGGGAAAACAGCGATTGCCGAAGGTTTAGCACTTTCAATTTTACGAAAACAAGTTTCACTCGGTTTATTATCAAAAAAGGTAATCAGTTTAGATCTCAGTTTATTAATTGCAGGAACAAAATATCGTGGTGAATTTGAACAGCGGTTAAAGGATATTATTAAAGAAATTCAAATTACAAGAGCATATATTTTATTGATTGATGAAGTTCATACTTTAGTTGGTGCAGGTGCTGCAGAAGGTGCAATTGATGCAGCCAATATCCTTAAGCCACCTTTAGCGCGTGGTGAATTACAATGTATTGGTGCTACTACATCTGCAGAATACCGAAAATATATTGAGCGTGATCCCGCTTTAGAGAGACGTTTTCAACCAGTTCAAATTGCTGAACCCACAATTTTAGTTACTCAAGAAATTTTACAGGGTTTACGTGAGATTTATGAAAAACATCACCGAGTGATCCTTACGAAAGAGGCTCTAATTGGTGCCGCATCATTAGCGGCACAATATATTGCCGATCGATTTTTACCCGATAAAGCGATTGATTTAATTGATGAAGCATCAGCTCGTGTACGTTTCTGTTATGATTTTAATCCACCAGAATTATTAGATTTACTCGAGAAATTAAAATCGGTTCATCATATTGAAAAATTGGCGCGAAAAGATAAACATTCCGAAATAATGGCGAGGTGTATATGCACAGAAATTGATATCCGCCTACGTTTAGGAGAAGCCGTAGCTGGCTTATGTTCTATATTAATAGAAAGCAATAAGGAGCAACAAGCACATATTCTTTATTGGCGTTTTAGATTTGTTATTCAAATTCCGAAAGTAATATTAAGACGTCATGATCGTGTTGTTATGTTTTTACCGGATCAAAATATAATGAAACAAAAACTTGCAGCATCAAGACATATTTGTACCGTATTTACATCTTTTAGACCATATCTAGTGCGCAAATTTAAAAATATACAGGCACAACTAATAAAATTAGGCCGAATTTTCGAATTTCCTTTCTTCTATTCTACTAACATTAGAAAAAATGAACTTAACCTGAAATATGTACATAGATTTTTATATTCTTTCACAGGAGTGAAAGGGATAAATAAAAGTGGCCAGCTCGATTTTCGAAAAATCATGAGTCGAAAATATATGAGAGCATCTTTTTTCCTAGATGTAGAACAAATCCTTTCATCGCTAGAATCTTCGGAAGAGTCTCTCGATTTTATTTTTGACGGTAAAAATCCGATGAAACCAAAACAAACAAATCCCTTTATTTTTGAAGCAGATATTGCTAATGTCGTATCATCGTGGACAGATATTCCCATTTCAAAAGTAACAAAAAATGAGTCAAAAAATTTATTAGAAATTGAAGAACGATTACTTAAACGAGTAATTGGTCAAAACAATGCTGTAGTTGCAATTTCAAAAGCGATACGACGGGCGCGTGTGGGTTTGCGTAACCCTAATCGCCCAATTGCCAGTTTCTTATTTTGTGGGCCAACAGGTGTTGGAAAAACAGAAGTTACAAAAGCTTTAGCAGCCGATTTTTTTGGTTCAGAAAATATAATGGTTAGACTAGATATGTCTGAATATATGGAACGTCATACTACGTCGAAGTTAATCGGTTCACCACCAGGTTATGTTGGATATTCCGAAGGTGGTCAACTAACCGAAGCGGTCCGTAGAAAAGCCTATACAGTTATTTTATTGGATGAGGTTGAAAAAGCACACCCAGATGTTTTTAATTTATTACTTCAAGTTTTAGAAGATGGGCGATTAACTGATTCAAAAGGTCGCACAATTGACTTTAAAAATACGATTCTCATTATGACATCAAATTTAGGAGCGGCAGCAATTCAAGAATTTCTTGGAACTACATCTAGTGAGTCGAATAATAATTTAACTTCGGAACATTCCTCACGTCTTATTGACGATATTTTTACTTGGGAAAATGCTAGTGAGGAATTTACGAAACTTTTAACTATCCTAGGGTTTTGTTTGTCAGACAACAATAACCGTTCAAAAGGGGGAATATGGGAGGAGGAATTTAATAAAAATTCGAATGTTAAATTGTATGAAAATTTATCAGAAAATAATTCCAGTGACCTGGATCTAGATGATAGTTCAAATGATCCGATTAAAAATTTAGTTAATATGGAACTAAAAAAATTTTTCCGTCCGGAATTTCTAAATCGCCTTGATGAAATTATTATTTTTAAACCGTTAGATAAAGAAACAATTGCCACAATTGCTGACAATATGATAGAAAAACTAATTGATAGATTATCGGAAAAAGAGTATTTTTTATCGGTTCCTAATGATGTACGTCGAAAATTAGTTGATGAAGGGTTTGATCCAATATATGGCGCACGTCCATTACGACGGGTAATCACACGACGTTTAGAAGATAATCTTTCAAAAGCAATCTTAGACAACGATTTGGACCCGGGAAGTTCCCTGTATGTAGGACTTAATAGCAAAAGACAATACTTAGTACTAGTAGATCCCATTAATACGAAAGTGTCCAAAAAATTTGAAGACTAAACATAATGAATTCAAAAAATGATAAATTATTCACTTAAATTCATTTCTGAATTAACTTAATATTCTGAGATACAAGGATTATTTTATTATTTATCAAAAATATAGCAAATTATAAATTACTATTTAACAACATTAAAATAATATCAAACAGTCTATCCTTAGAGGGTAATATTTAAATTAAATATATACAGAGTCGGGTGGTATAATTTTTAAAATTTATTAGTGCACAGTTTATTTGGGATTTCACTAATAATAACAATACTATATTGGTTCAGTTTAGTAATTCCGAAATTTGGTTTTTTCCAAAATTCGTATTATTAATTTAATTTTCATAAATTTTATTATTTTAGGATTTTTACAACACGTGGCTTATTTTCCTCTAAGTAATTTATATGACTCATTATTATTTTTAATATGGTATCTATCAACAATTCAAATTTTCGGAGAGTATAAAACGAATAGTAAAATTATTAGCTTTAATTTATCCTATTTGTCTTCTATTGATCAGTTTTCCGACATTAATTTTACCAATTGAAATGTATAAAAATTAACCTTGTTAGTTTAAAAATTATAATTAAATTAATTAATATTACATCTAAGTATGATGTTCTTAGTATCAACGTTTATTCTGGGCTGTTATTTTCACTTTATTTTTGTTAATTATATATATAGCCAATTGGTCAAAAACAAATGAAATTGATAATTAGTAAATACTAACGACTAATGTTAACTCTTTACCACAACACAATATTAATTTATTAAATAAGCTTAATTGTTGAGTCTCAGATTTCCATTTTTAACAATAAGTTATTTCCGTGGTTGGGGAGGCAAATAAAGCATGGGGATCGTATTGGAGTTGGTATCTGAAAGAAACACGGGCGTTAATTACTGAATTATATTTGCTAGTTATTTACCGATTAACAAAAAATAACATGGCTGGTACGTTTTTATTATTTGGATATATTATTTCGGAGTCAATTTTTTAAGTAAAGGTTTATATAGTTATGGTCGGATTTTATAAATATTAATTTTTGTTAATTTTTAACTAAAAATTATTATTGGATTGATCATCATCGTATATTAATTAAAGATCAATCCAACTTCCATCGTTAAAATTTTGGGCACTATTCTAATGTTAATTTTTTAATAAATCATATATTATGATTTTTAAAATTTTATATTAAATTCAATCAATATGTTAAAGAACAATCAAATGCCCATCATTCCATATTCTCTAAATTTGATTATTTTTAGATACGTGTGATGAAAACGTATCTATAAAAATACAAAGATTTTAAATTTATTTGTTAATACACAACGTAAAATTTTACCTTGTCGCGTTAAGGGGGTTATCTAATAAAGTAAAGTAATTAAACTCAAGGGTTTTTAGAATTATGCCGTTTGCAATTCCAATCAAGCAATTAATAAACGATTTCAAATTTTATTTGAAATTCTGTTATTATCGTAAATGTTTTATTACTTTCAATATAGTTGAAACAAAAAGGGTTATGTCACAAGTAATCAGATCTGTTTTAGAGGTGGAATTTCCATCGGGTAAACTCCCCGAGTTTATAACAATTACGTAAAATCGGGTAATTTACAATTGTTTGTGAAGTTCACCAATTATTAGGTGATAACCGGGTACGTGCGGTTTCAATGAGTTTAACAGATGTTTATAACGTAGTATTGAGTTTTAGATACCGGTGCACCTATTAAGGTGCAGTTGGAACACAAACACTAGAAAGACTTTTAATGTTTTAGGTCAATCTGTTGATAAACGAGCTGAGTGAAACTTTACCGATTCATCGTAGTGTCCCAGCATTTACTGAATTAGAGAAAACTATCAGTTTTTCAAGTATTAAAGTTATTGATTTATTTAGACCATACCGGCGTGGGGGTAAATTGCTTATCGGTAGTGTAAAATTGTTTGAATTATGCGAACTGTTAGATAGAATCTTTTGTGTCTAACAAGAATTTCGAAGAGAAAAATCATGTATTATTATAAATAAATTATCTCTCAAATAATGATCAAATAAGATGGCTTGATTTTTATTTTAATATGTTGTTGTAAGATTTTATAAAGTACTCTGAGTTGATTAACAAACGTTATTTTCTGAAAATCCTATGTAATAGTCCTTACTCTATACTCTATTTAAATGATAGTCAGAACTTAATAACTGAATTGTTATCTAATTTTAAAAACAATAGAGATTTAAAATTATTACTCGAACTTTTAATTTATAGCAATAAAAATTTATCTAAATGTTAAGTATTCAGTTTATATAACTTAATTACTCAAGGTTAATGGAAGTTAAGTAAAGGATATGAATCTATGATGACCGGAAATACCAATCAATGGATGAGTCTATCTTGAACACGAAGAATCTTAGATAATAAATTTTAAGGGAGATTAAATAAGATACTGCGAAGTACTTATATCCTTCGTTTAAAACAAAACCAGCTTAAGTATATTGTTCCCATCTAAGTTAGCGGAACATTAAAAATTAGAATATAGTACCATTGACGAATCTATGAGATGAAAGACTTTTGGAGAAGCGTGTAAATGATATTCTAACGTCCAAAAAGGTTAAAATTATAAACATTGAGTCGAATAAGCAAAATAGCGTGGATGAAGTAGATTGGACGATAGTTCAAGAACGTATTACTAGACAACAAAGAGACTTTATAAAGTAGTAAGTTGGAAACACGTAGTTCAAGTATTACAATTATTTGAAATTATTTTTACACTAGTTATTACACCCTATATTTCCCGTAGTCAGTTGTCTAATTCTAATTAGAATAACTCATAATTGGCAATCTCATTTTTAAAATATTATAACAATTTTGTACTTTCTATATATAATAGATGACAGTTGTTCTAATACTGATCTTTATCAAATAAATTTGTTGCTAATCTACAAGCATAAAATTAGTTTATATCATTCGAATAAATGGATAACGCATTTTGATTAATGAAACTTATAACTCTCTAGATTTTTGATAGATAAAATAAAATCTAGTTGATAAAAATGAAAAGTCTCTTAGGATTATTTGGAAATAAAAAATTCAAATGATTAAAGAGTAAGAAATTATGTTAAAATTATAACCAAAAGTAAAATACTATGAATCGGGTAAAACGAAATGATAATTTTATTGATAAGACATTTACAATTGTTGCTGATATTTTATTAAAAACATTTCCTGCTAGTAAACAAGAAAAACAAGCATTTTTTTATTACCGTGATGGGATGTCAGCGCAAGCAGATGGGGAATACGCAGAAGCCCTAGAAAATTATTACGAAGCATTACAATTAGAAGAAGATCCATATGATCGAAGTTATATACTTTATAACATTGGACTAATTTACTCAAATAATGGTGAATATACCCTAGCATTAGAATATTACCATCAAGCGTTAGAATTAAATTCTAATCTTCCCCAAGCATTAAATAATGTAGCTGTAATTTATCATTACCAAGGAATTAAAGCAACGGAGAAACAAAATCCACAATTAGCAACAAATTTATTTGACAAAACTGCTGAATATTGGCAGCAAGTTATTCGATTAGCCCCAAACAATTATATCGAACCACAAAATTGGTTCCCAATATGAGGTAAAAAAATTTAATAGATTTTTCGCTGATAATTCCATATATTATCTTCTGTTATTTAGAATTTGATTTTCTCTCAAAAATAATATTTGATTTTAATAATAGATTTTTCACCATCTCTTTTTGTTCTATTTTCCATGGCAACAATTCGATATGCAGGTTTTCTTTTTCTTCCACAACGCTTTAAACGTAATTTTAACATTCTTAATTTAACAATTATTTCTCTAAGAATTTTATAATATTTATCTAATGAAGGTTTTCGATATAATTATAATTAGTTGAATGCCTTTAAAAGTTAATAATAGACTTTATAATAATGTAAAAGCAAATAAAAGTAATAAGATATAATCAACGAAAACAGTCATAAAATAATAAATTTAATATATGAGCGAGTAACAACAGTATATGTAAATAATTAGTATCGATCTATTATAGTTGATAAAATTTAGATTTACAGAAAATAAGATGATTTTCATGCAATTTTTTTGTTATAAAAATTAATTTATTAATTTTATACTAATTATTGAAAAGATTTCTATTCATAATTATTTATTCGCTTTCAAAATTTAATTACGATAAGAATTTATTTTTTTCTGATATTCATTTTTATTAACGATAATAATTATAACAAATACGTAAAGATAAAGAATTAAATTATATTTTCCGAAAAAATTCATTTAATTTCAAAGAACAAACAATCAAATCAAAAAGATTTCTCTGAAAAGAATTATCTATATAGGTGTGTCCACTGATAATCAAAATTTTCAATTATATTATGAATCAAATTTATCTTTTTTAAATACTTATAAGCCAATTTTGAGATTTTTCTTTTTTATAACTAAAGCTATTATTCATGATGAATAGTTCTAGCGAAGTTGAAATTTGTCTTGTCTCCCATGGAAACTAAAACAATAATAAGCGACTGCATTTTCCCTCATAAAACAATAGATGTTTCAGATTGAGAGAAAGATAATTTTTATCATGGATAGACATATATAACAGTCTAAATATTAATTTGAATATAACATTATTATTCTAACATAATGTTTTAATATACTACTTAAGTAATCAAAAAATTGTATCTAAATAGATTCAACTCTGAAATATAATAGTATAATTCAAACTTAGAAAGTCCGGTAACGATTATGTTCAATCTCCTTTTTTATAAAGTCGGTCTTGAATTTTAAGAATTCAAGTGATTTCTACTATCGATCAATTTTGGTGACAAGCAACAAATCATTTTCTTTTAACTCGGATCAATCAGGCGATAAAAAATAGGTCGCTCTCGATTTGATCAGTGCGAGATTTCGACGATATTTTTTCACCTTTGATAAATTCTTGTATGTGCTTATGAGGAGAATTATCCTTTTGTTGGAGACCCTTGTATTTATAAATCTACGATTTTTTGAAACTTCTTCAAACATAAATTTATCCTTCATTATAAAATGTTGATTAAGTATAAAATCTGCACTTTGCTCAAAAAGTCAAGTAAAACAAGTTTTTATGACAATACTGACGATAGAGTTTACCCTTACTGAACAGGCTGGATGGGTAATCTGATGATCAAATCAAGGGAGTAAGTAAATTTCAATTATGCTCTGAAATGAAAATAAATCAAGTTTACAGACTAAACAGCTCCTATTTAGTTGGAAAGATCATAAAATGTTTCAGAAATTAGAACTAACCTAATGTTAGGATTCTAATTGTTTTTTAAAACTAGAAAAATTTTTCATTCCAACTACTTTTTTGATTTATAAATTTTGACGTCTTCAACTAGATTAAATCCAACTTACTCTTAAAAAATCTTGTTCCCTCAAATTTGCATCTATCAAAATCACTTGCTGCTAAATCGACACCTAAAAACTCACCATTTTTAAAATGGTACCATAAAATTCTGCTCTTATTATATCCGAATTAGTTATCTTGCAATCTCAAAATGACAACTTGAAAATCTACCGTTTTAGCAGTAAAATGGTTAAATGTATAATTTTCGAAAGAAATTTTAGGAAAATATTTTCACTTAATATACTGTGCTAAGCTATTTTCATTCAAAAATAATGATTTTAAATCAGTAGTATAAAAATTTATATTACCTTCTGCATACGATTATAGTAATAATTAATAACTCAACCCTCGACCCGCTATCTAATCTATTTGTATTCATTTTTAATTTTTGTTAGAGTTTTTATACCATTCTAACTATTAAAGAAGAATAGAAAAGACATTATGTCTATTCTATTCTCGCTCCGACTATTTTTTTACATTAAAGATTAAGCATTAATTGATGGAGCTGAAACAGCTACTGGGAATGCTTGACCTGCTGCTAAATCTAATGGGAAGTTATGCGCGTTACGCTCATGCATTACTTCCATACCTAAATCAGCACGGTTTACGATGTCAGCCCAAGTGTTAATAACACGACCTTGGCTATCTACAACTGATTGGTTGAAGTTGAAACCATTTAAGTTGAATGCCATTGTACTTACACCTAAAGCTGTTAACCAGATACCTGCAACTGGCCATAAAGCTAAGAAGAAGTGAAGAGCACGAGAGTTGTTGAAAGATGCGTATTGGAAGATTAAACGACCAAAGTAACCATGTGCAGCTACGATGTTGTAAGTTTCTTCCTCTTGGCCGAACTTGTAACCGTTGTTACTAGACTCAGTCTCGCTTGTCTCACGGATTAAGCTAGAAGTTACTAAAGAACCATGCATAGCAGAGAATAGTGAACCACCAAATACACCAGCAACGCCAGCCATGTGGAATGGGTGCATTAAAATGTTATGCTCAGCTTGGAATACTAACATGAAGTTGAAAGTACCAGAAATACCTAAAGGCATACCGTCAGAGAATGAACCTTGACCAATTGGGTAAACGATGAATACAGCAGTTGCTGCAGCTACTGGAGCTGAAAATGCAACAAAAATCCATGGACGCATACCTAAACGGTAGCTTAATTCCCACTCACGACCCATGTATGAACATACACCGATGAAGAAGTGTAATACAACTAATTGGTAAGGACCACCGTTGTATAACCACTCGTCTAAAGATGCAGCTTCCCAGATTGGGTAGAAATGAACACCGATAGCATTTGATGAAGGAATTACAGCACCAGTGATGATGTTGTTACCATACATTAATGAACCAGCAACTGGCTCACGAATACCGTCGATGTCTACTGGAGGAGCAGCAACGAAAGCGATAATGTAACAACATGTAGCTGATAATAATGTAGGGAACATTAAACAACCAAACCAACCGATGTATAAACGGTTCTCAGTACTAGTAACCCAACCACAGAAACGCTCCCATAAATTTGTAGTACTTGTTTTTTCTAAAGTAGCAGTCATAATAATCTTTATTTAAAAATAATTTAAAACAGTTTTAATGCCATGTTTAATCCGTATAACATACAGGTTCGACTCGTACATGTATTATAATGCAAAAAAATGAGAATATTTCGGATCGTTTTAAATAACCTAAATGATACTAATTATTTTTTTGGCATAATTTTTATCTAAATATTTATTTAGATAAAATTATTTTACAACGGTTAATAAATTAAAAATAATTGTCTATAAGAACAGATCACTCATGAAAAGTTTTAGCCTATCAACTCAAAATTATTGGTAAACTCGAATCATAATAGAAATGTTCAAGTAAATCATTAGGTCTCAAGTTAAAATTGTGGGTTCTGTATGTTTATTAAAAATTTATAAAAATATAAATAAATATTATAAACAATAATTAAAGTTTTTATTAATATCAATTTTTTTAATTAGTGTTTACAAAATGAGATTAGATTTTGGTCTTATGCACTATGGGGTAATGATATAAGTTAAAATCTTATAGGTATATCTACAACTGGATTTATTTTTTGAAAATTCAAAACCAGTTTTATTATTTTTCCTTTGCGTTTTACATCTTAACGAGTTTAAATTATTATTAAGGTGAAATTTTTAAACCGATATTCAGTTTCGTTTAAAATTTGCTCTTTCGATACCTACTGAGACTTTTTAAATCCTTATAAAATATTCTTGATCTTAAAAGCCATTATGATTTTTTTTTTATCAAATAAAATACTCTAATTTTAAATTTCGAATTGATCTTTTTATGAGAAATTAGAAAGATTGATACGAGGATTTCTGTGTTCAACAATAATAAATTGACTTATTAGCTAAGAAATCTTTGGGATTACGATCTACTTAATTCTCTTTTTAAAATTATTTATTAAATTTTAAAATAGAGAAATTTTTGAAGTCAAATTCACTTTTAAATCGTAAATTTTACAGTTCTTTGATCTTAACGAGAACCCCAATCCTATTTAATAATAATAGCGACGAATTGCACGTTTGCCGATAATTAGTAAATATCTCGTTATTCCCTAACGCAGGGACTCGACACTAACACGTTCAGAATGGATCGAAGCTCAAGCATTACTAGATGTTTACGAGAATAGTTTTCATCGTTGACTCTCTCTATCCACTTAATCGTGCAGAATTTAATCGCGAAGAATATACGAACGTGTAAATTTTAGTTAAGTTCGCCAAATAGTATTTTTATGCTTAATTTTTAATTTTAATGTTGTACTAATATAATTTGTATTAAATTTTTTTAAAAGTAACTAAAATATTAACTCAAACTATATATTAATGTTATTATGAACAACTAAAACTGATGCATTTGCGAACGCTCGTTCGCGTAAAAACCTGTTACTATTTTTCCCGAAAATCGGTACCAACGAACTGATGTAATTTCACAAGAAGACTCATCCGATATTATGCTATTCGTATAATGTCCTTCGGGTTTGTACCATATCCCATGTCGAGTCAAAGGTTCTCAGTTAAATTTGTTTTATTTTAAAGAAAATCTTTTTTTTATTTTTGTTGATAATCAAATTGCACTTTATGAACCAGAGACCTTCTGATAGTATGTTTTGGTCAAAAAAATTATTATTAAATCTAAACGAATAAGTATCTATATAATTTAGATTTAATAATAATTGTATGACCTTCACGGTTTGTAGCGTCATCTTTAAATACGAGAATAGCATACCGTTTTAATAATCGTTGACTTCTTTGCACTTAATCCTCTGCTAATTGCAAGGGAACTTCTTTTGGACGTTTCGAATAGTTGTCAGATGGTTTCTTAAATTTAATTTTTTTCTAACATAATTTTTAATTTTATTGAGAAGCAAAACTGTTAAAACATTGTACTTTTGTTAAGCTTCCATTTTTCGAAATTAATATACACCGATATCCGTTGAATGTGGCAAATCTAACGCTATGAAGGGGCAGATTTATTAAAAAGTTTCTCTTTTAATTTTAAAAACTCAAGCTGTTTCGGTGCATCTATCTATTTTGTTAACTAGAATAAATCATTCTCTTTTAATTTGTGATCGATGCGATGATAAAAAACAGGTCGTTCTCTGATGGGATCAGAGCACAGCCAACTTTGACACGAATATTTTTTTCTGGCATCTTATGATAAACCTTCTTTTTGTCCAAAGAAGAATTATCTTTTTGGGATTTTGACCTAACTCTATAATATCTATCGAACAATTTTTAAGAATTTCGTTACAGAAATATTTTCATAAAGTATGAAAATAAGGCTATAAAAAATTTTAGCTTACAACATAATTATAGCAGTTGGTTTAAAAATTGGAAAACGAGCCCAAAATATTATCGGGTTTATGATAATCAACGCCATCCGATTTGAATTAGAGCAAAGAGCGTCGTACATAAAATCAATTGAAAGCTCTCTATTTGAATTTCAAATAGCGATTTTTTAGCAAAGCATGACGGAAACTTTTTTTAATTACTCAAAAAAAGTATTAGCAATTGATGAAAATTATACTGATTGGTTAATAGATTATTACAGAAGCATAAACCAATTAAAACGTTGCTAATAAAAGGATATTTTAATCAAAAAAGTACAGATTTGAATTAATCGATATTTATAAAAAAAATACTTCTTTAAGTTCTTACAATTTCTTGCTTTTAGTCGAACCCAAGACGTTAACACACAAACTTTTTGATCAATCTTACTCTATTGTTAAGTTCAAAATTATCAATTTTACGGATTTTATTAAAATTAAAAATAAAAACCACTACCAACGAGAACAACTAATTCAGTTCTTTGATAAATTTAAACAATGAAACATTTATTACTAATCAAAGTTTCAAAGTTCTGTACTTTTTCCCGTTATAAAAGTTAGGAAGGAATCCGAAGAATATGGAGTTTGATAGGAGAGTTATTTTACAAGAACTTTACTTTTTTGATTCTAGATTTTTTTTACCAGGTATTTTCTCATTTATCAAAAAGATTATTGTAACTTACATGAAGCTGGCTGAAAAAAACCAGACTAGCAATTATAAAAAGTATATTAGATTTCTGAAGATTTTCCCGCTGAGAGGTACCTATAAGGCCCTTAGAAGGGTGATTGTAGGCTGAGCAGGGGTGTATTACCTTCAGCCAGAATCAAGTGAATATAAGAGGTAAATAGAAATATGATTTAATAAAAAATTGTAAATTATTTAAGTATGGTTTATAATTGTATTAAATATTTATTTACACACATTCTATGACCGCATATTTAGCTTATTCATATAGTACTCGTTTAACAAAAGAAAAAGAAATTGAAATAGATGAAGCGTCAAAAAAATCTCGAGAAGAATTTAGTAAGGGTTTTTTGAAAGGTGCTAGTTTTTCATTAACAGCCTATTCTTTGTATTCACTGGCAACATGTGCTGCATATGCAGCGGACTCAAAACCCGCAACACCAAAAACACCTGGAGATACTGGAGTTAAGCCCACCCCTGCTCAGCCTGGGTTTAAACCTTTGTCTGAGGGAACTAAGGGTGCGTTTGTAGGTGGGGCTAGCGCGGTTTGTGGTGCCGCGCTACAAAGTGGAGATTTTTATCTAGGTCTATCTTGTGCGTTTCTGTTAGTTGTGGGAGGTATTGTAATTAATCGACCTTAACAGCGTGTTAATAACGAGCTTCAACAGATTCACTCAAAAAAGAGGACCGATATTTGACCCTGTATTTTCTTCCCTACGTTTTAATTATTTTCCGGTAATATCAAGACTTTTTAGTTGACCTAAACATAAACTTTTCTCATTCAGTATTTTGAGGAATCACCTGCTGATTTTTACATTGATAAAGAAATTAAAAGGTTAAAAAATTTCTATTAGATTTCGAAATTAAATTACACATTTTTGATCAAAACAAAACAATGTAATGTGTATCTGGTCATGATTTTTAATTTCATCAACCACAACATGTGAGATTAAGATCAACAGTTAGCGAAAAATTCTTCGAGCATTCTGTAATAGAAATAACGCAAACACTTTACAGAATGTATCGTAGCCTGGAAAAAAGCGGTCTATTAATAAAAAAATCTAAGTAAAACATAGTTGTATACGGAGTACGTTAATAACAAAGAGGGCTTTACGCCAATATAATATATGATTTAAATAGTCATTCATAATATTCAAACTGAGGCTCTTAGAATGAGCTTAAACAGTACTAGATCGAAGATTGACGAACGTATTAAAAGTCAAATTTTAGAGCAATTAACAAGCGATTTGGTAGGCAAAATTTCGCTCAAGCAACAAAATGTAAAAGTGAAGTTAGTTATGGGTGGGATCAACTCATCTACAGGAAGTAACATCGGTGATTTAATCGCGTTATAGATTAAGCCGGGTAGTGAAATTGAGGAAAAAAATAAATCTAATTGATCAATATATTAACAATGGAAATTCATTAAGAGTAACAAATTACGCATTGTGTGATAACGAATTTACTAATATTGCCGAATTATTCAAAACTAACTCCATACAACAAAAAGCGTAAGATCTCACATTGGACGTGTGATCTAAAAATTCACTTTGTTAATAGAGCCTTATTCTTAATTATAAATATCGAGGCATGACGATCAAAAATATTTTACATTACGTCTAAAAAATGTCAAATTTATTACAAAATTTAACTGTAAAATATTCTACTTACTTATAAATTGATTAAATTATATTAAAAACATAATTAAACTACAAAAATCTGTTATTTATAGGGTTTTTGTAAACAATATCAAGCTTCCACACAACCTTCCGTATTAACAACGCTGTATTCTGGTTCACTGTTCTCACATAACCGGTACGTTAATAAAGCGACAAAATAGAATACTTTGTCAATTAGAATGACCTTTACCTCTAATGCACCTTCAGCGTAGTTGATCGTATCGAGTAATTGTGCGTAAAAAACATATAAAGACCCGTAACTGGGGCTTGATTAGATCGTTATCATATTATCCAAGACCTCCGGAACCTATAAATTCCATTATTAAATCTAATATTTTTTGTAACATAATAATTGATAATTTTTTCTGGGCCGTTTAAAATGAGTAATATCCTAATTGAATTTTTGAAAATTTTTTTAAACTAAAATTATGCTACAATTTAATTAAATATATAAAAAAATGTTGGTACAATTAATTGATTTGTTAACTATTCAGGATAAAGATTTAGGCGTAAAAAATCGAAGAAATCCTTAAAAATTCTGAACAACATAAATGATTATTTTGAATTGGAAGTTAAACTTCCTTTATTCAAACCTATAGTTCCAAAAACTTAACGAAAACTTCTTACCAAACAAAATATTGGATCAATATAAAAATAACAATAATCAGAAAAAAGCACAAATTAACCAATTGATCAAAGTTCATTTCAACAAGCTCTAGCGAATAAGATTATTCAAGATCATTGTCAGGTGAAATTTAAAAATACAGAAAAGAAACCTCAAATTATTAAAATAAGAAAACTTAATAATTTAATTATTAGTCAAGTTTATGCTATAAATTTTTATGAATTAACATTTTAATTTGCTAGATTTAATAGTTAGACATCCCGTTAAAATGTGGAATGAAAACAAGAAAAATTCTTTTTAGGATTATACAATCTTAATATTACAGGTTATATAGTGATAAATAGTCATAAAATTAAAATGCAAATAAGGGTCCCATTTTTAATAATTTTCTGGAACTAAATGAATAGGGAACTTATTATCATTGGATTTGTACCAAGAAAGTACTATTACTGCTCAGCATCCAATGACTACTAACCATAGGCGGTGTGCCGAGTCACTACAGTTAGTGTAATATTTTTAGTTAATATTAAGGTTTGTAGAAGAGAAATATTAATTCTCTTTAACCAGTTTTAGTACCCGTCCACCAAGAAATAGATAGGATTGAATTAAATAGATTTCCTCTGTAATTCTATTAAGAATGTTGCTAATTTTGAATTCTTAAAGTGATAGCCAATAGCTCATCTATACAATAAAGATAAACTTTTTTGATAATATAATGTACATAAATTTTTAATTTTATTTAGTCTAGAATCTAAACCATGTAGCTGTCGTAGTTGCCAATGCTGTTGCAAATACTAAAAACCCCCAAACTAATATATATTGATAAATTGAACTTTTTGAAGTTTCCCATTGGCCGGGTGTTGCTAGTACGACAGGTACACCAACAACCAATGCTAGTGAAAATATTACAAGTAGAAAAGTTATAAGTTGTATAATTACGGCCATAAATTTAGAAAATAATTTTTATATTTAGGTAATAATAACAAAAAAATATTTTTTAAATTAATCAATATCACGTCGATTAGGGTTTCTTGATGGATCATTTGATAATAAACCAAAAATGAACAAAGAGACAAAGAATATTACAGTAGCGTATACTAAAATTTTTAATGTTAACATTTTTGTTATATTTATTAATGGGAGTTTTCTCGAAACTATTATAGTTTATCTAGTCATAAAATATATTTATACTGATATGATCGATACTATCATTATTTCTTAATAATAATTAAACAACAAATCAAGATTGGTAAAATTTTTTGACACGCGCTATCAATAATATTTCAAATCGATTTTAAAATTGTTTACTGATTAAGTAATAAAAATTTAAAATTGTTTTGGATAACTTTTAAGGTTAAAATTAGTCATTGGGCTTCATATTTCTGCGGACATATATCTCGATTTTATTATAATTCGTATAAAATTATTCTTATACTATAAAATAAATTAATAAAAAATTGTGTTTAGTAGTCAATCTAAATAAGATTAACAGTTGTTCTAGAAACTTCTTGAATCTTCCCCATATTTATATTTTTGTCAAACATAAAATAGGTATTAAAAAGATCAATAAAATTATTAAGTTGATTTTATCTGAACTATGCTTATAAATAAACGATAAGTGCTAACAACAAATAATAATGTTGTCATCAAATAACGTTACTATGTTCATGTCTCTATTAAAAGGGTTTCACTTAAACTTAATCTATAATTTTCGCCTTTTAATTGGATTAAATGAAATTATCATAACACAAATTAAACCAAAATGCCGATGAATTTGTGCTCCCCAAAAAATCTAAAATTAATCCGTTGACAGATAATTGTTTTTTGATTTGAACTCTCGTTTCTTTGTTGATAATTGTTCTTATTTAAAGGTTTAATGATAACTTTTAAAAAATTTATCCGAATGCAGCTATTAAAAAATCACGGTAATATTTGAAAAAAATTTTAGATTTCCCCATATCTTATTGATATTTTTATTAGCTAATAACAATAATAAGTCTTATCAATCTTTTTAATCTAAAGTTTATTATTTCATATAAAAATTAAGGTACAATACTTTAGTAATCCTCAATAGCTCAGCGGTAGAGCAATCGGCTGTTAACCGATTGGACGTTGGTTCAAATCCAACTTGAGGAGGAAGCGGCCAACGAGAATCGAACTCGTATCATTAGCTTGGAAGGCTAAGGTTTTACCACTAAACTATGGCCGCAAATATAAACTAATTATACACCTATTGCTTTAATTTTTTTTTCATTGTATAATAGATAAAAATTAATAATCAATAAATGCTTCAAATGAATTATGCCATAGCAGAAATTAGTGGAAAACAAATTTGGGTCGAAAAAGGTAAATTTTATGATATTAATAAGATTAAGCTCGAAGTTGGGTCTAAAATAACATTAAATCGAATTCTTCTTATTAACGAGAAAAATAATATATCTTTAGGAAAACCTTATTTAGAAAAAAAAAAGGTAACGGCAACTATTTTACAGCATTTTAAAGGGACAAAATTTGTTGTTTATAAAATGAAACCAAAAAAGAAAATGCGACGTAAACAAGGTTTTCGGAAAGAAATAACGCGAATTATTATTGATAAAATATAGATAGATATGGCTCATAAGAAAGGTGCAGGAAGTACAAAAAATGGTAGAGATTCGAATTCGAAACGGTTAGGAGTAAAAAAGTTTGGAGGTGAGTATGTTTTAGATGGACAGATACTAATCCGTCAAAAGAGTTTGAAGGTTATCCCGGGGCGGGGAGTTTCAGCTGGGCGGGATAATACACTATTTGCAAAACGTACTGGTATTATTAAATATAGTACAATACGCGATACAAATACGAAAATTTATAAAACGATCGAGATTATCAGACACGAATAACAAACTGTTATTATTAATTAAAATTTTTTAAACAATATGTTAAAAATAAAAACGAACCGTTCTGCAAATAAACGTTATCGTATTACAAAAAATTTAATCGTAATGAGAAAAAAAGCTTTCAAAAGTCATATTTTACAAAAAAAATCAGCCAAACGAAAACGATATCTCTCTCATGCGGTTAATTGTTCCCAAGGTGATGCAAAACAAATTTTGAAAATGATACATTAAAACATTATGGTTAGAATTCGAAGAGGAAATGTTGCGAAAAAAAGACGTAAAAATATTTTAAAACTAGCACGTGGTTTTTGTGGAGCCCACTCAAAATTATTTCGAACAGCAAACCAACAATTTATGAAAAGTTTAAAATATTCCTATGTTGGTCGTAAACAACGTAAACGTTTATTCCGTCGACTTTGGATAACACGAATTAATGCGACGGCGAGGTTAAATGGAATTACTTACAGTCAATTTATTTCAAAATTAAAACAAAATAAATTGTGCTTAAATCGAAAAATTTTAGCACAATTATCAATTATAGATTTGACCACTTTTATAAATATTATAAAATTCTTAGAGAAATAATTATTAAATTAATAATGTTAAAATTACGTTTAAAGCGTTGTGGAAGAAAAAGACAACCTTCATATCGAATTGTTGTCATGGAAAATAGAACAAAAAGAGATGGTGCCGCCATTGAAGAACTTGGTTTTTACAACCCAATTTCAAAAAAATTTAAAATTGATATTAAGAGAGTTGTAATCCGTTTAAAACAGGGTGCTCAACCAACAGAGACGGTGAAAAATCTATTATTAAAATCAAATATTATTTTTGAGTAGAAAATAAAATTCTAAATAACAGAAGATAATGTAGGGAATTATTAGCGAAAAATCTATTAAATTTTTTTACCTCATATTTTGTTTAATTATAATTGAGAAGAGATTAGACCCTAATTTAAAAAATCTAAATCACTGTTTTAAAAAATAAATAATATATTTCATCTAATTTTTTAAATAATAATTAATGTTATATTTATTTTATTCTCTAATTGAATTTTTATTTTGATAATGAATAAGAAAAATTATTTATTTTCAAAATACTAAGTATAATAACTTTGAATTATTATTAAAAATTATTAGTTATGATAGAACCATTATTATTTGGTATTGTTTTAGGTATGATGTCCGTTAGCTTAGCTGGTTTATTTGTGGCAGCATGGTTACAGATGAAACGTACGCAAGAATTTTATTAAATCTTTTTATACCTACTTTATGTAGGTATGAAGAATTTATTAATTTTTAAAATAGTAAACATTAAAATTATAAAAATTTATGATCGTAAATACTGATAGTCTTTTTAATGGGTTTATGCAAATATTTTTAATTATCCCGTTAACAAAATTACCTTCGTTGTCCAGCCCTGTTATGGATGATCAAGTAAGAGTGGTATATTTTATTTCTTTTCTCTCTCTTATCGTAGCTATACATTCGTTTGATACTATTTGTAACAGTCTTTTAGATTTATTTAAACCCTTACTTCAACAGTGGGATCAAATTTATGAAAGCCGACGACTACGTCTCAGCGATATACTTCTTCAAATAGGAGCCTTTTTAGTCCCATTTCTTCAGATTTATAGTGGAAAGTATAGTACTCACTGGGAAAATTGGGTATTTTTTAATAGTATTTTACACTTAGGTGGTGAGGCTGTTATATTTTCTGTCGGGCAATTGCTCGTTCTATATCGTTACTATCCCAGTGCTTTCCAATGGTTGCCATTTATAGGGTTTTATATTATGATTGTTCGTAAACCCGGACCTGATGTTTCTAAGAATCTAGACCAACATGATATCAAAATCACCCGAAACATAATGAATACAGGTTATGAATCTTGGTACAAACATAAGGTTCGTTGGAATATAAATTTTGGAATTACACTGAGTTATATTTCACATCACGTGAACTTCTTATTACTATATCTCAAATTTCTACCATTGGGTGATAATACTGGCGAATTAATTAATATATTATTTTCTCTTGTTTGGATTTATGGATTGAGTTCTACAATGATTGGACACTGTACAAATGTACTATTTTTCAATAGAGCACAAGAATTACATGTGGGTAAAAATTATTGGTTATGACGCATTATTATTTGGTTTTACCTTACTTTATTTATAAGCATAGTTCAGATGAACCGCTTAAGAATTTTATTAAATCTTTTTAATATCTATTTTATGTTATACAAAAAGGTAAACACGTGAACATTTTAAGAAGTTACTATAAATAAGAGTGGTCAGTTAGTATTTATTTACTGACCTAAATATAATTTTTTATTAATTTATTTTATAGCATAAAAATAGTTTTATAAATAATTATAACAAAATACGAAGTTTATACTTCCAGGAATGTGAAGTTAATTACTAATTTTAATCCGTAAAAGTTACCAAAAACAACTTCGAATTTTTATTATTTAACGAGTAAACAATTTCAAAATCGATTTGAAATACTAATGATGAGTGTGTTGAAAATTTTTACCAATCTTGATTTGTTGTTTAATTATTATTAAGATAATTATATTATTTATCGTCATCAATAAGTATATTTTATAAATTAATTAAGTTTAATAAAAAATAGTATTAAAAGTATAATAAAATTTAAAATTTTATCTGTATTAATATTTATATAATTACAAAAATTTATTCTTTTACATATCACAATTGTAGTAAATTTTATTTTTACTTTAAAAAAATAGTAAAGTAAAATTTCTCACGAACCTCTTTTCAATAATTTCATGAAACGTAGTCAGTTATTTTTCAAAAAAGTTAACCACGCACTTTTTCCATAATTACGTACTCTATTTTTAGAGCATATAAATTTATAAAGATTTTATCTAGTGATCCTTTATTCACTTTATAAGAAAATAGATGCTTCGTGATATTTAGTAGAGAGCATGTACATCGTTTTATCTATTTGAGATTTATGGATTTTCATTTAATGTCTAGATTAAATTGAATATCTAATAATTTAACTACGTGGTAACAAAATCCAGAACATAATTAATACAAAATATTTTTAATCAGTAAAATGATTTTTTTAGTATATATTTATATCACACGCACTTTATCTAAATATTTCAAGATGACATTAATATAGATAAGAAAAAATTAGTTTCTTATTTTTTTATTTGAATTACGTCTAATTTGTAATAATACAATGCAAATACTTTTCTTTTTATCAATTTAAAAACTATATAGCGGAGAATGGATTTGAACCATTGACTTTCGGGTTATGAGCCCAACGAGCTACCAGACTGCTCTACTCCGCGATAGATTAATTGTACTGAAAAATCGAAAAAATATAATTATTAAAACATATCATTTGTCGTACGGCCAGTTATTTTTAACCAATTTTGTGCTTCGATATAATTGTTTGGGGCTAATCGAATAGCTTGCTGCCAATATTCAGCAGCTTTGTCAAATAAATTTGTTGCTAATTGCGGATTTTGTTTCTCCGTTGATTTAATTCCTTGGTAATGATAAATTACAGCTACATTATTTAATGCTTGGGGAAGATTAGAATTTAATTCTAACGCTTGATGGTAATATTCTAATGCTAGGGTATATTCACCATTATTTGAGTAAATTAGTCCAATGTTATAAAGTATATAACTTCGATCATATGGATCTTCTTCTAATTGTAATGCTTCGTAATAATTTTCTAGGGCTTCTGCGTATTCCCCATCTGCTTGCGCTGACATCCCATCACGGTAATAAAAAAATGCTTGTTTTTCTTGTTTACTAGCAGGAAATGTTTTTAATAAAATATCAGCAACAATTGTAAATGTCTTATCAATAAAATTATCATTTCGTTTTACCCGATTCATAGTATTTTACTTTTGGTTATAATTTTAACATAATTTCTTACTCTTTAATCATTTGAATTTTTTATTTCCAAATAATCCTAAGAGACTTTTCATTTTTATCAACTAGATTTTATTTTATCTATCAAAAATCTAGAGAGTTATAAGTTTCATTAATCAAAATGCGTTATCCATTTATTCGAATGATATAGACTAATTTTATGCTTGTAGATTAACAACAAATTTATTTGATAAAGATCAGTATTAGAACAACTGTCATCTATTATATATAGAAAGTACAAAATTGTTATAATATTTTAGAAATGAGATTACCAATTCCGAGTTATTCCAATACGCGAAATAAATTTGTTGATTCTAGTTTTGTTTTTCCGTTATTTAATTCCCTAATAATGTTAAATTAAATTACATTATTTCACGTTGGTGAAAGCTAGAATATAATTTTTACCGATGTAATATCCTAACTAGTTATATCAAAGTATTTGTTAAATTCTAATTTTTATATATTCAATCTTCTTTTCAATATATCATGTTCAAAATATATCTTTGTACAAACTCACAGAATAAAATATAAGTAATTGTATTTTAAATAGTAAAATAATAGTAATAAGTTTAAAAATTTTAGGCAGAATTTGTTAATTGGGTGTTTAATTAAAATTTTCCAATAAAAGTATTTAACTAAATAAAAAACTTAACAATGGAGCTTGTACTATTTTATAAAATACGATATTATTAAACTTATTTATACTATCTCCAGATAAATAATATCTTAAAAAAATTCTCTATTTGAAACTAAAAAAACGTACTATAATTGAGTTAAAAATTATCCCAAAATAACATTAATCCGTAAAGGTTTTTAGAAAATAATTTTCATTTCTCTTCTAAGACATATTTAGATTCTTGTAGTAATTGTTTTGCTTAATAGTTTTACCTTTGAAACTAATAAGTATAATCTTAGTTGTATTTTTAATATCCCAACTCGAGTTTTAATTGAATTCTATAAACACACACTATTATCCGGTTTTTTCTGGAATTCATACACTTAATGAAGTAAAATTGGTACTGGAAATTTACTCGCCGTGAACAGGATTAGACTCGAAATTCAGTATTTTAAATTAGTATTTATTCGGATCCAATAAACGTTAATATTATTCTGATCTTATTACTAGAATTTTGAATCCTAACTAAAATATTATCACTTTTAAACTATAAACCTATTTTTATATTTTCTTTTATTTCCGGACAGTGTAATTCACGCATCTAATTAGCCCAGTAATCACCTTTTATCGAACCACAAAGAATTTTAAGACGTTAAATAGTGAATTAAATGCAGTGAAGGATGGCGATCCAATTGGTTTTTATCTAAATAAAAAATATATTCGACAATTAAGTCAATATTAATCTAAAAGTTATTTTTTTTTAATCTATATTTTCATTTACACATATTCTTAACACAATCAATAATCATCACTAAAGAATGAAAAATCGTTTGTTAGTAAATTAGACTTATTTTTATCAGTCCAAATATTACGAGTAATTTGAATTAAATTTAAATTTTTATTAGATTCGTTTTAACCGATCAATATTTCGAATAATCCAAAAAGGATAAAAAGATTTAAAATTATATCAAAAAACCATAACGTATATAATCTATTTATTAGATATAATTTAATACATTTTTATTAAAAAGTGAAAAAATTGATGAATTAAACTAACTTGAAACGTTCTTTAATAAAAATTCAAAACTCACAAAAAATAATACTACTAAAACGACGAAGATTTGGATTACCTTAAACAATTTATTTATAAAAAAACTTTTCAGCATAATTACAATGTTAAAGTATAATTTATATCTCATTATTTGTTTAAAATTTTGATTCGATAAATATAAAATTTATTGACTTTTTATTATATTTTACAAATATATTTTCAAGGAAAAATTTTCTAGTAATACTTCCCGTCGAGTATTAACCGAAGAAATCGAAATGATTTATCTTGAATTTTTGGAATGTTATGGGTTGAACGAGTTTTCATTTTTACTTTTTATGAAAAAAAGAATAAAATAGTACGTGATAAAATAATTTGTGTTATTACAGTATTTGCGGAATTAAAACTCGCAAATAATTACGAATTTAGATTATGCTTCCCAACATTTAAGTTACTTCAATTATTTTATGTAGAAAACAATTTTCATTTTTATCGCTTGATTGTATTTTGTGATCAAAATAACTCGGTCTAAGTCACTTGATTATTTAATTTGACATTAAAAAATAAATTAATATTTAAATATTCGGCTAATCGAAATGCTTTATCCTCAATTTCTGCTAGTGCCATGGGTTGACCAATTGGGGTTAACGGTAGTTTTCGTTTATCTTTTGTTAATAAGTAAATTACACGTTTCGGGTTTAAACCTTCACGAATAAAAACTTCAATTTTTTCAATATCATCTAATGAATATGTTAATAAAATAGACTTATTTTTACCAGCCCAACCATTACGAGCAATTCGAATTAAATTTAAACTTTTATTAAATTCATTGTAACCGCCACCAACATTTAGAATAATACCAAAAAGGATAAAAAGACTTAAAATTATACCTAACGCCCCATAAAATGTCATAATCATACCCTGTGGGATATAATTTAATACATTTTCATCAAAAAGTGGAAAAATTGGTGAATTAAAATAACTTGAAGCCCCTTTTAGTAAAAACCCAAAACCCGCAAAAAATAATAAACCAAACCAAATAATATTACTAAAACGACGATAACCTGGTATTAACCAAACAATCTTATTTACAAAAGAACTTCTGTCAGACATAATTAAAAATGTTAAATACATAATCATTATATATTATTATTTGTTTAAAATTTCGTCCACATCAATTTAAAATATTTAATTTTATTGAAATTTATTGACTTTTTTTTGTTACAATTTATAAATATACTTTTAAAAAAACAATTTAACTATCATGAGTAAAAAAATTTTTTATAGTAATGCTGCCCGTCGAACGTTAGCCAAAGGAATGGAAGTCTTAGTTGAAGCAGTTTCTGTGACACTTGGGCCCCGTGGGCGAAACGTAGTAATTAGTAATCCATTTGGATCACCACAAATTGTAAATGACGGGGTAACAATCGCTAAAGAAATTTCACTTAAAGATAATACAGGAAACACAGGAGTTGGTTTAATTCGTCAAGCAGCCTCGAAAACAAATGATGTTGCAGGGGATGGAACAACAACATCGACCGTATTAGCTTATGCAATTGTAAAGGAGGGTATGAAAAATATTGTAGCAGGTGCCAATACAACCGAATTAAAAATCGGAATTGAAAAAGCGAGTATATTTCTTATTAAAGAAATTAATGAAAATGCTGTACCAGTTGAAAGTACCGAATCAATTATTCAAGTTGCATCCATTTCAGCCGGCAATGATCCAAATATTGGAAAAATGATTGCAGAAGCATTAGAGAAAGTTGGCAAAAACGGGATTATTTCATTAGAAGAAGGAAATACGACAATAACTGAATTAGAAATTACCGAAGGTATGAACTTTGAAAAAGGTTTTATCTCACCATATTTCATTAATAAACCTGAACGATTACAAGTTGTTTTTGAAAATCCTTATATTCTTATTACAGATAAACAAATTAATTTAATTGAACAAGAATTGCTTCCAATTTTAGAACAGATCGCGCCAACGAAAACACCATTACTTATAATTGCTCAAGATATTGGTCAAGAAGCATTATCTACATTGGTTTTAAATACAATTCGAAAAACAATAACAGCAGTTGGGGTCCGTACCCCGGCATTTGGTGATCTAAGAAAATCGATTCTTCAAGATATTGCAATTTTAACAAATGCAACACTTATCACTGAAGACGCGGGATTAACATTAAAAACTGTTAAATTAGAATCATTAGGTCGTGCACGAACAATTATAATTGATAAAAAAAGTACGATAATTATTAATGATAGTACGCAAGAACAAGTAAAATTACATTGTAATAATCTAAGTAAACAGATTAATTTAACGGATGATAAATACGAAAAAGAAAAATTACAGACTCGAATTGCAAAGTTAAGTGGTGGTATTGCGGTAATAAAGGTTGGTGCTGTAACTGAGACAGAAATGAAAGAGAAAAAATTACGATTGGAAGATGCGATTAATGCCACAAAAGCTGCTGTGGAAGAAGGAATTGTACCTGGCGGTGGATCAACCTATATTAAATTAGGGTCACGTTTAACTAAATGGGCTGGGATAAATTTATTAGGTGATGAATTAATTGGTGCATTAATTGTCGCTAAAGCGATTGAGGCTCCATTACGTAGAATTGCTCAAAATTCAGGACAAAACGGTTCGATTATAATTGAAAAAATTCGCAAAAACTCCAATCAATTCAGTTATGGGTATGACGCATTAAATAATTGCTTTGAAGATTTATATGGTGTCGGAATAATTGATCCAGCAAAAGTTACTAGATCGGCATTACAAAATGCTACGTCGATTGCAGCAATGATCTTAACCACAGAATGTTTAATTGTCGATAGAGAAATTGAAAGTATTAATCTTTATTGACAAAATAAAAGTAATTTATACTAATTAAAAATATGAATTATTATCCGTTTGAGGTAGTGCATCTAACTGGGTTCGAACCAGTGATGTTCTTACGAAAACGGATTATGAGTCCGTCGCCTTCGACCACTCGGCCACAGATGCATAATCAAAATTGGAGTTGGTGGGATTCGAACCCACGTCCAATTTAAATTTTTATATAATTTTGTCACAGATTTATTTGAAAATGATATTTCAAGATGTTTGACTTTAACTTAACATTTCGAGCACTTTATAATTTTATCTATAGTTTCAAAGATAAAGTAATAGATAATAAAAATTAACTAAAAGCTAATTTTCGAGAAAATTGTAGAATATTATTTGCAATTATTATTTGAATTAAATTTTTTACGAGAATTACTCGATCTGTTTAATTAGTTATTTTTTTTAAATGTCGAAACCAGTCAACCCCGATAGTTATTCTAATTGGGACTCAATAATGAGACTTCAATTCCCATGTTTTTAGCTGTCCCTGCTACAATTTTTTTTGCACTTTCTAGTTTATTAGTATTTAAATCAGGTAATTTAATTTTTGCAATATCTTCTAGCTGTTGAATCGTTATTGTCCCAACATTAATTTTATTAGGTTCGCCTGATCCTTTACTAATATTTGCAGCTTTGATAAGTAAAACTGATGCCGGTGGTGTTTTAAGGATGAATGAAAAACTTCGATCTGCATATGCAGAAATTTCAACCGGAATAATTAAATCACCCTTATCTCCTGTTCGTGCGTTGTATTCTTTACAAAAATTCATTATATTTAAACCATGTTGACCTAATGCAGGGCCAACAGGAGGGGCTGGAGTAGCTTTTCCAGCGGGTAATGCTAATTTAATTAATGCTACAAGTTTTTTTGGCATAAGGAAATTGAAAAAAATTAATTTCTATTTTATAATTTTTGTGTATTGTGTAAATCTAATTCAATTGTACATGTATTTTAATTAAAAAGCAATTTAAAAGATGTAAAAACGTCTTTTATATCGATATATTTGAAAGGAGAAAGAGGGATTTGAACCCTCGGTATAAAAGTTTATACAACAGATTAGCAATCTGCCGCTTTCGACCACTCAGCCATTTCTCCAAAAATTCTTTAGCTCCGGTGGGATTTGAACCTACGACCTTGGGCTTATGAGTCCCCTGCTCTAACCACTGAGCTACGGAGCTAATAGAATTATTGTAAAACATTTTATGGAAAAAAATCAATTATTAACACATTGATAGTGAGCTTAATTGAGATCAGAACTCTTAATTAGAATTAATGTTATGTAAGCGCTTTTCTTCCTTTGGCACGTCTTCGATTTATTACTTTACTCCCATTTTTATTTTTCATACGTGCTCGAAATCCACATAAACGAATATATTTTAAATTCGTTCGGCCTGCTAATGTTTTTGACATTTGTTTAATTACTTAGTTTATATAAATATAATAGTACACAGTAACAAAATAAATGTCAATTCATATTTTCATTGGTTATTTTTTGAGTGGTTTTATTTAACGAAATTTCGAATATTCACGTTTATTTTTAAGGAAAATACTATTTTTATAAAAATCGAGATCTAGCATTTAGGAAAATATATTTATTTTGATCTTAAGCCGTAACCCGTCTTTTCATCTCTTAATATTCAAGAGAGATGTTCATCAAATTAATTTTATCCATGTGAATTAAACCGTTGTTTTAAACGGGTAGCTTTTCCTGAAAGTTTTCTTAAATAGTATAATTTTGCACGACGAACAATTGATGAACGTTTTCTTTCAATTGAAAAAATTTTTGGGGAATGAATTGGAAATACTCGTTCTGTTCCAATTCCCTGGACAATTTTACGGACAGTAATTGTTTTTGAGATTCCTGAATTTTTTTCTTTTATTATTAAACCTTCGTAATATTGAATCCGTTTGTTTTTACCTTCATCAATTTTTATACCTAGCTTAATCATATCTCCAACGCGCAAATTTAGATTATTTGTTTTCCAATAGGGTAATTCGACACTTTGTAATAATTGTGTTGTTTTAATTTGATCCATTTTGAATATTTAATTGATGATTTGTTACAATAGATTTAACAGTAAAACCATGATAATGGTAGAATTTTAAGATTACTTTAATAATATCACAAAAGTTAATTTTGTACGTTTTAGTCAAACAAGATAGAATTTATAATTATTATCAAAAAAAATTATTAATTCTCTAATTTTTATTAGATTAAAAATTTAAACATTTATAAAAAATAATTTGTTGATATCAAAACAATGTTATTCAAAAAATTACTGGGGCGGGAGGATTCGAACCTACGAATGGCGGAGTCAAAGTCCGCTGCCTTACCACTTGGCGACGCCCCATTAAATTTAAAATATGTGCTAGAAGGGATTCGAACCCCTGACACCGTGGTTCGTAGCCACGTGCTCTAGTCCACTGAGCTACAAGCACATAATAAACTTAATAATTATCATACTTAAACGCAACGAATATTACAAACATATTCCTCAAAAAAATAAGTTAAAAATTTTCCAAAAAATTGTAAAAAATAAAAAGATGAAGTAGAATTGTTTTAGCGTCCTTAGTTCATCTGGTAGAACGTAGGTTTCCAAAACCTAATGGAAGGGTTCAAGTCCTTTAGGACGTGTTACAGAAAATATTAAATGTAATAATTCCATAAATCTTAAAATATTTCTCAATCATGTAAATTTGCTATAATGTCAAGTACTTAAAAAATTAGCAAATTTCAAATGTCATTACTTATTTTAGGATCAACTGGAACTTTAGGTCGACAAATAGTTCGTTGTGCATTGGATGAAGGGTATAATGTTAAATGTGTTGTTCGAAATTTAAGAAAAGCCTTATTTTTACAGGAATGGGGTGCCGAACTTATATATGGGGACTTAGGATTACCAGAAACACTACCAAACATCTTGAAAGATGTCACCGTTATAATTGATGCATCAACCACCCGTCCAAATGATGTTTTAAATTTAAAACAAATTGACTGGGATGGGAAAATTTCTTTATTACAAGCAGCAAAAGTAGCAAAAATTGAACGTTTTATCTATTTTTCATTGTTAAATACTGAAAAATACCCATTTGTCCCTTTACTTAGATTTAAGACAAAATATGAAAAATTATTAAAAAGTTCTGATATACCTTACACCGTTTTTAGATCAGCAGGATTTTTTCAAGGGTTAATTGGACAATATGCATTACCAATTCTAGAAAAACAATCCATATGGTTAACGAATAATACCAATTCAATTTCATATATTGATACGCAAGATGCCGCAAAATTTTGCTTACGAAGTCTAATTATTGACATAACAAAAAATCGAAACTTCTCATTAGGAGGAATAAATTCTTGGAAATCAGATGAATTAATAACATCATGCGAAAAATTTTCGGGACAAAGAGCCAATATTATTCAAACTCCAAATTTTATAATTCAATTTACACGAATATTTTTTAATTTTTTTGAGTGGGGATGGAATATTGCAGATCGATTGGGTTTTGTGGAAATATTTTCGGGGAATACGAAATTCGTAGTTTCATTCAATAAACTAAATCAAATTTTTCGTTTTAATTCGAATGATTTATTTAGGTTAGATTTATATTTACAAGAATATTTTGAACAGATTTTAATTAAATTAAAAGATTTTAATTATGACACAAATAACGATCGGAATGATTTACTTTTTTAGAAGTATCGAGTATTGACGAAATATTTTACTAAAATTTAATTTTAATATAAATAGCCTTCTATTCTAATCATTAATGTGATATTGAATAATTTATTAACGAAAATAAAAATTTACATTACATAGCATGTGCGAAAAATTAATAAGTAATATTAATTCGATTAGGCATAATTTGAGTTATTTACCACAAAATATGCTAATCGATCATTCGGAAAAATTAATTAGAACAATTAAAACTGAGGATGAAGAAACAGCGTTAATTAATGCATTTGCTTTAATCAAAGAAGTATCGTGGCGAAGTTTAGGATTAAAACTCTATGATACACAATTAATGGGTGGGTTAATGTTAAATCAAGGTAAAATTATTGAAATGAAAACAGGGGAGGGAAAAACATTAGTTAGTACTCTACCCGCCTATCTTAATGCAATTCAAAAAAAAGGTGTGCATGTTGTTACGGTAAATGAATATTTAGCCGAACGCGATCAAAAATGTATGGGTGAAGTATATAGATTTTTGAATATAAGTGTAGGTCTCATTAAAGAACAAATGACCGAAAAAGAGAAACAATCTAATTATAATTGTGACATAACTTATGTTACAAACACTGAAATCGGATTTGATTACCTACGCGATAATTTAGCTGTTTCACCCGATGAAATTGTTCAACGTCCATTTCAATTTGCTATTGTTGATGAGGTAGATTCAATCCTAATTGACGAAGCAAGAACACCCTTAATTATATCGGGTGAATCTGATTTATATATTGTTGATAAGTATATTCAAGCCGCGGCACTTGTAAAATTTTTAAAAGGTAACTATGATTTTACGATTTTTGAAAAAGAAAAATCTATTAAATTAACCGAACTAGGAATTTTAAATATACAAAAAATTTTAAATATTAAAGATTTATATGGACTTACCGATCCTTGGATACTGTATATATTAAATGCTATCAAAGCAAAAATATTTTTTTTGAAAAATATAAACTATATTATTCAAGATAATAAAATTATGATTGTTGATGAATTCACTGGCCGTATTATGCCAGGTCGCCGTTGGAATGATGGGATTCACCAATCAATTGAAGCTAAAGAAAATATTCCACTAAGTGAAATGAATCAAACATTAGCGTCCATTACATATCAGAATCTTTTTTTATTATACCCAAAATTATCAGGAATGACGGGAACAGCAAAAACAGCCGAAATAGAACTAGAAGAAATCTATAATTTAAAAGTTCAACCGATCCCTACTGAAAAACCAATCAAACGAAAAGATTTAAGTGATTTTATCTATATCGATGAATTAGCAAAATGGAAAGCTGTTGCAAAAGAATGTTTAAATTTACAAAAAATTGGTCGACCAGTATTAGTCGGCACAACAAGTGTTGATAAATCCGAATTATTATCAGAGTTGTTAAATGATTACAATATCCAACATCGAATATTAAATGCTCGCGCAGAAAACGTAAAAAGAGAGTCGGATATAATTAGTCAAGCTGGACGTTTAAATACGGTAACAATTGCGACAAATATGGCGGGCCGGGGAGCGGACATTCCATTAGGGGGCGACGCAAAAATTTTAACGAAATCCATATTATTAAAATTAATTAATCAAAAAATCACTACGTCGACTTCAAAAATAGATGTTAGAAACTATAAACAAACGTTAATATTAAAAAAGATAACCTGTAAATGGAATGTTAAAACAAAATTACCCACAATTAGTACACAATATAGATTTAAACCTTCTCAACAACAAAATCAAATTGAGAATTATTTTCTTGAATTATTACAAATTCCCGTTAATTATTTATTATTTAAACAAAAAGAAAAAAATGAAAAATATAACCTACCAGTAAAACTGATCTATCTACAATTGTTTAAATATTATAAAACAATAACTGATTTGGAAAAAATATTAATTTGTAATTTAGGCGGGTTATATGTTTTGGGTACTGAGCGACATGAATCACGTCGAATTGATAATCAATTACGAGGTCGAGCAGGGCGACAGGGTGATCCGGGAACATCACGATTTTTTCTAAGTTTGGAAGACAATTTATTGCGAATTTTTGGAGGTACAAATGTTCAGCAACAGCTTTCAAAATTAAATTTTGAACCTGATATTCCCCTTCAATCAAATTTTTTGACTAATACAATTGATAAAATACAAACAAAAGTCGAAGATTCTTATTACGGTTCCCGAAAACAATTATTTAAATATGACGAAATTCTAGATAATCAACGCTCTGCGATCTTTTCTGAGCGACGTAAAGGATTATTTAGTAAAAATGTTCGTAGTTGGGTTATTACATACTCAGAAAATATTATTGAGACTTTGGTTGGGCAAAACGGAAAATCAATAAACATTATTGCGATTTATTTAAGTTTAAAATTTCAATTTCCATATTTTGAATTAAATCGAATTGTAACAAATAAAAAATTCTCGTATTTACAAATAAATGAATTTTTGCGCAAACAATTATGGAAAGCATATGATTTACTTGAAGTTCACGCTGAAATTTATTTCCCAAAAAAAATACGCTTAATTGAAAAAACAATAATTTTAAGAAATATTGATAAAAATTGGCGCAACCACTTACAACAAATGATTTCTCTAAAAGAGGCCATTGGCTGGCGTAGTTACGGCCAAGTTGACCCATTAATTGAATATAATAATGATTCATATAGGTTATTTTTAATTACCTTATCAAATATAAAGTCTGGAGTTTTTCGAGAAATTTTTGAATTTATTCAATAACTTAAATTAACTATTGATTTTAAACATAAATTCAGTTATATTTAAAATAGAGGTCGCGGGTGTAGCTCAGTGGTAGAGCGTGACCTTGCCAAGGTCGATGTCGCGCGTTCGAATCGCGTCACCCGCTTGCTTTTCCAATTGCCCCCATCGTCTAGAGGCCGAGGACACCTCCCTTTCACGGAGGCGACAGGGATTCGAATTCCCTTGGGGGTATTACATTTAAGGATATACTAGCTAATTAGAAAAAATAAGATTGATTAGAACTTAGTGTTTCTCAAAAGTATAATATTGTTATATAGAAGACACAAACTCTAATGAAAAAAAAAGTGTAAAGAGTTGAAGAAGTATTTTTTTCTTTACCACAAGTTTAAGGCTCTTATATACAATATTTCATCTTATTGGTATTATAACTTTTACAACGATTAATTATGTGCTATAGAGAAGACCTTGACTTTATTGTTGTGCCAATAAACTTTTGCTTTTGATCTCATGATATATGTTATTATAGAATGTTCTATAACTTTAAATTATTATTTTAATTTTCGAATATTATCATACATAATAGTTAAATTTTAAACATAAAAAATGATTATTAAATTAATTTTATGGGAATTAAAATTAAAAAATGTTATACTTTTTAATATTTATAAATTACAATTTTAATTGATTCATTTCTGTGTGGTTAAAGTGAAACAATAGGTTAATGCGAACAAAATTATGCAATTTGAAGGGTTACGTTTGCAAAAATTAACGAATAAAAGTACATTTGGCTTGATTTTAATGATTGAGTTCTTCATAGCATATAATTAATCGGTAATATATTTTTGTTTTTAGTAGATAATCTGTCATAGCCAATGTAAAAAAATATTCATTATCTAATGTTTTTTGATTTTGTGTTCGTAAACAGCAAGAATAAGGTCGAAAATATTTAATCTTTTAGATCAATAAAAGATCGTTATTCAACTCACTTATACTTTTTATTAATTTTATTTTTCATTTACTTACTTGAAACTCTTTATTCGTTCCAATATTCATGAACTTTGTTACTTAATTTTAGAATTATCAATTTTGGAGTTTCGTTCATATGCACGAAATTTTAAATATTGATAAAGAAAAAAATTATGTCTCCATCTGTATTAGCTGAAAGGTTTTATGAAATAAGAACATCTTCTCCCTAATAGTGAAGTAGAGAGCAAATGGGAAAAATTTTGTGAGAACATTCATCATTTGCTGTGTTCTTTCTAGAATTAGATTTTATAGAAAGTTATGAGGATCTTAAGCTTTGGATTTTATAAGTTTTTAAGGTGGAACCCCAAAATTAATCAAAAAATCGTTAGAGGATTGACGATTTTTATTTGTTGAATCTATGCTAACAAGTAAATTATTAATTCATTCTAAATTTTATGTAAAAAAATAATTTTTTCAGATCTTTATTTTCTTTTCTTATTATTTATTGAAACAGCGATATTTACCCTAATGTCTATTTACTAAGAGTCATTTTATTTTACAATTTTTATAATAATAACAATTACATAAAGTAAAAATTTTTGATATATACAAAATGTCAAGATATAAATAAATTTTTCTTATTGAAACGATGCTTAGTTGTGTTTAATTAATAAATTTTTTATGGGTAAAATTTACGATTGGTTTGAAGAACGGTTAGAAATTCAATCCATAGCTGATGATATAACTAGTAAGTACGTACCACCACATGTAAATATTTTTTACTGTTTTGGTGGAATTGTTCTTACATGTTTTTTAACACAAGTTGCAACAGGATTTGCGATGACTTTTTATTACCGTCCAACTGTTGTTGAAGCATTTGCCTCAGTGGAATATATCATGACTGAAGTTAACTTTGGTTGGCTAATCCGTTCTATTCACCGTTGGTCTGCAAGTATGATGGTACTAATGATGATTCTTCATATTTTTCGAGTATACTTAACTGGTGGTTTTAAAAAACCACGTGAATTAACTTGGGTGACAGGCGTTATTTTAGCGGTTGTAACGGTATCTTTTGGTGTAACAGGTTATTCACTTCCATGGGATCAAGTTGGCTATTGGGCGTGTAAGATTGTAACTGGTGTACCTGAGGCTGTTCCAGTTGTTGGAACATTAGTTGTTCAATTGTTACGTGGAGGTGTAAGTGTGGGTCAAAGTACATTAACAAGATTCTACAGTGCGCACACATTCGTATTACCTGTTGCAGCTGCAGCATTAATGTTAACACATTTTTTAATGATTAGAAAACAGGGTATTTCTGGTCCATTATAATATTGATTAATTAGAAATTAAAAAATTATGTCTGTTATAAAAAAGCCGGATTTAGAAGATCCAAAATTACGTGCAAAATTGGCAAAAGGTATGGGTCATAATTACTATGGTGAGCCCGCTTGGCCAAATGATTTACTTTATGTTTTCCCAATTGTTATATTAGGTACATTCGCAATTTTAATAGGTTTAGGTACTTTAGAACCATATGCAGTAGGTGAACCGGCTGATCCATTTGCAACTCCATTAGAAATTTTACCTGAATGGTATTTCTTCCCAACTTTTAATTTATTACGGATCTTACCAAATAAATTACTTGGCGTTTTAGCAATGGCAGCAGTTCCAATCGGTTTGATTACTGTCCCATTTTTAGAGAATATTAATAGTTTCCAAAATCCATTTCGTCGTCCAATTGCAATGTTAGTATTTTTTATTGGAACTGTGTTTGCGATTTGGTTTGGTATTGGGGCATGTTTGCCAATTACGAAGGCTGCTACACTAGGGTTATTTTAAATTACGGGATTGACGGGACTCGAACCCGCAACTTCCGCCGTGACAGGGCGGTGCTCTAACCAATTGAACTACAATCCCATCATAAGGAGAGAGAGGGATTCGAACCCCCGGTATCGTGAGATACATCTGATTTCAAATCAGGCGCATTCGACCAGCTCTGCCATCTCTCCTTAACTCACTTATATATATACTAACACATTATCCAATTTTTGTCACTAGATATTATCTTAATATTTTATAAATATTAAATTCTTACTTTAATTTGATGTTTGCGATGAGTTTCCTGAATTCTGAAAAAAATATAAGAATCAAAAAAGAACATTAAAAATAGAATATCTCTGTAAATATATTCTATACTCTATATTAAAACCAAAATCAAGGGTTAGAAAAGTTGAGTTTATTTAGAATAAATTTATATAAGTTTGGGGTATACTTATCAAAACATTAAGCAAATGTCGATTTTCCTGTAAACTTCAATGAACTTGGGTTTGGATTCTTGCCAATTGTAAAATCTTTCCCATTTACACGTACTCTACCTTCATTAGATTTTTCTGGGAATATACCATCTTTTGGATGAAGAAATTGCACTTCTCCACTTTGTAGAATTCTAAAAATACGATAGTTTGTTATTTTAAATGTTCGTAATTGTGTCCCTAACGCTAAACATTGTTCTTTTCGTGCAAGGTATAATAAATTACCACCTTCGCGCATAATTGCAGCACCACCAGTAGGTACTTCAAATATTTGTTCTTTCGTACTTTGCCAAATAATTGCGTATTTTGATTCGTTTTCTGCTGACCTTAACCACCCACCAGTACTTCCCTCATACGTTGGAAAACGCTGGTCATTTAATTTTAGCGGTTCATTCTTTGATTCTGACATAATTGATTTCTTACCATAAAATAATCTTATAATTGTTATTATACTCAATTTTCGACCAATTGAGTATAATAACAATTATAAGATTATTTTATGGTAAGAAATCAATTATGTCAGAATCAAAGAATGAACCGCTAAAATTATAAGATTTTAACAAATTATGGATCTTTATTAGTAGATGTTTGAACAAAAAGAACAAGATTGTTGCGATGAATTAGCTTTTTCTCATCGGTAAGAGTTCTCACAGATATTTCCTCTGGTTATTGTTATAGAGAAATCCAGTGATGATCATTTGGAGAATTTTGTTAGCACAATGAACTTTTAATAAAATGACCCCCATTCGGTCACTATCGGTTTTCAGAGGGTATTTATATTCTGGTATAGAGAACGTTAATTGCTAAATGTAACTGATTATTGATATAGAAGAAAGTAATATCCAACGAGGAATGAACTATTTGACTTTTATTTCATTAAGATGAGTTAGTGTGTTCAAGATTTTATAATTTACCTGAATTAGGCTCAGGGATTCTATATAAAGCGTTTTAAATATTAGGGACTTATCTAGAGCCATTTTTATCTTTGTCCTTATGATTATTCGTTTTTCAATTTACTGATCAAATTTCAAAGTGAGAACCGCTAAAAATGTAATAAGAGATCAATTTAGGGTGAAAGAGAGATACTATCAAAAGATAGTTGATAAGGGAAAGTCAGTTTCAAGCAGATAATTTTTGTGAAGAAAACAAGAATTTTAGTTCAAAGAATTTAATAGATAAGACCTGAGTTTGATTCACAGTATATGAGTAATTAATTTGGTCGAGAGTTTATTAATAAATTTGAAACAATCAACCTAGACCTCGTTAAACTGTTGTAGTAAATATTGTAATGATATGGACACAAATATTGGGAAGATATTAGAAAAAATCCTTCGATATTTTATTTTAGGTAGTTATATTTTTACCCAGCAAAAGTTATAAGTACGCAGATTTAATCAATTAAGAGTTTCACTAAAACACATTGGAAACTCATTAGATTAGTTCTAATTCGGAGAGAAATATTATTTTTCACTTATCCACTATAAAGTTAATCTGATCTAAAAACTATTTTTATAATTTAATTTTTTTCATCTTTCTACTCCACAACCTAGCCAAAGTAGGGTTTGGATCTATAAATTGATCTAATATTAATTTTTATAGAAAATTAAATATGACAAATTCAAAACTTAATTTAAACATCCAATTAAATCGTTTAGTTAATAAACCTTATGAATATGGCTTTTCTACAAATATAGAAACGGAACAAATTCCATTTGGACTTAATAAAACCACAGTTCATCTTATATCAAATAAGAAAAAAGAACCGAAGTTTATGCTTCAATTCCGTTTACGTGCATATAAAAAATGGGGAAATCTAATTTTTCCAAATTGGGCAAAATTAAAATATCCCCATATTAATTATCAAAAGATAATATACTATTCCGCCCCAAAACTAAAAAAAAAAGTACAAAATATAGATGAAATTGATCCTGAACTTCGTCTTACGTTCGAAAAGTTAGGAATTTCATTAAATGAACAAAAAAGGTTAAACAATATTGCTGTTGATGCAGTTTTTGACAGTGTATCCGTTGGAACAACATTTACCAAAGAGTTAATGAAATTTGGGGTTATTTTTTGTCCAATTTCAGAGGCAATTCAAAGGTACCCAGAATTAGTTCAACAATATTTAGGAAAAATTGTTGCAATTGGCGATAATTATTATTCTGCATTAAATTCGTCCGTTTTTAGTGATGGTTCCTTTTGTTATGTACCAAACAATGTTGATTGTCCACTCGAATTATCAACATATTTTCGCATAAATGATCAAGAATCTGGACAATTTGAACGGACATTAATAATTACCGAACACAGTAGTTCATTAAGCTATTTAGAGGGTTGTACAGCACCTCAATATGATCAAAATCAATTACATGCTGCCATTGTTGAACTAATTGCTTTTGGGCATAGTCGAATTAATTATTCAACTGTTCAAAACTGGTTTGCAGGAAATGAAAAAGGGATTGGTGGAATTTATAATTTTGTTACAAAAAGAGGCTTTTGTTCAGGAATTAATTCGAAAATATCTTGGACACAAGTTGAAACTGGTTCTGCGATTACTTGGAAATACCCGAGTTGTATCCTTATTGGTGAGAATACACAAGGCGAATTTTATTCCGTTGCTTTGACTAATAATTATCAACAAGCAGATACTGGGACAAAAATGATTCATATCGGTAAAAATACAAAAAGTCAAATTATTTCTAAGGGTATATCGGCCGGTTTTTCAATAAATACGTATCGTGGGCTGGTTAAAATATTATCAAAAGCAAGGAATTCTAGAAACTATTCACAATGTGATTCCTTGTTAATTAATAATAATTCAACTGCTAGTACATTTCCCTATATTTTTGTGAAAAATGCGACCTCAAAAGTTGAACATGAGGCATCAACCTCAAAAATTGGAGAAGAACAACTGTTCTATTTCTCACAACGTGGAATTGAAATTGAACCAGCGATCAGTCTTATAATTGGTGGTTTTTGCCAAAGTGTTTTTAAGAAATTACCAATGGAATTTGCTGTGGAAGCGAATAGATTACTAAGTTTAAAATTAGAAGGAACGATCGGCTAGCTAAAAAAATTATATTATATTTCAATAATTTTAAAATATATTAAGTTAGGTCTGGGTTTAACTTTAAAGTTAACACAAATTTATCAACAAAAAATATTTTCATCGATAAAGAATTTTTTCTGGATTTCAAAAAAAATCGTGAAACTTAAAAACTAATTTTGTTTTCACGTTTTAATATCAATTTTGAAAAAAAAATACGAAGTCGTTTATTAATTTAATTAATAAAAATTATTTTAGAGTAGTGAATTTAATTTTAGGACATGGAGTGCTGTAAAAAATCTCAATCAAATTAGTAATAATGTTCAAAACTAAACAAAATTAACGTTTTTTGGTCAAAATTTCTTACTGAGATGATATATTAATTATTTAAAAGATTTATTAAAAATAAAAATATGTATTAATCCGGCTCAGTCACGTTAAGTTTATCTGAGATTGAAACCATTAAGTCTTTTAGTTTAGAGGTTTGCGTTGTTACAAGTTTTTGATCTAAGTTTTGATTATTAATTGAAGTTTTTAAATTTTCGATAATTGTTTGGGTTTCTTTAATTTTGGGTAATAGTTCCATATCCTGGTTAAGTGTAGAACTTTCTTTCACTTTTTTCAGTAATTCTGAAGCTTGATAACATAAACTGTCAGTTTCATTTTTTAAGGTTATAGCTTTTCGTTTTTCTTTATCACTTGCAGCAAATTTTTCAGCATTTTCAATCATTTCATCAATTTCAGAAGTATCTAATGTTGATGAACCCTCAATTGTAATAGAAACTGTATTTCCACTATTTTTATCACTTGCTTTAACCGATAAAATACCATTCACATCAATATCAAAGGTCACTTCAATTTGAGGTTCTCCTCTTTTTGCGGCACGAAGTTCAGTTAATTTAAATCTACCTAAACTTTTATTATCAGTTGCAAATTCTCGTTCACCCTGTAAAACATGAATTTCAACATTTGATTGATCATCATTCGCGGTTGAGAACACCTCCGATTTTCGGATCGGAATTGTAGTATTTCGTGGAATTATTTTTGTTAATATACTCCCTAATGTTTCAACACCCAATGACAGCGGAGTTACGTCTAGTAATAAAATATCTTTTACTTCACCAGCAATAACACCACCTTGTAATGCAGCACCAATCGCCACAACTTCATCGGGATTCACCGTTTGGTTTGGATCCTTATCGATAATTCTTTTTACAATTTGTTGAATAGCCGGTATTCGGGTTGATCCACCAACTAAGACAACTTGATCAATTTGTTCTTTTTTTAATTTAGCATCACTCATTGCATTTTCAACGGGAATACGACATTTGTGGATTAAATCATCCGATAATAATTCAAATTGGTCACGGGTTAGATTAGTTTCAATATGTTTTGGTCCATCGTCAGTCGCTGTTATAAATGGTAAATTAATTGTAGTTTCGTTAATTGAAGATAATTCTACTTTTGCTTTTTCTGCTGCTTCAGTTAAGCGTTGTAAAGCTTGATTGTTTGTTCTTAAATTTATATTTTCTGTTTTTTCAAAATTATCAGCTAAATATTTAACAATTACCCCATCAAAATTATCACCGCCAAGTTTTGTATCACCCGCTGTTGAAAGAACTTCGAAGATCCCATCCCCAACTTCTAAAATTGAGACATCGAATGTTCCACCACCTAAATCGAAAACCAAAATAATTTCACTTTTATTTTGATCTAGACCGTACGCTAGTGCAGCGGCAGTCGGTTCATTTAAGATACGACGAACATTTAATCCAGCAATTTTGCCAGCGTCCTTTGTTGCTTGACGTTGTGAATCATTAAAATAAGCGGGAACTGTAATAACTGCTTCATTAATTGTTTGTCCAATATATTTTTCAGCATCCTCTACTAATTTTCTTAAAATTTGCGAAGAGATTTCTTCTGGACTAAATTGTTTATTTAATGCAGGACAGTCTAATTTAATATTTTTTTTATCATCTTCAATTACTTTATATGGAACTTCTTTTAAGGCTGTACTTATTTCGGATGCTTTTGATCCGATAAAGCGTTTTATTGAATAAAACGTATTCTCAGCATTTATAACTGCTTGACGTTTTGCGACTTGACCAACTAATAATTCTTGTTTTTTTGTATAGGCAACAATTGACGCCGTTGTTCGTAAACCTTCGGAGTTAACAATAACCGTTGGTTTTGTCCCTTCAGTCACGGCAACTACAGAATTAGTGGTACCTAAATCAATCCCAATAATTTTATTCATTTTAATTATGTGCGTATTCTAGATACTTTTCCTTAAACATATCTTGATATCTACATTGTATAGTATTTTTTAATATCAATTATTTATAAATAATTATTAGTAAATTAAAAAATAATTTAGAATTTTAAATTAATACAGTACTTAATTTGTGATTAATGTATAATATTTAACTTAACAAATTACTCACTTTAGTATAAACTTCATTATCACGTTCACTACTAGCAATCAGTCATTGTTTGGATGTACAAGCCCAATCTCTTGGAATTGGTTCTGAATAAGGAAAAAGCGATTTCGTATTAATAGTAGGGGGGATCTCATTACAAATAATTTATCATAATATTACTAAAATTTCGAATTTATTTTTTTATATTTATAATGATCAATAAATAAAAAATATTAGGGATTCCGTTTTATGAATAAACGAAAAAGTTGTTTAGTCTTTTTTACTTTATTTTTATGATTAATAAGTTAACATAGATTGCAAACCTTTTTTTAAGCATTTAATAATTTTTTTAAATATCTAAGAACAAATAACCAATTAATAATCTTGTTATCTAAGATTATTAAAAAGTATAATATTAAGGCGTTGTTAATTTAATACTCTCTTTTGTTGTTAAAATCGCTTCTTTTAAAATTTCTTCAGTTGCTGATTCAAATTTTTTCGTTTCTCTAACAGCACTTCCGTAAGCTGGTTTTGCTGAATCTAAATAGCTAAGTAAGCCTGAACAGAATGGTTTAATTTGGGCAATTTCTAAATCATCAAGGAAACCATTAATTCCAGCATAAATAATAGCTACTTGTTGATACACCGCGTATGGACTATTTTGTGGTTGCTTTAGAATTTCGCGTAATCGAGCACCACGTGCTAATTGGTTTTGTGTTGCTGCATCTAAATCTGATGCAAATTGTGAAAACGCTTCTAATTCTGCAAATTGAGCTAATTCTAATTTCAGTTTACCTGCAACTTGCTTCATTGCCTTAATTTGGGCTGCGGATCCAACGCGTGAAACGGAAATACCAACGTTTACTGCTGGGCGTAAACCTGAATTAAATAAATCACCTGATAGGAAAATCTGTCCGTCCGTAATCGAAATTACATTAGTTGGTATATAAGCTGAAACATCACCAGCTTGTGTTTCAATAACTGGTAAAGCCGTCATACTTCCACCACCCAATGAATCACTTAATTTCGCCGCGCGTTCTAATAAGCGAGAATGTAAATAGAATACATCACCCGGATAAGCTTCGCGACCTGGTGGACGTCGTAATAATAATGACATTTGACGATAAGCTTGAGCTTGTTTTGTTAAATCATCATATACGATTAATGTAGCTTTGCCATTGTACATGAAATATTCAGCAATTGCGGCACCAGTGTATGGAGCAATATATTGTAATGTCGCCGGATCATTTGCACTTGCACAAACAATAATTGTATAACCCATTGCACCACGTTCTTGTAATGTAGTCACCGCTTGAGCTACAGATGCTGCTTTTTGACCAATTGCAACATATACACAGACAACATCGTCTTCTTTTTGATTAATGATAGTATCGATTGCAATGGATGTCTTACCAGTCTGACGATCACCAATAATAAGTTCACGTTGTCCACGACCAATTGGAATCATGGAATCAATCGCGGTAATTCCAGTCTGTAATGGTTCACAAACTGATTTTCGACTAATAATACCAGGTGCCATTGATTCAATTAATCGGGATTCACTTGCAACAATATCACCTTTTCCATCAATTGGTTCAGCTAACGGGTTCACAACACGACCCAAAATTTGATCACTTACCGGAACTTGGGCAATTTTCCCAGTAGCACGAACAGTACTTCCCTCTAAAATATCACGCCCATCACCCATTAACACTACACCAACATTGTCATTTTCAAGATTTAATGCAATACCAATTGTTTTATCTTCAAATTCCAAAAGTTCACCAGACATTACTTTATCAAGACCGTAAACACGTGCAATTCCGTCACCAACTTGAAGTACTGTTCCAATATTATCAACTGTCACACTTTGATCGTAACTTTCAATTTGTTGACGAATAATATTACTAATTTCATCTGGACGAATATTAATCATAAATTTATATATTAATAACTAATTATTTGTAATTGTTTAAAATATTTATGGAATATATTTTATTCCCAAACAAGCTGCCATTTTTCTTAATTCACCTTGCAAACTCATATCAACGACTTTTGAGCCAATTTTTACAACGAGGCCACCAAGTATACTTTCATCAATTGTCATAATTAATTCAATATCATTTGATTCCGTACTATCAACTAAAAACTCGGTTAAAAGAACTTCCTGTTCAAGATCTAATTCGACAACAGATGTAACTTCCGCAACTTTAACATTTGTTATTTGGTAAACTAATTCAATATATTTTTCCCCAACTGCTTCAAGAATACTAATCCGACGACGATCGGCTAATAGATACAGGAACTTTAATGTAATTTTATTTAAATTTGGACTTAATACTTTTTTTATAAGTTCTTTTTTTGCTGAAACACCTACAATTGGGTTTGCAAAATATTCTTTTAATAATTTTGATTTCGCTAATACTAATAATAAATCATTAATATCAGCTGTCACTACATTTAAAGAGTTGTTTGACTTCGCTAAATTAAGTAGTGCTTCTGCATATGGTTTTGCAATTTTAGCTACTAAAGTTTTATTTGTCATAATCGACTAGATCTCCTAAACTAAATTTCGTATGGTAACCGATCAACATTTTTATCGATTAATGCAACATGTTGTTCTAATGAAAATTCATTTTCAATTTTTTTAACAACACACTTTACGGCCGAGGTTGCAACTAAATAAGTTGTTAAATCAACTAATCTTTGTCGATCTAATTGGCCAGTTAAAGCTGATGTTTTAATCTGATTGATCATATCTTTTAATACACGATTTGCATAATTTTTAATAAAATTTCTTTTTGTAATAGAAGCTTCTTCTTGAATCTTATTAATAGCAATCTTTGTTTGTGTTAATTGTGTATTTGCTTCGCTTAATCTTTCTTTTGCATTAGATAAACGTTTTTTAGCATCATTCACATCCTCGATAATTTTTTGTTTTCGATTTATTAATGATGTTTTTAACGCATCCCCAAGAACTTTGAATAAAATAACAACTAATAATATGATATTAATTATATTTGTTTCAAAAATATCAGTATTTAAAGCAAATCCTTTCTCACTTAATAAGATTGAGGTGTTAATTAAATTTTCCATAGTTATTTATTATTAAATTTGTTGGTTTAATTCGAGGAAAACTATATAAAAAGTTTTCCTAAAATTTCTGATCCAATCGTATCAATTTTTTTATCTAAGTATAATAATGTCTGAATACGAGAGTCAAGTAATTTAACATTAAGTTTGCGTAACATTGTATTACATGTTTGTTGTAAATTTTGTAATTCTAAGTCCCAAACTTCTTTCTGTTTTTTTTGTGATTTTATAATATCTAACTGAATTTGTTTTTTAGCACTTTGTAAGTCTAATTCATATTTTTCCGTAATCAAACTTGCTTCTTTGATTAATGAAGAAGCTTCAGACAAATTATTTACAATATAATCATTTCTATCATTTATTGTATTTAATAATGGATCATATAATAAACCATTTAATACAATTGTTAAAATAACAAATTGTAATGCGAGTAGGGGTAATGTCGCACCAAAATCGAATAATCCACCTGCACCAACTTCTTCTAAATGTAAAAGGGGAAATAATTGATTCATAATTGGAGATTTAATTTTTTTAGAATAGGTTTTGAGAAATATTTTTACTGGATTCAGATGAATCCAGTAAAAATATTTAACTAGCAAATGGATTTGCAAATAATAATGCTAAAGCAACTACTAATCCGTAAATAGTTAAGGCCTCCATAAAAGCTAAACTTAATAATAAAGTACCACGGATTTGACCTTCAACTTCTGGTTGACGTGCAATACCTTCAACTGCTTGGCCAGCAGCAGTACCTTGACCAATACCAGGGCCAATTGCAGCAAGACCAACGGAAAGACCTGCACCAATTACCGATGCACCAGCAATAATAGAATCCATAAATTCAATTTTTTTATAAATATTTGTTATAAAAATCCGATTATCAAGATAAAATAGTGATAAAAACAAGACCAAAAAATTAATTATTCATTAATAAATGTAATCTAAAATTATTCTAGAGCTTCATGGATGTATGCACCCGCTAATGTTGAAAAAATTAAGGCTTGTACACTGCCAGCAAAAATTCCTAAACCCATAATTGGTAATGGTATGATTAATGGCACTAACAACACTAATACAGAGATTGTTAACTCATCTGCAAGTACATTTCCGAATAACCTAAAACTCAAAGACAATGGTTTTGTAAAATCTTCAAGAATATTAATTGGTAAAAGAATTGGTGTTGGTTGAATATAACGCTTAAAGTAACCAATTCCTTTTTTACTAAATCCTGCATAAAAATATGCAAGTGATGTTAAAAGTGATAATGCAACAGTTGTATTAATATCATTTGTTGGTGCTGCTAATTCACCTTCCGGCAAAATAAGTAATTTCCACGGAACAATCGCACCTGCCCAGTTACAACCAAAAATAAACAAGAAAAGTGTACTTATAAATGGAACCCAGGGACGATAGAAACTTTCACCAAGTTGACCCTTTGCAATATCACTGGTAAATTCAACTACGGTTTCCATAAAGTTTTGCCAGCTTTCGGGAATTTGACTAATTGATTGTGTACCTAAAAAAGAGGCACCTAATAAAAGCATAATAACAAACCAACTTACAAGAAAAACTTGACCATGCAATGAAAAGTCACCAATTTCCCAATAGAAATGTGTACCAATTTCAACGCCTGACAATAATAGAGTATTAGCTAAAAAATTTAATGTATACATAAGTCATTAATTATTATTATTTTTACCTAAAACAAGTATAACACATATAATCATAATTATGATTACTTTTCATTTGTTTATTTTTACGAAAGCCCATTAATTTAGAAACTCATTTCCGCCGCTTGAACTTTTTCAAATTGTTTTTTCTTTAAAACTAAAAAAACTTGACATAAAAGAATAACAAAAATTATTCCTAAATAACCAACAATTCTAAATGGGTTTTGTAAAACAATTTCTGTTTCTGTCTGTCCAAAACCACCAACATTTGGATCACTTGTTAATAATTGATCTTGCTTAATAGTTTTACCTTCAGAAACTATAAGATCATAATTCTTAGGGATTATTATATTTTTAACATCACCATTCGAAGTTTTAATTGAAACTGTATACCCACCATTATCACTGATTTTTTGGATCTCTGTAATTTGTCCATTTACTGAAGCTAAAATTGGATTATTATTCGACTTATCTCCCGTTGGATTTACTTGGCCTCGGCCACGATTAGCACCTACGTAAATTGGGTATTTTAGATAATTTACAGTACTATTCGTTTCGGGATCTGGTGAAACGATTGGAAATATTATTTCTTGATGCTTATCACCAGTAATTGGTCCCACAACTAAAATATTATCACTTTTAGCACTATACGGTGCAATAAATACACCTTTATTTTTTGCTTTTATTTCCGAAGTAATCATTTTAGGTGGGGCCAATTTAAAACCATCTGGTAGTATTACAACGGCACCCACATTTAATCCACCTTTATCACCAGATCCTACGATTTGTTTTGTTTTTAAATCATATGGAATTTTAACAACGGTCTCAAATAAGGAATTAGGTAAAACAGCAGATGGTGATTCTATTTCAATTGGTTTTTGCGCTAAATGACAATTTGCACATACAATTCGTCCATTCGCCTCACGAGGATTTGAATATGCATTTTGTGCATAGATAGGAAATGCATTTGTCGATTGTGCTAATGTTAATAATGGAATTATCACAAAAGTTATTTTTTTTAGATTATAAAAAAAATATTCTAAATTCATATTTTTATTTGAATGTATTCGTAACATAATCAATCAATAATCATCACTAAAAAATTAAAATTACTTTTCATATAAAAGAAGAATATTAGCCCCAAGAAAATATAATATTACAATCGCACTTGATAAAGTAATTTGTGTTATTGGATCGGTTGATGGCGTTAAAATTGCGCCGATAATTGTTGAACCTAGAATTATATACTTCCAGATACTTAACATCTGTTGTGCTGAAATTATTTTTGTCAATCCTAAGATAAGTTGAACAATTGGGATTTGAAATGCTAACCCCGTACTATAAAAAATTAATAAAATAAAATCCAAATATTGATCAAATGACCAAAACGGTTCAATGACTGTTGAACTATAATCAACAAAAAATTTCAATGCAGCTGGAATTAGAAGATAATAGGAAAACCCTAAACCTAGTCCAAATAATAAAAAAGAAATGCCAATAATAGGAAGAATAAATTTTTTTTCATTTTTTGTTAGTGCAGGGAGCATGAAAAAAATTAATTGACAGATGATCAATGGAATACAAATAAGAAAACCACTATAGATTGTTATTTTTATAGTTGAAATAAGATATTCGCCTGGGGATAATTGAATAAATTTTATACCTTGAACTGGGTTTTCTAATATTTTTACAAAAACGGTAACATTTGTAAAAATAACACCACTTATAAAAAGAAATATATAAATCAGTTGAAAGAATCTTTGTCGCAATTCTTCCGTATGTTCAGCAAATACTAATTCCATTTCATATTCTTTAAGTAATTTGGTTCGAAATTTAAATTCAGAAGTTTTTACTAGTTGAAATTCCATAATGAAATTTTATTTTGATTAATATTTTGATCTGATCCCGTTTATATATTGACAAGCCTGCAAACGGGCCGAAGCAACATCTAATGATGTCTTGGCTTCAATTATATTTGGATCATTCTCGAGAGGAGTATTTAATTCCATCAATTGTCCTTTTAATTTTTCTAGTTCCTTCGATGCTTCTTCAACACCTTTGTTTGCGTCTTCCAAGGTTAAATCCTGTGAAATTTTTTCTATATCAAGAACTAAAACAATTAATACATCATTGTGCATTTCTGCAAATCCACCTAATATGATCGTTGGTGCCCAACCTTTTTCGGTCTTTTCTAAAAAAACCCCAATTTTTAAAATGGTCACTAAACGGGAGTGACCCGTTAATATAGATATATCACCATTAACGGCAGGTAACATAACGTGATTACATGCCGTTATTTCTTGAGAGATGTCAGGTGACAGAAGTCGAACGGTAAAAGTCATAATTGCTCCTTATACTTAGCTATTATTTCATACTATCAGCTTTACTAACAGCCTCATCAATATTACCAACAAGATAGAATGCTTGTTCGGGTAATGCATCTAACTCACCACCTAAAATCATTTGGAAACCTTTAATTGTCTCTTGTAATGATACATATTTACCTGGAGAACCAGTAAATATTTCAGCAACGAAGAATGGTTGTGATAAGAATCGTTCAATTTTTCTTGCACGGGCGACAACTAATTTATCCTCTTCTGATAATTCATCAAGACCTAAAATTGCAATAATATCTTGTAATTCTTTATAACGTTGTAATGTTTCTTTGACATCTTGTGCACAATCATAATGAATATCACCAACAATTTCACGTTGAAGCATTGTTGATGTCGAATCTAATGGATCAACTGCTGGGTAAATTCCTTTCGAAGCTAACCCACGCGATAATACTGTTGTTGCATCTAAATGGGCAAATGTTGTTGCGGGTGCTGGGTCAGTTAAATCATCTGCTGGAACATAAACCGCTTGAATCGATGTAATTGAACCACGTGTTGTCGATGTAATACGTTCCTGTAAACCACCCATTTCAGTCGATAGAGTTGGTTGATAACCTACAGCCGATGGCATACGACCTAATAATGCCGATACCTCTGAACCTGCTTGCACAAAACGGAAAATATTATCAATGAATAATAAAACGTCTTGTTTATTAATATCACGGAAATATTCAGCCATTGTAAGTGCTGTTAATCCAATTCGCATTCTTGCACCGGGTGGTTCATTCATTTGTCCGTAACATAATGCAACTTTTGATTCTGTTAAATTCGAAGCATTAATTACACCAGATTCCTTCATTTCCATGTAAAGGTCATTCCCTTCACGTGTTCGTTCACCAACACCACCAAATACAGAAACACCACCGTGGGCCTTAGCAATGTTATTAGTAAACTAGGTGGGATTTTGACCAACACCCGTCTTTCGATCCGGACGTGAAAGTTTCCCTTCATCCGGCTCTCGGTTTAAATTCCTCTACGAAGACTATTTGACAGATCTATAAGTTTTTGTGTGAGATATTTTGATAGATATATGATCTTGAGTTTTTATCTACCATAGTACGTCAATCTTGAAATAATGATCGGTATAATCGATTGAGTAAAATTTTTTGATTAAATAACGTTTGGATTCTCATCAGAAATTTTCCTACGTTTATCCCAATATAAATTATTATCATCATACGGTGATGCATTTCCTCTAATTTTAAAGTGTTGTTCTGGTTGAATCCAGATCATTTTAGGTAAGTAGTTTTCTTTTATTTTTCCTTTTATTAAGGTTTCACCTTTTAATATCCAATTGTTTTTATAATCTTTTCCTCTGAAGCGATATGTACCCCCCTCTGGAAAGTACTTTAGCTTCAGTTTCGTTCGGGCACGAAGCCCGTTCGATTTTCTTCGAAATACCCAGGTTCGAATTTGATTGAATATCAAGTAATCTATTTTATTAAAATCCTGTATACATTTCGAATAGCGGAAATAATTTGCCCATCCGATTATTTGTCTAGACAATAGTTTTATTAGAGAATAACTTGAAGCTGATCTATTTTTCTGTATCGATTTTCGAATGCGCTGGACAATTATTACTTTGCTTGCTCTCGACGGATGTATCTTGATTGTCTGTATTCTTTTCTCCTGGTTTTTAATTGAAATGATTTGAAAGCCCAAGAATTCGAAACCTTCGGTTGAATTAACTATTCGTTTTTTTACCTTTGATAGTTGTAATCCGACCTTGGCGTTCAGCCATTTTGAAATTTCAGATTCTATTTGAATAATATCGTCACGTTTTGGAGCGGTGATAACAAAGTCATCTACATATCTTGAGAATCCGATGGTCAATTTTCGTTCTTGTTTAGTTAATTTGAAATTAGGTCTTGTACTTGGATACAAGTTATTTATGTACCAATCTTTGATATAATTCTCTAGACCATGCAGTGCAATATTGATTAATAGTGGGGCTATAACCCCATATGTAGGCGTCCCTTCTATTGATCGGAAAACTTCATTAGATCTTTCTGAATAATCCCCCATAATCCCTATTTTTAACCATGTTTTGACTTGGTTTTCCATTTGGGGAAATGTCGCCAATTTGTTAAGAAGTTTATTATGATCGATACTGTCAAAGCACTTTTGAACATTAGCCCTAAGAACGTATTGATATTTTTCTTTTAATAATTTAAAGAGTGCACTTATGGCATCATTACATGACCTCCCCGGTCTAGAACCATAAGAATTTGACTCAAAAATAGCCTCCCACTCTGGTTCCAAAGCAAATTTCGTTAACATTTGTTTTGCATAATTCGGAATACTAAAAGGATAATATTTTCTTTTTCCAAATTTTGCAATGTAAGTTCTTGTTAAAGAACTTATGTTTCCAGTAAGTTTAAGTCGGTAAGCTAATTCAATCTTTTTATTATGTGAAATTGTTTCCACACCAGCGTTATTACGCCCTATATTTCTGGTAGTCAGTTGTCTAACTGCTAAAAGTTTAGCATCAAGACTACCAATAATTCGTCGTTGTAATGCTTGAACTACGGTTTTATTTCCAGCTTTACTAGCCTTATAAACCCTTCTTTGTTGTCTAGAAATACGTTTTTGAACTATCGTCCAATCCACATCGTTCCACGCTATTTTGCTCATTTGACTCAATGTTTATAATTTTAACCCTTTTGGATGTTAGCATATCATTTACACTGCTATATGCATAAAAGCATTGGCTTCTTCCAAAAGTCTTTCATCTAATAGAGGGCTCGTCAACGGTACCCAATTCTATTTAGATTTTACACTGTTCCTCTAATTTATCTACGCAGGTTAGATGTGCACAATATACCTAAGCTGGTTTCGTTCTAAGCGTAAGGGTATAATTAACCCTTCGTTCAGCTATCTTATTTGATCTCCCTCAAAATTTTTTATCGAAAATTCTTCATGGTTCGGGAATAGATACTTACGTGCATTGAGATTGGAATACTTATCCCTCTTAGCGTCATCATACTGCATTTCATATACCTTTGCTTAACTTCCTCATTCAAATTGAGTAATCAAGTTATATAAACTGAATGCTTAGTCATTTGGACAAATTTTCATCGTCATAGATTAGAAGTTCGCACTAATAATTTTGAATCTCTGTTGTTTTTAAAATTAGATAACAATTCATCTATTAAGTTCTGACTATCATTTAAGAGAGTGATTACTGTTCACAGAATTTTGTGAATTCAGAAAATAATGTTTGTTAATTATCTCAGAGTACTTTATAAAATTTTATAACAGACTATTAGAATAAAAATCAATCCATCTTATTTGATCGTTATTTGAGGATAATTTATTTATAGTAGTGCGTGGATTTTTCTCTTCGAAATTCTTATTAGAACGCAAAAGATTCTGTCCAAACAGGTCACACAATTAATTCCATAATTAAAACAGTTTTACCCACACCTGCTCCACCGAATAAACCAATTTTACCACCACGACGGTACGGTGCTAATAAATCGACAACTTTAATACCTGTCTCAAAAACCGATGGTTTTGTTTCTAATTCAGTAAATGCTGGAGCACTACGATGAATCGGTAACGTTTCACTACCAGCTACCATATCAGCTAGTTCATCAACGGGTTGACCTAAAACATTAAAAATTCTTCCTAGTGTTTGTGTGCCAACTGGCACACTAATAGGTGCACCAGTATCTAAAACTTCAACACCACGTTGTAAACCATCTGTTGAACTCATTGAAACCGCACGTACCCGGTTATCACCTAATAATTGTTGAACTTCACAAACAATCGTTGAATCACCCGATTTTACGTCAATTGCATTATAAACTCGTGGAAGTTTACCTGATGGAAATTCCACATCTAAAACAGGTCCGATTACTTGTGTTACATAACCTACACTTTTTGTTTCAACCATATTGAAAATAATAAAATATTTAAGATAACAAACAGGGTTTCAAATAAAATTTTTAATCGTTTATTGATTGCGTGATTGGGATTGCAAACGGCATAATCCTAAAAATCCTTGCAGTTTTAATTGCTTTACTTAATTGGCGTTGTTGCTTATTATTCAACCCCGTAACGCGACGGGGTAAAATTTTACGTTGTGTATTAACAAATAAATTTAAAATCTTTGTATTTTTGTAGATACGTTTTTCATTACCCGTCTCTGAAAATTGACTCAAATTTACCGAATATGAGAGTGACGGGGCATTTGATTGTTTTTTTAACATATAGATTGAATTTAATATAAAGTTTTTAAAGTATATAATAATTATAATTGATTAAATAATCAATATCAAAATAGTGCTCGAAATTTTAGTGATGAAAGTTAAATTGACTTTAATTAATATGCGATGGTGATCAGTAATAATAATTTTTAGTTAAAAATTAACAAAGATTAATATTTATGAAATCCAACCATAACTATGTAAACCTTTACCTAAAAAATTGACTCCTAAATAACAGATCCAAATAATAAAAAACCCAAACGTACCTAACCATGCTGTTTTTTCTCCTTGCCAGTTTTTTGTTAATCGGGCATGTAAATAACTAGCAAATATAATCCAGGTAATTAATGCCCATGTTTCTTTCGGATCCCAACTCCAATATGATCCCCATGCTTCATTTGCCCATACAGCTCCTGAAATAATACCCATTGTTAAAAATGGAAATCCAATACCAATTGTTCTATAACTCCAACGATCAAGTTTATTTAATAAATTAATCTTGTGTTGTGGTAGAGAATTAACATTAGTAGTTAGTATTTGCTGAGTATTAATTTCCTTTGTTTTTGACCAATTGGCTAGATATACAATTAACAAAAATAAAGTTGAAAATAAAGCGCCCAGAATAAGTGTTGCATAACTAAGCATCATCATACTTACATGTAACATTAACCAATTTGATTGTAATGCTGGAACTAAGGGGGTTATTTTTTGCATTTCAATTGGTAAAATTAATGTCGAAAAACCGATCAATAAAAGACAAATAGGACAAATTAAAGACCCAATAATTTTACTATTCGTTTTATACTCTTCAAAAATTTGAATTGTTGATAGACACCATGTTAAAAATAATAACGATTCATATAAATTACTTAGAGGAAAATAACCTGAAATGATCCAACGTGTTGTAAGAATACCTAAAATAATAAAATTTATGAAAATTGAACCAATAACACTAGTTTTGGAAAAAAACCAAATTTCTGGAATTGCTAGACTGAACCAATATAGTATTGTTGTTATTAGTGAAATCCCAAATAAACTATTCACTAATAAATTTTGAAAATTATCCCATACCATACTTGATGTATATTTAATTTAAATATTCTCTCTAAGGGTAGATTGTTTGATATTATTTTAATGTTATTAAATAGTAATTTATAGTTTGTTATATTTTTGATAAATAATAAAATAATCCTTGTATCTTAGAATATTAAGTTAATTCATAAATGATCTAAGTAAGTAAGTTATCATTTTTTGAATTCAGTATGTTTAGTCTTCAAATTTTTTGGATATTTTGTTATTAATGAGATCGCTAGACTAAGTATTATCTTTTACTATTAAGTCCTATATATAGAAACTTCCCGGTCCAAATCATTGTCTAAGATTCTTTTAAAAAATTATCTTCTAAACGGTGGGTTACCCGGTAATGTACGTGCCCCATATATTAGATCAAACCTTCGTCAACTAATTTTCTACGTATGTTATTAGGAATCGATAAAAAAATCTTTTTCCGATAATCTATCAATTAGTTTTTCTATTATATTGTGAGAAATTACGGTGATTGTTTCTTTATCTAACGGTTAAAAATAATAATTTCATCACGCCGGTTTAAAAATTCTGGGTGGAAGAATTTTTTTAGTTCGATATTAATTAAATTTTTAATCGCATTTGAACTATCATCTAGCTTAAATTGTTTTCTGGAAGTTTTCATATAATCCAATATTCGAATTTTTATTAAATTCGTCATTCCATATTCTCCTTTTGAACCGTATTATTGTCTGACACGAAAAACTTCGGATAGTTAAAAGTTTCGTAAATTCCCTCGCGTTTTCCAAGTGAAAATAGCATCAATAAGACGTGAGGAATCTTTCGAATTTAAACTTTTATTCGACTCACTGGACGTAGTTCCCGAAATTCTTGAATTGCTGTGCCCCTAAATTTGATGCATAATGATAATCGTATTTTTAAACTTAATTGAGCGCCTTTTGCGTTAATCGTCTATACTTCGAAAACTTGGAGTAATAAATTAAAAACATCGGGATATGCTTGTTCAACTTATCCAATAAAATAACTATATAGGATTTTCTACGGCCCGCTTTGGTTAATTGACTACCTTTGGAATATCCAACATAACCTGTGGTGAACCAATTAATCTCGACGAGTATGACGCCATATATCCAGTATCTAGTTTAACCATTATGTCTTCTGAACCAAAAAAATAAGAAACTGATAATTGTCGATTCGGGTACATAAACCCATACATCACGTCGTACGCTTCTGAAATTGCACTACAGTATTGTTTTGCCAATTATCCGTTTAAATAATCATTCTTCAATTTTTAATAAATTTTTTAATCCATTTTTTGTTACTTTCGAAATGGGAATCTCTGTCCACGATTATACGACATTAGTAATATCTCTCAAAAATAGAGTTGTTGTTTTGGTTCATGGGGGTTTTGTCGTTAAAAAAAAATCGAGAGCTGCCGAAGATTCTAGCGAGAGTATTTGTTCTATATCTAGGAAAAGAGATGCTCTCGTATATTTTCGACTCATAATTTTTCGAAAATCAAGATGACCACTTTTATTTGTACCTCTCACTTCTGTAAAAGAATATAAAAATCTATGTACATAGTTCAGGTTAAGTTCATTTTTTCTAATGTTAGTAGAATAGAAGAAAGGGAATTCGAAAATTCGACATAGTTTTATTAGTTGTGTGGATATTTTTAAGTTTACATTTGTGCCCTAGATATGCTAAAAGTTTAAATCGGTATGAATGTGTATTGATCGCAAGTTTTTGTTTCATTATCGTTTGATCCGGTAAAGATATAACGACACGATCATACGTTTTAATATTGCTTTAGGAACTTTAATAACAAATCTAAAATACTACTAAAGAATATGTGTTGTTGCTCGTTAATATTAATGATAACATAAGCGTAAGCTTCTAGTGATAGGTATATCAATTCTGTCCTATATCTCGTATTATTTCAGAGTGTTTATCTTTTTGCGCTAATTTTTCAATATGAGGAACCGATTTTAATTTCGCGAGTAAATCTAATAATTCTGGTGGATTAAAATCACAACAGAAATTTCACGAGCTGCGATCAATTAAATCAATTGCTTTACCGCGTAAGAATTGATCGGCAATATATTGGGCCAATGATGTGCCCAATTATAACCGCTTTTGTAAAGATCACTCGGTGATGCTTTTCATAAATTTCACGTAAATCCTGTAAAATTTCTTGAGTAATCAAAATTGCGTGTTCAGCAATTTGATTGGTAAAAACGTCTCTCGAAAGTGAGGCCCCTCAATATATTTTCGTATTCTGCAGATGTAGTAGTACCAATCATCGAATTCCCATGAGCTAAGGGGTGGCTTAAAGATATTGGCCGATCAATGGACTTCTACCGCACCTGACCAATTAAAGTATGAACTTCATCAATTAATAAAATATATGTTTTTGTAATTTGAATTTCTTTAATAATCTCCTTTAACCACTGTTCAAATTCACTACGACATTTTGTTTCTGCAATTAATAAATTAAGATCTAAACTAATTACCTTTTTTGCGTTGGCACTTAAACTTATATAATAAGAGTCTTTACTCATTCTATTGGCAAAATTGTTCACGGATTGTGCCCTCAAATCCCTTGAATACACTCCCAAGTTTCCTGTTTTAACATTTGTCTATTGATTTTTGTTTCCTGCATCAAGTTGTTTATTAAAGTCAATCGTACTCATACTCTTTTAGTAATTTTACGGCCAGACTTTGGCGCTTGCACAGTAAAGCCAAAAGAATATGTTCAGTACTAACATAACCTGAACCCCGGCAACGAGACGTTCAACATCTTCGAGCATCAACTAATGTAATCATAATCTTACTCAAACACACTTTATCGTTTTTAATGTTCCGGATCGTAGTTCCGGCGAGACCACTTGGCTCTGATATAATCCCTAATAGAATTTACTTTGCCCAATAAAATTATGCCTATTCTATGGGACTCGTCATGCGAAAGTAGAACAATCGTATTGCTCTAAGTAAATCGTTCAAATCTAGTACTTCCTCTTTAATATAAATTCAAATTAATTTGATAAAACATGGATACTATAAATACGTCTATATTTAGAGCAAATTAACAATGTATCTATATTTAAAGATTCAAAAGTCTAGTTTAAATTCCTATTATAAATATGATTTATTAAGAATAGAAGAAAAGCGATTCTCTTCATTTTAATAATAAGCTCAAATCAAACTAAACAAATCTCAATTATGGGTCGAGTTGGATTTGAACCAACGTAGGTCAAACCAGCGGATTTACAATCCGCCCCCTTTAACCACTCGGGCACCGACCCTATACATTTATAGTACTAAATAGTAGAAAATTATTCAATTTATTAGACTTAATCGGTCCCAACAAAATAGCAAATCAGCTGTATTTCAAAAGTGTATTTAGTATTAGACTATAAAATTTGGTTATACAAATAAAATTATGACATATTTTTTGAGTTTTTACTATACCAACATTAAGTTCCTTATAATTAATTCTGAGTTGGCTGATGAGTTTTTTTAATTTTTGCAAAAAGTAATTTATAACCTTCAATCAATCTTTAGAGGAAAAAGTCTGACTCGATAAGAAGTATGAACGATTAATCTTGTATTAATTGTGAAGCCTTAATATTTCAAATAGAGGGTTATTAGTAAAAATGATCAATCCAAAGTGTTAGGGTTCTTCTCTATAAATACTAAAACATTTGAGTAAATAATTTTAAATACCTTAATTTCTCTTAAATATCTGTATTGCATTTTCAAAATATTATCTATAATTAATTTGGATATAAGCTTCTAGAGAATGTCCCTTTGATAATGAAGAGGTCCAATATAGAGTTAAACTAGACATTTGCTACAATTCCAAGTACCGATTTCCTTGGAAGTACATATGACAAAATCCATTGAACGGACTGAACGTAGTTTTTAGTAAACTTAGTGAGAATCTATAAATTTCGCTTAAAGAATATATATGTCACATATTCGGACTATTTAAGATGTGATATTAATAAAAGAGGACCAAAAGTAAAGTATTTGCCTATGAACACATTGCTAACAGAAAAGTAATAGAGGGTTTAGGTAACATGAACAAAGTGCTACATAGAAAATTATTAACGTTTACCCATAATGCTATTATTTGATTTCGAATCGTTTTCAGAAATGGCAAGTCCACGGTAGTAATAACCCGATTAAAAAAGAACCATCTAATCGTATCACAGAAAATTTGTTCTATCTCCTGATTATATGTGGTCGCAATCATGTGCAGACTGAGGTCTGGAGAACTCTGAAGACCTTTATTATGTTCCCGAAACTAGTTGTAAAACTCGCGACAACCAATCAGATTCACGCTTCCTGCATGATGTTAGACTGGTATCTAGTTCTAAACCGGCAAATGCTAATGAGGTTCACAAATTCGAAAAACTCATCGGCTAATTGATGATAAAGACTTTGGCATTAGTGTAGCACAAATTATAAAAAGTCAAGAACAAGATCCCAACAACAATATCTAAATTTATTTCTGTTGTCTTGGGACTTCTAACTCTTCCAAAATTTTCGGATCGAGATAGATTTCCAAAAATTTCCATAAATATTTTTAAACAAAAGTCCGTAAATTAAGAATTTAAATTTGATTTACTCATTATGTTAGATGATCAGAGTTCGACACTATAAAGAGTATTTTTGAACGATTAGCATCCTCAAGTAGAGGTAAGAGACTCTCTGCTTTAACATTTCCGCATTAGTTAAATCTGGTAAAAATGAAAAGACCTTGTGTAAGTCTCATTATCAGTCCTTGATTAGTTTTTATTTACAAATGGGAAAACGGTTACGGTTGAGTTCAGAAAGTCAGCAATATTTGTTGAACAGAGGTGAACTAATATTATCTATAAATCTCGTGCGGTTTAGAAAGGATCAAGTATTTTTGCGGACACAGAAAATTTAAAAACCTCGTCAATATAAGCACAATCTTTATTCGAGCAACAATCCTAGTCTCACGGTCCCCCGTACGTCACTTGGTCCATCTGAGTGATCAAGTGAACACCACAAATCGTAATATACATTTAAGTAATAAAAAAATCGATGCGAACAATAACATTAATAATTTTAAAAAGCAAATATATTTACCGAAATCATGATCAGTAATGCGATTTTAACATAATTAATAAAAAATCTGATGACTCACACGAGAACTTCATTTTTGATTTGATTAATTATTAAAAATAGGAAATCCGTCTTACTTTATCCTGCTTGAATTTTTAATAATGCAAAACCTAATGAAATTCCAAACAAGGTCATCCCAAAACAAACTGTTGCTGTCGATATTATTTCACTCATAATTTTCTTAATTTTTAATTCTTTTTAAAGTTATTTAATTAACAAATACAACAACTATGAATGAAGCACTTTCCTAGATTATTTACAATTTTCTTAATTTTTTTTAATTCCGAAATAATTAAATAGATGGATCTAATCTAATTATAGCTAATCTACAAAATAATTTTATTTTTTTACAAATTAACTGTAAAAAAATTTTAATATATGATAATGTAAATATTTTTCAAGAAAATTAAATAATTTTTTGTATACATTAAAACTAATTATCTGCATATATATTTTGATTGTAAGAATTCCAGTACAAATATGTAATTATTTTACATGAACAAAAGGTGTTTACTCTCAAAAGCGATTGGGAATAAGAGATTTTAATGGGTAGGTCAAAACAATTTGTGGGATATTAAATTATTTTCTTAACCAAATTTCTGACTATTTGCTTGGAAATTAACTTCAATTCATTCAAAGTTATAGTAATGAAAGCCTCAAAAAATTTTTTATTCTCATCAAATATTGGAACAATACAAAAACAATAATAATAAAAAAAAGGCACATCTTAAACAATATATCAGCACCTTTTTCAACAGGCTTTGAAACATAAAATTATTCCAAATAATTTATAAATAGAGTTTAAAAATAAAAAAAAGACCAGTTTATTGAAATACAAAAACTTACTCTTTACTTATAGAAAGTCAGGTAATACATTTCTACGACCAATTATTTTAAATAGATTAGATTTTAATGGGTTAGACAACTCCATTAAAATTAGAATCAAAAATTAGAAAAATTTGTCGTTAGATTAGGCTGATAATCAAGCTACTACTGAATTTAAAAGAAAAAATTAGAAAATTATAGCGGGTCCAAAATCGGTCCATTTTTTAGTAATTTTCATAAATTTCTGAACAACATGAATGTGAACCTATAGCCCAGTTTGGACTTACAACTGAAACTCCTATTAATGACCCAGCCGCTAGGCAATCGCGGCCAGTCTCACCGGAGGAGCTTCAGAAATCGCAACGATCAAAGTAATATTTTTTGTAAGTATTAAAGATTTGCTGAATTGAACTTAGACCATCTTTAACTAATTTTAAAGCTCGGCCACCAGGAAATAGTAAGTACACTGTCAATTAAATTTAACATTTTAACCTCCCGTAATAGTGATCAAATTTTTTGCTAATGAAGAATTTCGTAAGGATGACAAACCAATGGCAGCAATATACCAATTGAAATAAGGGTTTTTGTAAGCATAAAACAAAGATATTAATTTAATGTTATCATGGTATCAAAAAACTAATTGGTTGTCAAAATACCTAGTTTAGGTATTTCGTAACAAAAAGTTCTTAAATTAAGAATTTAAATATGATTTACTCATTATGTTAGTAACGGACACCAGTAGGATTCGCAGCAACACTATAACTTTGTAAAGAGTATTTTTGGAAACGACCTGCATCCTCAGTACGAGATAAGTAGAAACCTGGTTCCGAAGCTGGACGTGTAGCAATAAATGCCATTACACAACTCTCAGTCCCACGTGTAGCGTCAAACGCTTGAAGCTTGATATAACCAGATGGGTTTAGTTTGCGACATTCCGCTAATTCAAACATCACCGCTGCCGAATCCTTAATATCGAATAACGGTAAACCCCATAATTCCCAGTAGTTATTACGTGGGTGTGGATCATCTGTCCATTCAATACTAATAGCCCAACCTTTTGAAATACAGTACTCAACTTGCTTTAAAATTTGCGCATCAGTTAAGTCTGGTAAAAATGAAAAAGCACCTTGTGTAAGTCTCACTGTTCAGTCTCCTTGATTAGTTTTTATTTGTAAATATGATAAACGTTAAACGTTTGCTGTTGGAGTTTCAGCAAAGTCAGCAGTATCTGTTGAACTGTAGTTGAAACTAATATCTTTCCATAAATCTAGTGCAGTTTGTAAAGGACCACACATTTTTGCTGCATCACGTAAAATCTGAGGGCCTTCTTCAATATAAGCACGACCTTCGTTACGAGCAACAACCATAGCTTCTAAAGCGACACGGTTCGCAGTTGCACCAGCTTGAATACCATCTGGGTGACCAATTGTACCACCACCAAATTGTAATACAACATCATCACCTAAGTAATCAAGTAATTGGTGCATCTGACCACAATGAATACCACCAGATGCTACTGGCATACACTTACGTAAAGCTGCCCAATCCATTTCAAAGAATTGACCACGTGGTAAATTAACCTCGTTCTTAGCAGCCAATAAAGTATCATAGAAACCTTGGATCATTAATGGATCACCTTCTAATTTACCTACTACAGTACCGGCGTGAATATGGTCAACACCAGCCATACGCATCCATTTACAGATTACACGGAAGTTAATACCGTGGTTCTTTTGACGTGCGTATGTAGAATTACCAGCACGGTGTAAATGTAAGAGCATATCATTTTCACGGGACCATAATGCCATTGATTGAATAGCAGTATAACCAATTACTAAGTCAATCATAACAATAATTGAACCTAATTCTTTAGCGTATTCTGCACGAAGATACATTTCTTCCATTGTTGCAGCCGTTACATTTAAGTACGAACCTTTAACTTCACCGGAAGCAGCTGCAGCACGGTTTATACCTTCAATACAATAGATAAAACGCTCTCTCCAACGCATAAATGGCTGTGAGTTAATGTTTTCATCATCTTTTAAGAAATCTAATCCACCTTTTAAACCCTCGTATACTACACGACCGTAGTTCTTACCAGATAAACCTAATTTAGGTTTTACAGTAGCACCTAGTAAAGGACGCCCAAATTTATCCATACGCTCACGCTCTACAACTACACCTGTAGCTGGACCTTGGAAAGTCTTTAGGTAAGCATACGGGATACGCATATCTTCTAAACGCAATGCTTTAACAGCTTTAAAACCAAATACATTACCGATGATAGAGGCTGTTATGTTAGCTAAAGAACCTTCTTCGAATAGGTCACATTCGTAAGCAATGTAAGCGAAGAATTGATCAGGTGCGCTAGGCACCGGATCAACACGGTATGCCTTAGCACGGTAAACATCACAAGCTGTTAAAAGATCAGTCCAAACAACTGTCCATGTAGCGGTAGACGATTCACCTGCAACTGCAGCTGCAGCTTCTACCGGGTCGACACCTGGTTGTGGTGTAATACGGAATAGTGCAAGCACATCAGAATCTTTAACTGTGTAAGCAGCATCCCAATAACCCATCTTAGCATATGGGATTACACCCGATTCGTAACGTTCACTCTTAATTCTTGTACGTTCTGATACAGAAGACATTTATTCCTCCTAAGGATTAAAGGCAATATAAATTATTTTGTGAAAAAATTAGAAAAACTCATCGGCCAATTCATAATTAATTATAAGGACCTCGTTGTTAGTATAGCACAAATTATAAAAAATGTGCACCATAATTTTCTTTGTATAACTAAAATTCAAAAAGTAAAATTTTCGGAATCAACTGTGTTAATTTGAGATTACTAGATGTGATCAATGATATTATCTTTAAAAAAGAAAAAAGATTTTAGCTTGACTTACAAAATAAAATGCTTATTATAGATGTGTAGACTGAGGGTTGCTAACTCAATGGTAGAGTACTCGGCTTTTAACCGATAAGTTCTGGGTTCAAGTCCCAGGTAACCCATAACTTTTGTAAATAATTATTTATAAACGAAAAATTTGTTAATACGTTCGAAGCTAAATTTGCTGTATCTTAAATACCGGATTAAAAGAGAAAATTGCTTAGAGAGCGCCATCAGATTTACTTGTGCATTTATTGAGAGAGATGGCGCGAAATTCGTTAAGTTTCCGGCATTAAAAATTTTTGCACAATATGCAATCAAAATCACATATTTTTTAGTAATTGCGTTAAAATCGGATTGCCAATTATGATCTATGTAAATATATTTTATTTTTTAAATTATTAATGCTATTGTTTTTACTCAGCCAAGATTTGTTATAGATTCATTCCATACTAAATAGAATTCGCGATTAACACACAAATCTTATAATAAATATTTCAGTTTAGAAATTTTTAAACAAATTTTCACCAAGTTTTGATGGAAATTATAGGATTAAGTCTATTGTCTGTTCTGGAACAAAAAATTAGAGTAAGATCTTATTAAATAAAAAGGAAACAAGAAATCTCATAGATATTTCCCAAATGTGTTCTTAATCCGTATTTTTAGATTTTGTTTTTTGAATTGAATTGTCTTTTAAAACGAAGTAGTTGTTAAATTGTACAATGTAATTTAATTTTTATTAATACTTAGATTAGTTGAATGCCTTTAAAAGTTAAGAATAGACCTGATGATAATGTAAAAGCAAATAAAAGTAATAAGATATAATCAACGAAAACAGTCATAAAATAATAAATTTAATATATGAGCGAGTAACAACAGTATATGTAAATAATTAGTACCGATCTATTATAGTTGATAAAATTTAGATTTACAGAAAATAAGATGATTTTCATGCAATTTTTTTGTTATAAAAATTAATTTATTAATTTTATACTAATTATTGAAAAGATTTCTATTCATAATTATTTATTCGCTTTTAAAATTTAATTACGATAAGAATTTATTTTTTTCTGATATTCATTTTTATTAACGATAATAATTATAACAAATACGTAAAGATAAAGAATTAAATTATATTTTCCGAGAAAATTCATTTAATTTCAAAGAACGAACAATCAAATCAAAAAGATTTCTCTGAAAAGAATTATCTATATAGATGTGTCCACTGATAATCAAAATTTTCAATTATATTATGAATCAAATTTATCTTTTTTAAATACTTATAAGCCGATTTTGGGATTTTTCTTTTTTATAACTAAAGCTATTATTCATGATGAATAGTTCTAGCGAAGATGCATTTCTGATTGTTTATCTCATTAAAACAAAATATTTTTTCCTATGATCTATAGTAACATATCACCTTTCATAAAAATTATTCTATATATTTTAAAATGTCAAAAAAAATGAATTATTCATTAATAATTTTAGCTTTAGGTGGTGTTAAGTTTAAATTTATTCTTATTCAAATATAGTTTTTTGAGTTTAAATTTATTCCCCAAATGTAAATTAAAATGACTTTTTTAGTGATCACTCACTATAGGTGTCTCAGTTGAGTGTTGAGCTTTTGTTGTTTTATCACAAGTTCTAATAAAAATTCTAATTTATCGACGTTACTTGATAAGCTCTAAACCACTCCTAAACCGAATTGTTTTGTAATTTAAGAATAGTAAAACAAAGCTAAATTTGATCATTAGCTCTTTAACAGCGATAATACACCCCGCCTGAATTTCCTTTGTTCCATCAACTTCTAAAAAGAGAGTGTATATTATTCTCCAGAAAAAGGTAATAGAACATCTCTCATTCTTATTCCTTTCCAATTGAATCTTTTATTTTTTTTATTTAATGTTTAAATATCTTTAAATGCTATATTGCTTCAATCGCTTTTATTCTTAAAAATAATGGTCTTCGATTGAACTATATTATTAATCGTACTCGTAAATCGCTAAATGAGTTAACTATCGCTGAATCATATTACTTCAGTTGATTTGTTGCTTTAAAAATTCAAGAGTATTTCGACTCACTATCAATTTTAGGGATCATTAATAGCATTCTCTTTTAATTTTTGAAAAACAGATCGATTTTTAGTTTCATTAGCATCTGATCCAATTTCGACAAAAATATTTTCTTCTTCAATTTACTTAACTTAGACTGGGAAAAATTCAGTCGAAAATAAAAAATTTAGATTAATGAAAGCTTTGTTTTTTTATAAGTCTTTCATTTTCTTTTAGTATTACTCAATAATTTGACGAGTGAAACAATTGCCAACGCAATTGCCCAAGGATTCTTAAAAAACAGTCAACTTGACAAGAGTATACTATTTAACATATTTTATTTGTGGTGCCATCGTTTATGATTATACACTAGTCTTTAACTCTATTAAGTTATAAACTTTCATACAATTTTTGTAAAACCGAAGTTTCCACTCCGAAACTTGTTTTATAAGGTTTACCATTAAATAATCCTCCAGTCAGAAATTTACTAATTATAAATATCAAACGACTTTTCGAGATAGAAATGTAATTTAACAAATATTAATTGTAATACTTACTAATAATGTCATAATAAATTTTTTCAATAATTTTCAATATGCTAAAAATTTTGAGCAAGTTTTTATAAATTAAAAGAATAGAAATTTTTCAATTTATAAAAACCGCTACGAAATTGGAATAATCACTTTATAGCACTAGTACTTTCGATTAATTTTCTTTAAAATCCATTTCGTCCCCAAACAACCAAAGCAAGTGAAAATGTAAAACTTGCCATTAAACCGGCCCAGCCTAAACTTAGAATGTCCATATAAAATATAGTGTATTTATTTATATTACTGCTAACGTAATTATAACTAATTTCTAAAATTATGATTTTTACAAATTCGGGCTGCGTATTTTCACGATTCGTTATTCCTTTTAGAATTATGAATTCGTATTTTAATCTTTGTAATTTCTATAAATAATCAAGATTAAAAGTTAAATAAATTTTATGTGTTAAGAAAATGAATATTAATTATTTTTTTCAATCTAATTTTTTGCCAGAAATGTAATCAAATTTTGTCCTAGTTCAGGATATATAATAATAAATTAGTATCAGAAAGATGAACCGAATCTTATATCACCATGACTCAATCATAATCCGAAGTTTTAGAATTTTATCATTTAATAAAAAATAGTTTACATTCATTTTTATGGATAATATAATATGAACATTTTTATTCGATTTTTCTAAAATCGAATAACAAATACACAGCTTTGTTTCTCAAAATCAAACTGGGAATTTAATTTTCATTTCAAAAAATTAAAGGAAGGGAGAAATCTGTAAAATAATTTAGAACAGGAATTGAGCAGCTCATCAATTTCGTGCGTTATGTGTCGTTCAATAGTCTTTTTCGAAAATTTAACAAGTTGTTTAACTCAAAATCAAATTTATAGATAGAAAATTTTGAAGTATATTAATTCATCTGATCCACTTTTAAAATAGATATTAAGGTTCGTGCAAACATATCGTTTCTAGTTATTAGATCATTTAATTGATCTGTTTCATAAATTTTCTAATATCAATCGCAAATTTTTTTAATCTTCATGTTCTTCAAACGGGTCACGTAAATTTTTTGATGCAGGTCCAAAAGCTGTATAAACTGAATATCCCGAAATACCTAAAAATACACTTGAAACAAAAATAATTAAAATACTAGCAGGTTCTTCCATACAAATCAAAGTTTTTATGTATATCTCATTATCTTTGTATTAAAAAATCGTGAAGATGGACGAATTAAATTTGTTAATAATAAATTTTTCCACCACCCCATTTTTCAGCTACAGTTTTTGGTTGGAGTAGAATATGACCAGCAATCGCAAGTAAATCATCATCTGTCAAGGCGCGCATTTTTGGAAATATATCCGCACTCTTGATACTTGGATGAATCTCAGCAATTGATTCTAAACCGTCATATGTAGTTGGATCTTTCATATAATCAACTAAAGACGAAATACTATCGCGGGGTGGTGTTGCTAATCCTAAAGCTTCGGTATCTAAACCTACATTTGGATTTGTTTTTGTGATACCACCTGTATGACAGGTACTACAGGAAGATAAAAATAATCGTTTTCCACGTTTAACTTCTTCAAATGTCAAAACAACAGTTCGTCCACTACCATCATATGCTACTGTTCGAGTTGCGTCATCTAATTCAATTGCCTGTGTACTTAGACTAAAACCAAATAAACAAAATACCAAACTAATAATTTTTAGAATATCTTTCATAAAAGTTTTATAATTAAATAAATTTATATTATTTTATATACGAGGAACCAAGAAACATTTTGATCTAATTTTATTTTAGTACCCACCAATAAATAGTGTGTCTGGAAAAAAACGTTGAATTTCAATAATAAAGCCAGCTGTAAATGTTAACCATAAAGTTAAAAGAACAGGTGCAGTTGATAAGTATGTTTTAAAGTTATCCATAAATCAATTTGTAATACTAATTTTTAACGTGGTGAAACTGTAATTTCATTTTTTGAGGCAATGAATTTATTATCAATAAATTCTCGCCATGAGGATATGGGCCATAGATAACCTGATGACATTATTTTTAATGCAACGGGAACATCAATAATAATTTCTTTTTCGGTTGGGTTTGCCGTTTGACTAACCGTTGATAGATATCTTCGACCAGCCCAGCCAATCCAACCTGTAATATAAAGAAACATCACACCCGGAATCATAAACTCAGGTGCGTGCTTAAAGTCACCATCTGTTATTAGATGAGGTAAACCATCTTTACCACACATCAAACCTGATTTTCCATATTTATCGAAACGTGTTTTTGTTTGTGTAATTTGTTGCTCTAACGCAATTGCTGGTGGGGTACCGGGTTGGTATTTTGAAAGACGACCTTCTAACTTTGTGACACTTGCTTTTAAGCGTTTTTCAAACCCGGGTGATTTATCACAATCTACTAAAACACCGGTCTCAATCGCTTTTGCCTGAGACGGTAAGAATAAATTTAAACTTAACACTACACTAAAGATAAAATTATTAATGAATAATTTCATTTTTTTTGACATTTTAAAATATATTTTAAAATATATAGAATAATTTTTATGAAAGGTGATACGGTTACGATAGATCAAATGATTTTTTTCTCATTAATTAAATCTTGTTACATAATCATTCATAATCTATTTTTTGATGCCAAGAACCAGATTCGAACTGGTGTCACGAGGATCTTCAGTCCACTGCTCTACCAACTGAGCTATCTCGGCTATGTTAATTGTAATCTATTTAAACTTAATATTCAAGTTTATTATTATTTTTTTCGTATAATAACTATGGCGGGTGTAGCCAAGTGGTTACGGCAATGGGTTGTGATTCCATCATTCGCGGGTTCAAGTCCCGTCACTCGCCTCAAAATCGGTGAATTTTTATATTATTAATTATTCTACAATTATAGAATGAAGTTTTCGGACTTTAATGAAATTTTTATTAAAATCTAGATATTATTTTATAAATAATCTACTTAGATATTTATTTATTAATATTTATACTATATAAATCTTCTAAAAATTCCCCAACGGAAAAACATCAAATTTTTTTAAGATAGAATATTTGTTCTCTTGTAGAATTAACTCACAGGCATCAAATTCATTAATCAATATCCCCCAAACCAAATTAAACACACTTTTCTTCCAAATCTAAAAAATTTTTTATATTATAAAATAAAACATGTTTCATAAAAAGAAAAAATATTAAGAAATATTTAAAACACTATAAAAAATAAACTCAAAAATATAGAATAATTTCAAAATACGAACAATTGTTTGGGTCAACAATTGAATCGATAATAAGATCGTTCTAGATATAAATTTGACATAATATTTGAGGGGTTTTCGTGATTTTAATTTTATGCCCCTATAGAACATAAAAATCGGAATCATTCAAAAAAAAATGACTATATCCTATCAGACAGAATTATATCTCTAAATTAAACATATTAGTTTATCTAAATGTAAATTGAACAATTTCTAACTCAATAAGTTATTTCAAACGAATGAATCAAAATTAATTGAAAAAATTTCATATCAATAAATACTCAGGAATTTAGCACAAAAAATAATAATTTCTAACGAAATTTTTGATATTATTCGTAAAACACTACATATTTCAAATTAAAAGAATCAAATGAAAACAATTGATGAATCAAAAATTGGATCGTTAAAACAGAATAAATTTTAATCATATGCCTCTGTTTAATAATCAATCAAAGAAAACCCAATAAGATGAAAAAATTATCTGGTTTAAAAGATTGACTCGTATATATATATATATAAAATTAGCGAATTTCGTAGTGTTACCGAAGTACACTTAAATATCACGTTAAAATAGATTCTATTAGGTTAATATCTAATGTTTATAAAGAATTTCATAAAACTTCTCCCAACTTCATATGTTCATTCAATATTAATAGGGTTCAATGTTATTGAGATAAAAATAATTAAATCTATAATTTTTTTTAAATGAAAATTAAATCAACTATAATGATGTTGTTAGTTTTAAAAAGTTTAAGTATGATTACGGATAATCAAGTTTTCACAGCTTTAGTAGTAGCGTTAATCGCGGGTATTTTAGCAATTCGTTTGGGTATTACCTTATATAGTTAGATTTTATTTGTTAATTTATTTTTTATAAATTAGCAAATAAACGTATGTGATGTATAATAATTAATTAATCAAATCAAAAATGGGCATTAAATCAGCATTCGCAAGTAAAACTCAAGATGGCGAAAAAAGCAAAACAATACCAATTTTTCCTTTTACTGCGATTGTTGGACAAGATGAAATGAAATTAGCTCTTCAATTGAATGTAATTGATCCAAAAATTGGTGGAGTTATTATAATGGGTGACCGAGGAACTGGTAAATCAACAACAATTCGTGCAATTGCTGATTTATTACCAGAAATTACTATTGTTAAGGACGATCCCTTTAATTCTCATATAAGTGATGTCGAATTGATGAGTTCCGATGTCTTAAATTCCATTCAAAACGATATCGAATTAGAAACGGCTTTGATCAATCTACCAATGGTTGATTTACCATTAGGAGCCACAGAAGATAGAGTTTGTGGAACAATTGATATTGAAAAAGCATTAACGGAGGGTATTAAAGCATTTGAACCAGGTCTATTAGCAAAGGCAAATCGTGGTATTTTATATGTGGATGAAGTTAACTTATTAGATGATCATTTAGTTGATATTTTACTAGATTCAGCTGCTTCAGGGTGGAATACAGTTGAACGTGAGGGTATCTCAATTCGCCACCCAGCCCGATTTGTTTTAGTCGGTTCTGGTAATCCTGAAGAAGGTGAATTACGTCCTCAATTACTTGATAGATTTGGTATGCATGCCGAAATTCGTACAGTTCGTGATCCTATTTTACGTGTTCAAATTGTTCAAGAACGAACTTCCTTTGACCGTAACCCAGAGGAATGGCTTAATAAATATGAAATCGTACAAACTGACTTACGACAAAAATTAATTGCTGCTAAAGAAATTTTAACGGAAGTGACAATTGCGTATGAATTACGTGTAAATATTTCGAAAGTTTGTAGTGTATTAAATGTCGATGGTCTTCGGGGTGATATTGTTGTTAATCGTGCTGCAAAGGCATATACAGCATACGATCAACGTAAGGTAGTAACAAAAGATGATATTAATAAAATTATTGTTCTTTGTCTACGTCATCGTCTAAGAAAAGATCCATTAGAATCAATTGATTCTGGAAGTAAGGTACAAACAACCTTCAATGAAATTTTTGAGATGGAGTAATTTATAGGCTCAGTAGGATTCGAACCTACATTAAAAACTTAGAAGGTTTTTGTCCTAATCCCTTAGACGATAAGCCCTCAAATATTATAGAGTATATTTAAAAAATTAGCAATCCTAATTTTTTTGAGTATTAAACTGGGCAGTACTGGATTTGAACCAGTGACCTTCTGCTTGTAAGGCAGACACTCTACCACTGAGTTAACCGCCCGTATATGAATTGTAACATACAAAAAGAATTTTGTTCACGAATAGGAAATAAGACTCTAAAATATTATTATTATTATTATGTCTGGTGGTTCAACCGGAGAACGCCCATTTTCTGATATTATAACAAGTGTTAGATACTGGATTATTCATAGTATCACGATTCCATCGTTATTTATTTCTGGTTGGTTATTTATTGCAACTGGTTTAGCTTATGATGTTTTTGGAACACCCAGACCAAATGAATATTTTTCACAGGATCGCCAACAAGTACCTTTAGTAAATGATCGTTTTAGTGCGCGCCAAGAATTGGAAGATTTAACAAAGGGCTTATAATAACATAGTTTTTAATTCATAATTATTAATTTACAGATATTAAAATGTTTAAAAATTTAAATCAACCGGTTGCATACCCCATTTTTACATTTAGATGGTTAGCAATTCATGGTTTAGCGGTTCCTACAGTTTTCTTTTTAGGTGCTATTACATCAATGCAATTTATACAACGATAGGAGTAAAAAATGACAGGTCCAAATCCAAATAAACAACCCGTTGAATTAAACCGTACATCATTATATTGGGGTTTACTTCTGATTTTTGTTCTAGCAGTTTTATTTTCTAGTTATTTTTTCAATTAAAAAAACAATTTATATTAAGTTATGACAAGTACAGGAAGAATACCGCTTTGGTTAATCGCATTTGTAGGTGGTCTTGCAGCATTAGGAGTATTAAGTCTATTTATTTATGGTGCTTACTCAGGACTTGGCTCATCATTATAAAACTATTTTATTTTGAGCTTTGCGATATATAAAATTACTCAATTATAAAAACGATAAACTAATCCATAATTTATGGCGTTAGATTTAGTCGTTTTGAAATTTTGAAAAAAGAGACTTTATTAGTTAATTGTGATATAATTAGTTTGTTTCAACATGCGGGCGTGGCGGAATTGGTAGACGCGCTAGATTTAGGTTCTAGTAATAGTTTATTGTGAGAGTTCAAGTCTCTCCGCCCGTACTTTATTTTAGTTCTAAAATTATATTTAATATTTCAATTTCAAAATTTATTTGGGCACGGTTAGTTCGCCCCCCTATAAAAATTGTGTTATGTTGACGTAGAATCCATATTTGGGAAAATGAAATATAACTAATTAAGATACTTATCATCAAGATTCCAAAACCAGTATAAATTAATGGAATTCCAGGATCTACTTTAATTTGTAAACCTGTGATATAAATAAGATCAATTATTTGAAAATTATATACTGAAGTTCTATACGATTCTCCAGTATCAATATATGTGAGAAATTTTCCAAAATTATTATAAATTGCATTTACACCACGTGAATTATCAAATATTATATTTATCCCTTTACTTTTTGGTAACCAGGTAAGCCATATGGTCTTATTCATTTTTTCTGGTGTAATAGTTGGGATTTGATAGATTTGTAAATTATCTAAACGAATTCGTGTACCCATTATATCCCAATCTGTTTGGTAATAACTTATATTTTTATATTGTAATGGTTTATTTACGGAAATTGTTTTTCGTTTCAATTCATTTCCAGAGCTATCTAAAATTGATAAATCTGTGTAAAATTGATCGATTATATTATTTTGTTTATATGTTATCCAAAAATCATTGACACGGGTTGAAATTGTTGGTAGATAAGTAAATATATTAGTACTAATTAATTTTTGAATTTGAAAATTCTCCGTCTTTGGAATTAATTCTTGTGATTTAAAACCCATAAGTGAACCAATCACAGCACCTAATAAAATTAGAAGTAAACTCAAATGTACAATGATTGGCGCAATTCTACCACTCAAACCTTTATATGCATAAAAAATATTTTGTTGTTGATAAATGAGATAATTTTTTATAATTAATTTATTTAATAAATTTCCAGTTGAAATATTTTGAATTTTACTATTTAGTGGCAATTTATAAAATTGATTTGATTTTCTATAGAAGAATATTTTTTTTGCATTTTTTAAAATTGGTAATTGTTGAATAAATGTACAACATATTAAACTACTCCCAAATATAATTAATAAACCAATGAACCAAGATGTCTTAAAAATATGATTTAAACCAAATCGAATAATTATTTGCCACACTCGAATACTATATATCGTTTGTTGATAGTTAATTTTATAAAATTCAACTGTTTGATCTTGTTCAATTACTGTTCCGAGGATACTTAAACTTGCTATTAGAATTAACAGAACAATCGCAAATTTTAAATTGGCGAGATATTTGATTATATTTATACGTATTTTCATTTTTAAAATAATTATATAAGCTAATAACGATGGATTCTCATATTTATTTTCGAGTATTGACGATTACTTAAGTCGTTATTTCCTCCTGGACTACTTTTATGTTCGATGCCATGCGAAAACGGCCAGATAATGCATAATTTTCAAGCAATTCGATTGCTTCACGATTTGTAACTGCTATGGGAACAAGTCTTTGAATAGCGCTAAAAATATCACCTGTTGAAAATTCTCGATTTGCATTAAATGCGAAATACATTGCTTCAATAATTGCTTGTTCAATTTCTGCTCCGGAAAAATTTTTTGCCGCTAAGCTGAGCATGGGAATATTATAGGTCATCCAAGTTTCTGGTCGTAATCTTGATAGATGTACGGTAAAAATTTTGCGACGTTCCTTTTCTAAAGGTAATCCAACAAAAAAAATTTCATCAAATCTCCCTTTTCGAACTAATTCCAATGGTAGTGAATCAAAATTATTCGCTGTAGCAACAACAAACACGGGTAATTTTTTTTCAGATAACCAAGTGATAAATGTACCTAAAACACGACCTGTTGTTCCGCTATCCCCAACACTATTCATTTGGGTAAAAGTTTTATCAATTTCATCAATCCAAAGAATACAAGGTGAGAGTGCTTCAGCCATTTGTATCATTTGACGAACTTTCATTTCTGATTCCCCAACTAAACCACTAAATAAACGACCAAAATCTAAGCGTAGTAAGGGTAATTGCCATTCATTTGCAATTGCTTTTGCCATTAATGATTTACCTGTTCCTTGAATCCCCAATAATAATAATCCACGTGGTGCAGGTAAACCATATAATTCCGCTTTTATAGAGAATGCTCCTAGTCGTTGATATAGCCATTTTTTTAAATTTTCTAGTCCACCAATATCTGTAATTCGAGTACTCGAGGAACAAAATTCTAAAATTTCAGTCTGACGAATTATTTCTTGTTTCTCTTTTAGGATAATATCAACACTGCGTCCATCTAGAATTTTATTTCGTGCAATAATTTTTGATAAAACTCGTCGAATTCGTTCTAAGGAAAGACCTCGACATGAAGTAATTAAGCTTTGGAAAAGATCATTGTCTATCGTTTGATTTAATGAAACACACAAACGATCTAATTCTTGTCGAATTTCAGATATTCCAGGTAATTGAAATTCGATAATTGGAATAACATCAACTAACTCATCCGGTATTTTTACCTCCGGTGCAATGATAATAATTGTTTTTGGTTGTGTTTTTAATATACGAATTAAATTTCTTAATTTTCTTGAAATTGCAATATCCGTTAAAAAGTTATTAAAATCTTTCAATAAAAAAATTGCGGGCGTATCCGGTGTAGTTTTTTCAATAAATTCCAATGCTTGTAATGGATTTCGTTTTGCAATACCATTACTATTTGGATTATTTAAATATCCGTCAACATAATCCCACGCATAGAAACCACGATTTCCATTTATTTGTATATAGCGACGCAATGTATATTCTAAACGATCTTCTTCAAATGTTGTTATATATACAAGTGGACATCGCGCTTTTAATAATAAGTTAAATTCTTCAATGAATACCATTATTTTTTAATTTCAAAAGTATAAAGTTTTTGCCGTTTTAGTAATATGTAGTTACTATTATACTCATAATTATAGAATTATTAAAAATTCCTTCAATTTCTATAAAAATTAGTGCTTTTTCAAGGTATTTGAAAAATGAAATAAAAAAACTAAATTTTGGAGTTATGAAATTAAGAAAAATTATTCACGGTTAGGAAATTTACGTGGTTTAACAAAAAAAATGACAGCTGCAAAACCTTTCAGCCATAACAAAAAACTGAGTCCGCTGAATGTACGATTCGATTAAAAGAAAAACAAAAGAGAGAATATAATTATGGTATTTCGGAACGTCAATTATTAAATTATGTAAAAAAAGCAAACGAATAAAAGGTCCAACTGGGTTACTAATTTTATAATTAACTAAAATACGATTAGATAATATTAGTTTCATTTAGGTTTTGCTTCAACAGTCCTGAAAGTCGAGAATTAAAAACATGATTACTTTTTAGTTAATAATAAACCCGTAGATATCCCAAGTTTACAATGTAAGACTGGTGATTAAATAACAATTGAAAATAAAAACCAAATAAACGTATGGCGTGGACGAATGACTGATCGTTCGAACCTTCATATTCCAACTTTTTTAGAATTCAATAAGGAAAAATGGACTGGTTGGGTAACATTAATTGTCAGTCGAAATGAAATTGGTTTAAATGTTAATGAATTATTGATAGTTGGGAACTATTCACGTTAATAATTTCTATATCTATAAATTTTTTCAATTCTATAGATTCATTCAGTGTTTTTCTGTCAAATAATAATTCATGATTTTTTGTAATAAATAGTTATTTCTAAAGTAATAAAAATTTTAACTAATTATATGATTGAACAGGTTAATTGTCTTATCTCAATTTTATTTGTGTACCCTAATGTGGTTATTTTATTAGTTTAAATAAAAGTAATTTATAAGTTTAGGTAAATCGATATCCATTGGGATAATCTTCCGGATTTGGCATGACTTGATGATTTAATTTGTATCAAAAGGATGAATTTAAGATTCTTTCGATCTAATTTTGGAAAGTTTAATATTATTTCGTCTAGAATAAATATTATGAGATGGTTAATTTTTGGGGAAATGTTTTACATAGCCCAATTTTTTATTAATAGCGTGATCGATTTAATGACGAGTAAAATTTCACATGTTATAAAATTGTTACTCTAATAAAAAATGATTTAGAATTTATAATTAATTTTATAATACACGCTAAATTTATATAGAATAAATCAGTTATTGCCCAGAAGTCTATTGTACTTATTATACGGATCATTCGTTTTAAATTGGAGAGTTTTATCATTTGTGAATTGAAAAAAATGAGTAAATGGTAAAAATGAAGATTAAGAGCTAAAATCAAAGTTCAAAATTTAAATCAATCGAAAGTAATTTTATTTTTTTCGCTTTTCTAAAAAAAACCAACACATAATGTATCGTCAAAAACGAATGCACAGATTTTTGGACAATATGGAATGATTGCCATATTTTTTCACTTCGAATTAAAATAGATAAAAAAAAATCAGAAAAATTTGTTTTTGGTTTTTGGGTTTTTAGGCACCAGTTTAAATATTTTTAGATTTTATTTCGATATAATATTTTGATCAAAAAAATGTAAATTACTATCCTAGAATTTAAAATTATTACTTTTCCCAGTTATAAACTTAGTACCGTAGAAATTTGTTGGTTTATAAAAAGTCGAAGTACTTCAATTATTAAGAGTCATCTAAAGTTGATTTGGTTTTGTAAATTTCTGTAAAAACTTATACTTTTTCGAGTATAATGTTATATTGAAATAAAAAACAACAAAACTAAAAATATGGCATTAAGAACACGCTTAGGTGAAATTTTACGCCCTCTTAATTCAGAATACGGAAAAGTAGCACCCGGTTGGGGTACAACATCAGTCATGGGCCTATTTATGGGACTATTTCTTGTTTTCCTTCTAATTATTTTACAAATTTATAACTCTTCGCTAATTATAGAAAACGTGGATGTAGATTGGGCAAGTGTTGGGTCTTAAAAAATGTACAACTACAAATTCTGTAGTTGTATATTTCTTACTATGTTAGCGATCGGTTGGATCATTTGTGCCAACAATTGTTAATGCGATTGTGATCGGGATTATCACAATAAAAAGTCCACATGCTAAACTAAATAAAAAACTTGATAATGATGCTGTCATATATTTTGGAAAATAAAGATATTATTAAATTCATAGTTTGTACATTATTATTATAATACATATAAATAATATCGTAAGATTATTTCTTAAATTACTAACACTCTAAAATTGATATTGAAAAACATAAAAAATTTGTTATAATAACTGCAGTGCTAGTGTAGCTCAATTGGTAGAGCAGCTGATTTGTAATCAGCCGGTTGCGAGTTCAAGTCTCTTCACTAGCTATTTTTTGATATGTTAAGTTATAATAATGAAACATTTTGGCCAACATATCAATTAACTAAAAGTTCTCAAGACATCCGAGAAGATAAATAAAATCATGTTATGTCCTTCTACTAACAACATAAAGTTGAAAATACACTAAAATCTCAAGATCTTGATTGAACGCAATAGTTCGCAGGATATCTGATGAATGACTAAATCGAATTGACAATTCAAACTCTTGACGGTCCCAAATTGTAGAGAACTTATGAGAATTCTTCAGTGATTATTAATAAACACCTCCGATTTCCACGAATAGTAGCGAATGATAATGTAATATAATACAATAAATCGCAACATGATTAGTTCCACAGATCTAAGACTCATAAATTTGAGTACTTGTTTTTCTAGTGAGAATAACTTTATTTAAAAATTTAATTTTTAATACAGTATATTATTATAACTAACTTTATTTTAAAAGACGAGTACACAAAAATATTACAATCTAACAATTCATTTTAAATAATATAACTGATATTAACTTAAATTTTGTATAAGTTTAACCATAACTTTAATGTTTGATCTAGGTTAATAAAAATTAACCTAGATCAAACATTAAAGTTATGGTTAAACTTATACAAAAAAATAAAATTAACACAATAATAATTGAAAACCATTTTGTATTAGGATTAGCGAATAATTTTCTAACAGGTGAAATTATAATCACCATTAAACCAATTACGCTGCTAATAAAAAATTTGGGGTAACGTAAAACATTTTCCCAAAAATTAACCATATCATAATATTTATTTATTTTACATTACTAAAATCAATCAATAATTTAACGGCGCAATTGCCGTCCTCAAGGATCACCGCTCGAAATACAACAACGAACAAGATAACATTTCCAGTATTTTATGGGGGTACAATCGCTATGATTTATCTCTTTAAATTATAATTGCTCGAAACTTATATAAGGACTTGTCAAGCATAAAAAGAACATGTAAATAGGAAAATCAATAAAAAGCTAAATTTCATCTTTCTGTATATAAATAAATAATAAAGCCATGCCAAATGCCGGAAAGATTATTCCAACAATGGGTACGAATATAGGCGGTAAATACGAACTAATCATAAACTTATAAATTACCTTTATTTAAAGCTAATAAAACAACAACAGCAGGACCCGCTAATAAAATTGTAGTGATAGATAACAATTGCCCAACAACTGTCCAATTCATATAATTCAGTTAAAATTTTTATTACTTTAGAAATAACTATTTATTACACAAAATCATTAATTATAATTTAACAAAAAAACAATAAATGAGTCCATAGAATTGAAAAAATTTATAGATATAGAAGTTATTTACGTGAATAATACTCAACTATCAATAATTCATTTACATTTAAACCAATTTCATTTCGACTGACAATTGATTTTACCAAACCCGTCAATTTTTCCTTATTAAATTCTAAAAAAGTTGGAACATTCAGGCTCGAACTATCAGTAATTCGTTCACGCCATACATTTATTTGGTTTTTATTTTCAATTGTTATTGAATCACCAGTCTTACATTGGAAACTTGGGATATCTACGGGTTTATTGTTAACTAAAAAGTGACCATGGTTTATTAATTGTCGACTTTCAGGTATTGTTGAAGCAAAACCTAAACGAAAAATAATATTATCTAACCGCATTTCACTTAATTGTAAAATTAGTAACCCAGTTGAACCCTTCATTCGTTTTGCTTTTTTTACATAGTTTGATAATTGACGTTCAGAAATACCATAATTATATTTTATCTTTTGTTTTTCTTTTAATCGAATCGCATATTCAGAACTTGCACCTGGTTTTTTATCATGTTGGCCGGGAGGTTTTGTACGGACTGTTATTTTTTTTGTTAAACCACGTAGTTCTCCTAATCGACGAACAATTCGAATTCTTGGTCCACGGTAACGAGACATTGTATTTTATATGTTAATTTTATCTATATATATTTTAAATGACTAATTCAACGAAGTCAACTAAAATGTAATTCAAATTAATAAAAAAGTTGAATAATAGTGGTTAATAAATGAACAGATAAACTGATTTTCCGCATTTCTCGGGTTTCGTTAAGAATTTTGATAATTAAAATCTTTTTGTTAAATCACTTAACTCTTCTAATCACAAATAATTTTTCTTAACCCCATAATTTTAAAATTTGGTTTTCTATTCCATTATTCAAATATGTTGAAAAAGTATTCGTTTTTACATAATTTTATACTTTTAAAATTAAAAAATAATGTATTCATTAAAGAATTTAACTTCTTATTAAAAGCCCAATGCTGTTGTATATAATAAATACATTTGAAGAAGATCTTTTAGAATATACCTTACGTCGCTATATACAAATAAATGGAAATCGAATTTCACAATACATTCTGATTGTAATAAATTATGTTATATAGATCAAGAAAAAATATCGCCAATGATATTGAAATAACAACTAGTAATGATATGCAAACAAGTTCATTAAAGTTATGCTAATCACTTTAATTCTGATACATAAGATTATATCGAATGATCGCAATCACTACACTATACTAATTATTTTATATGTCAAATTTTTTTATTAGTATTATTATTTTTACCTATAATGCATATAAATGTAATTATGTTTTATTTGTTTATTTTTGCAAAAGCGCATTAATTTAGAAACGTATTTCTATCGCTTGAACTTTTTCAAATTGTTTTTTTTAACTAAAAAAACTTGACATAAAAGAAAAATAAAAGTTATTCAAAACAACTAACAGTTATAGCTGGTTTTTGAAAAATAATTTCCGTTTTTATCTGTCCAAAACCATAATACTTGCACTTGTGCAATTGATCTTACTTAATAGTTTTACCGTCAGAAACGATAAGATAATAATTTCAAGTTGTTGATTTTTAACATCCTACAAGTCTGCAATTTATTGAAAAAAATCACCGGCTAAACCCCAATTTTCTTATTGAAAAATTTTAATAACTTTTTAACGGATATTAAAATTTCAAGAAAATTAAAAAATTTAATTCATATACTATAACATACTAAAAACACAATCAAAAACAAGTATTATCATTACACGACGGTAAAAACACAGGTGAATTAAATTAAACGATAGCAATGATTTTTTCCAAAGCTTAATTACTTCATGTCGAGGTCTTTCCTTAGAACGAATTCGAAGAGTTTTATCAAAAGTTATTCCACAAAATAAAATCTTAGTGGGACAATATTAATATTAACTAAAAGATAATAGAACTCCAGCGCCCTATATCAGAGGTCCTCTAACTAAATTTCGAAGAGAAAATAACAATCTATTAAATATATTAATATGTGACAAATACAATCAAATCACGAACTTACTTTCATCTATTTTTGATCTTCATTAGTATAGATTCCTCTATTAAACACAAGATTTCATCAAATTAATAAATAATTAAATACAACAAAACTGTCAACTTTAATCAATTGGACGTAATGATAAAACAGGTTCATTTTCACGGTTAATACCCTTTTCAAATCCTGCAGCTGCCGCACGTGCACGGCCTGAATGCCACCAATGACCCACAATAAAGAAGAAACCTAAGAAAAAGTGTGAACATGTTAACCACGAACGTGGGGAAACATAGTTAACTGAATTAATTTCTGTAGCTACACCACCAACTGAATTTAATGAACCTAGAGGAGCGTGTGTCATATATTCCGCAGCACGACGTTCTTGCCATGGTTGGATATCATTTCGGATTTTATTAATATCGAGACCATTTGGACCACGAAGTGGTTCTACCCAGGGAGCTCGTAAATCCCAAAAACGCATTGTCTCACCACCAAAAATAACTTCCCCACTTGGTGAACGCATTAAATATTTACCTAGTCCTGTGGGACCCTGCGCAGATGCTACATTTGCGCCTAAACGTTGGTCACGAATTAAGAAAGTAAATGTTTGAGATTGTGAAGCTTCTGGTCCAGTCGGACCGTAAAATTCACTAGGGTATGCAGTATTATTATACCAAGCATAAATAGCTGCAGAAAGACCCATAACAGATACAGCTGCTAAACTGTATGATAAATAAGCTTCACCTGACCAAACAAATGCACGACGAGCCCAACCATATGGTTTTGTAGTAACATGAAAGATACCACCAATAATACATAAAACACCAACCCAAATATGGCCGCCCACTAAATCTTCCATGTTATTAATAGACATAATCCACCCATCACCACCAAATGGTGCTTTCAGAACATACCCAAAAATACGAAGTGGGTTTAATGTCGGATTATTGATAACACGTACATCACCACCACCTGGTGCCCATGTATCATAGATACCACCATATTGAGTGGCTTTAAAAACTAATAAAAAAGATCCAATACCTAATAAAATAAGATGAATACCCAAAATGGTTGTCATCTTATTTTTATCACGCCAATCGTACCCAAAAAATGGGAATGATTCTTCTAATGTATCAGGACCAATAAGCGAATGGAAAATCCCACCAAAACCTAGAACAGCGGATGAAATTAAGTGGAGAACACCAACAACAAAAAATGGGAATGTGTTGGTAATTTCACCACCGGGGCCAACACCCCAACCTAATGTTGTTAGGTGGGGAATTAAAATACAACCTTGCTCATAAAGTGGCTTTTCTGGAATATAGTGAGCCACTTCAAATAAACACATCGCACCAGCCCAAAATACCATAACACCCGCGTGAGCAACATGCGCTCCTAATAACTTACCAGAAACATTGATTAAACGGGCATTACCTGACCACCAAGCAAAACCAGTTGATTCAATATCTCGACCTACAATACTATTAAAGCGCGTTTCCACGTGGTAATACCTCCTCTGGGAATATAAAGTTTTCATGTGGCTGATCTTGTGCTGCCATCCATGCACGGATACCTTCATTTAATAAAATATTTTTAGTATAGAAAGTTTCAAATTCTGGATCTTCCGCAGCACGTAATTCTTGTGATACAAAATCATACGCTCGTAGGTTTAGAGCTAAACCTACAACTCCAACTGCACTTGCCCATAAACCAGCAACAGGAACAAAAAGCATGAAAAAATGTAGCCATCGCTTGTTTGAGAAAGCAACACCGAAAATTTGTGACCAGAAACGATTTGCAGTAACCATAGAATACGTTTCTTCTGATTGTGTCGGTGTAAATGCACGGAATGTATTTGCAGCATCACCATCTTCAAAAAGTGTATTTTCAACTGTTGCACCGTGAATTGCACATAATAGTGCTCCGCCTAAAATACCCGCAACACCCATCATATGGAATGGGTTTAATGTCCAATTATGGAAACCTTGTAGGAATAATAAGAATCGGAAAATTGCAGCAACACCAAAACTTGGAGCAAAGAACCAACTGGCTTGACCTAATGGATACAATAAGAATACCGAAAGGAAAATCGCGATTGGACCTGAAAATGCGATCGCATTGTACGGTCGAATACCTACAAGTCGAGCAATTTCAAATTGACGTAGACAAAAACCGATTAGTCCAAATGCACCATGTAAGGCAATAAATGCCCATAACCCACCAATTTGACACCAACGTGTAAAATCGCCTTGTGCTTCAGGTCCCCATAAAAGTAATAAAGAATGACCCATACTATTCGCTGGTGTTGAGACAGCTGCTGTAAGGAAATTACAACCTTCTAAATACGAACTCGCAAGACCATGTGTATACCATGATGTAACGAATGTTGTTCCGGTGAACCAACCACCAATTGATAGATATGCACAAGGAAATAATAGTAAACCTGACCAACCAACAAAAACAAAACGATCACGTTTTAACCAGTCATCAATTAAATCAAATAAACCGCGTTCTTGACTGCTTCCAACTGCTGCTGTCATAGACAAATGTAAAAATTGCGACAATAAATAATTTTTTACTTCTCTTTTCAACTTAAAAAATAACAACCACTTGAATTATAATACAATTTAAAAAAAATTGTAATTTTAACACGAATATCTCAAAGGCTGAAATAATCTCGATAAATCTGATCGTATCATTCATATTGATGTAAGTTAAAATTAAAAAAAAAATGAAAGACTACAACATTTTTTTTAGATGGTATAATGAAATTACTAGAACAATTTTTTTGACGCTTCATCTACTCGAAAATAAAAAAAATTCATTATTAGAAAATGAAAACTAACAGAATTAATCAAAAATCATTTATAACAGCGGTTCCAAATTTCTTTGAAATACAACTCAATAGTTTCTGTTGGTTTTTAGAATATGGTTTAGGCGAGGAATTAAATAAATTTTCTTCGGTTTTAGATCTTAATAAAAATTTAGAAATTCGAGTTTTTGGAAATGAAAGGTTATTACATCATCCAAAGTACAATATGTTTCAATGTAAAAAATATGATATTACTTATTCAATTCGAGTCTATGTCTCAATAGAATTAGTAAATAACATAAATATTACAAATTCACTTACCTATTTTGGTGAAATTCCATTAATGACAGCGAGTGGAACATTTATTATTAACGGATGTGAAAGAATTGTTATTAATCAATTACTTCGTAGTTCGGGAATTTATTATAAACGTGATAGTGCGACCTTAATTTCTAATCGAGGATCATGGATACAATTCGAATATAATCAGAATATTCCCAACATAATTATGATTCGCTTAAACAAAACTTATTTGCTTGATATTTTTACTTTTTTAGGATTTATAGGTTTAACAGATGAAGAAATTTTTTGCCAAATACAATTTCCTGATCTATTATATACTAACACTCGTTATGATATCAAATCTAATGAGCCAAAGTTCCAGGATATTTTAAAAAAATATACATTCAATTCTTTAAAACGAAATTTACTGCTCGGCCATAAAACAATTAAGGGTACTAATACTATTATCGATAATGAAAGAAAATACGATTCGTGTGATGATCAAAAAATGGAAACATATTTTTCACGTGAGAAAAATTTGTGTGCGCTTATATTCGATTTGAATTGTTATAATTTGAATATGGTTGGGCGAATCAATCTAAACCATAAATTAAATTTAACAATTGGGGAATCAATTTGGAATATTACATTAGAAGATATATTTGCAATAATTAATTACTTAATTAATTTAAGATCAGGGTTTGGAGTTATTGATGATATTGATCATCTTAAAAATAAAAGAATTCGTTCCATTGGTGAAATTCTTCAAGCTCAGTTCAGTATAGGACTAATTCGCTTAGAAAAAACAATTAGTGAACGTCTAACAATTTGTAATCCAGCATTGCTAAAAGCTTCTTCATTTATAAATCCAAAATCAATTATTGCGGTAATGAAAGAATTTTTTGGTTCAAGTCAATTATCACAATTTATGGATCAAACGAATCCATTGTCGAGTTTAACACATAAACGTCGAATTAGTGGTTTAGGACCAGGCGGTTTAAATCGTGATCACTTAAGTTTTAATGTTCGTGACATTCACCCAAGTCATTACGGAAGGATTTGTCCAATTGAAACACCAGAAGGTCAAAATGCAGGTTTGATTGCTTCTTTAGCCAGTTATGCACGCGTAAATAATCTCGGTTTTATTGAAACGCCATTTTTTCGTATTAGGCATCGGATTATTCAAACACAATCGTTTCCAATTTATTTGACATCAAATGAGGAAAGTTTTATTTATATCGCACCTGCAGATATAAATATTACAAAAACAAATCAAATCAAGCACCAATATATATCTGGACGATATAATTATGAATTTGGAATGATATTATCTAATCAAATTAAATTATCACTTATATCCCCAATTCAAATTGTATCTGTGGCAACCTCGTTAATCCCATTTCTTGAACATAATGATGCTAATCGTGCATTAATGGGTTCAAATATGCAACGTCAAGCGGTTCCTTTACTTTTTCCACAGAAACCCATTATTGGAACAGGTTTAGAAAGCCAAATTGCAATAAATTCTGGTTTGGTAATTTTAAATAAAATTAGTGGAACTGTTAAATTTGTTTCAGCAAAAAAAATTCGGATAAAAACGAATACAAATGAATTGATTAATTATTACGTTCAAAAATATATTCGTTCAAATCAAGGTACTTCAATTAATCAAAGAGTTATTATTTGGCCTGGTGAAAATGTAAGTTCGGGACAAATTCTTGCAGATGGTCCTTGTACAAATGAAGGAGAATTAGCGCTTGGGCAAAATATTTTAGTTGCTTATATGCCATGGGAAGGTTATAATTATGAAGATGCAATTTTAATTAATGAACGATTAGTCTTTGAAGATATTTTTACTTCTGTTCATATAGAAAAATATGACATTGAGATTCGGCATACAAAAACCGGACTCGAACAAGTTACACGGGATTTACCTAATGTTAATATACGTTTAATAAAACATCTAGACCAATTTGGAATTGTTCAAAAGGGTACGTATGTTAAAACTGGGGATATTTTAGTTGGGAAAGTAACCCCAAAAGGAGATATTGACCAATTACCGGAAGGTAAATTATTGCGAGCAATATTTGGTGAAAAGATACAAAAGGTTTGGGATAGCTCTTTACGAGTCCCCCCCGGAGGTTTTGGACGAGTTATTGATATTCGATTATTTAAGCGTGAAAAGGGTTATGAATTAGCAATAAATGCAATTTCTCTTGTGCGTATATTTATTGCGCAAATTCGTAAAATACAAATTGGTGATAAAATTTCTGGTCGTCATGGGAATAAGGGGATTATTTCTAGAATATTACGTCGCCAAGATATGCCATATCTTCCAGATGGAACCCCGATTGATATTTTATTAAATCCATTAGGGATACCATCCCGAATGAATGTTGGTCAAATTTTAGAAACCTTACTAGGCTTAGCTGGTGATAAACTAAATAAAAGATTTAAAATTTTACCATTTGATGAAATGTATAGTCCAGAAGCTTCAAGGAGTTTAATTAATACAAAACTTATACATGCAGCAAAACTAAAAAATGAACCGTGGTTATTCAATAAAAACACACCAGGACGAATTAGTTTAGTCGATGGACGAACAGGGTACAAATTCGATAATTTAGTGCTTGTTGGTAAATCATATATTGTAAAATTAATTCATCAAGTTGATGATAAAATTCATGCGCGATCAACAGGACCATATTCTTTGATAACACAACAACCTTTAGGTGGTCGCTCACGTCAAGGTGGTCAAAGGTTTGGTGAAATGGAAGTTTGGGCTCTACAAGCATTTGGTTCCGCGTATACCTTACAAGAGATTTTAACTTTAAAATCAGATGATATAGATGGAAGAAATAATCTTTTAACAGCATTAATAAGGGGTAATCAAATTCCAAAACCAAATCTACCAGAATCATTTAAAGTTTTAATTCGAGAATTACATGCAATCGGTTTAGACATTAGTTTATATAAATTTAATCGAAATAAATATGTTGGTACAGAGAAACAGGAATTAGATTTATTCTTAAATTATGAAAAAAATATTACACGTTATTTATTACCATATAAATCCATAAAAATGAATTAAATTACTAACAACATGATCATAATATCCGATGAAACATTTGACTATATCCAAATTACATTAGCATCACCCCAAAAAATAAAAAATTGGGCGGAAAGAAGTATTCTAAATTGCGAAATTAGTTGTGAAATTATTAAACCAGAAACAATTAATTATCGTACATTTAAACCAGAAATGGATGGTCTATTTTGTGAAAGAATTTTTGGCCCTGTTAAAAATTGGGAATGTCATTGTGGAAAATATAAAAGAATTCGCCATAAAGGTCTAATTTGTGAGCGTTGTGGGGTTGAAGTTACGCAATCCGGCGTTAGACGTCATAGGATGGGCTATATAAGTCTAATTTATCCAGTTGCACATATTTGGTATCTAAAAGGCTTACCTAGTTATTTAACCTTATTATTGGATGTTAAACGCCGTGATGTAAAACGAGTTATATATTTTAATGACATTAATTTTGATAAATTAGATTTACAACCATTTGAAAATCCCGGCCATAAACTTACAAAATTACTAACAAACGAAATGGGTTCCAAATTAATTATTAATTTATTAACCAAAATTAATTTAAAATTACAAATCCAATTAAATCGTTTAGAAATTTTAGTAAATGCAAAGAAAACACGTCGTGAACGGTTAATTAAACGAACTCGTATTCTGGAAAATTTTTTATCAACTGGAACAAACCCGATTTGGTTAGTTCTTTTTGTTTTACCAGTTTTACCTCCAGGTCTAAGGCCAATGGTACAATTAGAAGGGGGCCGTTTTGCAACTTCGGACTTAAATGAATTATATCGTCGTGTTATTATACGAAATAATAGATTAAAACGCTTCTTTGAAATTTATGCCCCTGAAATTATTATTCGAAATGAAAAACGAATGCTCCAAGAAGCTGTGGATTCATTAATTGATAACGGGAAACGTGAAAAAAAAGCATTAGGTCTAAATAATCGTCCATTAAAATCGTTATCCGATATCTTGACAGGTAAACAAGGGCGATTTCGACAAAATTTATTAGGAAAACGTGTGGATTATTCGGGGCGATCAGTTATTATCGTTGACCCGTATCTTAAGCTAAATCAATGTGGCTTACCCTATGAAGTTATTGTTGAATTATTTTACCCTTTTATAATTTATGAATTAATTCATGAAGGGTTCACAAGTAATCTGAAATTAGCAAAAAACTTAATTCTTCAAAATAATATTGCAGTACTTATTGTTTTAAAAAAAGTTTTAAATGGTTTTCCTATCCTCTTAAACCGTGCCCCAACATTACATCGTTTAAGTATTCAAGCATTTGAACCAAAAATTATTGAAGGGCGAGCAATCAAATTACATCCATTAGTTTGTCCCTCATTTAATGCTGATTTTGATGGGGATCAAATGGCAATTCATTTGCCATTATCTATTGAAGCTCAATCGGAGGCATACTTTTTAATGTTAGCACCTAATAATTTTATATCACCAGCAACAGGTGACCCTATTGTTGCACCCAGTCAAGATATTGTTTTGGGATGTCATTATTTGACTATTAATAATAATCACTTCATTCACACAAATTATTATTTCTTAGATTTTGAGGATGTATTACGGGCTTATGAACAAAATTTAATTAACCTTCATTCATTACTTTGGGTAAAATATGAAGGTGCGGTCCAATTCCATAAAAAATCAATTTTTATTAAAAATTCACAATTAGAAAATAATATAAAAATAGAAATTTATACGAATCATCAGATTCGTCGAAATGAATTAGGTGAAATTTTAAGTACCTATATTCTAACAACTCCGGGAAGAATTCTAATCAATAGATTAATTTCATAACTTATTTAAGTGGATAATTTTTTAATCAATAAATATGACAAAAACATACTGTTTTCAAAATATCTCTTTTAACAAACGTCACCTAACAGAATTGACTGGTCAATATTATATTAAATATGGAATTGCGTGCGCAAGCTGTTTATTAGATAGCTTAAAAGATTTAGGATTTTATTTTGCAACAAAAGCCTCAATTTCGATGGCAATTGAAGATCTAAAGGTTACACCATTCAAAAAAATAAGAATTAAAAAAACGAATCGACAAATTACAATCACAAATTTAAGAAATGTGAAAGGTATAATTAATGAGGTGGAAAGGTTTCAAAAAGTAATTGACATGTGGAATCAAACTAGTGAAGATTTAAAAAAAGAAGTTGTAAACCATTTTAAAACAACCGATAATTTAAATCCAATTTATATGATGGCTTTTTCTGGTGCACGTGGAAATCTATCCCAGGTTCACCAATTAGTTGGTATGCGGGGACTAATGGCTGACCCAAATGGTGAAATTATTGATTTACCAATTGAAGCAAATTTCCGCGAAGGATTAAAAGTGACGGATTATATTATTTCTTCATATGGTGCAAGAAAAGGAATCGTTGATACTGCTTTGCGAACTGCCGATTCAGGCTATTTAACACGTCGATTAGTGGATGTTGCTCAACATGTTATTATTAGAGAAATCACTTGTAATACAAAAACTGGGATAAAAATTAAAGATTCGGAGTTTCATAGTTCGAAATTAATTGGTCGTATTTTAGTAAAAAATATTACAAATAAGCAGAATAAGATTATTATCCGAAATGATCAAGAAATAACACTACCCGTTATTGATCGAATTAACAAGGAGTCTATACTAGATTTAATTATTCGGTCACCTTTAACGTGTATTTCAAGTCGTTCAGTTTGCCAAAAATGTTATGGTTGGAATCTATCTCAAACAAATTTAGTCGAAATTGGTGAAGCCATAGGGGTTATAGCTGCTCAATCTATTGGTGAACCAGGTACACAATTAACAATGCGGACATTTCATACCGGAGGTGTATTTACAAATGAATCAAAACGTCAAATTCGAAATAAAGCAATTGGGAAAATTCTTTTTTCACCATTACTAAAAACACGAATAAATCGAACGATTTATGGAGAGAGAACATTATTAGTTAATAATATTTCACAAATATACCTAATAAATAATAGGGTAACAAAATTCAAAGTTACTCCTAATATGCTTCTATTTATTAGCAATACAAAAATTGTACAGATGAGTAGTTTGATTGCTGAATTACCAACTTTAAATAACCAATTTATTTCCGCAGAAAAAAATATTAAATCGGATTTATGTGGTGAAATTAAATATGAAAATATTAGGATTAGAGTTTTATTCTACAATTTTGGTATTGTTTCACCAATAAAAGTCAAAAAAGATGGGCTTATTTGGATTATGATTGGAAATATAGTAACATTACCGAAAAATGCATTAATCAATATTAAAAATAATTCATATGTATTGAAAAATGAAAATATTTTTTCCTTAAAAATTCGAAGTAAACAGGAAGGACTACTTAAAATAAAAAATAAAACGTATTTAAATAACAAACAATTTCCGAATATTTTACTTTTGACTTGTCAATTAATTTTTCAATTCACACTAACTTTCGAAAATCAACAATCTAAATTTAAACGTTTATATTTCATTACAAAAAACAGTTTATTATTTCAACTAATTTATTTAACGCAAAGTGATTCGTTAAATAACACACAATTTGCTAAGCGCATAACTTATAATTATGGTTTAAAAAATGAGGGAAAAACATTTTTTTCAAATTTAAAATTTGTTAGTAAAATATACAAAAATAATTTATTCCAAAAAACGGGTGGGAAAATATTAGTATTACCCTTTGAACATTACATAATAAATCGTGATTCAAATATTACATTATTTAAAAATTACACCTATATAAACAGTAGACGTGAAATTATTAAAAATTTATATTCAAAAGATGGTGGCTTATTAGAATTAATTGAATCAGAAAATATTTTGAAAGATATTTTTATTAAATACGGCCAAATTAAAAAATTTTCATACTGTATAACACTTTCTTTAGCTAAAAACACGTGCGTTTATCCTGGTGAAATTTTATTCAAAAAAATTAATATAAATCGACTGTCAAATTGTAATTTACTTCCAAAAGTTGCAAGAAAACAAATTATACGCGAAGAAATTATACGTTGTTTATTATCAAAAACGGTAATTAGTTTCGATCTCAGTTTCAAACCAATCCGTAAATTCTTTTATCAACCAATTATTCAATGTGTACTTCCGAAAAAATTTAATTCTCAAAAACAATTAGCTGCTTTTAATAAAAAAAAATCGCTAGTTATTACAAATAAAATTGAGATATATATCCAACATAGTCGAATATATTATTTTCAAATACCAAATAAATTTAATATAATCCATTCATTTGTCCAGATTAATTTGAATACAAATAAATCAGGGAAAAATTTAACCTTCTCGTATTTTAAAAATCCATTTAATAGTAATTTAATAAATATTTATTGTATTACAAAAGAGACCGTCTTTTTTATCAATACAATATCGGAAGAATTAAAAAAAAGTAATCCAAATACGATTATTACGGTAAAGAATAATCAATATATTGAACCCTATGCGGTAATTGCATTTATTAATTTTTTGACAAACAAGACATTACAAATTTCATATCTCAAATCAAATTTAAATATAAAAAATAAAATTTTATACGTAATCGAAAAATTTTACCTATGGCCGCTCAAAACTCGAACGATCAATAAGTTGTGTGAAATTGGTTATAAGAAGTTCGCAAACTTTGGTCAAAAAAAGAACCAAATAATTAATGAAGAAATCATAGTGGATCGCATTGGACAACCTTATTTTATTTCAGATGGTACAGTAATGTATGCAAATCACGGGGATTTTATTCAAAAAAATAAAGTCTTATGTTTATTAGTTTACAACAAAACCATAAGTGGAGATATTATTCAGGGTTTACCAAAAATCGAACAAATTCTTGAATCACGCATTGCAAAAACTTTTGTTACATTAGCCATAAAACCAGCTATTATAATTCATTCCCATAATGAACAAAACTTAATATTTTTAGAACGTGAGCGAATAAGACATCAAATTATCCATAATTTTAAAAATGATATCTTAAAACCAGGTAATATAATTTCAGTGGGTCAACCCTTAGAAAATGGAATACCCCATCCTCATATGATATTAAATGCATATTTTAGATATTATAGAGACTTATTTAGTATGAGTGAAGCAACGTTTAGAAGTCTAGTTAATGTGCAGATTATTCTAATAAATTCGATCCAAAGTGTCTATAAATCACAAGGGATTAACATTTCTGATAAACATGTTGAAATTATCGTTAAACAAATGGGTTCGAAAATACAAATTCAAACAGCTAGTTGTTTTAGTAAATTACTACCTGGTGAAATTATTGATTTTCAACAGATAAAATATATTAATACATCTTTACAGTTAGAACAAAAACCATTAATTAGTTATCATCCGATTGTATTAGGAATTACAAGAACATCATTATTAGCGGAGAGTTTTATTTCGGCTGCAAGTTTTCAGGAAACTACAAGAGTTTTAGCTCGCGCAGCAATTGAAGGAAAAATTGAATGGTTGAGAGGTTTAAAAGAAAATGTTGTAACGGGTAAATTAATTCCGGCTGGTACCGGTCTTGTTGTATTTAATACTTTAGATAATCTAAAATTAAGATAATAATTTTGGAAACAGCTATTTCAAAATTATCATAATCGAATATCTGATCATTAAAATTAATGAATAAAATTTAGACAAAACTTCATAAATAGATGATTCACAATATCTTAAAGAAAATTTTAAAGTTATCCAATTCTAAAATTTTTACTATTACATTACATTTGATCTCTCTAATTTTATTTTTTTGAAATAGTATTTCGTATTATTCAAATTTAAATCACATGTGCTATAATTACATTGTTAGTAATTAAATTTTATATAAATGTATTTTATGGAAACTTTACTTGTAGCAAAATTACCCGCTGCTTTCGCAATTTTTAGTCCAATTGTTGATGTTTTACCAATTATTCCCGTTTTATTCTTATTATTAGCTTTTGTGTGGCAAGCTTCGGTTGGTTTTAGATAAAATCGTCAAATTAAAAAGATAGAGACTCCAACAAATTGTTGAGTCTCGATTTCTTTTTGCTAAAATTTTTCTAAATTACCAACTTGCTTTGATAACACCTGGTAATAGACCTTCGTGCGCCATTTCTCGTATAACATGACGTGATAAACCAAAATCTCGATAAATCCCTCGACTTCTGCCCGTTTTCCAACAACGATTTCGTAATCGAACTTTTGAACTATTTACTGGTAATTTCTGTAATTTTTTTTGCAAAATTAATATATCAGAAAAATTAGATGAGTTTTGCGCCTTTTTTAAATTATTTTGAATTTGTTTCCGTTTATCTTGATATTTATTAACAAGAAAGTTTCTTCTATTTTCTCGCTCGATCATACTTTTTTTTGCCATAAAAGATTCTTAATTAATAATAATAATAATTTAAAGTAATATTTTTGATTTGAATCACCGAAATTTTTTGTTAAACGTCAATTAATTTAAAAAATAAATCCTATAACAGATAATTTATGATTGGAATTTTTCTTTTAAATGTCGATTCGCAGTAATAATTGTGTCAGCTAAAGCGCCAACTAATGTCTTCAACGCTAATAACCCACTTTTATTTCCAATAATTGGGTAATCAACTAACTCTGGATCTCCAGATGAATCAATAATTCCAATAATTGGGATTTGTAATTTTCGTGCTTCTTGAATTGCAGTTTTATCGGCAACTTGATCAATAATAATAACTAAATCTGGTTGTTTTTGTAAATTCTTGACGCCTCCAAAACGATTATTTAAATCAGATAATTTTTTCTTTACCTCGGACGCTTCTTTTTTTGAAAATTTACTAAAATCTTCTTGTTCGAGGATTCGTAACGCATTAATTCGACCTTGTGTAACTTTCCAATTTGTTAATGTACCACCACACCACCTATTAGTTAAATAAGCGGAATCCGACATTTTTGCTAGTTCTTCGATAAGGGATGCACTTTTAGAATTTGTACAAATAAATAGTACATTTGCAGATTCGTCCACAATCATAGAATATACTTTATTACATGCTATCTCTAATTTTTTATAAATTTGTACAGCATCTAAAAGATGATATGCCCCACCTGACCCATTAAATTCGGTAAATATAAATGGTAACATTTTCTGATTTAAATTTTGAACCTTACTTCCAAACTGACACCCAGTTTGGCATAACCGGGAAATTTTTTGTTTTGGTGTAAGTAATAGTTCATCCACATTGTTAAACGCCGAAGTCTTTGCTGTAATCCAATGTCCATCTAAAATATTATCATCTGTTGTTGTTAATATAGTTTGTATTAATGGAGTAGTGACTATTCCATCATCGGTTTTTGTGGATGCTAAATTATCACGCATAACTTTGGCTTAATTAAATTTATAAATATATTATAATTTATTAAATATAAAATATGGTATATTTATTAAAAGAAAAATCCAATAAAAAGTTCATACTAATTTTTTGTATTTTCGTATAATAAATGTGTACGGAATATAGCGCAGTTTGGTAGCGCGTCTGCTTTGGGAGCAGAATGTCGCAGGTTCAAATCCTGCTATTCCGAATTTATAACTTTCTTAACTTAGAAGTCTTGTTAATTAAATCTAATGAAAATAGATCATATAACCGAAGATCATAATTATTAATTAATTTTTGAAATTTTACAACTTTTTTCGGTTCATTGATATAGAATATCTGCATTTGTTCGTAAAGTTCACGAATTCGACAACAAATTTCAATTGATTGTTTAAATAGAGATTCATCTTCATATAAAAAATCTAAATTACTTAACGAGATTATATATCCAGGAACAGTTAAAATAGCTTGTTCATAATAATATTTAGCAAAATTTAAATTACCACTCCTATAATATGTAAATCCTATAGTATTATATAACCAAGCTCGGCCAATATTATCATTAATATCCCATTCTGTTAAACACACACTGAATGATTTAAGAGCATTTTGATAGGAACCTTTTTGTAAATAACAGACTCCAACTTTGAAATATGTAAAACAGGATAATTTTTTGTGGCCCTTTAAATCAAAAGATAATAAACTTATAGTTTTTTCATAGTCTTGTGTAAATATTATTTGGGCTAGAATAAATATAAAACCGAACCCTAAAAATATAAAAATTATTAAAAGATAAATAAAAGGTAATATTGAATCCATTATTAAAGAGAATATATTATTTACCATTATAGTAAACATTAAGAATATTTAATTTTAATTTAAAAATATAAAATTATCTTGTCTATTTTTCGTAATTTGTAATAATATTTGAGTCTTATGGTAATATAAATTAAAAAATTCATAAAGCGTGAAAAAAATTTAGGATTTATATTTTTTCCTCCATTTAATTCGTAGCTTTTACGTCTTTGTTTAGAAGAGATATCATATATTTTTTATAAATCCCATATTATTGAAACAAGGTAATGGAATAATTAGCTCTAGTTCTAACTAAAGAATGATTTTTTGGATTTATCGAGCGGTTTAGAGGCGTAAGTAAAGATGAAATTTATTCAGTTATTGGATGACATGCTAGACTCAAACTCCTTAGTAGTTTAAAAAGAAAACTTTAATAGTGCGTTGCTTAAATAGATTTTGGATAATTTTATTATTTCGTTAGAAAAACAAAGGAAAATGTCGCCAATAAAATTGGAAAGACGCACTTATACAGGTGATTCGCTTTAGAAGAGATAATGAAAAGATCCGTAAAATCAATGAAAGATTTCCCACAGGGAAATTGCCATTATGCTTAAAAAACAATGGATGATAGTAAATATAGAGATATTGCCACCCGATTAAACGGGTAGCACAAGGCATTAAAGAATTGCGTTAATAACGTGATGCCAAAAATACCTAAGTATTCTAAAATCCATTCCATAAAATTGGTATAGAATTACTTAATCGTGTCTCATTAGATACTGGGAGCACGGCCAAAGCAAGCAAAAGCGATGGAATTTTCCATTGCGGCACCTTTGCTACGTAATATACAAAACGGTAAGATGTATTTCCAAAAAATACATAGTGACGAACAAGAGATCAAAGCAGTTTGAAGATGCGATGCGTCTTTATGGACAAAAACTTATCCACTTCATTGTACTGGACAGATAAGGTCTTTGATGAACAATATTCACAGCAGGCGTAAATAGAAAAGGTTTTATCCAATTCTGGGGACTGGGTCAGCCAATGCTGTATTTCCAGAATGGATAGATCGTACGAACATCTGGAAGTGTCCAAAAAGGATTTATACACAAATTCATTTATGCCCACACTTGTCTTCAACCGTAAGAACATACATGGAAGACGCACGCGATAACTTGGATATCAAATTTCCAATAGTTGGCACTAGTTCATTCATCGAATAAGAAATAAGATGGAATTTACACCCATTGATATATCGATATCATCTTCGATGTAAGCAACGGACGGTAAGAAGTCCATGGGGTGATATATTAACAACCGGGAATTGCACCCAGAGACCTTAACAACGGACTCTAGATATTGTCCGGTTCTCATCTGAGCCAACTATTGGCGCATATCAAAGAACAGGGCTATTTCCTGGGAACAAGACGTAGTCGACAACAATGAATTAGCGTTAACATTAGCCAAACATCAATGGCGAAAGTAGCACAAGGCTTGGTGTTACACCAGCTGGTCTCCAACATTCAGAAAATTTTGCAATTTGCGATGTTAGGAAACAAAGATTAAACACAGATATATTGGAGTTCACTTCGACCAGTCTTTTCAATCTCTTCATAGCTTGAGAGATTTAATAGCTGAATTTGGAAACTATACGACGGGAAGTCAAGATGTTTACCAACTCGGGGACTACGAAATTTTAATAATATTTCAAGGTATTCCCGGTTATTGCGAAGGTCAGCCAACAAATAATGTTTTGGAAGTCGCGCATTAAAATCTAGAATTTCAAAAACAGTAGGCATAAAATAAAATATCTGGCCCCACTTGCGTCAGGTAATCTAATGCTTCAACCGAACCTAAGGAATTAAGGAGGAATGGTTGTGACTAGTTCGGTTAGGACAGTAACAGACAATCGGCGAACAGAAAAGTTTAGAGGAGTTCACCTCGAGTTGTAACTAACCAAAAAATGAGGAGGAGGTCTATTTAGATGACATCATCGACCCACGCCGTAAGGCGGGTTGATATAACAATATCGACTCCTAAAAACTCTTGGCTATATATAGCCAAAGTTGATATACGAAAACGTTTGAATCTTGGTGTGGTTCAAATACAAACCAGTACGTTTTTCAAGAGTAAAAAACTGGTGAAGAAAACTATCATATCAAGTCGAGTTCGTTTGAAAAATAAAATACGGACTCGAATGTTGGTACAGAGACTTTCAGAGCATTTGAAAGTCAAAATTAATTACGTAAGTACATCACCCACGAGTCCGTGCGGAGATTTCAGTTACGTGATGAAATAAGAAATTAGACTTGGCACAAAAATCTATTCTGATAAAGAATATAATTTGGAAGCAGCAAATCTGGCATAGAAAAAATTGCTTTTTTTCCTTAGCAGACTTTATAGAATATAATTGACTTGCTTGCAGGTCAAACTAATTACAATGTATTAATAAATAATAAATAAAATATTTTATGATATATACCTAATATAGCCAGTGCGATGTTATTCGTTGTGGTTCAGTTTGGTAATTACAAAAATTATAGGGAAGTAATTCCATTGTCTGATTAAAAATTTTTTAGATACACATAAAAATTTAAATTAAAAAAAAATATGTTATATAGTAAGAAAAGAGCGGCATTTATGAATGTAGCGCTTACGGTTTCCATATCCAGTCTAATTGGTTAACGGCTTAATTTTATATTTTTAGATTTTATTTTTTTATTTCAATATAACAGTGAACACGAAAAAGTGTTTCTTTCGGAAATTTACAAAACCAAATCACTTTAGCGTAGTACTATTGAACATTCCTTTTTATAAATCCAATTTCCACGCATACTCAATTTATGCTGCAAAAGTGTAATTTTAACCTTATCGATTGAGGGTCAATTACTAATTTATAAAATTATATAAAAAGTTAAACTTTTTCATGTATGATTATGTGTTGACAAGATTTAAAAATATTTAAAATTATATTCACGTTTTAAACTAGATTTAGTCTAAAATAAAAAACACAAATATAAAAATAGTACAAAAGTTCAAAGAAAATTTTTCTGAACAAAAATAAATCAAGATCGCAAATTTTTATTGTTAATCAAAACTGTCTTGAATTATAGATACGTACAAATTGCACTATTACGAAAGTTTTCAAAAAATCAGAATCTTTTTCTCTTTCGTGCGACGTTAGCACGTGAGAAAATTCTCAGGCTGATCTAGAGCGAACCTCTGTTTCATTAATCAGGTCTTTTTATGTTCGATTTTTTTAGCACTGCAAACTTTTTTATTATAGCTACAAATATTATAAAGTAAGCAATGTAGTGCTTATATTCATAGTTAAAGTGTGTTTATTAGACGTTTTTATACTTTAGAATTAATTATACAAAAATTTTTGGAATTGAAATTTGATTAACAAATACTTATTATCATTAAACAAAACCACGTTTTTATTTTCTTGGTCTTTAATTAATCTCAAATATAATAACCTCAGGTAGATCTGGTCTTTAATTATGACTAATAGTTATTCATAACAAGTATTAGTCATAATTATCTATTTTTTAACAACAGTCGGTGTTTCTCTGAAAAAAATAGCAAAAAAGATAACCATTAAAGTTCCAATTAATAAAAATGTATATACCAAAGCTTCCATATCTTGAATTATATTTTATAATATATTAAACAGCTCCCTGCTTACGTGAAGTTCGATCACCAAGTTTTTGGAATGCACCAAATTCAACTTGTTCTGTAACTTCCGCCCCAATACCGGTGAATACGTCTCGGAATAATGTACGTGCACCATGCCATAAGTGACCAAAAAAGAATAATAAAGCAAAGTTGGCATGTCCAAATGTATACCAACCACGTGGGCTACTTCTAAATACACCATCTGATTCTAAACTTGTACGATCAAATTCAAAAACTTCACCTAATTGTGCTTTCCGTGCAAACTTTTTAACAGTTGGAGCATCTTTAAATGATTGTCCGCTTAATTTACCACCATAAAAATCTACAGTAACACCAACTTGTTCAATACTATACTTTGATTCAGCACGACGGAATGGAATATCTGCACGAATAATACCATCGTTATCTATTAAAATAACTGGGAATGTTTCAAAGAATGCTGGCATTCTACGAACTGTTAATTCACGACCCTCTTTGTCTTTAAAAACGGGATGACCTAACCATGCTTCAGCAATTCCATCACCTTTATTCATTGGACCAGAACGAAATAAACCCCCCTTGGCTGGGTTATTACCAATGTAGTCATAAAAAGCTAATTTATCTGGAATCTTTGACCAGGCATCACTTTCAGAACCACCATCTGCAATGTATGTTTCGACACGACGCTCAATTTCTTGTTGGAAGTAACCGCTGTCCCATTGATAACGTGTTGGTCCAAATAGTTCAATTGGTGTTGTTGCATTACCATACCACATAGTACCCGAAGTAATAAATGCTGCAAAGAAAACAGCAGAAATACTACTTGAGAGAACTGTTTCAATATTACCCATTCGTAATGCACGGTATAAACGTTGTGGAGGTCGAACTGTTAGATGGAAAACACCCGCTAGAATACCCAGTGTACCAGCTGCGATATGGTGTGATGCCACACCACCTGGATTAAATGGATTAAATCCTTCTGGACCCCATGCTGGAGATACACCATTAACTTTCCCAGTAATACCATATGCATCGGAAATCCAAATACCTGGGCCAAATAGACCGGTAACATGAAATGCCCCAAACCCAAAACATAATAAACCAGATAATAGTAAATGAATTCCAAAAACTTTTGGTAAATCGATTGATGGTTCACCAGTTCGTGGATCACGGAATAAATCTAAATCCCAATAAACCCAGTGCCAAATGGCAGCTAAGAAACATAAACCTGATAAAATAATATGTGTTAAAGCGACACCCTCAAAACTCCAAATACCAGGATTTGAAACACTTTCCCCAGTAATACTCCAACCACCCCATGAATCTGTAACGCCTAAACGTGCCATGAATGGCATAACATACATTCCTTGACGCCACATTGGATTTAAAATAGGATCTGATGGGTCAAAAATTGCTAATTCATAAAGAGCCATTGACCCAGCCCATCCAGCAACCAGTGACGTATGCATTAAATGTACTGCAATTAAACGACCTGGATCATTTAGAACTACGGTATGAACACGATACCAAGGTAATCCCATTATAGTTTGAAAAATATATTTGTTGGCTTTCTTACTTAAAATATTACGTATACACCTCATTATAGAGTATGTTAAGTAATTTTCATATCTACCCCTGCCGGTAAAGATAAAGGAACAAAAATGAAGTCTAGATCAATATTTGTTTGAATTATAATTAATCTTTTATAACAAACTGCTGTCATATGTTCACGGGCTTTTTTATTAACATGGGGTGATTTTAAAAGACACCAATAACGGAAGTTACGCGGTAATGGAATTGGACCTTTTATTTTTCCATTAGTAACTAATAATGGTGCATTCATAATAATACGTTCTGCTTCACGAAGAGATTTTTTATCGAATGACGCTAAATGTACTGTAACCACCACTAATTTAGGATTAGCTAAATCATTTAAATTACGATCCATAAGTTTTAATTTATAATTTTTGAAACAACACCAGCTCCAATTGTTCGACCACCTTCACGAATTGCAAAACGCATTCCTTCTTCAACTGCAATTGCTGAGATCAAGCCAACTGTCATTTTAATACGATCACCTGGCATAACCATGTCAACTGAACTTCCATCATCCGCTGTAAATGCGACAATACTCCCTGTTACATCAGTTGTCCGAACATAAAATTGTGGACGATAACCTGTAAAAAATGGAGTATGTCTACCACCTTCTTCTTTATTTAAGATGTAAACTTCACCTTCAAATTCAGTGTGTGGTAAAATTGTTCCACTTTGTGCTAGTACCATACCACGTTCAATTTCTGTTTTTTGAACACCACGTAATAAGATTCCAACATTATCACCAGCGAACCCTTCATTTAGTGTTTTTTGGAACATTTCTACGCCTGTTACAGTTGTTTGACGAGTTTCACCGAGTCCAACAATTTCGATTATTTCACCTGTTTTTACAACACCCCGTTCGATTCGACCAGTTGCAACTGTCCCGCGTCCTGTAATTGAGAAAACATCTTCAATAGCCATTAGAAATGGTTTATCAACATCACGTTCTGGTGCGGGGATATATTCATCAACTAAATCCATTAAAGAATAAATTTTATCAACCCACGGGTTATCACCTCTTTTAATATCAGGTGTCGTTTTAATTGCTTCAATTGCTAACAGTGCCGATCCGGTTTGAATTGGAATATCATCACCGGGGAAATCATAGTTAGAAAGAAGTTCACGAACTTCTAATTCTACTAACTCTAATAATTCTTCGTCATCAACTTGATCTTCTTTATTTAAGAAAACAACAATATGTGGAACACCTACTTGTTTTGATAACAAGATATGTTCACGAGTTTGAGGCATGGGACCATCGGCTGCCGATACTACGAGAATTGCACCATCCATTTGTGCTGCACCAGTAATCATGTTTTTAACATAATCAGCATGTCCAGGACAATCTACATGAGCATAATGACGATTTTCGGTTTCATACTCAACATGAGCTGTATTAATAGTAATTCCACGTGCACGTTCTTCGGGGGCTGCATCGATATCTTCATAATTTTTAGCCATTGCAGTTCCGCCTAAAGCTAGTGTCATTGTAATTGCAGCTGTTAGAGTTGTCTTACCATGATCAACATGACCAATTGTGCCAATGTTAACATGCGTTTTATTTCGTTCAAATACTTCACGAGCCATTTTATAAAATTGATTAAATTAAAATTGCTTACTTTTGGCGATTAGAAACATTAATAACGGAAATGGGCAAAAGCTTTATTTGCTTCAGCCATTCTATGTGTTTCCTGTTTTTTTTTATTTGCTTCACCTAAATTATTTGAAGCATCAATTAATTCGTTTGCTAATTTTACGGCAATCGTTTTTCCAGGTCGTCTTTTTGCGCCAATTAAAATCCATTTAATAGCTAAATTTGAACCCCTAAAACCACTGACTTCTATTGGAACTTGGTATGTTGCTCCACCAAATCTACGGGCTTTAACTTCAATAATTGGGGTTACATTTTTGACAGCGGTTTCAAAAACTTCTACAGGGTTTAAGTTTAAACGATATTTAATAACATCAAATGTGTCATTTACAATAGTTTGAGCTAAGGTTTTCTTTCCACTTTTTAAAATTCGCGAAATTAAAATCGTTACAAGATAACTATTGTAAGTACAATCCGGAGCAGGGAATTTTTTCTTTGTTACTTTACGACGAGACATAATAATTTTAATTGTTATTTATTCTTTGGGTTTTTTAACACCGTATTTTGAACGGCCTTGCTTTCTATTTCTAACTGGTCCACTATCAAGTGCACCTCGTATAATATGATAACGAACACCAGGTAAATCTTTTACTCGTCCTCCACGAATTAAAACAGCTGTATGCTCCTGTAACTCATGCCCAATACCAGGAATATAGGCTGTTACTTCAAAACCAGAAGTTAATCTAACTCGAGCAACTTTTCGCGTCGCGGAATTCGGTTTTTTTGGTGTTGTTGTATAAACACGAGTACAAACCCCACGTTTTTGCGGACAATTTTTTAACGCAGGTGATTTTGTTTTTTTAATTGCAGATTGTCTTTTAAAACGAATCAATTGTTGAATTGTAGGCATATAATTTAATTTTTATTAATATTATATTTTTTGTTAAATCGTTCGACACGTCCTTCTGTATCAAGCATCTTTTTAGATCCGGTAAAAAAGGGATGATTACCTGACCAAATATCGACGTGTAATTCAGGACGCGTTGAAGGAACAGTCATAATTAATTGACCATCACAAAATACTTGTGAATTTGTGAATAATTCGGGGTGAATATCTTTTTTTGGCATAGAAAATATAAATAAAATTTTTAACGTTTTGAGAATTGAGATGCTTTGCGAGCTTTTTTTAATCCATATTTTTTACTTTCCTTTATTCGGGCATCACGTGTAAGGAATCCATATGATTTTAATAGTGGACGATAAGTTGAATCTAATTTACAAAGCGCACGGGCTAATCCTAGTTTAATCGCATTTGTTTGTCCACTTAAACCACCACCATGAACAGTAACATCAATTCGATATTTATCGGTTAAACTCAGAACTTCGAGGGGTAATGAAATTGTACTCATATACCGTGAATTAAATTGTAAATACACTTCGGGTATTAAACCATTAATCATAACTGTTTCTTCAACACCAACTAACCCTACTGTTTCATCAAGTGTTAATTCATATAATTTAATAACCGCTGTCGATTCTTTTCTTCTTCCAATGGCCGATGTAATAAATTTTAGCGTCATATTTGGGCATTAATTTTTTAAGTAGTACTTAGTTTTAGCGTTTTAAGTTATTCGATACTAATAGGATTTTGTGCAATATGTGGATGAGTATTATCCGAATAAATTTTTAATTGCGTATAAAATTGTCGCCCTAATATTCCTTTTGGTAGCATTCCTTTTACTGATTTTTCGATTAATTTCTCTGGAAAATAATTTTTAACTTCTGTAAAAGTTTTTATTTTCATTCCCCCCGGTCGACCCGAATGCGAACGATACAATTTTTGTTTTTCTTTTTTTCCCGTTACTTGAATTTCTTTAGCATTAATGACAATTACGTAATCTCCTTTATTTAATGAAGGTGTATAATCTGATTTATGTTTTCCTGTTAATAGTAAACTAATTTTTGTTGATAATCGTCCTAATTTTTGTTCTTTAGCATCAATTAAATACCATTTTTTATAAATATTATTTGATGTTTTAATAGGTAAAAATGTATTTATCATGAGTTTTTATTTATGTTTTAAAATTATCCCGAAATATGTTTTTGCTTTTGTTCTTACTTCTTGTACCGATTTTTGTCCAAAATTTTGTAATTTTTTTAAATCATTTAAAGAGTATTTTAATAAATCATCAAGCGAATTTATTTTGGCTCGCTTTAATCCATTATAAGCTCGTGTAGACAAATTCAATTCTTCAATTCTTATTGAATTTATTTTTCTGGTAATATTCGTATTTTCAGGTTTTATATTTGCATTCGTAAAGACTGAAAATAAATTAATCAGAATTTGTGAACTATTTTTTAATGCAATTTCCGGTGTTACACTTCCATTTGTCCAAATTTCAATAATTAAATTTTCTTTTAATTTTAATGATTTTATATAAATATTCTCGACATAGTAATTCACTTTTTGCACTGGCATAAAAATTGCATCTAGCTCAATAAAATCGGATTTTACATTGCAAGAACTAGGGTTAGCTAATTTGTAACCAGTTCCAGAGGCAATTTCTAATTCCATGCATAAAAAAACATTTGCACAAATTGCTGTAATATAATGGTTTGGATTTACAATTTGTAAATTCGATGGTAGTTGAATATTATCCGCTGTGATAATTTTTGGTCCCTGAATTTCTAACGGTACGACAATATTATCACATAGTGTACCAGTAAAAGTTACTTGTTTTAAATTTAATAAAATTTCTAATACATCTTCTCGTATACCAGCAATTGTCGAAAATTCATGTTTAATTCCAATTATTTTTACCCCAGTAATTGCGATTCCTGATAGGTCTGATAAAAGAACCCGACGTAATGCATTCCCAATTGTAATCCCATGACCATTTGTTACTGGAAAAACTAAAAATTTTCCATAAATGTTTTGTTGAATATTTACCGTAGAATTAATTTTTTGAAATTGAAAGTCAAACATACATAATTTTTTGATTTAACCTTAGTTAGACACGACGAGATTTCGGTGGTCGACAACCATTATGTGGAACTGGTGTGATATCTTTAATAAAAAGAATTTCTAAACCAATAACCTGTAAAGCACGAATGGCTGTTTCTCGACCTGCTCCCTGCCCATTAATCATAATTTCAATTTTTTGGAGACCGAAGCTCAGTGCTGTTAAAGCAGCCTTTTCAGCCGCCGTTTGGGCAGCAAATGGGGTCCCTTTTCTTGCTCCTTTAAAACCAACACTTCCAGCTGAAGCCCATGAAATAGTATTCCCTTGTACGTCCGTAATTGTAATAATAGTATTATTAAATGTTGCACTAATATGTACAACACCTAGTACATCAATTTTACTATTTTTTTTCCGAGTTGTCTGTTTAATCTTTGTTGCCACTTATTTAATTAAATTATCTTGAATAATTATCTATTTCCACGACGGCGTGTCCGTGAATTTGTACGTGTACGTTGACCTCTTAAAGGTAAACCTGCTCTATGACGTCTTCCCTTAACACAATTAATTTGGGAAAGACGTAAAATATTTTGTTTAATTGTACGACGTAAATCTTCTTCGACTTGAAATTTTTGTTCAATAGTTTCACGTAGTGAAATTACATCTGCATCTTGTAACTCATTAACTCGAATATTTTTATCAATATTTGTACTATCTAAAATCAACTGTGATGAGGTTAAACCGATACCATAAATAGATGTTAAACCATACTCAATCCGCTTTGTTTTTGGAAGATCAATACCAGCAATACGTACCATATTTCTCCTTATATTATTAACCTTGACGTTGTTTATGTTTTGGATTTGAACAAATTACGCGAATTACGCCAAATCGTTTTATTACTCGACAATTACTACACATTTTTTTTACCGATGGACGTACTTTCATTTTTTAGATTCAAATTAAATAATAGTTTTATAGTATTCGGATAATAATGAGGCTCTAATTTGACGGTTTAAATCAATGGCAACCCCAACTAATATTAATAAAGAAGTCGCGCTAAAACTTCTTAAAATATCTACATTTTTATCGAAATATCCAATTAGATTAGGAGTTGTAGCAATAATCGCTAAAAATAAACCCCCTAATAACGACAATCGATTTGTTATTTGTAAGATATATTGTTTTGTTTGTAATCCTGGTCTAATATCAGGAACAATAAATCCCATTTTATTAAGATCTTCAGTTAATTCATCAGCGTTTAAACTAATTCCAGAATAAAATAAATTAAAAAGAAGAATTAAACCAAAATATAAAAAGATAGAGGAGAATTCGATAAAATTTTTAAAGAATATTATATGTCCAAAGATATTTACAAAAAGGGTTAAAAATGTTGTTGCAAAAATAATTGGAAATACCCCACCTTGAATTAATCTAAAAGGTATATACGATTGATTTGTGAGATAATTAGTATTTGAATTACTCATCATCGATTTTGTTGACAAAATTGGGACAATTTTAGTTGAATTCTGAACAAATATAATACCCACTAGACTGAGTAAAATAATTAGTATTTTACTAATTTCTAATTTTGGAATAAGGAATAATTCTAAGTTCTTTGGTAAAGATGAAGTAATATTTATAAAAATAATTAAGGATGAACCATTTCCAATTCCTTTTTCTGTTATTAACTCACTGAACCACATTGTAACAATTGACCCAGCGCTTAAAATTAGAAAAATTTCAATAGCCTTCGCGAATGTATAATCAAAAACATAAGGTTTTAATAAGATAGCAATTAGACCGCTATAATAAAACGAAATTAATACCGTTAAATACCTTGTATATTGGGTAATTTTTTTTCTCCCGTTTTCCCCTTCTTCTTTTTGAATCTGTTTAAAAAATGGAATTATTGAAACAAGAAATTGCATAATAACCGATGCATTGATATTAGGTAGGATTCCAAGTGAAAAAATTGAAAATAAAAAATATCGCCCTTGAAAAAATAATGTAAATAATTGAAAAGTAGAATTATTTTTTAATGTTTCGTACAAGTAAATCTGATCTACATATTGGACAGGAAAAAAATTGCCTATTCGTAGATAGGCAATGAGTAGTAGTGTATATAAAATTTTTTTTATAATCATTAAATATTTACTAACTTTTATTAAGAAATTTATTTCTTGATTGAATCTAGTGCAGAAATTGTAGCCCGAGCATTATTTAAAAGATTATCACAACCTAATTGTTTTGCTGAAATATTTTGTAAACCAGCGAGTTCTAAAACGGTTCGAACAGATCCACCTGCTAATACACCTGAACCAGCAGCAGCTGGTTTAATAATAACATTTGCAGCCCCGTATTTGCCATGAATAATATAAGGGATACTATAATTCTTTGTTAATGAGACATGAATTAAATGCCGTTTCCCATCATTCACAGCTTTTTTTACCGCTTCGATAACATCATCGGCTTTTCCAACGCCTAATCCAACTTGTCCTTTTTCATTCCCAATCACAACAATTGCACCAAAGCGCAATTTTTTTCCCCCTTTAATTACTTTTGTAATTCGGCGTACTTTAACAACTCGTTTAATCCATTTTTTCGGTTTTTCTTTCATTTTTCTTCTAGTTTTATTTAGTTGCCCAGTATTTTCTACTTCCATATTTATCATTTAGAATAAAATTTTTATTTTAATATTATTTACCCACTTTACCTGTTTTACGAATAATTATTTCATCTTTATATAAAACACCCTTACCATTATAGGGTTCGGGTGGACGAAATGCCCGTACTTTAGAAGCAAATAATCCAACAATTTCTTTTTCAATACCACTAACTAAAATTGATGTATTATTTTCAACTTTAACTTCAATATCGTCCGGAATTATTAGTTGAATCGGATGACTATACCCTAAGTTTAAAATAACTTCCTTATTTTTAACTTGACAACGATACCCTACGCCTTTTAATTCTAATTCTTTTTGAAATTTTTCGGAAACACCAATAACCATATTATTTATAAGTGTTCTAAATAAACCATGACAGCGTTTCGCAACATTTGTATGTGGTAATTTAGGTTTTATTAATAATTTGTCATCAAAAATTTCAATCCCCATAAAAGCCGGTAACTCGCGTTTTAATGAACCATAAGGTCCTCTAACTATAATAATTTTACAATCCATATTAACTGAAACCCCTTTGGGTAATAATACGGGTAATCTACCTATACGTGACATAATTTTTTTTTACCAAACATAACATAAAATTTCTCCACCAATACCCATATTTTTTGCTTGAATATTAGTCATAACACCCTTTGAAGTTGAGACAATTGCAATACCAAAATTTCCTAAAACATGAGGTAAATCATTTGCTTTTGTGTATACTCTTAGACCTGGCTTACTTATTCGTTTTAAGGTTGTAATAAAAGATTTTCGTTTTTGTCCTTCACCTAAATAATTTAATCCAATTGTAATTATCGGTATTTTATTATTGTCAAATTCTTCATACGATAAGATATAACCTTCCTCTTTCAATACTTTTGTTATAGCCAAAGTCATACGTGTCTTTGGGATTATAACTAAACGATGTTGTACAGCGATTGCATTTCTGAATTGCACCAACATATCAGAAATTTTATCATTACTCATAAATTATTAACTAAAATTTTTTTATCTGATAGGTAAAGTTAGTTTTTTTAATAAAACTAAACCTTCCTCTTTATTTTTTGCTGTTGTTACAAATGAAATATTAAAACCTAAAAGCTGATCAATTTTATCATACTCCAATTCGGGAAATATTAGTTGGTCTTTTAAACCAATATTATAATTCCCTTTTTTATCAAAACTTAAAGGATTTAAACCTTGAAAATCTCTAATTCTTGGAAGTGTTAAATTAACAAAACGTTCCAAAAAATAATACATATTTTTACCCCGTAATGTAACGGTTAAACCAAGTGGCATTTCCTCACGTAATTTAAACCCTGCAATTGATTTTTTTGCTTTAGTAATAATTGGTTGTTGCCCCGTAATAATTCGAAATTCTTCAACACTTTTATTTAATAAATTCGTATTTTGAGCGGATAAACCTAAACAACGATTAACTTTTATTTTAACTAATTCTGGTACCTGATGAACATTTGTATAACCAAATTCCTTAATTAAATCAGGAGTAATCGTATTCTTATATAAAACTTTTAATTTTGGATCCATAATTTAATTTATACTTTGACCTGTTTTTTTCGAAATTCTTACTTTGGAACCATCTCGCATAATGGTCTTAAAACGACTTTTGATATTATCCAAATCACACAGCATAATATTTGATTGGTGAATCGGCGCCTCAATATTTAAAATTTTACCGGGATCTTCTTTATTTGTTGATTTTAAATGTTTTGTTTTTAAATTTAAACCCGTGACAACAACTGTATTCTTGTTTTTAAAAATAGTTTTAATTTTCCCCACTTGACCTTTATCTTTTCCTGTAATAACTACAACGTTATCACCGATTTTTAATTTCATTTCAATTTTTTCTTATAAAACTTCAGGTGCCAACGAAACGACCTTTGTAAAATTTTTATCACGAATTTCACGCGCAATTGGTCCAAAAACTCTTGTTCCACGTGGGTTATTTTCTGTATTTATAATAACAGCAGCATTATCGTCAAATCGGATTAACATCCCATTTTGTCGTCGTATAGATTTTTTTGTTCGAACAATAACAGCACGAACAATATCTGACCTTTTGACAGTCATTCTTGGTAATGCTTCTTTTACAACACCAATGATCGTATCACCAATACGCGCATACTTTTTATTCCCACCTAATACTCTTATGCATAAAATTTTTTTTGCCCCAGTATTATCAGTAACATTTAAAATCGTTTGAGGTTGTATCATTTTTACTTATAAATTTTTTTTAAAATCCAACATTTATTTAAGCTTTGAGGACGTGTTAACTCGATGGAAATTTTATCCCCAATAATACTTATATTCTTGGAGTCATGTACTAGATAACGTTTTGTCCGTGAAATTACTTTCGAATATAACGGGTGAGGGTATCGCGTTCGAACCGCAACAATAACGGTTTTGTCTAGTTTTGTACTCACAACGGTACCAATTCTTCGTTTTTTAAGCATTATTTTCTCTTGTAATAAACTTTGTTTTTACCGGTAATTTATATGAAGCAATATGCATTGCTTGCTTTGCAATTTCTGGAGTAACCCCCTTTAATTCAAAAATTATTGTATCTGGCTTTATCGGCGCGACCCAATAATCAAGAGCACCTTTACCGGCACCCATACGTGATTCAGCGGCACGCGCAGTAACCGGTTTATCTGGAAAAATTTTAATCCAGAGTTTACCCCCTCGACGCGTGTATCGTGTTATTGCACGTCGTGTCGCTTCAATTTGTTTCGAAGTAATCCAACCAGATTCTTTTGCTTGAATTGCATAATCACCAAATGCAATTTTATTACCTCGAAGAGCCTTTCCTTTTAATCTTCCTCTTTGTTGTTTACGAAATTTTGTTCGTTTTGGACTAAGCATAATAATTATATTAATTAATTCAGTTTCTCACCTTTAAAAATCCACAGTTTTATTCCCAAAATACCATAGATTGTCTTGGCAGTGGTTGAAACATATGAAATTTTAGCTCGCAAAGTTTGTAAAGGCATTCTCCCTTCTTTAACCCATTCACTTCTAGCAATCTCAGCACCATTTAATCGCCCTGAAATTTGAATCTTAATACCCTGTAAAGAGTCATTTTGTTTTGCTAAATCAATCCCCATACGGATTGCTCGCTTAAATGCAATCCGTTTTACTAACATTTCCGAAATATATTCAGCCAATAAAGTGGCATCAAGATTTGGTTCCTCAACCTCAAAGATTGCAATACTTACAAATTTCATTTGCGGAACACGTTGTTTGATTTGCTCTTCTAAATTTCCAATTTCTGAACTAAATTCTTTTACAATCACTCCTGGTTTCGCAAGGAAAACTTTAATAAAAATTTTTTTCTGTTCAAAATTTTTTGCAATTAAAATATCAGAAATATTTCCTGCGTTTAACTTTTTTTTTAAAAATAATCGAATTTGATGATCACTTCTAACTTCATCTGAATATGATCGCCAATTTGTCTGACACCAATTTGAATAATGTTGTTGTGTCGTATTTAGTCGAAATCCAGATGGATGCGTTTTTTGTCCCATAATATAGTTTTAAAATTAATTTGGCGTAACTTCAATAACCACAGTAAGATGACATAATGGTTTTCGAATTACGAAAGCGCGACCTTGCGCACGTGGTCGGAATCTTTTCATTGTTGGCCCTTGCGTTACAAAAATTTCTTTAATTCGTAAATCTTGTTTATTAACATTAAATGTATTTTCTGCATTTGAAACAGCTGATCGTAAAACTTGCCAAATAACACCACATGCTTTGTATGGTAAAAATTCTAATAAAATTAGAGCATCTTGATACGAACACCCATTAATTAATTTAAGAACACGTCTAACTTTATTCGGTGACATTCGAATACGTTTCGCGATTGCGGTTGCTTGAGAAATCGTTAATAATACGTCTTGATCGTTATCCATCGTTGAATTTTCTACTAAGGCATTTTTCATTAGATATATTGATTCTGTTTAAAAATTTAACGTTTTGATTTTTTGTCTGCTTTGATATGAGAACGAAACGTACGGGTTATTGCGAATTCACCTAATTTATGCCCAACGATTTGATCGGAAATAAAAATTGGAATATGTTCACGTCCATTATGTACGGCAATTGTATGACCTACCATTTCAGGTAAAATTGTGGATGCCCGTGACCACGTTTTAATAACATCGAGTTTCTCACCTTTATTCATCTCAGTTACTTGTTGTAATAAATGATATGAAATAAAAGGGCCTTTTTTAATTGATCTTCCCATTTTTTTTATTTTGCTTAATTACTTTTTACGACGAATAATAAAAGCATCACTATATTTATTTTTCATACGAGTCGGAATTCCTAATGCGGGTTTACCCCATGGAGTATAAGGTTGTACGCGACCAATTGGTGAACGACCTTCACCACCACCATGTGGATGATCACATGGGTTCATAACAACACCCCGAACATGTGGTCGTCGCCCTAACCAACGTTTTCGACCTGCTTTTCCAATAACTACACCATAATTATTCAAATTACCAACACGACCAATTGTGGCATAACATTCTTTAAAAACTAATCTAATTTCTTTTGATGGTAGACGTAATGTGACATAATTTCCTACTTTTGCAACTATCGAAGCAGAAGTACCAGCCGCACGAACAATCTTACCCCCTTGAAAAATATTTAATTCAATATTATGAACTTCCGTTGCTAATGGGATATTTTTTAATGGAAGAGCGTTCCCAATTTGAATAGAGACCTCTTCACCTGATTGAATAATATTACCAACTTGAAGTTCATCTGGATGTAGAATATATTTCTTTTCACCATCCGCGTAATGAATAAGTGCAATTCGGGCATTTCGATTTGGATCGTATTCAATACGAATAACTTTACCTTCAATTGTATGCTTATTTCTTTTAAAATCGATTAATCGATATTTTTGCTTATGTCCACCACCACGATGACGAACAGTAATAACCCCCTGGTTATTACGACCACCTAACTTAGATTTCTTAACTAGAAGTGACTTCTCTGGTTTTTGCTTACTTAATGATCGGAAGTCAGGTGCGATTCGATGACGTGTACCTGGTGTGCAAGATGTGTACAAGCGAATAACCATAAATTTTTTTATTTAATTAAATATCTGAAAATAACTGTAACGTATCAGCCGAATCAAGGGTAATAATTACTTTTTTGTATTGTGGTTTATAACCTTGAAATTTTCCAAGACGACGCTTTTTACGTGGTAAATTAAATGTGTTAACTCTTATTACTTTAACATTAAAAAAATCTTCAATTATACTCTTCAATGTATCCTTCTTCATCCAACGTTGTACTAAAAAACTATATTTTTTCTCATCGATCAAGCTTAATGCTTTTTTTGATGTAATAAAACATTTTATTCCATTCATAATATTGACTAATAACTTAAATATTCTTTAAAAAATGTATATTTAATAAATTTCCAGGTTTTCCAGGCACAGAACCCTTTACAATTAATAAATTCTGCTTGAGATCACTCTTAACAATTTGTAAATTAGAAACTGTAACTTTTTTACCCCCTAATCGACCTGCCATTTTTTTACCAGGAAGCACCCGACCTGGTGTTGTCCCAGCGCCAATAGAACCTGGCGCACGGTGATTTTTCGAACCATGCGTCATTGGTCCACGACTAAAATTATGTCGTTTTTGATGCCCAGCAAAACCTCTACCAATACTATTTCCACTTACAGTAATAAAATTTACATCCTTGAATGTATCAATATCAATAACTTGACCCAATGTAAAATCATTCACATTATTGGTCTTATATTCTTGTAAGTATTTTAATGACTCGTATCCACATTTTTTAAGATGTCCCTTTTGTGGTTGAGGTAGCTGTTTTGTTGAGACCGAATAATATCCAAGTTGAATAGCATTGTAACCGTCCGTTGCAACTGTTTTAATCTGTGTTACAACACATGGACCAACACGAAGTACAGTAATTGGAATTACATTTCCTCCCGTATCGAAAATTTGTGTCATACCTATCTTATTACCAAGCATTCCTAAAGACATGTATCTCGTTAAAATTTTATAAATTCAATTTAGCAAATGTACAAACATTATAAAGTTAACCCATAGTATGAAGACTCTATATTATTAGCAATGTAGGACAAATATATACTGTCATTTTTTTATTTTATATTTATCTAAAAAATTTAATTACAGAGTGTTATATTTTTAAATTTGGATAGTTAGTAAATACTATAAATTTTATATTTCGTCTTTTTAAATGTTATTGTTATATAATTATAAGAAAATGATTAAAACAGGCATTTAAAATTAATTGAGAAATTTCGTCACTACTCTAATAAAAACGTTTAATCTTTAATTAAGATTAATAAAAGTAACTAATTTTCTACTAGTTTTGAAAACTAAATAAGATCCTAAGAATCGGTCAACTTTTCAAAGATAAATACCTTTTTCTCAAGTGCTTTTTGTTAGATTAACGAAACAACACTAAATTCTTATGAATAATTTAAGCCGATCTAATATCTTTTATTAATCATTATGGAAACTTTATTCTTGATGGTGTGGAATAAAACTCAATAAGTTTCAAATATAATCGAAAGAAAAATTTCACAACTCTGTAAAAATGACACTATTTATTAATAATATGTCTCTATTCGGTAGATGACTCATTAAAAAGAATTCGCTAAAATTTCCTTGTAACTCGTTAATAATAGTTTGATACAAGCGTTCATTTTCTAAAATTTAATACCTAATGATTTTCTATCTAGACTAATTTTCAATGTGTAATCACTCGATTATGTGTAGTGTAATAAAGTAAGACAAAGATAAATTAATTATGAATTTGTTAAATTTAGGCTCAAAAATACTATAAACAAAAAAGGAAAATGAATATTTGATTAACTGTTCTCTATTTACTTTTAAAAAGATAATGAAAAAAAAATTTATTCTTACTATTATTGGAATTTCTTTTTTATTATTTGGACTAGGTTTAGGGTTTTCCTATTATCTTCTAATTCCAGCCGCATTGAAATTTTTTGGTCATTTGATCAATATTTAGATTCTATTTTATTAATTTTTTATAATGCGAGGTTAACATTTCAAATCTCAATTGTTCAACTTATCTTAGGATTGACAAAAATAATTTCAGCACAACAGATATTAAGTATCTCGAAGTATGTAATTCTAGGTTCAACAATTATCGGTACAATTTTAACCCCATCAACCGATCCAATAACACAGATTACTTTATCAAGTGCGATTGTAATATTATATTTTCTTGGGGCTAATATTCTTCTTTTATATGAAAAGTAATTTTAATTTTTTAGTGATGATTATTGATTGATTATGTTACGAAGACATTCAAATAAAAATATGAATTTAAAATATTTTTTTTATAATCTAAAAAAAATAACTTTTGTGCTAATTCCATTATTAACATTACACAATCGACAAATACATTTCCTATCTATGCACAAAATGCATATTCAAATCCTCGTGAAGCGAATGGACGAATTGTATGTGCAAATTGTCATTTAGCGCAAAAACCAGTTGAAATACAATCACCATCTGCTATTTTACCTAATTCCTTATTTAAGACCGTTGTTAAAATTTCATATGATTTAAAAACAAAATAAATCGGAGGATCTATTGATAAAGGTGGGTTAAATGGGGACCATTATAATATCTTAAATGCAACACCTAAAAAGAAATAAAAACAAAAAATAAAGGGGTATTTATTACAACGTATAGTGCTAAAAGTGATAATATTTTAGTTGTGGTACCAATTACTGGCGATAAACATCAAGAAATAATATTTCCAATCATTTCACCAGATCCCGAAACAAATAGTACTGTAAATTATCTAAAATAAACAATCTACGTAGGTGCTAATCGTGGTCGAGGCCAAGTAAATCCAACAGGAGATAAGTCGAATAATAATCCAATTGTAGCTTCAGTAAATGGACAAATTACAGATATCCAAAAAATTAGTGATAATGGTGAGTATACCATTCAATTAAAACTTCGAATGGTGATGTTAAAAATACAACAATCCCTAAGAATTATGATCTTATTGTTTCTGACGGTAAAACTATTAAGCAAGATCAATTATTAACAAGTGATCCAAATGTTGGTGGTTTTGGACAGCCAGAAACGGAAATTGTTTTACAAAACCCATTTAGAATTGTTGGTTATTTAGGAATAATTTTTGTTATTCTTTTATATCAAGTTTTTTTAGCTTTGAAGAAAAAACAATTTGAAAAGGTTCAAGTGGCAGAAGTAAGTTTCTAAATTAATGGGCTTTCGTGAAAATAAACAAATAAGAGAATCATAATTATGATTATATGTGTCATCTTATTTTAGGTAAAAATAATAATAATTAATGACTTATGTATACATTAAATTTTTTAGCTAATACTCTATTATTGAGGCGTTGGAATTGATCACATTTCTATTCATTACGTGTCAAGTTTTTCTTGAAGTTGGTTTGTTATTGTCCTTTTATTAGGTACCTCGTTTTTAGGTACACAATCAATTTTTAGGTACACAATCAATTATTCAAATTCCTGAAAGCTGGCAAAACTTTAGGGAAACCGTAGTTGAATTTAACAGAATATTGCAAAGGGTCCACTTGGTAAAAGTTTCTGTCGTCGCTAGATTCCATTATCTATAAGTACACTTTTCTTGTTTATTTTTAGTTGTCACTGAGCAGTTTGAATTCATTAATGAATCCAGCTCTAAAATGATCTCTCGATTGCAAAATATTCTCTCTTGATTTATAAATCTTACTTATGATGAATCAGAATTGAAAATAGAATATAATTTTTTAAAAAGATAAATTAAAATAATAGAAAAATTTACGCTGAAATAACTTTTTTATTCCAATAAAAGTCATACTCTTTCATTTTTATGATTTACTGATAGAGAACGGGTTTATTTATTCCTAAAATCGAATGCGAATTATCATCAATAACTTAGACTCAAATTTCTTCTAGTATTTTTCATTTAAGAATATATTCAATATAAATCTAATACATGTTTGATCTTGTTCTATTCGGTCCACATAAGCATAAATATTATATTTATCTTAAAATTTCAAATTGCACGTTGTTCGATGAGATTATGCTCTATATTTTATAAAGATAATTTTTGAATATTTATGTATTATTTGTAGTGTACGTATCATAATTAAATTTATTTAGTGGTATTTTTTAATTTAAAATCATTTCGTGTTTTAGAAACACGGAATGATCTATTTTTCTCGATTTGTAAAATTAAATCTTACCCAAATTTACCTGCAGTCGAAGCGATTACAAATGCCGCATATGTTAGAATAAAACCAGCAGCAAAGTGTGTTAAACCTACTAAACGGGCTTGAACAATTGATAATGCAACCGGCTTATCGCGCCATTGTAATAAGTTTGCAATTGGCGTACGTTCGTGAGCCCAAACAAGGGTCTCAATTAATTCTTGCCAATACCCACGCCATGAAATTAAAAACATAAATCCTGTTGCCCACATTAAATGTGCGAATAAAAACATCCATGCCCACACTGATAAGTTGTTCATCCCAAATGGATTGTAACCATTAATTAGGGGTGAAGAATTTAACCATAAATAATCACGGAACCAACCCATAATATAATTTGATGATTCATTAAATTGAGCAGCATTTCCTTGCCAAAGCGTCATATGCTTCCAATGCCAATAGAATGTAACCCAACCAATAGTATTTAACATCCAGAACGTTGCTAAATAAAATGCATCCCATGCCGAAATATCACATGTCCCTCCGCGTCCAGGACCGTCACATGGAAAACTATATCCAAAATCTTTTTTATCTGGCATTAATTTTGAACCACGTGCATCGAGTGCACCCTTTACTAAAATTAATGTTGTTGTATGTAATGCTAAGGCAATGGCATGATGAACAAGAAAATCACCCGGACCAATTGTTAAGAATAATGAATTTTTGCCACTATTAATTGCATCTGTCCAACCTGGTAACCACACTTGACTACTTGCAATTGAGGCTGGACTATCAGCAGATGATAATAAAATATTAAACCCATAAATTGCTTTTCCTGATGAAGCTTGAATCCATTGAGCAAAAATTGGTTCAACTAAAATTTGTTTTTCAGGCTGACCAAATGCTACAACTGTATCATTATGAATGTATAAACCTAATGTATGGAATCCGAGAAATAGTGAAACCCAACTTAAATGGGAAATTATAGCTTCTTTATGGTCTAACATACGAGCTAACACATTATTCTTATTTAATTCTGGATCATAATCGCGAACAAAAAATATAGCACCATGTGCAAAAGCACCTAACATTAAGAACCCGGCAATATATTGATGGTGTGTATATAAAGCTGCTTGAGTTACATAATCTTTAGCAATATAAGCATAAGCTGGTAATGCATACATATGTTGTGCCGTCAATGAACAAGCAACGCCAATACAAGCAAGTGCTAGTCCTAGTTGCATATGTAACGATTCTGTAATTGTTTCATATAAACCGAGGTGACCAGTCCCTAAACGGCCACCTGGTGGACGGTGGGCATCTAAAATTTCTTTCATATTATGCCCAATATTCCAATTTGTACGGTACATATGACCTGCAAAAATAAATAGAACCCCAATTGCTAAATGGTGATGCGCAATGTCACTAAGCCATAGTGCTTGTGTGTTAGGATTAAAGCCACCGACAAATGTTAAAATCGCTGTCCCCGCACCTTCACTTGTTCCGAAAATATGAGTACTTAAATCTGGATTTTGCGCATAAGTTGACCATGAACCACTAAAGAAAGGAGCTAAACCTTCCGGATGAGGTAATGTTGTTAAAAAATTATTCCAGCGGACATGAATTCCACGTGACTCTGGAATCGCAATATGTATTAAATGTCCAGTCCAAGCAACGGAACTAAACCCAAATAAACCGGACAAATGATGGTTTAGACGGGATTCATTATTTTTAAACCAAGATAGATTAGGTTGAAAGCGAGGTTGTAAATGTAACCAACCGGCAAATAATAATAAACTTGATAATAATAATAAAAAGATTGAACCATTATATAAATCATCATTCGTACGCATCCCAATTGTATACCAAAAATGATAAACACCTGAGTAAGCAATATTTACAGGGTAAAATACCCCACCTTTTGTAAATGCCTTTAATGCTGGTTCACCAAAATGTGGATCCCAGATTGTGTGTGCAATGGGTTTAACCTTTAAAGGGTTTAAAACCCATTGTTCAAAATTTCCTTGCCAAGCAACATGAAATAAATTACCTGATGTCCAAAGAAAAATAATTGCTAAATGACCGAAATGTGAAGCAAAGATTTTATTATAAAGATTACTTTCAGTCATATTGTCATGCGCTTCTAAATCATGCGCCGTAGCAATACCATACCAAATTCTACGTGTTGCCGGATCTTCGGCAAGAGCTTGACTAAATTTTGGAAATTTAGTTGCCATAATTTTTACCTCTCTTAATTTTAACCAACGGAAATAATTCTTGCATGGAAGAATGCCCAAGTAGTACCAATACCACCTAGTAAGTAATGACCTAAACCAACAGCACGACCTTGTGTAATACTTAATGCACGTGGTTGAATTGCGGGAGCAACTTTAATTTTATTGTGTGCCCAAACAATTGATTCAATTAATTCTTGCCAATAACCACGACCACTATATAAGAACATTAAACTAAATGCCCATAACCAATGTGCACCTAAGAAAATTAAACCATAAGCTGATAATGCTGAACCATATGATTGAATAACTTGTGAAGCTTGCGACCAAAGAAAATCACGCAACCAACCGTTTACAGTAATTGAACTTTGTGCCCAATTACCCCCAGTAATATGTGAAATTGCTCCATTTGGACCAACTGTCCCCCATACATCCGATTGCATTTTCCAACTGAAATGGAAAAGGACAACTGAAATACAGTTATACATCCAAAATAGTCCTAAAAAAACATGATCCCATGCTGAGACTTGACATGTACCACCACGACCTGGACCATCACACGGGAATCGGAAACCTAAATTTGCTTTATCCGGGATTAATTTTGAACTGCGTGCAAATAGAACACCCTTAAGTAAAATTAGTACAGTTACGTGAATCGTAAATGCATGGATATGGTGAACCATAAAATCCGCCGTACCTAATTTAATTGGCATCATTGCAACTTTTGAACCAACAGAAATTACATCCCCACCAAACGCGTAACTTGCAGTAGCTAGTGCATTTGGGGCTGTTTTACCAGGTGCTAAAATATGAACATTTTGAATCCATTGAGCAAAAATCGGTTGTAATTGAATTGCTTTATCCGAGAACATATCTTGTGGTCTACCTAATGCACGCATTGTATCATTATGAACATATAATCCAAAACTATGGAAACCTAAGAAAATACATACCCAATTTAGATGAGAAATAATAGCATCACGATGACGAATTACTCGGTCTAATAAATTATTGTAATTATCAGCCGGGTTATAGTCTCTAACCATGAAAATTGCACCATGTGCCGCACCACCAACAATACAAAATGCGCCAATCCACATGTGGTGGGTAAAGATACATAGTTGTGTTGCATAATCTGTGGCTAGATATGGATACGGTGGCATTGCATACATATGGTGGGCAATAATAATAGTCAATGAACCTAACATAGCTAAATTAATAGCTAATTGTGCATGCCAAGACGTTGTTAATATTTCATATAAACCGGTATGCCCAGACCCAGTAAATGGACCTTTATGTGACTCTAAAATTTCTTTAATACTGTGTCCAATACCCCAGTTAGTTCGATACATGTGTCCAGCAATAATGAATAAGCAAGCAATTGCTAAATGATGATGTGCAATATCACTTAACCATAAACCCCCTGTTACTGGATTTAAACCACCTTTAAATGTTAAAAAATCTGAATATTCACCCCAATGACCACTAAAAAATGGTCCAAGACCCTTCGTAAAACTCGGGTATAATTGTGACATTAACTCTCTATTTACTAAGAATTCATGTGGTAAGGGAATTTCTTGTGGAGCTACACCAGCATCTAGTAATTTGTTAATTGGTAATGCAATATGAATTTGATGGCCTGACCAAGATAATGAACCTAAACCTAATAGACCCGCTAAGTGATGATTTAACATTGATTCAGCATTTTGGAACCATTCTAATTTAGGGGCCGCTTTATGGTAATGAAACCAACCAGCGAAAATCATTAATGCTGACATTATTAAACCCCCAATAGCAGTCCAGTAGAGTTCAATTTCACTTGTAATTCCTTCAGCACGCCAGATTTGAAAAAAGCCGGAGGTAACTTGTACACCCTGAAAATTTCCACCTACATCCCCATTTAATATTTCTTGACCAACAACAGGCCATACTACTTGCGTACTTGGTTTAACAGTTGTTGGGTTTGATAACCATGAGGAATAATTTGAAAAATATGCACCATGGAAGTGCATACCACTAACCCAAAAGAAAATAATTGCAAGTTGCCCGAAATGTGCACTGAAAATTTTTCTTGAAATATCTTCTAGTGAGTTCGTTTGACTATCAAAATCATGTGCATCGGCGTGTAAATTCCATATCCAAGTTGTAGTTTTCGGACCCTTCGCTAAAGTTCGTGAAAAATGGCCCGGTTTCGCCCATTTTTCGAAGCTAGTATCTACTACATCCTTATCAACAAGAATTTTAACTTTTTGAGCTTCGCGCTCGCGTGAACTTATTGACATATTCTTAAGTTAAAGATAAAATTAGAAACGCTCAAATTTCTGAATACTGTTCTATTCCAAAGTAAGTTTTCTTAATATAATTATAGGCAATAAATTAAAAAAGATCGCGACTAGAAAAATTTAATAAGAAAGGAACCTTTAATAATTGATATCATATTAATAATTATAAAGAAAACTCTTTGAATAGAAAAGAGTCCGAAGTTTGGCTTTTCTTAATTTAACATTAACAAATAAATACAGTCATTGTTTTTAGTTAGATCCTTTGAACGAATAATATTTCGTCTTGAAAGGAAATATTATTTTGTTTTCGATCTAACGTCTTTTGAAAATTTTTTTATCAGAATTGACGATTGTATTAAACTAAAATTTTCTTTCAACAAATTTTTCTGTAAACTTAGAATTTAAGGTAAATCAATTTTAATGTTTTCTACTTCAGTTTGACTGTTCATTTTGATTTTGTTAGTTTTGCTTCTTTTATTAAAAGAATTTATAACTTATCTGACCTATATTCGTAATTTGGCATGACTTGATCATTTAATTTATATCAAAAGAATGAATTTAAGATCTTTCGATCGAATTTTGAAAAGTTTAATATTAAATAAATATTATAAGATGTTTAATTTTTAGGGAAATATTTTACGTCTCCCAAAATTTTTATTAATGGCGTAATCGATTTAATGATGATTGAAATTTCACATGTTATAAAATTATCGCTCTAGTAGAAAATGATTTTTAATTTATAATTAATTTTCTAATACAATATAGATTGATATATGATAGCAGATTTGCCAAAAATGGTGATCATAACTGATACATTCAGTTTAATCTTAATAGGGTTTTATCCTTTGTGAATTGAGAAAAAATTAGTGCATGGCAAAAATGAAGATTAAGAACTAAAATGAAGTCAAAGTTTAAAATTTAAACGAATCAAAAGTACTAATTTTAGAAAAGTAATTTTATTTTTTTCACTTTTCTAAAAAAAACCAACACATAACATATGTACATAAAACTGACAATGCAACGATTTTTGGACAATATGCAATAGTTATTTGGATTTTCTCATTTTTAACTAAAATATATATAAAAGAAATAGGATAAAAATTTATTTTTAAGTTTTTAGGTATCATTTTACATATTTTTATGTTTTGTTTTAATACAGTACTTGAAAAAGTGTAAGTTTTTACAATATTAGACATTTATAAATTTTCATTATTGTTTAATTTGATTAATAAATTGAGATTTAGGAAGAAGAGACGAACTCTCTTATCTCGATCTTCTCAGATTTATTAGTCATTAAGTTACTTTATTGATCAAAACGACCAATGCGATAAACATATTAAACTGGAGAAAACCGTTTACCGAATTTGAAGACGACACAAATTTATACCAGAAGTTTTCTCCTAAAACCGAGTAAAAGCTGGACAATAGATGACTATTTCGAGATGATTATTAGAAAATGTTGACTCTGAATCTCGTCACGTTTTTTGATATTACTTCAATCTCTTTAAATAAATTGTTTATTTATGAATAAAAGGATGAGCGTTTATAACGCTCATGTTTTCATATTTCATAAGTCTAGTTTTTTTAAATACTATATTTTTAGTGTTTACTTTTAACGAATATATTTATTAGATTTGTTATTACGCCCCTTTGAACTGATAGAATTTAACATCATTTTCATCTTTTGACTGAGGAATATTTGGGTTAACCCATTGTAAAATGGTCATTAAATCCAATTCCATAACATCAAAATAATAACTTTATTTCCCTTTTTTGTTTCGCCTGTCCTTTGACATAAAATTAAAACTATCAAAATAATCCTTAGTCATCTTAGTACTAGTTGCATCTTGTTCAGAAATAAAATCTAATAATTCAGCACTTTATTCTCATTAAATGAATAATTATCCCAACACTTTAGATTATTGTCTATCTCATAGGAAAACATTAAATGCATTTAGAAAATAAGAATGTGTTTTAAGAAGAACATAAGATCTTTAAATTTATTATCCCAAACTAAAATGCACAATAATTAACAATTTTTAAACAAGCTGATACTTATTTTGTATTTTGGTTAATTTTTAACTTTTTATCAAAAAAAAATTAAAAATGAATGTACAGAAAATTGGGTTTGCACCGAGGGTTATTTAATAATAATTAAAACGAATGGAAACTATAAAAAAATTTGGGAGAAGCCCATTACAAGACTTAAGGCGGAGTTACGGCTGAGAAATTTTGTTAATGCGACCAAAATATAACTAAGGGATGGTGTCGTTAAATGACAGCAAAGGCTTGGGAAACGAGTAAGCTGTATTACAATACGCAAATTTTATGAGTACTGTCGGGACACGCATTAGGTAAGGCTATTGGAGAATTCAAAATATTACTTCTCTTTGTATGAGTCCTCATGTCTTGCTCTCGGATTGCCATATGCACGCGGTTATACTGTACCCCAGAAAACGTAGTAAGTAAAGGATGGTACGCAAGTTCCGGAGGCTTCTAATTTACGGCTTTTAGTTTTATATAAACTGAATTATTAATATAGTTTAGTTTCATCAAGTTAATTGAAAAAGATTGTAATTAAAAAGTTTTTTTATTGTGTTTAAAATGTAAAAAACAACAAACATTTCACTTCCATTAAATATTTTAAAATAAGTATTTGTTATGTAAAATCATTAATTATTACTCAACAGAAAAGCAATAAATATATAATATTAAAAAAGTTATATATAATTATCATAAATTTATTTTTTAAATTTGATAATAATTTAATATATATGATCAATAACTGTATTCCAGCGATTCAATTTATTTTTGGGGTAAATGAGAAAGTTGTGCCCGAAATTTTTTTAACACGTTCGTTAGATGGAACAACAGGGACCGCAACTTTTCGATTTAAAAATCCTAAAATTTTTGAGATAATGAAATCAAAAAATAATGAAGTTGTTGCGATGTATCTTGTTAGATCCAAAAAAATATTAGAGACACGTGATATTCAGGTTCGTTTTATTAATGGTAGACCCGATTTATTAGAGACCATTTATATTATGAAAAATAAACAAGATTGGGATTATTGTCTAACATTTATCGAAAAATATAGTCAAATTAATGGATTACTATTTAATCAACCCTTAAAATAATACAAAAATTCGACAACACAATTCAACTTTTCGCGATTATAAACTGCTAGTAAAATTATTAATTATTTGTCTATGATGAATCAAAGTTTGTTAATAATAGATTTTCTATCGTTGTCTTCTTTTTAACTCGATTCCCTGTTTTTAAGCTTTTCATCCTTATTCTCAAATTCAGTATACTGGAGAGAGTTGGACTATAAGTTTATTAATCTAAATTAATTGATGTTGATAAATCGAGTGCAATAAAAGTAATATTTCGTTTAAATCAAAGCTCTTGAAACTTTGAAAACTCCAAAGGATTTCGCATTGATCAACCGTATTCCTTTAAAATATCATTCGTTAATTCTTCTTTTATTAACTTTGACTGATTTTTAATTTCCTTGGTTCTAAATCCAACTTCGACTCGAATATGAGCTTGAATTCTATTTTGAATTAATTATGTTTTTATATCTCCGAAGAAGAATTTTCTTCTAGGATTTCTAATGACACTCGCATTTATATTTTGTATTTTTAGTTTCTCTTCTTTTATGTAAAAAGTAATATAATTAAATTACAATTTAAAAGATTGATAATAGAATTTATTTACAAATAATTAACTGAAGTTTAGATCTCGAAATTTATATAGGGTTAGATCAAATATTTAGCCCAAAAGGAGTAAAATATCTTCATGTATATCGGTTAAGAGTTGATAACGTATAATTCTTTAAAGAAAATTCAGGGAAAATGAATAAATGGAAAAGTAAGATTAAGGGGTTCTAGAATAGACAATTAAGGTTCCAAATTTAAACGAATAAAAATTCTAATTTTAAAAAACTAACAATAAAATAAATAATTTATTCTCTTAAGCCTTTAAAATACCAAAATTATACTTCTATTATTTTTATCAATCACAAAAGAACAGAGTTAATGTGATTGTGGCGAGAACATAATAGGGTACTTGCAATACAGTTTCGCTGGAGATACTTAGATTTTGCGATATTTTTTAATCTTTTGGAACAATAAAAATAATGAGCAATTCCTATTATCAAAAATCCACGAACAGTTATACTTATAATAAAGATTTTTGTTTCGATCTTAGTTTATTTTTGTTCGGAAGAATTTTCTTTAAGTTTTTAAACTTAATTGTTTAATTTTATAAGTAAAATATGTATAAATTAAAAAATAAAATAACTTAAAAAAGTTAAATATTTGTCAGCGTGTCGAATTGATTTTAGATAACTCTATATTTGATCTCAATCGATCCTCTTGAAGAAATGATATCTATATAATAGCAACACATTGAGAAAATGAAACTAGGATATTACTTTATCGGCTTTTATTTTTTGTTTTCTATAAGCCCACAAAATATAAATTTCAAAACTTCTAACGTACAGCACTGGGGATTTAATCGATCATTATTTAGTAAATTCTTATCAAATTTATCACCTTTTAAACACTAATAATTTTTTGTGATCTTAATGACAATTTGACTCTTAACTTATTTCTCAAGAAGATTGATCTGATTTAGGAAATATTGATTAACTCATAACCTTAAAATTCAAGATCAACACTCATTTGAAAAGTAGATCAGAAGATTTTTATTTTATTTGACGCTCTACATTACGATCTTTATTATATCTCCAGTTTTAACAACACAACCGGATATAATATCTTTAATGAATCTGGATTTTCACGAAATTCAATATTTTGGAACTATAAACCTGTAACTAAGTTTAAAGAGTTTTGGTTTCATAGATTTTTACTAGTCATTTATTTAAAAGTCCATGTATTTCTTTCAATTGACGGTCTAAATTTTTGATGAGTAGTTAGAAATTAGAATTTTTTCATGAAGAAATTAAGAATTATCAGCCTCATCAACTAGAAATTTAAAATTTTTGTTAAAACATATTTTATGATGAATCACCAATAAATTATAAGGCTATATTTTTTGTTTAATCTTAAAATAAATCGTTTAATGATTTAGTTAATTGATATCTTATTCTCACGTGAACTTGTTTTAGTATTTACCTATTGAGTACTTTTATTGTTAAAAATATACAAATCTTACTATTTTTTTATGTTAATTGGTAAATTTCTATTTAATAAATTTATTGTAAATTTTTCACTAAAATACGTTATACCGACATAGGGAAATCGTTTCTACGTTTTAATATTATTCATTATTATCAAATCCAATCTATTATCTTACTTATATTTTAAATCTTTTACTTATGCATTACATCTTCAAACGTCGCTATTAAATTACTGATGATTTGTTAAAAACAAGTAACATAATTGTTCAAAATTAAGACATTGATCTCTATTGTTTTTGAGAATCGAGACTTGAATAAAACACTATATTTTCTATATTTCTTATGATTTACCTTCCTATTTTATGTAATAAATGCGATAACGAATTTTGTCATCTTCCCTAAAGCGTTTTCTGATATTTAATGAGTATTACCTAAAATTAATCATTTTATTTTTTCATTCAAACTAATTGAAAATTATCAAAAATATCTTCACACTTTGGTTTAATTAAATTACTTGGAATAATTATCTATTTATCTTTAGAATAGACGATTATTTCTGTTGAAGATAAAACAAAAATCGAGACAAACATACTGATTCAATATGAAATAATACATTATCTAACTTATTCTTTTAAGAGTCAATACTCTTACTATATTTTATTTTAGTATAAATATTATAAAATAACGTTCACGCTCATTTCTCATGAAATATAATATATTCTATTTTATAATCTATAGAATTATATATTATTTTATGATAAAGAATAAAAAAAATAATGATCCTTTATAACTTTTTTTAAGAACGATTTGCTCATTTATTCATGCTGAAAAGATTAAATTATTTGATTTGATGTCGACACTGTTATTAAAAAATCTCCATATTAAAAATAAGCTAGACTTGATTATCTCACCTTGATTTTATTTTAACTTGAAACTATAATTAATTAAAGGCGATATAGCTAAGTGGTAAGGCAGAGGATTGCAAATCCTTTATTCCCCAGTTCGAATCTGGGTGTCGCCTACTTTTCGCGGGGGCGTGGTGAAATGGTAGACACAACGGACTTAAAATCCGTTGGCCTTACGGCCGTGAGGGTTCAAGTCCCTCCGCCCCTAATTTTTTTTTTCGAATTTTTGCCTACGTATAATATGATGTAGTTAGTATTTTTGAATTAAATTAATATGATTTTTTATATATTTAGCGATTGTAAAATAAAAATATTTTATAATCTTTGCTCGCAAATTTATTGATAGAACAATGTAAAAATAGTACAATCATATTTAGTAAACTTCTATTTATAAAATTAATAATTTTATTATAATTAATTTATTTTCTAAATAAATAAAGATGACTAATGCGCCGGAAATACGTTGAAATAAATCTGGGTAGATTATTACTTATGTGGATTTTGATCAAATAATAGAAGAGTCAACTTCTGATCAGATATAAGTTAAACGATGATTTTTGTAGATATATATATTTCTTTTTTCTTAAAGAACCTTATCACTCTCTGCTATCGCTGGAATAAATTATCGATCGTTCATTAGTTATCTGCACTTCAATAACTAATGACTTTCAAGATTTTCTTGAACTAACACGTTAACAGAGTCGAGTTAATCTATCAACATAATATTCTTTTAGCAATTCATCTAAAAAAATAGATTCTTCTAAGTTTGTTCACAGATTCGACAACATAACTTTAAGTACATTTTATTTCTGATCAGAAACCCAGGTCTATAAGTTAGAAACTTGAATTAATCATCTAAACTTGGTATTTCTTTCTTCGTTAGAACCAATGAACTTAACAAATTTTTGTAAAAATGCTAATCCACTCTATTCTTGTGGGTTTAGGGAAACTGAAATCGAGAATAATACATAATCTGTATGATCTCATATAATTTGTTTTAAGAAAATAGACAATCAATTATCATAATGTAATTATGATTCGTAAATTAATGAGAACAATATGACAAAAATGATAAAGTGATCATAAGAAATAAAAATAGAGAACGTTTTATTTTTTCACTTCGTAAGATAATCAATATGAAACTTCCTTCATTTATCCGAATCACTTTCGGTCGCTCTAAATCTTAAAACTAATTTTAATAATTTAATATTCTTTTTGATATTTATTTGACGAGATAAATTTACTAGATTGTGAAATTTTGATTGATTACTCGAATCAAAGTTCTTTAGTTTCTAGGAATAGTGGTTGTTTCTATTCCGACGTGATTGATCGAGCGCATGAAAAATTAATTCGATTATTAAATCGTATGAAATTTGTCCATTATAATAATTTCTTATCGCACGAATTTACTAACTGATATCTCGTTTCCGTAAATTGTTTGTACAACAATTTATTAAAATATTTTTTTAATTTAAATATTATAATCCAATTGAACCGTTCGACTGTATTTTTAAGTAAGAATCACATTCGAATTAAACAAATGTTTTATACGTAATTTTCAACTGAGCGTCTTTTCACTACATAAATTTTCCCCAACAATTAATCGTTTCGCTTGTTACGGAATCAGATACGATAATTTTTTAAGATACAGTTCGTTTAATCCCAATAATCTAATTCTTGGATTCGATATAGAACCTTAGACTTAAGATTTTTGATTGCACATCGATAAAATATTATGTTCACGTTATTCTCACGCAAACTATTCGAAGTTATTTTCTATTTAAATTTTAGTTTGTAATATTATTACACATAATAACGTGATTTTTTCATATATGAGTGGTAATATTTTAAATAATTTTTTCATCTTACTAGGATTTTTTTTGATTAAATTACTAAATGCAAATATGATTGAAATTTGTTTTTGTTTTGACTAGCAAAATTTTTGTTCATTAATCGTTTCTTCATTTGATTTTTTAATTTTTAACTAAGTAAATATTTACATAAATAACATTCAAATTTTTATAAGATAAATTAACATTAACTAAATTAATGATATTCTGAGTCTTTCCAATTCTGCAATAATATAAATGATAAACACCGTGCTTTTCTTTTATCTTTTTCCTAAACGCTACGCAGTTTTCATTCAGCTTTTTCCATAGCACGAAGATACCACTGATAAATCAAATATTTTTATAAATAGAAAAACTTTTAATTCTCTAATAATAATTTATCAATTTATCTAATCTGATGTTAACATCTAATACACGCAGTCGAGAAGTTATCACGATAAATATTAAAACATTTATTTTTGAAAAAAATTATATTTTGCTCAATAAAAATAAAAAGTTTGAACTTCTATATTGATAGATATATCAAATGAAAAGGCTCGCTTTAGAATAATTTTAAATTCTAAATTTATAAGAAGAAATTACTCGAGTACCACTAACAACATGTTAAAATTTAATCATATTGCATTTTTTTACTAATAAATTTCGCTTCTTATTAAATGTTAATTTATCTTTTGTTACGTCGAGCTTATCCCCATTCTACAAATTCATACCGAATTACGAACAGTTACATTACATTAGTAATAAATAAACGACTTCCACGAATATCTTCTGCTTGAATCGTTGTTAAATTGGCCTTTGTTAATTGTGCTTCACTAGTTCTGAATAATCGGTTTGCTTGCCGCATTCGTGCACGATCTAAAGCATTTTTTATACTACGCGCATTTGCAAATAATGGTTCTTTCATACGTAATTCGATATAATCTAATAATGTCTCTGTTGCTTCTTCAGTTAGCTGATATTGCTGTTCTTCCAACATTGACGTACCGATTGTTAAAAGTTCATTCGATGAATAATCTGGAAAATGTACGTGGTTCGCAATTCGGGACGATAATCCCGGGTTTGATTCATAAAATGTATCCATTCTTTCTTTATAACCTGCTAAAATTACGACAAGATCATCGCGTTGATTTTCCATAACTTGTAATAAAATTTCAATTGCTTCTGATCCATAATCACGCTCATTATCAGGTTTATAAAGATAGTACGCTTCATCAATAAATAAAACACCACCCATTGCTTTTTTAAGTACCTCTTTTGTTTTCGGTGCTGTATGACCAATATATTGCCCCACTAAATCATCACGTGTAACTGTTAATAGATGCCCTTTCCGAATATATTTCAATTTATATAAAATATCTGCCATTTTTAATGCCACAGTTGTCTTTCCAGTACCGGGACTTCCCGTAAATGACATATGTAAACCAGGATTACCAGCCAAAAGCCCAAGCTTCTTCCGCATTATATCAACTAATAATAACGATGAAATTTCTCTAATTCTTGTTTTTACTGGTTTTAAACCAACTAATTCGTCTTCTAAAAGCTTTAAAATATCGTGAATATTTGTTTTGTCATATTCATCTTTTACATTAATGTTCATAAAATTAAGCTATGATCAATTGTTCTCACTCAACTCAGAGGCTTGTAATAAGTTATAACCTTTAAATCAAGGTTGACTTGGCATTGAGTTATCTTCCCACAAAATTTCTTTTCCAGTATTTTTACCGCTATAAAGTTTCACAAATTGAGTTCGAAATGGATCAATGTGGTTCCATTATGCTAAAAACACCAAGTTAAGTTTGTAACTCTTCGCAATTTTGAACCAGTTTTAAAACTGGCATCAAATTGAGGTATACAATTAAATTCTATAGTTATTTTTAAATTCAAGTATTCGGTTTGTTAGTATATCTTAGCTAAATACATTACTGTACGTACACTTAATACCTATCGAACGGTTAATCTTACCGTAACCTTATATCTTTATTAAGATTAAGAGCAATCATCTTGAGGTGGGCTTCCCACTTAGATGCTTTCAGCGGTTATCCACTCCATACATAGCTACCCAGCGTTTACCGTTGGCACGATAACTGGTACACCAGAGGTATGTCCTTCTCGATCCTCTCGTACTAAAGAAGAATCCTCACAATGCTCTAACGCCTACACCGGATATGGACCGAACTGTCTCACGACGTTCTGAACCCAGCTCGCGTACCGCTTTCATGGGCGAACAGCCCAACCCTTGGGACGTGCTACCGCCCCAGGATGCGACGAGCCGACATCGAGGTGCCAAACCTCCCCGTCGATGTGAACTCTTGGGGGAGATCAGCCTGTTATCCCTAGAGTAACTTTTATCCGTTGAGTGACGGCCCTTCCACTCGGTACCGCCAGATCACTAAGACCGACTTTCGTCCCTGCTCGACTTGTAAGTCTCACAGTCAAGCTTTCATATACCTTTACGCTCTACAATCGATTTCTGACCGATTTGAGAAAACCTTTGTGCGCCTCCGTTACTTTTTAGGAGGCGACCGCCCCAGTCAAACTGACCACCTGAAACTGTTCTTCAACCAGATAATGGTAAAAAGTTAGATTTCTCATTATATTAGGGTGGTATTTCAAGGATGATTCGAATATTTCCAGAAAAATATCTTCACTATCTCCCACCTATCCTACGCAAATAGAATTTGAAATCAATCTCAAGCTACAGTAAAGCTTCATAGGGTCTTTCTGTCCAGGTGCAGGTAGTCCGCATCTTCACAGACAAGTCTATTTCGCCGAGTCTCTCTCTGAGACAGTGCCCAAATCGTTACGCCTTTCGTGCAGGTCGGAACTTACCCGACAAGGAATTTCGCTACCTTAGGACCGTTATAGTTACGGCCGCCGTTCACCGGGGCTTCAGTCGCTAGCTTCATTATAAATAATTGACCTACTTCTTTAACCTTCCGGCACTGGGCAGGCGTCAGCCCCCATACATTGTTTTACAACTTTGCGGAGACCTGTGTTTTTGGTAAACAGTCGCTTGGACCTTGTTATTGCAGCCTAAATAGGCACCTCTTCTTCCGAAGTTACGAGGTTATTTTGCCGAGTTCCTTAGAGAGAGTTATCTCGCGCCCCTTAGTATTCTCTACCTACCCACTTGTGTCAGTTTACAGTACAGGTATTAAATGCTTATGACAGTGTAAGATTTTCTTGTAAATATGGTATCATCTACTTCGATAAGTATATCTCGTATTCACGCTTTAGCTCAAAGTATTTTCTCTACTTCTCATTACCTTTAACGCTTAAACCGGTAACCAACATCCGGCTAGATTAACCTCTTCCGTCTCTTATTATCAACACTTAATAGTACAGGAATATTAACCTGTTATCCATCGACTACGCCTTTCGACCTCGTCTTAGGCCCTGACTAACCCTCTGCGGACGAGCCTTCCAGAGGAAACCTTAGGTTTTCGGGGCATTGGATTCTCACCAATGTTTTCGCTACTCAAGCCGACATTCTCACTTCTGTCTTGTCCATATCCGTTTTCACTAATACTTCAATCTAACAGAACGCTCCCCTACCGATAATTAATATCTCACAGCTTCGGCAAATTACTTAGTCCCGTTCATTTTCGGCGCAGGTTTGCTCGATCAGTGAGCTATTACGCACTCTTTAAAGGGTTGCTGCTTCTAAGCAAACCTCCTGATTGTTTCTGCACTCCCACTTCCTTTATCACTTAGTAATTATTTAGGGGCCTTAGCTGGTGATCTGGGCTGTTTCCCTCTTGACAATGGAGCTTATCCCCCACAGTCTTACTAATTAACTCCACTTGGTATTCTTAGTTTGCCTCTGTTTGGTACCGAATTACCAGCCCGCACAGAAACAGTGCTTTACCCCCAAGCTTTTTATTAACCGCTGCGCCTAAACACATTTCGGGGAGAACCAGCTAGCTCCGGATTCGATTAGCATTTCACCCCTAACCACAACTCATCCGCTGATTTTTCAACATCAGTCGGTTCGGACCTCCACTGGATTTTACTTCAGCTTCATCCTGGCCATGGTTAGATCATCCGGGTTCGGGTCTATAAATAATGACAAACGCTCTATTCAAACTCGCTTTCGCTATGGCTCCTCAAATTTAACCAAAGGCCATCACCTATAAGTCGCCGGCTCATTCTTCAACAGGCACGAAGTCAAACGTTTAGTCGTCCTCCTACTGCTTGTAAGCTTACAGTTTCATGATTTCTATTTCACTCCCCTATCGGGGTTCTTTTCACCTTTCCCTCACGGTACTTGTTCACTATCGGTCACTTAGTAATATTTAGCCTTACAAGGTGGTCCTCGCAGATTCACAAGGGATTTCACGTGCCCCATGCTACTTGGGATAAATTAGTGTTTCAAGTTTTCAACTACAAGACTTTCACTCTGTATCGTTTAGTATTCCAACTAATTCGTCTAACTTTTTTATCTATTGTTTAACTTTCCCACTACCCTAATTTTACAATAATTAGTTTGGGCTAATCCCAGTTCGCTCGCCGCTACTACGGGAATCATTTTTACTTTTTTCTCCTCTGGTTAATAAGATGTTTCAGTTCACCAGGTTTGCTCTTGCTTATTTATTTATATTCAATAAGTAGTTCTAAGAAGTTTCCTTATTCAGATACCCACGGATCACAGCATGTTCCAACTCCCCGAGGCGTTTCGTCGGTAACCACGTCTTTCTTCGCTTCTAAGTGCCAAGGTATCCTCTATAAGCCCTTAATTACTTGAATTTCAATCAATTTAATTTTAGCCATAAATATTGTGGAGATAAGCGGACTCGAACCGCTGACATTTGCCTTGCAAAGGCAACGCTCTACCAGCTGAGCTATACCCCCGTTGGGCCATCCTGGATTTGAACCAGGGACCTCACCCTTATCAGGGGTGCGCTCTAACCAACTGAGCTAATAGCCCAAAAGTTAAATTTTATATTAGAAAAATGAGATATAAAAAAATCGAC
>Ga0209405_1000018_pt1 | contig 141488 bp, 116 predicted proteins | sample COGITO_mtgs_1105_6_FD_184803 | JGI IMG/M metagenome (GOLD analysis project Ga0209405, IMG submission 184803) | Pelagic marine microbial communities from North Sea - COGITO_mtgs_110516 (SPAdes) (version 2) | ecosystem: Environmental > Aquatic > Marine > Epipelagic ...
ATACCAACTGGAAAAGAAGCTAGCTCTTTTAAAGAGACTAAAGGCTGGTACGTTAATTGAGTCTCTATGGGCTCTCTCACATCGCTGTCCGAATCCTCATCACTACAATTAGTCAATACACTAAAAAATAACGATATGTATAAAAGATATTTCATAAATAGTATTAATTATTAATTTGAATTTGAATACTTAAATTGGGTCTCAATCGGAACATCAAACAACCCTTCAAGTTCATTTCTATTTTTTTGATAAAATTTAGTTTCTGGCGGTAGACTTAAATTATTCCAAAAGTTTTGATCATAGTCCAATTTATATAATGTCATATCCTTTTGATCATATTCGTCGCCAATTGATTTTGCAGTGTTGGAATTGTCATCTAAGTTCAAAACAAAAACTTCGTGCCTGTAGGCTACTGGAACAAATGGCTTGAGTTTTTTTCCAGTTTGAATTGAAATTCTTTTTATATGTTCAGGCGTTTTTACATAGAATGTATACTCCCTTTTGTGGTAACTCAAATACAACTTATTTTGATTGGTATTTTTATAAACATAAATAGCGTCCATAGATGAACCTTTTTTTGGTGTTTTAAACATATCTAATCTATAAATTTTGGACGTATTGAACCCAATATATAGAGTTATAAAATTTTCATTTTTATCAGTTCCTTTGATAACTACTATATCCTCTTCTCCGTAATTGGTATCCTCTATTTTTTTCCATTTATAGGATCCCAACGAGATCCCCTTTCGCAGCGGATTATTCCACTCCATGTACTGTAATGAGTGCTTATTTTGAAGATTTTTTACAAATCTATAATCAGAAGAGGTACGGTTGTGGCGGATCTTAAACCCATGCATATCGGACGAAGGCCCACGATCAACAACGTCAATAAACTGTTCAATAAAAAAACGACAAATTTTATCTTCTACAGACCAACGGCGGTATAACATCCCAAGTGTATGTTTACTACTTAGCGTGTTTGACTTAAGCTTTTTAAGCGCATTTTTCACAATCGTTCTAGAACTTTTAACAGACACTTCTTTTAACTCTGTTATTTTTTCTTTTAAAATGATTTTTTTATCTGTTAATTCAATAAAATCCTTAACCTTAATTTTGAACATCTCATAGCCAATAGACGAGATCTCGAGCGTATCCATTAACTCATTATTGGATACTAAGAAATTAAAACTTCCTTCCTCAGTTGAACTAGCCCCTATGTTCTTTTTTAAAATACCAATAGAAGTGTAAGGAATTGGATATGCGTACTCGTCATAAACAAATCCAGTAATGTTTATTTTAGATTGAGAAAAAATAAATGATGAACTCATAAACAAAAGTAAAAGTACTAAAGGTTTTAATTTTTGAGTTAAACTAGTGGTGTTTAGATTCATAATTTATTGATTAGAAAACTTAAAAATTGTTGTTGATTGAAAAGTATCATTGGGATTCAATATAACTGTTGGAAACTCGGGTACATTAGGTGAATTAGGGAAATGTTGAGTTTCTAAACAGAAACCTGAGTGCTTGTTGTAAAAACCACTTAGATAATTGCCTGTGTAAAGCTGTATTCCAGGTTCATTTGTAAAAACCTCTAAGAAACGACCACTTGCCTCATGCACTACTTTGCTAACTAATTTTAAATATCCCTTATTTTTTAGTACCCAACAGTGATCATAACCAGACCCTAAACGCAATTGATGATTGTCACATGTTATATCTTGTCCTATTAATTTTGGTTCTCGAAAATTAAAAGGAGTAGAGGTGACTGTTTCTAATTTTTTAGTAGGGATTAAATTTGTGTTCACTTCTAAAGTAAAGTCAGATTCTATTTGTAAAAGATGATCTAAAACAGGTCTATTAAAATCTCCGGAAAGATTAAAGTAAGAATGATTCGTTAAATTCACAACCGTTTTTTTATCAGTGGTTGCTGAATAGGAAATTTCTAAGGAATCAGTATCCGTTAAAGTAAATACAATGGATGTGTTTAAAGTACCAGGAAAACCATTTTCCATATCTGCACTACGATACGATAGGATTACAGAAGCCGATGTCTCAGTCACTCTCGTCTTAGGAGACCATAAGACCTTACCAAAGCCTTTCAAGCCACCGTGTAAACTATTAGGACTATTATTAGCTTCCAAGTTATATAAGTGTCCATCAAGAGAGAATTTAGCATCTTCGATTCTATTAGCATAGCGGCCGATAGTGGCACCAATAAAAGAAGTGTCACTTAAATAGGGTTCAAGGGTGTCGTAATTTAAAACGACATTATCAAAGTTCCCTTTTGAATCCAGAACCTTTATACTTTGAATAATCGCACCATACGTTAAAAGGGTGACTAGTGTGCCATTAGAATTAATTAATGAATATGCATACACATCGGTACCGTTAGGCAATGAACCAAAAATTTCTTTTTGAATCTTAGGAAGTGGCTTTGGTGGTTTACTATTCATAATCACATTTAACACTATAAAGTAAGTGAAATATATTTAATTAAAACGTTGGAAAAATTCCCATATTTCTGGAAATAATATATTTAAGTTTAAATTGTGACCTCCATTTTCAATCCTAAGATATCTAATTTCTTTATTATCATCACAGGATTCAAATATGGTTAAAGTGTCTTGACCTAATAAATTCAACTCAGGAATCTCTGAACAATTAAATTGATTAGCCCACAGCTCAGCACTCTCATAAGCATCTAAAAAAATATGACCAAATTTAGAACCACCCTCAATAGGAATAACTTCATCTGCAGCTCCATTAACTTGAAATACGGAAATAGCGTTTGTAGATTCTAAAATTGGAAGACTCTCTATAAGTTGAGAAACAACAGGGGCTATAGCCTTAAAATGATTCGTTTCTATAGCTAATTTATTAACCATCACAGAGCCATTTGATGTTCCTATCGCATACATTCTGTCAAAATCTAAATTACTGTAATTTTGTAATTCTTCGACGATAAGGTTTACAAACGCTACATCATCTGCCGTGGAAGGCTCAGGACCTAGATTCCAGCAGTCCAAAAATCCTTGAGGATAGATTCCTACAAAAGCACCACTTGTTGTAAAGTTGTTTAGTTGATTGACCCAATTTGTATGAGAGCCACCTCGTCCATGAAATGCAAAAACTATAGGGTAATTTATAGTAGGATCAATTTCATTTGCTGCTTGAATAATAACAGGACGATTTTGTATGACTCCATCAATAGATTGGGGAATATAAATAGTTTTAGTGGTTAAAATGTAGGAGACTTCTCCACTGTTATTATTTCCTGAATCATTTATATTTGAGGCATTAGAATCGCTTTCACATGCAAAATTTGATGTTATAAAAAGTAATGTAATTAAAATGTAAATTATTTTTCTCACAACATTTAATTTTTAGATTTATAATACTATTTTAATAAATTGTTATTTCCAAAGACTTTCCATTTCTTCTAATGTTTTTCCTTTGGTTTCAGGAACGTATTTTAAAATGAATAGCAAAGCTAAAATACTCATAACTCCATACACCCAATAAGCAAAACCGTGATTAAACAAGCCAGTTAAATAGGAATTATCATTCATTATTGGAAAAGTTAAAGACACTAAATAATTAGAGATCCATTGTGCTGCAACTGCAACTGCCAATGCTTTCCCTCTAATTTTATTTGGGAAAATTTCTGCTAATAATACCCAGGTAACTGGTCCCCAACTCATCGCAAAACTTGCTACATACAACATCATACAAAACAATGCTAAATAGCCTGTCGCTCCACAGAAAAAGACAAAACCTAAAGACAACATAGCGACAGCCATTCCTGCTGCACCAATAACCATTAATGGCTTTCTTCCGTATTTATCTACTGATTTTACAGCGATTATGGTAAATAAGAAGTTTACAACCCCTACAATAATAGTCATAAATAAGGCACTATCTGTACCTGAAGCTATTGTTTTAAAGATTTCAGGAGCATAGTATAAAACTACATTTATACCTACAAATTGCTGAAAAACAGAGATTAAAACTCCGACAGCAATGACTAACCAACCAAAAGAAAACATATGACCAGAAGTCTTATCGTTCATGGAAGCTTCAATTTCTGTAAGAACTCTATTACCTTCTTTTTCACCATTTACTTTTACTAAAACTTTTAAGGCTTCTATTGGTTTATTTCGCAATACTAAAGATCGGGGCGTGTCTGGAACAAAAAATAATAATCCTAAAAATAATGCTGCAGGAATAACTTCAGAAGCAAACATCCATCTCCAACCAAACGTGTTTAACCATTCATCTGAACCACCACTTCTTGAAATAAAATAGTTCACAAAATAAACAACCATAAAACCACCAACAATAGCCAATTGGTTGAAAGAAACTAGTTTTCCTCTGCTATTTGCTGGCGCAATTTCTGCAATGTACAAAGGAGATAACATCGATGCTAAACCAACACCAATACCTCCAATAATTCTATACACAATAAATACGGTTGAAAAAGTATGATCTAGTTCTCCTAAAGTACCTAAAAACATTTCTGGCATAGCAGAACCCAAAGCTGAAATTAAAAATAAAATAGCAGCTAGAATTAATCCGTTTTTTCGCCCTAGTTTTTTACTGACTAATCCTCCAACAATCCCTCCAATAATACAGCCTATTAATGCACTTGACACTAAAAAACCTTTAAAAGCACTTGCAGCTGTTTCTGACAATCCTTTTGGGATTACGAAAAAACTATCTAAAGATCCTACAGTTCCTGAAATTACTCCAGTATCATATCCAAATAAAAGTCCGCCTAAAGTGGCTACTAATGTAATTTTAATTAAGTAACCTGAATTTACCGATTGAGCCATGATTTATTTGTTTGTTTTTGAGTTAAGGTTACAAAAGTCTTATGACATTATATGTATTGGTTAATTATATTTTCGAATAGCTCTTGCTTTCCGCTTTGAAGGGTTAACTCACCATTTTCCATGGCAATTTTATAGAGGTCATTTAAATCTAATTTACCCGCTTCAAAGTCTTTTCCTTTTCCAGAGTCAAAAGATCTGTACCGTTGCTCCCTAAGTGAATTATAGGAAGAAGAACTCATTATTTTATCCGCTGTTAGTAACGCTCTAGCAAAGGTATCTGCCCCTCCAATGTGGGCATGAAATACATCCTCCATATCGGTTGAGTTTCTTCTAATCTTAGCATCAAAATTAACCCCACCCCCCTGAAGACCTCCAGCTTGAAGGAATACGAGCATTGCTTCCGTTGTTTCTTGAATATTATTAGGAAACTGATCGGTATCCCATCCATTTTGGTAGTCACCTCTATTGGCATCTATACTTCCTAACATACCAGCCTTGGCAGCAACAGCAAGCTCGTGTTGCATGGTATGCTGAGCTAAGGTAGCATGGTTTACTTCAATATTCATTTTAAAATCTTTCTCTAAACCATATTCTTTCAAGAAACCAATAGCTGTTGCAGAATCAAAATCATATTGATGTTTCATAGGCTCCATTGGCTTAGGCTCTATAAAGAAATTCCCTTTAAACCCCTGAGCTCTTGCATAATCTCTTGCAGTCGCTAAAAACTGTCCCATATGGTCTAACTCTCGACCCATATCCGTATTTAATAACGACATATAGCCTTCACGACCACCCCAGAAGACATAATTTTCTCCATTTAAAGCGATGGTCGCATCTAAAGCGAGTTTAATTTGTCCACCAGCTCTTGCCATAACATTAAAATCTGGATTCGTAGACGCACCGTTCATATATCGAGGGTTTGAAAAACAATTTGCAGTTCCCCAAAGAAGTTTAATTCCTGTTTCCACTTTTTTCTGCTTTATATAATCTACAATCGTAGCTAATCTTTTTTCAGATTCCGCAAATGTTGGCGCTTCTTGTACAAGATCGTAATCATGAAAACAAAAATAATCAAAGCCCATTTTTCCAATAAACTCAAAAGCAGCATCTGCTTTGTCTTTAGCTGCTTGAATAGGATCTGAAGATTGGTCCCATGCAAAATTTTGTGTTCCTGGACCAAATGGATCAGCTCCCTGCCCGCAGAAAGTATGCCAATAAGCAATAGCAAACTTAAAATGTTCACGCATTGTTTTACCAGCAACAACTTGACTTGGATTATAATATTTAAATGCAAGAGGATTATCAGATTCTTTTCCCTCAAATTTAATAGTGTCAATTCCTTTAAAGTATTCTTTTGTCGCTAATGAACTCATAATTTAGTTTTTAATAAAATTTCTAATTCGGTTTTCCATGTTTGGTATGCTTCTAAGTAGGGAGCTTTATTCTCCAATGGCATGTAAGTCATTACATGATCATTGTCTGTTATGTTTTGTCCAAATTTATCAAAATCACCATCTAAGAGACCCGCTGCTCTTGCAGCGCCGACAGCTCCTGTAGTGTTGTATATTTCTATTTCATGACCAATTAAAGTAGCGAGTGTATTAGAAAATATTTCCGATCTAAATAAGTTATCATTACCAGCCCTTATGACATTAATTTCTGCATTATCATTTTTTAAAATCTCCATTCCATAAACAAAAGAAAAAGCAATTCCTTCTAAGGCCGCTCTGTATAAATGTCCTTTACTATGTTTATTTAAATTAATATTACAAAATTGAGTCCCTATATTTTTATTGTCTAACATACGCTCAGCACCATTTCCAAAGGGAATGATGGAAAGCCCATCACATCCAATAGCCACTTTTGCGGCTTGGCGGTTCATGACTTCATAGGAATCGTCACCACTTTGGTTTCGAAGCCAACGGTACATAATTCCAGCTCCATTAATACATAACAACTTACCTATAGATGGTGATTCGCTATTATAATTTACATGAGCAAAATTATTAATTCGAGATGCTTCCTTTGAGTTGGTATTATTAGTTACTGCATAAATAACCCCTGAAGTTCCACCTGTGGCTGCAACTTCTCCATTTCTTAAGATATTTAATGATAAGGCATTATTAGGTTGATCACCAGCTCTGTAAGTAATTGGTATCCCTTCAGGTAACCCCGTTTGAGATGCAGCTGCTTTAGTAATCGTACCTTGTGAAGTGAAATTAGCTACAATTTCGGGTACTAAGTTCGAATCGATTCCATAGTAATCAAGAAGCCATTGAGCGATTGTATCTGTTTTATAATCCCACAGTATGCCTTCAGATAGCCCGTTTTTTGTGGTATTAATTTGAGCTGTTAGCTTATAAGCTATGTAATCCCCCGGCAACATAAATTTATGAATTTTCGCATACAATTCAGGCTCATGTTCTTTAACCCATTTTAATTTTGAAGCAGTAAAATTTCCTGGTGAGTTAAGAAGGTGCTCTGCACATTTTTCGGATCCATTAGCTTCAAAAGCCGCATTTCCAATTTGAACTGCTCGACTGTCGCACCAAATAATTGAATTTCTTAGAGGTGTTCCACTTTTATCTAAAACTACCAGCCCATGCATCTGGTAAGATATTCCAACGGCGTCAATTTTAGAGGCGTCAATTTTAGACTCTCTAATCACTCTTTTGGTTGCAGTACAAATGTAATCCCACCAATCATTAGGATTTTGTTCTGCCCAATCATTCTGTTCTGAAATGATAGACATTTCGTGAGGAGGCTCATGAAGGCTTAGTAAATTTTTACCACTTTCGGCATCGACGAGCGCCACTTTTACAGATGAACTTCCTATGTCAAATCCTATATAATATCTAGTGTGCATAAATTTTAATTGGTGTCATTCAAAAATATTTTAAATATGGCTTATAAAGTAAAACAGATGAAGCAAATACTAAAAAAAATGAAGCTTAAATAACTTTAGAAATCAAAATCTAAGAATTATATAAAATCTAAAGTTTCAAAAGAACTCCCTAAGACCTTTGAGTGACTCGCACCAAGCCATTGATCTAACAAAGTCGCATACACACTTCTAAAGTCAATTGTATACTTTAAGTCTCCATTATTATCTAAATTGGATAAATCCGGACTGTCGTTATATAACCCTGGTTTGTTTAGGTCTTTACCAATGATAAAAAGATTATTTGCAGCACCATGATCTGTCCCACTAGCAGCGTTTTGCTGAACACGCCTTCCAAATTCAGAAAAGGTGAGTATCAGAGTGTCTTTGAAAGAGTCAGAAGCTTCCAAGTCTTTTACAAAAACTTCCATTGCTTCGCTATAAGTTTTGAGTAATCGTGCTTGTCTATTGGCTTGGTTTGCATGGGTATCAAAGCCGCCCATAGAAACATAATACACTTTGGTATCAAGCTTAGAATTAATAAATTCAGCAGTAGTTTTTAATTGTTTTGCAAATGGGTTTTTAGGATAAGATTTTGTGCTAGTTGTTGTTTTACTTGTTTCGTAAATATACTTAGCTGAAGACTTAGCACCAACCATTGTTTTGTATAAATATCCAAGGTTATGTTCACTTAAATGGGCTTCGGTTTGGGTTTCTAATACTTTACTAAAAAAGGGTGTTTTTGCATTGTTAAACATCTTTTTAGCATCTTTAGTTGCCACCCCATTAATTGTTCTTCCTTTAAGAATTAGTGACAAAGAGTCGTCTACTTCAATTCCACTGTAAGGTTTTTTTCCATACTGATCAATATAGCGTCCCATCCATCCAGAATCTAAATACTCTGAAGCACTACTGGCCGTATGCCATATGTCTGTAGACCTAAAATGGGATCTATTAGGATTCGGATATCCAACATTATTAATAATTGATAAATTTCCCTTATCATACAACGATTTTAAAGGCGATAGGTTTTCATTAAGCCCTAGCTCTCCGTTCAAATCAATAAGTTTGTTTTTGGGTATTGAGATTCCAGGGCGATTACTATAATACAAATCATTTCTGTATGGAATAACCGTATTTAAACCATCATTCCCTCCTGACAACTGAATAACTACCAGTTTTTTATATCCAAACAAGCGAGGGTCTAAGCTTTCGAAAGCTTTCATGAAACTCGGAACGAGTATCGCACTACTTGCCATCGAACTTTTAAATAAAAAATCTCTTCTTTTCATAAGCTATAAAATTAACACAATTGATACTCAGGAATAGACATCAATTGAATACAATATTGAAACGAATTTTGAGACTGATAAGCTTCTAACATTTTAATAGTATCCGCATCTATTCTAGGGACAACTAGCGCGTCACTTAATTCATTAAAGGACAAATTAGAATAATGAGTTTCAAAATATGCATGGTCATTTTCATCAACTGAAAACCGTTGCTTTTTTTCCTTATAAAAGTCATTGAAGGTATCTTCAAATTCTCCTTTGGACATCAAACTAATTTTGGCATTATTAAAAACTAAAGCAGGTAGTTTCAAACGAAACATTAATGAATTCGAATCAATCCAATAGCGATCCCCTTTCCAACCCGCCACATTAACAGGATATAAAAGTGTTTGACCCATCATTTTTTGAAGGTATGTAACCTGATTTTGTTTTTTAAATACGGAAGGAATCACTTTTTGCATTCCTACCATTAACTCAACGGGGGATTTGATTTTCACCCCTATATTACTCTTCTCATAAAAGCAGTCAGTCATAAACAGATATCGCATTAATTGTTCTATGTTATAGTCTTTATGAAACACATCTGTTAGTTCTTTTATATGATCTTTATCTTCAATAGGGTTGACAAAATAGCGATAGACTTTAGTACATATAAATTCTGCACAGGCACGCTGCTTAGTAATAATATCAATGATATCATCGCCTCCAAAATTTCCTTTTTCGCCTAAAAATATTTTAGAATCCGTATCATGCTTAGAAACTTTTAACACATACTCCCCATTGGGTTTAAAACTCCAACCAGTAAAGGCCCTAGCTGCTTCTTTGACATCAGACTCCGCGTAATTTCCAATACCTAAGGTAAAGAGCTCCATGAGTTCGCGTGCAAAATTTTCATTTGGATTTTTCTTAAAATTTCTGTTATTGTTAAGGTATTTGAGCATCGAGGCAGATCTAGAGATTGCCTTGACAAAATCCACAAAATTGCCTAAAGCATACCTTCGAAGTGTGTTGTTAAATTTGAGAGTGTGTAAAATATGAGTATCCTTACAAACAAATATATTAGCCCAAAAGAGAGTCATTTTTTCTCGTAAAACCTGCTCAGAACTCGCCATTTTATTAAGCCATATAAAGTTTAATTCTCTAACTTTTTTTTGACTTTTCTGTCTTAATTTTCGAGAGTCTACTTCTCCTAAATTTTTCTTTAGCTTATTGTAAGGAATATCAAAATAATCTCCGAAATCAGATAAATCTATTTGAATTGGTTCTATTTTTCTGGAAGTATCAAAAAGTTCGTTAACACAATCTTTCTTGCTTAACTTTTTAGAGGCAGCAATTAATGTAGGCATAGCCCCAAATCCGGCCCTCCAATTTAAATGTATATATTCTCTTTGATTCATGTCTCAATTTGTCATATACTAAAGTATAATTATTGTTTAAATATAAGTTTAAATTATATCAAATAAAAATAGAGTTAATACATTAGTAGGGGTCTATAGTAACAATAGACCCATCGGCTCTATACGTTAGCTCAGCAACCTTTACCGATCTTAAATGAGTAACCCCTTTTGAAAGAGAGGAGTCATGGTAAAACAAATAAGTTTTTCCATTAACATCACAAACAGAATGGTGAGAAGTCCAACCAACAACTGGGTTTAAAATACGTCCTTTATAAGTAAATGGTCCATAAGGGTTATCCCCAATCGCGTAGCAGATAAAATGGGTATCACCTGTTGAGTACGAAAAATAATACTTGCCTTTGTGTTTATGCATCCAAGCGGCTTCAAAAAATCGACGGTCTGTGTCTCCTGAAATTAATAGCTGTCCATTTTCGTCTATAATTTGAATTTCCTTCGGTTTTTCAGCAAATTCCAACAAATCGTTAGACATCTTTGCGACTAGAGGTAATAAAGCTGGTTCGTTAGCTTCGGGAATGAATGCTAAAGGACTGTCTGGTTGAGCCCCATTAAACACACCTGTTCTCCAACGCTGTAGTTGTCCACCCCAAAGCCCACCAAAATACATGTAGTAGTCCTCATTATCATCTTTAAAAACCGCTGGATCTATAGAGAAACTACCTTTAATAGCCTTTGACTGAGCCTTAAATGGTCCTGTTGGAGAATTGCTAGATGCTACACCTATTCGAAAAATCCCATCATAATCCTTGGCTGGAAAAAACAAGTAATAGGTCCCGTTTTTCTCATTAGCATCTGGAGCCCACATTTGCTGTTTTGCCCATAAGACATCTTTGACGTGTAAGGCGACCCCATTATCTACAGCATCACTCTCAATGGAATCCATTGATAATACATGGTAATCTTCCATAGCAAAATGACTTCCTAAATCATCAAAAGCCTCCCCAGCGTCAATATCATGAGATGGATAAATATAAATTTTACCGTTAAAAACATGAGCAGAAGGGTCTGCTGTGTACATATGATTTACAAGCGGCTTAGAAAGCGCCTTCTTATTTAACTCCTCAAAATTAATATGATCAATCGATTCTTCTGGCATGTTATGTTTTCTAATTAATTCGACGTTGTTTTAAATCTATCTCAATTTGTGATTCCATCTCTTTATTAATTTCATAAAAAAACAATAGCACCACTCCAATTAAAAATGGAATCGCGGGGAACATACTTACCAGCATTTTTGTCCCTTGAATTGCCACTTCAGTTTGTCCATTTTCTAACCCTGGAATGTATCCATAAGAGCCCAGTATTTTTGCAACTAAAGCACTTCCAATTGTAAGACCTAATTTTAATCCAACCATCATGGCAGAAAAAATAATAGCAGTTGCTCTACGATTGTTTTTCCATTCTGAATAATCTGCAACATCTGCAATCATGGCCCATAATAAGGGGATCGTAATTCCATAAAAAAATCCGTGTAAAACTTGAGCTCCAAACATGAGTTCAATCGATGATTTATCAAAGAAATTAAAGAGTATTATAAACAATGTGGATACCAATAAAAAGAAGCCAAAAACATTTCTTTTACCGTATGCATCAGCCAGTGATTTAGACAATCCAATTCCTATAATCATAAATATAATCCCTCCCGCATTAAACAGTCCAAAGCCTGCTGAAACCGGATCATTTCCAAAAAAATTAACCCCTACGGAAGATAAAAAGTTTAAAATGGGGCTTATAAAATCCGTTAAACGATTTTTATCGACATAATTTTCAAAATAATAAACATAAGATCCCCCTTTCATGGCCAAGGATATAAAAGTTAGAGTCGTTAAGACAAGCATGATGAGCCAAGGCTTATTTTTTATTAAATCTGATAAATCTTCCATAACAGTAGATTTTTGTTCGGCTGTTGGAACAATACGTTCTTTAGTCGTCACAAAAGTAATGAGTAACATGATTGTACCAATAATTGCTAACCATGTCATGACAAGCTCAATTCCTACCGCTTTATCTCCATTTCCTGCATAAATAATAATAGGTAACATAAAGACTTGAACAAAAAACTGTGCAAACATAACAGCCACAAATCGATAGGAAGAGATGCTATTTCGCTCTTTCATATCTCCTGTAATAACACCACTCAAAGCGGAATAAGGCAGGTTGCTAGCCGCGTAAAGCAAGAGTAATAAAGTATAGGTTATAACCGCATATATCACTTTACCTTGATAGCCAAAGTCAGGAGTACTAAATGCTAAGACTGAAACAATTCCTAAGGGAACTGCAGTCCATAAAATCCAAGGTCTAAATTTACCCCATTTAGAATGAGTTCGATCTGCAATAGCTCCTACAATAGGGTTAAAGCCAAATGCAGCAATGGTTCCGACTACAAATATAATAGCTGTTGCATCATTTGCTTCTAGACCATAGATATCGGTATAAAAATAGGCCAAATAGGTCATTAGCGTTTGAAACACCAAATTGGCAGCGAGGTCTCCCAAACTGTAGCCAATTTTTTCACTAATAGAAAGTTTTTCTGATATTGAACTCATAATGATTGTGTTAAATTAGTTTGGTAATTAGTTCCCAATAAGGTTAATCAATTTGTTGTAGGCCTTTTTGGGTTGATAGTTACGGTCAAATAGGAGAGGGTAATTAGTCCTTCCATTAATAGGCCAGTCGTTGAGCCAAGAATGCTTATCCATAACTCCCCAAAAGGTAACTCTACTAATTTTATCCTGATGCTTAACAAATAGCTTGAAAATATCTTCATACCGCTTCGCTAACTGTTTTTCGACGCTTTTAGGCAATCCTTTTGGATATGGGTCCATTTTGGGATCCCCTTCAAATTTTGAAAAATTCTGAGTGACTTCAGCTCCAACTAATTCCCATGGATTTGGCAAAACTGTGATGTCCAGCTCTGTAAACATCACCTCAACGCCTAGCTCAGAAATGTGTAATATAATTTGTTCAATTTCATCTAAACTAGGTGAATTTAATCTCCAGTGGGCTTGAGCGCCAATAGCATTAATCTTAGTCCCATTAGCTTGCAATCTTTTTACCATTTTAAGAACCCCAGCAAGTTTAGCTGGTTTGTATAAATTGTAATCGTTGTAAATTAGGTCAGCATCCGGATCGGCTGTTTCAGCTAATTTAAAAACATCTTCAATGTAATTATCTCCCATCTGCTTTTTAAAAACCGATGGCCTGAGCGATCCGTCTTCATTAAAAGCCTCATTTACTACATCCCAGGCGTGAATTTCACCCTTATACCTAGAAACAACTGTATTTATGTGATTTTCTACATGATTTGTAAATTCATCAGGACTTACCGTTGTTTTCATAAAATCTGCAAGCTGGTTATGCCAAACTAAGGCATGTCCCACAATATGCATATTATTTTTTTTCCCTAGTTCAACGTATTTATCCGCCGCACCAAAATTGAACTTATTAGGAAATGGTTGAAGATACATCCATTTCAAAGAGTTCTCAGGTGTTATAGAATTAAATTCTGATGTTACTATATTTTTAGACTGTGAGTCTCTACCCATAATAATATCTTCATTAATGGCGGCTCCTAAGTGGAATAAGTCTTTATACTTATCACTCAAAGAATCGGTTGTGTCTGTATTTGATTTGTATAAACCATTAGCGCAACTTAATATACTTACAGTGGCAACAGTAATAACTGTAAACGTAAATCTGCCTATTTCTTTTATCATTTTCTTAATTTAAATTAATTGAAACAAGTGGCTATTCTTTAAACAGCTTAAATGTTTCTGATCTATTATTACTTAATATTTTAATTAAATAAAACCCTATTTTCAGATTACTAACGTCAACTGAAATGCCATTTGATTGCAATTCAATTGTATTCGTTAAGTCATACATTTTTCCTAGTAAGTCAATGATCACTATTGTGGATTCGGAACTTACTCCCGAAACAAACACACTATCACTCGCTGGATTTGGGTATATAAAACTGTTTTGTGAATTGAATTCGGGAAATTGAATGCCTAAGGAAGGGTCTATATACTCATAAGCCCCAATATCTATTATATTTTCAGAACTTGAAAAATCCACAGGGCCAGAACCTTGTGAAACAAGGGAAAAGTCATCGATGTAGAAACTCGCTGCTTCCCCATCTACCACTGAGGGACCCTTGACGTATAACCAAAAACTATCCGGTTCTGAATCATGTGTATAATCCCCGCTAAGTACGGTCCAGCTAGTGTCAGATACCGCTACAGGGCTTGAATAAAAACTGCTGTAAACTGGATCTGAACCGGCTATATCTCTTCGTATTGTTAAGTCTGCAGTTCCAGAAAAGCCTGAGGCTAATTTGACCGATACATAAAATGTGTAGGTTTCGCCTACAGTCAATAAATTATCTAAATAGAATCTAGGACTGTGCCAATTTGCCGTTCTTCCACTGACATAAAGGCTATTAGATCCCGATTGTGCTGCCTCAGGGGTTAACGAAAGTGTGGCTCCCCATGGGACCCATCCATCTGTTGAGTTTTCAAAACTACTAAAAGAAACGGCAGCTGTACTGTTTGATGGCCGAAGGTTTCCATCAATATCATAAACTGGTGAAAAGCTTGGATTTCCTGCATCAATGGCTGGAGACCCTTCTATAAGTTCAAAATTAGTCTGATTGATGTCAATAATACCATTAACTACGGAAGGAACTGTGGTGAATAATGGATCCACATTAATCATATTACAACAGGAAATATAATTGTAAGGAACCCCATTATCATCTGAGGGAAGTTTTCCGTTCAAAAAAATATTATTACTTACAGCTCTAGAACCACTGATGTTTTGAAGCTCAATCGCTGAAAACATATTATCTCTAGTTACTACTATATTGTTGGCAACCGTCGCATTTACAACTCTATTCGCTTTTATTCCTCCAACTTTTTGACCTCGGTGACCAGGGTTTCCTGCGGCAACCGATAGATCTTGAATAATTTCATGAACCCCATTATAGTAGAGAGTATTGTTTTGAAAAACTCCAGAAGCACCCAATGAATTATCGAAGTTAATGCCGTTTTTTCCATTGTTAACACATACATTGTTTTCAAACAAAAATGTGCCTATATACGCATCATCACTTCGAGTCACATACAGTCCCTGACCATCTAAAATATTATTGTAAGTAGCCGTCCCATAATTTGGATTTGTATTTCCTGAATTATCTGGAAGTTGAGTGACATAAAAAGGAATTCGATTCCAATTGTTGTAAACGACATTACCACGCATAATCATTTTTACGTCAGTACTATTATCTGTTTCTGAACTCGCAATGGTTTCCGCAAAAACCACAGCGCTGGACGCCGACGAAGTCCACCAAGTACAATTGTATACTTCATTATATTCTATAGTGATATGATCCGAATCGTTGAAGCGAATTCCTGAACCAGCAGTATCATGAACGGTATTGTTTCTGACAATAACATGATGGTGGGCACCGTAACCGCCCCAAATTCCCTTTCCTGAAAAATAACTATGGTTATAGGTAATGTTATCATTGTCATTTGAAGCAGCCAAAACTTTATACTCGCGGTCTGCATAAGCTTCGGCATAAGTAATTCCAGCAGCAGGTCCTTCAACTTCAAAACCTTCAATGATTATATAATTCATATCGTTAGAAATCACAATACCTCCACGACCATCAAACTGAATTTTTGGAGAATGCCCTTCATAATTTTTCAAGGTAATATAAGCCCCTTGAGTTCCAGATTTGTTGATAGTAACAACATGAGGATTATTCATATTAGTTCTTGTAGAAACAGTTACAGTGCCGTAGCCTGAATTTTGGTAAGTTCCATTCATAACATAAACCGTTCCCCCTGCTTCAACTTGTAAAATCCCTTTATTAATCGTTTTGAAAGGAGATGACAAGGAGCCATCGTTAGTATCTAAACCTGAACCTTCAGAAACATAAAAGTCTTGAGCGTTTAACCCAGTAGAGATTAAATAAAATACTATTAAAACACTGCTTCGAATCATAATTTGATATTTGATATCTTTATTGAAGTTAATACTAAAGTTTAAAAGTAAAAACAATGGCGTTCTATTTATAAAACTATTGAATCAAAAAATGAAAATTTTGAAGATATATCTAATTTATAAATCCGAAATCAGTAAAGATCAAGTTTTAAATAAACATAATTTATTATTCATTTAAAGGGTCTTTATTTACAAAATCGCGCATCACTTTTAATTTGTGGCTATATGTTTTAACTAGTTCTGAACTCGCTGGAGTTTTTGATATATCAATATTTTGTTTCAAATCAGTTTTCATATCATACATCATATTTCCCACATAGGATTTACCATTATAAAATTCTGTATAAGAATAATTTGCATCAACAACGGCTTCTCCTTGTTTGTAACGGGTGTATATTTCATCTTTCAATTGTATTGAAGGATTTTCCAAAACAGGTGTTAAACTTTTTCCATGTAAGTATGTAGGAGGAGTGATATTAGCAAGCTCACAGAGCGTTGGATACACGTCTACAAGTTCTGTAAAAGAGTCTGTAGTTTGATTTTTTGCATAGCCAGCAGATGAGATAATAAATGGAATTTTAACCGCTTCATGAAAGGTACTATGCTTGCACCAAAAACCATGTTCTCCTAAAAAATAACCATGATCACTCCATAATATAATAGTTGTGTTCTCTCTTAACCCTAAATCATCTAACTCTTTAATAAGCTCCCCTATAAGGGCATCCATATAGCTCACACTTGCATAATAACCATGAATAAGATTTCGTGCCAAATCATCATTTAATTTCCCTTGTGCTGGAATGTCTAAATAGTTTTTTCTAAGCTCTGCTGAATTATGCTGAGCCTCAATGGCAATAAACGGAGAGTTCTCTGGTTGGTAGCTGTTATCAGCAAGTTGTATTGAATCATGGTCGTACATATCCCAGTATTTTTTGGGTTGTATAAAAGGTAAATGTGGAGACACATATCCTACAGCCATAAAAAATGGTTGATTATCTTCTTTCAATACTTTTAATTTCTGGATGGCATTTTTTGTTATTTTGCCATCATTGTAGGCATAATCATCTACATCCGGATATTCATATGTGAGGTTCTTATTGCCATACTCCCCTTTTTCTGCATTATTTACTCTTTCAATTGATTTGGGATCCTGAAAGTCAGATTGAATTTGTCCCTTATCTTTTTCTGACCAATACTGTTGAAAATCATCTGAGTGATGGTAAATCTTTCCATAGGAGATTGTTTGATAGCCATTATCCATAAACAGTTGATTTAAAGAAATAGCCTGGGGAGTATCAACTTGTGCTCTTGTAGAGAAATCATTAAACCTATTTAGACTTGGACGAATTCCAGTCATCAAACTTGCTCGACTTGCACCACAGACTGCTATATTAGTATATGCATTATTAAATTGGAGACCTTCAGAAGCTAATTTATCAATATTAGGAGTGATCATTTTTGTTTCACCATATGAGCTGATCTTGGGTCTAAAGTCATCAATAGAAATAAAAAGAATGTTTTGTTTTTTGGTTTGTTCCTGGCCTATAACAGTAGGAGGGATTGAGATAATTCCCAAGAGAAAGATACTTACTTTGTAAATTGAATTCATAATAAAAATTTAGTTTGATGTAATATTTGATGCTTTGTACCCAATTCGTATGGCTCTGGCCATTAGCTTTTGAGTGGATGTAATTTTAATTGGTTCTGTGTATAACAACCAACGGTCCTCGCCTATTAGAGCTTCTGTTTGATAGCCAATTGAAGCACCATTAGTGTCACAAGACATTTTCACAAGACCATCCGAATTAATCTCGATTATTACATCTGATGTAATTGGCTGAATCATTTCAGGCCAAAACTCTTTAATAATTTCACTTTCTAGTTTAAACCCTTGATCATCGATGTCTACTTGCCATTTTGAAAGGGCCGTTCTTAATTCCATAAGTTTCGATTCATAAGTAGGATTGAGGGCTAAATTATGAACTTCATCGGGATCTGTTTGTAAATCATAAAGCTCCTCTACAGGTTTTGTTTTCATAAAAATATAAGCTGCAGCCCCACTTAACTCCCCGTTAATATCCATATCTATGAGTTTCTTATTCATGGGAACTTTCTCTCTGTATTTATTTCTAAAAATTAGAGGTAATTCTGTTATGAAATTTTTAATATAAACAAATCGCCCATCTAAAACTGAACGTTGCATATCTATAGATTCGTCAAATCTATCGGCAGAACCAAAAATGTAATCTCTGGGTTCTTTTTTATATCGACCCGCAAATGCCTGACCGTCGGTATGCTTAGGGGGCTTGATATCTAATAGTGACATAACAGTAGGCCCTAAATCCATTAATGAAACTAATGCATCTTCAACGTCTCCCGCTTTATACTTATTAGGGTATCTAATGATTAAAGGAACATGAAGCCCACTGTTTCCTACAGCACGCTTTTGTCTCAAAAGATTTCCGCCATGATCACTCCAGAAAAAGATAATTGTATTTTCAAGTAAATTCTTAGCTTCTAAATCTTTTAATAATTGACCAACTTCTTTATCAAGTGCTTCAATATTAGAATATTTAATGGCTAAGTCATTTCTAACTTCAGGAATATCAGGATAGTAATCAGGAACTATAACCTCATCTGGAAACACAGTTAGTGGTTTGTCTTTTCGCAACCAGATTCTTGACTCGTGAGTAGTGTATGAGTTTTTTACATAAAAGAAAGGCTGATTATCGGGTATTTTATCAAATAAATTTGATCCTAACGTATGATCCCAAGCAGTGAAAGGCGCATTAAACTGATAATCACATTTATTATCATTTATACAGTAATACCCTTCGGCTCTTAGATACTGAGTAAAAGGTTTTACATTTTCAGGGGTTACCACTTCATATTCAGGGATGGGACGTCCTGCTTTATCAACTTTGTTGGTTGTTGTTTTTAAGGCTAAATTTTCTGGAGTCTTATAATTGTTTAAGTCACCCGTGCGCATATTATGCGCACCTAAACGCGCTGGATACATACTGGTAATAATGGAAAAACGACTGGGCGCACACACACCTACTGTAGAATATGCATTGGAGTATCTAACGCCTTCAGCTGCTAGTTTATCAATATTTGGTGTCTTAATCTGATCGACTCCATAAGCGCCCATAATAGGACCTACATCTTCACAACTGATCCAAACAACATTGAGTGGTTTTTTAGTAGCTTCTTGAGCGGTCACACTAATTGAATTAGTAGAAAAAAGAAAAATTAAAAATGAAAAAATAGTCGATCTCATAATTTATTTTTTAATAATGTGATTTCATGTAATCATTGGATTTTAATCCCTTTAAGTTTTCTTCAGACACCTTATTCCATTTAGAATTCCTATCTAAGGGATGTAACGTTGGCTTTATTAATGGCATATGATTTGAAATTAAAAAATCGTCTTGAGACACCATCCAAGTATATAAAACCTCAGAAAGTTGACTCTTAACAGCGTCAAATTTAGAGTTTTTAATTAGATTTATTTTTTGGTAAGGGTCGTTTTCTAAATCATATAATTCTTCATAAGGAACCATTGGAAATGATTCTGCACCAATTTTAATAAAAGAATTTATTACTGAATTTTCACCAAAATTAGACTCGTGAACTTCAAGAGCATTATAGTTTCTAATGAACTTATAACGCTTTCCCCTCACAGCACGAGTCGGGAAAACTTTACACGCTTGAATATTTTGTTTGGTAGCTAATGAGAAAATATAATCGTTGACGTTAGACTCATCGCCTTGAAGTGTTTTATAAAAACTTTTGCCATCAATAGTTGTATCAATTTCAGAGCCAGCAATGTCTAAAAAAGTAGGCAAAACATCTACCAGACTAAGCATTGTTTGTGAGGTGGTACCAGGCTTAACAACGCCCGGCCATCTAACAACAAAAGGAATTTTAAGTCCTTGCTCTGAAACCCCCCATTTTCCTGAAATACCATGATCAGATGCATAAATAAAAATAGAGTTTTCTCTTAATCCATAGGAATCAACCATGCCCAATACAGCTTCTAGTTGCGCGTTATCATCTTTAATATTCTGGTAATAGCCAGGCTTATAATTAGGTATATAGCGACCGTTGTATGGTAGTGCGTAAATATCATTCTTTGTGTAATCGCCTTCCTTAGGATAAGGACCATGAGGAAAATCTGAGGTCACAAATAAACAAAATGGCTTTTTGACTTTGGCTAAATACGAGTCAATCGCCTCAAGTGGTAAATAACGATGATTTATAGAATCAAAATAATGAGTCCACTTAAAAACTGAATTTGGTTTAACGTGACTCTTTCCTGCTAACACAACTTCATAGCCTTTTGCTTCTAAATAGTCAATAACTGTTTTTAAATCTTTTTTGACGGGAAGATGATTGGCCATGCAACCATTTTTTACAGGATACATTCCCGTAAAAATTTGTGAACGACTTGGAGCACATATAGACTGAGATGTGTAAAATTTAGTGAATTTCATTCCTTCTTTCGCGAGTTGATCTAATGCAGGTGTATGGACTTTTGGATTCCCATAGGCACCGTAATCTAACTGATCTTGGTCATCCGCTAAATAAAAAATAAAGTTTGGTGGCGTTATAGATTCTTGACCTTTCAGAATAAATGTCGTAAACAACAGTGTGCCAAACAGTATTGTATTTAAATTTAACTTATTCATTGATGCTTATTTTTTTATGAATTTTAAAACTTGACTAGATTTGGCTTGAGATTGAATTTTTAAGATGTAAAAACCCGATGACAAGTGACTTACATTTAATTGTGTATTTAATTTTTGATTCAGCTCTCTCTCCATAACTTTTATCCCATTTATTTGAAATACAGACATTGTACCGTTTGTGGGTACTGAAAATGACATATTCAATAGAGATTCTACAGGGTTTGGATATGTCTTTATTTGAGAACGTATCATATTTGAATTTGGGATATTTGAACTAGATAAGCTACCATTAATAGTGTATTGAATACTATGCATTGACAATACAGGAATATTAAGATTAATATATGAGTTTCCAGTCGTAAAATTTATATCATTTAAAATAGAAAAATTATGATCTGTCGCATCTGAGGTTATAAAATGTTGAACTGACTGTGTAAATTCAGGCACCTCAAGTGCTAACGTTTTACTATCAGATACACTTTCATTAAATAGCTGAACAACTACTTTAGAACCATCATTAGATTTGAAAGCCATTATCAAAATTCCTTCAATAAAACTTGTTTGAATACGTTGGTAACCCGGTTTAATTAAATTGGCAAAATGTTTAAATACAAAATAACGTTTCGGTAAAAAAATTTGATTTGAATTATCCCAAATAACAAGTGCTGAAGACCCAAAATTTTGTCCTGTTTCTACATCAGTCTCATAGTCGTGTTTTTCATAAAATAAATGCCCCATATAAGCACTTAAACCCCCATAAACAAAGCCATTGAATATTCGATTTATTTGATAACTTGCATCGGTCATATCAAAGTCTGGACTGTGTAAATTACCAGATTCGGTTACCCATATAGATTTATCTAAACTTGCTGTTTTTAAGGCTCCCCAATCGGAGTCATTTATAGGGTTCTGATAGGTATGAGTGGCTACAACATCTACGGCATTAACCACGTTAGAATCCATAAACAGTTCATTAACGTAGTTTGTTGTTGACTTGCTAAGATCATTGGATGAGACTCTAAAGGTTTCAGGAGAAAGCACTTTGACATTAGGTAACAACTCGGAATCTAAACGTTCATTGAGGTTAATCAGGATAGAACTTAACTCGGATGGAGAGGTATTCATTGATTCATAAGTTACATCATAGTCAGGCTCATTTGTTGGTGATATAGCTGTGACATTAATTCCGTAATTAGACTGCATCCCTTTAATAAAACCTACTAGAAACTCACTATACTCATCTTCTTGACCAGATATCAAAGTACCGCCATTGGTATGAGAATTATTTGTTTTTAGCCAATACGGAGCGCTATTACAGTTTCCGATAACATGATCAAAGCCATTGATACTTAAATTAAAGGCATTGGTTAGAGCTTCTGCTACATAACGAGATCTGCCAATAGTTGGATTACTATTGTATCTGGTCCAATCAAGCTGGGATGTATCTAAATTAAATGCATTTGAATTATCATTAGGAACTTCTAAGTCATGATACACAAAAAAACGAATCATATTAACTTCCAAGTCTTGGAAACAATACGCTTCAATTTGTTGACGCATTGCATCACTTAAATTATATAAATCTTCTGTTCTTCTTTTAATACCTGCTCCAAAACCTTCTACCGTTTGATAGCTGGCCTCTAAATCCAAACTAACATAATTGCCCTGATAGACAGTTACTTCATCAAGATAATAAGTGACGCCTGATTGCATATACCAAAAAATAAGCTCATTCAAATCACTATTAGATTCTACCGTAAATGAATGTGAAAATAATTGCCATTGATTTGTAATTGTTTTATTGGCTCCTTGATAACTGCCTGAAGCATCTGACTGAAAAACAACTTTAAGTGGCTCTGATGTACCACCTTCTACTTTAGCCCAAAAAGAAACGGTATAAATCTCCCCAGCAATGACTTGAAATTGGTAGTTACTTTTAGTTTTGACATCCCAATTATTTGTTCCTAATTGTGTGATCTGACTTTTTAATGCTTTCGTACTTCCTGAGATTAAGTTCGAAGTTTCAATTGAAAAAACAGCTTGACCTCCATTATTTTGAGTATTGGACCAGTAACTAAAATCCCCGTTTGGGTCTAACGTTTCAAAAGCTCCATTCAAAATAGGAAGTTGATTTTGAGCACCAGAAAGCGTCAAAATAAAAAATACTGTAAATGTGATAAAAGCTTTAAGCACTATAATGGATTTTTTTAAATAAACGTTGAAAAGTTATTCTAATTAGAGCCGTGAATTAACAACTTTGACGAAGTTAGTTATATTGTTTTTAAAGTTTTAAAACATATGTGTCAATATGTGAAATTATTGGTGCAAAACGACTAACTTATAACACAAAAGACCAAAGCAATATAGCTTTGGTCTTTTTTAACTTCATTAACCCGCAATTTAAACCATTAGTCTATTAAGTCGTTTGAATTGATTTCAGTAAGAGGTATTGGTAATTGCATTACTTGAGCTGGATCGGTACTTAATTCTATATCTACATTAGCAGAGAAAATTGGATTATTGTTATGTTTATTTATCGTATGAGTTAAAAAATAATCAAAACCTCTTCTTCTGTTATTGTGTGCATCTTCGCCCTCTCCTAAAACTTCAAATCGATATTCATTCATAATAGCATCTCTAAATGTAGCTTGATCTCCAAGATATTCATCATTTGACATCCCTACACGATCTAACACTTCAGTAATAAATCCTAATTGTTGTCCATTTTGGAGTTCATTAGAAATCTCAGCCAGCATAATAAGAAGCTCAGCATATCGATAAATAATTACATTTTGATCTCCAAATTGATTGTTATGGGTTGGATCTTTTTCAGTAAACTTAAATAAATATGGATGAGCTCTAGGGAAAGTAGTTCTAGTTACAGCAGGGTATACTTTAACTGGACCTCCAGTATCTGCTCTTACATAATCATAAAGGTATGTTCCTATAAGTCTAGGGTCACCTGGATAGGTAGATTGATGGTCCAGGAATACATCTGCACTCACTCGTAACCAACCAAAATGATTACCTAGTTTATATTTCCACGGAGTATAATTCCTACCCATTTGAGAATTCGCAGCTTGTTGACTAACTTGTAGTTCGAAAATTGACTCAGAAGAGTTCTCAAATTCATCAGTGAACAAAGAACTATAATCTGAAACTAAACTATATTGACCGTAGACAATATTAGCTTGGTCATAGGCCATCTGCCAGTAATCGCTTTCAGTCATACCATCCGCTTGTAAATCAGGATTTGTAGCGAGTGTCATATAGACTTTAGCTAATAACATATTAGAGGCAAACTTTTTCGGATAACCCGCACCAAAAGACCCATTCATAAGGGTTGTAGCTGTTTGCGCATCTTCTATGATTTGTGCGTAAACTTCTTTTGCACTTGTTTTTGCTTTACTTAAGTTATCACTATCTGGAAGTGTTAACCATAATGGAATATCTCCCCAAAGACGAACCAAAGAAAAATAAGACCAAGCCCTTACAAAATAGGATTGCCCGGAAATATCATTAAAACGTAATTCTGTATCGTTAGTCGTTGACTCAAAAGTTGTTATATTGTTAATAGCGCCGTTACACCTCCCAATTACAGCATATATCCCTCGCCACGTATTTTCTGAATCTCTGTCATAAGCTGGCTTTAAAGAGAATAAGTTCTGATTGTTTACATTGTTAATATTATTCCCTTGTTTGCCTGTAGTAAAGAACCCTGAAAAACCATTAATTGCAAAAATACGTTGCTCCATTGAGTTGTAAGTTGTCAATCCTTGATAAATTCCATCTAAAGCTCCTGATGCAATTGATATGTCACTATAGGTAGCTGAAGGATCCAGAAATATTGGATCTTCATCAATGTCACAAGAATAAACTAATATCGCTGTAATTGTTAAAAATATAATTTTAAAATTTTTCATAATTTATAATTTTAGTAATATATAATTGTTTTTAATACTTCTGATGTTTATTATTTAAAAGGTCATGTTTACTCCTAGTAAAAAATTTCGAGCGTTAGGGGCGCCATTAAAATCAACTCCGTTGATAAGACCTGTGGAATTAAAAGTTGATACTTCGGGGTCATATCCACTGTAATTTGTCCAAGTAAATAAGTTTTGACCTGCTAAATAAACATTTAAACTATTAAACAAATTAGTGTCTTTAACAGGAATATCATAGCCAATAGTTAAGTTATTTAACCTTAAATAGCTTCCATCTTCAATGATACGGTCTGTAATGGCTAGATCATTAATTGTATTATATCCAATTCTTGGATGTGTGTTTGATTGATTGTCTGGCCTCCATGCATTGTTATAGGCTCTTGGTAAAATATTTCGAAATGCAAGCCCTTCAGCATTATCTAATTGCAATAAGTTTCCATTAGCAATTTCATTTCCGTATACTCCGTTAAATAGAGCTCTAGCCGTCCATCTTTTGTATTTGAAATTAATATTAAATCCATAAACAAAATCAGGATTTGGATTTCCAATAAAGGTTCTATCCTGTAAATTGATCTCACCATCCCCAGAGTCTAAAACACCATCGCCATCAGTGTCTTCAGTTAATTGGTCTATAATTCTAACATCACCAGGTACAGCACCTTGAACTAAATCAGTATCTTCTGTTTGATAGATACCGTCTGTTTGATACCCATAAAACAAACTAGATTCTTCCCCTTCAATAAATACATTTGCAAAGGATTTAAAATATTGACCTCTACTAATTACATTACCATAATAAAATCTTCTATCTGACACTGCTCCATTTTCATAAAACGCTTGTAGTGGCTGGGAGTTTAAGTCTAAAATCTCTGTTTTATTAAACGAGATGTTTCCTCCAAAACTTAATTCCATATCATCTGTTGAAATCGGCATAAAGTTTAAAGCAACTTCAACTCCTTTATTGGAAATAGATCCTTTGTTTACTAAGATATTTAAAAACCCAGATGATGGGGGGATATTGGAGTTTTGAAGTAAATCTTTAGTTGTTTTGTTATATACATCAATAGTCCCTGATAAAACATCGTTTGAAGTGCTAAAATCAACACCGAAATTTAATTGCTCAGTTGTTTCCCATGTTAAACTAGGATTAGAAAGACCTAATAGAGCGACTGGAATATTAGTCCCTCCATCAGCATTTCCATACAAGCTCGTTAGTACCCCATAGTTGGAAATTGTTCCGTAAGGACCAATACCATGGTTACCTATTTGACCCCATCCACCTCTAAATTTTAAACTTTCAAATAAATCTAGGTTTTGAACAAAACTTTCATTTCCAGCATTCCAAGCTAAAGCAAATGATGGAAAAACACCATATTTGTTACCATCTGAAAACTTTGAAACACCATCACGTCTAATCGTAGCTGTTAAAATATATTTATTATCATAAGTATAGTTTAATCGTCCTAAAATTGAAAATATTTGTTGATCAGATTTAAATAGTGTTAGTGGTCTTCTAATTACCTGACCAAAAGCAGGTTGTTCAATAGAAAATTGAGTTGTGATAAAATCTTCAACTCCATAGGTGCTAGTTGCTACTTTTCTTGCATCATAAGTAATTCCGAAAAGCGCATTAATTCTATGTTTTCTATTAAATCTTCTGTTATATTTTATTAAGTTATTAAACTGATATGATTTTGAGTTCAACGTTGATATTGTAAGTTGTCCACCTGTATCATTTCCTACAAAAGTCGTAAGTCCAAACCAACGTCTTCTATCCTTATTTCTAATATTACCTCCAAATTTAGATTCATATGACAAGCCTTTAATTGGAAGTTTGTAAGTAAGACTTAAAGAACCAATATAACGAGATGATCTAGAAAAATCTGTGAAATCATTTGTCCAAGCGTATGGATTTGTCTGAAATTGTTCTTCAGGAATATCGTCATTTGCTAATAGAGGTCTGAATGCTACGGCTTGATTTACGAAACTTCGATTAGAATTTCCAATTAAATCTCCACCTTGAACAAAATCATTAGTACTAAGTACCCCACTCATACGTGCCTTTAACTGTAGATTGTCATTTAGCTTTTGATTTAAATTAATTCGAATATCACTACTTTTAAAACTAGAATTTTTAACAACCCCTTCTTGGTTATCAAATCCTGCAGAAATATAATAGTTACCGTTATCGCTACCGCCTGAAGCCGAAGCGCCAAATTTTTGACTAAATCCATTTACATAAACCTCATCTTGCCAGTTAACAATTTCAACAGGATCAGTAGATTGAATACCATTTGCTAGTGAGTAAATAGTAGGTCCATCGACTAAATAACGAGGGTTTGCAAATCCGTTATTTTCTCTAATTTCATTAACATAATTAGCATAACCAAATCCATCTAATACATTATATTTATTGTTAATTGATCTTACAGAACTTGTAAGAAATGCACTTACTTTCATCTTGCCATTTTTTCCTTTCTTGGTAGTTATCATTACAACTCCATTAGCCCCTCTCGAACCATAAATAGCAGTTGCAGAAGCATCTTTTAAAACCTGAATACTCTCAATATCTCGTGGATTAATTCCATTTAATCCATTTTGAGTTTCTTGACCACCATTTCCTAATCCAATAGACAAAACATCTTCACCTGCAGAAGATATAATCACTCCGTCTATAACATAAAGAGGTTCATTATTCCCTCTTAAACTGTTAGTTCCTCTAATTTTTACACTAATTCCAGAACCTGGAGAACCAGCATTTTGTGTCACTTGTACCCCAGCAGCACGTCCTTGTAAAAGTTGATCTACTGAAGTGGACTGGATAGCAACTTCTTCATTGACATTTACTGAAGATAAAGAACCAGAGATATCTTTTTTAAGGACTGTTCCATAGCCAATAACGACAACTTCATCAAGCTGATCAGTATCAACCTGTAAGTTAACGGAAATAATTGTGTTAATAGAAACATCGATTTCCTCTGAAATATACCCTACGTAAGAAAGTACTATAATTTGTTTGGCATCTGATGGAATTGAAATTTTAAAAATACCGTCAAAATTTGTGACGGCTCCAAGATTATTTGAGCCTTTCACTTGAATCGTAACTCCAGGGAGCGGTAGACCTAACTCATCGTTAATAGTACCAGTAATTGTCTTTGATTGCGCAAAAGCAACTAAAGGAGTTAAAATCGAAAAAATAATTAGTCGAAAAAAGATTTTCATTATGTTTGTGTTTAGTTAATTATGTAAGTGTTTAACAAAAATTGATGTATTCAATCAAAAATATAATTTTTTAGAACTATAATTAAGAAATTATGAATTTAATATGGCTAATTTTATATATCTAACAAACATACTTACACTCTCTAATAAAATTTATTAAATTTGAGGCAATGTGTATAATATTTGAAGCAAGTTGCCTTATTCATGTTAGATTCAAAATTTATATTAATTAAATTAATTAAATTGGATTGTTTAAATTATTGTGTTTGATAATAAACATAAAACGTAATTAAATTAGTAATTCATGTCCGTTCACAAACTATACAACACCATAACAATTACGATTATATTTATTTCAAATATGATTTTTGGTCAAAGTTATATTGACAACTTGAAATTTAAACCCATAGCTGAAAACGTGAGCCAAAGAGCTATTACGTCGATTATAAAAGATCAAAAAGGAATTATGTGGATTGGTACCCAAGGAGACGGGATATATTCATTTAATGGACATGAATTAAAAAACTACAGACACAATTGGGGTGATAAAAAAACATTGAATAGTTCTGGCGTAAACACTATTTTTTTAGACTCAAACAATAACCTTTGGGTTGGAACAGATGAAGGCCTAAATTTGTACCAAAGGGATTTAGATCAATTTATCCGTATAAAGTTCGATGATCTGAACTCAAGAAATCAAGTGAGGGCAATTGGTGAAAATGAACAGAAAAAACTGCTCATAGGAACCCATGGTTCAGGTGTTTTTGAGCTAGACACAAGTAACCAAAAGGTTGAAGTTGTAAAAGTTTTAGCCTATGACAATATAAGTAAACTTCAAATAAACGATATAAAAACAACCCCAAGAGGGGCTGTTTTATTTGGGTCAAACATAGGACTATTAAAATATAATTCTTTAAAAAACGAATTAAACTATGCGGAATTCACAACTTTAAGCCAGCCTGAAATAATTAAAAAACCTATAGAGTCCATACTCACTAAATTAGACGGAAATATATGGCTTGGAACTACCAACGAAGGCCTAATTAAAATATCGACAAGTCCAACTAATTATTTCGAGTTTAAAAACTATACTATAACCAACAAGCGAATCTTATCATTAGAAACTGATAGAGATGGTGCTATTTTTTGTGGAACTGAAAATGATGGGCTTATAGTATTAGATAACCAGGGAACAGTAAAATCGTTTAGGTTCAATAAGTCAGATACTAATGGCATAAAATCCAACTCAATATGGTCGGTATTTATTGACGATGAAAGCAGGGTTTGGATTGGCTATTTTAACCAAGGTGTAGATATCTATGACAATGAAAATGAACGATTCAAATCCATAGAAAGTATTCCAAATAAAGATCAGTCCTTGTTTTCCAAATCGGTAACAAGTATTACTCAAGATAAAAAAGGAAGGTTATGGATAGGAATTTCCGATGGCGGAGTGGATGTTTACGACCCTAAAAAGGAAACTTTCACTCATTTATTAAACCAAGATAATACAATAGCAAAAGGGCTAAAAAGTAGTGATGTTGTGAGCGTATTCATCGATAGCAACCAAAATACATGGGTGGGGACATGGAATTCAGGGTTGTTTTTACTAAAAAAAGGATACAAAGTATTTGAAAATATTCAAATCAAAAATAGTAATATTCTCAAGTCTAATCGAATAATGAGCTTTGCTGAAGACTCTAATGGTCGCATTTGGATTGGTAGCTTTTTAACAGGGTTATATTCATATGATCAAAAGTCTGGAACGTTAAAACACTACCAGTCTGAAACCTATGAATCTTTGTACATTAACTCAAAAAATATTAGAAAACTTATTGTAGATCATCAAAACAATATCTGGATAGGCACTAGAACTGGTCTTTATAAAATTGAAAACCCAGATTCAAAAACTCCAAAAATAACCCCCTACAGTTCAATTATTAATAACTCTTCAGAGAGTAGAATTAGAGGCAATTTACTATCCACAATTATTGAGGATAAACAAAATAACATCTGGATTGGTACCGATGGGGATGGCTTATGTAAACTAAATCCAATAACTGAAGAAATCAAATGGTTTGATTTATCGGAAAACTTTGATCATCAATCTATAAAGTCCATCATTCAAACAAAAGATGGAGAAATATGGCTTGCAGGAAACAATGGGATTTCAAAATTTGATTCTGTAAAAAATGAGTTCATTAATTACAACACTCAAGATGGATTGATTACAAATAATTTCAATAAAAATTCGAACTATCTGTCCGACAATGGGATCTTATATTTTGGTTGTTACAAAGGGATCAATTACTTTGATCCAAAAGCAATTACCACAAACCCCACCCCACCTGTTGTATATTTAACAGATTTTAAAATTTCAAATCTCAGTATCATACCTTCAGAAATGGGTTCTCCATTAAAAAAAGTGGTTAATGAAACTGCAAAAATAAAGCTAGGGCATGACCAAAACATGTTTACAATTGACTATTTTGGATTGGGATACACAAGGTCAAAAAACATTGAATATGCTTACTATTTAGAAGGTTTTGAAACAGACTGGAACTATGTAAAAAAAATAAGAAATGCAACCTATACAAACATCCCCGCTGGGGACTATAATTTTAAAGTTAAAGCTGTCAATTCAGATGGGATATGGAATGAAACACCCACCGTATTAGGAATCAAAATTCTAGTTCCATGGTGGAAGACTAATGTAGCTTTGTTAATTTTTTTGCTACTAACATTAACTATTGTGTATGTTATCTACAAATTTCTTAAGGTGAGACTAGTAGAACGCCAGCAAATAAAAAACGAACGTGAAGAGCGTGCTCAAGATGAAGCCTTAAATGCAAAGAAAATTCAATTTTTTACCAATATTTCTCACGAGTTTAGAACCCCTCTTACTCTTATTCTAAACCCACTAGAAGCTATCATAGGAAATAAAACAGTAGAATTACCTAGTGACATTGAAGAGAAGCATACAATTATTTATAAAAACTCTAAACGTCTTTCTAGATTAATTGATGAATTGATGGATTTTAGAAAACTTCAATTTAATAAAATGTCTATTAATGCTTCAAAGTTTGACATTGTTTCATTTGTAAATGAAGTAGCAAGTCATTTTGAAGAAGAAGCAGGTGAAAGGAATATAATACTTTCTGTTGATAGCCCTCAAGAAAATATATCCATATGGGCAGATCCATCCATGCTTGAAAAAATAATATTTAACCTTTTATCCAATGCTTTCAAAGCGACTAAAGACAATGGTATGGTTTCTATAAAAATTCAAGTTCCTTTAAAACCTATCGATTTTCCATTGTTGAATAATGAAGAGGAGCAATATGGAATCGAAATTATCATACAGGATAGTGGAATCGGAATTGACAAAAAGGACTTAGAACATATTTTTACTAGATTTTATCAATCTAACGAAATGGATAAGCAATATTACGGAGGGACTGGAATAGGCTTGGAAGTGGTCAAAAGCTTCATTGATCTGCATATGGGGCTCATTGAAGTTCGTAGTGATCAAAAAAAGGGTACTGAATTTAAGATTAAACTTCCTTTAGGAAGTAAACATTTAAATTTGAGCAAATCTAATTTTAACTCTAAAATAAATGATGAGATTTATGAACAAATAAATAACTCTGAAGTTGATGAGGAAATATCAAGTGTTAAGGTTAATAAAAAAACAGTGCTAATTGTTGAAGATAATTCTGAATTACGTAACTATTTAAAAAATGAACTCAAAGATGATTACAAGGTTAGGATGGCTATCAATGGTAAAGAGGGCCTTCAAATGGCAATTAAATTTATCCCCGATATAATTATTTCTGATGTTATGATGCCAATAATGGATGGATTTGAAATGTGTAGTAATATAAAAAAAGACTTAAGAATAAGTCACATTCCCGTTCTAATGCTTACCGCTAAAGGAATGCAAATAGACCGAGTTAAAGGTATTGATTCAGGAGCAGATGTGTATCTAAATAAGCCCTTTAACATGAATGTTCTTAAATCACACTTAAGCCAACTTATTAATAGTCGTCAAATATTGTTTAATAAATATTATAACGGAGTTAGTGATAAAGAATTAATGAATACGAACTCTCTTGACAAGCAATTCATTACTAATATTCTTGAATATATTAATCAAAATATAAATGACCCCGCTTTGAATGTAGAAAACCTAGCCGATGAATTATTAATTAGTAGAAGTAAGCTTTATAGAAAAATTAAAGTGCTCACAGGAAATACAGCTAATGAATTCATAAAAAAAATAAGACTAGAAAAAGCAAAACAGTTTTTAGAAAGTACTGATTATTCAATTAGTGAGATTAGTTTCAAGGTGGGCTTTTCATCGCCATCATACTTCACAAAGTGTTATAAGACACTGTTTGGAAGGCTTCCTACAGAAGTAAGAGGTAGAGACAACTAAGGATATGTATCTAATTTGTAGATATTAGGCCCACAAAATATTTTGTAAAAAAAAGAGGCTGAAATAAATTTCAGCCTCTTTTTTTTTATTTTAATGTTTTATTATTTCTTGAAACTTTGACGTTCTAATTTAATAATAGACATAACTTCTTCTTTTGAAAATTCTTGACGAAGAAGTTTTCTGGTAGCAGCTGCAGCTTTGCTATAAACTGCTTTCTTCTCCTCTTGAGAAAGATTATTCCCTTTAATTTTAAGGGCGTTTTCAGCATACTTAGTGTATAAGGTTTTTTCTATAAACTGAGTTTGCTCATCCGTCAAATCCATTTCAGATGAAATAAAAGATACGGCATTCGATGCTCTTTTTACCGCAAATTTATTCTCTTGTGCATTTACATAAGAAAATGTTAGTAAAAATGTGAAAATAATTAGTGATTTCTTCATAGTTGTATTGGTTAGTTTTTAATAAATTGTTTTTGCGTTTTTAATCCTTTTGAATCTACAAGCTTCAGTACGTAAAGTCCAGGAGATAAAGTTGAAATATTTAAATTATTTGAATTCCCTGTTTGTATTATTACAATTTGACCAAGCATATTTACAGCCTTCATACTTACTATTTCAGAAGATGACTTCACAGTAATAAAATCATTTGCTGGATTCGGAAATAAAGAAATAGACACACTGTCTTGTAAATTAATCTCTTCAATCCCTAATGATCTAGCTGTAATGGTAGTGACTATGTTGTCAATATACAAAACAACCCCAGTATCACCCCCTTTAGCTGCTATCCCTACTTCTAAATCTGTATATGTTTCTGTATCAAAGCAATTAACGCCTTCTTCGGGTTCTGTAGCGCCAGCACAGGTGTTTGACAATGGTTTTGTTGTAGAATAAGAAGCCCATTCCGTAGTCGCATTACTAAGACTTGGATAAGTTACTCGTTGTCCACCAGAAGACTTTGTCATTCTCCACCTTGGAGAAACTTGAACGTTGGTAGTCACATCGGTTGCCTTCATATCCCATGTCATTGTGATTTCTGCAGTGTTATCATTCAAATCGGTAAGGGTATAAATATTATTGTTATAGAGCATAGGTGGATTTGAAGTGACGTTTTCTTGAAATGTAAACTCTGCAGACTGAACCCCTTCAGAAGATTCAGTTGTTGAAATTCCTCTTGTGATATTGCTACCACCAGCTTCAACCCAATTTCCTAATGAACCCGTAATATCTTCAAAACTTGGGTTTTTTGTTATCCCACTCTCATCATATGTAGACTCAACAGCTCCTAGAATAGTAAAATTATCAATAGAAAAATAGGCCCCTGGATCTGGGTTCCCTTTGACTCGAATTCCTAATCCTAAAATAACGCCATTATTAGCAGATGGCGTTGCTGGAATAGCTACAAGATACGTTTCAGTGGAACCGTCTGCAACGGTAATGTTTGTTTTAGAAGCTGTTGCCGGACTAAGAGTACTGTCAAAGTTTAAGAGCTGTAATCCATTAGTAAGCCCTGTAAAAGAAGATACTGTGATTTCTACAAAATCATAATCATCTGAGACTAGATCTAGTGTTGTGTAAGTTCCTCCATAATTGGATATATCTGATCCAACATGTAGTTGACCGTCTAATTGTGATACTACAGTTGTTGTACTAGGTATGTTAACCCAGCCTTCTGTGTCACCTGTAGTGTTAAAATCAAAAACTACATCTTGTGCGTTTAAGCCCATTAGGGTGAAAAGTAAAAAAGTAAAAGTGTAAAAGTGTTTCATAGTTTAAAAATTTAGTTATTTGTATTGATTATTTATTGTTGATATCCCATTTAAATATCCTAGAGAAACAAGGAACTGATCAATTTCACGGGTCGTTTCTATAAAATATTTGATTGGTTTTTTTGCAAAAAAAGCATGACCCTGGTCTTTATAAAGCACAAGGTCACATCGACTTCCTACAGCCTCCATCTTTTCTTTAAAGGATTGTACCATATTAACTGGCACAATAGCGTCCTTAGTACCTACTAAGATGATGGATGGGGGTGCACCTGCTGCTATATGATCCGTAGGAGATAAATCTATATAACGGTCTCCAAAACGTTTGTGTGCATAAGCACCCGGCCCTAAGTCAACCACGGGGTTTAACAATATTAAAGCATTGGGGAGTGAACTAACGGCTAAATCCTCCTTTGGATTATCAAACTTAGGGAGTAACGCACAAGAGGCTGCTAAATGCCCCCCTGCTGAACCACCGCCTGCAGTGATCGTGTTAGGATCTATATTTAGTTCGGTTGCGTGTTGTCTTACAAAACGGATAGCCGACTTCGCATCTTCAACCGCATCTTGAGGAGTTGTACCGTGGGTGTTTTTTAATCGATATTCTACTGAAATCGCAATCATTCCCCTAGAAGCTAAATACATGGACTGTCTCCTAAAAGCTCTGGGGCTGCCATTATTCCATCCTCCTCCATGAAAAAATACCACACAATTATAGGTTTTAGAGGCGTCAAAATCGAGTGGTTTATATATGTGCAACTTAAGAGCTGAAGAGTCGATTGTTTTATAAACCATCAATGACGGTTCAATAACTACAATAGAATTTTGAGCATACCCATTATTCCCAAATATGGAATAAATAAAAAATATTAAAAATACATTTATTTTCATATCTCAAATTTAGCTAATGGATAAGCATCCAAATAGTAAATTTGAATCAATCAGTACCAATAATCAATCAAAACAGCAAATATTAAATTTAAACCTATTATCGCTTATTGATATTCTCTTCATTATAAACCCTCTCAATTACAATATCAGTCATCGCACGCATTTCTTCCAGAGTCATGTCGTCTTTATACTCGACTTGTAATGTCTTGATTTTATTTTTTAATTTTTGAGTCAATCTTTCAGTACCTGAAGTGCCGTATAGGTTCTCCATCTCTTTTGGATCTTTTTTCAAATCAAACAATTCCCATTCATCCATGTTATAATAGTAATGAATTAACTTATAACGATCCGTTCTAACCCCATAGTGTGGTTGTACATTATGCCATTTTGGAAATTCATAATAATGATAATAAACCGCATCTCTTGTCGCTACTTTCTTATTAGCCTCTAATAAGGGTTTGAAGCTTGTTCCCTGCATTTCCTCAGGAATATCAATACCAGCTAAGTCAAGTAAAGTAGGGGCGAAATCAATATTTAGTAATAAATCTGAATTCACAGATTTTGGCTTTATGAGTTCAGGATAGCGAATCATAAACGGCATTTTAAATGATTCTTCATACATCCAGCGCTTGTCAAACCAGCCGTGCTCACCCAAGTAAAATCCTTGATCAGACGTGTATATAATGACCGTATTGTCAAGCAAATCATTCGCTTTAAGATAATCTAACATCTGCCCTACCGCTTTATCAACCCCAGCAACACATCGTAAATAATCCTTGATATAAGCTTGGTACTTCCAGTTTTTTAAATCAGCTCCTTGAAGGGTATCATTAGGAGTCCAAAAATCTCCTTTATTACCAAATGAATAATACGAATTAAGCTCTTTTTTTGAAAGCCCTTCTGGCGGTGCCACTTTTAAATCTCTTCGATTCATATGGTTTTCTATTTCCATCCATTGTTCACTCGCAGCTTTACGCCCTTTGTAGTCGTCATTAAAGTTTGTAGGATGTGGAAGGTCTCCATCCGTAAATAAATCCTTGAATTCTTCTGCAGGTTCCCAAGGTCGATGGGGTGCTTTAAATTGATACATCAACATAAACGGTTTGTCTTTATCACGCCCCTCGCCTAGCCATTTCATAGCGTCATGTGCAACTTGAGCGGTTGAATGGCGTTTTTTTTCTACAATCGTATCCCGACCATTTTCCAAAAACACAGGGTTGAAATAAGTTCCTTGACCTCCCCAGTTTATCATTACTTTAGAATAATCAAATCCTGTAGGACTGGTTCCTAAATGCCACTTTCCAATAACAGCTGTCTGGTAGCCTGATTCTTGAAATAATTTAGGAAATGTCATTTGGCTCCCGTCAAAATCACCTCCTTTTTCATTTTTAAAAAAACCACTTATATGACTGTATTTACCTGTTAAAATTGCCGCACGGCTTGGTCCACATATAGAATTAGTATTAAAAGTTGTGGTCATTAACATTCCATCATTAGCAATGCGATCTATATTAGGTGTGGGCGCTATTTCTGCTAACCAGTCCTGATAAGCACTAATCGCACTAACGGCATGATCATCCGCCATAATAAAAACAATGTTTGGACGCTTTGGTGTTGTTTTATCTGTAACAGCTGGCTTAGAAGTTTTACAAGCTAACGTTGTAATACTTAATATAGATAAGCCGAAAATAAGTTGTTTGGTTATGGTCATAATTTAAATTAATTAAATGTCGTTTTGAATTGTTTTAATTGTTCACTTAATGCGTTCACAATGGATAAATAGGCGGGGTCATTTGCCAAATTAATCGTTTCGTTTGGATCCGTTTCATGGTTGTATAGCATTTTGGAAGCAACTTTACCCTTTCGCAGCCACTCGGTATAAAACAACTGATCAACAATGAGCGTTTCTCCTTTTTGCCAGCGAGCCAATGCCTTGTTTTTATATAGCTTATCAGGCGATTTGAGAGCCGAAACTAAAGAACTACCTTGTAAGTGACTAGGCGATTCTCCCGCTGTAAGTTCACATAGGGTTGGATAAATATCTACCAACTCGGCAATAGAATTTGTACGAGCTGCAATAGGTAATCCCGAATCACTTATTATTAATGGAACTTGAAGGGCCACTTCAAAGTTGCTGTGTTTCGCCCAAAGGCCATGATCGGACAAGCTCCAACCGTGATCTCCCACTAAAACAATGACGGTGTTTTCCCGCAATCCTAGTTCTGTTAAACCTTCTATTAAAATACCTATCTGAGCATCAACATAACTCACACTGGCATAATAGCCATGTGTTAATTTTTTGGCTATGGCATCAGAAACGGGACCTGATTTAGGGATGTCTATATAAGATCGGAGTTCCCCCCATTTATGATTTGCCCTTTGTGGGGCGGATTCTGGAAACGTAGAATTTTCTGGAAGTGTTATAGTATTTGGGTCGTATAAATCCCAATACTTTTTTGGAGCGTTAAATGGAAGATGTGGTTTTACAAACCCAACCGCTAAAAAAAACGGTTTCCTAGCTGCTTTAAATTGTTTTAAATCCTCTATAGATTTAAGCGCTGTTTGACCATCAATATAAGCCGCGTCTGGGACATCTATATTTTCATAAGCATAACCTGCTTTATTCGAAGCTTCAAGAATTAAATTTTCTTCTGAAAGATAATTACGCCAGGTTTTTGCTTGAGGATGCCATTCGTCATCCCAAGCATCTATATCATTTTTGATGTGGGTGATTTTGTTGTTGCTAACCGTAGAATACCCACGGTCTTTAAAGTATTGAGCCATATTAACTACGTCTGGCATGTCTTCTTTAATACTGCTATGGTAGTTTAAAAAACGGTTTGCTGTAGGCCTTACTCCTGTTAAAAGACTGGCTCTAGAGGCTCCGCATACAGGCACGTTACAGTAAGCACGATTAAAAGTGACTCCAGAAGCGCCTAATGCATCAATATTGGGGCTTATAATTTGATTTTGTCCATATAAACTGAGTTCAGGACGTAAATCATCTACCATGATAAATAATACATTTTTCGGGGGCTGTTGATTTTGTGAACCTACAGCTACCGAAAATAGTAAGAAAAATATTAAAAAATGTTTCATTTATTCTTCGATTATTATTCGATTATTAACGATCAACTCCACTGATTTTAAATCTCTAGCAGCGGATGATTTTCCAATCATAATTGAAAAAACTCCTGGCTCCACACAATAATCCATGTTGATATCATAAAAGGCTAACATCCGTTCATCAATTTCAAACGACACTGTTTTGGAGGTTCCCTTAGTCAAAAACACCCTCTTATATCCTTTTAATTCTTTCACAGGACGTGTAGCGCTGCTCACTTTATCTCTAATGTAAAGCTGAACTATTTCTTCTCCATCCATATCACCAATATTCTCAAGCTCGAAACTAAGAGTAACTGATTTACCTTTGTCTAACTCGTTGCTTGAAAGAACTGGTTTAGAATATTTATACTTCGTGTAACTTAAACCAAAACCAAATGGATATAAAGGGGTCTTTTTTTCCATTGCATACTTATGAAAATAAGCCGATGGCTTGTGGTTATAAATCATACGTAATTGTCCAACACTACGAGCCACTGTAAGTGGTAATTTACCACTAGGATTCACATCTCCAAAAAGAATGTCGGCTACCGCTTCTCCGCCAAATAATCCTGGTTCCCAGGACTCAATAATCGCTGGAACGTTGTCTTGTAACCACGGTTCAGAAATTGGGCGACCATTAACCAATACAATAATAACAGGCGTACCCGTTTTTTTAATCGCTTTAACCAATTCTAGCTGTTTACCAGGGAGATCCAAAGCTGCACGAGCCATGTTTTCACCTGCCGTTTTATCTTTCCATCGGTAACGCATTGAGTTATCACCCACCACTACAACGACATAATCCACAGCTTTGGCTAAAAGTGCCGCAGCTTTTATTTTAGCATCTTTAATTTTCCGAATGTTTTCGCCTGAGTCAAAAAAGCTAACCTCATAGCCCTTTTCAGATCCTAAATCTTGTATACCTTCAAATATTGTAATGACATTTTCTTCCGGTTGTTCAGCATGCCAATCTCCTAATATTGTTTGGTTATTTGCATTGGGACCCGTGACTAAAATTCGCTTTTTAGTGGCTGTTTTTGCTAACGGAAGTATTCCTTTATTTTTTAAAAGAACAATTCCCTTTTGAGCACTTTCTAAAGCTGTTTTTTTGTGTGCATCTATAAATACATGATTTTTAATCGACTCAAGTTTGACCGTTCGATTTTCAAATAAGCCTAGCTTAAATTTGGCCATTAATATTTTGGAACAAGCATCGTTAATGCGGTCTATAGATAGTGTTCCCTCATTAACAAGTTCTACAACAGCTTCTGGAAATTTTACGCCGTGCATATGCATATCCATTCCTGCATTTACAGATAAGTAAGACGCTTCTTTTAAATCATTTGCAACATGATGAAGGGTTTCAATTCGTTCAATATCCATCCAATCACTCACATAAAACCCTTCAAAACCCCATTGGTTTCTGAATAAATCAGTCATTAACCAAGAGTTCATATGGCAAGGGACGCCGTTAAGTTCATTATGAGCCGCCATTATTGAATAGACACCAGCGTCAATCGCTTTTTGATAAGGTTTAAGGTGCACTTCTTTTAAGGTACGTAATGAAACATCCATTGGTGCGGCGTTAAGACCATTGACAGGCTCGCCACCGGCAATCATATGCTTTGCACAAGCAATAACTTTTTCTGGACCCGAAAAATCTCCTTGTTGGAATCCATTAATCATCGCAGCCCCCATATTTCCAACCATATAGGGATCTTCACCAAACGTTTCTCCCACGCGACCCCATCTAGGATCACGAAGCACATCAATATTAGGAGTAAATGCCCAGTGCGATCCAGTAGCTCTCATTTCTTTAGCAGATTGTTTTCCAACATCATATAAAAATGCATCTGACCAAGTAGAAGCTAAGGATATTGGGGAAGGATAGACCGTTGTTCCTGAAACTAAAGCATTTCCATGAATTGCATCTATTCCAATTAAAATCGGAATTTTAAGTCGAGACTGAAATGCTAGTTCTTGAAGAAGGTTAGCCTCTTCAGTGGTTAACACATGAAGAAAAGAGCCTATTTTGCCCTCTTTGGTCATTTGGGCAACATCATCACTGAATAAACCTTTATAAAATCCTTGAGCATCGTTAGAATGCAGGTCCTCTACTGATAGGTTTTTTTCAGCTTCACGCATGTGATCTAAGCCTACAAATTGATTCATCTGATACACTTTCTCTTCCAGAGTCATTCGACTCATAAGGTCATCTAAACGTACCTCAACAGGCTGATTAGCATCAAGGTACAGAGGATTATTGGATTGAGAAAAGCCAACACTTGTCATAAGAATGGCCGAAAAAGATAGTAAATTTAATAACTTCATTTTTATTTTTTTAATGCGTTTTTAATAATTTGATAGGCTGGTGTTGGGTTTAGATCAGCATCATAAATAGATTGGAAATAGCCCGTATTTTTTTTAAAACGCTCTCCCATGTCCCATAAATTGAGTGCCACAACTCCAGTAGCTATTTTTGACTCTAAAAGGCTCACTAATTTTTGATATAACTCAGCCTGAATTAGATGTTCTTCTTGAATATTTGATTTGTCTTTTATTTTGTAATCTAGCTCTGTGATATGGAATTCTAAATTATTAGCATGGGCCCAGTCTACTAATTCTGAAAGTTGCTTAATGGTATTGTCTGTATCTTCAACAAACCCTTTAGTGGTATCACTTAATTTGATATGACCTTGCCAGCCAATTGCATCGACACGATGCCCTTTAGAGCGTACATATAAAATAGTTTCTTTGACCTTGTCCCACATTTTAGGTTGCATGCCTCCATTATGATTGTATACAAGCTTAATGTTTGAAGCATACTTGGTCGCTATTTCAAATGATTTTAAGATATAATTAGGAAACCCATTGGCATCTAACCCCATTTTAAGCCATGGATTTTCCCATAAAGTGTTTCCCTTTTTTGGACCAAACCACTTTCCATTTGGTAAAACGGTTTCATTAACAACATCCATCCATTTAATATTTGGAATGGTATTGAACCGTTTGCTGGTCGCAGTCATAAAATCAACAAGTACCGACCCAAGTTCTTCTGCTGTTCTGGAATCGTCTTTAGCCCACTTTGAAGCCTGAGGACTTGAAGGACCATGCATTCTAACTATCAAATCATTTGCCTTAGAATAGGCAATGAAATCATCAATTTTTTTCCAATTCCAGACATTAGGCTCGGGATGAATTCGTGATTGCTTCGCAGCATTAGCTGGTGTTAGATAGTTGAAATCTTTAAGAAATAAGGCTCCTTTTTCAGAGTACATTCCTCTGTAATTTAAAGTTGCTCCTATGATTAATTTAGAAGTATTTAGGGATGCTTTTTCCTTACTAACCGTTTTCACTAGTTGGCTCTTAAAATAAGTTGCTGCTAACTTTTGAAAACGCTGCTTAAAAACAGTATAGTTTTCATCGTCAATTCTATTGTAAGTCTCATTAGGGTCTATTTTATAATCGTACAACTCTTCAGCATAAATATCTTTTTGAAAAATAGGGTCCGTACTTTTTTTATTGGTAACCCATACCGTGTAGCGGTACTGTTCTGTTCGAAAACTATAGCCTGTTTTATTTCTACTTTGCCACTGACTTACAGCATAGGCTTTTGGCGAAATAGAAGCGCCTTCAACTAAAGAGTTTAGACTCGTTCCGTCTAAGTTTGAAGGCGTATTCAAATTAGCTGCCTCACAAAGCGTAGGGAAAATATCTACAAATTCAGTTGGAGAAGTAACCACAACACCCTTTTTTACTTTTGGATTGTATATGATTAACGGAGAACGCGTTGCTTGTTCAAAATTTGAATGCTTGTTCCATAAACTATGATCTCCTAAATGCCACCCATGATCGCCCCAAATCACAATAATGGTGTTTTTATCAAGTCCTGTCGCTTTGAGAGTTTCTAATATTTTTCCAATTTGAGCATCTATAAAACTCGTACAAGCATAATAACCATGAATCAAATCCTTTTGATAGGATTCCTCTAAATCTAAGAGATTATCGTCTGTAATCACATAGTCTATTTCAGGGGACTTGTAGGAACGCATCTCACCTGAACTGTGATAAGCTAAATCAGGTCCGTTAATAGCCTTTTTTTGAAAAGAAGCTAACTCAATCTCATTTTTATTATAGAGGTCCCAATATTTCTGAGGAGCTGTAAAAGGAAGATGTGGGCGCTTAAATCCTACTGCTAAGAAAAAAGGAGTCGATTGATTTTGACTTAAATCCTGTAACATTAAATTGGCACGAGAAGAGATAGCCCCGTCTGTATACGCTTCATCGGGTACATTAGCACTTCCAAAAGGAGGTTTATAGTTGTCTCTCACATATTTGTTAAGGTTTTTAACTCCCTTAGAACTCGCTTCGGCTTTTAACTGTCTTACCTTATTTTTAATGTCTCTATTTTGATAATACCCCAATGCTGGTGGACCATAATCTGAAGAATAGACGAGTTGGTTTTCTTTAATAAAAGGAACAGACCAAGAAGGTAGGTCTCTTTTATTATCGACACAGCGGGGATCAAATATTTTTCCAACTCCTAATGTTTGGTATCCATTGTTCTTAAAGTGTTCTGGAATGGTGAGAATATCTGGATTGATATCTCGCATTTTAGTTTTAAGATCTCTTACCTTGGTATAATCTGGTCTTTTGCCTGTCATTAAACTGGCTCTAGACGGACCGCAAACGGCCTGTTGCGTATGATTATTTAAAAAAATAGTTGCTTCTTTAGACAGGGCATCCATTGCTGGAGTTTGCGCAAATGCATCACCAAAACTGCCAATGGTAGGCTTTAGGTCATCAATTGCTATAAACAAAATATTAGGCTTTTGAGTTTCTGACTGTGCGAATAATCCACAAGAAAAAACAAGGAATGAAAAACACAAAACTAAATTTTTTACTTTCATTTGTTAGGTTAATTTAAATGTTACATTTTGTTACAATTTACTATTTAATAAGTAACTTTTTATAAAACGCTGCACCAGATTTCGTTTCTATTTTTAAGGTGTAATTTCCAGCGGCATATGATTTTACATCGATACGATCAGTATTCATTTGTTCGTGTACCAACTGGCCAATACTATTAACTATTTTTAAAGAATGTATACTTAAGTCTGTAGAAATAGTTATAAAATTATTAGTAGGGTTTGGAAACAATATGATTTTAGGTTCAGTTATAAATGCATCTACTCCTAAACTTGTCTCTTCAATATATACTGAAAAATCATCAATTAAATACGTTCCTTCATCTTGTCCAAACATCAATTGAACTTGAACTGAAGCAGTGGCTTCAGGAACTTGATATGAAAACGCGACTAGCTCGTACGTGGTACCTACCAAACTTCCATCAGCAAGGCTTAGCACCTCTGATGCCACATAAGCTGTAGACCCTGCTATATTTGATTTAATTCTAATCTTAATAGATTGATCTGGTCCTAGCGCTTTTACATAGCCCTGAACTGTAATAGTTTTTCCTGTTAAATCCCCCGTATATACATTGTTACTAAGAACTACTTTGTTGTATATATGGGAGGAAATAACTTCTACTTTACCACCCACATTTCCTTCATGTGAATCAGTTAAGGCATCTGAATAATTGGCAACCGCCTGGGACCCTTGAACAGAAAAACTCCATTGATCTGAATAACCACATTCAAAATCAGGATTTAGAAGTATGGCCTCAACAATAGGACCATAACAAAGTGGCCAAGTTCCGGATTCTAAAAGTGCATCCTTTACGTCCGTTACCCACGTTCCTGATACAGCATTTGAAGTGGAGGGATTATCTGTTCTTAAATGAATTGTTTTATTTGATTTATTCCCAGAACACCAAGCAGAAAAGGAAAACCCTCTATTAATCGCTTGTTCGGCAATGAACCTATGATACTCAACGCGATCCGAATTTACAGGACCCCCATAATCTCCGTCAATTCCCGTAACATAATTTACACCATTTGCATTATCGGCGCCAAACTCACCCAATGTAACAGGAATATTATTGGCATCGGACCATGCTTTTACAATATTGAAATGACTGATTAATGTCGTTTTTTCAGATGCTGAACCCCAATTAAAAACATTATTATTAGACGTTGATGAGCTAGTGAAATTAAATGGCTGGTAGTAGTGAAAAGAAGCAATCAGATAGTCATCACTCTGAATAATATCTGTTCCGATAGCAGTAGGTGCCTCATGAGAGGCAAGGGTGCCACCTGTAATTATAATACTCCTAGTTTCATTATTTCCTCCTGTAGATCTTATAGAAGAAATAATAAGTGTGTTTAACGCATCCATTTCGTCTGCACTCAATTCAAAATAAGGTTCATTTACTACTTCAAAAATGAGAGTTTCTGGATAATTGATAAATTTATTTGCAATGGCAGTCCAAATTGATTTAAATTTCATTAGATCTGCAGCGCGTTTTTCTGAGCTGGGACTACTATAATTAGGTTCACTGATCTCAAACGTTGTTAGAAACTCGGATTTTAGTTGCGCTCCATGAAAATCAATAACAGTATACAATCCTTGGCTAATTGACCAGTCAACAACGGTCTGTAGCCTATCGAGATATGTTTGACTAACTATGAAATCAGAAATGGTTCCGTTATAATTACTAGCCGTTCCTGATAAAATTGAAAAGCTTGCAGTACTACCAGTAGTACGATTGCCATAAAAATCGACAGGGATTCTAACATTTGAAAAACCTTCGTTTTTAACATCCGCAAAATATTGCTCATACACAATAGGAGCCCAATTGCCTTCGACAGGGGCACTCAAAGTATTTCCTAAATTCACTCCTCTTCCCATGTCCTGAACAACTTGGTAAGAGCTAACTTGAGCTACCATTTCAATGGAAATAAAGAATGTGAAATATAATAAAAAGAAGCGTTGTTTCATGTTTGTAAAAATATTTAATTACAGTAGCAAGTAGTAACAATATTGAGTTATTATACACTACAAATGAAGCAACTAATTAAAGATTTAAAAAAGGAATAAAAAGTTGTAAACTTTATTGAACAGAATCCATTTGAAGTATTTTTAAACATAACTTACTAATATAATGAGAATTACTACTAAACTAAACTGTATGCCTATCAATAATTGAAAGAATTATAGCTTGAAAACTAATTATTAAATCAGCTGACTAGTAATGTTGTACAAAACTAAATGAAAATTGAAGATGTTCAGAACAAAAAACTTGAATTTGAATTTAAATTATATAAATTTGAATATCTAATTTATATAAAGATAAAATGAATACAATTTTACATAAGATACTTTACTATACTTTAATTTGCTTATCATTTAGTTGTAATAATAAAATAGAGGAAAATGATGTAAAAAACAAACTTACGGTTGAGGGCATGGTATGGATTCCTGCAGGTGTGTATGAACAGGGGGCGTCTGAAAAAGACAAAATAGCTTTACCTCATGAAAAACCAAAACACAGCGTTCAGATTGATGGGTTTTATATGGACATCACTGAAGTGACTAATGCTCAGTTTTCAAAATTTATAGATTCTACTAACTATATCACCACTGCAGAGCAGCCAATAGATTGGGCATTGATCGAATCACAATTACCTCCAGGCACGCCAAAACCACACGACTCCATACTTCAACCTGGATCCTTATTATTTAAAAAAACAAAAACGTCTGTTCCCAATTTATATGATTTTTCTCAGTGGTGGAAATGGAGCATTGGCGCTAATTGGAAAGAGCCTAATGGCAAAGGAAGTACGATTAGTGGTAAAGAAAGTCACCCTGTAGTACATGTGTCATTTAAGGATGCTCAAGCCTATTGCAAATGGGCCGGAAGACGTCTTCCTACAGAAGCAGAATGGGAATACGCAGCAAGAGGCGGTAAAAAAGATAAGATCTATTTTTGGGGTGATTTTGTTGATAAGCTTTCATCAAACGTGAATAGCTGGGAAGGCGAATTTCCAGTTTCCAACTCCGAAGCAGACGGATTTGAAAATAGTGCACCTGTTAAATCATTTCCTCCAAATGATTATGGTTTATATGAAATTTCAGGCAATGTATGGGAGTGGACTAGCGATTGGTATAATGTTAATTACTATGCAACATTAGCGTCTAAGGCAGAGGTTTCTAGCAACCCCAAAGGAGCAGAAAGTGCTTACAACCCCAATAATCCACAAATTAGCGAAAAAATAATTAGAGGCGGTTCATTTTTGTGTAATGCATCCTATTGTGCAAGTTATCGAGTGTCCTCTAGAATGGCTACCGACCCAAACACCTCTTTAGAACATTTAGGTTTTAGGACGGTTGCTACGCCAAAAATGATTAACACGAAGAATTAATTTAAAACATTATTTTAATTAAAAATATTTATTACTTTTGAGCCAGTTTAAAAAAATATGTATTTAAAAAGTTCAATTGGAAAAAATGTAGCCGCAATATTGCTTTTATTAGCAATAATGCTTCCGTCTGCTGTCCAGTTTAGCCATATGATTGAGGGACACGAAGGCGTTGCTTGCAATGACCAGAGTACTCATATACATAAAACTGAAAAAACTTGTGAAATATGTGCTTTTCAGATTACATCTCTAAGTTATGATATTATTAAATACCCTGATTTACTGCTAACACAAATTTCAGTAGTGGTGAATACAATCTTTACACCCTTACAATTTCACAATTCTACACTTACCAATAAGCAACTGCGCGCACCCCCTGTATTATCTTAACAAACAAACAAACTCATACGTTTTAATGTTAATTAAGAATTTATATGCGCCACTATGCATTATTAGTACTGCTATTTAGCAGTATTACCTCCTTATCACAAAATTGTGATAACACACTTACAGGAAAAGTAACAGATATTCATGACGGCCAAATGCTTGTCGGAGTCACCCTTACTATTGCAAATACTGAACAATCTGTTCAGACAGGGCTAGATGGAACATTTACGTTTTCAAACCTATGTAATGACACCTACTACATTCAGGTTTCACACCCCTATTGTCTTACAAAAGGTTTTAGAGTTCGTATTTCTGGAGACACTAATAAGTCCTTTAAACTAGAGCATCACATTGAAGAGCTTAACCAAATCACAATTGAGGGCAAAGCATACAGTAATAAGTCTAAAACAGTTTTAGAAAGCTCAATAAATAATGAAGAATTAGAGCGATTTAGTACTGGCACACTTGGAAATGCCTTAAATAGTTTGAGTGGGGTGTCTTCATTAAATACAGGAAATGGTGTCGTGAAGCCTATAATTAATGGACTTCATAGCAGTCGTGTAGTAATAATGAACAATGGGGTCCGAATGGAGGACCAACGCTGGGGAGCTGAACATGCCCCTAACATTGATATTAATTCTGCTGGAAACCTCACCCTTATAAAGGGAGCTGCAGCCTTGCAATATAGTGGAGATGCTACGGGAGGAATTATCATAGTCGAAGCTCCAAGAATAGCTGTAAAGGACACTCTATTTGGAAAAACCTCAATTTCAGGAATTTCAAATGGTCGAGGAATTTCAATTAATTCAAGAATAACTAAAAGTAATTTAAACGGCTGGTATACTAGTATTCAAGGCTCCTTAAAACGTACTGGTGATACAGAAGCTTCCAATTATTTACTAAGTAATACAGGCGTTTTTGAACAAAATGCATCTATAAAATTCGGCTTTAATCGATTTGATTATGGAATTGAAGCCTACTATTCTATATTTAAAAACCAGTTAGGGATTTTAAGAGCTTCTCACCTTGGTGGTGCAGGAGATCAAGTTCGTGGGATAGCAAGTCCAATTCCATTAATTATTAATGATTTCAGCTATGACATCGGTGCTCCAAGACAAGACGTAACGCATCACCTAGGTCGTGTTATAGGGTATAAAGAACTAAATAGGCGAGGGAAATTAAGTTTTCAATATGATTATCAGAAAAACAATCGACTTGAATACGATATCAGACGTGGAGATGACAGAAATAAAGCTCATACAGATTTAGAACTCATTACACACACTCTTCAGACAAATTTCGAAACCAATAAATCCAATGCACACCACATCAAAACAGGAATCATTGGACGTTATCAGAAAAACTATCCAGATCCAGGAACAGGAATTCGTAGAATAATACCTGATTATACAAAATATGATCTAGGAGCTTATGCGATGTTTGACACCAATATCAATGAATCATTGATCATAGAAATTGGAGGGCGATTTGACTACACGCACATGAATGTATACAAATTTTACCGTACATCATTTTGGGAATCCAGAAACTATGATAGTCTCTTCCCTGAAATTGTGGTTGAGGAAATTGGAGCTCAAATTTTAACACAACCAAAATTAAATTATTATAACAGCTCGGCAACCCTAGGTGCTACTTATTCTTTTAAAGATAACTACAAGTTGTTTTTCAACTACTCTTTGGCGTCTCGTGCACCAAACCCTTCTGAACTTTTTAGCGAAGGCTTACACCATTCAGCATCCAGGATAGAGCTTGGAGATTTACGTTTCAATTCAGAAGTGGGACATAAATTTGCATTAACCTTACAAAACAACAATAAGAATTTTAGCTTCTCAATGCAACCCTACATAAATACTATAAATGATTTTATAGTTATTGAGCCCGTAGATGTTCGACAAACTATTAGAGGCAATTTTCAAGTTTGGGAGTACAGACAAACCAATGCACAATTAATAGGAGTTGATATTGATGCCTCATACCCCATTAATGAAAAACTAAAGTTAAATCATCAATTTTCATTAGTTAAAGGCTACGATCGCTCTAAAGATGAACCACTAATAAATATGCCTCCTGCAAATTTCAAGAATGAAATTGTGTACAAAAATTCAGAATATAATAATTTACGAATTTCGTTACAGAGCGCTTATGTTTTTCGTCAAAATGAATTTCCAAACAATAATTTTGAAGTTTATATTCCACAAACAGAAACTAATGAAATTGTAGATTTTAGCACGCCCCCAAACGCTTACCATCTATTAAACTTCAATTCTAGCATAGATTTTAAAACATCTAATAAAACCGCCCTTATAGTTGGACTAGAAATTAGTAACCTTTTAAATACATCATACCGAAATTACCTAAGTCGAATGCGCTTTTATGCAGACGACTTGGGACGAAACTTTTTATTAACCTTTAAACTCAATTATTAATTTTTAAATTTAAACAAATGAAAACAATCAAATTTTTATCAACAGCAATTTTTGCATCTGCATTAATTTTCTCATGTTCAAGTGATGACGACTCAACTCCTGAACCAGTACTTGAAGAAGAAGTAATTACAACTATGACCATCACTCTTCAACCATTCGATGATCAGATTTCTAGTGTAATCTTACAAACTCAGGATTTAGACGGAGATGGACCTGAAATTCCAGTAGTGACTGTTTCTGGAAATTTATTAGAAAACAAAATGTATTATGGATCAATTGTCCTATTGAACGAGACTGAGGATCCAGCAGAAAACATGACATTAGAAATTGAAGAAGAATCTTTGGAACACCAGTTTTTCTACACCATCGAAAACGGATTAGATGCCATTACAGAATATAATGACGTAGACCCTAATCTAAATCCAATTGGTCTTGATTTTGTATTAACTGCTAACGCTGTAAGTTCAGGGTCAATTACGTTTACACTTCGTCACGAGCCTACTAAACCAAATACAGGCTTAGAAGATGCTGGTGGAGAAACAGATATCGAAGCTACTTTTGAATTATCAATACAATAAATTTGAATTAGTCACAATTCAATTTATTTGGTAAGAAATAACAAAAGGATATTAAACTTAAGTCCTTAGGTCTATTTCTATAAAGCCAAAGTAAAACCCACAACTTTAAATATTGTGGGTTTTTATTTGACTTAAATTTGCTAAATTTACAACAATATAAATATGGTATTAAATAAGGAATATTATTAGCATACAAGAAGCACAGGTTGCCTGGACCTGTTAATCTGACACAAAAGACAACAAAACTCGTGGGTTTCTCTTAAAGAAAACTGCAGAAAAAGGATTCAAAGACTGATTGCATTTATAATTAGAAATAAATAATAATAAACAAATTTACTTATATGAAAGTAGTATCTATTATTCTTGGTATCATAGCCGTCGCTTTTATTGCTGTACAGATTTTTGCTTTAAAAAGCCAAAAAAATATTGAAACGTATTCTTATGTTGTAAATAAAAAATATGACCAATTTGAAATCCGTCATTATGAAGCCACCCTATTCAGTTCGGTCAAACTCTCTGGGACTACATACAAGGAAAATTCAAGTGAGGGGTTTTCTGTTTTAGCAGGTTATATTTTTGGAAACAATGAACGAAAGGAAAAAATAGCAATGACCTCTCCAGTTGCCATGACACTAAAGGACACTTCAACAATGCTATTTATGGTTCCAAAGAAATTTAATAAAGAAACTTTACCACAGCCTAACGAGTCAAAAATTAAATTTCAAAAAGAACCGGCAAAAACGGTTGCAGCCATACAATTTAAAGGATGGGCTAACGATAAGAAAATTGAAAAATATAAACAAAAATTAATTGCTGCCTTAGATAAACAGGGAATCAATCATACAAACCGATTTTACTTTTTAGGGTACAATGCCCCATATGAAGTATTTAATCGTAAAAATGAAGTGATTGTAGAATTACAAAAAGCTGATCTTGATTAGATGATATCAGCACGAATGGGGGTTGATCTAAAACTCTACATCTGGTATGGGACTCCCATGCGGATCGGTATCTCGATTATCTAACATTTTTTTTACTTTTCTAAAAAAGGCTGGACTTTGAATATGCTCAATTTCTTCTGCAATATCATGAACATTTTCAGACTCAAACCCCATGACTTCAACTAAAAAAAGCTCAATTAAACGATGCTTGGCTACTATGGTACGAGCGAGTTCTCGACCCTCTGAAGTAAACTCTATAGCCTTATAAGGCGCTGAGTTTAATAAATGCATAGCCACCAACTTTTTTACCATATTAGAAACAGAAGATTTAGAAACGCCTAACACTTTAGATAGACTAGAAACGGACACCAGAACATTTGCCGATTCAAATCTATATATTTCCTTTAAATAATGTTCTTTTTCTTTAGTATTCCTCATTAGTTTTGCAGTAGTGAACTATTTTTATTAGTTTTGCGGTGGTGAACTATTTTATTTAAACTACCCAAAATTACAAAAATGAACATAAAAAAACCTTTTAATTTTGTCATAATTATACTTTTGATGAAATTAAGTTTTGCGCAAACCATAAAGGGCGTTATTAAAGACTCTGAGAACAATCTGCTTTTTGGAGCTACGGTTTATAATAGCTCTAATTCAAAAAGTGTGGTTGCGAATGAAATGGGTGCGTTTTTCATAGACTCTGACAAAGGTAAAAACAAGCTATTCTTTTCTTATGTCGGATATACTTCAAAAATAATAACGTTTGAATCAACTGGAGAACCCATTAATACGGGTTCGATCGTTTTGGAAAATGACCGCTTGGAAGAAATTGTAATTTCTGGTACTCTGAAGCAAGTATCTAAACTTAAAAGTGCGGTTCCTATTGAGCTTTATACAGCTGAGTTTTTTAAAGCAACTCCAAAAGCAAGTTTCTTTGAGGCTATTGAAGGTATTAATGGCGTTCGTCCGCAGCTAAACTGCAACATATGTAATACAGGAGATATTCACATCAACGGACAGGAAGGCGCCAATACAATGGTATTAATTGACGGTCTTCCATTGGTTAGTGGCTTATCAACTGTGTATGGTCTTTCAGGGATCCCACAATCACTCATCAAACAAGTGGAAGTGATAAAAGGGCCTGCTTCTACCCTCTATGGATCTGAAGCAATTGGAGGGGTTATTAATTTAATCACTAAACGTCCAGAATCTGTTAAGCCGTTTAATATTGAAACTTTTATGAGCTCATGGGGTGAATTAAATATTGATATTGGGGCTAAATACAAACTAAAAAACAGTGAAGGTTTAATAGGAATAAATTATTTTAATTATTCCAATCCAATTGATAATAATGGTGACGGGTTTACCGATTTAACACTGCAACACAGAATTTCAATTTTCAATAAAATAAACACCAAAAATAACAGTCTGGCGATTCGTTATTTTTATGAGGACCGATGGGGCGGTGAAATGAACTGGAATTCGGATTTTAGAGGTGGTAATCAGGTTTATGGCGAAAGTATTTACACAAGCAGAGTCGAAGTCTTTGGAAAGTACGATGTTTCAAAAAATTTATTTTTACAATACAGCTTAAATAATCACGACCAAAATTCGGTCTACGGAACTACTTCTTATAATGCCATACAAACCATCGGGTTTGTACAAGGAGTATTTACAAAACAAATACAAAAGCATGACTTGTTATTTGGAGCAACATATAGGTATACACTTTATGATGACAATACCCCTGCTACATTAGAAAAAGATAAAACATCCCTGCCAGGACTCTTTATTCAAGACCAATGGAAACTAAGTAAATCCAAAACATTACTATCCGGAATCCGGTATGATAAGAACTCCATTTACGGAGATATTTGTACGCCTAGACTAAACTTTAAATGGGCCAGTAAAGATGAAAGTTCCATTCTACGACTTGGGTTTGGAACAGGCTACAGAGTAGTCAATGTGTTTACAGAAGACCATGCAGCACTTACTGGTGCAAGAGAAGTCATTTTTACGGAGGCTATTCTACCAGAAAAATCATGGAACACAACTATTAATTGGAATAAAAAAATTTACACCAAATACGGCGCTATTTATGACTTTGATTTTAGCGTTTTTACAACTGAGTTTTCAAACAGAATTCTTCCAGATTACGAAACCAATCCAAACCAAATTATTTACAGTAATTTGGACGGGAAATCAATCACTCAAGGGGTAACCGTTAACGTAAATAGCCTATTTGCAAATGGACTTAAAGTCAATATAGGTGCCACGTTTATTGATTCAAAAATCATTAATAATAATCAAACTGAATATCCATTTCTCACAGAAAAATTTTCAGGAAACTACAAACTAAGTTATACGTTCTACTCTCCTAAAATTACAGTTGATATTTCTGGGACAGTCATTGGCCCTATGAAACTCCCTCTTCTAGGAGACTTAGACACAAGAGCCCCGTACAGTCCAGTTATTAACATCATTAACCTACAGGGAACCTATGGAATTAAAACCATTGAAATATTTGCCGGAATAAAAAATATTTTAGATTTCAAACCTGCTTCTAACAGTATTGCACGTGCTTATGACCCCTTTGACTCTGGAGTTGAATTTGGGAGCAATGGGCAAGTTATAGCTACACCAAATAACCCTAATGCACTGTCATTTGACCCTAGTTATGTTTACTACTCAAACCAAGGAATTAATGGGTTTTTAGGAATTAGGTATCATATTAAATAAAGCGGTAAACTGATCATTAGTTTTTAATGATTTTCTTAAATAATAACTCGTTATCGGTTTGAATTTGTAATAGATAGAACCCATTTGCAAAAGCACTTAAATCCAATTCAACCTGTCTGTTTTCAAAAGAATAGGTTCTGAAAAGTTTTCCGTTTATACTGTAGAGTTTAATACTTAAAATGTTGCTAGAGGTGGTTTTAATTTTCAATACATCCGAAACTGGGTTTGGATAAAGACTAACAAAAGAATCAAAAGTACTACTTCCAACAGCTAAGTTTTCTGATATATCATTACGCGCTATCCAACTGCTGGCCAAATTATTGTCTAAATCTAAACCAACAAGTTTAAGGAACGAACCTTCCCCATCAGCCGCTTCTGGCCATGGCAATGCATCGTTATAAGTCACCTCATCAATAATATTCCCATAGGCATCTCTCAAAATCAAATCTTCTCCATCATTGGACAGGCTTCTTGAAAATTCATCAAAAGGTTCAAATCCATAGCGTTCATTAAAAGAATCACTGTCGTTTGCTAAGTAAAGTACACTTTCAGCAGAAAGAGATAACCCCTGAGGAAATTGATAGGTAAGCCCTAGACCACCAAAATAAATACCCGTCAAATCAATCATAGATGAACTGTTGTTTGTGATTTCAATAAATTCAAAATCGCTTGAATCTAAGTCGACCTCTACCAATGGATTATAATTTATTTTAGAAATCACTAATGCAGGTGTTGTAATCGTATCACATAAACTAGTATCTGTTAATTGATTTGATATCCATTGAATCCGCTCAGAAATAAACTCTTTCATCTCAATTATATTTTCATTAAAATCACCAGTGGTCCCCGAAACGATTTCTTGTCGAGCTACAGCCTCCGAAATAAGGGTTTGGGTTGCATCGATAAGGCTAAAAATTTCAGTTGAGTTTAATGGCATTCCTGGCGCGGTCAGTTCTTGCCAACGCTTGCTTAAGTAGCAATTAAATACGGGGTCATCAAATAAGTCTTTCCAAAACTTAGGCCCCATATTTCCTTGGTCATCAAACTGCCAAATATCCGTGTGACTTCTATCATACCCCCATTGAAATAAATCATTCCCAAATGTTAAATTAAAATCCCAAATGGGCCCTGCTCTCAGCTTCCCATTCCGATCTTTATGAAAAAACGTACTAAACTCATAACCATCTGCATTAGAGGAGAGTTCGTTTAGTATCATAAAATCGACAAATGAAGGGATGTCAATTACTGACGGGTAGCCTTGTGTAATCGTACTATTACTTGGTGACGCAACATAAGCCTGGAGAGTTTCAAATTCATTTCTTATGTAAGTGTCTTGTTCTGGCATTACGGTTGTAGGCTTGGGATGCTCGTGTACAAAATTGCTTTCCCAACCCCCATAATTTGGCATTGACCAAGCTTGGGTATCTGAGCCTTCAATCTTATCTGTTTTTGTAATATACCCCCCAGTAAGTTTAGGAAGTGTTAAATCTACGTCTTTAATTTTTTTAATATCAATTCGACTGTCGTCTGCTTTTAACTTTTCTTGTAACACATATATACCTTGAAAACTCCCATTAAGGACCACTTCACAATAACGACCTCTTGAGGCATAATTATTGGTTAAATTTGCAAGCCTATAACTCAAAAAATCTCTCATAAAAGAAGGATCATAGGCCAAGCCACTCAAAATCCAATCATTTTCTGTTGGCATATCTAAAAAAGGTACATTTATTTTATCACCCAAATCATCATAAGGAGTAAAGGCATATTGTTTTTTGTCCAACAAACTAGAAGACGATCCACGGTATTCAATTTTTATAGGGCCGTTATAGCTAAGAGCTGTAGGATCGCTGTCATCAGTAAGATAGTTTCGCTGTCCATTATCTCTATAAATTATTTTCATGGTCGCGTCAATCTTCGGATCATTAGGGATTTCTTGACCTTGAGCTGTTTCAATAAGAACGATTGGTAAATTAGACGATTCAAAATCAACCTCAGTAGGAATATCAGGAACAACAAACCACGATGGAGGTGTTTGGTAATTTGTAGATGTATTATTTATTGCTAAAGATAAAACGGGTAGTGCGGTTAGATCAGAAGAATTGAACGATTGGTTATGTACCTGAACCGCTAGTACATTTATACCTGTATTGAGAAGTGCAGGATCTGCTGCAAAGCGCTCGGGAGCATAGCCTTGTGGAAGTAATGCTTCATGATACCCATCACTAGACTGATTGAAACTAGGAACAGATCCTGAAATTAAGTTTCTAGCTATTTCTTGTCCATTTAAATACGCTACAAAACCATCATCATAATCTAAATCAAGTATAATCGACTCAATATCAGAGGCATTAGTTATCGTAAATATTTTTCGAATGTAAATAGAAATAGTGCTTGAAACTATCGTAGCATCATCACCATCTCCATATCCAAACCCTGAATTCCCCGTATTCCAACTTGATGAGTTAAATCCTAATTGGTTCCAGTTAGAACTAGGTTGTGACGTAGGCACAAGATAATCCCATTGATCGCCGGGCAACACGACACTTTCCCAATGGTCAATTTGAGCCGTTAGGCAAAATGAATAAAGCAGACACAATAAATATAGATAACGCATGAGTAGTTATTTTTTAATATTTATGTAAAAATATACAATAAAACTGAGCTAATCTAAAACTCAAAACAACTAGCAAATCAATACTATTTTAGGACTTTAAAATTGTAAGTCTATTTACATATTGTACAGCTATTGAAGCAAACAGCACTTATTGAACTGCTTGTTGATTCGATTTGTAAGACTCTATTTGTATAAATATCTGTTGTTTTAGTACAGCTTGTTCCAGGCTTAAAAACTTCTTCCTTACCATCAACTGAGAATTTATATTCCATTTCTCCTGGGGTCACTAAGATTTCAGTTGTGTATACTCCATCATTATCCTCATCTGTCATAAAATCACAGCTGTTACACCAGTCATTAAATGTCCCTAATATAGATACCGATTCAAATTTGTCTTTGGCATTTGATAAATCTACAGACACAACAACATTAACAGGCTCAACCAAGCTATGGTTGAAAACTTTGAGATACTGTACCTTTCCGCCATCAATAAGTACATTAATATGGTTATCTTCAAATGAGGTTACCTCGTTACGGCTGGATTTTAATGTATGACCAGTTATAATCCAATCTCCACTCATTAGCTCGCCTTCAGCATTAATAAACTTTATTGGCATTCCCCAGCTTTGCTGAATTTGAATATCATTTGTTTCTAAAAACCAACTCTCAAGAGAAAGCTTTAAATTTTCTTTACCTTCAATAATAGATTTACCTCCAGGCAGTTCAAGTTTAATATTATCCCCTGCTAGTAACATAATTCCTTCGATATTTTTTTCTTCGTGTAGCTTACACCACTCTAACCAAACAGTTACACTTTCTTGATTTCCTAAAACAAAGGCTTGGTTTAAATCCCCTGCGAAACCTACCGCATCCATTCTGTCTTGAGCATTTATGTTAGAAAAATTAGCTAAAATAATTGTGATTACTAATCGTTTTAATGTTTTCATTATTTTTATTTTAATTAAGTTTAAATTAGTTGTGAAGTAAAAGTAATAAAAAAATTGAGTTATTTACAACATAATCAACGGAGAATTTAAGGGAAATAGGAAGAACAAGCTAGATTAATATGTTTTTGGTGAAATATTAAAAAACTCTGCAAAAAATAAATAGCTATCATTTAATACATTAAATACATTAAAACTATCAATTAAAACTTTAATTATTAGATTTTTACTTATTTTAGTGACTTAATAGTTTATTATTGGCATCATTAAATCCATATACAGACCTCTTAGGGTCTCGAAAAGCAAAACATCTTTTAAGGAGAGCTTGCTTTAGTTACTCAAAAATCACTCTTGACTATTTTGCAACCCTAACACCCCAACAGGCCGTTAGTGAATTATCAAATGAGCCTATCCTATTTTGGGAACATCCCTATGATACTATTGTCAACTCAAATACTGGTGTCCCTGATGCATTTTGGATGCATACTACCAATACAACTCCCGCAGACTTTTCTGTTGGACAATTTCGAAAAAAAGCAATTATTTCAGGATGGTGGTGGTATAATGCACAGAAACAAAATAGTTTAAAACATAAACTCGTTTTTTTTCTTCACAGCTGTTTTACACTTTCTAAAGATGATGGAGTTGCTAAATCTTCTTACTTCTACGACTATTTGAGATTACTAGATTTCTATGCTTTTGGTAACATAAAAACTCTTGCAAAGAAAATAACTTTTGACAATTCAATCTTGTACTATCTTGACAACAATACCAATAATAAAAACAATCCTAATGAAAATTACTCACGTGAATTTTTAGAACTTTTCACTATTTTAAAAGGGGAACAAATTGGAGAAGGAGATTATACAACCTACAAGGAAAGTGATATTCAAAATGCTGCAAAAGTATTTTCTGGAATAAAAACCAAGCCGCTCAGGGACACCCTTGATCCAGACACAGGAATTCCAATGGGCTATGTAAATACTGGACAACATGATACTACAGATAAAATATTCTCCTCGGCTTTTAACAACCAAACCATTTCAGGTCAATCCACTCAGCAAGGCGTTATTCAAGAAGTAAATGACTTTGTGGAAATGATTTTCTCACAACAAGCAACAGCGAAATCATACTGTAGAAAACTATACCGATTTTATGTGAAAAGTGAATGGAGTCAAGAAGTAGAAGACGATATCATAACTCCTCTATCCAGTCAACTTATTGCCAATAACTTCAATTTACATGAGGTTCTAGAAACCCTATTGATGTCTCAACATTTTTATGATGAAGACAGCAGTGATAATACAGATGAAATTATTGGTAGCGTTGTAAAGAGTCCGCTTCAACTTATTAGTGAAACACTTCAACTGCTAGACATTAGCCTTCCAAACCCAGAGGCCAGTGCTACTAATCCCCCAGGATCATTTAGTAATGATCAAATTTATTTTCATAAGTTTTATTACAATTTTAGTTATTTAGGCTTTTTTGCAAGCACTGGAATCAATCCGTTTTCACCAGAAACGGTGGCAGGCTATCCAGCAATGTACCAAACGCCTAGTTTTGATCGTAATTGGTTTTCTTCAAACACCGTTATAGGACGTTATAAATTAATTGAATGTTTGATTACTGGAAGGAATAACATTCTTAACAACAATATGAACATAAGGGTGCAATTTAACAGCGTTGACTATGTAGAAAACTCTGGTAATTTCTCTACTGCTACTGCTACAGATGCAACAACTTTAGTTACAGAGATCGCTGAATTACTCTATTGTGAATCAATTGATAGCACTAGAATCACTTATTTTGTTTCTATTCTCACTGACGGTCTCGAAGCATACTATTGGAATACCGCATGGAACGAATACCTGCAAACAGGCAATACCGTTCAGGTTAAAATACGACTAGATGCCCTATTTACAGCAATGATTAACGCAGCTGAATTTCAATTAATGTAACATTTGATATATGAAAAGACGTCAATTTATAAAACTTACTACCACGGCCTCTGCCGCAAGCATGTTGCCATTTGAAGTTCAGGCTTCAATGAAATTGGTCAACTCGTTTTATAATTGTGATGTCTCCAACAGAAAATTGATTTTGGTGGAATTAAACGGGGGAAATGACGGTTTAAATACAGTCATTCCTATCAGTGCCTATACAGACTATCAAACACTAAGACCAAACATTCATATCCCCGCCTCTGTATTTCTTCCGTTAAACGCTATTGATTCTTCCCTTGCAGGAACAAATCAAGACATTGCACTACATCCAGAACTAACAGGGTTTTATAATTTATATGCGCAAGATCAACTGCGCATCATTCAATCTGTTGGATATCCTTCACAAAATAAAAGTCACTTTGCATCTCAAGATATCTATGCTACCGGAAATGATGGTAACAATTGGGACAACGGGGATCAGAGTGGTTGGATTGGACGTTTCATGGAACAAAACTATGCGGATAGTATTCCAACAGCTTACCCTTTAGGTATACAAGTAGGATCAAAAACAACCTCTTTGGGATTTCATGGAGAAATTGAACATGGTCTTTCTTTGAATCTAAGTGGTCAAGATTCTGAAAACTTCTATTCTATACTTAGTGGACTTGGAGGTGACGCGCCTACTAACATCCCTAACTCTGATTATGGTACAGAACTACAATACATCATTGATACCGATATATTGTCTAACCAATATTCACAGGTCATATCTAATGCATTTAATAATGGGGCAAATAGTACTGGAGCTAATTACCCAGATACTAATTTAGCAGATCAGTTAAAAACAGTGGCTCGGTTGATTAGAGGCGGCATTGAAACCAAGGTTTTTATGGTAAAGCTTGGAGGATTTGATACGCATAATAATCAAAATCAGGCGAGTGGAGATATTCAAGGAAAACATAGTGAATTAATGACTGAGCTGTCAGGAGCCATTGAGTCTTTTATGAGCGACTTAAATGCTGATAACTTAGCAGATGATGTGTTAGGAGTCACCTTTTCAGAATTTGGCAGAAAGGCAAAAGAAAATGGAAGCTTAGGAACAGATCATGGTGAAGTAGCACCCATGTTTGCTTTTGGAAAACCCGTTAAAAGTGGTGTGTCTGGTATTAATGTAGATCTTGCAGAAGCAGTTGAAACTAATAATTACCAAGTACAAACAGTTCAACATGATTACCGGGAAACGTTTGCAACAATTATGCAGGATTTTTTAGGAGCGACTAGCAGTGTAATTGATTCTACATTTATTGATAACATATCCAATGAAAGTTTTGTAACTTCTAAAATAACGGATTTAATTAAAGCTGATTATTCCGTTCCCGAAGACTGTTATACAGAGAGCTTATCGATTCCAGAATCAAATCTAGACAATTGGTCAGTATTTCCAAATCCATTTAAAACATCGTTTTTTATCCTCTCAGAAAACCATGAACTCGAAACACACTTTGAACTGCGGAATCAACTATCGCAGCGCGTACTTAAGGGTGTTTTGAAATTCCATAACGGAAAAGCAGCCATAAACGCCCCGCAATTACAAAATGGAATGTATTTTCTTACCCTCAAAAATTCACTAGAGACCAGCAGTCATAAACTAGTGAAATACTAATTGTTTGATTTTCTCTATTTTAATTACAAAATGGATATTTTTCTTTAATTTCATTTAACGACAAATTATGGATACTCCCTAAATGAGTATGCGGAATACGGCTATCTGATTTGTAAGTTCCCGCTTGCACTTGAGCCCCTATAGTTTGATAGGCCTCTCTAAAAGACCTCCCCTGAATTACTAAGGAATTGATGCTGTCTACAGTAAATAAATAGTGGTATTTAGGATCCTTCAAATCAATTTTTTTAACTTGAATTTGCTGAATAGAATAATTAAAAATATCTAAAATAGCTTCTAATTCTTCAAAACCCTTAATCATATTTTCTTTTAATAATTGAAAATCCCGATGGTATCCACTCGGTAAATTATTGGTAATCAAAAGCATCTCAGCTTCTAAACTTTGAAGCTTATTACACTTACCACGAATCAGTTCAAAAACATCTGGATTATTTTTGTGGGGCATGATACTACTCCCAGTCGTAAGAGTTTCAGGAAAGCCGATAAAATCAAAGTTTTGACTCATGTACAAGCAAATATCCATGGCCATTTTCCCTAGGGTATGGGCCAAATTACCTAGACCAGACGCAATAATACGCTCGTTTTTTCCACGGCTCATTTGAGCAGCCACTACATTGTATTTTAAGGTCTCAAATCCAAGTATTTTGGTCGTAAATGCTCTATCAATTGGAAATGAACTTCCATACCCAGCCGCAGAACCCAAAGGATTTTGATCCACTACTTTTTGAGCCGCCTGAAGTACATATACGTCGTCTATAAGAGATTCTGCATAAGCAGAAAACCACAAACCAAAAGACGAGGGCATAGCTACTTGTAAATGGGTATAGCCTGGTAGTAAAGCCGTTTTATGCGTTTCTGCTAAGTCAATTAAAGTGTTGAACAGTACTTTAGTCTTGCCTTGTATGGTCTTCAAATTAGCCTTGTAATACAATTGCAAAGCCACTAAAACCTGATCATTCCTTGAACGAGCTGTATGTATTTTTTTACCCGTGTCCCCTAAGGCTTTGGTCAGTTCATATTCTAATTTAGAGTGTATATCTTCAAACTGTGCATCAATAACAAAAATGCCTTTACTAAGCTGTGACTGAAGCGTTTCAAATACCCCTTCAACCCCTTTAAGTTCTAACGGATTTAAAAGCCCTATTTCTTCCAACATTTGCGCGTGCGCAAGCGAAGCTTGAATATCATAAGCGGCAATCTTAAGGTCGATTTCCCGGTCGTTACCAACAGTAAATTTTTCAATAAATTCATCAATTGAAAATCCTTTATCCCAAAGTTTCATAGCTATAATATTTTAGTTAATAATTGAATATATAATGCAATGCCTTCTTCTATTTCACTGATATAAATGAACTCATCAGCTGTATGTGAACGTGTACTATCACCAGGACCTAATTTTAAGGAAGGGCAACTTAAAACAGATTGATCAGATAGCGTTGGCGACCCATAGGTTTCACGTCCTATTTCAATACCTGCTTGAACAAGCGGATGCTCAAGAGGGATAAAAGACGAATTAAGCCGTAGGCTTCTTGGAATAATGGAATCGCAGGGGGCTGATTTTTGCAAAATATCAGAAATTTCTAAATTGCTATATTGGTCATTAACACGAACATCAACAACCAAACTAACCCCAGCAGGAATCGCATTGTGTTGCTTTCCAGCATTGATTTGCGTGACTGTCAATTTTACAGGTCCTAATGAGTCTGATATTTTTTTAAACTCAAAATCCTTAAACCATTCCAGAACTTTGATTGAATTATAAATAGCATTATCTGTATTAGGGTGAGCGGCATGCCCAGGTGTTCCTTTTACAACTGCGTCAAAGACCACCAATCCCTTTTCCGTAACCGCCAATTGCATGAGCGTAGGTTCTCCTACAATCGCAACATCTATTTTTGGAATAATCGGTAGCATGCTATTTAATCCCGCATTACCACTACTCTCTTCTTCCGCAGAGGCTACAACCACTAAATTATAATTAAGATCTTTTTGTGCATAAAAATGCGTAAATGTAGCCATTAAAGACACTAAACAACCACCGGCATCATTACTTCCCAATCCATAAAGTTTGCCTGCTTCGACAATTGCTTTAAAGGGGTCTTTGGTGTAGCCATTATTGGGTTTGACGGTGTCGTGGTGGGAATTTAATAATAGGGATGGTTTTGATACATCAAAAAATTTATTAACTGCCCAGATGTTGTTTTGGTTGCGTTTAAACGGGATGTCATTAACGTTGAACCACTCTTCAATACGTTTCGCAGTGTGCTGTTCTTCAGATGAGAACGAAGGAATTTCAATCAGATCTTTTAATAATTGAATAGCGGCTTCGGATAGGTTTTCTAAATTCATTTTATAGTGAGTGTTGTGAAAATTGATTCTGAATTAAGCAACATTTCTGGAGTTCCAATGCAAACTTTAGAAACATTTTGTTCTAACGCATGGAAGCAATTATTTAATTTCGGTAACATTCCAGAGAATATTAATTGGGTCTCTAATAATCTTTTATAAGACGATTTAGTGATCGTTTGAATCACAGAATTATCGTCGTTAACATCTTTTAAAACCCCCTTTTTCTCAAAACAGTAATAGAGTTCGACTTGGTATTGATTAGCAAATGCAATTGCTAATTCGGAAGCTATTGTGTCGGCATTGGTATTTAAAAGCTGGCCCTTATTGTCATGTGTTATGGCACAAAAAACAGGGCAAATGCTCTGTTTTAGCAGCAAATGTAAAGTTGAAGTTTCGACGTTTTTAACATCCCCAACAAAGCCATAATCTATGGATGATACTGGTCGTTTTTCTGCACTAATAGTATTACCATCCGCACCAGTAAACCCAATAGCATTACATTTTAATGCTTGCAGCTGCGCCACCAGTCTTTTATTAATTTTACCTGCATACACCATAGTAATGAGTTCTAGAGTTACAGCATCTGTAACACGTCTTCCTTCAATCATTTTCACTTTAAGCCCCGTTTGTTCAGCCAAGGCAGTCGCTGATTTACCACCCCCATGAACAAGAATCTTGGGCCCCTGAACTGTGGATACCGTTCTGAGAAATGACTTGAGAGCCATTGGATCATCAATAACATTCCCTCCTATTTTAATAATCTTAAGTGTTTTCTTTTTATCCATTTTCCAGAATTTTTTTCAACACTAGCTGTGCCGCATAAGTTCTATTATTTGACTGCATGATCACTGCAGATTGCTCACTATCTAAGACGGCATCTTCAACCACTATATTCCGTCTCACAGGCAAGCAATGCATGAAAATAGCGGACCCTAGCTTCTGTTTGGTCATCATCCAACTAGCATCTTGAGAAATGACCTCTCCATATGCCTGATAATTACTCCAGTTTTTAACATATACAAAGTCAGCGGATTCTAGTGCTTTGTCTTGTAAATAGCTTACTGGAGTTTCTTTTACAATGTTGGGATCTAAATCATAACCTTGGGGGTGTACGATACTAAAATTAACGTCACTAGCTTGCATCATTTCAATGAATGAATTAGCCACTGCATGTGGCAATGCTTTAGGATGGGGCGCCCAAGATAAGACGACCTTAGGCGTTTTCTTTGTTTTTAATTCTTCAATCGTAATCGCATCTGCTAATGCTTGAAGCGGATGGCCTGTGGCACTTTCCATGTTTACAACTGGAACCGTCGCATATTTAACAAAACTAGTTAGAATCCATTCAGACTGATCCTTTTCCTTATTTTTCAAAGAAGGAAATGCTCTCACTGCTAAAATATCAGCATATTGAGAAATCACTTGCGCCGCTTCTTTAACGTGTTCAGAACTCTCTAAGTTCATAACAACCCCAGCTTCAAATTCTAATTGCCAAGAATCAGTAACATTTAATACAATAACCTCCATCCCTAAGTGCTTAGCAGCTTTCTCGGTACTTAAACGAGTTCGAAGACTGGCATTAAAAAACAACATGACTAAAGTTTTTTGAGCGCCTAAATATTTATACTTGTAAGGATCTGATTTTAACGCCATAGCTTCCTGAATTGCAGTTTCAATTGACGGAAGGTCGTTAAGAGTTAAATAGTGTTTCATAATTCTTTAGATAAAGCATTAAAAAATGTATCGATATGTTCCGTTTGAATTGTTAATGGTGGTAAAATCCGAATCAGATTGGGGTTCTTGGAGCTTCCTGTAAATAAAAAATGGTCAAAAAGAAGTTTTTTACGAAGTTCCGCTACCGGAAAATTAAACTCTAAACCCAACATTAAACCACGACCTTTAAGTTGTTTTAACTGAGAAATTGTCTTGGCTTTTTTAATAAAGTAAGCAGACATCTCTTTGGCGTTTTGCATTAATTTCTCTGATTCTAAAACATCTAAAACTGCTAGAGTGGCAGTACTAGCCAAGTGGTTCCCTCCAAAAGTGGTTCCCAATAATCCATAAGCCGCTTTTATTGAAGGATGAATAAGAATTCCTCCCACAGGAAAGCCATTCCCCATTCCCTTGGCCATTGAAATAATGTGAGGAGTAATTCCGTGTTTTTGGAATGCAAAAAAGTCTCCAGTTCGTCCAAAACCTGATTGAACCTCATCAGCAATTAAAATAGTATTGTACTTATTACATAACAATTCTAAGCCTTGATAAAACTCTGTAGTACTTTCATCCAAGCCACCAACCCCTTGAATACACTCAATAATAATGGCACAAACAGGTTCTGATTTTAAAGTCTCTTCAACCAGTTCTAAATTCCCTAGAGGAAAGAAGCGTACTTGTTGTTGGGCATTTAATGGCGCGATAATTTTTTTATTATCCGTCGCAGCCACACAAGCTGAAGTACGCCCATGAAAAGAATTGTCAAATGCTATCACAGTTGCTTTGTCGGTATGAAACGAAGCTAACTTTAAAGCATTTTCATTGGCCTCTGCTCCTGAGCTACACATAAACAAGTTATAACCGGCACAGCCAGAAAGCTGTTCAAGACGGTCTGCTAAGCGCTTTTGAATTGGATTCTGAACGGCGTTGCTATAAAACCCAATCTTGTGAAGTTGATCCGTTAATGCATTTACATAAACAGGATGTGAATGCCCTATTGAAATCACCGCATGACCACCATACAAATCCAAATATTGTGTTCCAGTATCATCATATAAAAAAACACCGTCGGCTTTTACGGGTGTTACGTCAAAAAGTGGATACACATCAAATAAACTCATAATTAGTGGGCTTTAATACTATTAATTTTTTCAAAGGAAGCGACCATACCCTGAATAAGAGAAGAACTCAATCCTTTGTGTTCCATTTCGTTAAGTCCTTCGATAGTACAGCCATTTGGAGTAGTCACTCTATCAATTTCTTGTTCTGGATGATTTCCTGAAGTGATTAACAAATTAGCCGCACCTTCACAAGTAAACATGGCTAGGTTTTGAGCTTCTTTGGCATCAAAACCTAGCTGAATTGCAGCTTGTGTAGTGGCACGAATTAAACGCATCCAAAAAGCAATTCCACTAGCACACACAACCGTAGCAGCTTGCATTTGCTGTTCTGGAATGGCTATGGTAGTTCCCAAACGGTTAAAGATTGCTTCAGCAATAGCTAGGCGTTGAGCCCCAATCTTATTACTGCAAAGGCACGTCATAGATTTCCCCACTGCAATAGCCGTATTGGGCATGGCCCGAATGATAAATTGGTGAGCTCCTACAAGACTTTCTATTCTGGAAATTGAAAACCCTGTTATGGTTGATATTAAAACATGCTTTTCTGTTAAAAACAAGTTGATCTCATTTAGTATATTCTCTAAATGAGCCGGCTGAACAGCCAAAATAATAATATCAGACTTTTGAACGGCTTCTTTATTATCAGCTGTTAAAAACACATTTTGATAGCCTTCAAAATCAATTAAATCATTAACATTTCTCTTAGTGAGATATAAAGTGGTAATGGCATTATTTTTTATAAGCCCTTTTGCAATAGAGCTTCCTAAATTTCCGGTTCCAATGATAGCTATTTTCATAATTTATATAGGGTGTATTTTAAGGTTAACTCTTCTGCTGTTGTAACCTCTTTTATTGTTTTTATATATTTAAAATCCTTTTCTGAATAGGTTTGTAAATTCGGATCTTCACTATGATTAATAAATCCTCCTAATGGGGTCCTGATACAATTGTTTTCAAAACGAGAATCATGGATATGGATTATACCTAAAACAGTATTTTTTAAAATCCGTTGTGTTGCAAACAAGCCAAGTCCTTCAATCTTAGATTTTGAAATGGTCAGCCCTAATGGTAGTGGTTTATAGCTCATAGTTTAAAAATAATTTGCTTTTAACTGTAGTCCTAAATGGGTTTCGAACCCATACATCAAATTCATGTTTTGTACTGCTTGACCAGAAGCACCTTTGAGTAAATTATCAATGACACTGGTTACGAGTAGCTGACCATCATGCACTTCTAAGTGAAGTAAACATTTATTGGTATTCACGACTTGTTTTAAGTGAATACTGGTGTCAGAAATAAAAGTAAACTCTGCTTCCTTATAATAGTTTTTAAAAAGGGATATAGCAGTTTCCAAAGTACCTTCGTAGGCTGTATAAATAGTAGCAAATATTCCTCTAGAGAAATTGCCTCGGTTTGGGATAAAATGAATCACACTTTGCAAATCTTGTTGAAGTGAATTTACAGATTGATGAATTTCTCCTAGATGTTGATGGTTAAATGCTTTGTAATGTGAAAAGTTATCTACCCGCCATGCAAAATGAGTCGTAGGCGATAAGGCCGTCCCCGCTCCTGTTGCACCTGTAACAGCATTGACATGGATGGCATCCTTAATTAAGCTATTGGCTGCCAAAGGCAAAATTGCCAATTGAATAGCGGTTGCAAAGCAACCTGGATTAGCAATATATTGAGCAGATTGTATGGCTAATTTATTTAATTCCGGCAGGCCATACACAAATGGCATATTTTGAAAAACAGCAGCTTCTGTTAATCTAAAGTCATTGGATAAATCAATTATTTTAGTAGTTTTGGAAAACGTGTTTTTTTCTAAAAATACTTTAGAATTTCCATGTCCCAAACAAAGAAATAAAACATCTATATCTGTTTTAATTAAGTCTGTAAACAATTGATTAGTGGTCCCTTCTAAATCTTGATGGATTGTACTTATTTTTTTACCAGCACTAGAAGTACTATACACAAAGTTAATATGAACTTTAGAGTGTCCTACTAATAATCTAATTAATTCTCCAGCTGTATAACCAGCACCTCCTATAATTCCTGCTTGTATCATGCGTCTGAATTTACTTGTTGATGAATTTTATTTTGATTGCCGTTAATTTTAATAAAGCCTTTAGCCTCTTCAGCAGTCCAACCAGAATTAACTTCTCCATAGCTCCCAAACTTCGCGTTCATCAAATCGAAAGGAGAATTAACCCCGTTAATGACAAAATGATAGGGCTTCAGCACCACCTCTACATCTCCAGAAACACTTGTTTGGCTGGAGATTAAAAACGCTTCTATGTCGCGCATAACAGGATCCAAATATTGACCCTCATGTAAATGCATTCCATAAAAGTTAGACAGCTGATCTTTATGCTGAAGTTGCCACTTGGTTAATGTATGTTTTTCAAGTAAGTGATGGGCTTTGACTGTAATAAGAGCAGCAGCAGCTTCAAATCCTACGCGCCCTTTAATACCTACAATGGTATCTCCTACATGAATATCCCTTCCAATAGCAAAATTTGAACCTACGTCATTAAGCTGTTGAATTAGCACTTCAGGAGAATTTGCTTTTCCGTCTATAGCCGTTAACTCACCCTTTATAAAAGTGAGCGAGATAGTTTGAGGAGATTCTGTTTTTAACTGGGAAGGATAGGCCGATTCTGGCAATGCCAAGTGAGACGTTAGCGTTTCATCGCCCCCAATACTTGTACCCCACAAGCCTTTGTTTATTGAATACTTTGCTTTATCCCAATCCAAATCAATTCCATTAGATTTTAAATAAGTAATCTCTTCTTGCCTTGTTAGCTTTTGATCTCTAATGGGTGTGACAATTTCAATTTCTGGTGCCAGCGTTTGAAAAATCATATCAAAACGAACTTGATCATTGCCAGCACCTGTACTCCCGTGTGCTATAAATTTAGCGTTAATTGACTTGGCATACTCAATAATTTCAATCGCTTGTACAATCCGCTCGGCACTGACAGAGAGAGGGTAGGTATTATTTTTTAAGACATTTCCGTAAATTAAGTATTTGACTACTTTTTGATAAAAGGTAGCTACAGCTTCTATATTTTTGTAGGTCGAAACTCCCATCTTATAGGCATTCTCCTCAATAGTTTTAATATCATTTTTAGAAAAGCCTCCAGTATTGACGCTTACAGCATGTACTTCATACCCTTGTTTGGATAAGGATACTGCACAGTAAGAGGTATCTAAACCACCACTGTAGGCGATTACTAATTTTTTTAAATTTTTCATTTTTTATTTTTTTTTAGAAACAAGCTTTGCTTGATACTTTTTAATCTTAGAAATGTTTTTTCTTTAACTTTCTCAGAGTTGTTTGATAGTTCTGACTTAGGGTCAAATAACATTCCGGTACATAAACACATACTTTCAGATGTTCGCTGAAGTACATCGTAATTTTTGCATGTCTGGCAGCCCTTCCAAAAGCTAGATTCGTTGGTGAGTTCCGAAAAAGTAACCGGCTTATAACCAAGGGTGCTATTTAGCTTCATGACCGCGAGACCAGTAGTTATACTAAAAATTTTTGCAGTTGGATATTTGGTTCTTGAGTGCTCAAAAACTACTTGCTTAATTCTCTTAGCTAATCCTTGATTTCTAAATTCCGGAACAACGATAAGACCAGAATTTGCTACAAACTTGTCATGGCTCCAAGTTTCTATGTAACAGAAGCCCGCAAACGTAGTACCCTCTAAAGCAATAACTGCATTGCCATTTTGTATTTTTGAAATAATATACTCTGGAGAACGCTTGGCAATTCCTGTTCCTCTTACTTGTGCTGCTGCTTCAATAGCTTGACATATAGTATGCGCGTGAATTGTATGTGACTTATCTGTAATAATGATATTCATTATTTAAGATTTAAATTGATAAAATGAATTGTTTGAAAGAAATTGAAATGGGAACCCGGACACACCTAAGTTCAGAAACTACATAGACACCCTAAGGGCGACAGCGCTTAACGCGAGAAAATGTAAAACCTGGGCTACAAGGAGTAGCCAGTGTTGTAAAGATGGTTTTATAATTATGTAAGTTCATATAAATTGATCTGACAACAAGTTGTGTTGTCCAAATGCATGGTAAATATATAAATTATTTGAAGTGAGAATTAAATATTAGAGAAATTGTAATCACTTTTTCGATATTCTAAAAATAATATCAAAAACAATATCAATAGTTTAATTTATTTTCTGATTTATGAATAAACCATAGATTGACTTATAAAAATTAACGACGTTGCATTCGATTATTTCTAAACTCTACCATTTTTTCATTGATTATGGCTTGATATTCTAGCTTAGTCACTTCTTTTCCTTTGCTGGGTGCTTTAATTTCAATGACTTCATCAGGGTTAAGAACTAGCTTTGAGCATAACATAGTTGTATTATCCGCACTTACTTCTAAAATCAAACCTGGAAGACCCCAGTACTCTAAAGGACCATGACGCACAGGTATTTGCGGAGCATACCACGCTTCCACTAGTGTCATCTTAATTTCTTTTGTTTGTGTGGAATCGTTTTCTGTTACGTTCGTATCTTTTAACTTATCCCACGAAAATGAATACCATGTTAGATCATTGGTAGGAATTGATGCAGTGGCTTTAAAACAATCGTAATTACCGATTTTTTTAGAGTCCGATTCAAGTTTCCACTCTATCGGTTGCAATACATCATTGACAAGAAACTTTTTCCCATAAAACTCTTGTTCTTGTAGCTGTGTGTTCGATTTAACATTTTTGTATTGTTTTCCGGGAGCAAAATTTTTACCCCATGAATCCGTAGCACCTGAAATAGCATCTAGCTGATCTTCTTCAACAAACAAAGATTCTTCTTTATTAAACGATAACACATACCCTTTTTCAAGTCTATTTTTCATGCGCGCTTCTATTTCCTTTTTCTGAGCTTCGCTTAACCTAGCGCCCCAATTTCCTAATTCCATTTTAGATTTAGAAAAATAATAGGCTCTTGCTTGAAACTCTTGAGTAGATTTAATTGTATCTACACTTGTAGAGATTAGAAAAATAAAAACCAATGACAGAACAGAAAAAAAATTTGACTTCATTTGTAAAAATATTAAATTGATTGTTTAACAAACATACTGTTTAGATACACATATATTGATGTTTATCATAAATTTAACGCCGTATTATTCATTTCTTAGGTTTTGTTCCCAGTCCCAAGAAGTTTGAATCATAGACTCTAACCCAAATTTAGCTTCCCAATTTAAAAGCTTCTTAGCGAGTGCAGTAGAAGCATAAAGTTCTGCTACATCCCCTTCTCTTCTATTGGTAACTTCATAGTTAAGTGGCTTACCACTAACTGATTCAAAGGCTTTAATAACCTCTAATACAGAATAGCCAATTCCTGTACCTAAGTTAATCGTTTCGATATTAGTCTGAGAGTCACCACTTAAAAGTCTACTAACAGCCTTTACATGCGCATCTGCTAGGTCAACAACATGAATATAATCACGAACGGCGGTTCCATCTTTTGTTGGGTAATCATCTCCAAACACACTAAGCTTTTCGCGTACACCAGCGGCTGTTTGAGTAATGTATGGCATTAAGTTATTCGGAACTCCACTAGGAAATTCGCCAATTAATCCAGAAGAATGAGCCCCAATAGGGTTGAAATATCGCAATAAAATTGTAGAAAAATCAGAGGATGCACTGCATACATCTTCTAAAATTTCTTCCGCTATTCTCTTTGAATTACCATAGGGAGAAAACGGACGTTGAGTTGGGGTTTGTTCGCTTATTGGCATATTTGACGGGTTACCGTAAACCGTCGCTGACGAAGAGAATATAAAGTTAGAGACTCCAAATTCTTGCATCGATATTAAAACATTAATTAGAGATACGAAATTATTATTATAATACATCAAAGGATTTTGAATAGACTCTGCTACAGCCTTATGGGCTGCAAAATGAATTACAGCAACCGCATCATTGTGTGTCTTAAAAAAAAGTTGAGTATCTATTGCTGACTTTAAATCTATGTGAACAAACTCAGGTTTAATGGCTGTTATTTTCTCTATACGATCTAAAATTTGTAGAGTCGAGTTTGATAAGTCATCAGCAATGACCACCTCATAATTATTATTTATAAGCTCTATTACTGTATGAGAGCCAATATACCCACAACCTCCTGTTACAATGATTTTTTGTGCCATTCTAAATTATTTAAAAAAGCTAAGATAAAATAAAACCGTAGTTATTTCATAACAGTTTTAGAAAAGCTCCCTGCAAACTAGTATTTTAATTTTCAGATATTCAATTTAAAAAAAAATCTTATGGTATCATTATAATGACAGCATAAAATCAGTAATTATTCAATAAACTATAAAGCTAAGAATCTACAGTCGGACTGTTGATTAGAACTTTATAATATATGATAGTGCTATTAGTTAACTTTTAATTCAATTTAGTTACGACAGCAACTTCTTCAGTTAAGGGCAATGGTCTTAAAATATTGGAATTTTCCAAAAAAAATGAAGTAGTTTTATGAAAAACAATAAAAACCAAAAATCTGATAATTAAACATACAAAAACTAAAAACAAATAATTTATAAGCGCTTATCAATAACACTATAGATATATCACTAAATCTATACTTAATTATAATTACGTAAAACATAAAACTATTAATAAGGATTTGATCAAAAATTTGTATTTTTCATCAATATATTTTGCTTAATATAGCTTTGTCCCAATTGAAATAAATATTAGAGTGGAATAAAACAATACAAATAAAATTCAATGAACAAACAAGTTTTATTAGCAGAACGCCCTGTAGGTATGCCAACAGATTCTACTTGGACTTATCAAACTACAAAAATTCCTGAAATTTTAGATGGAGAAATCCTTGTCAAAAACCATTATATTTCATTAGACCCAGCAATGCGGGGGTGGATTAGAGAGGGCAAATCTTATATTGAGCCCGTTGAAGTAGGTGCAATCATGCGTGCAGGAACCGTGGGTGAAGTCATAAAAGCAAATAATAATCCACAGTTTAAGGCAGGTGATTTTGTATGTGGATGGGGAGGTGTTCAAGAGTTTACAGTAACAGACGGAAAGGGATTCCATACCGTAGATCCAGCTAATGCAGCGCTGGAAAGCTATTTAGGAATTATAGGAATGCCTGGTATGACGGCCTATTTTGGGATTTTAAAAGTTGCTGAGCTTAAAAAAGGAGATATTGTTCTTGTTTCAGCAGCCGCCGGAGCTGTTGGAAGTTTAGTAGGTCAAATAGCTAAAATAAAAGGGTGCCGTGTAGTCGGAATTGCTGGCGGAAAAACCAAATGTGACTATCTTGTAAATGAACTCAACTTTGACGCTGCTATAGACTATAAAAACGACAATATATACTCCGGATTAAAAGCCCATTGCCCTAAAGGAATTGATGTGTTTTTTGACAATGTAGGCGGTGCTATTTTAGATGGAGCACTCACAAAGTTAAGACGAAATGCAAGAGTCGTTATTTGTGGCGCAATCTCTCAGTACAACTCGACTTCAAAACCTAAAGGCCCTAGTAATTATTTATCACTGTTAGTAAATCGTGCTTCTATGAAAGGCATGGTTGTTTTTGATTATCAAGATCAATACCCAGAAGCCATCGCTGATTATCTTAAATGGATACAAACTGAACAGATTAAAAGCAGAGCAGACATCTATGAAGGCATAGAGAATTTTAATGACCTCTTTTTGAAGCTCTTTTCTGGTGAAAAAATAGGAAAGTTGATTTTAAAAGTAAATAATTAATATCGTTAATTTACTTATAGGATTTTAGAGTTCGGTTGGTACTTTACCATACATATATTATATTGCAAAGTAAATCATTTACAAACCCCCATTATTAGCACTAAACGCTCTGGACTTAAATTTGTCATTTCAATTTATTAAATTCACACAAAAACACTATTATGAGTACACCTTCATTTATAAAAGAATTATCCATTCCAGCAATCGCAGCTCCAATGTTTTTAATCTCAGGACCTAAACTTGTAATTGAATGCTGCAAAAATGGAATTGTAGGAACATTCCCTGCTTTGAACCAGCGAACAAGTGAGGGCTTTGAGGAATGGCTTATTGAAATTAAAACTGCACTTTCAGATTTTGAAAAAGAGACCGGTACAAAACCAGCACCTTTTGGAGTTAATTTGATTGTACATCAATCAAATCCACGAGTACAAGCAGATTTAATGTTATGTGTCAAACACCAAGTCCCTATTATAATAACTTCATTGGGAGCTGTACCTCAATTGGTTGATGCTGTTCATAGTTATGGTGGATTGGTTTTTCACGACGTTATCAAAAGACGACATGCTGAAAAAGCTTCAGAAGCAGGAGTTGACGGACTTATTGTGGTCGCAGCAGGAGCTGGAGGACATGCTGGTACAATTAACCCAATGCCTTTAGTCGCTGAAATTAAAAGCTTCTTTAAGAAAACAGTGATTTTATCAGGTTGCATTAGTAATGGTCGCGATATCGCCTCTGCCATGCAAATGGGAGCTGATGCTGCTTATATGGGTACCCGGTTTATAAACACAAAAGAAAGTAAGGCTCCAAAAGAATACAGAGATATGATTATTTCTAGTGGTGCTAATGATGTCGTGTACACCGCAGCGATTTCTGGGGTAGCGGCTAATTTCTTACGCCCTAGTATGGAGGCTATGGGAATTACTGAGGAAATGCTCAGCCAAGAAAAGAAAATTGATTTTGGAAAAGAACTCACTCCTTCTGAAAGTGAAGCAAAGGCTTGGGCCACTATTTGGTCTGCAGGTCAAGGGGTTACGAATATTCATGACTCCCCGTCAGTAGCAGAACTTATAGCCTCTATGAAAATAGAATTTAAGGACGCTATAGAATCTCAATACAAACTTTTAGATACTTATAACTAATAGATCTCTAGCCAGCTTTAACGAGCTGGCCTCTATTTGGCTTTAGTGCCGATTTAATAAGTACTAAATTTGATTTGTTTGTAATGACAAATGTATAGTGATAAGACTCATTTACAGCTTCCACCTCACAGGTATAATATTCCAATTTCTCCGCTTCAAAAAACTCTAATAAATGCGTTTTAAAGTGCGTAGCAGTATGCTTACTAGAGGGACCTCTAAAATCCCATATAAGTTTTATTTTTTCCATTTAGTTATAGTGACTTAATTTGTGATTAAAATAAAAATAGCAATGATCAAAAAAACTATAATCTGACACCATTTAATTATAGATTCAAAACGTTTATTTCCCCTTAAAACAGAAGCTACAGACCCTGAGAAAAAAACAAGCATTGTGAAAATAAAAAAGGAGGTTCCCATAAACAAAAGTCCGAGCGAAAAAAACTGAACAGTTAATGAGATGGTTTTACTGAACAAAAAAGCAGGGAAAAAGGCCATAAAAAACAAGGAGACTTTTGGGTTGATTACATTCATAATAAAACCCCTTCTAAACAAACGAACTAAAGACGTTCCGTTGTCCGATTGTTTATCAATATTCAACTCATTTTCAGACGTATATGTAGAATAGGCTAAATACAACAAGTAAAAAGCACCTATTAGCTTCAAACCAAAAAGTAATTCCGTACGCGACTGAATAACTGTTGATAAGCCAAAAGCCACTACAGAAGTGTGTATAACACAGCCCGAAATCAAGCCACAAACAATAGCCATTCCTTTACGTTTGCCGTAAGAAATAGTTTGAATGAGTACAAATACATTATCTGGACCAGGCGAAATTGCCAGCGTTGCGGTAGCAAGAATGAATGAAACTAAAATTTCTATTTGCAAAATCAATTACGAATTTAAAGAGGCCTTCAAAACCGCTTTGTTAATTCGCTTCACAAGGGCGGGACCCTCATAAATAAAGCCCGTATAGATCTGCACTAAATCGGCCCCTGCGTTTAACTTATCTAAAGCATCTTTTTCAGAATGAATACCCCCTACTCCAATAATTGGAAACGCTTTTTGACTGTTGTCAGATAAATACTTAATGACTTGAGTACTTTTACCAGTGATTGGCTTACCACTAACCCCCCCATTACCAATGGATTCTAGAGTGGAGGCATCTGCTTTAAGGTTCTCTCTAGAAACCGACGTATTAGAGGCGATAACGCCTTCAATTTTAGTAGTCTTAACAAGTGCTATGATTTCATCTAACTGAGTGTTATTTAAATCTGGAGCAATTTTAAGTAAAATAGGCTTAGTTTCTTCAAATGTGGTATTTAATGATTGAACTGCACTTATCAACTCTTCTAAATAATCTTTATCGTTTAATTTGGCATGGCTCCCAACGTTAGGACAACTTACATTTAAAACAAAGTAATCAACATAAGGGTGTAAGGCCTTAAAACACTCTAAATAATCATTCGTGTATGCTTCAGGGGCTGTTTGTGTGTTTTTACCTATATTCCCTCCAATTATGATTTGTTTTTTATTTTTTTTTAATTGAGTTATTGCCGCTTCAAGGCCTGCATTATTAAACCCCATTCTATTGATTATACCATTATCATCTTGCAATCTAAATAAACGTTTTTTCGGATTGCCTTTTTGTGCTTTAGGAGTGACAGTTCCTATTTCAATAAAACCAAAACCAAAATTTGCAAGTTCATTATAAAGTACTGCATTCTTATCAAATCCGGCAGCTAAGCCCACTGGGTTTTTAAAACGCAACCCAAATAACTCACGTTCTAGCTTAGGGTGATTTTCCTGAAAAATAGACCTGATTAAGAAAGGGACTAAAGGAATTTTAGACAACAGCTTGATCGCGTCAAAAGTGAAATAATGAACAGCTTCAGGATCAAATTTAAAAAGGATTTTACGAATAATCGACTTATACATGACGTATATTTTGATTACAAAAATACGCTAAATAGCGAAACAAAAAAAAGAAACTCTAAAGAAGTCTTGGCACTTTAAAAGGGGTTAATTATTTTTGAGCAAAGACAAAATTAAATGTTAGACAAAAAACATATTCTGAATCGTTTTATTAGCTATGTAAAAATAGACACCGAAAGCGATCCAAAATCTACTTCAACTCCAAGTACACTGAAGCAATGGGAGCTAGCCAATAAACTGGCCGAAGAATTAAAGTCAATTGGAATGCAAGACGTTAGCATTGATGCAAATGCATACATCATGGCCAGCTTACCCTCAAATGTAGCACACAAAGTACCTGCTATTGGATTTGTGTCACACTTTGATACCTCTCCTGATTTTACAGCTGCAAATGTAAAACCTCAAATTATTGAAAATTATGATGGCTCTGATATTGTACTAAACAAAGAGGAGAACATTGTTTTGTCGCCTGATTATTTTGAAGATTTGCTGTTATACAAAGGGCAAACTTTAATTACTACAGATGGCACTACCCTTTTGGGTGCTGATGATAAAGCAGGGATATGTGAAATTATAAGTGCTATGGAATACCTTATTCAGCATCCAGAGATAAAACATGGTCCTATAAAAGTTGGATTTACTCCAGATGAAGAAATTGGTCGTGGCGCACACAAGTTTGATGTTGAGAAATTTGGAGCAGACTGGGCCTATACTATGGACGGAAGTCAAATAGGAGAATTAGAATATGAAAACTTTAATGCTGCTGGTGCCGTCATTAAAGTAAATGGTAAAATTGTACACCCAGGATATGCTAAAGGTAAAATGATTAACTCAATGTATTATGCTACTCGGTTCATTGAAGCACTACCAAAAAATGAAACCCCTGAACAAACTGAAGATTACGAAGGGTTTTATCATCTCCATAGTATGGAAGGAAAAGTGGAAGCTACTGAATTGAGTTACATTGTAAGAGACCATGATCGAACTAAGTTTGAAGCGCGAAAGCAACATCTTTTAGATTTGGTTAAAACATTAAATAAAGACATCGGCCATGCTGTGTTTGAAATTGACATCAAAGACCAGTATTATAATATGAAGGAAATGGTGCTTCCTGTTATGCATATTGTAGACATTGCAGAAGCAGCTATGAGAGAATTAAACATCCAACCACTTATAAAGCCTATAAGAGGTGGTACAGATGGATCACAATTAAGTTTTATGGGGTTACCTTGTCCAAATATTTTTGCGGGAGGCCATAACTTCCATGGGCGCTATGAATATGTCCCACTAGAAAGTATTTTAAGTGCTACTGAAGTAATTTGTAAAATTGCAGAGCTGACGCAAAAAAGTTACTCATAAAAAAAGCCGCTAATTTAGCGGCTTTTTTATGTTGTTATTTGACTGAAGTCGAATTTAGTTTTTGACTCATTTCCATTGAAATGGCTGAACGGTCAAATTTAATTTTACCAGCTAAGGTTTCAATGACACAAGAGTTGTCTTTGTCATTTAATTCAGCAATCTTGCCGTGCATTCCACTTTTAGTTATTACCTTATTTCCTTTTTTTAGTTCGGCAGCAAATTTCTTTTCTTTCTTTGCGCGTTTCATTTGAGGGGCTATCATAAAAAAATAGACCACTACGAACATTAAAATAAAGGGGGTGAATTGACTAAGAGCTTCCATATATAGGGATTAATTTATTACTATTATTGTTTATTGCTTTTTAACAACAGGTGCGTTAGGATCTGGAGTAATGAAAGCTGAAATTCTCACTTGCTCTCTTCCAGTTTGTGTATTTGTTGTTAACGTAATTGTTTTAGATGTTTTGTTTGCTCCTTTTCCATTAAACTTAACGCTAAATTGTGAAGAAGCTCCAGGCATTAAAGGTTCCTTACTCCAACCTTGAGGAACAGTACAACCACATGTACTTTTGATATCGGTAACAACAAGTGGAGATTTTCCTGTGTTAGTGTAAGAGAAAGTTGTTTCTACAGGGGTTCCATTCATTATTTGTCCAAAATCATGCTCCGTTTTATCAAAAGAGATACTTGGATAAACTATTGCTTGAGAATCTCTCTCAGCAGCTTTAGTTACATTTTCTTGGTTTATTTTTTCAGCAGCGTTTTCTTTACAAGAAGTAAAAGCAACTAGACTTGCTATTGTTAGTGTTAAAAATAAATTTTTCATAAGTTAGAATTTTAATTAATTTGATTTTAAAAAATGAGTTGGTAAAAGTAACTAAAAAATTACATTAATCCACGTCCTACTTTGTTTAAGGTTTTGTTTTCGTCGTATTCTTTTACAATTTTATCTAAAACACCATTTATAAATACATTACTTTTTGGTGTTGAATATTCTTTTGCTATTTCAATATATTCATTAATGGATACTTTGGTCGGAATTGATGGAAATTCATGGAATTCACAAATAGCCATTTGAAGCAGTACAAAATCAATATCAGCAATACGATCCTTATCCCAGTTTTGTGTTTTTAAGCTTATTTCTTCAGAATAAGACTCAATATTTAGTACTGTATTTCTTAATAATTCAACACCAAACTCTTTATCTTCATCATCCTTAAACAACTGGGGAGTAAAGTAGTCATCTGAGCTATTTTCTTTGGCTTTATTTAAAAGCTTAACTAGTGCTGTATTTACTACTGGCAAATCATCTAACCATGTCAAATTCCGATCTTCTAAATAATCATATAGTTTCTCATTTGGTGCAATTACTTCTTTAAAGAGATCAACGACACACTGTTTATCGTTGTTAAAAGAAAATTTTGAATTCATATAAGAAGCATAAATATCACTTTCTAGTATAGACCTGAAAATGACTTCAACATACTCGTTGTCCAATTCCCAATTTTGGATTTTATAACGCTCAAATGCATTTTTTAAAGACTGGCTATCAGACATCTGAACTAAGAGTGCATTTTTAATGAACTTCATATTAGGATTTAAATCCTCTGTAGTTAAAAGGTGTTTTTGTTGAGATTTTTCTTGTTGATCCTTAGCCTTATCATGTACTTTAATAAGTAATGAAAGCATTAGCAGATAGAGAGAATACATACTGTCCATGCTTGAGTTAAGGAATTTTTCTTCAGAAGCCAAGTTAACATCCTCTGATCTTTTAAGGGCATAAATAACTTGCATTACTTTGGTTCGGATATGTCTTCTATTCAGCATGGTATAAAGAACTTAATTTTTGGATCAGTTTTGACCTTTGTTTATTTTGATTCTTACAATTGAAATAAATTGCCTGACAAAAATAGTATTATTTTGCTTCTAAAAATTCAAAAATTAGTTTTTTTACACAATGTCATCTTTCTATAAAACTACTATCTTTGTAAGTGGGTTTCTAGTTCCAATACGATCCTACAATATAACCAATGAAAGAACTTAAGTATCTTAATAAATATTTTTTAAAGTATCGCTTTAAAATCATCTTGGGTATTCTTATAACAATTGGATCTAAGATATTTGCATTATTTACTCCTCAGCTTATTGGAAAATCGATTACTTTAATTTCTAATCAAATTACTAATCCTACAAGTCCTGACGTTTTTAGGAATCAAATAAGCACATATATACTTTACATAATTGGAGCCGCCATTGCCACCGGTATATTTACCTTTTTAATGCGTCAAACTATAATTAACGTGTCGCGTCATGTGGAGTTTGATTTGAAAAATGAAGTTTACAAACACTATCAAAAGCTTTCTATTGCTTTTTACAAACGAAACCGTACGGGAGACCTTATGAGTCGAATAAGTGAAGACGTTAGTAAAGTCCGAATGTATATTGGACCAGCTGTTATGTATACAATTAATACTTTAACACTATTTATTGTTGCTTTGGCATACATGTACAATCAATCGCCTTCACTTACAATGTATACCATTCTACCGCTTCCTTTTTTATCTATATCCATCTATTTTCTTAGTAAACTAATTCATAAACAAAGTACGATTGTACAAACTCATTTATCTACCTTATCATCGTCAACTCAAGAGTTTTTTAGTGGTATTTGGATTACAAAGGCCTATGCCATAGAGAAACAAACAGAACAAAAGTTTTCAGACTTGGCAAACTCTCAACGTGAGAAACGTTTGGGTTTATCTAAAATTCAGGCATTTTTTCATCCTTTAATGTTACTACTAATAGGCATAAGTAATCTGATAGTAATTTATATTGGAGGAAAGCAATATATGGATGGGCAGATAGAGAATTTGGGAACCATAGCAGAGTTTATAATATATGTGAATATGCTCACTTGGCCAGTAGCTTCTATTGGATGGGTCACTTCTTTAATACAAGAAGCGGAGGCTTCACAGAAACGTATAAATGAGTTTCTAAAGCAAACTCCTAGCATAATCAACAACTGTGAGCTAGAAACTAAAATCGATGGATCTATTTCTTTTAAAGATGTATACTTTACATACGAGGACACCAATATTCAAGCATTAAAAGGGGTCAGTTTTGAAGTTAAAATGGGACAAACTCTTGCTATTATTGGAAACACTGGCTCTGGGAAATCAACTATACTAGAGCTCATAGGACGATTATATGATGTTCAAAAAGGCCATATAGAAGTGGACGGAATAGCGATTCAAAGTCAAAACCTGGATAGCCTTAGATCTAGTATTGGTTTTGTTCCTCAAGACCCCTTTTTATTTTCTGATAGTCTCAAAAAAAATATCAAATTTGGGAAAAATAATGCATCAGACAACGAAGTTATAGAAGCTTCTAAGATGGCCGTTGTTCATGACAATATTATTAATTTTAAAAACGGATATGATACTATTTTGGGAGAACGCGGCATCACGCTTTCAGGGGGCCAAAAGCAACGAGTATCTATTGCAAGGGCTTTTATAAAAAACCCACAAATTCTTCTTTTAGACGATTGTCTTTCTGCAGTTGATACAGAAACCGAAGAACAAATTTTAAACAATATAAAGTTAGTAACCAAAGACAAAACAACTATCATAGTTAGTCATAGAATTTCATCTGCAAAAAACGCAGACATAATAGTGGTTTTGAATAACGGAATCATAACGCAAAAAGGGTCTCACGCTGAACTTATTAATGTTGAAGGTTATTACAAAGATCTTTATCAAAATCAACTACAAGAAATTTCCAGTTAGTTTCATAAAACAACAAATCATTGAATTCTAGAAAATAAATGTCTTAATTAGTTGGTGTGCTAATTTATTTTTTGGACTTTTGATTGTAAAAGAGACCTATTAATTGAATCTCTTTCTACTTTTAACACAACAATTATGGAACAAGAAGAAATTTATTCGAAAGTTTTAAGAGCTGGAAGGCGCACCTATTTTTTTGATGTCAGAGCTACTAAAGCTGGTGACTACTACTTGACGGTTACAGAAAGTAAAAAATTCACTAACGATGATGGATCTTTCCACTACAAAAAACATAAAATATACCTCTATAAAGAAGACTTCACGGAGTTTAATAGCAACCTAAAAGAAATGACTGACTACATAATTAATGAAAAAGGTCAAGAAGTTATTAGCGATAGACATCAAAAAGACTACGTGAAAGAAGAGTTTCCCTCTAAAGTCAGTAAAGAGAATCTGTCAACTGGCAACTTCACAGACGTTAATTTTGATGACATTTAGCAGGAAATAGACAATAAATAAAAGAATAAGAATTTTACTTATAACTTTTTTCATACATGGAACAGTATTCGCTGGATTATATGCCATAAATTAGTTTCTAAAAGGCCTTGATTTTGACCTGTAAGACTTTGCATATACCCTATTTTATACGTTAATAATTACAGGTATCATGGAACTCTATAATCATGAAAAATCAAAAGCAAAATAATACCCTTATATGAAGCAATGGGGTTAAAGCAAAGGAGTGCCGTTAGGTACATTTTCTTCAGGCGACAACAAAATAACTTTAAAAGCATCAACAGCCCCTAAAACTAAGCATTCACTAACAAAATTGGAAATCTGTTTATTTGGGAAATTAATATTAGCTATAATTTGTTTGTTCAATAAATCTTCTTTAGAATAAAGAGATGTAATCTGAGCGGAAGACTTTTTAATCCCTACACTCCCAAAATCTATCGTTAACTTATAGGCAGGTTTATGTGCCTCGTTAAAGTCAAAAACTTCAGTTATAGTGCCTATTCTCAAATCAATTTTAGAGTAGTCATCAAACGAAATTGTTGTGGTCATATTTATTGCATTAATCAAAGCAATGAAGATATAATTTTTTCAGTACTTCCTAAACGAATAACTACAAATCTTTGCATATCTTTGAGGACAACTAACACGAAATGGCTCAAACACCTTCAAATATGCTTCCATTAGGAACGGAAGCACCAAATTTTAAATTATGGGATACTGTTTCAGATTCTATAAAATCATTAAACAAAGTAAAAGGTCCAAACGGAACTATGGTAATGTTCATATGCAATCATTGTCCTTATGTCATTCATATTAATGAAGCACTAGTAGTTCTGGCAGAGGAGCTAAAAACAAAGGGAATAAGAGTGATTGCTATCTCTAGTAATGACGCTGAAAAGTACCCACAAGACGGACCAAGAGCCATGGAATTGCATGCAATAAAAATGAAGTATTCTTTTCCTTATTTGTACGATAGAACGCAGGATATTGCCAAAGCATATAATGCTGCATGCACACCAGACTTCTATTTATTTAACGCCGAGCTGAAGCTAACGTATAGAGGTCAGCTAGATGAGTCTCGACCTACAAATGACCTTCCAGTAGATGGAAGTGACTTAAGACATGCTGTTGACTGCTTATTAAAAAACAAAGACAATACACGAACTCAAAAGCCCAGTATTGGATGTAGTATTAAGTGGAAAACTAGCTAGTTAATCGATTTTTTATTGAGATAAATTAATCTTGGACTTTAATGATTTCTAAGTCGTCGTATTTAAGTATGAAGCCAGCCTCATTTTTATAACCTCCATTTGGCTGAAGCGTATATTTAAATTTATTTCCTATGTAACTCGTTTGAATATCCGTTGCTCTTTCGTATAGAGTTCCAAACCTGCTAAGTCGTAGTAATAAATCCATTGTTAAATCAAACCCTCTTATAGCATATTTGTTGGGAAAGGTTCCAAACTTAATTAAATATTTTTCTTGAAATGCACTAGGAAGTTCCATGTTGAAATTAATAGCTGGATACTGAAAATGTAAGTTAGACAAATCATAATTTGAAACGTTTTTTCCTTCAAATGCTTTGTTTTTAGAAGTTGTCATCAGTAATATATCTCGCTGAATTTCAGTTTCATTATCATCTACAAGAGTTGTTAAGCCATTCATAGCATTTAGCATGCTAGTAACGTTGGAAACAAAGCCCTCATTATTCGACTCAAGAAAAACAATTGTTCTTCCTGGTAAAAGTGCTTTTTGAACATCTTCTAACATTAAATAAAACTGCTCAACTCCATCTTTATCTGTTTTTGAAGTTATCAAAGAAGCCGAAGGAAATGCTTTTTTTAAATAAGTTACTGTTGATGTGTTTTTTGAATCATATATAATTAATGTCCTGTGTGGAATCGTATCTGTTTTAACATAAGAAACCATTTTGGATCGCATCCAATCCAAGTCTGGAATGGTTTGGAACAAATTAGAATAACTCTTTTTTGAGTTAACAAACGGAGATACTACTGGAATGTTATCCTTTAAAACATGTTGTGCTGTCAACTCAAGATTCTTATAAGTTATAGGCCCAAGAATTAGGTCATATTTCGAAAAATCTGTCTCATTCAGTATTGTTTTTACATCCAACGCTTTAGCATTAGTGTCGAATACATCCAAGTTTACAGAAATTCCTAATTGTTTTGCGGAATCAATTGCAATAGCAACCCCAGAATAAAAATCCGTAGAAAGATTAATATATCCATCACGCTTTAGTTGTTCTCTAGCTAAGAATAAGGAATCTGAATCGATACTTTTTGTCTTAAATGGCAATAGGAGACCTATGTTTTTAACCGTTAAATCTACTAAGCTATCAGAGAGAGTCGTCGTAAAAACCAGAGCTGTTTCTATGTCTTTGACGCTAGACTTTGGAACTCTTAAAACCATCCCTAATTTTAATCCTTCTTTCTCTAGCTCTGGATTAAGAGATACTAGCAGTTCTTTAGAAAGTCCTAACTTTTTTTCGAGTCTATAAAAACCTTCACTTGCTTTTACGATATAATATCCAAACTGATCTTCTTCTATCTGTTTTTTATCTGAAACTATGATATTAGGAACATTCAATTGCTGACCCTCATTTAGACTAGCTCCCATATTTGGGTTAAGTGCTTCAAGTTGAGGTACTGAGATTCCAAACTTATAAGCTATGCGCCATTTCCCCTCTTTAGCTAAAACAGTATAGAGCTGTAATGAACTATTATAAGCTGGATCACTGTTTTCCTTAAAGATAGGAATGTATATTTTTTTTCCAGACCTTAACTTTTTATTTCTTAGCCGTTCATTGTGAGTTTTTAAATCTTGAATTGTAATATTATATATCTGGGCAATGCTAAAAAGCGTTTCTTTTCGGCGAACTTTATGAACTTTATACGATTCTATTTCTCTTTCCGCTAGTGGAGAATTTAATCTATCTAAAAATGATTCAGGAATAATTAACTCTGAATCAATAGCAATACCAGAAAAAGCATCCGGATTTAAAGCGTAAATATCAGCTGTTGATATTTTGTAAAGCTGAGCGATGCTTTCAACAGTCTCTCCTGTTTTTACATTATGTGTTTTTAAATTCTGAGCATAGCTAGAAATGCTAAATAGAATAATTCCTAAAAAAATTAAAAAATGCTTCATACACTTATTTTAAAAATTTACTCCTGCCTTAATATCAAGATTACTCCCACTCTATGGTCGCAGGTGGCTTAGAACTAATATCATACACTACTCTATTTACTCCTTTTACTTTATTAATAATATCATTGGATGTTTTTTGGAGAAATTCATAAGGCAAATTAACCCAATCAGCAGTCATTCCATCTGTACTTTCTACCGCTCTTAAAGCAACGCATTTTTCATAGGTACGTTCGTCTCCCATAACTCCTACACTATTTACTGGTAGTAAAATAGCCCCTGCTTGCCAAACCTTATCATATAAATCCCATTCTCTTAATCCATTTATAAATACAGCGTCTACTTCTTGTAAGATACGAACTTTTTCATGGGTAATATCTCCTAAAATACGGATGGCGAGTCCAGGTCCAGGAAAGGGGTGACGACCTAGCAATTTAGGATCAATACCCATAGAAGCACCTACGCGCCTAACTTCATCCTTAAACAAAGCCTTGAGAGGCTCTACTACTTGTAACTTCATGAAGTCGGGTAAACCCCCTACATTATGATGACTTTTAATGGTTGCACTAGGACCTCCAGTAGCAGAAACACTTTCTATTACATCGGGATAAATAGTGCCTTGAGCTAACCATTTAACATCCTGTATCATTTGTGCCTCATCATCAAAAACTTCTATAAATACACGCCCAATGGCTTTACGTTTCAGTTCTGGATCTTCCAGACCTGCTAAAGCTCCCATAAAACGGTCTGAGGCATCTACTCCTTTTACATTAAGCCCCATTCCTTCATACTGAGTTAAAACACCTGAAAATTCATCTTTCCTCAGTAGTCCGTTATTTACAAAAATACAATACAGATTTTTTCCAATAGCTTTGTGCAATAAAATTGCAGCCACCGTTGAATCAACTCCTCCTGATAAACCTAAAACAACTTTATCATTTTGAAGTTTCGATTTTAAATCAGCAACTGTTTCATCTACAAATGAGTCAGGAGTCCAATCCTGGTTTAAACCAGCTATAGAAACCAAGAAGTTTTTTAATAAAGTTTTTCCGTCAGTTGAATGATATACTTCAGGATGGAATTGAATTGCAAAAGTAGTCTCGCCTTCAATCTTATATGCAGCATTAACCACATCTGCAGTACTAGCCAGTAAAACAGCATTGGTTGGTAGTTCTTTTATAGTATCGCTATGACTCATCCAAACTTGACTTCCAGAGTTAACACCCTCAAAGAAAGCTTCATTTTCTTTTACATACGATAAATTAGCACGTCCGTACTCTCTTGTATTGGATGGTGAAACCAACCCTCCAGAAAAATGAGCCAAATATTGTGCGCCATAACAAACAGCTAATAATGGTTTTTGACCACGTATTCCAGTTAAATCTGGATGCAGTGCGTCTTCTCCTCTCACAGACTGTGGACTCCCAGAAAGTACTACAGCTTTAAATTCGTCTAAATTGGTGGGGATTTTATTGTAGGGGTGAATCTCACAATATATGTTTAGCTCCCTTACGCGTCTTGCTATAAGTTGAGTATATTGAGATCCGAAATCGAGTATTAATACCTTATCGTGTTGCATATTCAAAAGTAATATTTATAAATAAAATTGGACTACTAATTTAGAAATTTATAGAGAAAAAATATGAAAATTTTGATTTAGAGGTTGTAACTCAAGTTTTAATCGTTCTATAAATTCATCCCCAAATTCTAAATAAAATTCTGAAAAATTTGAGAAACGCTCTTGTAGAGTTCCGTTTGGGAAAAGCTCTAAATGTATCTGCTCTATACGTTCGATATAATTTTTATGAGATTTCTTTTCTGCTTTAAGTAGGCGTTTCTCTAAAACTTCTAAACCTTTAATTTGTTTTTTTTCTTGAGCTGAAACAGCACCCAAGAAGGACTTATCTGTTAGACCAGCAATCTTATAAAGCGCTAAAAACTGTTGCTTTAAAGCGATTTTTTGATTAGAAAAATCTATAGACAATGCAGTCATTTTTTTGATTTGACAATCAATTAGTTCTTGTTTATTTTTAAATAGGTCAGAAAGAGATAGGTTCAGTTTATCTAATTTCTGATGCTGCTTAGGAGTCACCAAAAGCACTGAGTTTCGATGTAACAAAATTGGAAATTTAAGATGCTCAGACTCAAAATATGATTTAAGCTGAAGCCAATAAGACAACTCACCCCCTCCACCAATGTAACAAAGGTTAGGTAGGATTGTTTCTTGAAATAAAGGGCGCATGATCACATTTGGAGAAAACCGTTCTGGAAAAAGATTAAGTTCTTCTAAAATGCCTTGTAAATCCCAAGATAGTTGGGTGTTTAAGACATTATAAACTCCATCGATTTTTACAATGCGTTCACGTAAATCATCTTTCAAGTAAAATAAATTTAATTCTCTAGGATTTACCTGAACTTTATAATCGCTATCAATTGCTTTTAATGTTTTGATGGTATCAGATATGGACTTAAAAGCAGTACTAGAAGATAACTCTGAGGCTACTATTGGAATAAACAACCGCTTTAAAGCTGCATCATTACCGTCAATCACAACTAAGTCTTCACCCTCAAACAGCGCATGAACTAAAAAGCGTGTTGCATCTGCTAAGTTCGAATGGTTTGTGTACGATTTATTGAGTAATTCTTTAAGAAATTTGGCTGTAACTGTTTTGCCTAAAACATTAGAAAAAACACCTATAAGATCAGATAGTCCTGAAGTGTCTAATAAGCCAACTGCACCTGAAGTTTCTTGCGACCATTGAAAACGCTTGTTCAGAAAATTAAAATGATTAATTTCTTCAAAGTCATGATCTTCAGTAGCCATCCAAAAAATAGGGATAAAATTATTTTTGGGGTCGTTTCTTTTTAACTCCTTCGCTAAATTTATGGTTGTTATAATTTTGTATAAGAAGAACAGTGGCCCACCTAACAGGTTTAATTGATGACCTGTAGTGATGGTAAAAGTATTTTGATTAGCTAGAGACTGAATTCTAGAAGTTGTTAAATTAGAAGGCTGTAATGACGTATATTGTTGTGTCAATGCATTTACTAAAACGGTTCTTTTTTCTAAAGAAAAATCCGCTTGCTTGGTTTTTAGCTGAGCTTTGAAATTATCTATATTTGGAAAAAGATTATAAAGAGGATGTAGCTCGGATCGGTTTTCCACATAATCACAAATAAGCTTTGAAGCATAAGCAGTGTCTCGAAATGAAATACAGTCTGTTGGCATAGCATTAACTTATTATATATAAAAACACTCTATTTCGTATGCAATTACTAAAGAGGCTTACAATACCGCTTCTGCATACAAATCAAAATCAGCAGCTTCAGTTACTTTAACGGTTGTAAACTCCCCTGTTTTGAGGTATGTATTAGTAGCATCAATCAATACTTCATTATCAACATCTGGAGAATCAAACTCGGTTCTTCCAACAAAGTAAGTACCTTCTTTACGATCTATAACAACCTTAAAAGTTTCTCCAATTTTGGCTTGATTCAATTCCCATGAAATTTGAGATTGAATTTCCATAATTTCATTAGCTCTTGCTAACTTTACCTCTTCAGGCACATCATCTTCTAAATTAAAAGCATGTGTATTTTCTTCATGAGAATAGGTGAAACAGCCTAAACGTTCAAAACGCATCGCTTCTACCCACGCTTTTAAGGTCTGGTAATCTTCTTCTGTTTCTCCTGGGTATCCAACAATTAAGGTCGTTCGGATAGTCATTTCTGGAACTGCTGCTCTAAATTGAGTAAGAAGTTTTGTGGTTTTAGCCTGTGTCGTCCCACGACGCATACTTTTAAGAATTTTGTCTGAAATATGTTGTAGTGGAATATCAAGGTAATTACATATTTTAGGCTCACGCTTCATAACGTCTAAAACGTCTAACGGGAAGCCTGTTGGAAATGCATAATGCAAACGAATCCATTCTACTCCTTCAACTTTTACTAGCGCCTCTAAAAGCTCAGCTAAATTTCTTTTTTTGTATATATCTAAACCGTAGTATGTTAAATCTTGAGCGATTAAAATCAATTCTTTAACCCCGTTAGCTGCTAATTTCTCAGCTTCAATAACAAGATTCTCTATCGGAGTAGATTTATGTTTCCCTCGCATTAATGGAATGGCACAAAAACTACAAGGACGATCACAACCTTCAGCAATTTTTAGATAAGCGTAATTCTTTGGAGTAGTTGTTAGGCGTTCTCCTATAAGCTCATGCTTATAGTCAGCTCCTAAAGCCTTTAACAATTGTGGTAATTCCGTGGTTCCAAAATACTGATCTACATTAGGAATTTCTTTCTGCAAGTCTGGCTTATAGCGCTCACTTAAACAACCCGTCACAAACACTTTATCAACTTCTCCATCCTCTTTCTTCTGCATGTAATCTAAAATCGTATTAACACTTTCTTCTTTGGCATTGTTAATAAAGCCACAGGTATTAATAACTACCACATTTCCTTCCCCTTCGTGAACCACATCTTTTCCACTCGCTTTGAGTTGCCCCATTAACACTTCACTATCATAGACGTTTTTGCTACAGCCTAAAGTGATCACATTAATTTTATTTTTTTTAAGTGTTTTAGTTCTCATGATATGATACTATTAATGTTGAGGTTTATTTGAAAAATGAATCTACAAATTCAAACTTATTAAAAACTTGAAGATCTTCTATACCTTCTCCTACGCCTATATATCTTACAGGAATTTTAAACTCGTCACTAATTCCAATGACAACACCACCCTTAGCAGTGCCGTCTAATTTAGTAATCGCTAGGGCAGTTACTTCGGTAGCAGCTGTAAATTGCTTGGCTTGTTCAAAAGCATTCTGTCCAGTAGAACCATCAAGTACCAGCAGTACTTCATGAGGCGAATGCTCTACTACTTTTCGCATAACACGCTTGACCTTGGTCAATTCATTCATCAAATTAACTTTATTATGTAAACGTCCGGCTGTATCTATAATAACCACATCTGCATTAGAAGTGACAGCACTTTGTAAAGTATCAAATGCAACAGAAGCAGGGTCACTTCCCATCGACTGTTTAATAATTGGAACTCCTACTCGGTCAGCCCAAACCTGTAGCTGATCGATAGCCGCAGCTCTAAATGTGTCAGCCGCTCCTAAAACGACATTAAGTCCTTGCTTTTTTAGTTGATAAGCTAGCTTTCCAATAGTAGTGGTTTTTCCGGCTCCATTAACACCCACTACCATTATAACGTAAGGTTTATTTGTTTGGGGAATTGTAAAATCAATATCTTCACCAGAATTAGTTTCAGATAACAAACCTGCAATTTCTTCTCTAAGAATTAGATTTAGTGCTTCAGTACCAACATATTTATCTTTGGCCACTCTTGCTTCAATTCGGTCGATTACTTTTAGGGTCGTATTTACACCAACGTCACTAGTAACAAGAACTTCCTCTAAGTTATCTAATACATCTGCATCTACCTTAGATTTACCTACAACAGCTTTACTTAACTTGTCAAAAAAGTTAGAGTTGGACTTCTCCAGACCTTTATCTAAAGTCGCCTTTTTGTCTGATGAAAATATCTTTTTAAAAAAACTCATAAGTCAACAATTTCTCTATTTACAAAAATAGCATTAAATGTGAGGAAATTAAAAAATAAAAGCCGCTTTATAATAAAGCAGCTTTAAATATGATACTGTAAAAACTATCTTATTTTTTACTTAAGAAGTCACTTACCTTTTCAGGCGTCATAATAGATTCAACAAAAATATAAGCTCCAGATTTCTCTGACTTAACCATTTTGATCGCTTTAGTTAGACGCTTTGACCCAGTTTGTAAGGATGCTACTGATTTCTTTGCCATGATTCAAATGTGTTACGTTTGAAAATTACTTTCGTAAAATTCTTAAATTATTTAATTTCTTTGTGAACCGTCATTCTCTTAAGGATGGAGTTAAATTTCTTAATCTCCATACGATCAGGCGTATTCTTCTTGTTCTTAGTTGTAATATATCTAGAAGTTCCTGGTTTTCCGGACTCCTTGTGCTCAGTGCACTCTAAAATTACTTGAACTCTATTTCCTCTTTTTGCCATTTTACAGTGCTTTTATTGGTCGTTTATTTTAAAAAACCTTTAGTCTTTGCTTCTTTTATTGCTGCATGAATACCAATTTTGTTGATGGTTTTCAAAGCTGCTGTAGAAACCTTTAGGGTTACCCAGTTATCTTCTTCTGGAATATAAAAACGTTTTTTAATCAGATTTACATTAAATCTACGCTTAGTTCTATTTAAGGCATGAGATACATTGTTTCCAAACATTGCTCTTTTACCAGTAAGTTCACAAATTCTTGACATTTTTCTTAACTTTAATTGTTTTGTTGTTTCAAAACGAGGTGCAAAAATACGAATTCTTTAGAAGTACGCAAACTTTATTTTAGCATTTTTTAAAAATTTCTTTCTGGAGTAATGTAAAGGCCATCGTAACTGCTTTCTGAACCACCCTAAGTCGTTGTTTACCAAAGTTAAACTGCTCTGAAAATACTCCATAAGGAGTTGCTATTGCAATACACACAGTCCCTATTTCAGCTTCAGAATCCCCTTTACTGGGCCCAGCATTTCCCGTTGTTGCTAATCCATAATCAGAATTAAATAATTTCTTAACATTTTGAGCCATCGACTCAGCTACTTGATTGCTGACTACTGAATGCAACTCAATTAGTTTAGGATCCACTTTTAAAATATCTGTTTTAGAATCCATTGCATAAGCAACTAGCCCCCCCTTAAAATAACTTGAAGCACCAGAGTAAGCTGTTATGTTTTCTGCAATTTTACCCCCCGTACAACTTTCGGCTACGGCAAATGTTTTTCCTAGTTTCGTTAGTTGATTTCCTATGATCTGTTCTATAGATGATTGTTCTTCAAAACCCACAAAAACATCGCTAATTAAAGGGATCAACGTGGCAACTTGATCTTCAACTTCGTGTGTAACCACTGACTTGTCAAACCCCTTAGAAGATAACCTAAGGCGCACTCTTCCAAGGTTTGGTAAATATGCTAACTTAATAAACTCTGGTAAAGCAGACTCCCATTCTTTTATTCGGTCTGCAATAACACTCTCTCCTAAACCATAGGTTAAAAGTGTTTTATGAAGAATGAAAGGCCTTTTAAATTTCTTAGAAATTCGCGGTAAAACCTCATCGTTCATAAGTCCTTTCATTTCGTAAGGCACCCCAGGTAAAGAAATAAATATTGTATTATTTTTTTCTAGCCACATACCAGGTGCACTTCCTGATTTATTCATCAAAGATGTTGCCTTTGAAAGCACTAAGGATTGATCAATATTTACTTGAAGAAGTGGCTGTTTCACAAAATTTTTCCACAAGTACTTTATATTTTCTAGAACAGCTTGATCGTACTCCAAAGTGTCATCAAAATACTCAGCTAAGGTTGTTTTTGTAATATCATCTTTAGTTGGCCCTAAACCTCCGGTAATAATAACGATATCAACATTTTTTTCAGCAGCTTGAAAGGCCTCTAAAATATGAGCCTTATCGTCTTGCACAGAAGTTATTTGGTAAACTGAAACACCAATATTATTTAATTCCTTCGCAATAAATGCAGAATTAGTGTCTATAATTTGCCCTATTAAAATTTCATCTCCAATGGTAATAATTTCTGCCTTCATAACTTATTTAACTTTAATCGAAAAGAATTCATCGTCTCCAATGTAGCCCTTTAATGAATCATTAGACTCCACTTTACCGACTCCTGATGGGGTGCCTGTAAAAATGATATCCCCAATTTTTAATGTGAAAAACTTAGAAACATAAGCTATAATCTCATCAATTCCCCACAACATATCTTCTGTAGTAGCAGACTGTACAGTTTCATTATTTTTAAGAAGACTGAACGGTAATTTATTTAAATTTTCAAAGCTTGATTTAGAGACCCACTTACCAATGACTGCCGAGCCATCAAATGCTTTAGATATTTCCCATGGCAGGCCTTTCTGCTTAAGTTGCTGTTGAAGGTCACGTGCTGTGAAATCAATCCCTAAACCAATTTGTTCGTAATATTTATGGGCAAATTTTGAATCAACGTATTTTCCAACCCTGTTAATTTTAACCAAGACCTCAACTTCATGATGTACTTCGTTAGAAAAATCTGGAATAAAAAATGGCTGTTTTTTTAAAAGAATTGCGGTATCGGGTTTTAGGAAAATAACAGGATCTGTTGGTTTTTCACTTTTGAGCTCTGAAATATGCTGGGCATAATTACGACCAATACAAATTAACTTCATTATTATAGCTTATTATTAAACGACCGTAACTTTATGGCCGTTAACACCTTTTTAGTATACAAAGGGAAGTCAGCTGATTGCAGCCAACCAAAATACCCAGGCTCTCTTTCAAGTATCTCGGTTACTTTTTTACCCTTATGCTTTCCAAAAGAAAAACACTCCTCTCCATCTTCATCAAAGGCAATAAACCCTGCAAAATCTGCATTTTTTTTTCGAGAGCTAAACTCTGCTAAAAATCTAGTATCATTTTCTAAATCATCATAACGATCTAGTTGTGCTTTTAACACCTCATATGTAGCCATTGTATCCGCTTCGGCACTATGTGCGTCTTCTAAACTCCTGTCGCAATAAAACTTAAAGGCAGCTGTCAAAGTACGCTGTTCCATTTTATGAAAAATAGTTTGTACATCTACAGAACGGCGATTTTTCATGTCAAAATCAATACCTGCTCGTAACATTTCTTCTGCTAACAAAGGAATATCAAATCGATTGGAGTTAAACCCGCCTAAATCAGAATCTTTAATCCATGTATTAACTTCCTTCGCTAACTCATTAAATGTTGGCTCATTTGCTACTTTTTCATCTGTAATTCCGTGAACTGCAGTCACTACTGCTGGAATTGGAATTTCTGGGTTTACCAACCAAGTTTTCTTTTCTTCAGACCCATCAGGATTTACTTTCAATATAGATATTTCAACAATTCTATCTTTAGTAATACTTATGCCTGTTGTTTCTAAATCAAAGAAACAAATAGATTTATTAAGGTTTAATTGCATATTTATAGTGTTCTGTTAGCGTCCCATGCTTCTAAGTAATCTTTGACTGTCTTTAAAAACTGTCCTCCTAAAGCTCCGTTTACTACCCTATGGTCATAGGAATGTGATAAAAACATTTTTTGTCTGATACCTATGAAATCCCCTTCGCTAGTTTCGATAACTGCCGGCACTTTTCTAATAGCTCCAAGCGCTAAAATCCCAACTTGTGGTTGATTTATGATTGGCGTTCCCATAATACTTCCAAAGCCACCAACATTAGTCACTGTATAAGTACCATCTTGAATATCGTCTGGCTTGAGTTTATTTGTTCGAGCTCGTAACGCTAAGTCATTAACTCGTTTAGTCATACCAACTAAATTCAATTGGTCTGCGTTTTTAATTACTGGTACAATTAAGTTTCCATCCTCTAAAGATGCAGCCATACCAATATTAATATTTTTACGTTTAATTATTTTTCCGTCTTGAACAGAGATATTAAGCATTGGGTGCACAGTAAGTGCATATGCTATCGCTTCCATAAATATTGGAGTAAACGTGATATTCTCTCCCTCTCTTGCTTTAAACGATTCTTTTATTTTTAATCTCCAGTTCCATATTCTTGTAACATCAACTTCAATAAATGATTGTACATGAGCAGATGTTTGAATTGAATCTGTCATATGTTTAGATACTAGTTTACCCATACGTGACATTTCAATGATTTCATCTTCTCCGCGACTTATAACAGGGCTTGCAGTAGATGACCTTTGTGAAACTGGTTGTGTAACTGGTTTGGATACCTCAACCCTAACGGGTTTTGGAGCTGGTACATTAGACAAATAGGCTAGGATGTCATTTTTAGTAACCCTTCCATCCTTTCCAGAGCCTTGAATTAAATCAAGTTGTGCTTGTGAAACTCCTTCTTTTTTGGCAATGTTTTTGACTAAAGGGGAATAAAAACGAGTTTCGTTAGATTGAACAGACTTCATTTCGTCTTTTACCTTTGAAATGGAAGTCTCAAGTTGCACTACCTCTTTCGGATCTGAAACCTCTGCAACTGTTGCTGCTGGCACTGTAATTTCCTGAGTATCGGATTCTGTTTCAATAATCGCAATAGTTTGACCAACTTCAATAACATCATCAACTTCAAAAAGTTTCTGAATCAAAACTCCTTCAACTTCACTGGGCACCTCACTATCTACTTTGTCAGTAGCAATTTCTAAAACGGGTTCGTCAGCATCAATTTTATCACCTACATCTTTGAGCCAAGCTGTAAGTGTTGCCTCTGCTACACTCTCACCCATTTTGGGTAATTTAAGTTCGAATTTTGCCATAGGATAATATGATTGGGTGTGTGAGTTTAGAATACAAATTTACGAAAATAGATGAAACTATTCAGTAATTTTAAAATTGTATTATTTCTCCCTTTGTATCTGCGGAAGTGCTGCCTATAATATAAGAGCAATTTTTGGGCTGTATTTTAAATATGCACTGCTTGTATTCATTAACTTGCATGTGTTCAATAATCGACTTAAACGAGATTCCCGCTGCATCAAATATAACTTGATTTCCAGCTCTAATCTGATCAAGACTGGACGCTATTACTGGGTTTAACTTGGCTATTAATTTCTGATCAGGTTCCTTAGAGAACAAGAGAGAAAGACTGGGGTTTTTCAGGCTTACTTTTTGTGCTGAGCTAAACAAAATCATCCATTTAACACCCAAATATATTAAGAAATTAAATAGTCTACTTTTTTTAAAATGTTTATTATAAAAAATCTGCATTGCGCCATAAAATCGCCTAAGATAAACCTCATCTTTACGGGTACTTTCACCTTTGTAATGAATAACGGATACATCTCCATAATAATAATTATCGTAACCTGATTTGAGGGACTTATAGGACAGGTCAATGTCTTCTCCATACATGAAATAATCCTCATCAAAACCTCTTAATAATTTATAAACATCTTGTTTTATAAGCATGAAAGCGCCTACTAGCACATCTACTTTTCCAACCCCATATTCTGAAACATGGTTTGCGTAATAGCGGTTGGAGTTTCCTAATATTTTTTTAATTGCAATACTAACCAAAGGAATGTTCCGCTTACTTTCATGTAAAAAATCACCCGCTCCATCAATTAATCTACAGCCAACAATTCCAAGGTTTGATTTACTATCAGCGAAATCCATGACTTTTAGAAAGGTGTCTTCTGAAACAACTGTATCTGGATTCAGTATACATACATACTCTCCTTTAGCCACTTCCACAGCCTGATTATTTGCTTTTGAAAACCCTACATTTACTGCATTTTTAATTAAAGTTACGGAAGGGAATTTTGAAACAACCATCTCACAACTAGCGTCATCAGAATTGTTGTCAATCACAATAATTTCGGAAGGAATTCCTTCCAAAGCAGCTTCTACACTTTGTAGGCAAAGCTCGAGAAAATAACGAACATTATAATTTAGAATGACTACTGATAGCTTCAAGATAAATTAAGATTTAATAGAAAGTTCAAATGGAATTCTATTGGTTATACTTCTTCCAAGAGTCACTTCATCGGCATACTCCAATTCGTCACCAACAGAAATTCCTCGTGCAATCGTGGAAATAACAACTTCGGTATCTTGAATTTGTTTAAATATATAAAAATTAGTCGTATCCCCTTCCATTGTAGAACTCAAGGCAAAAATAAGTTCCTTTACAAGTCCCGAACGAACTTTTTCAACTAAACTATTAATTTTCAGATCATGAGGGCCAATTCCATCCATAGGAGATATTTTACCTCCTAACACATGATATACCCCTCTAAATGAAGCAGTACTCTCTACAGCCATCACATCTCTAATATCTTCAACAACACACACAACATCTTGTTGTCTATTTGTGTTGATGCAAATTTCACACAAGTCTGAATCACTAATATTATGACAGTTTTTACAAAAATTAATATTTTGGCGCATGGCCTGAAGTGCCTCTGTTAAATGCAACGTTTGAGATACTGGCTGACGCATTAAATGAAGAACAAGACGTAAAGCAGTTCGTCGACCAATTCCAGGCAATTGTGCCACTTCGTCCACTGCACTTTGTAGTAATTTTGATGAAAATTCCATGACACAAATTTAGATAAAAATATACGAACTTATGTCATCAATTTGGAAACTCCTATACGCACAAGGTCAGTGCTTAGTTTATGATTAATTTTTTAGTAATTTCCTTATTTAATGAATTAACTTTTAAGAAGTAAATTCCTTTTGAAGCCTTTAATTCTATTTCAGAGTTTTTAGATAAATCTCTGGTTTGTTCATAAAAAACTAGTTTCCCAAGGCTATCATAAATTTTTATGGACACTTGAGTTTGTAATTCCCAATTCAGTTTAAAAATTCCTGAGGATGGGTTTGGTGACAAGATCAACTCCGATACTTCTAAGTCTCCCAAGCCTAAGCTACTTAAATGAGTTGCTCCTGAGATATCATCAAATAAATAAGTGTCTGAGAGACCTCCACCGACATCACCGAAATCTGTGAATAGAACCATTCGTTCATAGTTACCAAGTCCAGCACCAAAGTCTAAAAATACGTCAGTCCACTCGGTTCCTGTGATAGAAAATTCAAGCTCTGTGTCTCCTGTGGTACCTTGTTCAAATTTTAAAGCATGGTTACCACTACCTGTTCCGTTTACAGCTTTAATTCTAAATGTAATCGTGTTGTTTTCGTCATCTGACAAATCAATATTTTCCGCAAAGTTGATTTGTGCATTGTCCCATTGTCCACCATTACCTACAACTTGTAGGACATCATTTCCATTGTCTTGAACAATAGAAACAACGGCTCCGTCAGCACCTGTCATTAGCTGATTATCACTGCTAAAGTCGAAAGGCAAGATTGGTAAACCTGGTGAGCCTGCAGGATTGTACAAATTAATACGCCACAGTCCTCGACCGTATGTTGCCACATACAATTTGTTATCTGCGTTATTTATCTCTAATTCATTGACTTGAACATTTGGCAGTCCCGTATTATAAGGAGTCCAAATAGTTTCATTGTCTCTCAAATAATAGATTCCATAATTCATTCCGAGATACAATATATCTTCTTCATAGGTCGTATCCCATACCAATGCTAAAGCACCAAAATTGGGTAAGTCATGAGTTGCAATACTCCAGTTTTCGCCACCGTCAATTGAAACATAGACTTTATCTGATGAACTTGTTGCAATAGCTAGTTTACTAGAATTGGTAGGATGAATGGCTATCGAATTAATATTGCCTGAAAACCCAGTCAGTTGCGCCCAATCTCCGTTTGAACCACCGCTTATTGTCCTGTAAAGATTTTCACCAAACGCAGCATATATAGTATTACTATCTGAAGCTGCTATTTTTAAGTGATTTAGGTTATTCTCAAAGTTTTGTGATATAGAGACCCAACTGCTCAAATTATCAACATTCTCTCCACCAGCTTCAGATTTATAAACCTCATCGTATCCTGCATAAATAGTTGTTGCTACTTGCGGATCTTGTTCAAAAGGAGTTACCCAACTACCTTCTTTATCCTCTGGGGAAGGTAAACCAAAATAATTCTGACCTTGATTTAGTGATTTATATAGATACCCATATTGAGAGGTTCCATACAAAATATTTGGATCTGAATGATCGATAAACGTTTCCATCCCATCAGCTCCTAACCAGTCATACCAAATACCGTCTGCTCTATAAACCGAGGTTCCATTGTCTTGTGATCCCCCAGTAACAATGACTGGATTTGTTTGACTGATTCCAATTTTGTAAAATTGACGAATTCCCAAACCAGCGGATAAATCGGTATAATACGTACTGCTTACATTCAGCGGGTCATTAGCCACAAAAATACCACCATCACTACCCACATATATTTTGTCATTATGATATATCATAAGGTCGATATCTGCATGACAGTAACCGATATTTTGATTTTCTGCATTTCCAGGCACCCACTGAGAGGTCACATTAAAATCCGTGCCTCCATTGGTTGAACGCCATGACAAAATACCCGAAATATGAACATCCTCAGCATCATTTGGATTCACAATGACATCCATATCTCTTGGCGCCTGACCCCTATTGTCATCTGCTTCAGATGAATACCCAAAATAATTTTTATCGTCATGACTTAATTTAGAAAAACTAGAACCACTATCGGTTGATTTATAAAACCCTCCAAATATGCCACTATTAGCCTCGAGCACATATACAACCTCTGGATTATCTGCAGAAACACCTATCATTTTTGGACCATTTGAAAAATTATTATCACTCAATTCAAATCCATTTTCAAAAATAATACCCAATGAAGAATCTTCAATGGATACGGCATCTAAAGTTGTGGGTTTGCCATAATTATTAGTCACTTCAAATGCAATATAATAGTCGTCAGAGGCATCTGGTAAAGTTAATGTAACATTTTGCCAATTTGGTACTGAGTCAGGGTAGTTCACTAATTCTATCCATTCACCATTAATAGATGTTTTGTAAAGAACTCGAAACCCATTCAAAAAAGAAGAAACCCATCTAAGATTCGAAAAAGAAAAATTGAGCTCTGGCGATGCTGCATTACTCAAATCTAAAGCCGGAGTAACTAATCTTGTAATTGGATTATCATAGCTTGGCAAGTAAAAATTCGCCATCATATCTCCTTGAATAGGACTAACAGAACCCCAAGGATTTGATGCCCCAATAGTCCAATTTGTTTGTCCTTGCACATTTTCTTGAGTCCAAGGGCTAAATAAATTATCGTAAAAAAAGGTTAAACCGCCATCTGTCGATTTAAAAACCAAATTTCCCGAAGCGTAAATTGTGTTGAGATCACCTGGTTTAAACTCTATATCGTACCCTCGACTAGAGTCTGAGTGGATTTTCTCCCAATTGGTACCACCATCCGTAGATTGAAAAACTCCAGAATATTCGGTTGAACAAAATAACTGATTTGAATTTGATGGGTTGATTAAAATTTTATTAACATCCCCATTTCCTGTATCGGCTAATTCGTTCCAAGTTGCCCCGGCATCTGAAGATTTAAAAATAACACCACTACTACTTCCCCAATAATACACATTAGAGTTTGTGGGGTCTATTGTTAAAGCATATACTCTTATATTGGATAAGTTATCTGTTAATGCCGACCACGTTGTAGTGCCATCAGTCGTTTTCCAAACGCCACCACCTGGAGATCCAACGATTATATGGTTTTCATCACTAGGGTCTATTGCGATACTGGTAATACGCCCAATTCCTGGATTCCACCCAGTGGTTTGATTCCAACTTGAAGGACCTAATTGCTCCCAGTTAGCAATCATACTAATTCTACTAGACTGAATAGAGGAATTTATGTAAGAGTTGTATCGCTCAATCTCATTATAATAGAATGAAGGAGTTTTTAATAATCCATTATCATCTTGCACGCGAAGTGCATCATATTCCCAACGTTTAAAACTTTTGTAGCCAGTTCCTCTGCCTTTATCTTTGTTTTCAAAATAAGCGTCTCCACTAGCTTGTATTTCTTGAACTGTAAATTGATCTGAATTGATCATTTCTAAATAGTCTTGAGATTCAATACATGAGTGTGATAAGAAAAAGGCTATTAAAATAAAGGTGGATTTATTCATGATAAAGCTATAATTGGTTATTTTTGTAAAGTAAATTAAAGTTATTACACTTTTAGGTTTATGCAAATATATACCTTATAAATCATTTATTATTAAAAAACACTACTTGTTACGGGATTAAACAAATTAGCGCATGAGTTCTTTTTTAATATTAATACTTCTACTAGGATATTTTCTAGTTTTAATATTCATCTCTTATTTGACAGGGAAAAATGACTCTAATGTCGACTTTTTTAAAGCTGGAAAAAAGTCACCTTGGTATCTTGTAGCCTTTGGAATGATTGGCGCCTCACTATCTGGGGTAACATTTATATCGGTACCGGGCTGGGTAGAGGCGTCTCAGTTTAGTTATTTTCAGGTAGTGCTGGGGTATATGGTGGGGTATTTCGTGGTCGCTTTTGTGCTGCTTCCTGTGTATTATAAATTAAATTTAACCTCCATATACGAATATCTTTTTCACAGGTTTGGATTTGTAAGCCATAAAACAGGCGCCTTTTTCTTTTTCGTATCCCGCGTATTAGGAGCCGCTTTTCGACTCTACTTAGTCGCGATCGTTTTACAACAATTTATCTTTGATGAATGGAATGTCCCATTTGAAATAACAGTTGTTATTTCAATTTTACTAATTTGGATTTACACATTTAGAGGAGGTATTAAAACCATTGTTTGGACTGACACCCTACAAACTCTATTTATGATTACCGCAGTCCTACTGTCTATTTACTTTATTATTGATAGCTTGGGTTGGACTTTCTCAGAGTTCCTAGCCTCTGAAGAATTAAAATCTTATAGCACTATTTTTAATACGGGCAGCATTTTAGACAAGGGGTATTTCCTAAAATCCTTTTTTGGAGGTGTATTCATAACCATTTGTATGACAGGATTGGATCAAGATATGATGCAAAAAAACTTGACCTGCAAATCGCTTAAAGATGCACAAAAAAATATGCTTTCTTTCAGCGTTGTACTTACTTTCGTGACCTTTTTATTCATGCTTCTAGGAGCACTTTTATTTATATATGCCAAACAAAATAATATTGAGATTCCGTTGTTAGACGATAAACCCAAAACAGATTTATTATTTCCCGAAATCGCCCTCAATAGTGGCTTGGGAATTACGCTCGGTATTACTTTTATTCTTGGGTTAATTGCTGCTGCGTATAGCAGCGCCGATAGCGCATTGACTTCGTTAACCACTTCCTTTTGTGTGGACATTCTTAATATGAAAGGCAAATCTGAAAAGGAACAAAAAACAATTCGCAAAAAAACACATATTGGAATGAGTGTGCTTTTGGTTCTTGTAATCATTTCATTTAAATACATTCTAAACTCCAACGTTATTGACAGCTTATTAACCGTTGCTGGGTATACCTATGGCCCTCTATTAGGATTGTTTGCTTTTGGAATATTTACAAATTATAAAATAAAAGATCGGTATGTCTGGATCGTTGCCCTAGCTTCGGTAGCAATTGTATTTATGCTTGGAAATATACCTGCAGACTACTTAGGCGGCTATGTAATTGGTTACGAGCTCCTACCGCTGAATGGCTTATTTACGTTTTTAGGATTAATGTTGATTCGTCGTAAATAACCTCTATTGTAAAAGGCGACTTCCTATTGGATTAGCCGCCTTCACATATATATCTTCAGATATCAAAGAGATTCATCTAAAAAATATTGGAAATTATTTTATAATCAGTTTTTTAGTGATTTCACGGTTGGTTGTGTTTACTTTTAAGAAGTAGAGTCCTTTAGGTGCTTGTAATTTAATTTCAGGATTTTGTGAAAGATCTCTATTTTTTTCATAAAACACTAACTTTCCAAGGGTATCATAAATTTTTATAGTCACTAGTTTGTTTAATTTCCAATCTAGCTTAAATAGCCCAGTTGATGGGTTTGGCGACACTTCTAAATCCGAGGCATCAAATTCATCCAACTCTAAATTTGTAGGATCGTACAAATTTACACTCAAAAGGCCCCGCCCATAAGTTGCTGCGTATAATTTATTGTCTGCAGAATTTACCTCAAGTTCATTTATTTGAACATTAGGCAGGTCGGAGTTATAAGTCGTCCAGGTTGTTTCATTCGCTCTCAAATAATAAGCTCCATAGTTCATTCCTAGGTATAAAATATCTTCATCATAAGTGGTATCCCACACCAATGCCAACGCTGCAAAACTTGGAAGGTCATAAAGCATTGAATTCCATGTGGCACCTCCATCAGTAGAGACGTAAATCTTATTAGATGAATTTGTAGCAATGGCTAGTTTATTTGGATTGGTAGGATGAATGGCAATGGAATTAATAGCTCCCGCAAACCCTGTTAATGTCGACCAGTTTCCAGATACTCCTCCACTAGTTGTTTTAAAAAGACTGGATCCGACCGCCGCATACATGGTATTGCTATCGGAAGGTGCTATTTTCAAATGGTTAGCATTGTTGCCAAGGTTTTGTGAAATAGCAGTCCAGTTCTGACCACCATCAGTAGATTTATATATTTGATCATACCCTGTATAGACGGTATTGGAGTCCGCAGGGTCTTGCTCAAAAGGAGTGATCCATTCACCTGACTTTCCATCTGGTTTTAAAAGGTCTAAACGAGTAAGTCCTTGATTTAGTGATTTATATAGAGACCCAAATTGTGAGGTCCCATACAAAATATTAGAATTTGAATGATCCACGAAAGTTTCCATACCGTCGGCACCTAACCAATCAGCCCAAGTTTTATCTGCTCTGTAAACAGAAGTGCCATTATCTTGAGATCCACCAGTAACAATGACAGGATTCGTTTGACTAATTCCTATTTTATAAAATTGTCGAATTCCCAAACCAGAAGTTAAGTCTGTATAATAAGTACTACTAACATTTAACGGTTCGTTGGCTACAAAGATACCGCCATCGCTCCCAATATATAGCTTATTGTTCTGATAAATCATAATATCAATATCGGCATGACAATACCCTATATTTTCACTTGCTGCAATTTGAGGAACCCATTGCGATGTGATGTTAAAATCTGTACCGCCATTGATTGATCTCCAAGAAAGGATACCAGCAATGTGAACGTCGTCTGCGTCGTTAGGATTTACGGCGATATCCATATCTCTCGGGGCTTGCCCTCGGTCATCACTTGCATCTGATTCATAGCCAAAATAATTTTTTCCGGTATGATCCAATTTAGTGAAATTCTCACCACTATCAGTGGACTTATAAAATTCTCCAAAAACACCATCAGAAGCTTCTAGTACATATACAACCTCAGGATTGTCGGCAGAAACTCCAATCATTTTTGGCCCTGAATTAAAACCACCCACCCAAACAACAACATCTTTTATTGAAAAAGATTGACCAGAATCAGTGGACTTATAAATTTTATTTCCGGAAGCATAAACAACACTCTGGTCTCCAGGCTTAAATTCTATATCATATCCCGTAATAGATTCAGAATGAATTGAACTCCAATTCACGCCTCCATCCGTAGATTTGTAAACGCCATCAAATTGGCTAGAACAAAATATTTTGCTTGTGTCGGAGGAGTTAATTAAAATCTTATTAACGACTCCATTACCTGTATCCGCTAATTGATTCCAAGTTGCACCTGCGTCTGTAGATTTAAAAATGATCCCTGACGTGCTTCCCCAGTAATAAATACTTGAGTTAACGGGATCGATAGTCAATGCAGATACATAAATATTAGAAAGATTATCTGTGAGTACTGACCAATTTGCTCCCCCATCAGTTGTTTTCCAAACACCTCCTCCTGGCGACCCAACTATTATATGATTCGCATTGTTAGCATCTATGGCTATACTCGTAATTCTTCCCACTCCTGGATTCCATCCAGAGGTCTGATTCCAATATGCGGGTCCCAATTCTTCCCAATTTGAAACCAAACTCGTACGATTTATTCTACTAGAATTGTTTATCTCTGAATTATAACGTTCTAATTCGTCATAGTAAAATGAGGAGGGCTTTAAAAACCCGTTTTCGTCTTGCATACGAATGGCATTGTATTCCCAACGTTTAAAACTTTTATAACCAGTACCTCTACCTGTTCCTTTGGTTTCAAAATATGCTTGAGCAGTGTTCTGAATTTCTTGAACAGTGAATTCCTCGGAATTCATCATCTCAAGATAGTCTTGAGATTCCATATTTAAAAATGATAATACGCAGGCTAATAAAATAAATGTAGGCTTGTTCATGGTTATTTTTTTTAAAGTTTAACTATTTGGTTTCACAAATATAAAACAAATAAGAGTGCAAAAAAAACCTAAGACACACTTAAATTGCTTAAAATCAAGTGTTTAACTATTGGTTTGATTTCTTAAACAAATTTATTTATAGCAATAGAACTTAGATTATTAATTTAATACAGAAATTATTAAAGCGCATTTTCCTGCATCTGAAGAATTAAAATCACTGCTATCAATTTAACACAAATCGTGTTTTAGGAGTTAATACTGATTCGTAGAAAGTAATACCAATGTACAAGCCACTTCATAAGGAATGGAGGCTTCGTTTAACATGTCGTAAAAGACTGGATTCTCAGTACCTGGATTAAAAATAACACGTACTGGATTTAAGCTAATAATGAAATCATAATAAGCTTCTTGATGTTTTGGGTTTAAATACAACGTCAAGGTATGAATATTTGCATAAGGCTCCAATGCTACATCTATCTGAACCCCACTAACTACGCCTTCTTTTAGACCAAAAGCTGAGACATCAACTCCAGCTAAACACAACCTGTTAACAGCTATGTTAGAGTATCTGTCAGGATTTAATGAAGTCCCAAAAACCAATGTTTTTTTATGTGTCATAACACTAAAATTGTACAAACTTTAAAGGATATTAGTTTTAAGTTAGTAGCTTGACAATTGTTTTCAAATAAGTGAAAATAAAGTGATGAAAATTACCATTTTATAATTACACTTCCCCAAGTGAAGCCACTTCCAAAGGCGGCTAAAACCACTGTATCACCTTTTTTCACTTTACCTTGTTGATGTGCTTCAGATAAAGCGATTGGAATAGAGGCTGCTGTCGTGTTTCCGTATTTCTGAATATTGTTATAAACCTTATCATCAGACAAACCGAATTTCTTTTGAATAAATTGAGATATTCTTAGGTTTGCTTGATGTGGAATCAACATATCAATATCAGAAACTTCTAAATTATTTTTCTGTAAACCCTCATTAATCACTTCACTAAAACGTCTGACCGCATGTTTAAAAACAAATTGCCCATTCATATAAGGACGGTAGCTAAAGTCTTCTGGGTCGTTATCTTTTATAATATCTGTAACCCAACGGGACCCCATTCCTGGAGCTTCTGTTGCCAGTTCAAGGGCATGCTTACCTTCTGAGTGAATATGTGTGGATAGAATCCCTTTTGTAGGATCATCTTCTCGTGTCAAGACTGCAGCGCCTGCACCGTCACCAAAAATTACTGATATACTTCGACCTCGAGTTGATTTGTCAATGCCATGAGACTGTAATTCACTTCCTATGACCAGAACGTTTTTATACATTCCTGTTTTAATAAATTGGTCAGCCACAGAAATTGAGTAGACAAACCCTGAGCATTGGGCTCTAATGTCTAGCGCAGCGACGGTATTGATCTCTAAAGCTTCTTGAACTTGGACACCAGGGCCAGGAAAATAATAGTCTGGACTTAAAGTGGCAAATACAATAAGGTCTAGGTCTTCTTTTTTGATCCCAGAATTAGAAATGGCCTTTTTGGCAGCTTCTAGCCCCATTGAAAAAGTAGACTGTCCGTCACCAGGCTTGACCCAACGGCGTTCTTTTATTCCCGTACGTTCCTGAATCCATTGGTCATTGGTATCCATAATCTTAGACAAATCGTCATTTGTTACAATATTGTCTGGCACATAATGTCCTAATCCTATTATTTTTGAGTTGTACATGCTGATAAATTTATAAAAAGAGTAACAAATATAAACTAAAATGTCAGTTTGTCACTTTTTAATATTTGGTATTTTTTTTGACATACAAGTATAAATTAATAAACTAAAAACACACTAATTATGTCTAAAGGAAAAATTAATGTATCCGTTGATAATATTTTCCCACTAATAAAGAAATTTCTATACAGTGATCATGAAATATTCTTACGAGAACTGGTAAGTAACGCGACTGATGCCACGTTAAAATTAAAACATCTTACCAATATAGGAGAGGCAAGTGTCAAATATGGCAGTCCTCAAATTGAAATAAAAATTGACAAAGAGGGTAAAAAGCTTCATATTATTGATCAAGGTCTCGGGATGACTGCAGACGAGGTTCAAAAATACATTAATGAAGTGGCTTTTTCTGGCGCTGAAGAGTTTTTAGATAAATACAAGGATAAATTAGATGACACAGGAATTATCGGACATTTTGGGTTAGGATTCTACTCTGCATTCATGGTCGCTGAAAAAGTAGAAATAATCACTAAATCTTTCAAAGATGAACCTGCTGCACACTGGAGTTGTGATGGAAGTCCTGAATACACACTTGAAGCTTCTGATAAAACAGAACGTGGGTCCGAAATTATTTTGCATATCGCTGAAGATTCTGTAGAATTTTTAGAAGAAAGCCGCATAACATCTCTATTAAACAAATACAATAAGTTCATGCCTATTCCGATTAAATTTGGAACCAAGGAAATAGATGATGAAACACATGAACCTAAAACCACTACTGATAAAGACGGGAAGGAAACAACAGAGCCTAAACAAAAAGTTACGGTTGATAATATCATAAACAACCCAACGCCAGCTTGGACTAAACAACCTGCTGAACTAAAAGATGAAGACTATAAAAGTTTTTACCGCGAGTTATATCCTGCACAGTTTGAAGATCCTTTATTCAATATTCACTTAAATGTAGATTACCCTTTCAACTTGACTGGTATTCTATATTTTCCAAAAATGGGTGAAGATATGAATGTCCAAAAGGATAAGATTCAATTATATCAAAATCAGGTATTTGTAACAGACAATGTAGAAGGCATTGTTCCCGAATTTTTAACTATGCTTCGTGGGGTTATCGACTCTCCAGACATTCCATTAAATGTTTCAAGATCTTATCTTCAAGCTGATGGAGCTGTTAAAAAAATCGCTTCATATATCACTAAAAAAGTAGCGGATAAAATGAAATCTCTATTTAATTCAAATAGAGAAGATTTTGAAGCTAAGTGGAATGATATTAAAATTGTGATTGAATACGGAATGCTTTCAGAAGATAAGTTTTTTGAGAAATCAGAAGCCTTTGTCCTCTACCCTACAGTTGATGGAACATACCACACCTATGAGGAGCTTTACAATAAAATCAAAGCAAACCAAACAGATAAGGACGATAAATTAGTGATCCTATATGCTTCTAATAAAGATGCACAACACAGCTATATTGAGGCCGCTAAGACAAAAGGCTATGAGGTCTTATTGTTAGACTCTCCTATTGTGTCTCACTTAATACAAAAACTAGAAAGTACAAAAGAGAATATTTCGTTTGTTAGAGTAGATTCAGATCATGTTGACAATCTGATCAAAAAAGACGAGACAATGGTGTCTAAGCTAAGTGAAGACGAGAAAACAGCTCTTGATACAGTTTTAAAAGAAGTGGTGCCTTCAGATAAATTCATGGTTCAATTAGAAGCAATGGACAGTAATTCAGCACCCTTTATGATCACACAACCTGAGTTTATGCGTCGGATGAAAGAAATGCAACAAACAGGTGGTGGTGGTATGTTTGGAATGGGAAATATGCCGGAAATGTATAATCTTGTTGTAAACACCAATTCAGATTTGGTTAGTGAAATTTTAAATACTAAAACAAAGAAAAAACAAGAACGATTAATAACTCAAAGTTTAGACTTAGCACAATTATCACAGGGACTTTTAAAAGGAGAAGCCTTGACTAATTTTATCAATCGTAGCTATGAAATGATTAAATAGTTAAATTAATTTTCTTAACAAAAAAAGCAGCCTATTAGGCTGCTTTTTTTGTTCATACATAATTATTATGAGCTAAAAATTGTGAAGAAATAAAACTTAAGCTAATTTAGAGCAAACTATTAGAATGTCTTTATTTGATTTATCGGAAACCATACAACTGAAATTGCCAAATGCTGAAATCGACTATACACCAGCGTTTTTTAATTTAGATGAATCCAGGGAATTATTTGATGCCATTTATGATCATACAAATTGGATTGAAGAAGACATTCGCGTATATGGTAAAGTATACAAACAGCCTCGTTTAACAGCCTTTTATGCCAACAATGATAAAGCATATGGATATTCAAATATTTCAATGTCACCTCAGCCATTTAACTCTACTTTAAACACTATCAAATCTAAAATAGAAAAAGCAACACAACTGACTTTCTCGTCATGTTTATTAAATCTATATAGAGACGGACAAGACAGTAATGGCTGGCATTCAGATGATGAAAAAGAACTTGGAGAAAATCCGGCTATCGCCTCTGTAAGTCTTGGAGCTGAACGCCTTTTTCATCTCAAGCATAAAAACATAAAAACGCTCAAACACAAGCTAACTCTAAAAAATGGTAGCTTATTATTGATGAAAGGAGAAACACAGCATCACTGGCTTCACCAAATACCAAAAACAAAAAAAACTATTGACAAGCGAATTAATTTAACCTTTAGGCTTATAAAATAATGAAACTAATTTCTCCCTGATAACCAGAAAGATAAGTCATGTCAGAGCAGAAAAAAGCATCATTAAAAAATGATGCTTTTGACAACTAACCAAACAAAATATATTACAAAATAAAGTAACATCTAAACAAACATTTTCAACTTTCGTGCCATAACATATTTATTAATGAACTTTAACTTAATATTCACATATTAAAAAAACGATGCTTTTGTGACTAAAAAAAAACAAATAACAATTAAAGAAGTAACTTATTAGACTAAAAGCAACACCTATGCCACAAAACATTTTAATTATATTTGCATTGAACTAAATCATATTATGACAGACACAACTCCATTATTTACAGAGGATACTATTGTATTTGGCTTACTAATGTCAGCTATTGCAATAATTTTTTATACTGAATCAAGATCTACCGGTTTTTGGCCTAAATTTTACAAAATAGTTCCTGGGTTGTTTATGGCATATATGATACCTGCATTGTTTACAACCTTAGGTTGGATAGCACCCGAATGGGAAAGCCTTACTCTCTCTGGTGAAATAACTACTGGAACTAGTAATTTGTATTATGTAGCTAGTCGTTATTTACTTCCTGCTGCTTTGGTTTTGATGACATTGAGCATTGATTTAAAAGGGGTTGTTAACTTAGGCTGGAAGGCCTTAATTATGTTTTTCACAGGAACCTTAGGGATTATAATTGGAGGCCCCATAGCAATTCTTCTAATTTCAATGATTTCTCCAGAAACGGTTGGAGGTATTGGACCTGATGCTGTATGGAGAGGACTTTCTACTCTAGCGGGGAGTTGGATTGGCGGAGGGGCTAATCAAACTGCTATGCTAGAAATCTATGGCTATAATCAAAAACTATATGGCGGAATGGTATTTGTTGATATTGTGGTGGCCAATATATGGATGGCATTACTTTTAATAGGAATAGGAAAGTCGGATAAAATAAATAAATGGTTAAAAGCAGATACAACTGCCATAGAGACTCTAAAAGATAAAGTGTCAAATTTCACAGAAAGTGTGAAGCGAACTCCAACTCTCAATGACATTATGATCATGGTAGGTATTGCGTTTGGATCGGTAAGTTTTGCCCATTTGTGTTCTGGCTTTTTAGCCCCCTTTTTTAGTGATTATGTCGCCACGATAAATTCTGAGACTTCTAGAAATATATTTACTTTTCTTGGATCCTCATTCTTTTGGATGATTAGTATTGCCACTATTATAGCAATAGCTCTTTCATTTACTAAAGCCAAAAATTACGAAGGTGCTGGAGCCAGTAAGTTTGGAAGTGTTTTTATTTATATTTTAGTAGCTACCATTGGAATGAAAATGGATTTGACTTTAATCTTTGATAATACTGGGCTTATAGCCATTGCAGTTGTTTGGATGACTATTCACGCACTTCTATTAATTGGGGTTGCTAAATTAATTAGAGCGCCTTACTTCTTTCTGGCGGTGGGTAGCCAAGCGAACGTGGGGGGAGCAGCCTCTGCTCCTATTGTAGCATCGGCCTTTCACCCGTCACTAGCATCTGTAGGCGTTTTATTGGCCGTATTTGGCTATGCTGTAGGGACAATTGCTGCCATAGCTTGTACAATACTTATGGAATTAGCATCAGCGACTTCCTAGAAATAATTATATTTGAATCATAAAAACTTATCATGAACAAAACTTTATTATTTGTTGTTATAATTCTACTAACCGCTTGCAGCCAGCAGACAAAAAAAATGATGGCTAGTGGTAATATTAAAGGCCTTCAAAAAGGAACACTTTACCTTCAACATGTACAAGACACTAACTATGTTACATTAGATTCTTTGGTAATGAACAGTACAACTAATTTTAGGTTAGGCTGTAACCTCGAAGAGGCAGAGATGCTTTACCTAAGCCTATCAGAAGACATCAATGCCGACCGGATATCATTTTTTGGAAGTAATGGTAACACAAATATAAACACTACTCTTAAGCGTTTTAAATTTGATGCTCAGATAGACGGGGGACCTCAACAGGAACTTTTAGAATCTTACTATGAAATCATGAGTCGCTTTAAAAATCAAAGATTAGAGTTTATTAAAGAGAAAATAAATGCTCAAAAAGATTTGAACTTAGAGTTAGCCGAGAAAATTCAGCTAAAAATTGATAACGTAATAACTAGGAGCTATTTATACAGTATTAACTTTGCAATTAACAATAAACAAAGTGAAGTGGCTCCTTATGTAGCAGTCGCAGAAGTTTATGATGCCAATGTAAAATACTTAGACACCATAAACAGCGTACTACCAAAAAACATTGCCGATTCTAAATACGGCACTATCTTAGAGGACTATATTAATAAAATAAAGTCTGAGTAATTTAAAGACTGTTAATCTTATCGATTAATACTTTTCCTTTAGTTTCAAGATCTTGAGCAATAGACTTAAAATGTGCTTTTTGATTTTCTACATTCTTAGCGTTTACTTGTTCGATCAATTGATCAAATGTTGCTATCGCTTCATCAATTAAAGCCTCACTTTTTTTAGTGTCTTTATCCGTATTAGCATATTCCCAAATGTATACTGCTTCAATTATATCTCCTAATACGTAATTGATATCTTTTTTTAAATTTCTAACGTTAGCCATAATCTATGTTTTTTGTTTTTGCAAAACTACATAATTTTAAATATAAACTTCTAAAAGTTTTGCATGATTTGTAGAAATAGAAAAACTTTTTAAACTCGCTGGAATCAAAACAGTCTGCCCTTTAGAAAGCTCGGTTAAATCACCCTGAACATCGAATGTGGCGCTACCTTCAACACACATATATATCATAAATGAATCATGGTTGTTTTCAATAGAAATTAACGAGTTTACTTCTACTATATTAGTGGTGAAATAAGGGCAAGAAACTAATTCTGTAGAGCCCTTAGAGTCATGAGAATAATTAACTCTAAAGTTTTCAGGCATATCAAAATCAAAAGCTTCAATAGCTATGTCATTGTGTAACTCTCTATGATTTCCTTTAGAATCTACTCGATCCCAATCATAAACACGATACGTTATGTCACTCGTCTGTTGGATCTCAGCTAAAAGAACACCAGCACCAATAGCGTGAATTCTTCCAACTTCAATGAAATAGGTGTCACCAGCTTCAACTTTATCAAAATTTAAAATACTTTCAAGTGTTTTGGCTTCCAATTTTTCTAAATATAATTCTTTAGTCATCGGTTGATTAAAACCTACAATCAAATTAGAATCAGAATCTGCTTGAACAACATACCACATTTCAGTTTTCCCAAAACTGTTATGGCGTTCTTTAGCCAGGGCATCATTGGGATGCAATTGAACAGAGAGATCTGCTTTAGCATCAATAAACTTTATAAGTAATGGGAATTTTGTCCCAAATTGTTTAAAATTTTTATGACCCAATAAATCAGTCGTGTGAAGTTCCATCAATGACTTAAGAGAGGTCCCTGCAATAGCCCCATTGGATACGACAGAAGTATCACCTTCGACATCACTTAATTCCCAACTTTCACCCGCTTCATATGAAGAGGTAGGCTTATTTAAAAGCTGTTGAAGTTTTTGACCACCCCAAATTTTGTCTTTAATTATTGGTTCGAACTTAAAAGGATACAGCATTTTAAATGATTTTATTGATATTAACTCCCTGAGTAAGTTACAAAATTACGAGGTGTTTCATAAAGTGTTACTTCCAATACTAAGTGAGAATCTAGCACGGCTTTTAACTTATCATAAATAACAACTACAATATTTTCAGCTGTAGGGTTTAAATTTTTGAATTCTGGAACATCCACATTCAGGTTCTTGTGATCAAAGGCATCTTCAATTTCTGATTTGATAAAGTCCTTCAATATTTTCACATCTACAACATATCCTGTTTCTGGATCAATTTCGCCAGTTACACTGACGGTTAGATCATAATTATGACCATGGAAATTAGGATTATTACACTTCCCAAAAACAGCGTCATTTTGCTCAAAACTCCAATCTGGACGGTATAATCTATGTGCAGCATTAAAATGTGCTTTTCTACTTACTGTAACTTTCATTTCTCGTATTTATATGTTCGTAAAATTTCTTAAATATAATTTTAAACCACTCGGTGTATAGTTCTGGATGGATATCGACATCTGCCTTAACAGCTTCCAGTGGCATCCACTTCCAGCTCTCAACTTCATCTGGGTTTATTATTGGTAGATTCTCAAAATAACCAACCATAATATGATCTAATTCATGTTCGGTAAGGCCATTATCAAAGGAAGCCTTATAAATAAAAGAGGTTGTTTCTTTGAGTGGGGTTACAAAACCCATTTCTTCCTTTAATCTTCTAGTTCCTGCTTCAATATTAGACTCACCATTGCGTTGATGAGAACAACAGGTATTGGTCCATAACAGTGGTGAATGGTATTTATGAGCTGCTCTTTGTTGAAGCATCAATTCATTTTTAGCATTAAAAACAAATACCGAAAATGCACGGTGTAATACTGCTTTTTCGTGCGCTTCCATTTTTGGCATTAGACCAATTTGTTCATCATGCTCATTTACAAGAATTACCTGTTCTTCAATCATGGCACAAAAATATTAACTATATATTTAATTTTTACTAATTTATTCCTAAAGTTAAAACTTGCAACTATTAAAAAACGTTGCTTATAGCATCTCCAAAAACTCCATTTCAGAAATAATAGGCACCTTTAAGCTATCCGCTTTGGTGCGTTTACTGGGACCCATATTGCTGCCAGCTACCACAAAGGATGTCTTAGCAGATATTGAGCTTACTACTTTTCCGCCGTTAGAATCTATTAAAACTTTAAGTTCGTCTCTAGAAACTGTTTCAAAAACGCCAGAGACAACGAAACGAAGCCCCTGTAATTGGGTCGTTTGATTAGAGAGTGCTTCCTCAGACAACTCTAACTGGACTCCGCACAGTATAAGGCGAGACACCATTCTAATATTCACATCGATTTTAAAAAACTCAATAACGCTTTCTGCTATTTTAATTCCAATTTCGTCAACTGTTTCTAAATCTTCAAAAGAAGCTTCCGACAACGCCTGTATGGACTTATAATGTTTTGCTAATTTTTTAGCAACTGTTTCTCCAACATATCGAATACCTAACCCAAATAATACCCGTTCAAAAGGGATGTCTTTTGATGCTTGCACTCCACTAACTAAGTTATCAGCGCTTTTTTCAGCCATGCGATCAAGATGTATAATTTGATCCGTTGTCAAATCGTATAAATCCGCATAATCATGAATCAAACCTTCATTAACCAACAGGGCGACTGTTTCACCACCTAAGCCTTCAATATCCAGTGCTTTTCTAGAAATATAATGTTGAATACGACCTATTATTTGAGGAGAACAGCCCATATCGTTTGGACAATAGTGCTGTGCTTCGCCTTCTTTTCGAACCAGAGGTGTTTCACATTCAGGACAGGAACTAATATATACTGTTTTAGAGGAATTTAGTGAGCGTCGACCTAAGTCAACTCCCATAATTTTTGGAATAATCTCCCCACCTTTTTCGACATAAACCCAGTCTCCTATTCGGACGTCTAGTTTTTCAATTTGGTCTGCATTATGAAGAGAAGCTCTTTTTACGATGGTTCCCGCCAACTCTACTGGCTGTAAGTTTGCCACAGGGGTAATAGCGCCAGTTCGGCCCACTTGATAAGAAATATGCTCTAGTATTGTAGAGACTTGTTCAGCTTTGAATTTATAAGCCATTGCCCATCGCGGAGCTTTGGCAGTAAAGCCTAACTCTGCTTGTTGAAAAAGACTATTAACCTTCACCACTATACCATCTGTTTCGTATGGTAAATCATGCCTATGTAGATCCCAGTAGTTCACAAACTCTAAAACCCCCTCAATTGAATCCGTTAGACTCGCAACTTTAGGCACTTTAAAACCCCAAGACCGGGCTTTTTCAAGGGTATCAAACTGAGTTTCTATTCCTGTGCTTTCTCCAACAACACTGTATAACAAACATTCTAAAGGGCGCTTAGCGACCTCTGCACTGTCTTGAAGTTTCAAACTTCCAGATGCCGTATTTCTTGGGTTTTTATAAGGGTCTTCTCCAGCTGCAATTTTTTCTTCATTTAGAGCTTTAAACCCATCAAAAGGTAATACGATTTCTCCTCGTATTTCAAATTTAACGGGATAATCTCCTTGTAACTTCAAAGGGACCGATTTGATTGTTTTTATATTTGCTGTGACGTTATCTCCTTGGGTACCATCGCCACGTGTTAAAGCCTGAATAAGCATTCCATTTTCATAAGTTAAACTAATAGACGCCCCATCATATTTAAGCTCACATGTATATTTAATTGGGCCATCTACCATTTTACGTAAACGAATTTCCCAATCCATCAGATCTTCCTTAGAATAAGAATTGTCTAATGAATACATACGTTGTGCATGCACAAGCGTTTCAAAGTTTTTGGTAACCTCCCCACCTACTCTTAAAGTGGGCGAACTTGAATCGTACATTTCTGGATTGCTCAACTCAAGTGCTTGTAGTTGCTTTAGTTTAATATCAAATTCAAAGTCACTAATAGAAGGCTTATCTAATACATAATAATTATGATTATGCTGACTAAGCTCCTTACGTAATTTTAAAATCAGTTCTTTCTCTTCCATCAAAAAAATAATATAGCTTATTAATTAGCACTCCCAATATATGAAAATGAGTGCTATTCATTAGTGAATTAAATGAGATTTTATCAGCAACTTATCAAACAAAAATCAGCATCTTTTGGCGCGAATCATTCTGTTTTTAGAAAAAATATCAGTTTTTAATTGAACAGTCCCAAAAGCATCTAACGAGAATAGTGATTTAGTGTCTTCTGCTAAACACTCATTGATTTCAAAATATATAAACCCGTCCTTTTTTAAGTTTATTTTGCAGATATCAATAATGGCTTTGTAAAATAATAATGGGTTATTATTTTCTACAAAAAGCGCTAAATGTGGCTCATGGTCTAGAACGTTAGGAGACATCATTTCCTTTTCACTTTCTCGAACATAGGGCGGATTAGAAACAATAACATCAACTACTAAATCTTGGTTTTTCCAGTCTAAAACACTAGCTTCTATAAAGGTGACTTCAACCTGGTTAGCTTTGGCGTTTAGTTTTGCAATTGACAAAGCACCCGAGCTAACATCCATTGCGTAGACTTCCGCATTAGGAAGTTTTTTAGCCAAACAAATAGCTATACATCCAGAACCAGTTCCTATGTCTAGTATTTTAATAGGCTTGCTAGAATCGATTTGCTCCAAAATCCAACCAATAAGCTCCTCCGTTTCAGGACGCGGAATCAGCACTTTCTCATCTACTATAAAATCCAATCCACAAAAGGAGGTTGAGCCTATGATGTATTGAATGGGCTCATACTTCAAAAGTCGTTGGAGCGATTCTTCAAAATACTCAAATGTTTGAGGAGAAATAACAGTGTCTGATTTTAAACTAACATCAATGCGTTTTAATTTTAGATGCGCATCGCAAAGCCTATAAAAAAAAGCATCTATTTCGTCTTTTGAATAGTAGCCTATGAGTCCGTTTTTTAAAAAAAAATGTAGTGATTTAAGTTGCATTATAAAGTTTTTAACATCCAAACTCCGCAGGAATTATGTCCGGTATTCCCATATGGAATCTCAAGATTTTCAAAGCCATTTTGTTTATATAAACTAATAGCTTTTTCAAGCTGTGAAAGTGTTTCTAAATAGCAGTATTTATAGCCCATTTTGCGAGCTGCTTCTAAACACTTACTAAGCAGTTTTTTGCCATATCCTTTTCCGCGTAAATCGATAGAAAAGTACATTTTCTGAAGTTCACATATGGATTCATCCAAACTGGTGAGTAATTTGACTCCTCCTCCTCCTTTAATAACTCCCTGCTCTTCAATTACAAAATAAATGGATTTTTCTTCTTGATACGATTCAAACATTCGGGTAGTTTCTATATCTTCGTAGGCAGTCCCTGTCAAAGGAAGCCTAAGCTCTATAAATGTCGACTTTATGACTGATTCGATTTGTAAATTATCCTCGACTTGAATTTCTCTAATGCGCATGTAATGGATACCAATTAATAAATCTTATTTTTGTAGCTCGAAGATACATATATATCAAATAAAAAATGATAAAAAAACACACTTTACTTCTCATTCTATTAGTTTCAGTTAGCTGTACAATAAAACAAAAACCTACATTTATAAAGGTTGAAAATATTAAATTGATTAATGCGAACTCAAATAAGATAACACTTAGCGCAGAAGCTCTGTTTAATAATCCAAATGCCGTTGGAGGTCGCATCAATACTGATGGTGTAAAAGTTTATGTTAATGACATTTCTTTTGGAGAAATTGAAACAGAAGAATTTAAAGTTCCCGCTAAAAATGATTTTAAAGTTCCACTCAAGTTACAGATTAAAACTAAAGACCTTTTAGACAAAGATCCTAATGGATTTTTGAATGGATTACTTAATAGTGTATTGAATCGTTCTCTAAAAGTTAAATTCGAAGGAAGTATCCAATTCAAGACCTTAGGAATTAATCATAGTTACCCGATTGACAAGACAGAAACCTTGAAAATAAAATTATAATTAACCACGAACGCTACATAGCACGCTGTATTGAAGTCGCCAAAAAAGGATTGGGCTCAACAGCCCCTAACCCAATGGTTGGCTGTGTAATTGTGGTTAAAGACAAAATTATCGCGGAAGGCTATACCAGCCCATACGGTGGGTCGCATGCCGAAGTTAATGCGATACAGCGTGTAAAGGATCCTAAACTTTTAGAAAAAGCAACCTTATATGTTACTCTTGAACCTTGTGCTCATTTTGGCAAAACACCCCCTTGCAGCGATTTAATCATTGCACACAAAATCCCAAGAGTGGTCATTGGATGTTTGGATGAACACGAAAAAGTATGTGGCAAAGGGATCTCAAAACTTAAATCAGTTGGTTGCGAAGTCATCGTTGGTGTTTTAGAAGCTGAGTGCAAAACACATCACAAGCGCTTTTTTACTTTTCACAAAAAAAAACGGCCTTACATTATACTGAAGTGGGCTGAATCTAACGATGGTTTTATAGCACCTCTAAAAAAGTCAGAAAATAAGCCTGTTTGGATTAGCAACTTGTATTCCAGACAACTCGTACATCAGTGGCGTTCGGAAGAACAAGCCATTCTTGTGGGAGCCAATACTGTGATTCAAGACAACCCCAGCTTAACAACTCGGGAAATAAAGGGGGAAAACCCTATTAGAATCGTCATTGACATTCGAAACTCGCTTTCAATGTCTAGCCAAGTGTTTAATTCTGAAGCAAAAACGATTACATTAACTAATAGCGAAATAGACCCCACAATTCCCTTAGCAATACAAATTTGCAACGCATTATATTTGAATGATATTACATCCGTTATTGTTGAAGGAGGAAAGAAAACACTGCAAACTTTTATTGATGAAAACCTTTGGGATGAAGCACGTATATTTTCAAGCAATGTAGATATGAAAACCGGTATCGAGAAGCCGCAACTAAAGGGACAATTAATAAAACAGATACACATTAAATCTGATACTTTAAAAATAATTCATAATGATTAACACTATCATATTTGACTTTGGAGATGTATTTATTAATTTAGACAAACCGGCTATCGAGCGCTCTTTAAGCAAATTAGGTGTTACATCAATTTCAAAAAAGATGATTGAAATGACGATGGAGTATGAAAAGGGGGTGATGTCTACTGATGAATTTATTGCTGCATTCACAAAAATATACCCAACAATTTCGAGGCAAGATTTTTCAACTGCCTGGAATTCAATCATCTTAGACTTCCCCGAACATCGTTTAACTTTTATTGAATCGCTAAAAGACCTAAAAAAGTACAAGCTCATATTACTAAGCAATACAAATGCCCTTCATATTGAACAAGTTATAAAAAACATGTCTTTGGATCGATACCTTCGATTTAAAAATTGTTTTGACCAATTTTATCTTTCACATGAAATAAAATTACGCAAACCAGACTACTCCATATATGAATTTGTACTAAAAGAGAATAACCTGAATGCAAAACAGTGTTTTTTTATAGATGACACAAAAGAAAATACCGATATTGCTCATAAGCTAGGAATAAACATTTGGAATAACGACCCAAAAAATGAAGATGTTACAAGTTTGTTTGACATACCTAAATTTATAAAATCCTAGAAAAAGTGTTTAGCTACGAAACCATTATAACGTCTGGAACACAAGTACTGTACAAAGACAAAGGCAGTAAGTTTTATGGATATGCAATTCCAATAAAAACAGCGAAGGAGGTTAAGGAAACACTTGAGATCCTCAAACGAAAGCATTCAAATGCAGGGCATTTTTGTTATGCATATCAATTTGGAATTGAAACCACATATTACAGAGTATCAGACGACGGCGAACCCTCAAACAGTGCTGGGCTTCCAATTTATGGACAATTACAAGCTTTTAATGTCACCAATACACTCATAGTAGTGATTCGTTACTTTGGAGGCACAAAGCTAGGCGTAGGAGGTCTTATAAACGCCTACAGAACAACTGCAAAGCTAAGCTTGGAAGCAAGTGAAATAAAAAAAATTGATATTCTCATTCCAATTAAACTCCATTTCGCTTACAAGGACTTAAGTAAAGTGATGCGAATTATTAAAAAATATCAGCTGATTTTAAAATCTCAGCAGTTAGAAATAGCATGTGAAGTATTGATATTGGCTAAAAAAATCAACTTAAAAACTGTAATCTCTACTTTTGAAGCATTTCATGAAATTAAAGTAGAAATTTTAAACGATTAAATTTGCAGTTCATCTAAAATATATTGCGGACAACGCGTCGGAAAATTAGATTTCATGTTAACAAATGCTAACTTAGTATGTGCAGTAGTAAGTAATTCACCGCTAGAATTATGAATTTCATAAGCAAACTCAATAGAAGCTGTTGGACGCTTTAAAAGCGTGGTTTTTATGGTCAATATATCATCATAAAACGCTGGCTTACTGTATTTTAAATCCATTGAAGCCACAGGAAGCATTATGCCGTTAGCTTCCATTTGTTTGTAAGACACACCAATAGCATCGAGCCATTCTAAACGCCCTATTTCCAGATAATGAGCATAATTACCGTGGTAAACAACGCCCATTTGATCTGTCTCGCCGTATCTTACTTTAATCTCAGTTTGATGTGTGATCATGTATTATATTTGTATATTTATATTTAAATAAACATGAGAAAAAAAAATTAAATATTCGATCTAATTGGATTTTTTTTTTAAGAAATTTGTTCACATATTTGTATTGAGAAACAGCAACAAGAAACTCCCCATAATTTTGATTTGTTTAACTCCTAACCAATTAAATAAACTAAAATGAATAACAGTGCTCAAACGGTATGGGAAAATTGTCTTGAATTTATACAAGACAACATTCAACCGCAAGCCTATAAGACATGGTTTGAGCCTATTGTAGCTGTTAAGCTAGATAACCATGCTCTCAGCATACAAGTACCAAGTAAATTTTTTTACGAATGGTTAGAAGAGCACTATGTTAAAATTTTAAAAGTAGCTTTAACAAAAGAGCTTGGTGTGAATGCCAAATTAGTGTATATCATTAAAATGGAAAATACTTATGGAAACAAACAACCTTTTACTGAAAAAATACCAAGTTCGAACCGAACTGCTGTATACTCACAACAAGTTGACATTCCACTAAAAAATAAAAATCCAGAATTAAAGAATCCGTTTGTGATTCCAGGCATTAGAAATGTCAAAATTGAATCTCAACTGAATCCTATTTACACATTTGAAAACTTTTTAGAAGGTGACTCAAACCGATTGGCGAGAAATGCAAGTATTGCAGTCGCTAACAAACCGGGGGGGACTTCATTTAATCCGTTATTAATATTTGGTGGGGTTGGTTTGGGAAAAACACACTTAGCACATGCTATAGGAGTTGATATTAAAGATAAATACCCTGAAAAGACCGTACTTTATATTTCAGCTGAGAAGTTTACACAACAATATATTGAGTCTGTAAAGAAAAATAATAGAAATGATTTCATTCACTTCTATCAAATAATAGATATCCTTATCATTGATGACGTCCAGTTCCTTTCTGGAAAATCTGGTACACAGGATGTGTTTTTCCACATATTTAATCATTTGCACCAAAATGGTAAGCAAGTCATTTTAACAAGTGATAAAGCACCTGTAGATATGCAAGATATTGAACAACGACTCTTATCTCGTTTTAAATGGGGCTTGTCTGCAGAACTTCAAAACCCAGACTTTGAAACTCGGGTATCTATTGTCAAAAATAAACTATACAGAGATGGTGTTGAGATGCCTGAAGAAATTATAGAATATTTGGCCAAACACATTACGACTAACGTTCGTGAATTAGAGGGTGCAATTATTTCCTTAATCGCTCAATCATCTTTCAATAAAAAAGAAATAACACTTTCTTTAGCGAAAGATATTGTAGAAAAGTTTGTGAAAAACACTAAAAGAGAAGTTTCAATCGACTACATTCAGAAAGTAGTATCTGATTACTTCCAAATGGATGTAGATACTTTACAATCCAAAACTCGAAAACGTCACATTGTTCAAGCTAGACAACTAGCAATGTTTTTTGCAAAGAAATTCACAAAAGCATCCCTTGCTAGCATTGGGTCTCAAATTGGAAAACGTGATCACGCAACAGTACTTCACGCTTGTAAAACCGTTGACAATCTTTCAACTACAGATAAGCAATTTAGAAAATATGTTGAAGATTTGACTAAGAAACTATCAGTATAACGTCTGCTACACGAAAGATTAGTTGCTGTATTACTATTAAAAACACTTATTCCCCTAACTAACAATCCTATAAGAATGACTGGTAAACTATACTTAATTCCAACAGGCTTAGGAGACAATGCTCCTTTAGAAATACTCCCAATTTCTATTAAAAAGATCATCGAAAGTATTGATGTCTATATTGTAGAAAATGAAAAGTCAGCACGTAAATTCATCAAATCTGTTAGCTCTGGAAAATCGCAAGCAAGTCTAACACTATTTAGTTTAAATAAGTTTACTGACCCTTTAGAAATTCCTTCTTTTTTAGAAGCTTGTTTAGAGGGCCAAAATGTCGGTCTTCTTTCGGATGCTGGTTGTCCTGGTGTGGCAGATCCTGGTGCCGATGTTGTGAAAATTGCACACAAGAAAAACCTTAAAGTAATTCCTTTAGTGGGCCCCTCTTCAATTTTATTAGCAATGATGAGCTCCGGAATGAATGGACAAAATTTTGCTTTTAATGGCTACTTGCCTATTGAAAAAGGCGAGCGTAAAACAAAAATTAAACAACTCGAAAGACGGTCATTTGATGAAAATCAATCTCAGTTATTTATTGAAACCCCTTACAGAAATAATAGTATTTTAGAAGACCTCCATAACACCTTACACACAGACACCTTAATCTGCGTGGCTTGTGATCTTACCTTATCCACAGAATACATCAAAACACAAACTGCTAAGCAATGGAAACATACAAAACTAGATTTCCACAAGCGTCCTGCGATTTTTATTATTCACAAAGATTAAAGGAGGTTGGGGTTTGGCTTTTTATGAGGGGTTACAAAAGAAGTGTCAAAACCTGAAAACTTACGCATGTAATAAGGGATCCCTGTTCCATAGGCATCTGTAAAACCTACTGCACCAAAACTTCTTAAATAGCGTTTAACATTTCCTGGTCCGGCCAAATGAGCTGAAGCAAGTATACCAGATTCAGTAACCTCTGTACCATTTATTTTTTTTCCTACAAAACGTTTTATGTCACGTCTCAAGACCCATTTATTTCGTCTTGTGTTCGCTAAAAATGCTTTTTCTTGTAGTGGTGGGTTTGTTAGAAAACCCTCAGGGTTGTAAATCCCGAGTAGTTCTAATGTAGAGACTCCAAATTGAAATTTACCCAAATACCCTAGTGTATTAACAGAGTTATATTTCCCCTGGGATTCTTTGAATGCCAAAGCTTCTTTAAAAGCCAAATAAGAATTCTCTAAAAAGGGAAAACCTTTATTTTCATTTGGGTTGGTAAAATCTTTAACTACAAAATTATAATTCAAGCTTTCAGAGACTATATCGGCCTGATGAAAGTTTAAATTTGAGCTTGGAGAAAATGCTACAAATAAACCAAAGCTAGCAGTTATCAAAATAGAACAGTAAAAGGTGCTTTTAGAAATCATTGATGCTCAGTTTAAAAGTCAAAGGTAAAATTAAAACAGTGCAAATATAAGCAAATATATAATTACTTGATATACAGGGTTTTATTCTATTTTTTGATTCCCTTACGATTTAAGTAAGATTGATAGGCTTTAGCATTTGTATTATGACCTCTTAACGTTTTAGCAAATCTATGAAATCCTGGCTTTTCAGGATTTGCAGCAAAGTAATAATAGGAATGAGTTTCGTAGTTTAATACTGCTTCTACAGCTGACAGATCTGGCATTGAGATTAACCCAGGGGGTAATCCCTTATACATGTATGTATTGTACGGCGACACAATAGATTTGTGTATGTTTAAGACTCGTTTAATAATCTTATTTCTGTATGAGGGTAACTGATAAGCTGCAAACTTAAGCGTTGGATCTGCTTGTAGTGGCCACCCATCCTTTAAGCGGTTTAAATAAACGCCTGCAATACGATCTTGTTCAGAAGCCTGCTTCGATTCTTCATGAACAATGGCTGCTAAAGACATCACTTCCAATGGCGAGAGATCAATTGATTTAGCCCTATTTAATCTCTTATCGTTCCAGAAACGATTGTACTCCTTTAACATACGAGACCGAAAGGTTATAGCAGAAGTGTTCCAGAAAAACTCGTAACTATTAGGTAAATACATTGCCAGTGCATTGTCATTTGTAAAGCCATTAGATTCTAAAAAACCTGAGTCCGAAAAAGCAGCAATCAAATCGGTGCTATTTGCTTCAATTTGAGTCGATATTCTATTCGCTAAATCCGCAAGAGAGTGCTGATTATTAAACGCTATTTTAATAGGTAAATTTCGACTTCTTATGGAGTTAATAATATCATTGTTAGTCATCCCTTTAGAAATAAGGAAACGTCCCGCTTTGATATTATTTATATATTTTTTCTGGGTGGCTAAGACCTCAAAGGATTCAATATCCTTTAATAAAGGCTCCAAATCAGCTTTTACATCTGAAAAACTGGCATTTGAAGCTATAAAAATATAAGCTTCCTTAGAATTAAAGTTAGTATTGGGTACTAACATAACTGAATATATATAGTAGGAAAAAATCCCGGCCCCTGCTAAACCGATTAATACGATGGCGATTGCTATTTTTTTAAAGTACATGGTTAATTAATTGAAATAAATATTCGTTTTTATAGTGTCCTTCATAAAGCCTCCAGTCCTTCTTGATTCCAACTTCTTCAAATCCAACTGATTTAAATAAATGGAGGCTAGCCATATTACCTTCTAAAACATTGCTGTACAACTGATGCAGGTGTAATTCAGTAAAACTGTAATTGACCAACAAATTTAAAGCATCTTTCCCATACCCTTTTTGACGATGTTTATCAATTAATACAATACTAACACCTGCTCGTTTATTACGAGCATCAAAATCAAAAAGATCAATGAAACCAAGAGGCTCATTTGTTTTGGAAGTAATCATCAACCTTAGCTGCTTTAATTCTTTAATATCTTTGTGAGCAGTTGCCAAATAAGCTTGAAGGACTTGTTTAGAAAAAGGCATATGGGTTTGACTTAGCTCCCACAAGGACTTATTATTTTCTAATGAATATAAAAAAGTTAAATCTTCAAGATTAAGAACTCGTAGATTAATGAGATTTCCCTGCAAAGCTACCATTCTAGCGTCCCTTTAAAAACTTGAAGAGCAGGACCGCAAAGCCACACATTAGAATAGGAAGAGGATTGGGCTTCAAATCTAATAACTAACTCACCACCTAATGTTTTTAGGTTCATCACATTTGATGTTGATTGACCCGAATGAAACATAGCTATAGCAACAGCAGTTGCGCCTGTACCACAAGATAAAGTCTCTGCTTCTACCCCTCGCTCATAAGTGCGAATAGCAAACGTATCATTATTTATTTTTTTTGCAAAATTTACATTGATTCCAGTTAATTTGAAAGACTTGCTATTCCTAACTAAAGCTCCTTCAAATGCCATATCCAACTCTTCTAAATTTGATTTTATTGAAACATAATGTGGAGAGCCTGTATCAAGAATAAAATGATCTTCGTTTGAAGAAACACTTAAAACGTCTTGCATTTTAATCTCCACATACCCGTCATCAAAGGCTGCATAATGAGGCCCATCTATCGCCAGAAAAAGTGTATCACTCTTAATAATTCCCAAGAAATTAGCAAACGCAACAATACAACGACCACCATTTCCGCACATGGTACTTTCGTTTCCATCTGCATTAAAATAAACCATTTTAAAATCATAGTTGGAGACAGACTCCAAAACAATTAGTCCATCAGCTCCGACCCCAATACGGCGATCACATAAATGAGCTATTAGTGACGTATTATTAGTATCAAAAACAGACAATCTGTTGTCAATCATAATAAAATCGTTACCAGTCCCTTGATATTTATAAAATGTTTGCATCATAACTAAAGCAAATATAGCAATATTAAACGTTAAACTGAGCTGTTAAAAGGTCGTTAAAGTTGATTTATAGATTGAATAAAAAACTAATTTTAATGTTAGAGTTAATGAATTAAAAATAAGACTATGAAAAAAATCGTGACATTAATATTGATTTCTACTTTAGGTGGGGTGATAACGCTCACTTCATATAAGTTGTTTTTTGAAGCAAACGATACTGATAAACTAGTTGAAACCAAAGCACTCACCTCATCAGTTTCTGTTGCAACGACCCCAGTAAATTCATTGTCAGAAAACATAAATTTCATCACGGCTGCTGAAAAAACTTTACCAGCGGTGGTACATGTGAAAAACACTACACTTAGCAAAGGGTATACCAGTTTTGAAGATTTAATTTTTGGAAGACCACAACAGCGAGCACAGATAGGAACTGGATCTGGAGTTATCATTTCCCCTGATGGATATATAGTGACTAACAATCATGTGATTGAGGGAGCGCAAACAATAGAAATTACTACCAATAATAACAAAACCTACAATGCTGAATTAATTGGCGCCGATACTAATACTGACATTGCACTACTTAAAATTGATACTCTAGAACCATTAAGTTATTCAATATTTGGAGATAGTAATAACGCCAAAGTTGGAGAATGGGTTCTAGCAGTAGGCAATCCATTTAATTTGACATCTACAGTAACTGCTGGCATTATTAGTGCAAAATCTAGAGATTTATCAGGTCAAAATACACAGTCATTTATTCAAACAGATGCCGCGGTAAACCCAGGAAATTCTGGAGGTGCACTGGTGAACACAAATGGAGAACTCATTGGTATAAATACTGCTATTTCATCTCAAACAGGATCTTATATAGGCTACTCTTTTGCTGTACCAAGTAATATTGCAAGAAAAGTCATTGAAGATTTGATGGAATTTGGGAATGTACAAAATGGTATTTTAGGCGTTATTGGAGGAGAATTAAACAGTAAAAACTCGAAAGAATTTGGTGTCAATGAAACCAAAGGTTTTTTTATTGAAGACATTCAAAAAGGGAGTGGTGCAGAAAAGGCTGGTATTAAAAAAGGAGATATTATCCAATATATTGATGGTGTAACAATTTCTAAATTCTCAGATTTGAAAGGATTTTTGAATACTAAAAACCCAAATGACACAGTAGAGGTTTTAATTTTAAGAGATGGGGAACAAAAAAAATTAACGGTCACATTAGAAAAGCGAATGACCATTCAGATACCCGTAATCGGCGCTTTAAAACAACCTAGCAAGGAAACACTAGAAGACGTTAATTTGGACTATGGGCTAGAAGTGTTTTCACTGTCAAAAATACATAAAAAAGATTGGGAAGCTGATGGGATATTTGAGGGTAGTTTTGTAACGGAAATCAATGACATTAAGATAAACTCAATCAACGACGCTCAGCGAGCACTAGAGAAATATTCTAATAAAGTACTAAGATTATCTATTGTCAAAAAAAATGGTGCAAAAGTAGTCTACCGATTCAGATAAATAGCTCGTATACTGCTTTTTAACCAATGTAATAGCTGTTTCTAGTATCCAATATTTTTTATTAAAAAAAGTTACGAAAACGTTTGAGAAGACTTACTTTTGCATTACTCATTTAAAACTCAAACCTAATGCCTTTAAAAGCTACCTACGATTCCGAAATCTCATTCCAATCTGACCGCAGAAAAGCGGCCGTAGAATTTATTAAAATTATCAGTGACCTATGGTATGACCACTCTATTGAATTGGTTTTATTTAGAAATCAATTAATGGATCAAAGTGTCAGTCAGATACTCAAGCTCCACGCCTATGCTGGTGAATTTGTAAATAAACCTATCTCTATTTTTGATTCTGTAGAAATGGCTAAAGCTATTAAACTATTAAATTTACCTACTTCTAAATTAGATGTTGGAAAACTAACATTTGAATACCTCACAGAAGAACATTCTGATAGTACTGCGTTTTCATTTTTATCAAATAAGTTAAAAGAAGCTAAGCAGCAATCTAAAATTAAACCTAGAGACGTTGTCTTGTATGGATTTGGTCGCATCGGCCGATTAGTTGCCCGCGAATTAATGGGCAAGTCTGGCAGTGGCAGTCAATTAAGACTTAGAGCCATAGTAACCCGTAACAAATTGAACTCCGAAACTTTAGAAAAAAGAGCTGCCCTGTTACGAAGTGACTCTATTCATGGTGATTTCTCAGGTACCGTTAGCGTAGATACAAACCTTCAAGCATTGATTATAAATGGCATGACTGTTTATATTATATCTGCTTCAAAACCTGAAGACATCGATTATACAACCTATGACATAAATGAAGCGCTGATTATAGACAATACAGGAGCATTTAGAGACGAAAAAGCGCTCAAAAGACACCTTACTGCAAAAGGAAGCCAAAAAGTATTATTAACCGCACCTGGAAAAGAGGTTCCAAATATTGTACATGGTGTAAATCATTTAGAACACTCCCCGGATGTTAATGACATCTTTTCTGCAGCCTCCTGCACTACCAATGCTATTACCCCCATTTTGAAAGTTATTGAGGATACTTTTGAAGTTGTTAAAGGACATCTAGAAACAATTCACGCTTACACAAATGACCAAAACTTAGTGGATAATATGCATTCAAAATATAGAAGAGGACGTGCTGCAGCACTCAACATGGTCATCACGGAAACGGGTGCAGGGAAAGCCGTAAGCAAAGCACTGCCATCCCTAAAAGACAAACTAACTTCAAACGCAATTAGGGTACCTGTTCCAAATGGAAGTCTAGCCATTTTAAACTTAGAAATAAAAAAACCAGCAACACTAAAAAAATTAAATGATGTTATAAAAACAGCTGCACTAACGGGGAATTTAGTCGAACAAATAAAATATGAATTAAGCGATGAACTTGTGTCGAGTGATATTGTGGGGTGTACGGCACCTGCAATTTATGACAGTAAAGCTACAATTGTAAGATCTGATGGAAAAAACATTATTCTCTATATATGGTATGATAATGAATTTGGCTATAGCCACCAAGTCATACGATTAGCAAAATACATTGCCAAAGTAAGGCGGTTCACCTATTATTAACGTTTACAATTTATTATATTTGCGTATCAAACTTAGCAGATGCGCATAGATATTATCACTGTACTACCAGAACTAATTAAGAGCCCTTTTGAGGCCTCCATACTGAAGCGAGCAATAGAAGCTGGTCTTGTGAGCATACACTTTCATAACTTGCGTGATTATACATCTGATAATTATAAGTCAATTGATGATACACAATTTGGAGGGGGTGCAGGAATGGTTATGATGATAGAGCCCATAGACAAATGTATCTCTAAATTAAAAGAAGAACGGGACTATGATGAAGTTATTTACATGACTCCAGATGGTCAAACTCTAAACCAAAGTATCGCTAACCAACTTTCAATGAAGGGTGATTTAATCATCCTATGCGGACACTATAAGGGAGTGGACCAGCGTGTACGAGATCAGTTTATTACCAAAGAAATTTCGATTGGAGATTACGTGCTTTCGGGTGGAGAACTAGGAGCTGCTGTTCTGTGTGACGCAGTCATACGACTTATTCCTGGAGTGTTAGGAAACGAAACATCAGCTTTGACCGATTCGTTTCAAGATGGGTTATTAGCGCCCCCTATATATACACGACCAAGAGACTACAAAGGATGGTCGGTACCTGAAGTTTTAGTAAGCGGTAACTTTCCAAAGATTGAGAAATGGCGTGAAGAACAAGCTTATGAACACACAAAAAAACGAAGACCTGACTTGTTAAACGACTAATATTTAGAGTTAAATAAAACTTTTAGCTCAATAAAGTTTCTTGTTTTTACTTTTTACTTATATTTGCATCCAATTTCGAGTTAACCTCTGGCGATAATCGTGAATGTTGTTTCGAAAAAACACATAAATTAAAACAACATGGAATCCTTAATTAAATTTGTTCAAGAGGAATTTGTAGCAAAAAAAGACTTTCCAGAATTTGCAGCTGGTGACACCATCACTGTTTATTACGAAATTAGAGAAGGCGAAAAAGTACGTACACAGTTCTACCGTGGAGTGGTTCTTCAAAGAAGAGGCTCAGGGAGTTCTGAAACATTTACAATCAGAAAAATGTCTGGCACTATAGGGGTTGAACGTATTTTTCCAGTAAACTTGCCAGCCTTACAAAAAATTGAAGTTAACAAACGTGGTAAAGTAAGAAGAGCTCGTATCTTTTACTTTAGAGAACTTACTGGTAAAAAAGCCAGAATTAAAGAAAGAAGACGTTAGTTGGATTTTAGATTCAAAAACTCAAAAAAGCTCTATTCATATAGAGCTTTTTTTTTGGCAAAATTCTAAAGAATTTAACTTAATAAATTTAAAGCATGATGCGATTGGAATTATTGATTATTTTAAGAAATAAATTCCCTGATAAAACCATTCCAATTTCATATATTTGCATGCCTTAATTTAGTGAGGCAACCATCTATTTTAATTGAAGAAAAACCAAACTTTATATAGCCCATTATGGCAAACATAATTTATACAATTACCGACGAGGCACCAGCATTAGCAACACGTTCATTTTTACCCATAGTTAAATCGTTTCTTAAGAGCTCTAAAGTAGGTATTGAAACCAAAGATATTTCTTTGGCTTCACGAATACTTTCAAGTTTTCCGGAATTTTTAAATGAGGACCAGAAAGTGGAAGATGCCTTGGCTGAACTAGGAAAACTAGTAACAAAGCCGGAAGCAAATATTATTAAGCTCCCAAATATTAGTGCGTCAATGCCGCAACTAAAAGCTGCTATTTCTGAACTACAGTCTCTTGGATTTGCTATTCCTAACTACCCAGATACTACTAAAAGTGAAGAGCAAAAATCGATCAAATCTCGATATGATAAGATTAAAGGAAGTGCTGTTAACCCTGTATTAAGAGAAGGAAACTCCGATCGTAGAGCTCCAAAGGCAGTTAAAAATTACGCTAAGAAAAACCCACACAGTATGGGCGCTTGGTCATCAGATTCAAAAACACATGTAGCCACAATGTCTGAAGGGGATTTCGCACATAACGAGAAATCTATAACTGTAGTAAATGCCACTGAGGTTCGTATTATTCATACAGATGTCAACACCCTTAAAACCGTATTAAAATCACACATACCTATTCTAGAAGGCGAAATTATTGATGCTACAGTCATGAATCTGCAATCGCTAAAAAACTTCCTGGCGAGGGAAATAAAAAATGCCAAAGAACAGGGCGTTTTACTATCACTCCATATGAAAGCGACTATGATGAAGGTTAGTGATCCTATTATTTTTGGTCACGCAGTTAAAATATTTTTTGCTGATGTATTTGAAAAGCATGAGGATATATTTAATGAAATTGGAGTAGATGCTAATAATGGATACGGAAATATTTTAGAAAAAGTATCAAAACTAGATACTGATAAACGAAAGGAAATCGAAGCTGACTTTGAAGCTGCTATTGTAAATGGCCCTGATTTAGCAATGGTTAATTCTGATAAAGGGATTACCAACTTACACGTTCCTAGCCATGTCATTATCGATGCATCAATGCCTGCAATGATTAGAACTTCAGGACAAATGTGGAATGCCAAAGGAAATGCACAAGACACCAAGGCCATAATCCCTGACAGTAGTTATGCTAGTGTTTATACGGCTACAATTGATTTCTGTAAAGAAAATGGAGCCTTTGACCCAACAACAATGGGAACTGTTCCTAATGTAGGCTTAATGGCACAAAAGGCAGAAGAATATGGCTCACACGACAAAACCTTTGAAATTGAATCTGACGGTCGCGTTGACGTGGTAGACAGTAAAGGAACTGTTTTGACCTCCCACAATGTAGAAACTGGAGATATTTGGCGTATGTGTCAAGTAAAAGATGCCCCAATTCAAGACTGGGTAAAACTTGCAGTTACTAGAGCGAAAGCATCAAATTTACCTGCTGTTTTCTGGTTAGATGATGAAAGAGCACATGATGTAGAGCTTATTAAAAAAGTGAAGACATACTTAAAGGACCATGACACAAATGGATTAGAACTTCATATATTATCTCCTACTGAAGCCACCCATTTTACACTTTCTAGGCTTAAAAAAGGAGAGGACACTATCTCTGTCTCTGGAAATGTTTTAAGAGATTACCTGACTGATTTATTTCCCATTCTTGAAGTTGGAACGAGCGCTAAAATGCTTTCAATTGTACCACTAATGAACGGAGGTGGATTGTTTGAGACTGGAGCTGGTGGTTCTGCTCCGAAGCATGTAGAGCAATTTGTTAGTGAAAACCATTTGCGTTGGGACTCTTTGGGAGAGTTTTTAGCCTTAGCGGTTTCGCTAGATCATTTTAGTGAAGTGAATAACAATAAAAAAGCAGCTGTAATAGCGGAAGCATTAGACATGGCCACTGAAAGGTTATTAGATGAGAAAAAATCACCATCAAGACGTGTTAACGAACTTGACAACAGAGGAAGTCATTTTTACCTTGCGCTTTACTGGGCTGAAGCTATTGCTAAACAAGACAGTGACTCCGAACTAAAGACAGAGTTTAAAATTATTTCTGAAGCTCTTTTAGAAAACCAAACTACAATAATTGAAGAATTAATTAGTGTTCAAGGGACATCCGTAAATACTGGTGGTTATTACCTTCCTAATATCGACAAAACAAATAAGTCGATGCGACCTAGTGCAACACTAAACAATATTATAGGACATTAAAATACTGTCTAATTTTTTGTTAAAAGCACCTTAGTAAGGTGCTTTTTGTTTTATTTTTGACAGCTAATTTAATCAAATGAAAAAAATAATCTTTTCTCTTCTTTTATGTTTCAGCTTATACGGAAACTCTCAAGAGCGTTTCACACTTAGCGGTACTATTGTTGAAGAACAAGGAAGAGAAACACTTATTGGTGCTAATATTATAATCGAAGATTTAAATACCGGAACCATATCTAATGAATACGGTTTCTATTCCATTACATTGAATAAGGGAATTTACGAAGTCACCATTAGCAACATAGGCTATTCTTCCTTAAAACAAACAATTTCTCTTGATCAAAACGTATCAATGGACTTCACCCTAACAGAAGAAATTGAAAGTTTGGACGAAGTTATCATAGAAAGTAATGTTGAAGCTTTGAATATAAAAAGCCCACAGATGAGTGTTAATTCCTTATCTGCCACTAGCATCAAACAAATACCAGTCGTTTTTGGAGAAGCGGATGTCATCAAAGCCATTACACTTTTACCAGGTGTTTCAAGTGGAGGCGAAGGCGCAGCGGGATTTAACGTTCGAGGCGGTGCAGCAGACCAAAACTTGATTTTACTAGATGAAGCTACCATATTTAACTCTTCACATTTATTTGGACTATTTTCTGTATTTAATCCTGATGCCATAAAAAGCTTAAAACTTTACAAAGGAGGAATTCCAGCAAAATATGGCGGTCGTGTTGCGTCAGTTTTAGATATCTACCAAAAAGAAGGCAACAAAAATGAGTTTAAAGCAAATGGGGGTATTGGATTAGTAGCAAGTCGTTTACTTTTGGAAGGGCCTATCAGTAAAGGTAAGGGATCATTTTTATTGGGGGGTCGTGCTACTTATGCACATTTATTCCTACCACTATTTGAGGTCGATAACATTGCTTATTTTTATGATTTGAATAGCAAATTAAGTTACAATATTAATGAGAAAAATGATGTTTATTTATCAGGATATTTTGGGCGAGATGTCTTTAACGTATCTAATAGTTTTGAAAATACTTATGGAAATACCGTCATTAATTTTAGATGGAATCACTTATTTTCAAATCAACTTTTCTCAAATCTATCACTAATTTACTCTGACTATTACTATGGATTAAATTTAAATTTTGTTGGATTTGAATGGAATTCTGGAATTCAAAACATGAATATCAAATACGATTTTAAACAATATGTAAATGACCGCTTCAAAATGGAGTATGGCTTGCATAGCACCTATTACCGATTCAATCCCGGAGTCATCAGTCCAAATGGCCCTCAATCAGGGATAAACAGAGAAGAACTCACTAATAAATTCGCATTTGAAAATGCTATTTACTTTGATCTTAATCAACAATTATCAGAACGAATTTCAGTAAGTTACGGAGCACGATTAAGTTCATTTTTACGCCTTGGACAAAAAGAACTTAATGTTTATGAAAACAACCAAGCAGTAGGCTACAACTCAGATTTACAGCTTTACGAAGCAATAAATCCTATTAGCTCACAAACAAACAATCAAGGAAAAGTGGTTAAATCTTTTTTAAATTTGGAACCAAGGTTGGCCGTCTCATACAAATTAAATGATGATACATCGTTAAAAACCAGTTATAACCGTATGACCCAATACTTGCACCTACTGTCTAACACAAGTTCTCAAACTCCATTAGATGTTTGGACTCCTAGCGGGAAATACATACAACCTCAAGTTTTGGACCAATTGGCCATTGGGTATTTTAAGAGGTACTATTCTTACGATTTAGAAATTGAAAGTTTTTACAAAACAACTAAAAACAGAATTGACTACATAGATGGTGCTAATTTGATCGCTAATAAAGCCATAGAACAAGTGCTTCTTAATGGGCAGTCTAGAGCCTATGGTTTTGAATTATTATTTAGAAAAAATAAAGGACGATTTAAAGGGTGGTTTGCGTATACTCTCTCAAAATCCGAACAACAAACTAATGGAATAAACGCTTCAGATCCTGGGATTAATAACGGAAAATGGTATAATACCCCATATGACAAAACACATGATGTATCAATTACTTCAAGTTATGATCTGTCTAAAAAATGGAAATTAAATGCAAACTTTATATACCAAACTGGTCAACCTACAACCTATCCAAATGGACAATACGAATATAGTAACTTAATTGTACCTACATTTGAAGCTCGAAATGCTAGCCGTTTAGACGCCTACCATCGATTTGATATTTCAGGAACATATACACCCAAAACAAAAAAGAACAAACAATGGAAAGGGGAATGGGTATTTAGTATTTATAACCTTTATAATCGTAAAAATACGCAATCATTAAATTTTAGAGAAAACCAAATCACTGGTTCAAATGAAGCGGTAAAATTATCATTATTTGGAGCCGTGGGTGCGGTTTCGTATAACTTTAAATTCTAGAGCAATGAAAAAGACTTTTATTTTAATCTGTATCGGAATCCTTTATATTAGCTGCGAAGAGGTTATTCAACTTGACTTACCTAACGATACGCCTAGGTTAGTTGTTGACGCATCTCTTAAAATGACTCCAAATGAATCTGTAAATCAAATTATTAAACTCAGTTTAACAGGGTCATTTTATCAAGAGGAAAATCAAGTAATCACAGAAGCTATTGTAGAGTTGATTGACCTAACTAGCAACCTGATTTATAGCTTTGAATATGATCCTGTAAATGAACTTGCTTACACAATGTTATTCACTCCTAGCTTTGACACTAACTACAAAATTAGAATTCTTTACGAAGGTGAAATTTATGAATCAACTATAGAACAACTCATGCATTCGTCCCCCATAGACAACATCGAGCAAGGATATAACACCTTATTTGGAGGAGATGAAAAAGAAGTTATTATATCATTTACAGATAATGAAGAACAGGATAATTTTTATTTATTTGATTTAGGGGATAATCTTTACTTAGCTACGAAAGATGAGTTTTATCAAGGGAATGTATTTACTTTTTCATATTTCTATGATGAATTAGTTGCTGGAGACGAAGTGAACATAGAAATAATGGGGATTGACGAAAGGTATTTTAACTTCATGACTTTTTTAATTACTCAAACAGAAGAAGGTGGGAATCCTTTTGAAACTACGCCTACAACTATAAGAGGTAACATAACAAACTTAACTAACCCTGAACACTACCCTATGGGTTACTTTAGACTATCTGAAGGATACAGCAAGAGTTTAACTCTGGAATAGTACAAAAGTGTTTCAAAAATTCTATTTTTGTGTATGAACTTCTTAAAAACTACCGAGCAAGACTCTAACTACGATCATCTCGAAAAAATGTCTGTTGATAAAATATTAACAATCATTAATAAGGAAGATGGTGGCGTAGCTGAATCCGTAAAACAATCCATACCACAAATAGAATTACTAGTAAACCAGATTGTAGCTAAAATAAAAGAGGGAGGTCGCCTATTTTATATAGGTGCAGGCACAAGTGGACGTCTCGGCATTTTAGATGCTTCTGAATGCCCCCCTACTTTTGGTGTGCCTTATGACATGGTAATAGGGTTGATAGCTGGAGGTGACGTGGCCATACGCAAAGCCGTTGAATTTGCTGAAGATAATGAAAACCAGGGTTGGGAAGATTTGGAAGCTCATAATATTTGTAACAAAGACATCGTAGTTGGAATTGCAGCATCTGGAACTACCCCTTATGTAACAGCAGCAATTATAGCATGCACAAAAAAGTCTATTATAACAGGTTGCATTACATGTAATAGTGGCAGCCCGCTAGTAAAAGTGTCAGATTACCCAATCGAGGTTGTCGTTGGGCCAGAAGTAGTAACTGGAAGCTCAAGAATGAAAGCTGGTACAGCTCAAAAACTAGTTTTGAATATGATCTCAACAGCAACAATGATCAAATTAGGACGAGTTAAAGGCAATAAAATGGTTGACATGCAGCTTAGTAACCAAAAGCTGATAGAAAGAGGAACTGTGATGATTATGGAACAGTTAAATGTTTCTGAATTAAAAGCAAGTGGTCTATTAATAAAATATAAAAATGTACGAAATGTGCTAAAAAACTATTCAAATGGAAACACCTAAAACAAATAAAAACCTATTAGTTGAAGGTCTGAAAATGATGGGTATCACTTTATTTCTAATGTTTTTAGGACCATTAATATTACATGCTGGATTTTCAAATCCAGAAAAACCTCTTTACATTCCTCTAATTATCACAGGAGTTCTTATTTGTAGTGCTGCAATTTACCTTGGGTTTAAAGGGATTCGCACGATTATGAAAAGTCTGTTTGGAGGTTAAATTATTTTTAGTACATTTGAATGAGTTTTAGGTCCCAAATCTAATTCTTCAATAACCATTTAAAACAAGTATTTTATTTTGTTTCAATCAAGAAGCCATAACGGCATAGCTTGAATGTACATCTGTTTTAACATGTCAATCAATTACATGTTAGAACAGATGTGTTCGAAACCGACTGCATTAAAAATAAATACTAAAAAGAGGAAAAGACAAAACTGTTTTGTTAAAATTCTTTAGAAAGTGAGCCTATGAACGAGGAAAAGAAAGAAATTGAAAAATTTAAAAAACAATTATTTGAAATACAATCTCTAGCAAAAATCGGAAGTTGGGAATGGGATAAAAAGACAAATACAATTGAATGGACAGAAACGATGTATACGTTATTGGGATACAAGCCATATTCAATAAAACCATCCTACGAATTAGCTGTAAGTCATGTTCATGAAGATGATAAAGAAAGATATGAAAAGAATATCCATAGAATAAGTACAAACGATTCTAACTACTATCAGATCATTAAAGTAGTGAAGAAAGATCAATCAATAATTACCGTAGTATCAAGAGGAAAGTGTGAAAAAAACAAAGAAGAGGAAATCACTAGAATAATGGGAACAGTTCAATGCATAAGTGAATATCTAAATACAGAACAGAACACACTTGCTAAAGAAATAGCAGAAGAAAGTGACCGATTAAAATCTGCATTTATATCGAATATGTCTCATGAAATCAGAACTCCAATGAATGCTATACTTGGATTTTCTAATATGCTTAAAAGAAATAACTTATCAAATGAAAAAAAACAAAAGTATTTAGACTTCATAGAATCAGGGGGGAAAAGACTGTTACGGATTATAAGTGACATCGTTGATCTGTCTAAAATGGATACTAACCATCTTACATTGTCATATGAAATATGTAATCTAAACAAATTAATTACAAAACTACAAGAACAATTTAACCTTAACAACAAAAATGAAACGCAAAAAATTATTGTGAAAAACGGATTGAGTGATGACAATAGCTTTATTATAACAGATCAAACTAGATTAGAACAAATACTTTCAAATCTTATAGAAAACGCTGTGAGATATGCACCAGATGGCAACGTAAAGGTAAGCTATAAAAAAGAGGGGCAGACACTTGTGTTTTACGTTAAAGATGAAGGAATTGGTATAGAAAAAAAAGATCAAGAATCAATATTCGGAAGGTTCCAACAAGTGGAGAATAAATACTCAGGAACAATCACCAGCACAGGTCTGGGATTATCAATTGTGAAAGAATTAACCGAACTAATGAAGGGGAAGGTATGGGTAAAATCAGAAGAAGGAGAAGGAGCGACGTTTTATTTCACAATTCCGTATCAAAAAGGAAATAGACGAATGAGCTATATAGACAACAAAACAATCAAAATAAAAGTAGATAGGAAAGAAGTGATATTGGTGGCAGAAGATGAAATAATAAACTTCTTGTATCTAGAGGCTTTATTTGAAAGATACCCATTTAAGATACTACATGCTAGAAATGGTAAAGAGGCTGTAACAATGATTGAAGAAAACAAAACAATTAGTTTGGTATTAATGGATATAAAAATGCCAATAATGAATGGAATAGAAGCAACAATGGAGATTAGGAAAAAAAATAAAAACTTACCAATTATAGCATTAACAGCATATGTAATGGAAGAAGACAAAGAGAAAATGTTTTGTGCAGAATTCAGTGATTACTTAGCGAAACCATTAGATGAAACAACACTAATAAACATGGTGAAAAAACACCAAAAGGAAAATATCTAAACATATAAAGTAACTGTCTTTAAAAGTATCCGTTTATGACACTTACGTCCCAAAGACGATACACAAATATATTTCGACATTCTAGTAGAATAACATATACCTCTTAAAAAAGTATCTGAGTACGCGAAAAAGTATTTAGAAAACAAAGGATTAAAAAGGAAACCAAGAATTATGGCTACCAAGTCTTCGAACCAACAACTACCAAGAGAGATTTGAACTGGCCATAAAACTATCAAGAAAAGCAGTTACTGTTGCCCAATAAAATGTGAAGTACTAAAAAACTTAGACCTAAATATTCAGAAGATGCTAACAGCCATATCACTACATCAAAGCTGGAAACCATTAACTTTATAACAATTGCTGCTGCAAATATAACTACTGGAATTAATAATTAACAAATTGATATAATCATATGAGCAAGCAAAAGATTAAAAAACAAAAAATCCCTAACAACTAAATGTTAGGGATTCTCAAAAAAGGCGGTGACCTACTCTTCCACAAATGTAGTACCATCGGCGCTAATGGGCTTAACTTCTCTGTTCGGGATGGTAAGAGGTGAGCCCCATTGCAATAACCACCTTAGGGTTATTTGTAACCTTGCTATTATGTATGGCTAGGTTACGGATTCCAGCGTATAGCTGGACAATATCTTAACATATTGAAAATAAATACATGATGTCTTAGTAAATTGTGAGTAAACGTTATATAAAAAAACGTCCGTGCAATAAGCCTATGGATTATTAGTACTACTCGGCTATGACATTACTGCCTTTACACCTATAGCCTATCAACGTGGTAATCTCCCACGATCCTTTAAAGAAATCTCATCTTGTGGTGGGTTTCGCGCTTATATGCTTTCAGCGCTTATCCCTTCCCAACGTAGCTACCCAGCAATGCTCCTGGCGGAACAACTGGTACACCAGAGGTTAGTCCATTCCGGTCCTCTCGTACTAGGAACAGATCCACTCAAATTTCTAACGCCCACTGTAGATAGAGACCGAACTGTCTCACGACGTTCTGAACCCAGCTCGCGTGCCACTTTAATGGGCGAACAGCCCAACCCTTGGGACCTTCTCCAGCCCCAGGATGTGACGAGCCGACATCGAGGTGCCAAACCCCCCCGTCGATGTGAGCTCTTGGGGGAGATCAGCCTGTTATCCCCGGCGTACCTTTTATCCTTTGAGCGATGGCCCTTCCATACGGAACCACCGGATCACTATGCTCTACTTTCGTACCTGATCGACCTGTATGTCTCTCAGTCAAGCGCCCTTATGCCATTGCACTCTACGCACGGTTACCAAGCGTGCTGAGGGCACCTTTAGAAGCCTCCGTTACTCTTTTGGAGGCGACCACCCCAGTCAAACTACCCACCAAGCACTGTCCCCACATTGTGGGTTAGACTCTAGATAAGCAAAGGGTGGTATTTCAACAATGACTCCACAACGCCTAGCGACGCCGCTTCAAAGTCTCCCACCTATCCTACACATTACTTATCCAAAACCAATACTAAGCTATAGTAAAGGTGCACGGGGTCTTTTCGTCCCACAGCGGGTAATCGGCATCTTCACCGATACTACAATTTCACCGAGCTCATGGCTGAGACAGTGTCCAGATCGTTGCACCATTCGTGCAGGTCGGAACTTACCCGACAAGGAATTTCGCTACCTTAGGACC
>Ga0209405_1000019_pt1 | contig 140959 bp, 110 predicted proteins | sample COGITO_mtgs_1105_6_FD_184803 | JGI IMG/M metagenome (GOLD analysis project Ga0209405, IMG submission 184803) | Pelagic marine microbial communities from North Sea - COGITO_mtgs_110516 (SPAdes) (version 2) | ecosystem: Environmental > Aquatic > Marine > Epipelagic ...
TCTTTTTTCAACTCTACCTCCAAACCAAAAACCTCTGCACGATCTCCTGAGTTGATATAGGAAATATCATTTGAAGTTGAATTAATAAAAATGGAGTTGATCGGATTTTGTATCAGCTTACCAAAAACAGTTGCCGAAATCAGTTCGCCTTTTGAAGGGAAATATTCCCATTTCAAATCCGCATTCCAGTTGGTAGATTCGTAAATATCTTTATTTCCTCTGTAAACCTGTGTAACCTCTTCATAAAGCATATCTACACGTTCCTTAAATTGGGGGAGTGTATAGGTTTTACTGGCACCAAATTTCAAATTCATATTTTCTTTAAGCACATATTTTGTCGAAAGAGATGGTAATAATTTTTCTTGTACAAGACCAATCTGTCGTTTGTTAGAAGACTGTAATGTTAAGTAATCAATTTCCACTCCAATCATTTCGGCTCTTAGCCCAGCAACTACAGAAAACTTAGAAGAAAAATTCCATAAACCGTTCACATATCCAGCATTAATATATTGTCCACCACTATACGTTTGAGTTTTCAAAGTATTGACTCTGTACAGCGTGTTTAGATTTGAAGTGTTAAAAAAGGCGTCAAAATTTGTGACGTCAACATTATAAAGCCCCGCTTGGTTGATAAGCCTAAAATCATATTGTTGAGATGAAAAATCGATCAGTTTAAAACGGCCGCTATACCCAAAAGTAAGTGCGCCTTTTAAGTCGTCTTCACTGTCATTAAACTTAATTTTATTTGAAATATTAACAGAAAACTCATCTTCTTTTAAGTCCTGAAAAAAGCGGTGGTTATAAATTGGACTTCCCGTAATTAACACAAAATCAGTTGTGCGGTCTGCTCTAAAATCAGCTCCTGCGGTGTTTTGCATACGGTCTGGAATAGTGTTGTTTAAGCCATTATATCCAATAATCCAGTGGATTGTGTTGGTGTCAGATAGAGCATGTTCTCCACTCAATTGATTGATTAGTAATTTAGTTTCAGTAAACGTATTTCTTTGGATAAACCCAACACCGTTTTCGTTGGTAGTAGCGTCATTATCAAACTCAATATCAAAGCCGTTATATTCATCATGACGTTGATCAGAACTATTTAAAAATAGGGTTGTAAAAGTCAATTTGTGGTTGCTATTTATGCGATAATTAAGCACTCCCATTGCAGTAGTGTTTGTCAGATAACTATAACTATCTTTATTAAAATCCTGTCGTGTGTAGCCGTCCGCTCCAATTTTCCCACGGTTTAGACCAGAATTAAAAGTGCTCGAGTTGTCAAACCCAACGGTAAAAAAGGCATTCAATCGGCCTTCTTCCCCTAACTCAAACGATCTGCCGCCATTTACACTTAAACTGCCATTATATTTTAAATCAGATGTTTTTCTATTCCAACTTGATCCCCAGTTACTAGTAGTGGCGGGGCTGGATGGTGGAGAAGCAGAATGAAACCCACTCAAACTTGGTCCCTCTTGCAAATAAAAATCATTCGTTTCTAATGCATTTGTATTGCCGCCGAAACTAAACTTCACAGACATATATGGTTGTCCAGTAAAGTTTTTAGAATCTATGTTGATGTTTGCACCACCAAAATCGCCATAATTTTGTGCGTTAAAGGTTTTGCTAACACCAATATTTTCTACGATATCTGTTGAGAATAGAGATAAATCAATATTTTTTTGAGCTGCGTTATTAGAAGCCAGCGGAAGTCCGTTCAGCGTCGTAATATTATAACGATCGCCTAGACCTCTTACAAATACATTTCCAGATCCTGATTGTTTTGAAATCCCCGCGATTTTAGTGACTGCTCCAGCAATATCTCCAACGCCTTTTTTACTAAGTTCTTGTGCCCCGATAGCCGTTTCCATCAAGACCGCTTTTTTTTGTTGAAACAGCAAAGCACTTTCTGTTTCACGTTTTTTTGTAGTCTTAATAACAACTTCTTCTAAAGTAGCACTATTGGCCTCTAATACAATGTTAATCTCATTAGTTTTACCAGCTATAATAAGCGTTTCAATCGCGATGGTTTTATAGCCCACAAAACTGAACAAAACAACATGATTTCCATGTTCTAGCCCATCAATATTATAGTTCCCGTCAAAATCCGAAGTAGTGCCTTTTGTAGTCCCCTGAATTAAAACATTTGCAAAAGCCAATGGCTCATTATTGAATTCTTTGTCTGTCAATTTTCCAGAGACAGCGCCTGTGTTTTGAGCGCTAACAACTCCTGAAACAAGTAAAATACAGATTAATAAAAAACGGTTCATCGATTAATTTTGATTGATTGTTACGCTGCAAATTTAGCCTGAACCCCTAGTTTTTGAGGTTACCCTACATTTATTTAAAGATTAATAGAACGTTATTTTAATTCATGTAAACAGTGGTTTAAGCAACAATTAATTAACATTGAAATTACTATCTTGCAGGTTAATACCAGATACTATGAATTGGGAACAATTACTCTCTTTAAAGCGCCAAGGAGACACCAACAAACGACTTAGAAACGAACAAGACGAAACACGACTAGGCTTTGATGTCGATTATGATCGTATTATTTTCTCCCCTGAATTCAGAAGTCTTCAAGATAAAACCCAAGTGGTGCCACTATCATCGACAGATTTTGTGCATACACGTTTGACGCATAGTCTTGAAGTCAGTGTTGTCGCACGGTCATTAGGTCGAAAAGCGGGCGTTAAAATTTTAGAGAAACACCCCTATTTAGCGGAAATACATGGCTATAAACCCAATGATTTTGGAGCCATTGTTGCAGCCGCAGCACTGGCACATGACATTGGGAATCCTCCCTTTGGCCACTCTGGTGAAAAAGCTATCGGTCATTATTTTAAAAATGGTCCAGGACAAAAATTTAAAGCCCAACTAAATCCTACAGAATATCAGGATTTGTGTGATTTTGAAGGCAATGCAAATGGCTTTAAAGTTTTAACTCAAAATAAACAAGGAGGTAAAGGCGGACTCAGACTGAGTTATGCCACTTTAGGCGCCTTTACAAAATACCCAAAAGAATCACTTCCTGTGAAGCCAAACACTCATATAGCGTCTAAGAAATACGGCTTTTTTCAAACAGAAAAAACTAATTTTTTGGATGTTGCAGCAGAACTTGGACTCAATTCACTCAGCACAAAACATGCACAGTTTTCTAGACACCCTTTGGCCTTTTTAGTAGAAGCAGCAGATGACATCTGTTATACCATCATTGATTTTGAGGACGGTATTAACCTCGGATTGATTGATGAAGATTACGCTCTTGAATATTTAATTAACCTAGTAAGAGACACTATTAACACCAAAAAATACAGTGCTTTGCCCTCCACAAAAGAACGTGTAAGCTACTTACGAGCCTTGGCAATTAGCACGTTGATCGAGGACGCTGTACACCTATTTATGGCCCACGAAAAAGAAATTCTTGAGGGTAAATTTCAGGTCTCCATACTTGACAAAAGTAAATACCAAGCCCAAATTAATGACATCATAAAACTCAGTATTGAAAAAATATACAATTCTGAAGATGTTATTGATAAAGAAATTTCTGGATTTGAAATTCTAAATCAACTCCTAGACCGCTTTGTTTTGGCGGTTAATAATAATTATGAAAATGTGCCCACAGCCTATGACAAATTAGTATTGAAACTAATTCCTAATGAAGTAGACGTACTTAACAAAAACCTTTACACAAGACTGCTAAATGTGTGTTATTTTATATCCTTATTTTCTGATACTAAGGCTGTACTGACCTATAAAAAAATGAAAGGGCTGGGATTTTAGGGTAAAGAAATTTTTGTTTAAACATTTTAAATAAATATTAAACAGTATATTTGGAATATATATCAAATATACTGTTTATGAAAAAGAAATACACATTATCACTTGCCTTAGTTTTAGTAATCTCCATTTTTTGGTATTACAACCAACACGAGGCTATTGAGACGACTACACAAACAACTTTACTGGAGACCAAAACGTTAGATCCACTAAAGTCTAAAAAGAAAACTGAAAGTGAAAGACAGATGTTTGCACAAGAGCGTCTGTTGTATGAGCTTAACATGCAGAAAAACCCACTTACAGGGACGATTCCGATGGAGGAAAAACAACAAGAGCTGGAAAATACACTCTTAATAAAACAAGAGGCACGATTGAGTAGAAGAACAACGCCTAGCACATATACTTCCAGAGGACCTTCAAATTTAGGTGGGAGGACACGAGCATTTGCTGTCGATTTGTCAGATAACACGGGCAACACCATGCTCTCTGGAGGCGTAAGTAGTGGGTTGTTTAGAACGACCAATGGTGGAGACAGCTGGACTAAAGTCTCTGCGAATGATGAAATTCATAATGTCACTGCCTTGGCGCAAGATCCAAGAGCTGGGCATCAAAATAAGTGGTATTACGCTACTGGGGAGTGGAGAGGGAACTCTGCAAACTTAGGGTCTGCTTACCGTGGGCGAGGCGTTTGGCAATCTACTAATAGTGGGCTTACATGGACACAAATACCAGAGACTAACTCTGTTTTTGAAAATTATGATAGTGATTTTGACTATGTCAGTGCTTTAGAAGTAAACCCAACAAATGGATATTTATTTATTGCTTCAAATTCTATAGCTAAGAATATTTATAGATATGATGGGAACAATTTGAGCCCTGTAATGTCGGGAGGAGGATCAGGTTGGACTGATGTCGTTATTGCCACCAACGGTAGAGTTTTTGCGAGTTTAGAAGGTTTTGGTGTAATTACGTCGTCAACAGGGAATGACAGTTGGGCACAGATTTCACCAAATAACTCTGACTGGGCACCAACAGGGAGAATAGTATTAGGAGAAGCCCCTTCAAACCCCAATGTTATTTATGCGCTTTATGTCAATGGAGACTCAGGGAATATTGAAGCCGATTTATGGAAATATGATTTAAGCACAGAAACATGGACGGATTATTCCTCTAAGCTCCCAGATGAACCAGGAGGAGACTCGTTAGGGAATGACCCTTTTGCTGTGCAAGGCGGCTATGATTTAGTTGTGTCGGTAAAACCAGACAACGAAAATTTCGTGCTTATTGGAGGGACAAATGTTTATAGAATAGAAGATATCACTACCGATGCAACCTTTACAAGAATCGGGGGCTATATCAGCAACACATCATATGCTCCTTACAGCGTTGGAGGCGTTGATCACCATTCCGATATTCACGTGTTAGAGTTTGACCCATTTAATGCTGCTACACTCTTTAGTGGAACAGATGGTGGCGTTCATAAAACGCTAGATATTACAGCTGCGGATATTGCATGGGCAAGTTTAAACAATAACTATGTAACCTATCAGTTTTATCATGTAGCGTTAAGCCAAACAGCAGGATCTGATATGGTAATGGGAGGTGCGCAAGATAACGGAAACAAATTCGGAGGGAGTGATTTTGGTTTACCAGATAATACATCAATGAGTTCTTTACCAGCGGGTGGTGACGGAGTTGCTATAAGCATAGGGAATTTAAATTCAGACTTACAATTTTATTTTGGAACTCAGCAAGGAAACATGCATGCATATAATGATATGAATTTAGGGTATAGGTATAATATTAAACCAACTGGCTCCCCAACTGGGAATGACGCTCTATTTGTTACTTATTTTTATTTAGACCCGGACAATAATGACTATTTGTACTATGCAGGAAAACCAACCCTCTATAAAACAGCGACTGCAACGACAGTTGTTGCAGATACTTGGGACAATGCCGGTACTTTAAGCACTAATGAAAACTTAAGAACCTTTGCAACCACAAGAGGGGCTTATGATGCTGCTAGCAGCTATATGTTACTCGGAGGCGAAAGCGGAGGAATTTTTAGGTTTGATGATCCCGTTAATACGGCAAGCTTAAATGATGCAGTAAACATCACTCCAAATACAGCGACCACCAACGGAGGCACTGTTGTGAGTGGTTTGGCGATTCACCCTACCAATAAAGACATCGTATTGGCGGTGTATGCAAACTATGGAATCAATAGTATTTTTCTAACCACTAATGCCACGGCAGCAAATCCAGATTGGACACTGGTAGAACAAAACTTATCGGCACACTCCATTCGATCTGCAGCAGTCACCACCGTAGGGGATGAAATCATATACTTTGTAGGAACCGCAAGAGGGCTCTATAGTAATTCAGATCCTGAGAACGATGATTGGGATATAGAAGGTCCAGACACCATTGGATTGGCTGTCGTAAGCAGCCTTGTATACAGACCTTCAGATAATAAATTATTAATTGGAACCCATGGAAATGGAATGTTTGAAACCACTGTTCAAGGCACCTTAGCAACAAATGACTTTAGTAAAACAACAGACGTATTTTTATATCCAAACCCAACACAAGATGTGTTAAACTTTAGAAGTACAACATTAGACTTTAGCGGCACGGTTACCTATGAAATTTACAATCTGACAGGGAAAAGAATTTTAAACGGCACCCTAAACAACCAAAAAGTCGATGTACGTACATTAAATGCAGGTGTCTATTTTGTAAACTTGAGTGTTGGAAATACAACTCAAACCTTAAAATTCATTAAAAACTAAATAACGATTTAAAAAGATGGTTGTTTTAAGAGCTGTTTTTTTTATTTTGATACTGGGTTGTGCGAGCAAGTTCAACCCAGAATCAAAAACAGTTATAAACACAACAGAATCGTATTATACCCTATGGAGTTCTCCTATTAGAGACGGAGGTTCTGGGTATTCTATCTATGTAGTTTTAGATGAAAAACAGGATATAAACACCAAACATATTGAAATTCAAGGGATTTATTTTAAAGACAAGTATTGCACTTTAAAATATCAAAAGCAGCATTTATATCAGGGGTTTATTAAAAATAAAAGCAATAACAACACTCTAGAAATGGAAGGCGATTTGAACCCTCAATCCATAAAGGAAGACGTCGCTGAGGAAATTCCTTTTAAATTGACAGGTCAGGAAGCGGTTATCGTTTATAAAGTAAAAAATGTTTTGAAACACGTTAAAATAGAACTCCGTAAAAAACAAACCTTAGAGGTGCCAATGTAAACGTAATGTGGTTAATACTATAGGGAGGTCTTTATGGCATCCCTTTTTTTTGGATTAAATCGAACACGAATTGCTTCAGGTTTTGGCTGTCAAGTTTCAGTGTTTCAAAGAGTGTATCAACAGCCCCTTGTTCAATAAATGCATCAGGAATTCCTTTTACAATCACATCATTTTTGTAGTGATGAGCCGCTGCGAATTCTAAAATAGCACTTCCAAAACCGCCGCTGATCACACCATCTTCAATAGTGATGAGCGTAGAATAGGTTTTAAAAACAGTATGCAATAAAGGTTCATCCAAAGGCTTTACAAAGCGCAGATCATAATGCGCACAATTGAGTCCATCAATAGCCTTTGAAACGGTATTAGAAATCGCTCCCACACTTAAAATAGCAAGATTCTCGCCGTGTTCTAATTGAACTCCAGTTCCAATTTCAATAGGTTCAAACGCTGATTTCCAATCTGGTGTCACGCCTCTACCTCTTGGGTATCGAATCGCAATCGGCTGCTTCAACCCTTTTTGTGCGGTATACATGATGTTTCGTAATTCCATCTCATTTCGAGGCGCAAAAATGATGAGGTTGGGAATACAGCGTAAGTACGCCAAATCAAACACCCCATGATGCGTCGCACCATCTTCGCCTACCAATCCAGCACGATCAATACAAAAAATAACAGGCAAATTTTGAAGTGCCACATCATGAATGATCTGGTCATAGGCGCGTTGTAAAAACGTAGAATAGATATTACAAAAAGGAATGAGCCCTTGCGTGGCCATTCCAGCAGCCATGGTTACGGCGTGTTGTTCAGCAATCCCCACATCAAATGCCCGATCGGGAAGAGCCCCCATCATATATTTCAGTGAACTTCCTGTAGGCATCGCCGGCGTGATGCCCACTATTGTGGGGTTAGCCCTCGCCAATTCAACAAGTGTTAATCCAAACACATCTTGGTATTTAGGCGGAAGTTTATGGTTAGTCTTCGCTATTAAGTCCCCTGTAGTGGCATCAAATTTTCCAGGGGCGTGGTAAGTCACCTGATCGGTTTCTGCTTGTTTTAAGCCCTTTCCTTTGGTGGTAATGATATGTAAAAACTTTGGACCTTCTATAGTTTTGAGACGTTCTAGCTCTGTAATAAGTGCCGTCATATCGTGCCCGTCAATAGGACCAGAATATTCAAAATTAAGGGCTTCAAATATATTATCTTGTTTTTGAGTGCCTTTTTTTACATTGGTTAAATACTGTTTCAAAGCCCCCACACTTGGATCGATTCCAATCGCATTATCATTTAAAACAACCAATAAGTTAGCCGTTGTCACTCCGGCATGATTCAAGCCTTCAAACGCCATTCCACTCGCAATAGATGCATCGCCAATCACGGCAATATGTTGCCGGCTTTCCCCTTTTAATTGAGAGGCAATTGCCATGCCTAAAGCCGCCGAAATAGAGGTTGAAGAATGTCCCGTGCCAAATGCGTCATACACACTCTCGTCACGTTTTGGAAAGCCACTAAGTCCATTGTGTTGTCGGTTGGTATGAAATTGATGTTTACGTCCAGTCAAAATTTTATGCCCATAGGCTTGATGCCCGACATCCCAAATTAAGACATCATCTGGCGTATTAAACACATAGTGTAGTGCAATGGTCAATTCTACTACGCCAAGACTAGCGCCCAAATGCCCTTCTTTAGTCGCCACAATTTCAATAATATACTGCCTTAATTCTTTGGCAAGTTGAGGTAAATCACTAGCCGAAAGCTGCCGTAAATCTGTTGTAGAATTGATATGTTCTAGTAAATTTTTTAACACATAGCAAAAGTACAAGATTGAAATCGTATTTTTGACATATGGATGCTATTTTTGATGATGAGTATTTTATGACAAAAGCACTTCAAGAAGCAGAAGCCGCTTTTGATAAAGGTGAAATTCCGGTAGGTGCGGTGATTGTGGTGGATAACCGAATCATTGCCCGTGCGCATAATCTTACAGAACTATTGAATGATGTGACGGCGCACGCCGAAATGCAGGCCATTACGGCGGCAGCTAATTTTTTAGGCGGGAAGTATCTAACAAAATGCACCTTATACGTCACTCTCGAACCCTGTCAGATGTGTGCAGGTGCGTTGTATTGGAGTCAGATTGCGACTATAGTCTATGGTGCTAAAGACGAGCACCGCGGCTGTGGGGTGATGGGTACAAAACTGCATCCAAAAACCATTTTAAGAGGGGGTGTGTTAGCCACTCAAGCCTCAGAATTGATGAAGCGATTTTTTGTAGAAAAACGAAATTTGAACTAATACTTAAGACTCTTTGGAGTCATTAAACTCGCGCATTTTATCCAGATTTTCCTGAGTCAACATATAATCGGCTACCTTTTTATCTTTCCATCGGTAATATGAAAACAATGGAAAAACGATGACACATAAACCAATCACTCCAAAACCGACTAGTTTTTTTGAATACGGCAATTCCACAATAAGCCCTGTGAACATACTGACCATTGCTGCAATACATAAAACCCAAATCAAGTATTTCATTATATCAGAATAGTATTATTTAAGGTCTACTTTTAGATGAAGTTCATTTAACTGTGTGTCATCGATTGGTGATGGTGCATCAATCATGACATCGCGTCCAGAATTATTTTTTGGAAACGCAATAAAGTCTCGAATGGTTTCTTGTCCACCCAAAATAGCAACTAACCGGTCCAAACCAAAGGCCAAACCTCCGTGAGGTGGTGCGCCATATTCAAAGGCATTCATTAAAAATCCGAACTGTTCTTTTGCTTCTTCTGGTGTAAAACCAAGATGATCAAACATCAAGGCTTGTGTTGCTTTGTCGTGGATACGAATCGAGCCGCCTCCAATTTCATTTCCATTTAAAACCAAGTCATAGGCATTGGCTTTGACAGCACCTGGATCGGTATCTAAAAGAGAAATTTGCTCTGGTTTTGGTGCGGTGAACGGATGGTGCATCGCATGGTAGCGTTTACTTTCTTCATCCCATTCTAGTAATGGAAAGTCAGTCACCCATAGCGGTGCAAATTCTTTAGGATTTCGAAGCCCTAAACGTTCGGCAAGTTCCATGCGGAGGGCGCTTAATTGTGCTCTTACTTTATCGGTAGGACCAGAAAGGACACACACTAAATCACCAGACTGGGCTCCTGTGACTTCTGCCCATTTCTCTAAATCGTCTTGATCATAGAATTTATCAACGGAAGATTTATAAGTACCATCATCATTGCACCGCGAATAGATCATCCCTAAAGCACCAATCTGTGGTCGTTTTAACCAGTTGATGATGCCGTCAATTTCTTTACGGGTGAAGCTGTTTCCGCCAGGAACTGCAATTCCTACGACTAATTCTGCTGAGTTAAAAACACCAAAATCTTTATGTTGAGTGGCGGCATTTAATTCGCCAAATTTCATCCCAAATCGAATGTCAGGCTTGTCATTTCCGTAGGTTTGAAGCGCATCATCATACGTCATTCTTGGGAAAGAAGTAATCTCTTTTCCATGAACAGATTTGATCAAATGACGCGTTAAACCTTCAAAAATATTCAAAATATCTTCTTGGTCAACAAAGGCCATTTCACAATCTATTTGTGTAAATTCAGGTTGACGATCTGCTCTTAGATCTTCATCTCTAAAACACTTTACAATCTGAAAATATTTATCCATACCTCCAACCATCAACAGTTGTTTGAAGGTTTGTGGCGATTGCGGAAGGGCATAAAATTGACCTTCATTCATTCGGCTTGGCACTACAAAATCGCGCGCGCCTTCTGGCGTTGACTTGATTAAGTAAGGCGTTTCAACTTCTATAAATTCTTGAGAAGACAAATAGGAACGGACTTCTTGCGTTACTTTATGTCTAAATATTAAATTATCTTTAACAGGGTTTCTCCTGATATCTAAATAGCGGTACTTCATACGAAGCTCCTCGCCGCCATCGGTTTGATCTTCAATGGTAAACGGCGGGACTTTAGCGTCGTTTAAAACGGTTAGTTTTGACACTAAAATTTCTATTTCTCCAGTTTCTAAGTTCGGGTTTTTAGACGCACGCTCAATAACGGTTCCCGTCACTTGAATGACAAATTCACGCCCTAGACTTTTGGCCGTAGTCATCATCGCTTCTGGGGTGCGTTCGGCATCAAAGATAAGCTGTGTAATCCCGTAACGATCTCTTAGATCTACCCAGATTACAAATCCTTTATCGCGCGATTTTTGTACCCACCCAGAAAGTGTAACTTCTTCGTTAATATGTGAGGTTCTTAACTGACCACAATGATGACTTCTGTACATAAGACTAAATTAGTTGCGCAAATTTAACATTTAAAAATTAAAATCGACAGGCTTAGGAAGCGACTTTAATTTTTTTTGTTTTCAAGGTATTAATTAAATAAAATAAGATAGGAACAACAACCAAGGTTAAAAAGGTTGCGAAAGTTAATCCAAAGATGATCGCCCAACCCATTGGGCCCCAAAAGGCCACGTTTTCTCCACCAATATAAAAGTTTGGATTTAGCTGTGTAATCAAAGTTCTAAAGTTAATGTTGATTCCTAAGGCTAACGGAAGCAATCCTAAAATGGTGGTTATCGCTGTTAGCAATACAGGTCTCAAACGCGTTCTACCAGCTTCCACGACACAGTCTACAAGAAGGCTAGTTGTAAGCTTGTCCGTCGCCTCTATCTCCAATTCTCGACGTTTTCGAATGATGGTAAGGTTGATGTAATCGATCAATACAATGGCATTATTGACAACTATCCCAGCCAGAGAGATGATTCCAATCATGGTCATAAGTATGACAAAATCCATTCTAAAAATGAGGAGTCCAAACAAGACGCCTATCAAACTAAGAAACACAGAAATTGAAATGATAATAGGCGTTGTCGCAGAATTAAATTGTGCTACTAAAATTAAGAAAATCAATAGGACCGCAATTAATAGAGCTTTACTAAGGAACGCCATTTCTTTGGCTTGTTTTTCTTGTTCGCCCGTAAAGCTGATTGCTATATTTTTTGGCGTTTCAAATTTCTCTGCAATACTTCTGATTTTGTCATTGACTTCTGTGGCGTTGTAATCATTCAATACATTTGAATAGATTGTTACGACCCTATCCAAATTAATACGTTTGATGGCACTAAATGACGATTGATTTTTTGTCGTAGTTACTGCAGAAATAGGCACTTGTTTTATCTGTCCGTCGCTTTGATTTCTAAACGTAATTTTTTGATCGAGCAAGGCGGATTTATTATAACGCATCTCATCTTTCAGGCGGAGGTTTATAGGGTAATCATCATCCGCATTTTTATATGTTGAAATTTCTTTACCGTACAAGGCGGTTCGTAAATTAATTCCAATTTGCCCCGTTGAAATGCCTAACCGTCTTGCTTTTTGACGATCCACAGCAATTAGCAGCTCAGGTTTTCCTTGATCGATATCTAATTTTAATTCTTCAATCCCTGCAATATTAGAGGCATTAATAAAGGATTTCAACTGATTTGCAGTATCTAAAATCAATTCATAATCATCGCCTTTTACTTCGATATTTATGGGTGCTCCTGTTGGCGGACCATCAGCAGGTTTATCGACCACGATACTCACACCAGGATAGCCTTGAATTACATTTCGAATATCTTTAAGAACAGCTTCAGTATTGACGCCTTGACGGTCTTGATACTTTACAAAATCAACCGTTATTCGAGCTTTGTTGGGAGATTTTCCACCTTCTTGACCTCTGGAAGGGTCGGCAGTACCTTCACCCACTTGCCCAATGACAGAAGTGATGAGAAAATTCTCACCATCGACTTCATATTTCTTCAAGTAGTCTTCGATGTCTTTTTCTATTTCTTTTGAAATAAGATTTGTTTCCTCGATGTCAGTCCCAATAGGATATTCAATAAACACAAAAACTTGTTTGGCATCAGTATTTGGAAAGAACAATATTTTAGGTGGGAATGTGTACATTAAAAACCCTGCAAGAATCAACAATCCAAACGTTCCAACAATAATACTCCCGGGTTTTTTTCCTTTAAGCGCATAACTTAAAAAGCGTTCATATAGATTTTCTAACTTCGAAATAAAAGGGACTTTAGATTCTTTTTTGGGCACGACTTTCATATATACAGAAATTAACATTGGATTAATGATGAGCGCAACAAAAAGAGAAGAACTCAATACAATAATTAAAGTGATCGGAAGCCATTTCATGAATTCCCCCATAATACCTTCCCATAAAATTAAGGGTAAAAACGCCGCTAAAGTTGTTGCTGTTGACGCAATAATGGGCATCGCAACTTCGCCTACACCAAGTTTTGCAGCTTGAATTCTAGGGTAGCCTTCGTCCATTAATCGATAGACATTTTCAACCACCACAATGCCGTTATCAACCAACATTCCAAGCGCAATTACCAAAGAAAATAACACCATCGTGTTAAGGGTTACCCCCATAAAACTCAAAATAGAAAACGATAAAAACATCGATAAAGGAATCGCAATCCCAACAAACAATGCATTTCGGAATCCTAAAAAGAAGTAGAGCACGGCAACCACCAAAATAACACCTAATATGATGCTGTTTTCTAGATCCGAAACCATGGTTCGTGTATCATTAGACTGATCGTTTGTTTTTGAAATTATTAAATTTTGAGGAAACACATTTACAGCAGCCTTTTCTAGGATTTCATCAATTTTGGAGGAAGCTTCTAACAGATTTTGCCCCCCTCTTTTCTTAACATCCAACATAACAACAGGCTGCAAATATTCGCGTGCAAAACTTTCTTTTTCTTGTTCTTTGAAATTGACGTCAGCGATATCTCTTAAGTAAACGATGTTTCCTTTTTCTTGTTTGACAATAATATTTCGCACCGCTAGAGGATCTTCAAATTCTCCTAGAACACGAACCGTTCTTCGAATACCATTTTCTAAAATATCGCCGCCGGAAACACTCATATTTTCAAATGCCACGGCATTTTCAATATCTGTGAAACTTATTTTTGAAGCTTCCATTTTATATAAATCAACTGCAATCTCTAGCTCTTTTTCTTGAACTCCACGAATATCAACTCCTGAAATTTCACTAAGCTCTTCAATTTCATCTTCCAAATATTCGGCGTATTCTTTAAGTTGATCCATAGAGAATTCGCCCGATAAATTAATATTCATGATGGGAATGCGTTCGCCAAAATTCATCTCCGAAACACTTGGTTCTGAAGGAAGATTTTTTGGAAAATCGGGGTCAGCCATGGCAACGTCGACTTTGTCTTTTACTTTTTGAAGTGCCTCAGCGGGCGTAAAATCAAAATTAAATTCTACGACAATACTAGAGTACCCTTGAATAGAATTTGAGGTGATTTTATCAACGCCTGTAATGGAATTAATTTCTTTTTCTAACCGTTTTGTGATCAGTTTTTCCACATCCAATGCAGAGTTTCCTGGATACGGAGTGGCCACATAAATTTGTGGAATGATAATCTCTGGAAAATTTTCGCGCGCCATTCCTGTGTAGGAAAGGAGTCCGCTTAAAACAATAATAAACGTTACCACAGAAACAGTCATGCGATTTGAAATCGCCCAAGAAGAAAGCTTAAATTCTTTAATTTTTTTTGTGTTCATAGCTATTAGGGTACAAGTTTTACATCCTCATCAGTATTTATAAGTCGAGCGCCTTTGTCTACCAAAATGGAGGTGGACAAAAGACCTTCAGATATAAACGAAAGATTATTGTAATTCATCGTCTCGGTTATATACGTTTTAACAACCTTGTGATTACTTCCGTTTGGTTCAATGGTATAAACAAAGGCTTTGTCGTTGCTGTCTTTTTGAACTAGGCGTGAAGGAATTACAATACCAGTGGCTTTAAAATCATTAATTTTGATATCCGCCAATAAATTAGCTTTTAGCTCATTATTTGGATTTTCTAAATCAATTCGCGTTTTAAAACTTCTATTATTCGGGTTGATAAAATTACCAACTTGTGATATAGAGGCTTTCGCAGATGTCCCAATTGATCTAAAGTTTAAGAGGACTTCTGTCCCTTTTTTGATTGCCTTTAAATACGTTTCAGTAACTTCACTTTCGACGTAGACAGTACTTAGATTCACCAGCCTTAGAAACGGCATTTGTGATGAGGTAAGCTCTCCAGTTTTTGCAAAAACCTGATCTATGATCCCTGAAAAGGGTGCGATAATTTTCATTTTTCGCGCTTGTGCTTTTAAGCTTTTCATACTATTTTCAAGCCCTTCTTTTTGTGCCTTTGCTTGCAAGTATTGGATTTCACTTCCAATATTTTGTTCCCAAAGCCTAGCTTGACGCTCAAAGGTTGTGGTTGCCAATGCGAGTTGGGTTTCTAGTTGCAGAACAGAATTGTCAATCACTTCACTATCTAGAGTTGCAAGGATTTGCCCTTTGGAAACAGCATCCCCTTCCTTAACCAAAAGAGCGGTCACAGTACCACCCATTTCAGCATGAAGCTCGATAGTTTGATCGGCTTTTACAGTGCCCTGTACTTCTATAAAATGATTAAAATCTTTAACCTCCGCTTTAAGAGATGTTACAGTCATTAATTTTTTTAAGGTATCTAGCTTTGAAATTGCAGTTTCGATATCTTTTAGTTCAGTTCCAATACGGTTCATCTCCTTAATTAAAACTTCCTTTTTTGATTTCAGGTCAATTAAAGATTGTGATTCTTTACTACTGGAGTCACAGGACAGGACAAGCATTAAAATAAACAGTAATAATAGGTGTTTCATTTGAGTAATTGTATAAAGGAATTTCATGGTTTAGTTGTTATGAGGTGGATTAATGAGTGCTTCTAAATCAATTCGTTTTATTAATATATTAAGCATGGATTGTAAATAGTCTTGTTGTGCCGTATACAATTGGCGTTGAGCTTGCGATAAATCAAAACTAGTGGTTAGCCCTTCAAAAAACTTAAGTTCATTTTTTTGTGCGATGAGCTCTGTAAGTTCAAGCGCTTCTTTTTTGATGGCAAGATCTTCAACAGCGAATTCATAATCGCTACGAGCACGTGAAATTTCTAATCGAATTTTTTCAGACACATCCTCTAAAGTTGATTTAGATTTTTCAAAGTTCAAGCGTGCTTTTTTTGTAGAAGCACTGCGTCCAAACGAGCTGAAAAGAGGGATTTTCATGCTAACTCCAAACATTGAAGCACCAAACCATTTTTGTGAATTATCCAGAAATTCAAAGCGGTTATTATTTCCTGCATAGCTGCCGTTAATAAACGCATCAATCATAGGTAAAGCTTTACTTTTTTCTAATTTTAGTAAAAGGTTACGTCCTTTTACATCGTTAAAAGCAATTTTATAATCGATCACATTTTCAACCTCAAGAATGGATTGTAAAGGCGCAAGACTTGTGTATACCTCAATTAATCGTTCCAAGTCATCCGTCAGTTCTACTGCGGAGTCCAATCCCAAACCAATAGTGTTATTAAACATTTGGTATGCAATTTTCTTTAATCGTTTAATATAGCTTTGGTTACTTTTTAGACTCGTTAAGGTCAACTGTAGTTGTTGGACGCTTTCTTGTTCAATAAGCCCATTTTCGTAGACCTTAGTAAGATCTCTTAGGTTGTTTTCTAACAACAACGTATTCGAATTGACAATCTTTAAGTTTTCTTCGGCGAGTAATACATTACCATAGGCATAAGCTACCATTTTCCGAAGTTCAATTTCTGTTTTTTCTTTAGCATTTTTAGAGATGTCAAGAAACACTTTTGCTGCTTGAAGCCCCACTAAATACGACCCATCAAATATTTTTTGAGAAACTGTAACGGTACCATTTAAGGTTTGTTTCGTTCCAAAAGCAATTTCAGCAAACTGCCCCGGATTTCCGCCAAAAAACTCTGCAGGAATTAAGGATACTTGTTGTTTTAACCAGTTGTTATAGTTGATAGCTGCTTTGATTTGTGGTAGCCCTTTAGACGTTGTTTCCCACTTTTGGAGTTTTGCAATTTCCACATCACGTGCGGCGTTTATGCCTTTATAATTGTTTTCAAGTGCAAATTCAACAGCTTCCACCAATGAAAACTGCATAGGTTTCTCCTGCGAAAACACGGAAGTTGATATGAATAAAAATAGCGTAAGTTTATGAAGCATTAGCGGTCAGGTTTGATTTTATATAGTTATTAAGTAGATTTAATCCTTTTTTGGTAATAATGGCACGTAAATGGTATTCGAGATAACTTTCAAAAAGGTAGTTTTTATCGAAAACAACATCTGGAAAAATACTAATATCACGAATTCCAGTCATACCATTAAAATACATTCTTGAAATAAAGTCAATGTCAATATCTGCTCTAAATAGCCCAATGTCGACACCTGTTTTAAGGCTATTTTCTACAGAGGAATGCATTTTTTCAAATTGTTTGATTTTTAAGCGCTCAAAAATTTCAGGATAGTATTTTTTGAGCTGATGTTGTGGAGATACCCTTTCATTTTTCAAATAATTCATCACAAACATCTTGATGTCATAAAGCTCCTCAATAGGGTTTATTGAAGTAGCATTTATATTATCTATGCCCTCACAAATGTGATCTAGAACCGAAAATGTTACCACCTCTACAAGCTCAGTTTTATTTGAAAAATGTGTATAAATCGTTTTTTTGGAAATTCCCATTGCACTCGCAATGTCATCCATTGTGACGCTTTTGAATCCCAAAGACAAAAACAATTCTTCTGATTTTGATATGATTTTTTCTCTCATAATAGGGTGCAAATCTACGACAGGAAACTTTAAAAACAATTAAAGTTTCCAAAGTTTTGCAATTTTTTAACATTTATTAGTTTCTCTAGCTTAAATAGTGTGGGGAATTCACTTATTTTTGCGTTATGAAAGCTATTGAAATATACCAGAAACAATTTTTAGCATATTTAAAAGACTACGCAACGGTACGTGAACCCAAAACTCTTTACGCGCCTATTCAGTATATATTAAATCTGGGAGGGAAGCGTTTGCGCCCTGTGTTAACACTTATGACTGCAGATTGTTTTGATGGCGATGTAGATCAAGCTTTGGATGCCGCCTTAGCGGTGGAAGTTTTTCATAATTTTTCACTTGTTCACGATGACATTATGGATGCAGCGCCTTTGCGTCGTGGCCATCAAACTGTGCATGAAAAATGGGATTTAAATACCGGGATTTTATCTGGTGATGCGATGCTTATTATGGCCTATCAACTTTTTGAAAGCTATCCGCCAGAGACGTTTCAAAACCTCGCTAAATTATTTAGCAAGACTGCTTTAGAAGTCTGTGAAGGTCAACAATACGACATTGATTTTGAAACACGAGATGAGGTTTCGATTTTAGACTATCTTAAAATGATTGAATACAAAACCGCAGTATTAGTTGCTGCGGCCATGAAAATGGGTGCTATAATTGCTGGTGCTTCCGAAGACGATCAGAACCGCTGTTATGAATTCGGAAAAAACTTAGGTATTGCCTTTCAATTACAAGATGATTATTTGGATGCCTTTGGCAATCCAGAAACGTTTGGAAAACAAGTTGGAGGCGATATCATTGAAAATAAAAAAACATATTTATATTTAAAAGCTTTAGAGTTTTCATCGGAAAACGATAAACAACAACTGAAACATTTGTTTAGTTCAGAAAATAATGATTTAGAAGGGAAGGTCGAAATTGTAAAGCAAATTTTTACGGTATCAGGGGCTGCAGAAGCAACCAAAAAAGCAATTACATCTTATACCAAAAAAGCCTTTGAGGTTTTGCAAGTTATTACGATTAGCAATAAAAATAAGCAAATACTTCAGGATTTTGGAACGCAGCTCATGACGCGAGACGTCTAAACACTACGCTTTTGTTCAATAATATTTAAATCCATTAAAATAACTTCATATTTATATCGATTTCACATTTCATATTCCTTAAAAATCGTATTTTTGTTTATATTTTTCTTAAGAAAAAATAGAATTATTAATTCATGGATAAGTATTCTTTTTTAAATGCCGCTCACACCGCCTATTTCGCGGATTTATATGAACAATATCAACAGGACCCAGACAGCGTCGAGCCGAGCTGGAAAGCGTTCTTTCAAGGCTATGACTTTGGAAGTGAAAGTTTTGAGGTTTCTGACGATATTGTGGAAGGCGTTAAAACTCAAATCCCAGAGCATGTTCAAAAAGAATTTCAAGTTGTAAAATTAATTGATGATTACCGAACTCGTGGCCATTTGTTTACCAAAACAAACCCAGTAAGAGATCGAAGAAAATATACACCTTCACTGGATCTTGAAAATTTTGGTTTGTCATCTTCAGATTTAGACACCGTTTTTAATGCGGGTGAAATTATAGGAATTGGACCTCAAAGCTTACGTGTAATTCGACAACATCTCGAAGCTATTTATTGTGATGCCATCGGAGTAGAATACATGTATATCCGTAGACCGAATGAGCGTCAATGGATTCAAGATAAACTGAATAGTAACGATAATCAGGGCAGTTTTTCTGCTGATGAAAAGAAACATATTCTCAAAAAACTAAATGAAGCGGTTTCGTTTGAAACCTTTTTACATACAAAATATGTTGGTCAAAAACGATTTTCATTGGAAGGTAATGAATCTTTAATTCCTGCAATTGATGCCCTTATTGAAAAAGCCGCTGCTTATGGCGTTAAAGAATTTGTGATGGGAATGGCCCACCGTGGACGTTTAAGTACGCTGACTAATATTTTTGGAAAATCAGCTAGTGATATATTTAGTGAATTTGACGGCAAAGATTACGAAGAAGAAGTTTTTGATGGCGATGTGAAATACCATTTAGGTTGGACGAGTGATCGACTGACAGATAATGGCAATCGCATTAATTTGAGCATTGCACCCAATCCTTCGCACCTTGAAACAGTAGGTGCCGTTGTAGAAGGTATTACAAGAGCAAAACAAGATAAATTAAAGGCCGAAGATGCGAGCAAAGTGTTGCCAATTGTGGTACATGGCGATGCTGCGATTGCGGGGCAGGGCCTTGTGTACGAAGTTGTTCAAATGGCACAGCTAGATGGCTATAAAACCAACGGAACCATTCATATTGTGGTGAATAATCAAATTGGATTTACTACAAATTACCTTGATGCACGGTCATCCACCTACTGTACCGATGTTGCAAAAGTGACACTTTCTCCTGTATTGCACGTCAATGCTGATGATGCCGAAGCTGTAGTACACTCTATTTTATTCGCCTTAGATTTTAGAATGCAGTTTAAGCGTGATGTATTTATTGATTTATTAGGCTACAGAAAATATGGTCATAATGAAGGCGATGAACCGCGTTTTACACAACCAAAACTGTATAAAGCCATTGCGAGTCATAACAATCCCCGCAATATTTATGCACAAAAATTAAGGGATGAAGGGATTATTGATTCCAATTATGTTTCAAAGCTTGAGCAAGACTATAAGGCTTCGTTAGAAACCGAATTAGTAACCTCAAGAAAAGAAGATAAAACCGTCATCACCCCCTTTATGCAAGAGGCTTGGAAAAATTTCCCGAGAGCCAAAGCAAATCAGATGCGCGATACGGTAGACACCACTTACCCACGAGAAAAACTAGTTTCAATAGCCAAAGTGATATCCTCACTTCCAGAAGATAGAAAATTTATACGTAAAATTTCACGTCTAATTGAAGCTCGAAAACAAATGTTTGAAAGCGATAAGCTAGACTGGTCTATGGCCGAACATTTAGCCTATGGCTCGCTTTTAGAGGAAGGATTTAACGTACGTATTTCTGGACAAGATGTAGAGCGTGGAACATTCTCTCACCGTCATGCCGTAGTAAAAGTTGAAGACAGTGAAGAAGAAGTTATTCTTCTCAATACGATAAGTCCAAACCAAGGACAATTTAATATTTATAACTCCCTACTATCTGAATATGGAGTTGTGGGGTTCGATTATGGTTATGCCATGGCAAGTCCAAATACGCTTACCATTTGGGAAGCTCAATTTGGAGATTTCAGTAATGGCGCTCAAATTATGATTGACCAATACATTTCATGTGGCGAAGACAAATGGAAAACACCTAATGGCATTGTTATGTTACTGCCGCATGGGTATGAAGGACAAGGTGCCGAACATTCCTCAGGACGAATGGAACGGTATTTACAGCTCTGCGCAAAAGACAATATGTTTATCGCCGATTGTACCACGCCAGCAAATATGTACCATTTATTGAGACGTCAATTAAAAGCAGATTTCAGAAAGCCATTAATTGTATTCACGCCAAAAAGTTTATTACGCCATCCAAAAGTCGTGTCTTCAGTAGAAGAGTTTGCAAATGGAAGTTTTCAAATGCTGATTGACGATGCATCAGCCAAGGCGGAAAACGTTAAAACACTCGTATTTGTGACCGGGAAATTCTATTATGATTTACGAGAAGCCCAAGAAAACTTAGGCAGAACCGATATTGCTTTAGTTCGAATTGAGCAATTGTTTCCACTTCCAGAGGATGAAATAGAGGCATTGATTTCAAAATATAAAAATGCAGACGACATTGTTTGGGCACAAGAAGAACCAAGAAATATGGGGGCTTATGCACACATGTTAATGCATATAGATGACGCTAAGAATTGGCGCGTAGCGTCGAGACGAAGCTATAGTGCACCTGCTGCAGGAAGTTCTACGCGCTCCAAAAGACGACACAAAGAAGTTATCGATTTTGTTTTTGATAAAACAAAAGACAATCAAAGAAAAAAACTAAAATAAACACACAATGATTTTAGAAATGAAAGTGCCTTCACCAGGCGAATCCATCACAGAAGTTGAAATTGCAGAATGGTTAGTTCAAGAAGGAGACTATGTAGAAAAAGACCAAGCTATTGCTGAGGTTGATAGTGATAAAGCAACTTTAGAGTTGCCCGCAGAAGCCAGTGGAACGGTAACGTTTAAAGCGGAAGTCGGCGATGCTGTTGAGGTGGGTGCTGTGGTGTGTTTGATTGACACTAGTGCTGCAAAACCAAAAGGTGGAGATGCGCCTAAAGCGGCTGCATCAACCCCAGAAGTGGCGGCAACACCAAAAGCTGAAACACCATTAAATACAACCTATGCTACGGGATCTGCAAGCCCAGCAGCAAAAAAAATATTATCTGAAAAAGGCATCGAAGCCACTGCAATAACAGGCACTGGAAAAGATGGTCGCATCACAAAAGAAGACGCTGTCAAGGCCGTTCCAGCAATGGGCCAACCAGTAAACGTAGAAGGACGTGGTGTGTCACGTTCCAAACTCTCTATGTTACGCCGAAAAGTAGCGGAACGTTTGGTGACTGCCAAAAACGAAACCGCCATGTTAACGACCTTCAACGAAGTTGACATGTCTCCAATTTTCGCATTGAGAAAACAATACAAAGAAACCTTTAAAGAAAAGCACGATGTAGGACTTGGGTTTATGAGTTTCTTTACCCTTGCCGTAGTACGTGCCTTAAAATTATTCCCTTCGGTTAATTCTATGATCGATGGCAAAGAAATGATTTCCTATGATTTTTGTGATATTAGCATCGCCGTTTCAGGGCCTAAAGGACTCATGGTTCCTGTGATCAGAAATGCAGAAGAGTTATCATTTAGAGGGGTAGAAGCTGAGGTGAAACGTTTGGCCATTCGTGCCCGTGACGGACAAATTACTGTGGATGAAATGACTGGTGGAACCTTTACCATTTCTAATGGGGGTGTGTTTGGAAGCATGCTTTCAACTCCGATTATCAACCCCCCTCAAAGTGCGATTCTTGGAATGCACAATATTGTAGAACGCCCCGTAGCGATTGCTGGTAAGGTAGAAATTCGTCCGATTATGTACGTCGCCTTATCTTATGACCACAGGATTATTGATGGTAGAGAATCTGTAGGGTTCTTAGTGGCTGTGAAGGAAGCGCTCGAAAACCCACAAGAATTCTTAATGAATGAAGACGTTAAAAAGGCACTAGAGCTGTAAAGTTAATGGGCTTCTAGCCAATTGAGACCCATATCCATTTCAACATCTAAGGGAACACTTAAGGAATAGGCGTTCTCCATTTCGTTTTGGATTAAGGTTTTCATGGCATCTAGCTCAGGCTTGTAAACATCAAAAACCAATTCATCATGTACTTGTAGAAGCATTTTGGTTTTAAAGCCCCCTTCTTCGAGTTTGTTATGGATGTTAATCATCGCAATTTTAATGACATCTGCTGCACTGCCTTGGATGGGTGCATTCACCGCATTTCGTTCGGCAGCACCGCGAACAATGGCATTTCGAGAGTTGATATCTTTGAGGTAACGTCGTCGGTTGGAGACGGTTGTCACATAGCCGTGGTCTCTGGCAAAATCGACCTGTGAACTCATATATTTACGAAGTTTTGGATAGGTTTCATAATAAGTTTCAATCAATTCTTTGGCCTCGGTTCTGCTTAAATCAGTTTGGTTGCTCAGTCCAAAAGCAGACACCCCGTAAATAATCCCAAAGTTGACTGTTTTCGCATTGCCACGTTGTTCTCTAGTCACTTCTGCTAAAGGCACATGAAACACTTTCGCCGCAGTGGAGGCATGAATATCTTCACCGTTTTTAAAGGCTTCAATCATGGTTTCTTCTTCGCTCATCGCCGCAATCACACGCAGCTCAATTTGAGAATAATCGGCGGCTAAAAGGATATACTCCTTATTCCGTGGAACAAACGCTTTTCGCACTTGGCGACCGCGTTCCGTTCGGATCGGAATGTTTTGTAGATTTGGATTCGTACTGCTTAAGCGTCCTGTAGACGCCACCGTTTGCATGTACTCGGTATGAATGTGCCCCGTACGTTCTAAGACTTGTTCTGGAAGCGCATCTACATAAGTGCTTTTTAGTTTGGCGAGACCTCTGTAGTCCAATACATTTTGAATAATTTCGTGGTCTTTTGCCAAATAGGACAACACATCTTCTGCGGTACTATACTGCCCAGTTTTGGTTTTCTTAGGTTTATCAACCAGTTTTAAGTTCTCAAAAAGAATGATTCCTAATTGCTTTGGCGACGCGATATTAAACTGTTCCCCAGCAGCCTCATATATTTTGGATTCTAGAGTCGCAATATCCGTAGTTAAATCGGCTGAAAGCGAGTCTAAAAATTCAGTATCGAGTTTGATGCCTTCCAATTCCATCGACGCTAATACTTTTACCAAGGGAATTTCGATCTCATTAAATAACTTTAGAGTCTCTGCATCGGTCAATTCTTTTTTGAAATGACTTGCCAATTGATAGGTAATATCGGCATCTTCAACTGCATACTCCGTTAGTTTTTCAAGCGATACATCGCGCATGGAAAGCTGATTCTTTCCTTTTTTTCCAATAAGATCCGTAATCGGAATTGGCGCGTAATTTAAATAGGTTTCTGCAAGAACTTCCATATTATGACGCATATCGGCATTGATTAAATAATGCGCAATCATGGTGTCAAACAACGGCCCTTTGACGTCAATTTTATATTTATGTAATACTTTTAAATCATATTTTAGATTTTGCCCAATTTTCTCAATGTGAGTGGCTTCAAAAAACGGTCGAAATAACTCAATCAATTCTTGCGCTTCCTCAAAAGCTTCTGGAAATGGAATGTAAAATCCTTTATGTGCTTCCCATGAAAAGGCAATGCCAACGAGCTCAGCAGTGAGTGGATTAAGTCCTGTTGTTTCAGTGTCAAAACACACTGACGATTGATTCATGAGTTGTTTGATAAAGAGTTTCAGTCCTAAATCACCCGTCACATTTTGATAAAAGTGAGACACCGATGTTGCGGACTCTCTGCCGTAGTTTTGTGTCGCAATTGGCGCTGAAGGTTCGTCTCCACCAAACAATGAAAATTGTCCAGCTCCTGCTTCAGTTGCAGGTTTAGCTGCAGGTTTTTGAGTAGAATCCTCTGGAGTTGGAGGGGTGCTTTCAGGCGGATTAACAGCAAATGTTTTATTAAAATTATCGATCAATCGTCTGAATTCTAAGTCTTGAAAAATGGCGCTTACTTTTTCGGTATCCGGCGCAGTGAGTTCAAAACTTTTGGCGTCAAATTCTACTGGAACATCCAACAGAATAGTCGCTAGTTTTTTAGAAAGGAGTCCAAGTTCGGCATTCGCTTCTATTTTTTCTTTCATCTTCCCTTTCAACTCGTGGGTGTTTGCCAATAGATTCTCCATACTTCCATATTGAGCAAGCAGTTTTTTGGCTGTTTTATCACCAACACCAGGAAGGCCTGGAATATTATCAGAAGCATCGCCTTTCATCCCTAAAAAATCAATGACTTGAAGGGGGTCTTCAATTTCAAATTTTACTTTGATTTCTTCTACACCCCAAGTTTCATAACCGCCTCCAAACATTGGACGGTACATGAAAATATTCTCGCTTACGAGCTGAGCAAAATCTTTATCAGGTGTGACCATAAAGGTTTTATAACCTTCTTTTTCGGCTTTTTTAGCAAGGGTTCCAATGATGTCATCCGCTTCAAAGCCTTCTTTAACGACTGCCGGAATATTCATTGCCTTTAAAATCTCATAGATATAAGGCACGGCAACTTTAATGCCTTCAGGCGTTGCATCTCGATTGGCTTTGTACTCCTTAAAAATTTCAACGCGGTCTTTACTGCCGCCTTTGTCAAAACAAACCGCCAAGTGGTCTGGACGTTCTCTTTTTATGACATCTAATAATGAGTTGGTAAACCCAAGAATAGCAGAAGTATCCAATCCTTTAGAATTAATCCGTGGGTTTTTGATAAACGCATAATAGCCTCTAAAAATGAGAGCATAAGCATCGAGAAGAAATAAGCGTTTTTGTTGAGCCATTAGTAGGTTATATTTATTGTCTTTTTGTTAATTAATCATTTTGAGTAATTCCCTGTTTTTCGAGAACACTTTTTGTTTTGAAGGCATAGAATAGGAGATAAACAAAACAAGCTACTGCAATCCAATATGACGATTGAATGCTAAAAATGTCTGCAAGTTTCCCTTGTAGCGGCGGAATAATAGCGCCGCCTAAGATCATCATAATTAAGAATGCAGAGCCTTGAGAAGTATACTTTCCCAATCCAGAAATGCTTAATGTAAAAATACACGGCCACATGATAGAGCAAAATAAGCCTCCTGAAAGCAATGCATATAATGCCAATTGTCCTGAAGCAAAAATGCCGATAACAACTCCAATAACGCCTAAGGCACTAAAGATTTTTAGGGTTTTGGTCGGGTTGTCTTTTGCGAGAAAAAATCCACCAACCTGAATGGCAACACAAATACTAAATAATAAAATTTCTGTTGGAGAATATTTACCAAAATTAACCAGAAGTATAATCCCAAAAGCGACATAAGGCACCAAAATAAGCAACCATTTTTTAAGCCCTTTACTCGGATTGAAAACCGTAATAGCACCAACCCAACGGCCAATCATCATACCACCCCAATAGAGCGAAATAAACGGTGCAATTTCTGCATCATTCATAACGTTTAAGCCTAATGGATTTAGGTTGTTAAGTTTATCAGCAACAGATTTTAAGAGTTCACCAAGATTACTTTGAATCGTAACCTCTACACCTACATAGGTAAAAATTGCAAGCATCCCTAAAACCAATTGGGGATATTTCATAGCACCCCAGCCTTCAGGAGATTTTGCTGCACGCATATTTGCAAAACATACACTCGCAATTACCGCAAATAACGCGATCAGAAGTAAATAAAGGCGTTTGTTTTCAATAGCTTCGGTGGCAACCTCACCCGTTGTATAGGTGTTAAAAATTAATCCAAAACACACAATTATAATAACAGTTAAAGCAATTAATATATTTTTTGCTTTGTAAGCAGGCTCAAAAACTTCCTCTGTTTTGGTATTTGGTAATTTTTTAGAAAAATGAAACAAGGCTGCAGCGGCCAAAAATAAAGCGCCGACCCCTATATAAAGAAACTGTATTGTTGTTAATTTTATTTCATTATTTAAAATCATTTGATTCAGTTCATCGCCAGATAATGGCGTAGATCCAAAAATGATTAAGGCAATAACAATAGGTCCTATTGTGGCTCCAAAAGAATTTACACCTCCAGCGAGATTGAGCCGTTGCGAGCCTGTTTCTGGGTCCCCCAACGCAATCGCAAATGGGTTAGCGGCAGTTTGTTGTAATGAAAACCCAAGACCAACAATAAATAAAGCTAATAACACCAAATAAAATACAGCACTATCACCTTGCTGTGCCCCATTGACAAAAGGATACATCAATAAGGCACCAAGTGCCGAAATCAATAAGCCATACACAATGCCGTTTTTATACCCCCAGCTATTTAGAATATCTTTTTTGATGGTACTCGACATGACAAAAAGTAAGAGTGCACCAAAATAATACGCACCATAAAAGGCAAAATCAACGAGTTGTGATTGAAATTGGTCAATACTGAAATAGGTTTTGCAAAACGGGATAAAAACCCCATTTGAAGCAGCAATGAATCCCCAAAAAAAGAATACAGTTACTAATGTTGTTAAGGCAGAATTGTTGTTTTTTGTACTCATGAGTGCTAGAGAATTGTTATGATTTTAAATCATTTGGTTAAACCTTATAGCGAACGCTTTTTTAAGACTAGAAATATACTAAAAAAATACAACTCTAAAAGTATCGTTAAATAAAAATATTAACTCAATTATCATTAGCTTTTGTTCTATTTTTGCAATTAACCTTGTTTTGATATGATACGATTAATAATTTTTTTGATTCTTGTGTTAGCGTTAGATTTTTATGCGCTTCAAAGTTTTAGAAGTGTGGTTAGAAACCCTTGGGTTACCTATGGCTATGTTGTAATTTCATTAGCGGTCTTTGGGTATTTAGTCTATCAGGGTATGACATTTGAAAGAGGCTCCGGAGATAATTCTGGGTTTTATTTAGCATTTTCACTGTTTGTATTGGTTTATGTGCCCAAGATAGTACTAGTCGTTTTTATGTTTGGCGAAGATGTGTTTCGTTTATTTGAAGCTGCAGTGAATTATTTTGTATCTGAATCTGAAGAAAGCTCGACGCTATTCAGCTCCAGAAGAAAATTCATAGGGCAGCTGGCTATGGGAATTGCGGCCATTCCATTTATTTCGATTCTTTATGGCATTACAAAGGGAAAATATAACTTCAAAGTTTTAAAATACACACTTTATTTTGACGATTTACCAACAGCTTTTGATGGCTATCAAATTTCCCAAATAAGTGATATTCATAGTGGGAGTTTTGACAATAAAGAAAAAATCAAATATGCAGTTGACCTTGTAAATGATCAGGCTTCGGATGTCATTATGTTTACTGGAGATTTAGTGAATAGTGAGTCCAAAGAAATGCGTCCTTGGCAATCGACTTTTTCAAAATTAAAAGCCTCTGATGGAGTATTTTCTATATTAGGAAACCATGATTATGGGGATTATACGCGTTGGCCTTCGGATCAAGCGAAGGCAGAAAATTTTCAAGAATTACTGGACATTCAAAAAGAGATGGGGTTTGATTTGTTAAGGAATGAAAGTCGATTTATTGAAAAAGAAGGCGAGCGTTTGGCAATAATAGGCGTAGAAAATTGGGGGAAAGGATTTAAACAAAAAGGTGATTTAGCATTGGCAAGTTCCAAAGTTGACTCTAATGATTTTAAAATACTGTTAAGTCATGACCCGTCGCATTGGCAATATGAAGTAGTTAAAGATCCAAACCATTACCATCTTACACTAAGTGGCCACACGCATGGCATGCAGTTTGGTATTGAAATTCCAGGAATCATCAAATGGAGCCCCATCAAATGGCGTTATAAATACTGGGCAGGCATCTACGAAAAGGCAGGGCAGTACATAAATGTGAACCGTGGATTTGGTTTTTTAGCCTTCCCTGGACGGGTTGGTATATGGCCTGAAATTTCCGTCATAACGCTAAAAAAACGGATTAATAACACTTAAATCTCAGAAAATGTTATATTTACCTCAAAATAATGCTTACTTTTATAGAACATAATAGTGTAAAGAAGCATAATTATCATTGAAGTTTGATACATAAAACACCATGATATGTCAAAATTTGGAGAGTTAATAGACGTTGAAATTCCCGTATTGTTTGAGTTTTTCACCGAGTGGAGTGATGAGTCGGAAGCCATGCATGATGTACTAAGACATGTTGCTGCTGCATTGGGTGACAAGGCACGGATCATAAAAATTGATATTGAAAAGAATAAAGACCTTGCTGAAGCCCTTCGAATAAAAGGATTGCCAACGCTTATTATTTACAAATCAGGGGACATGAAATGGCGCCAGAGTGGGGCGTTGGACGCCAATTCGATTATTGGTCGTATCCAGGAATATGTATAACTATTAGAGCAGGTCATCAATGATCTCATCATCTGGTTGGTCCTCTTTTGGCTCACCTGTAAACAGTCTTAGATAAGTATTAAATTTCTCCATTTCTGTTTTAATAAAATCTTCTGTTTCATATATAGCAGTAACATCTACTAAGCTCCTGTAGCGCTCAATGTCGTTGTAAATGTTTTGAATGTATGTAGATTGATTATATTCCGAAAGGGTGCTATAATAACTTAAACTTTCCTGGTATTTACTACTCACTTCCGTGTATAGCTCACGCGCTTTTTCGGTAGCTTCTAATTCATAATAAGCACCAATGTAGGGTTCTAGAAGCGTGTAAAACCCAAAGAGGTTTACAGGCATTTTTTTCATAGCCAAATCTGCAATTTCTTCTGCTTTTTCTAAGTCGCCATCTTGAATTAAAGTTTCAATAAGTCGGGCTAAATTTCCACGATAGGTGACACTATTTTTTCGGGTTTCTACATCATGATACATTGTTGGATCGCCATTATTTCCCCAGTCCCAATTGGTGACCATCTCGTACATTTTATCCGCATCAATACGGCCCATGTCAAAGGGATTGTTTTTGGCAACCGCTGTTTTGATTGGAACTAACTTGTACACCAACCCATCAAGTTGCAAATAGTCTTTCATCCAAATGTAATCTTCATCACCAAATGCGCCACCCGTAAAATAGATGGGACGTTCCCAGTTATTATGGGCAATAATATCCAACATCAATAAACGGTTTTTATAAAGCGCAGCCCCTTTGATTTTAATGTCAATATAAGGCACAATCAGAGCAGAGTCTTTGGCTTTTACAATCCCGTTTCTTAACACGGAAGCTTTGTCAACAGGAATTCGAACGTGTTCTGTAGGCAGATAATTAGCACTCAAATCTTGCCTGCGTTGTCCGCTTGTGTCATATCCTTGTTGCTCAAGAATGTGTTTGTATTTAGTACGTGGGTCGTCACTCGTAATAAAATCTAAAAACTGATCAATACGCAAGGTGTCTTTAGTAACAACTTCTTTGATGATGTAATCACGTGTTCCCCATTTGTACTGGTCATGTGTCAGTTTTGACGGAATTGGATCACTGTTATATGCTTTTCGTTTCATTTGATCGATGTACCAATCTACACTTAGTAAACTCGTACATACGACCCGCACATCGCGTCGAATGCCTTCAATTTCTTGGGCATACCAAAGCGGAAATGTATCGTTGTCACCAATGGTGAAAATAATGGCATTTGGATCACAAGATTCTAAGTATTGTAAGGCCATCGCATTGGCTGTTTTTCTTTTTGAGCGGTCGTGATCATCCCAGTTTTGACTTATCAAAATCCCAGGGACAGCAATCAAACAGACCAAGCTTACTAATGGTGCCAAGACACTTGTTTTTGAGTACGCACTTAATTTTTCATAAATCGCAAAAACGCCAAATCCAATCCATAGTGCAAATACATAAAATGATCCCACTACTGAATAATCGCGTTCGCGAGGTTCAAATGGTCGCACATTGGTATATACTTGTATGGCAATCCCTGTGAATAAGAAAAACACTAGCATGGTCCAAAAGAGTTTTTTATCTCTATTAAAAAGAAAAAATAAACCGATTAAACCCAACAAAAGCGGCAGAAAATAGTAGGTATTTCGAGCGCGGTTATTTAAAACATCACTTGGAAGGTTGTCTTGAGAAACGTCTAAAATATAGGAGTCCACAGCATTGATTCCACTGATCCAATTGCCATGTAGGTCAAATCGGCCCTGAACATCATCTTGACGTCCCGTGAAATTCCACATAAAATATCGCCAATACATATAGCCAATCTGATAGTCAAAGAGGTAATATATGTTCTTAAGCAACGACGGCTTTTGAATGTCGATATATCGTCCGTATTTTTTTAGGAAGTCATTATAATCTTCATAATCGACTTCTCCTTTGGTAACAGAATCCTTGAAATTGCCCACTAAAGAACGCAAGTCGTTTTGCATTTTATATTCTGGCTTTATTGAAAACTCTAAAAACCCAGCATAAATCATATAATTTTCCGCATGTTCAGCACTCCACATTCTTGGCAAAAAAGACGCGTGTTCTGAGTTGTAGTTTTGTAAACCATTTTTATAGTCGTTGACAATCACATATTTTCGGGCGATTTCGTCTTTCTCATATTTTGGCTTATCGTCGATATAGGGTTCATTTTCGTCTAAGCCTACATACTGATCTGTAAACTGAGGACCGTAAAACAAATGTGTTTTTGGATACTGTTCTAAGTTATAATAGGCGAGAAGTTCTCGGGCACTAGAAGGGTTGTTTTCATTCACCGTCACATTGGCGTTTGCACGAATAGGAAGCATCACCCATGACGAAAACCCAACGACTACAAATGTGATGCATAAGAGCCCTGTGTTGAGGCGGACATATCCTTTTTTTCGAGTGTAATTTAGTCCCCAGTAAATGAATCCTACTAATAAGATTAACGCGATAATAGAACCTGAATTAAACGGTAATCCAACAGTATTCACAAAAAAGATTTCTAAGACACTAAAGTATCTTAGAATGTTAGGGGCGAGAAGTTTAAAAACAAATAATAAAATAGCGATACCAGCTACATTGGCAAGAATAAAATTCTTGACAGTAACTGTTTTATAATTTTTGAAAAAATAAATCAGGCTAATCGCAGGGATGGTCAATAGGCCCATAAAGTGCACGCCAAACGATAGTCCGACGACAAATGAAATAAGGATAAGCCATTTATTACCTCTAGGCGTAAACATATCTTTTTCCCATCGCAAGCCCAAATAAAACATGATGGCTAAAATGAGCGTTGCCATGGCATACACTTCGGTTTCAACGGCATTAAACCAAAACGAATCGGTAAATGCGAAGGATAAACTTCCTACAAAAGCGGCACCCAGAATAGCGCTATTTTGATTTTTAGAAGGTTCAGTTTCTGATTTAGTAACTTGTTTGATCAACAATACAATGGACCAAAACATAAACAAAATAGTGAAGGCACTAGCGGTCGCACTCATCATATTAATCATCAATCCTATTTGGCTAGGTTCACTAGCAAAAATTGAAAAGAAGGCCCCCATCATTTGGAAAAAGGGTGCTCCAGGCGGGTGTCCAACTTGTAGTTTGGAAGACGTTAAAATATATTCGCCAGCATCCCAAAAACTTACCGTGGGTTCGACGGTGAGGCTGTAGGAGATGAATGCTATTAAAAATGCAAGCCATCCTAAGGTGAGGTTCCATTTTTTGAAATTAAAATCCGCCATGGTGTAAAATTGAAGTTCGAGGCGAATTTAATAATAAATATTCAAGGGCTAAAACCTTTTAAGTAAACCTTAATAAATCCTAAGAATAAATCGCTGTTTATTTTTTTTCAACAAGTCCTAAAATACTAAAAAAGAAACTGAATAAAATGACCTGTATTCCTAAAGCAATCGCAATAATTGCAGGAAATATAAACAGCAGTGTAGATTCTATTTTTAGGTCGGATACAAATCCATAGTATAATAAAACACTTCCAAAAAGTGTCAAAACGCCACCAAGAATTAGTCCTCTTTCTAAATTAAAGTATTGAAAAAGTATAGAATAATTAACGCCTTTTGGAATGAGTCCATGGTTTACTGCGAAAATCTTAGTGAGACCGTAAAAAACAATAAACTGAAAACTAAATAAGATCACTCCCAAAATTATGGTTGATTCACGAATATATTCAATCCTTGAACTAGAATTCAAAAGAAGAAGTAGCCCTACGATTCCTGAAAAAAAAAGTAAAACTCCTGGGATAAGAAATAGCCATTTTGGACTGTAGAGTAGTAAGAAACGAAGATGTCTCCACCCGTCAGGAAAGGTTCTTAAGTGCGGTTTTCTTGTGCGCCCTGCAGCAAAAACTGTTGTAGGAACTTCAGTAATTTTAAGCTTTAACATGGAGGCTTTTACAACAATTTCTGATGCAAATTCCATCCCTTGACTGTTTAAATCCATTTTTTCATAAGCAGTTTTGGTAAAACCTCTTAATCCACAATGAAAATCGCCGATGGATGTCCTAAAAAACAAATTACCAGTAAATGTTAGTACGGGGTTTCCAATATATTTATGTAAAAAAGGCATTGCATCTTTCTTTTGCTCGCCTTTAAATCGATTTCCCATGACGAGCTCATAGCCTTCATTTAATTTGCTCACAAAGGGTTCCAAATTCAACAAATCATGACTGTCATCGGTGTCTGCGGTAATGATGTATTTTCCCTTTGCAGCTTCGATAGCACCTCTTGACGCATTTCCGTATCCTTTTTCTTTGACATTAACAACAACTGCACCAAGGGATAGTGCTTTTTCAATAGATCCATCAGTACTTCCGTTATCGCCAATAATGACTTCTCCAGTAATGTTATGGGTTTGCATAAATTGTTGTGCTTTTGAAATACAAAGCTCAATAGTTTCAATTTCATTTAAACAGGGCATTACTATTGATAATTCAATTTTCATGACGAATTTTTTTTGAGAGTTCATTAAAGACTACTATCACAGTTGCAAATAAAATCCAGTCAAAATAAAATGTATATCTTTTTATAGCGTGAATGATAAAGGCGATTAAGACGTTGTTTGCTAACATGAGAACGGCTCCTAATAAAATAAATTTAAAAATAGCAGTCTTGGTTTTATAAACCATAATTAAAGCGTAAACCATTAAAAGTATAAATAGAAGAAGCTGTTTTGCAGAGCCATAAGAAACTTTAAGGTTTTTTGCAAAAAAACGGATCCGCTCACTAAAATTGAATTTAATCAGTTTAAAAAACATTCCTTTACAGAGTTCGTTAAGAGCCCTGTTTTGTTCAAAGTAATTTAACCCTTTTTCTTGAAAATAAATAAGCCCAAGCTCATGAATTCGTTGATTGCATATTTCCGAAAATTCTTTGTTGAAAACATCAATTGCAGATTCGTTTCGGTTTTTTACGTTTTGTGATGTCAGTCCTGCTTTTTCTAAACTGGCATGTACAATGTTGAAATATTTTATTTCATCGGGGTCATCAAAAATCTCGACAGTACTGGCTTTGCTTAAGTAAAAATCGGTTGTTATTAAATGCACATAGTTCATGGTATTATTTTCAAAATTGCCAAACATTACTTTGTTATACAAACGTTCAGAGTAATTTGTAAAAATTGGCAATAGAACTAATACTAAAAGCGGCAACCATTTCTTTGTAGCACTTCTTTTTTGATGGCTGATATAAATTCCTAGGACTATGAATACGGGAATAAAGACAATAAATTGACCTCTCGTCAAAATGAGAAAATATAAGGGAATTACACTTTTTAGTAGCGGTCTAAGGTTAAGTGATGCAAAGGCATTAAATGCTAAGGCAAACACAAGTAATACCAAAGGATAACTTAATGCTTCGGAAAGCACAGTTCCTGAAGTGTAATTAAAATAGATGCTAGGGGATAATAATATAAATTGGAGTACGAGTGCCTCTACTGGATGAATATGAAATTGTTTTGCAATGGTTTTTAATAAATAATGTACCGCAAAGACCAGTGCTAAAAACTGGACGCAAATAAGTGGCCAGATATAATTGTCTCCAAAAAGAGTCGTAAATAGTTTTAAAAATAAAACATATAGAGGAGATCTGTTCAAAGGCATCTCCAAAAACGCATAACTATCTCGATGCAAAAAGGGGCCTTTTAAAGCGGCACAGACCCCAATAATCACATATAGGATCAGTTCGCTTTTTTTTTGTATTAAAAAAGGTTAGGTTTTTAATTTTGCTCAAAACAACAATTTTCACAAATTTAAGAATAATTACTTAGCGATTATTCGCTTTCGGTGTTTTTTAAAATAAGAAACCTAGGGCTAATTAAATATGATGTCATGTAGGTACCGCCCAGGCATAAGTGTAAACAATCCAGCGAGTAGTAAGCCAGTCCAATACAGTAGCTTCATGGAACGTTTATGTCTCGTAATATTTCCTTTTTTTACAGCGATTAAACTGCGAGGAACGGTCCAAATGGTTAGGATGCTTAACAGGTGAATCCATCCAAAATGGTTCAGAACTGTGGGACCAACATAGGCTTTCAAAAACAAGGAAACAATCGACGAGAAAAAGATAAGAACCATATACACATATCCAATTTTTTTATGCAAAACGCCTCCCTTGCCAGACACCACAATAAGATAAAACCCTAGCGGAAGGCAGGGGGCGATGGTGTATAAATGGAGATCTCTTATAAATTCATACATATCTAAAGCTTTAAGTCTTGATAATTTTTCAAATTTGTAAAATGATCGTCAAACGCCTTAAGCCCTGCTTTTGTGATCGAACAACTCGTTTTTGGGTAGTTGTTTTCAAAGCGTTTATCAATTGATATATAGTCGCTTTCTTTTAATTTTTTGAGCTGTACACTCAAGTTTCCTTGGGTGGTTTCTGTAATTTGCTTCAAATAATTAAAATCGCAGTTTTCTACTTTTGCCAATACCGACACAATCATCAGCCGTGTGGGGTTTACCAATAATTTATCTAAAGGACTAAACATTTGGTTTGCTGTATGAGAGGGCGAGCCCAGGCAATAAAAGCCCTAAAAATGCAGCGAGCCCATTTATTAATAGTGAATTTACACCCGGATTATAGATCAATAGTATACTGCAAGCAATGACTGCCAAACCCCCAATAGAAAAGGGTTTGAAACGAATTAGGAGGCCGGTTATAAGTACCATTATGCCTAATAAAAACAAAATAGAATGTACGGGGTTTTGATTTTTTACGAGAGACATAACGATGATTAGCACCCAAGCGATATTAAATACCCCCCAAATAATTTTAAGCGCCCGTCCAATATGGGTTTCGAAGCCTCTTTTTTCACGTTTTTTGATGTTATAAATAACGGTCAAAGCCATTCCAAGGATTGGAATTGACACCCAATAGATCAATGCCGAATAGCGTGTTTTTTGAATTATTTCTGGAAATCCGTAATGAATCAGACTCATAGTAGCAATCAGTGCGCCCCAGAAAATAAAATTTGGTGCACTTGATTTTAGGTTTTCTTTTGTTTTATTAATGTTGTCATTAATAAGTTGGATTTGTTCTTGTGTTTTCATGTGTTTTAGATTTAGAACAACAAATGTAAACTAGTTTATTTTATAAACCAAAAAATCAACAATAAATAAATTTAAAAATGTTTGCCCAAACAAAACTTTATTATAAATTTGCAGCCTCATTAAGAGATTGGCCCATGGTGTAACTGGCAACACGTTGGTTTTTGGTACCAAAGAGTCTAGGTTCGAGCCCTAGTGGGCCAACTAAAACAAGGATAAACACTTGTTAAATTCAATTTTTATGTCGTATATTTGCGGTGTTGAATGATAAATGAAAAAGCGAGGGGACATAAAGTCCCCTCTTTTTATACCAAATGTTTAGAGATATAGTAAAAGAGTTACTGGAGGATTGCCTAGCACAAAGACAAGATTTGTTTTTGATTGACTTCGAAATCTTAGAAGGTAACAAGATCAGAATTATAATTGACGGTGACAAAGGAGTCCTTGTAGAGGACTGTATGTTTGTGAGCCGTGGTATTGAACACAACATAGATAGAGACGATCACGATTTTGCACTTGAGGTATCCTCTTCAGGGGCAACAACGCCGTTAACTCATCCGCGTCAATATCAAAAACATATTGGCAGAACATTAGAAGTTAGAACCGCAGATAATCAAAAATTTGAAGCCACGCTAACCACTGCCAATGACCAAGACATTGTACTTAATTGGAAAGCAAGAGAACCAAAACCGATCGGAAAAGGAAAGGTAACCGTTCAAAAAACAGCAACCCTTTTGTACAGCGAAATTAGTGAAGCAAAAGTGAAAATATTATTTTAATACAAGACTAGAATTATGGAAAATTTAGCGTTAATTGATTCGTTTTCAGAATTTAAAGACGAAAAGCTAATCGATAGAGTTACCTTGATGTCAATCTTAGAAGATGTGTTTAGAAATACATTGAAAAAGAAATTTGGAGATGATGATAACTTTGATATCATTATCAATCCAGATAAAGGTGATTTAGAAATATGGAGAAACAGAGTTGTAGTAGCAGATGGCGAGGTTGAAGAAGAAAATCAAGAAATCTCATTAACAGATGCTCAAAAAATAGAACCAGATTTTGAAGTTGGTGAAGACGTTTCTGAAGAAGTAAAACTGATTGATTTAGGACGTCGTTCTATTTTAGCCTTACGTCAGAATTTGATTTCTAAGATTCACGAACACGATAACACAAATATTTACAAGCACTTTAAAGATTTAGTAGGTGAAATATACACCGCTGAAGTGCATCACATACGCCACCGTGCAGTCATTTTATTAGACGACGACGGTAATGAATTGATTCTTCCAAAAGACAAACAAATTCCTTCTGATTTTTTCAGAAAAGGCGAAAATGTAAGAGGGATTATTGAAAGTGTAGATTTAAAAGGAAATAAACCTTCAATCGTATTATCAAGAACAGCCCCTGTTTTTCTTGAAAAATTATTTGAACAGGAAATTCCCGAAGTTTTTGACGGCTTAATTTCTGTTAAAAATGTGGTGAGAATTCCTGGTGAAAAAGCTAAAGTAGCGGTTGATTCTTATGATGATCGAATTGATCCTGTAGGGGCTTGTGTCGGAATGAAAGGGTCTAGAATTCATGGAATTGTTCGTGAACTAGGAAATGAAAACATAGATGTAATAAATTACACGACTAACTTACAGCTTTATATTACAAGAGCGTTAAGTCCAGCAAGAGTAACATCGATCAAAATTAATGAAGAAACGAAACGCGCTGAGGTTATTTTGAAACCAGAAGAAGTGAGTAAAGCAATTGGTAGAGGAGGTCATAATATTCGTTTAGCAGGTCGATTAACAGGGTATGAAATTGATGTGTTTAGAGAAGGTGTAGAAGAAGATGTAGAGCTTTCTGAATTCTCTGATGAAATCGAAGCGTGGATTATTGCTGAATTTGCAAAAGCAGGTTTGGACACTGCCAAAAGTATCCTAGAACAAGAGATTGGAGACCTTGTTAAACGTACGGATTTAGAGCTAGAAACGATCGAAGATGTCGTTCGTATACTTAAAGAGGAGTTTGAAGAGTAAAATTTTAATTATATTGGTGCCCAATACGTTTGGGTTACCACACGATTACGCGTAAGAAATACTGTAAAAAAATATCAAAGGCAATTTATGGCTGAAATTATTAGATTAAATAAAGTGTTAAGGGAACTGAATATTTCTCTCGACCGAGCGGTCGATTTTTTGGAAACAAAAAACGTTGAAATAGAAAAACGCCCTACAACTAAAATCACTTCAGAAGTGTATGATCTTCTTGCAGGAGAGTTTCAAACCGATGCAAATAAGAAAGTAGCTTCTAAGGAAGTTGGTGAAGCTAAGCTAAAAGAAAAAGAAGCCTTACGTGTTCAACGTGAACAGGAAATTGAGCAAAAACTTCAAAAAGCTGAAGCTGCTAAAACAGTTTTGAAAGCTAAACAAGTTCTTCAAGGGCCTAAAAAAGTTGGTAAAATTGATTTAGATGGCCCAAAAAAAGCGGCTGAAAACACAGAAGTTGTAAAGCCGGTTGAGGACACAAAATCAACACCTCCCAAGGCTGAAGACACGCCAAAAGTAGCGCCAACGCCAAAAGTTGTGGACGCACCAAAAGTTGCAGAGGTTTCAAAACCAACACCAACACCAAAAGTTAAGGTCGCGCCAAAAGAAGTACCAGCGCCAAAAACAACGCCAACCCCTAAGGTTGAGGAAGCTCCAAAAGCTCCAAAAGCTTCAACACCAGCTTCAGCTCTACCAGCTCCAGCGGTTACGGCTGCAGATGAAGCGGTAGCACCTGGGGATCAAAAAGTTGAAACGACTAATTATCAAAAACTTTCAGGACCAAAGTCTACAGGTCAAAAAATAGATTTAACCCAATTTAATAAACCCAAAAAAGCGAAGCCAGCCACACCAGCTGCGGGGGCAAATTCTGCAGACGCTAGAAAAAAACGCCGTAGAATTAGTAAAGTTGGAAGCAATACAACTCAACCTAGAGGAAACTTCAGAAACCGACCGCCACAAGCAAGAACGCAAGTTCCAAAGGTAGAGCCAACAGCTGAAGAAGTCCAAAAGCAAGTAAGAGAAACTCTTGAAAAATTACAAGGGAAATCGAACAAAGGCAAAAAGGGTGCGAAGTACAGAAAAGACAAAAGAGATCAACACCGTCAACAAACAGAAAAAGATCAAGAACAACAAGAATTAGAAAATAAAGTTCTTAAAGTTACAGAGTTTGTAACGGCAAGCGAAGTTGCTACCATGATGGATGTGTCGGTAACTCAAATTATTTCAGCGTGTATGTCCCTCGGAATGATGGTAACTATGAATCAGCGTTTAGATGCTGAAACTTTAACCATTGTTGCAGAAGAATTTGGCTACACAGTTGAGTTTGTAACGGCTGATATCGACGAAGCTATTGAAATCGTAGAAGATACTGCGGATGATTTAGAAACGCGTGCGCCAATTGTTACAGTGATGGGTCATGTCGATCACGGAAAAACATCCTTACTAGATTATATACGTGAAGAAAATGTAATTGCAGGAGAATCCGGAGGGATTACCCAACATATTGGAGCTTATGGCGTGACCTTGTCTACAGGTCAAAAAATAGCGTTCTTAGATACTCCTGGTCACGAGGCCTTTACGGCGATGCGTGCCCGTGGTGCTCAAGTGACAGATATCGCAATTATTGTGATTGCGGCAGATGATGATATCATGCCACAAACAAAAGAAGCCATTGCACATGCACAAGCCGCCGGCGTCCCTATCATTTTCGCGATTAACAAAATAGATAGACCGGCAGCGAATCCTGAAAAAATTAAAGAAGCCTTAGCTAATATGAATTTATTAGTAGAAGACTGGGGTGGAAAAATTCAATCGCATGATGTTTCTGCATTAAAGGGAGATGGTGTCAAAGAATTATTAGAAAAAGTACTGCTAGAAGCTGAATTATTAGAGCTGCAAGCAAACCCAAATAAACCCGCTTTAGGAACTGTAGTTGAAGCCTTTTTAGATAAAGGTCGTGGTTATGTATCTACAATCTTGGTGCAAGCAGGAACGCTGAAAATTGGCGATTATGTCTTAGCAGGAAAGAATAGTGGAAAAGTGAGAGCGATGCATGACGAGCGTGGAAACGATGTGTTTGAAGCTGGACCTTCAACGCCTATTTCTATCCTAGGACTGGACGGAGCTCCTCAAGCAGGAGACAAGTTTACCGTATTTAGGGAAGAACGTGAAGCGAAGCAGATTGCGGCGAAACGTACACAACTCCAACGTGAACAATCGGTTCGAACACAGCGTCATATTACGCTTGATGAAATTGGAAGACGTATTGCATTAGGAGACTTTAAAGAATTAAACATCATCCTCAAAGGGGATGTTGATGGTTCTGTGGAAGCGCTTACAGATTCGTTTCAGAAATTATCTACCGAAGAAATTCAGGTAAACATTATTCATAAAGGCGTTGGAGCCATTACAGAAAGTGATGTATTACTCGCCACAGCATCGGATGCGATTATTATAGGATTTAATGTGCGCCCAATGGGGAATGCCCGTCAAATTGCTGATAAGGAAGAAATCGATATCCGAATGTACTCTATTATATACGATGCTATTAATGATCTTAAAGACGCGATGGAAGGCATGTTGTCTCCAGAGTTTAAAGAAGAAATTACGGGAACGGCTGAAATTAGAGAAACCTTTAAAATCTCTAAAATTGGGACGATTGCAGGGTGTATGGTTACCAATGGTAAGATTTACAGAAGTGCTGGCGTTCGATTAATCAGAGAAGGTGTGGTGGTGTATACAGGAGAGCTAAGCTCTTTAAAACGTTTCAAAGACGATGCGAAAGAAGTGGCTAAAGGCTACGACTGTGGTATGCAAGTGAAAAACTACAACGATATTCGTGAAGGTGATATTTTGGAAGCCTTCCGTGAAGTAGAGGTTAAAAAAACACTTAAGTAGTAGTATTTAGTTTATAAATACATAAATTTTTAAAGACCGTATGCCTTTTGGACATACGGTCTTTTTGTTTATAATAAAGTTGTATATGGTAAAACAATATTTATAATATATTGTAAGTTATATACTTAAGGCTTTGAAATTTGAGATTAAAGCCCAGCGTTTTTTTAGAAAAATTGTAGTTCAATAAACGGTTTAATTCTTAAGGTATAATTCGGAATGCAGCGGGGTATGACTTTTTTACAACGCGAAGCTCGCGGTCCGCTTCGAGACGCGTTTTGAATTTTCCAATCCAAATTTTATAATTAGGTGTTTCATATTTCATTTCAACCGTTTGATCCGGGAAATCAGTTTTAAAACCATCTAGAACGGTTTCAGCATCGTCACGTTCTCCGCTGAATATTTGAATTCTTATAAATTCTTTTTCGGAGTTTAATTCTTTTTTGAGTGTTAAAATACGATCAATTTCTGCACTTTTTTGAATGCTTACACTACCGTCTTGAGCCCAAGCAGTGCCTGTAAATAAGAGACTTATAATAAATAATTTCAAATAAATAAATTTCATAGTGTAAGATTGCTTTTACAAATGTAAACGAATAAACCTAAAAGTAAAAAAAAACACTTATTTAGAATGTTTATAAATTAGAAATTTACGTTTATCTAACATTTTAAAAATGGACATTATATGTTACTTTTGCGGAAGATTTTTAATAAACGAATAGTACCTATTTGCATGATAAAATCGAACAAAAGTTTAGAAATGAGTTCTATCAACACTATGAAACAGAAATTTAACTTTTATATCCTTTCGAAAACACTATTTTCGAGTCTTTTATTTTTCTCAATTGTATGCACTTCACTTTACGCACAAGAGGGTGATCCTGTTAAGGGAAAATCCTTATTTAATGCGAATTGTGCTGCCTGTCACCAATTAGACAAGAAAATGACGGGGCCTGCGCTTAGAAAAGTAGAGTCAAGACTGAGTGAAACGGAAGGTTTAGACCGTGTCTGGCTTAATGCTTGGATTCGTAACAGCAACGCTTTGATTAAGTCTGGCGATGCATATGCGAACAAAATTTATGCGGAATATAACGGATCTGCGATGACTGCTTTTCCTCAATTTTCAGATGAAGATATTACTAATATCCTCGCTTATACAGCACAAGACAAAGCAGTGCCAGTTGCTGCCGTAGCAACCGCAACACAAGGTACACAAGCTGAAGGTGGCGTATCTCAAGAATTAGTTTTAGGTGCACTAGCAGTTCTTTTTGGATTGTTAGCCTTAGGGTTGTTTTTAGTGAATAAAACATTACGTCGTTTTGCTTCTGCAAACAATGTTGAAATTGCGGAAGCGGTTAAACGCAAGTCACTTTGGAAAGCTTTTGTAAATAATCAATTTTTAATGTTGGTTGTCGCTATTTTCTTTTTATTGTCGAGTGCCTATTTTGTGTACGGCTACCTAATGCAAGTTGGCGTTAATCAGGGATATCAACCAATTCAACCGATTCATTATTCTCACAAAATTCACGCTGGTGATAACGGGATCGATTGTAAATATTGTCACTCGTCTGCACGTGTGAGCAAGCACTCTGGAATTCCAGCGCTTAACGTATGTATGAACTGTCATAAGTCAATTTACGAAGTAGCACCATCAACAGCTACAGAAGAGTATAGCAAAGCATTTTATGATGGAGAAATCAAAAAATTATATGATGCTGTAGGATGGGATGATGCTGAACAAAAGTATACAGGAAAAACAAAACCCGTCAAATGGGTTCGTATTCATAACCTTCCTGATTTCGCCTATTTTAACCACTCACAACACGTTACGGTAGCTGGATTGGAATGTCAAACATGTCATGGTCCTGTTGAGGAAATGGAAATCATGTATCAGTTCTCTCCATTAACAATGGGATGGTGTATCAATTGCCATAGGGAAACAAATGTAAAAGTTCAAGATAACGACTATTACGATAAAATTCACGAAGCACTTACCAAGAAATATGGTGTAGAGCAACTGACCGCAGCCCAAATGGGTGGTTTAGAGTGTGGAAAATGTCATTATTAGTATTTAAATAAAACGATCAACAAGTAACATAAGAAATATGTCATCAAACAAGAAATACTGGAAAAGTGTTGAGGAGTTAAATCCGACTCATAGTTCCGCTGTTGAGACGCTTAAACAAAAGGAGTTTACGCAAGAAATTCCTGTAGACGAATTTTTAGGGGACAAAGAAACTCTAGATGCTTCGAGTACAACGCGTCGTGATTTCTTAAAATATGTAGGATTCAGTACTGCAGCAGCGTCTTTAGCAGCTTGTGAAGGGCCGGTTATAAAATCGATTCCTTACGTAGTACAACCAGAACAAATCATCCCCGGTGTTGCAAACTATTATGCAACTGCTATTGCTAATGGTTATGATTTTGCAAGTGTTTTAATTAAAACAAGAGAAGGGCGCCCTATTAAAGTAGAGTCTAACAGCCTTGCAAAAGCAAACGGTGGAATCAATGCTAGAGTACAAGCATCTGTATTAGATTTATACGACAACCAAAGAGTAGATGGGCCACAGAAAGAGGGTCAATCAATCAGTTGGGGAGAGCTTACTGCTGAGGTGTCTCAAAAATTAGAGGCTTTAAAAGGAACAGATAAATCAGTTGTGTTATTAACACAAACGTTTGCAAGTCCATCGACTTCAAAATTAATTTCTGACTTAAAACAAAAATATAGCAATGTAAGCCATGTGGTTTATGATGCGATATCAGAATCTGCTGCGGCAGATGCTTACCAAAATAAATACGGACAAAGAGGGTTAGTCAATTATGACTTTTCTAAAGCTCAAACAATAGTATCTATTGGTGCTGACTTTCTAGGGGACTGGCAAGGTGGTGGTTTTGATGCAGCATATGCACAAGGACGTGTTCCGAAAAACGGAAAAATGTCTCGTCATATCCAGTTTGAAGCTAATATGAGTTTGTCTGGTGCAAATGCTGACAAGCGTATAGCGCTAAAGCCTTCGCAACAAAAGATAGCTCTTGCTAAACTTTACGGAAAATTAGTTGGAACTGCTGTTGGCGGAGATCTTCCAGCACATTTAGAAACTGCTGTGAATTCTGCGGCTTCTGAATTGCTTAAAGCAGGTTCTAATGCTGTTGTGCTTACAGGAATTCAAGATGTGAATGCACAAAACATTGTATTGGCTATCAACGAAACGTTAGGCAGTAAAGCATTTGATCCTAAAAACACTATAAAAACCCGTCAAGGGAATGATAAAGCGGTAGCACAATTAGTAGCAGATATGACTGCTGGTAAAGTTGGTGCTGTAATCATGGCTGGAGTTAATCCTGTATATACACTTCCAAATGCAGCTGCATTTGTGGACGGCTTAAAACAAACAGAATTATCAGTAGCGTTCACCATGAAAAATGATGAAACAGCTGCTGTATCACAATATGTTGCTGCCACGTCTCATTATTTAGAGTCTTGGGGTGATTTGGAAACTAAAAACGGACATTACGGGCTAATGCAGCCTACGATTCGTCCGTTGTTTGATACGAAACAATTTCAAGAGGTTTTACTAGAATTAGTAGGAGAATCAGGAACGTATCATGACTATATAAAGTCATATTGGAAAAACACAATATTAAAAGGAGCGTCTTGGAATGATAGCTTACATGATGGGGTGTACGTATCATCAAGTTCTGCAACAGTAGACACTACAGCTGCTTTTGATGGGAGTGCAATCTCAGGGCTGGGTGCTGCTGCGAATATACTTGCAGCTACTTCGACTTCTGGAATTGAGCTTACGCTTTATCCAAAAACGGGAATGGGTGATGGTCAACAAGCCAATAACCCTTGGTTACAAGAATTTCCAGATCCATTAACAAGAACCACTTGGGATAACTACTTAACAGTATCTGAATTTGATGCTAAAGAACTAGGATTCTTTTTGGAAACTAGCACTTTTTTCAGTGAAAATAGCCATGATGCTAACGGTGGATTAAATGGGAAATATGCAAATGTTACTGTAAATGGTACAACGGTAAAGGTTCCAGTGATCGTTCAACCAGGACAAGCAAGAGGGACGGTAGGAATGTCCTTTGGATATGGTCGTACAGAAGGTCTAAAAACTGAAATGCAAACTGGCGTTAACGCGTATCCTTTATATACTGATTTTAATTCTGTACAAACTGCTACTTTAGAGTTAACGGATGGCAAGCATGAATTTGCTTGTGTTCAATTACATAATACCTTAATGGGTAGAGGGGATATCATCAAAGAAACCACTTTAGAGATTTTCAATACGGAATCTGCAGCGGATTGGAATCCAATGACTATGGTGTCATTGAACCATGAAGAAACACCAGTGAATTCTCCTGATGTAGATTTATGGGATGAATTTGACCGCTCAATTGGGCATCATTTTAATCTTTCAATTGATTTAAATTCATGTACTGGATGTGGAGCTTGTGTGATCGCTTGTCATGCAGAAAATAATGTACCAGTTGTAGGTAAACAAGAAATTCGTAGAAGTCGCGATATGCACTGGCTACGTATTGATAGATATTATTCTTCAGATGATACGTTTGAAGGTGATAACACGACTAAAGATAATATTCAAGGATTAGGAAGTTCGTTAAGTACTTTTGGAGAGATGGAAGTTCCATCTGAAAATCCTCAAGTTGCTTTTCAACCTATCATGTGTCAGCACTGTAACCATGCACCATGTGAGACGGTTTGTCCAGTAGCAGCCTCTTCACACGGTCGTCAAGGTCAAAATCATATGGCGTATAACCGATGTGTTGGAACACGTTATTGTGCAAACAACTGTCCTTATAAAGTACGTCGATTCAACTGGTTCTTATATAATGAGAATGATGAATTTGATTACCACATGAATAATGATTTAGGACGTATGGTAGTTAATCCAGATGTTACAGTTCGATCTAGAGGGGTAATGGAAAAATGTTCGATGTGTATTCAAATGACACAAAAAACAATTTTGGATGCTAAACGTGATGGCAGAGAAGTAAACCCAGATGAGTTCAAGACCGCTTGTTCATCTGCATGTGATTCAGGAGCGATTGCTTTTGGAGATATAAATAATAAGAAAAGTGCAATTACAGAACTTAAAGATGATGAGCGTGCTTATCATTTATTAGATCATGTTGGGACAAAACCAAATGTGGTATATCAAGTAAAAGTAAGAAACACAAACGAAGCATAAATAATTAAGAAATAATAAAAGGAATATGGCGTCTCATTACGAAGCACCTATCAGAAGACCATTAGTTACCGGAGAAAAATCATATCATGATGTAACTTTGGATGTTGTTGCACCTGTAGAAGGTAAGGCAAACAAACTATGGTGGGTAGTATTTTCTATTGCACTTTCAGCTTTTGGCTGGGGATTAGGGTGTATGATTTATACCGTCTCTACGGGGATTGGTACTTGGGGTCTCAACAAAACCGTTGGTTGGGCTTGGGATATTACGAACTTCGTTTGGTGGGTTGGTATTGGACATGCAGGAACTTTGATCTCAGCAGTATTACTATTGTTTAGACAAAAATGGCGGATGGCAATTAACCGTTCTGCGGAAGCCATGACTATTTTCTCTGTAATTCAAGCCGGATTATTTCCAATCATTCACATGGGCCGACCTTGGTTAGCGTATTGGGTATTACCAATTCCAAATCAATTTGGATCTTTATGGGTCAATTTTAACTCTCCTTTATTGTGGGATGTATTTGCGATATCTACCTATTTATCAGTATCACTTGTGTTCTGGTGGACAGGATTATTACCAGATTTTGCAATGATTCGTGATCGTGCAGTACGCCCGTTCCAAAAGAAAATCTATTCTTTATTAAGTTTTGGATGGAGTGGACGTGCAAAAGACTGGCAACGTTTTGAAGAAGTGTCTTTGGTTCTTGCAGGACTTGCAACTCCTTTAGTACTATCGGTTCACACCATTGTATCTTTTGATTTTGCCACGTCGGTAATTCCGGGATGGCATACAACAATATTCCCTCCTTACTTTGTTGCAGGAGCGATTTTCTCTGGGTTTGCTATGGTAAACACCTTATTAATTATCATGCGTAAAGTATGTAGCCTTGAGGATTACATTACTGTTCAGCATATCGAATTGATGAATATCGTAATTATGATTACGGGATCTATTGTTGGAGTTGCTTATATTACTGAATTATTTATCGCTTGGTACTCAGGAGTTGAATACGAACAATATGCATTTCTAAACAGAGCAACAGGACCTTATGCTTGGGCCTATTGGGCAATGATGTCTTGTAATGTGTTTTCACCACAATTTATGTGGTCCAAAAAACTAAGAACGAGTATTATGTTTTCATTCTTTATCTCTATTGTTGTAAACATCGGAATGTGGTTTGAACGTTTTGTGATTATTGTAACATCTCTTCACAGAGACTACCTACCATCATCATGGACAATGTTCTCACCAACGTTTGTAGATATCGGAATTTTCATTGGAACGATTGGATTCTTCTTTGTGTTATTCTTATTATATGCTAGAACGTTCCCAGTAATTGCACAAGCTGAAGTCAAAACAATATTAAAGTCTTCAGGACAACGCTACAAAACAATTAGAGAAGCAGGAGGAAGCTTAGTAGGAACTGGTGCAGATGACCGCACAGCGCCTAAGTCAAAACCAGCCAAAACACCTAAAAAGAAAAAAGAATAGTCTATGGGATCTTCTAAAGTTATTCACGCACTATATACAGATGATGATATCTTGTTAGCAGCAGTTAAAGCGGTTAAGAATGAAAAGCATCACATTGAAGAGATATTCACGCCTTTTCCAGTCCACGGACTAGACAAAGCCATGGGATTAGAACCAACGCGCATCGCCATAGCAGCCTTTATGTATGGTTGTGTTGGTTTGATTGTAGCTACAACCATGATGAATTATATCATGATCGAAGACTGGCCTCAAAATATTGGAGGAAAGCCTAGTTTTAGCTACATCGAAAACATGCCGGCATTTGTCCCAATCATGTTTGAGCTTACCGTCTTTTTTGCGGCACACTTAATGGTAATTACATTCTATTTAAGAAGTAGAATGTGGCCATTTAAAAATGCAGAAAATCCGGACCCAAGAACAACTGATGACCATTTTTTAATGGAAATCCCTGTTCATGATAATGAAAAAGAATTAACAACCCTGCTTAGCCAAACGGGTGCAGTAGAGGTTCATATCGTTGATAAAGAAGCACATTAGGAATATGAAAAGTGTATCAAAAATAATCGTTTTAGTCTTGGCCTTTGGGTCGGTGTTCTCATGTCAAAATGATAACAGTCCAAACTACCAATATTTTCCAAATATGTATGAACCAATAAGCTACGAAGCTTATGGCGAATATGATGTTTTTCCAAACTCACAACAAGCATTATTGCCTGTTGAAGGTACAATTTCTAGAGGTCATTCGTTGTATGAATACGAAAACTCTAACGCTGGTTATGCTTTAGCACTTTCAGAACTGGAATCACCTTTGGCCTCAGCAGAACTGGATGCCAAAAGAGGAAAAGAACTTTATGAAATTTATTGTGGTATTTGCCATGGCAATAAAGGTGCTGGACAAGGAAAGCTAGTGAAAAGAGAAAAAATTCTTGGGGTACCAAGTTATGCAGATAGAGCAATCACTGAAGGAAGTATTTACCACGTTATCTATTACGGTAAAAACACGATGGGATCCTATGCAAATTTATTGAACGAGGAAGAACGTTGGCAAGTCACAGCCTATGTTGAAACTCTTAGAGCAGAATTAAAAAAATAAGAAAAGTAAAACATTTATATAAATATGTACACGTTTTCAAAAAGACTTAAAATTGTTTCAATCCTTCTATTCGTCGTGGGCGCTATAGGTTGGGGAACAAGCTATGTAGCATCTCATGGGTTAACCTTAGAGGATGTAAAAGTTATATTAGCAGAAGAAAATTCACACCACGGTGCAGCAGCTTCTCATGGTGAAGAAGCAACGCATCATGATGTTCAAACAGATGCTCAGGCGCATGCTGCAATGATACATTCTACACATGACTCTGAATCTCACGCCGAAGAAAGTCACGGATCAGATGCACATCATGACGATGCGCACGCAGAACATGTATTGCACCAAATGCACAATAGACCTTATGCTGCTTTATATGTAGCTGCATTTTTCTTTTTTATGATATCTTTAGGAGTACTTGCGTTTTACGGTATACAATATGCTGCACAAGCAGGATGGTCACCAGTACTCTTTAGAGTGATGGAAGCGATAACCTATTACGTTTTACCTGGTGGATTACTCGTGTTAGGAGTTGCATTATGGGCGGGAGATCACATCTTTATATGGATGGATCCAGAAGTTGTTGCACACGACGAACTCATTCAAGGAAAAGCAGGCTGGTTAAACAAAACATGGTTTGCAATTAGAGGTCTTATTTTTATTACTGGATGGAGTTTATATCGATTCTTTTCACGTAAATTCTCACTTGCTCAAGATCAAGCGGATGTGAATGATAATAGTAACTTTAAGAAGAACTTTAGAATTTCAGCAGCATTCCTAGTGTTTTATATCTATACAGAATCTATCATGTCTTGGGACTGGATTATGAGTGTTGACCCACACTGGTTCAGTACATTGTTTGGATGGTATGTTTTTGCAAGTATGTTTGTTAGTGGAATCACTGTGATCGCATTAATCACAATATACTTAAAGTCTAAAGGACTAATGGAATTTGTAAATAATAGTCATTTACATGATTTAGCAAAATTCATGTTTGCGATTAGTGTATTCTGGACCTATTTATGGTTCTCACAATTTATGCTTATTTGGTATGCAAATATCCCAGAAGAGGTGACCTATTTCATAACCCGTATAGAAGACTATAACTTACCATTTTTTGGAATGCTAATTTTAAACTTCATATTCCCATTCTTAGTACTAATGAATAGCGATTATAAGCGTGTGCCATGGTTTATTGTGATGGCAGGTGTTGTGATTTTATTTGGTCATTATATAGATGTATTCAATATGATTATGCCTGCAACTGTAGGAGACCGATGGTTTATTGGAGTACCAGAAATTAGTGCCGTATTATTATTCTTAGGACTGTTCTTATTCATTGTTTTTTATGCGCTTTCAAAAGCACCATTATTAGCAAAAGGAAATCCTTTTATTAAGGAAAGTGAACATTTTCATTATTAATTAAAATTTAAAAAAGACAACATATAACGATGACTGGCTTATTAACAATCTTAATTTTATTAGGGATCACCATAGCAATTTGGCAAATGGTAAAAATCTTTGATTTAGCACAAGCAAATAAAGACGTAACACAAGTAGCAAACGACAACGATAACAGAATTCATGGCTATCTTATGTTGGCATTTTTAGTGTTTATATATGGCATTACAATTGTGTCTTTTGCTTTGTGGGGCGATTTACCATTAACCTCAAATTCAGCTTCTGAACATGGTCCTGAAATTGATCGTTTAATGATCATTTCAATGGTGGTTATCTTTATCGTACAAACCATTACACAGTTTTTGCTTCACTATTTTGCATTTAAATATAAAGGTGAAAAAGGGCGTAAAGCTTTATTTTATGCCGATAATGACAAACTAGAATTTATCTGGACCGTTATTCCAGTAATCGTTTTAGCGGGTCTTATCATGTATGGCTTATTCACTTGGACAGATATCATGAATATTGATGAAGATGACGATCCTATAGTTGTTGAGTTGTATGCACAACAGTTCAACTGGAAAGCACGGTACGCTGGAGAAGACAATGTGTTAGGGAAAGCGAATGTTCGTTTAATCAACCTTGACAATGCAAATATCTTAGGACTTGATGAAGCAGATCCCAATGCACAAGATGATATCATTACAACAGAACTACACTTACCTGTAGGACAACCGATACTATTTAAAATGCGTTCTCAAGACGTTTTGCACTCCGCTTATATGCCACACTTTAGAGCGCAAATGAATTGTGTTCCAGGAATGATAACTCAATTTGCTTTCACACCAACAGTGACGACCGAAGAGATGCGATTGAATCCAGACATTTATGAAAAAGTAAGAAACATTAATAAAATCAGAGTTCAAAAAAGTAAAAAACTGCAAGCCAAAGGTGAAGAGCCTTTAGACAGCTATGAGTTTGACTACCTATTACTTTGTAATAAAATATGTGGAAAATCACACTATAACATGCAAATGAAAATTATTGTAGAATCGGAAGAAGACTACAAAGCATGGTTGCAAGAACAAAAATTATTCAAGAACTCTTTAGTTCAAAATTAAAAATATAACAACACAAGATTATGTCAGCACAGGTAGATACTCACGCACATCAAGACGATCATGGACATCATCCTAAAGAAACATTTATAACAAAATACATCTTTTGTCAAGATCACAAAATGATAGCCAAACAGTATTTGATTACTGGGATTATCATGGGTGTGGTTGGGATTTTAATGTCTTTGTTAATGCGTATGCAAATCGCATGGCCTTCGCAACCCAACCCAATTTTTGAAGCTCTTTTAGGTAAGTGGGCTCCAGGAGGTGTTATGGATGCGGATATCTATCTAGCCTTAGTAACTATACATGGTACTATTATGGTATTTTTTGTATTAACAGCAGGTCTGAGTGGAACGTTTAGTAACTTATTAATTCCATTACAAATTGGCGCGCGAGATATGGCCTCTGGATTCCTTAACATGGTATCCTATTGGTTATTCTTTTTATCAAGTGTTATCATGGTAGCGTCCTTTTTTGTTGAAGCAGGACCCGCTGCTGCCGGATGGACAATATATCCTCCATTAAGTGCATTACCTTTAGCACAAGGTGGATCAGGAGCAGGAATGACTCTTTGGTTAGTCTCAATGGCTATCTTTATTGCGTCCTCTTTATTAGGATCTCTTAACTATATCGTAACGGTACTAAACCTTCGAACAAAAGGAATGGCAATGACAAGACTGCCATTAACAATATGGGCATTTTTCATTACAGCTGTAATTGGAGTAGTTTCATTTCCTGTATTATTATCAGCTGCATTATTGTTAATCATGGACCGTAGTTTTGGAACCTCTTTCTTTCTATCGGATATTTTTATCCAAGGCGAAGTATTGCATTACCAAGGCGGATCACCAGTATTATTTGAACACTTATTTTGGTTCTTAGGACACCCAGAAGTATACATTGTACTACTTCCAGCACTAGGAATTACATCCGAAGTGATTGCTACAAACTCTCGTAAACCAATTTTCGGTTACCGTGCAATGGTAGCGTCTATCTTAGCAATTGCATTCCTATCAACCATAGTATGGGGTCACCATATGTTTATCTCAGGAATGAATCCATTCCTAGGATCTGTATTTACATTTACAACCTTATTAATTGCTATCCCATCTGCGGTGAAAGCATTTAACTATATCACCACATTGTGGAAAGGAAACTTACAATTAAATCCAGCCATGCTGTTTTCAATAGGGTTAGTATCCACGTTTATAACAGGTGGTCTTACAGGAATTATTCTTGGGGATAGTGCTCTAGATATCAACGTTCATGACACCTATTTTGTAGTGGCACACTTCCATTTAGTAATGGGAATTTCAGCTCTTTACGGACTGTTTGCCGGCGTCTACCATTGGTTTCCAAAAATGTTTGGACGTATGCTTAATAAAAACCTAGGATACATTCACTTTTGGGTCACTGCAATTTGTGCTTACGGCGTATTTTTCCCAATGCACTTTATTGGCATGGCAGGATTACCACGACGTTACTACACAAACAGTAACTTCCCCTTATTTGATGACACTTCAAATGTTCAAATCCTAATAACGGTATTTGCACTTGTTGGAGGCGTTTTTCAATTGGTGTTTTTATGGAACTTTTTTCATAGTATTTTTTATGGCAAAAAAGCTGAACAAAATCCTTGGAGATCTAATACTTTGGAATGGACAACACCAGTTGAGCATATGCACGGCAACTGGCCAGGAGAAATACCTCACGTAGAACGTTGGGCTTATGACTACAGTAAACCCGGTCATGATGAAGATTTTGTACCTCAAAACATTCCTCTGAAAGAAGGTGAAGAAGAACTACAACACTAGATACTCATAACTTAATAGTATATTTAAAAGCCTTTCTTAAAACAAGAAAGGCTTTTTCTTTATATTTGTGTATATGAATGAAAATCTAGATCCAACCGACGAGCATTTCTCAGCAGAGGAACACGATATAGAAAAGGTGTTAAGACCCCTTTCATTCGACGATTTTGCAGGCCAAGATCAAGTCCTTGAAAACCTTCAAATATTTGTTCAAGCCGCTGTAGAACGCGACGAAGCTTTGGATCACACTCTGTTTCACGGCCCTCCAGGTCTTGGTAAAACAACACTTGCACACATCCTTGCCAATGAACTAGGTGTAGGGATAAAAGTTACCTCTGGCCCCGTATTGGATAAGCCAGGAGATTTAGCAGGGCTGCTAACCAACCTAGAAGAACGCGATGTTTTATTTATCGACGAAATTCATCGACTAAGTCCAATAGTAGAAGAGTACTTGTACTCTGCAATGGAGGATTATAAAATTGATATTATGATAGAATCGGGGCCCAATGCACGCACGGTTCAAATCAATCTAAATCCATTTACACTTGTTGGCGCTACCACTAGATCAGGACTATTAACTGCTCCAATGCGTGCCCGATTTGGTATCAGCAGTCGATTACAATACTATTCAACAGAACTACTCTCTACAATTATTCAAAGGAGTTCAGATATATTACAGGTTCCGATTACTTTAGAAGCAGCCATTGAAATTGCAGGCCGAAGTCGGGGCACACCTCGTATTGCCAATGCATTATTACGTCGTGTTAGAGACTTTGCACAAATTAAAGGCAATGGAAAAATAGACATCGAAATTGCAAAATTTGGTCTAAAGGCATTGAATGTAGATGCGCATGGATTAGATGAAATGGATAATAAAATTTTGACCACTATTATAGATAAGTTCAAAGGAGGTCCTGTAGGAGTAACCACCATAGCCACTGCCGTGAGTGAAAGTCCAGAAACCATCGAAGAAGTATACGAACCTTTTCTGATCCAACAAGGCTTTATCATGCGTACCCCTAGAGGTCGTGAAGTTACCGAACTGGCATACAAACATTTAGGACGTATCAAAGGCGATATTCAAGGCGGATTGTTTTAGAATAATTTTATATTAATGTCAGGCTGAGCGCAGTCGAAGCCCTTAAAAACGTTTATCATGTATTTGTATTACGGATACAGTCTTAAATGCTCTGACGAATCGTATATACAGGAATCACAAACAATATAGAAAGAAGGTTTAAGCAGCACCAGTTTGGATTTAATAAAGATTCATATACCAAGAATTTAATGATGTTTTACAAGCGATTTATTTTGAATAGAAAATTAAAGGATGGACGCGATTAAAAAAACAAGCTTTAATAAAAGGAGATTTTGATATGTTGCAAATTCTTTCAGAATGCAGGAATGCAACACATTATAAATATAAGAATTAGTTGGTTTAGCACTTCGACTGCGCTCAGTGTGACATCCAGATTTAATAAAAAAATTAGTTAATTTAGCACTTCGACTGCGCTTGTTTGCCGATAAGCAGGCTGAGTGAAACATCCAAATGAATTTAAAAAACCACTATTCAAAGCTCATAAAAGACGAAGCTAAACGCCTCGGTTTCCTGTCTTGTGGCATGAGTCAAGCAGGGTTTTTAGAAGAAGAAGCGCCACGTTTGGAGTCTTGGCTCAAAAACAATAGCCATGGCAAAATGCAGTACATGGAAAACCATTTTGATAAACGCCTAGACCCAACATTATTAGTCGAAGATTCTAAAAGCGTTGTTTCTCTGATTTACAACTACTTTCCTGAAGACACACAGCAGGATATAGACGCCCCAAAAATAAGTAAATACGCCTATGGCAGAGATTATCACTTTGTTATCAAAGACAAACTCAAACACCTTTTAGAATTTATTAAAGAAGAAATAGGCGAAGTTCATGGCCGTGCTTTTGTGGACTCCGCTCCAATTTTAGAAAAAGCCTGGGCAAAAAAATCAGGGTTAGGGTGGATCGGAAAACACAGTAATTTATTAACCCAACAAGTAGGTTCTTTCTATTTCATCGCGGAGCTTATTATTGATTTAGAATTAGATTATGACACGCCTGTAACCGATCATTGTGGAACGTGTACCGCCTGTATAGACGCCTGCCCTACAGAAGCGATTACCTCAGAATATGGCGTGGATGGCAGCAAGTGTATTTCCTATTTTACGATTGAGCTAAAAGAGCAAATCCCCTCCGATATGAAAGGGCAATTTGACAACTGGATGTTTGGATGCGATGTCTGCCAGGATGTATGTCCATGGAATCGGTTTTCAAAAGCACACAGTGAACCCCTATTCAATCCAAAACCAGAATTGTTGTCCATGACCAAACAGGATTGGGAAGAAATTACGCAAGACACCTTTAGTAAAGTGTTTCAGCACTCCGCAGTTAAACGCACAAAATACTCCGGATTAACTCGAAATATTAAGTTTTTAGAAGACTGATTTAATATGCACAAATAGCATATACTAAGTGTCTAATATATTTTCTTTAATTTTAGAAAAATTATATTAGAGGTTTATGCTTAAAATATTTAAAATGCAGTACTCATGAAATACCCCATAATACTTTTCTTAATTGCAATCTTATGTGTTCAGTGTATGACTACAAGCAAACCGATCCCAGAAAAACAGTATGGTTTAATCACTGAAAAAGCCATGGTTGTTTCTGCTAGAGAAGAAGCTTCCAAAATTGGAGTTGAAATTATGAAGCAAGGCGGCAATGCGTTTGATGCAATGATTGCTACCGATCTAGCATTGTTAGTGTCGTATCCCTCCGCAGGGAATATTGGAGGTGGTGGATTTATGGTTTATAGACAAAAGGATGGCACAATTGGCGCTCTAGATTACAGAGAAAAAGCGCCTTTAGCAGCCACTAAAAACATGTATCTTGATGCCCATGGAAATGTAGATTCTGATAAAAGTCAAATTGGGGCACTCGCTGTTGGCGTCCCAGGAACAATTGCAGGCCTATTTGAAGTTCACGAAAAATTTGGAACGCTACCTTTTGAAAAATTAATAGCACCAGCAATACGTCTTGCAGAATATGGAGTCGTTGTAACGGAGAAGCAAGCTCAGAATTTAAATGATCACACAAACGATTTCAAGGTCGCAAACAAAAGAACCATAGTATTGGATAAGGTTTGGAAAAAAGGAGATACAATCAAATACCCTAAATTAACGCAAACATTAAAACGTATCCAAGCCAATGGAAGAGGTGAATTTTATAAAGGAGAAACGGCAAACCTTATAGTCGATTATGTTCAAAATTTAGGAGGTATAATTACCAAAGAAGACTTGGCTTCGTATGAAGTCAAATGGAGAAATCCTGTCACTTTTGAGTATAAAAACCACAGAATTATTTCCATGCCACCGCCTTCTAGCGGAGGAATTTGTGTGGCTCAAATTTTGAAAAGTATCGAGCCTTACGACATAGAACAGTATGCTCATAACTCAATACAATACATGCAGGTTATTACGGAAGCTGAACGAAGAGCCTATGCCGATCGCTCCTATTTTTTAGGAGATCCAGATTTTGTAACGATTCCAACAGACAGTCTCACCTCCAAAACCTATCTTTCTAGAAGAATGGCAAGTTTTGATTGGAAACAAGCCACAATGTCTAGTGAATTGTCAAGAGGCGTTTTTCCAGGGTATGAAAGTACTGAAACCACGCACTATTCTATTGTTGATCAATTTGGAAATAGTGTAGCCGTAACCACCACATTAAATTCTAGCTACGGCTCTAAAGTCTATGTAGAAAAAGGCGGTTTCTTTTTAAATAATGAAATGGATGATTTTAGCGCAAAACCAGGGGCGCCAAATGTATATGGCTTAGTAGGCGCAGAAGCAAATGCGATTGCCCCACAAAAACGAATGCTAAGTTCCATGTCACCAACCATTGTCGAGAAAGATGGTCAACTTAAAATGGTATTAGGTTCTCCAGGCGGTTCTACAATTATTACGTCTGTAATACAAAATATTTTAAATGTATTGGAGTATGATATGACTATGCAAGAATCAGTTTCTAAACCACGATTTCATCATCAATGGCTGCCAGATAGTATAAAAGTTGAAACGTCATTTGATACGCTTAACTTTCCGTCTCTTAAGAAATTAGGCTATAATATAGACCAGAGTAACACTCCAATAATAGGAAAAGTCGATGCAATTTTAGTACTCCCTGATGGTCGTTTAGAAGGCGGTGCAGACCCAAGAGGCGATGATAGTGCTGACGGGTTTTAAGTAATTAAATATAAAAACAGTTGATTTTTTCATGAGCTATAATGTTTAATTTTATGAAAAGAATAGCGTTTTAAATTTCATTTTTAAATGGAACTGTCTAACTTTGCTGATCAAATCCATGAATATGTCGAAACTAAGTAAACACGATCTAGAAGCATTAGCGTATCACGAGAAACCTTCTCCCGGAAAAATTCAAGTCGTTCCTACCAAAAAATATGCAACACAGAGAGATTTAGCGTTGGCCTATTCTCCTGGAGTAGCAGCGCCTTGTTTGGCCATAGAAAAAAATCCATCCGATGCTTATAAATATACAGCAAAAGGGAATTTAGTTGCCGTAATTACAAATGGGACTGCCGTTTTAGGTTTAGGAAATATTGGCGCAGAAGCGTCTAAACCCGTAATGGAAGGAAAAGGACTACTTTTTAAAATATTTGCAGATATTGATGTGTTTGATATTGAAGTGAATACAGAAAATGTAGAAGAGTTTATACAGACTGTTAAAAATATAGCGCCCACTTTTGGCGGAATTAATTTAGAAGATATCAAGGCGCCTGAGGCCTTTGAAATTGAAAAACGATTAAAAGAAGAGCTCGATATTCCTGTGATGCACGATGATCAGCACGGAACAGCTATTATATCTGCAGCGGCTTTACTAAACGCTTTAGAAATTGCAGAAAAAAACATTCAAGAGGTAAAAATAGTAGTAAGTGGTGCTGGTGCAGCGGCCATATCCTGTACACGTTTGTATCAATCATTTGGTGCGAAACGTGAAAACATTGTCATGCTTGATAGTAAGGGTGTTATTAGACAAGATCGTGATAACCTAACCACTCAAAAAGCCGAGTTTGCGACTCATCGAAAAATTGATACACTTGATGAAGCGATGGATGCGGCCGACGTGTTTATTGGCTTGTCAACATCCGATATTGTGAGCCCTGAGATGCTATTATCAATGGCCAACAACCCGATTGTATTTGCAATGGCCAATCCGGATCCAGAAATAAAATATCACCTTGCCGTAAAAACACGTGAGGATATCATTATGGCTACTGGCCGAAGTGACACTCCAAATCAAGTCAACAATGTACTTGGTTTTCCATTCATATTTAGAGGTGCTTTAGATGTGAGGGCAACTACGATTAATGAGGAAATGAAAAAGGCGGCAGTTATTGCTTTAGCCGATCTCGCTAAGGAGCCCGTTCCAGAACAAGTGAATATTGCCTATGGCGAAACACGCTTAACCTTTGGAAAAGATTATATTATTCCAAAACCATTTGATCCCCGTTTAATTGCAGCAATTCCGCCAGCAGTAGCTAAGGCAGCTATTGAAAGCGGTGTAGCCTTGTCTCCAATCTCTAACTGGGAACACTACGAAGATGCCCTTTTGGAGCGTATGGGCTCCGATAATAAAATCGTTAGACTTTTATTTAATAGAGCGAAGCTCAATCCAAAACGCGTTGTTTTTGCAGAAGCTGATCAATTAAGCGTATTAAAAGCCGCACAAATTGTTTTAGAAGAAGGGGTGGCATCGCCTATTTTGTTGGGGCGTCGAGACGAGATAGAACGTCTCATGGAAGAATTAGAATTTGTTGAAGATGTACTCATAATTGACCCAAAAGATGATGAAAGTAGTGTTCAAAAAAATAAATATGCTGAAATATATTGGAAGCAAGAGCAACGAAAAGGCGTAACGCTTTTAGCGGCTCAAAAATTAATGCGCGAACGTAATCATTTCGCAGCAATGATGGTGAATGAAGGCGATGCAGATGCGCTTATTACAGGGTACTCGAGTAATTACGGATCGGTAGTAAAACCAATGTTAAATTTAATTGGTCTGGCACCTGGTTCAACACGGATAGCAACCACAAATGTAATGGTTACACAAAGAGGTCCTATGTTTTTGAGTGATACGGCAATCAATATTAATCCAACTGCAAACGATTTAATAAAAATCGCACAAATGACATCTGGCGTTGTTAAAATGTTTGGGTTAGAACCTGTAATGGCAATGATTTCATATTCTAACTTTGGATCTTCAAAAGATAAAACAGCAACAAAGGTAAAAGAAGCGGTATCATACCTCCACAGAAGACATCCAGATTTGTTAGTGGATGGCGAACTACAAACAGATTTCGCTTTGAATAGTGAATTGTTAAAAGCTAATTTTCCTTTCTCAAGATTGGCAAACAAAAAAGTAAATACCCTAATTTTTCCAAACTTAGAGTCGGCCAATATTACTTATAAACTATTGAAAGAACTTAATAAATCGGAGTCTATTGGCCCAATAATGATGGGATTACGTAAGCCTGTACATATCCTTCAATTAGGAGCAAGTGTCGATGAAATTGTGAACATGACAGCCGTAGCGGTTGTGGATGCACAACAAAAAGGAAAACAGTAAATTAACGTTTTAAATCACTTTCTTTTTTCTTAAAATATTGTATAATTTTAGTACATTTGAAATTCAAAGAAAGTGAAGATATGATTACACACATTCAGGGTAAATTAGTTGAAAAAACACCAACACATGTCATTGTAGATTGTAATGGCACTGGGTATTTTATCAATATTTCACTTCACACCTTTTCTCAAATCACAGATCAAGAGTCGATTAAAGTACTCACACACCTTCAAGTAAAAGAAGATTCGCATACGTTGTACGGGTTTATGAGTTCTGCAGAACGAGAGATATTTAGACTTTTAATTTCTGTTAGTGGGATTGGCGCCAATACCGCACGGACCATGCTTTCCTCTCTGACCCCAATACAAATTCGAGAAGGAATAGCTATTGGAGATGTACCTTTGATACAATCCGTAAAAGGAATTGGTCTTAAAACAGCCCAACGTGTCATCATTGATTTAAAAGACAAAGTACTTAAAATTTACGATATAGATGAAACTTCTCTATCTCAAAACAATACAAACAAAGATGAAGCGTTATCTGCATTAGAAGTTTTAGGTTTTATGAAAAAACAGTCTGAACGCATTATCGATAAAATAGTAACAGCGACCCCTGATGCTTCTGTAGAATTCATTATTAAAGAAGCTCTAAAAAACCTGTAGCACATTTGGAAATCTATAACGGTAAATCATATTTTAAAATACTTTTTTTTGTAGTCCTATTTTTGGGTTTCAACTCCACGCTATTTGCCCAGCAACCAACGACTGTTAGAGATTCCACTTCAACCACTTTTTCATTTGGAAAAATAGAAACTCCAAACCCAGGGAGTATTGAGAGTAAATACACTTATGACCCCTTAACGGATCGGTATTTTTACACCTCTACTGTTGGGAATTTCAATATTAATTACCCCGTTATATTATCGCCTAAAGAATTTCAAGAACTAGTTCTAAAAGAAAGCTTGAAATCCTATTACAAAGAAAAACTTGATGCTATTGATGGCAAAAAAGAAGGCTCTGAAGAGGCTAAGAAAAACCTAATTCCAGATCTTTATGTTAATTCTAAGTTTTTTGAAACCATATTTGGGAGTAATGTAATATCAGTTGTACCACAAGGATCTGTAGAAATAGATCTTGGAGCAATGTACACCAAACAAGAAAACCCTGCGTTTTCACCAAGAAATCAAAGTAACTTTACGTTTGACTTTGATCAACGCATCAGTTTAAGTTTGACAGGTAAAGTAGGGACGCGATTAAGTGTGAATGCCAATTACGATACACAGTCGACTTTTGATTTTCAGAATTTATTTAAAATTGAATATACGCCATTAAGCAAAGCCAAAGAGTTGCAAAGCCAAGGAGAAGGATTGCTTTCGGATCCAAAGGGAGCTGCGACTGGTCTAGCCCAGAAAGAATTAAATAAACTTAATTCAGATAACGAAGATTCTATCCTTCAAAAACTAGAACTCGGTAATGTAAGTATGCCACTAAACAGCTCTTTGATTACAGGTGCACAAAGTTTGTTTGGAGTCAAAACAGAACTACAGTTTGGCAAAACAAGAGTCACCGCTGTGTTTTCTGAACAACAGTCCGAAACACGCTCTGTGACTGCACAGGGTGGTGGAACTTTAGAAGATTTTGAGTTTTTTGGTTTAGATTATGACGAAAACAGACACTTTTTTCTTGGTCAATACTTTAGGTCAGCATATGATACAGCTCTAGAAAATTATCCATTTATCCAATCACAGGTTCAAATTACTAGAATAGAAGTTTGGGTAACCAACCGAACAAACCGGATTGATAATGTTAGAAATATTGTAGCGTTACAAGATTTAGGAGAATCGTCAATTATTGGGTTAAACACCATTCCTCCAGGGTTTGTAAATGCGGGACCCACTGCGTATCCTGATAATGGAAACAATAACTTTGACCCAACAACTATTGGTTCTGGTTCTCTACTTACTAGCGCGGTTCGAGATATAGCTACAGTCCAATCCGGGTTTTCTTCGGTAGACGTTAGTGAAGGTTTTGATTATGGTAAACTCGAAAACGCACGAAAATTAACGGAAGGCAACGAATATACAGTCGATACCCAGTTAGGATATATTTCTTTAAATCAACGTCTTCAAAATGATGAAATTTTAGCCGTTGCCTACCAATATACTGTTGCAGGTGAGGTTTATCAAGTCGGTGAATTTGCAAATGATGGGGTTAATGCAACGGATTCAAACATCGATTCTACAACAGGAAACTCCACAGTGACCAATCAAAGTTTAGTCTTAAAAATGCTAAAAAGTGCCGTGACCAACGTCAAGCTTCCAATATGGGATTTGATGATGAAAAATATTTATAATACGGGAGCTTATCAATTGTCTAAAGATGACTTCAAATTAAATATTTTCTACAACGAAACTTCAGCACTTAATTTTATAACACCTGTAGGAACCACTGCGTTTCCAGCGCCTACAGCAACTAATGATCCTATAGAAGAAACGCCTCTAATTCGATTGTTTAATTTTGACCGCTTAAATTTTAATAATGATCCTCAGAATAATGGGGATGGCTTTTTTGATTTCGTGCCAGGCATTACCGTAGTTCCTCAAAATGGAAAAATTGTATTTACCAAAGTCGAACCTTTTGGAAGTTATCTGTTTGAAACGCTTAGAACGGCGGGGTCTGAAAACTATGAAGGTGACGAAACAACATATAACGAGAATCAAGAAAAATACGTTTATAAGTCACTCTATAAAAACACTAAAACAGCGGCATTACAAGACAGCGATAAAAATAAGTTTTTAATGCGCGGGCGTTATAAATCTTCTGGAGGTTCAGGAATTCCAATAGGTGCCTTTAATGTACCAAGAGGTTCAGTAAATGTAACTGCTGGTGGGCGAGTCCTAGTCGAAGGCGTTGATTATACTGTTAATTATCAGATTGGAACGGTTCAGATTTTGGACCCATCCCTTCAAGCATCCAACACCCCAATAGAAGTTTCAGTTGAGAACAATGCGGTTTTTGGACAACAAACAAAACGCTTTACAGGATTTAATGTTGAGCATCAATTCAATGAAAACTTTGTATTAGGCGCAACGTTCCTAAATTTAAATGAACGCCCGATTACGCAGAAAGCAAATCTTGGTACGGAATCCATTAACAACTCTATTTTTGGGTTTAATGGAAACTACTCCACTGAAGTTCCATTCCTTACACGATTGGCTAATAAACTCCCTAATATCGATACGGACGTGGCGTCCAATCTTTCGCTTCGCGGTGAGTTTGCGTATCTAAGACCAGGAGCTCCAAAAGGCACCGATTTTGACAATGAAGTAACGTCTTATGTTGATGATTTTGAAGGGTCACAAAACGGGATCAGTTTATTAAGTCCACAATCTTGGATGTTGTCAAGTCGACCAAAAGATTTAGGGCGAGTGTATGCTGAAGGTTCTGAAAATGAACAAGGCTATCAAAATGGATTTGATAGAGCGCTGTTAAATTGGTACTCTGTAGATCCGATTTTTTATAGTAGCCGACGTCCAGATGGCATTTCAGATGATGATATTTCTGATTACTATACACGACGAGTTTTTATAGATGAATTGTTTCCACAAGTTGATTTAGTCACAGGACAGTTTACGGCAATTAGTTCTTTAGACTTAGTGTATAACCCCGAAGAAAGAGGGCCTTATAATTACAAATCCGACGCCGTTGATGGTGTTTTAAATACACCTCGAGATAGTTGGGCAGGAATCACAAGACAACTTACCACCACAGATTTTGAGCAATCTAATGTCGAATATATTGAGTTTTGGCTTTTAGATCCCTTTTTAAATAGTTCATCAAATCTAGGGGGGAAATTAGTTCTTAACTTAGGAAACATTTCTGAAGATGTGATTAAAGATGGGAAAAAACAATATGAAAATGGACTCCCTGAAGACGGTGATATTAGTTTTTTAAACGCATCGACATGGGGAACTGTAACCCCTCAAAACCAATCCTTGATTTATGCATTTTCATCGCAAGGCGATGCGCGTAACAATCAAGATGTTGGATTGGATGGGTATGATGATTTGGAAGAAAGAGCCTTAACAGACACGCGGTTTACAGCATTTACAGCACTTGAAGATCCTGCTAATGACAACTATAATTATTACCTAAATACTGAAGGAAATATCTTTGAGCGTTATAAACGTTATAATGGATTAGAAGGAAATTCACCTGATGCGTTTTCAGAAACCAATCGAGGGTCTACAACCTTACCAGATGTCGAAGATATTAATCGGGATAACACGATGAATACGATCGACAGCTATTACGAATATGAAATAGATATTACTCCTTCCGAATTAAGTAATCCTAGTGCCTCCTACATCGTCGACAGAAAGGTAGCAGATTCAAATATCATCTTGCCAAATGGATCTTCACTCGGACCAGGCGTTAATTGGTATCAGTATCGAATTCCGTTGTCAGAATTTACAAGTGAAATTGGAGGGATATCTGATTTTAGATCGATTCGATTTGCACGTATGTATCTCAAAGATTTCACAGAAACTACCGTGCTACGTTTTGGAACCTTAGACCTTGTACGTAGCGATTGGCGACGTTATCAATTATCGTTGGATGATGAATCTGATGAGGCCACACAATCTGACCCCACTGATTTTAGTGTTGGAATTGTGGGTATTCAAGAGAATGATGGCGGTTATGTGTCTCCCCCAGGCGTCGTTCGGGAGCAGTTAAATAACAATAACACTATTGTGCGTCAAAACGAACAATCTTTAGTGGTGGATGTTTGTGACTTGGAATCAGAAGATGCGAGAGGTGTTTTTAAAAATATTAATGTGGACATGCGTCAGTATAAAAAACTTAAAATGTTTGTCCATGCCGAAGATGGTGAAACCGGTAGTTTTAAAGAAGGAAGTCTGGTTGCATTTATTCGAATGGGGAATGATTTCACACAAAACTACTACCAGATAGAGGTCCCCTTACGGAAATCTTCAGGAGCTTCTGGAACATCGCCAAATGAAGTGTGGCCAGAAGAAAACGAGATCGATATTCCTTTAGAATTTCTTAAAAAAATAAAAGCCTTAGGTATCAGTCAAGGTACTTTAGGAAACGAAACACCCTATTTTTACACTATTGCTGATGGCGTTTTACAAGAAAGTCCTGTTGATGAATTTGCGCCATTTTCATTAAACTCAAATCCGAATAGTGTTGAACAACGGATCGCTGTAAAAGGGAATCCAAATTTTGGAGATATTCGAACCTTAATGATGGGAGTCAAAAATAATAGTGACAGCAATCAATGTGCAGAAGTTTGGTTTAATGAACTTCGACTTGCCGAAATGGACAATGAAGGCGGATGGGCGGCGATTATGAGCATGGATACTAATGTTGCCGATTTCATGAATGTGAATGCCACTGCAAAGCGAAGCACTACTGGTTTTGGAAGTCTAGAGCAAGGACCTAACGAGAGAAGTCGTGAAGATTTGAAACAATACGATGTGGTCACCAATTTGAATATTGGTCAACTACTACCAAAAAAATGGGGCTTGGAAATTCCATTTAACTACGGACAAAGTGAAGCATTGATTACTCCTGAATTTGACCAACAATACAAAGATTTAAAACTTCAAAGTCGTTTGGATGCCGCCACAAGCCCTGAAGAACGTAAACGTATAAAAACGCAATCTGAAGATTATACAAAACGACAAAGTATTAATTTTATAGGGGTTCGAAAACAACGAACTGGGAATGCCAAACCTAGAGTGTATGACGTTGAAAATTTAACAATGAACTATTCTTATAACAGCGTCAAACACCGCGATTTTGAAATCGAGAATTCTTTGGATCAAAATGTGAGAGTAGGCGCCAATTACAATTATAGTTTTAATCCATTAAAATTGGAGCCGTTTAAGAAAAATGACTCTCTTTTTATGAACAAATATTGGAAGCTCATAAAAGATTTTAATTTAAATTTATTGCCATCCAGTCTTTCAGTAAATTCTGATTATGTACGACAATTTAACAGTCAAAAATTTAGAGATGCGGATTTAGGAGCGAGTAATATTACTGTTGATGAATTGATCAGAAGGAACTATACTTTTGATTTTCAATACACAGTTAATTATGATATTACAGACGCTTTACGGGTTAATTTCACGGCTTCTAACAATAATATTGTACGAAATTATTTTATTGATGATGAATTAAATGGCGATCAAGATCCAAACCTTGGAGTGTGGGACCGCTTTTTTGATTTTGGAGATCCAAACCGCCATACGCAACAACTTGGTATTAATTACACATTACCACTGAATAAATTCCCGGCACTGAGTTTTATCACGTCTAACTATTCGTATATAGGCGATTTTCAATGGAACAAAGGTTCTGATTTATTAGTGGATAACAATACAACGAGTTTAGGGAATTCGATATCAAATGCGAGTCAACATAATTTGAATACGTCCTTTGATATGCGAAAACTATATCGTTATCTGGGATTAAAGACAAACTCTAGAAGACGTTCTTCCAAAGCTAAAAAATTCAATTTAAAAGATTTTGGACTTGGGTTGTTAACCAGTATCAATCGAATGCAAGTTAACTATTCGGAAAATAACAGCTCCTATTTACCGGGCTACCTTCCAACGCCTGGGTTTTTAGGCACGCTTAGACCGACAGCTGGATATACTTTTGGAAGTCAACGTGACATTAGAAGAATTGCTGCAGAAAATGGGTGGCTAACCACCTTCGCAGAATTTAATCAGCAATACACTGAAACCTATAACCAAGACATCGATTTTTCTATTAATATGGAACCGATTTCAGATCTTAAAATAGATTTGAATGGTGGTAAAACATTAGCAACTAACTTTGCAGAAAATTTTAATGCGGTAGGGAATACCTATAATTCATTATCTCCAAACACTTTTGGAAATTACAACATATCAACCATCTTAATCAAAACTGCTTTTAGTCAAAGTGATGAACTTAAATCTGTGCCGTTTGAAGAATTTAAGAGCAACCGTTTGGTGATTGCGAATCGCTTAGCTCAAAATTTTTATGGTGCCAATGGATTTTCAACCGATGCAGAAGGCTATCCCGAAGGCTTTGGAAAAAACAGTCAAGCCGTATTGTTGCCGTCGTTTTTAGCAGCGTATTCTGGAACAAAGTCAAATAAAACGAGCTTGGATGCGATTAAAGATATCCCACTTCCAAACTGGACTTTGAAATACACAGGGTTTATGAAAAATAAATGGTTTAAAAAGCGTTTCAGAAGGTTCTCAATAACCCATGGCTATAATGCGTCGTATACCATCAATCAGTTTCGTACGAACCTTGACTATGTAGCTGCCGATCCAACCTTGGATTTTGTATTACAAAAAAGCAAGAATACCTTAGATCAATCTGATAATTATAAAGCCGAAACCTTATATAGTAATATTAATCTTGTAGAACAGTTTAGTCCTTTGCTTAAGATCGATTTTGAAATGAAAAACTCGGTTAAAGTCTCTGCAGAAATTAAAAAAGACCGAAGTTTATCCTTAAGTTTTGATAACAACCTCCTTACCGAAATTCATGGAGACGAATATGTTTTTGGACTAGGGTATCGAATCAAGGATTTAAGAATACGATCCAAATTAGCAGGCGCTCGAAAAATTATTAAAAGTGATTTAAACATGAAAGCCGATATTTCTATGAGAGATAATCGAACAATCATTCGCTATTTAGATTTAGACAACAATCAAGTGAGTGCAGGTCAAACCATATGGAGTATGCGTTATGCAGCAGATTATGCGTTCAGTAAAAATTTAACGGCCATATTTTTCTTTGACTATGCATTCTCAGAATATGCAATCTCAACAGCATTTCCTCAAACGTCCATTCGTTCTGGATTCACGCTGCGCTATAATTTTGGAAATTAAAAACAAACCTCTTAATAGTATTTAATTATGAACATTCCTGAAGATTTAAAATACACCAAAGACCACGAATGGGTCAAAATAGACGGGGAAATAGTTACCGTTGGTATTACTGATTTTGCTCAAGGCGAACTCGGTGATATTGTTTACGTAGAAGTCGAAACTCTTGACGAAACCTTAGAGGCTGATGCCGTTTTTGGAACAGTCGAAGCCGTCAAGACCGTTTCAGATTTGTTCTTGCCCGTAGAAGGAGAAATTATTGAGTTTAATGAATCTTTAGAAGAAGAGCCTGAAAAAGTAAATGAGGATCCTTATGGCGCTGGATGGATGATTAAAATAAAAGTTGCAGACACCGCAGATTTAGAAACCTTGCTTAGTGCTAATGACTATAAAGCGATCATTGGTGCTTAAAACAGTTTTGATACATAGTGCTACGCTTATTTATACGACCTCAATAGGAGTTTTGAGCTTAGTACGTCTTACAGTTGTGCCTAAACTTAACACAGGATTTGATGATAAAATTGTACATTTTTTAATGTATGCTATCCTCTGTTTTGTGTTTTTTTTAAGTTTAGAAACGCTTAAAAACAAGTCAAGTTTAGTCGTAGCTATAGTTTTAGCCATTGGATTTGGAACGGTAATCGAAATTTTACAAAGTATAGTCTCTATTTACAGAACAACTGAGGTTTTGGATATTGTGGCAAATTGTCTAGGAGTACTAACAATGGCCATTATTGTCTATGCCAAAAAAGAAGTTATAGTTAAAAAGTTGTAAACATTTGTATATGTATTAAATTTTTAAGTAATTTAACCCTCTGAAAAATAACACAAAAATGGAACTAAAGAAAAACTCAAAAGCAGACGTCAGTAGAAATGGATCTATCTATTTTGCTGTTGGTTTAGCACTAATGTTGTTTTTAACATACAGCACCATAAACTATAAGACTTATGATAAGTCATTAATTGATATCGGAAAGCTAGATCTCGATTCAGAACTAGATGAAGAAATTCCTTTAATAGATCAGTTAAAGCCACCACCACCGCCACCACCGCCACCAGCTGCACCGGAGGTTATCGAGATTGTGGAGGATGAAGAAGAGATTGAAGAAACTGTTATTGAATCTACTGAAACGGATCAGGATGAAGAAATAGAAGTTGAAGATATTGAAGTTGAAGAGGTTTATGAAGATGTTGAAGTCCCGTTTTCGGTGATTGAAAATGTACCAGAATATCCGGGTTGTGAAAAAGGCTCTAACACTGAAAAAAGAAAATGTATGTCTGCTAAAATCGCCAAATTTGTACAACGTAAGTTTAATACAGATTTAGCAGGAGATTTAGGATTATCAGGAAGACAGCGTATTAGTGTAATTTTTAAAATCAATAAATCTGGTGATGTTGTTGGTGTACGTTCAAGAGCACCACACCCGCGTTTAGAAAAAGAAGCGGCACGTGTGATAAACATGTTGCCAAAAATGAAACCTGGTCGTCAGCGTGGAAAAGCGGTGATTGTACCTTATTCATTACCAATTACGTTTCAAGTCCAAGATTAAGTATTTTAATACGATATAATTTACAAATCCCGCCTAGGCGGGATTTTTTGGTATGTTTATTGTTGTATTGGGTTTTATAATCCCTTAAATACAACATTATGAAATCCTCTTCAGATCACTCTCAACCCCGTTTACCGAAAAAAACGCCTAAGTCAGATGTGAATAGAAATGGTTCTATTTATTTTGCAGTCGGTTTAGTATTAATGCTCTTTGTGTCCAATCAACTGATCAATTACAAGACGTATGATAAATCAGCCATTAACATAGACGCTTTAAATCTTGATGATATAGATGAAATAATAATCCCCTTAGTGGATTTGAAATTGCCACCACCGCCACCGCCAGCAGTAGTACCTGATGATATTCAAGCTATAGATGATGAAGAAAAGATTGAAGAAACTGTTATTGAATCTACTGAAATTAATCAAGAAGATGAAATTGAAGTTGAAGATATTGAAGTTGAAGAGGTTTATGAAGATGTTGAAGTCCCGTTTTCGGTGATTGAAAATGTACCAGAATATCCGGGTTGTGAAAAAGGCTCTAATACTGAAAAAAGAAAATGTATGTCTGCTAAAATCGCAAAATTTGTACAACGTAAGTTTAATACAGATTTAGCTGAGGATTTAGGATTGTCGGGGAAACAACGTATTAGTGTGATCTTTAAAATCAATAAATCTGGTGATGTTGTTGGTGTGCGTTCTAGAGCACCACACCCACGCTTGGAAAAAGAAGCCGCACGTGTGATTAACTTGTTGCCAAAAATGAAACCAGGACGTCAGGGTGGAGAAGCGGTGATTGTGCCTTACTCGTTACCCATTACATTTAAAGTTCAAGATTAATTTTTATTAGTGTTCATAATTTAAAAATCCCGCCGAGGCGGGATTTTTCTTATTTGTGCTTCAGATATAAATACTTCTTTTCATAATCAATTACTGCATATCCCTTTTTAAGAACATCTGCGCCAATGATTCCATCAACGGGGGCAGTATCAATAGAATCAAATGCATTGTTCACATAGCTTAAGTCTATTAAAGCTATGGGAAAGCGTGTTTTTACCCATCCACCTATCTTAATGGTATTGTTTTTAGAGAGAAAGGTATCCATTTTATCGGGTCCCGCTCCGCTTGCTTTAATGATTGATGGGCTCGAATGTAGCTTAAAACGCGCTTTAAGTTTGAGGTCTATAAAGGTAGTGGAAGCGCCTGTGTCTATAATGAAAACGCCTTTTACACCATTAATTTTACAAATGATTTTAAAGTGATTAGATACAATGGCGTGCATCTTTATCTTGAAATAAGAGTTATCAATAAGAAATTCGGACAACGAGACTGGAGGTGTTTTCAAAGCAAAATATTTTTAACAAAGATACTATTCAAAATCTTACTTTTGCACTATGATAATTACAGACACACATAACCACTTATATAGCGAAGCTTTTGATGAAGATCGAACAGAAGTCATTGAACGTGCATTAGCAGCAGGGGTGAAACGATTTTTTATTCCAGCGATCGATTCTACATATACAAAAGCGATGTATGCCTTAGAGAAAAGCTATCCAGAACATATGTTTTTGATGATGGGACTTCACCCCACACATGTTAAAGAGAATTATTTAGAAGAACTGTCACATATTAAAGATCAACTGGCTGCCCGAAAATTTGTAGCGATTGGCGAAATTGGGATTGACCTTTATTGGGATAAAAGTACGTTACCGCTTCAGCAACAGCTGTTCAGAGCGCAAATTCAGCTGGCCAAACAGTACAAGTTACCTATTGTGATTCATTGTCGAGATGCTTTTGATGAAGTGTTTGAAATTTTAGAAGATGAAAAAGGCTCCGACCTTTTTGGTGTTTTTCATTGTTTTACGGGAACCTTGGATCAGGCTAGAAAAGCTATTTCATATAATATGAAACTTGGTATCGGAGGGGTTGTTACATTTAAAAACGGAAAAATTGATCAATTTTTAAATCAAATCGATTTAGCTCATATTGTTTTAGAAACAGACGCACCCTATTTGTCGCCAGTACCTTACAGAGGAAAACGTAATGAAAGCAGCTATATTTTGAATGTTTTAGAAAAATTAGCTGATATTTATGGCGTTTCAAAAGCGTATATTGCAGAGGTTACGACCCAAAACTCGAAAACTGTTTTTAAATTTTAAATCTAATGAAACCACAAATCCTACTAATATACACTGGTGGCACTATTGGAATGATGAAAGATCCAATTACAGGGACTTTACAAGCATTTGATTTTGCAGCACTCTTAGATAAAATTCCAGAACTAAATTTATTAGACTGTGCTATTGACACGGTGTCTTTTGAAACACCAATCGATTCCTCCAATATGAATCCTTCGCATTGGGTTTCAATTGCAACTATTATAGAGGATAATTATAAAACACATGACGGATTTGTAGTCCTTCATGGTAGTGACACAATGAGTTACACGGCATCAGCGCTTAGTTTTATGTTAGAAAATCTTTCTAAGCCTGTTATTTTTACAGGCTCACAATTGCCAATAGGAGATTTAAGGACAGATGCAAAAGAAAATTTAATTACGTCTATCCAAATTGCAGCTCTTCAAAATAACAAATCAGCCGTTGTAAAAGAAGTAGGGTTATATTTTGAATATAAATTATATAGAGGAAATCGAACAACGAAAATTAATGCTGAACATTTTGAGGCGTTCGCATCCTTGAATTTTCCAGCCCTTTTAACATCTGGAGTCCACTTGACAGTTAATCACGAGCTTTTACATAAACACTATTCACAGGTCCCACTAGTGGTTCATAAAACACTGGATCCAAATATTGTATTGATAAAGCTATTTCCAGGAACCACTCCTGTTATATTACAATCAATATTAGAAATTCCAAACCTCAAAGCGTGTGTAATAGAAACCTACGGAAGCGGGAATGCCACTACTGAAGGTTGGTTTCTTGAAGGAATTCAAAACGCAATAGCCAAAGGAATCTATATAATTAATGTGACCCAATGTGCGGGAGGTAGTGTTTATATGCGTAAATATCAAACAGGCAAACACCTTGAAAAGATGGGAGTTATTTCAGGAAAGGATATGACAACGGAGTCTGCGATTACAAAAATAATGTATATGTTGGGACTCCAAATTCCGCAAAACATGTTCAAAACTGTTTTTGAAACCAGTATTCGTGGTGAAATATCATAAAATTAACCCTTAAAAATTTTAGCAATCAAACTATTTTTTCTTTATTTGGCAAGCTAAAAAAGCAAAACTAGAGAGGTGGCCGAGTGGCTTAAGGCGCACGCTTGGAAAGCGTGTATACGGCAACGTATCGAGGGTTCGAATCCCTTCCTCTCTGCAATTATGTTTATATTAATGACTTATCTTTTTTTTTAAAGGTCGAAGATTAATTTTCCTATAAGGTGATTATTCTCGATTCAATTAAAATTTATCGAGTTTTGTTGTTTTTATTTTTGTAATTACATTTTTTTTATATCTTTAACATCTTATACAAACACTATTATTTTAATAAAAATCAAGAATAAAACAATGAAAAGACTAATTCCAATCCTAGCTATCGCATTCATGACAGCATTCGGGTCTCTAAGCGCGACTTCTTACACAAACATGAACACGAACACTTTTGTTACTACAATTGTAAACCCAGTTCAAGATGACGCAGCCTCGGCTGATGCAGAAGAATCTTTAGGTTTTCACCAAGAACTTAAAAAACGATTTATTGAAGGTGGTCCTGGATTTATGGGCATCGTTTTATTATGTCTTATTTTAGGTCTTGCAATTGCAATTGAAAGAATTATATTTTTAAACCTTTCAACAACCAACTCAAAAAAATTAATTGATGAAGTAGAAGGTGCTTTAGCTTCTGGAGGTTTAGATGCCGCTAAAGAGGTATGTAGAAATACAAAAGGCCCTATCGCATCCATCTTTTACCAAGGTTTAGATCGAGCAAACGAAGATTTAGATGCCGCTGAAAAAGCAGTTGTTGCTTACGGAGGTGTTCAAATGGGACAGCTAGAGAAAAACGTATCTTGGATTTCTTTATTTATCGCTTTAGCACCAATGTTAGGGTTTATGGGAACTGTAATCGGAATGATTCAAGCCTTTGATAAAATTGAAGCTGCAGGAGATATGCAACCATCACTTGTTGCAGGTGGTATTAAAGTAGCACTTTTAACAACCGTATTTGGTCTGATTGTTGCTATTATCTTACAAGTATTCTATAATTATATTATTGCTAAAATTGATAGCATTGTAAACAATATGGAAGATTCCTCTATATCATTAATGGATATATTGGTTAAAAACAAAAAATAATAACACTACAATACTAAATCAAATAATTATGAATTTACAAAAATTATTGAAGATTGTAGCTATTGTAATCGGTGTGATTTCAATCTTTTTCCTTGGAAGCATTATATCTACAGGAGATGAAGCTATAAAAGCAGGCGAAGCCAGCGGTACAATTGATGTCTTTATGAATGTATCATATGTCATTCTTGCGATTGCTGTACTCATTGTATTAGTATTCTCAGTACTTAACTTAGTGTCCAATACTGCAGGGCTCAAAAACACACTTATGGGTGTTGGTGCATTTGTAGTGTTAGCGTTACTATGTTATTTTGGGATTGCTGATGGCGTTGAAACAACACTTAAAGATGGAGACATTCTTTCTGAAAGTGGTTCTAGACTCGTAGGCGCAGGCCTATATTTGTTCTATTTCTTAGCAGTTATTGCGGGTGGAATAATGTTAGGTTTTGGAATTAAAAAAATGGCAAAATAATATGGCAAAGCGATCTGCACCAGAAGTAAATGCCGGCTCAATGGCCGATATTGCCTTCTTACTGTTAATATTTTTCTTGGTAACAACAACTATAGAAAAGGATTCTGGTATCAACCGGAAACTCCCTCCTATAGAAGAAAATGAAGAAGACGTTGTAATCAAACAGAAAAATATTTTTACAGTACTGTTGAATGGTAAAGATCAATTGCTTGTAGAAGAGGAATTGATGGAACTCAAAGATTTGAGAGCTGCTGCTGTTGAGTTTTTAGATAATAATGGAGATCAATCCTGTACCTATTGTAATGGTGCCAAAGATCCTTCATCGTCAGATAATCCAGACAAAGCAATTATATCTTTAAAAAACGAACGTGAAACATCGTATGCCGCATACATATCAGTTCAAAACGAATTGGTAGCCGCTTATAATGTACTTCGTAATAAAAGAGCACTTGTATTAGGTTCTCAAGAAGGCTTCTTGGACATGAATTTTGTACAAATGCAAAAGAATTACAAAGATGCACGTTTCGTTGGAAACAAAACGAAACTGAAAGAGGTAATCGATCAGATAAAAGTAGAGTTTCCACAGAAACTTTCCGAAGTTCAGTAGTTTAATTTAAAAGTAAAGAAACAAAATGTCAAAATTTAAAAAGAAAACTGACGGAGGCATACCAGCGATTTCCACGGCTTCGCTTCCAGATATTGTATTTATGTTACTGTTCTTTTTTATGGTAGCTACTGTGATGCGTGAAAACTCACTTAAAATCAAAAATGCGCTTCCTGTTGCAAATCAAGTTGAGAAACTCGATAAGAAAAACCCTGTTAGTTATATCTACATGGGTAAACCAAGTACGGGTTATGAGAAATTTGGAACAGAATCAAGAATTCAATTGAACGATCAATTTGCAGAGCTTTCAGAAGTTGGTGCATTTATCAGTGCTGAAAGAGCGGCTTTAAGAGAGGAGTTAATTCCATTTCTTACCGTTGCCCTTAAAGTTGATAAAGAAGCTAACATGGGAATTGTAGGCGATGTCAAGCAAGAACTTAGAAAAGTCAATGCACTCAAAATTAACTACACCACTGGTGTTGGAGATGCGATGACTAATATGAACTAGTGTTCAATCTAAAACAATTAAAAGGGCATTCTATTAGAATGCCTTTTTTTATTTAATTTAGTCCCATCAAACAAAGATAGCTTTTATGAACTCTCGTTTATTTTTAATGTTTTTTTGGAATAGTTTTTTGTGTGTGTTTGCACAATCTAGTACAGAAATTATATCTGATAGTTTGTATAGAGAAGACCAAATTTACATTGGAGTCACCTATAATGCAGTTATTAATTTACCAAATGGCGTCTCTCAAAATAGTTTTTCAACAGGTCTTAACCTTGGAATAATTAGAGATTTCCCTATCAATAAACGTCGTAATGTTGCCATTGGTCTAGGACTTGGTTATTCCGTTAACCTCTTTAATCAAAACATCAAAATTGGTTCGTCAACACCCGTTACCTACACTATTTTGGAAGGGGTAGAGTATTCGAAAAATAATTTCTCCCAACATTTTTTTGAAGTCCCTTTAGAATTTCGTTGGCGTACGTCTAATGCCGAAACGTATAAATTTTGGCGGATATACACTGGAATTAAGCTAGGATATCTGCTTGCTTCAAAATCTGTTTATGAAGATGGTTTTGGACGAGAAACACAACGCGGACTAGAAGGTCTGAATCCATGGCAATACGGCTTAACTATGAGTGTTGGATATAACACGTGGAACGGCTATATATACTATGGTTTAAATCCAATTTTTGATTCAGTTTCGTCTACAAATCTTCAATCCATTGATATGACTGCTTTAAAAATTGGTCTTATTTTCTATATCCTATAGCCAGTATTTCATCAATAACAGCTGGGGACACACTCCAACAATTAATCCTACAGTAAGCTCTTTTACAGTATGCGCATTTAAATGCAAGCGAGAGCTGGCCATTGCGCCCATAATAACTATAAAGATCGCAAAAGTAGTATTATAGGAAAGGCCATAGTGCAAATCAACAAGCACCATAAAAAAGAAGGCACCTCCTGTACTCATCATATGAATACTTGTTTTGAATTTTAGAAATGCTAAACACAATCCAACTAAAGCGGTAATCATAACCCCTAAAAACAAATAATGTAATTCTATACTTACAGATTTGGGTAAAATTCTAAAACATAAATTCCCAATAATTATACTATTAAGTAGTAAAGGCCAGATTCGTTCTTTTGATGTTTTTAGATGAATTGTCTGCACGACATTTAATTTTTTAAAAAAATAATATAATACTAGTGGGAGTGCAACACTCCATAAAACAATTGAAACTAACCAAAAACTGATGTTAATTGCAGGATATTGGATTGGAGTTACCGAAAAATAATAGACTGCACCCATCCACGGCATCAATAATGGATGTAATATATAAGAGATACTTTTTAAAACTGATGTTAACATAGGCAGGGTTTATAGGTGTAATATTACTAAAAAAATAGTATTTAAGTGAATAGTACAGTTAAAAACAAATGTATATTTTCACGACTACAATCAAAACATAAAATGACCTGATTAATTCGGTTTCTTTTTATTTAAATTTCTTAATTTTGCCACCATAATAGCAATGAAAAATGAGCGCGACATTTCCTGAGTATAAAGGACTTAACTTACCAAACCTAGCAGACGAAATACTACAGTTTTGGGAGGACCATGATATTTTTGACAAAAGCATTAGCACCCGAAATGGGAAAACGCCCTATGTGTTTTTTGAAGGCCCCCCGTCCGCTAATGGATTGCCAGGTGTTCATCACGTATTAGCTCGCGCTATAAAAGATATTTTCCCCCGTTACAAAACCATGAAGGGCTTTCAAGTCAAACGAAAAGCAGGTTGGGACACTCACGGGCTTCCTATTGAGTTGGGTGTAGAAAAAGAGCTAGGAATTACTAAAGAAGATATCGGAAAAACTATTTCTGTAGAAGATTACAACGCTGCTTGTCGAACTGCGGTGATGCGCTATACTGATATCTGGAATGATCTAACGCAAAAGATGGGGTATTGGGTTAATATGGATGATCCTTATGTTACCTACGATCCAAAATACATGGAGAGTGTATGGTGGTTGCTAAAACAAATTTACAACAAGAAACTAATTTATAAAGGCTATACAATCCAGCCTTATTCTCCAAAAGCGGGTACAGGATTAAGTTCTCATGAGCTAAATCAACCTGGAACATACCAGGATGTTACTGATACAACTATTGTAGCGCAATTTAAAGCGATTACTGAAACACTTCCCGACTTTCTTCAAAACGAAGGTCCTGTTTTGTTTTTAGCATGGACAACAACACCATGGACTTTACCAAGTAATACAGCACTAACTGTTGGACCTAAAATAGAATATGTCCTAGTTAAAACCTACAATCAATATACTTTTGAAGCTGCTAATGTGGTGGTTGCAAAAGCGTTAGTAGGGAAACAGTTTAGTGGAAAATTTAAGGAAGTCGATAGTTTAGACGGATTAGAAGGCTATGCATCTACAAATAAAACGATTCCATTTTATGTGGTTAAATCATTTACAGGTAAAAGTTTGGTTGGGATTGCCTATGAACAACTGTTAGATTATGCGTTACCAAATGACAATCCACAAAATGCTTTTAGAATCATTTCAGGAGATTTTGTAACGACTGAAGATGGTACAGGAATTGTGCATACGGCTCCAACGTTTGGGGCGGATGATGCGCTAGTTGCAAAGCAAGCCAGTCCAGAAATCCCACCACTATTGGTGAAAGATGCAGACGATAATTTGGTGCCTCTTGTAGATTTACAGGGACGCTTCAGACCTGAAGTCGCAGAATTTGCCGGACGTTTTGTGAAAAACGAGTATTATCCAGAAGGAGAAGCCCCCGAAAAGTCGGTAGATGTTGAGTTAGCGATTAAATTAAAAATAGAAAACAAAGCATTTAAAGTTGAAAAATATAAGCACAGTTATCCAAATTGTTGGAGAACTGACAAGCCTATTTTATATTACCCATTAGACTCTTGGTTTATAAAAGTGACTGATGTTAAAGACCGCATGTTCGATTTGAACAAAACCATTAATTGGAAACCTAAAAGTACGGGTGAAGGGCGTTTTGGAAACTGGTTAGCAAATGCAAACGATTGGAACTTATCTCGTTCTCGTTATTGGGGTATTCCACTTCCAATATGGAGAACTGAAGATGGAAAAGAAGAAATCTGTATTGGTTCTGTTGAAGAATTGAAAGCAGAAATGGAAAAAGCAGTGCAAGCAGGCGTTTTAGAACATGCTATTTTTGAGGACTTTGTAATAGGCGATTATTCCCTTGAAAATTATGCTAAAATTGATTTACATAAAAATATTGTAGATGCTATTATTTTGGTGTCTCCATCTGGAAAACCCATGCGTCGCGAAAGTGATTTAATTGATGTCTGGTTCGATTCAGGGAGCATGCCATATGCGCAGTGGCATTATCCTTTTGAAAACAAAGACCTTATTGATGAAAACAAAGCCTTTCCAGCAGATTTTATTGCGGAAGGTGTTGATCAAACTCGAGGTTGGTTTTACACGCTACATGCAATCGCGACTATGGTTTTCGATTCTGTTGCCTATAAAAATGTGGTTTCTAATGGGCTTGTACTCGACAAAAATGGACAGAAAATGTCTAAACGTTTGGGGAATGCAACGGATCCTTTTGAAACCTTATCAACATATGGTCCAGATGCTACGCGTTGGTACATGATTAGTAATGCTAATCCGTGGGACAATTTAAAGTTTGATTCGGAAGGCATTGAAGAAGTGAAACGAAAGTTTTTTGGAACGTTATATAACACCTATTCTTTCTTTATACTCTATGCAAATATTGATAAATTTAGTTATGCCGAGGCCGATATCTCAAGTCAAGAACGCCCAGAAATTGACCGTTGGATTTTATCAGAATTAAATTCATTAATTGAAAAAGTAGATGCCTATTATGCAGACTATGAGCCTACAAAAGCAGCACGGGTTATTTCAGAATTCACTCAAGAATATTTAAGCAACTGGTATGTTCGTTTAAGCAGAAGACGATTCTGGAAAGGAGCGTATGAAACTGATAAAATATCGGCTTATCAAACCTTATATACTTGCATGGTAACTATTGCAAAGCTTGGCGCACCGATTGCACCGTTTTTTATGGACCGCTTGTATTTAGATTTGAACTCAGTAACTAATAAAGAAACTTTTGAAAGTGTTCATTTAGCAGATTTTCCATCAATTGATTCAGCGTTGATTGATAAAAGCCTGGAGCGTAAAATGGAGCAAGCACAAACGATTTCATCTCTTGTATTATCCTTACGCGCTAAAGAAAAAATTAAAGTCCGCCAGCCGTTACAAAAGATAATGATTCCAGTAAGTTCTACCACTCAAAGAGAAGAGATTTTAGCGATTTCAGATCTCATAAAACACGAGGTTAATGTAAAAGAAGTAGAGTTGTTAGAAGATGCTTCAGATATTTTAGTGAAACAAATCAAGCCAAATTTTAAAGCCCTTGGCCCTCGATTTGGAAAGGATATGAAAGCAATTGCAAACGCCATTCAAAACTTGCAAGCTGCTGACATCAAACAAATTGAAGAAAAAGGCGTTTTAGGTATTGAGATTAATGGAAAAAGTATTAATTTGGAACGCGATGATGTAGAAATTACCTCTCAAGATATTGAAGGGTGGTTGGTCGCCAATCAGGGATCAGTTACAGTAGCTTTGGATGTTACTCTTACAGCGCCTTTGAGAGACGAGGGTATTGCTAGAGAATTAGTAAATCGAATTCAAAATTTAAGAAAAGATTCTGGGCTTGAAGTTACCGATCGTATAGAGGTTTATTTACAGTCTGAAGTTGCTATCGAGAACGCTATAAGAGAAAATTTAGAATATATTAAACTAGAAACATTAACGGAAACGCTACATTTGGTAGCACAATTAGATAAAGGGGTTGACGTGTCTTTTGACGCCATCAACACCAAGTTGCACATCCAAAAAACCATATAATTATGTCCATAGAAAATACCAGTAGATATTCGGATAAACAATTAGAAGAATTTAAAACGCTAATCCTCCAGAAAATTGAAAAGGCAAAGCACGATTTAGACCTTATTAAGAGTGCCTATATGAACGACCTAAACAATGGTACAGAGGATACTTCGCCAACATTTAAGGCTTTTGATGAAGGAAGTCAAGTGATGAGTAAAGAATCGAACTCGCAATTAGCCATCCGTCAAGAGAAATTCATTAGAGACCTTAAAAATGCTTTAATTAGAATTGAAAACAAAACCTATGGTATTTGTAGAGTGACAGGTAAACTCATCAATATAAAACGTCTTGAGCTGGTGCCTCATGCCACTTTAAGTATTGAAGCAAAGAATATGCAGCAATAAAATGTCTAGAAAAAAGACATTTTTAGTAATAGCAATTATTCTTTTTATTGATCAAGCCTCTAAAATCTATATAAAAACGCATTTTGAACTTGGTCAAGAACTCAAGGTTTTTGAATGGTTTCGACTTTTTTTTATCGAGAATGAAGGCATGGCATGGGGTGCTAAATTAAGTGATATTTCCTCTCATATCAACGATTCAAGTGCGAAACTGTTTTTAACAATTTTCAGAATTTTCGCACTTTTTGGCATCGGATATTGGCTGCATCAAAGCCTTCAAAAATCAGCCTCTAAAATCCTTATTATTTCTTTAGCTTTGGTTTTTTCAGGAGCACTTGGAAATATTATTGACTCTGTTTTTTACGGCATTTTATTTGACGGGAGTTTGGGTCAAACCTCGACTTTATTTGCTTCTGAAAGCTATGCGAGTGTGTTTCATGGAAATGTCGTAGATATGCTTTACTTCCCTTTGTTTAAGGGCTATTTCCCAGAATGGATCCCATTTATAGGCGGTAATTACTTCTCTTTCTTTGATCCCGTTTTCAATGTCGCAGATATGGCAATAAGTACAGGTGTTGGATTACTTTTAGTATTTAATAAAAAAATATTTCCCAAGCCTACAACAACTTAAAATGTGTAGATTTTTTTTGGTGTGACACAATAATCTAAAGGCATATCATGGGATTCAATATCTTCTATAACTGCTTCTGCTTCAAAAAATGACAATCCAATTTTTAGGGTATCCTTTGAACAGTTTTTTAAAAAGTCATCGTAAAATCCTTTTCCATAACCCACACGATTTCCGCACACATCAAAAGCTAAAAGCGGAATAAACACAACTTCTATTTGTTCATTGCTTATAGCGATACCATTTTCGGGTTCAGGAATGTTCCATGAATTTGTTTTGAAACGCGTATTGTCTTGTAATAAAATATGCGAAAGCGTTCGGGTTTCAAAGTTACTTTTAGACAGTACAATATGCTTATCTTTACCTGAAAGAATGGATAGTATAGGTTCTGTTGATATTTCTTTTAAGGAATCAATCGTTAAAAATACATGAAAAAATGAGTGCTTCCATATGGGCAGTTGTAGTGTTAAGTTCGCAATTTGAATACTGAAATCGTCAATCTGTTGCGTGTTTAATGCGTTTCGAAGTTTTTTGTAATGGACTCTTAATTGTTGTTTTTTCACGCTATAATTGGTATTGAATTATAAATAACACTATCCTTAGCGTCTCAATATTAGTTTCTAATAGGTTATAATTTGCGATGTCTTTCAATATAGGTTATGATGGATTTTGCGATATTTTTTCCTGATGCAACTTCAATACCTTCAAGACCAGGCGTAGAATTAACTTCCATTACTAGAGGGCCACGATTAGATTGTAAAATATCAACCCCACAAATTGGGAGTTTTAATTTTCGCGCTGCTTTTATGGCAAGCTTAATTTCGTTCTCATCCAATTTATACTGTTCATAGGTTCCGCCTCTGTGTAAGTTTGATCTAAATTCGCCTTCTTTCCCTTGACGCTTCATAGCCCCAACAACCTGTCCATCTACAATTAAAGCTCTTAAGTCGGCACCTTTTGCTTCTGCAATATACTCCTGTACCAAAGCTCTAGCTTCCAAACCGTTAAACGCTTCTAGTACAGATTCGGCAGCATTTTTAGACTCCGCGAGAACCACACCAATTCCTTGAGTACCTTCAAGTAATTTGATTACAACAGGAATGCCACCAACTTGTGCAATTACTTTATCTATATCCCGAGAATAATTGGTAAATACTGTTTTTGGCATATCGACACCTGCTTTTGAAAGGTGCTGAAAACTACGCAGTTTATCTCTAGATCGAATAATCGCATCTGAAGATACAGTCGAAAACACATTCATCATTTCAAATTGTCTAACTACGGCACAGCCATAATATGTAACTGAAGCACCAATTCTAGGAATAATAGCATCCACAGCATCTAAATAGCTATCTCTATATAAAATGGTTGGTTTTTCTTTTTCAATAATGATATCACACTCCAAAGGATCAACAACTTCGACGTGATGATTTCTGTTTTGAGCTTCTTCAATAAGCCGTTGGGTTGAATATAGATTTATATTACGCGACAATATTACAATATTCATAACTTATACGGAGTTAAACAATTGCAATATACTAAAAATGCAAATTCAATTTTTACAATCGTCGGAATTAATATACCTTTGGAATAATGAGTAATCCAAATATTGAGATTCAATTACAAACCTTACCAAATACGCCTGGTGTTTATCAGTTTTATGATGCTTTGGGGGTGGTCATTTATGTCGGTAAAGCCAAAAATTTAAAAAACAGAGTCCGTTCGTATTTTAATAAAGTTCACGATTATGGAAAAACAAATGTTCTTGTTAAAAAAATTGTAGAGATAAAGCATATTGTTGTAGAAACAGAAACGGATGCCTTACTGCTTGAAAACAATCTTATTAAAAAGTACCAACCGCGCTATAATGTACTTTTAAAAGATGATAAATCATATCCCTGGATTTGTATTAAAAAAGAACCTTTTCCTAGGGTGTTTCAAACCCGCCGTATCATTAAAGATGGCTCTGAATATTTTGGACCCTACACGAGCATCAAAACAGTGTACACACTTTTAGACCTTATTAAGGGGTTGTTTCCATTAAGAACTTGTAAATATGATTTGTCTCAGGAAAAGATATCAAGTCAAAAATATAAAGTTTGTTTAGAATACCATTTAGGCAATTGTAAAGGGGCTTGTGAAGCTAAAGAGCATGAAGCGTCGTATTTAGAAAACATCGCCACGATTCGTGAAATATTGAAAGGGAATTTTAAAAACTCTATTTCAGTGTTTAAATCTCAAATGAAAACATTTGCAGAAAACTTAGAGTTTGAAGCAGCACAATCCCTAAAAGAAAAATTACTAATTCTCGAAAACTATCAGGCAAAATCAACTATTGTAAATCCAAAGATTAGTAATGTAGATGTCTTTACAATTGTAAGTGATGAAAGCTATGCGTATGTGAATTTCTTACAACTTTCATACGGCGCCATTATTCGTTCGCACACCATGGAGCTAAAAAAGAAACTTCAAGAAAGCGATCAAACGTTGTTAGAACTTGCTATTACCGAAATGCGCCAACGGTTTGCATTAGAATCTAAAGATATTTACGTGCCTTTTGAAGTCAACTTAGGCCCAGAATTAAGACTAACTATTCCCAAAGTAGGGGATAAAAAACAGTTGATTGATTTATCGCTACGCAATGCCAAATATCAGCGTTTAGAACAATTAAAGCAAGTTAAAATAACGGATCCCGATCGCCATGTAGAACGCATTATGGCTCAAATGAAATCAGATTTGAGGCTTTCGGAGGCGCCTACGCATATTGAGTGTTTTGATAACTCCAATATTCAAGGCACTCATCCTGTAGCTGCTTGTGTTGTTTTCAAGAACGGGAAACCAAGTAAAAAAGAATACCGTCATTTTAATATTAAAACCGTTGAAGGACCCGATGATTTTGCGTCAATGACAGAAGTGGTTTATCGCCGTTATAAACGCTTATTAGATGAAAAACAACCGTTGCCACATTTGATTATAATTGATGGAGGGAAAGGACAATTGTCTGCTGCTCTAAAAAGTTTAGATGATTTGAAGCTTCGCGGAAAAATTGCGATTATCGGAATTGCAAAACGTTTAGAAGAATTATTCTATCCAAATGATCCAATTCCCTTATATTTAGACAAAAAAAGCGAAACGCTTAAAATCATTCAGCAACTTCGAAACGAAGCACACCGGTTTGGGATTGAGCACCATCGAAATAAACGAAGTAAAACGGCTTTAAACTCGGAGTTAGAATCCATTACAGGTATTGGAGAAAAAACAATTCTAGAGTTATTGAAAAAATTTAAATCAGTACAACGTATTTCATTTGCAGCATTAGATGAATTAGAGCAAGTGGTTGGCGTGTCAAAAGCCCAAATTATTTATAATTATTATCAAAACAAATTTCGTGCGTAACCTAGTAGTCCTAGTATTTGTATTCTTTTTTTCTTGGGGATTTTCTCAAGAAAACAAGCCGTCAAACCCTAGAGTTGGATTAGTTCTTAGTGGGGGTGGCGCCAAAGGGTTAGCGCATGTAGGCGTTCTAAAAATGCTAGACAGCTTAGGAGTTCGTGTAGATTATGTTGCTGGTACAAGCATGGGCGCGGTTGTTGGAGGTTTGTATGCGTCTGGGTACACAGGAAAACAATTGGATTCTATTATTAGGTCAACCAAATTTGATTTGCTGATAAGCGATGAAATTCCAAGAGCGTCTAAAACATTTTATGAACGTAAAAACGGAGAAAAATATGCGTTAGCACTGCCTTTTAATAATTTTAAAATTCACTTACCCTCATCAATTTCGAGAGGTCAAAATTTATTTAATTTAGTGTCAAAACTAACGTTAAGTGTTAGTGGAATAAATGATTTCAGCAAATTACCTATTCCGTTTTATTGTGTGGCGACGGATATGAAAACAGGAAATGAGGTGGTTTTAGATCACGGAAATCTTGCCCAGTCAATAGCAGCAAGTAGCGCATTACCAACTCTTTTTCAGCCTGTAATATTGGACAGCAAACTGCTCATGGATGGCGGGATTGTTAATAATTTCCCCATAAAGGATTTAGTTTCAAAAGATATTGATATAATCATCGGAGTTGACGTACAAGATGACCTTCTTGAAATTAATGAATTAGAATCAGTTTCTAACATCTTAAATCAAATCAGCAACTTTAGAGCTGCTGAAGAAATGAGCGAGAAATCAATATTAACAGATATCTATATAAAACCAGATGTAGCTGATTACTCGATTGTTTCTTTTAAAGATGGTATAAAAATTATAGATAAAGGAGAAGAAACGGCGTCACTGTATTTAAAAGAATTTCAAGCCATAGCTAAGGCACAAAACTTCATAAAAACAGCAGTTAAATTTCCCGATTTTAAAGAAGTTAAAATCAATGATATTTCAATTTCTGGTCTAGAAAAATACACATCTTCATACGTTAAAGGGAAGTTGAGGTTTAGAAGCGGAGAAACCATTAGTTTTAACGACTTTAGTGAAGGGGTTAATAATTTAGTAGCTACAAATAATTTTGATAGTTTTTTATATAAATTTCACCCATCAAATCAAGGCTATGATTTAAGCGCTAAAGTTGTTGAGGCAAAAAACACAGCATTTGTGAAATTTGGAGTGCATTTCGATCAACTATATAAGAGTGCAGCCCTTCTAAACCTTACAAAAAAACAATTACTTCTTAAAAACGATGTATTATCAATAGATTTTATTCTTGGTGATAATATTCGCTACAACTTTGACTACTATATTGATAAGGGTTTTTATTGGAGCGTGGGACTTAATTCTAAGTATATTGGTTTCGATAGTTTTAATAGTCCTACTGGTTTCATTTCCGATGACGTTTATCCAAAGGTGGATGAAATCCAAATGTCTTTTAGCGAATTTACACATCAATTTTTTATAGAATCTCTTATTAAAAAAGACTTTGCACTAAAAATTGGATTGGAGTTGAAAAGTTTAAAAATTACAACTAACGAAAATGCATTTCTAAACGCTTTTGAAACTTTAGAATATACGTTTGAAGATAGTGATTTTTATAGCTTTTTCGGATCTCTTAAGTTTGATACTATAGACAATAAGTTTTTCCCAACAAGTGGTTTCCTTTTTGAGGGCGGTTTTCAATACTATTTAGCCTCCTCCGATTTTAATAATAATTTTAATGGGTTTTCAATTTTCAAATCACAAATTTCGAAAGCATTTTCGATTAGGGATAAGCTTTCTGTGAATATTGATGTACAAGGCGGTTTTAAAGTCGGAGATAGCAATACGAAGGCGCTCAATTTTGGGCTTGGAGGGTATGGTTCTAATTACTTTAACAACTACACTACCTTTTATGGGTATGAATATTTTGCGCTTAGTGGGAATAGTTTTGTAAAACTAACCTCGACCCTTGATTATGAATTTTTTAAAAATCATCATTTTAACTTTTCTGCTAATTTTTCGAATATTGCAGATGATATTTTTTTGAATAAAACATGGATTGAACTTCCATCATACAGTGGGTATGCAATGGGTTATGGTTTAGAAACTGTTTTTGGGCCAATCGAATTAAAATATAATTGGGCTGGAGATTTAAGTTATTCTGGTTTGATCGTAAGTGTAGGGTATTGGTTTTAAATATTAAGGCAAATTCCAAAGTAGTAGATTTTTTTTGGACTTAAGATCCATTCATTTTATAATTTGGAATAATATTTGCAAATTTGTAAAAACATTAAAAATATTTTAAATTAATTAGTAGTTCTAGATTGTCATGAAAAAATTACCACTAATTTTTCTGTTATGTTTAGGGTTTCAGTTCATAGAAGCTCAAAACCCCTCCTCGTTTCAAGCGGGTGAGTGGCTCAAATTCAAACTTAGTTATAGCAATTGGTTTAAAGCAGGAAACGCGACTCTTGAGGTTTCCGAAAGTACATACCAGGACAAAGCGGTTTATAAGGTGGTAGGAAAAGGGTGGACTACAGGAGCTATTAAATGGTTTTTTAAAGTAGAGGATCATTATGAAAGTCATTTTGATAAACAAACAGGAGTGCCCTATAAATTTATAAGAGATATAGATGAAGGCGGGTATACCAAGAATAGAATTGTAGAATTTGACCACGAACAAAATAAAGCCTTGATTAACGACTTGAAGAACAACACAAATTCTTCAATGGATATTGAAAAAAACATTCAAGATTTAGTGTCGGCGTATTATTATCTTAGGAATAATTATGATACAAAAACTATTAAAGAAGGCGATGTTGTAGCGTTAAATATATTCTTTGATAGCGAAACGTTTTTATTTAAATTAAAATATTTAGGACGAGAAACTATTAATACAGATTTTGGAAAAATTAAATGCCTCAAGTTTAGACCTTACGTCATGGCTGGACGTGTTTTTAAAGAAGAAGAAAGTTTAACATTGTGGGTCACTGCAGATCAAAATAAAATTCCAGTAAAAATCAAAGCAGATTTGAGAGTCGGTTCATTAAGAGCTGATTTAGAAGCTCAAAAAGGGCTTAAGTATCCCTTTGAAATTCAATTATAACAACTAATGACAAAAAAACCTACCACAGACAAATTATTAGACCTTCTCGATGACAAATACAAGTCTATCCACCAAGACCGTGATGTACATCTAGAGGGACTATTACATAGCAATTCAATAACCTACTGGGACTATATTCACACAGATGCTTTATTAGGCTTACAAATTCAACGTACAGATCTTCCGGATGAAATGGTGTTCATTGCTTACCATCAAATCAATGAATTAATTTTTAAAATGATACTTTGGGAAATTAAACAAGTGTCTGATTCAACGTCACTACAAGTTGCTTTTTTTCAAGATAAACTCATGCGAATTAGCCGTTATTTCGATATGCTAACAACCTCGTTCAATATAATGCGGGAAGGGATGGATATTGCTCAATATAATAAATTCAGGCACACATTGACGCCTGCAAGTGGGTTTCAAAGTGCGCAATACCGTAAAATTGAATTTGCTTCTACAGAGTTAGTTAACTTGATTGACATCCGATTTCGTGCGAATATTGATAGAGACACCCCGTTTGAGCATGCCTTTGAGCATTTGTATTGGCAAGCCGCAGGAAAAGATTATAAGACAGGTCAAAAATCTACGTTATTATCTAATTTTGAAAACCGCTACAAAGACGAGTTTATTACGTTTATGAAACGTTGTAATACTAAAAATATCTGGACACGATTTAAAGAACTCTCAAGAGAAAACCAACAAGATGCAAGTCTAATAACTGCCATGAAACATTATGATTACACAGTTAATGTCACTTGGGTGATGGCACATTATAACGCTGCAAAACACTATATTTTGGGTAAAGAAGGTGATGGTGCAGCCACTGGCGGAAGTGATTGGCAAAAATATATGCATCCAAAATACCAAAAAAGAATATTTTTTCCTGAACTTTGGAGCCAAGAAGAAAAAGACAATTGGGGGCATGACGTTGAGCATTAACAAAAAATATTTTAATTTTAAATTTTTTATATACGGCTTTGCAGTTGTTAGTATTTATAGTGTCATAAAAAGCTGCTCTAAAGACTCCGTAATTGAAGTCGAGCCGATAGCAATAGTCGAAAAAGATAATTTTAAGTTTGGATATAATCTCAATAACTTTGAAGTGGTTAATGATACTGTTAGAAGTGGCGATAGCTTTGGAGTTTTATTAGAGAAACACCATTTATTTTACCCTCAAATACATCATATTGCTGAAAAAACAAAAGAAGTTTTTGACGTTCGCCGATTAAGAATTGGCAAGCCATATACCGTTTTGTACGCTAAAGAAGACACTCAAAAGCCCTTAGTTTTTATATATCAGCCCAATACAATTGAATACATCGTGGTTGAATTTTGCGATTCAATTATTGCTTATACAGAAAGAAAGCCTATTAAAATTGTTGAAATGGAGACTTCTGGGATTATTCAGAACACACTTTCTGAAACCATGGAAGACCAGGGATTGCCGACCCAATTGATTTATGATATGTCTGATGATATATATGCCTGGACCATTGATTTTTCTAGACTTCAAAAAGGTGATAATTTCAAAGTTATTTATAATAAACGATTTGTGGATGACTCTATTTATGCAGGGATTGAAAGTATAAAAGCGGCATTTTTCGAACACAAAGGTGAATCGTTTTATGCGTTTAATTACATGAATCGAGAATCTAAAAACACTACAGATTACTTTGACGAGAACGCAAAAAGTCTTCGGAAAGCATTTTTAAAAGCACCCTTACAATTTAGTCGAATATCTTCAAGATACAACCTTAAGCGACGCATCGCTTATTATGGAAACCGCGTACGACCTCATAAAGGAACTGATTTTGCAGCTCCAATTGGGACACCTATTTTAGCAACTGCAAATGGAACAGTCGTGGAGTCGAGACGCAAAGGCGGGAATGGCAACTATGTAAAAATACGACACAACGCAACTTACAGCACTCAATATTTGCACATGAGTCGACGCTTGGTTAGTGTTGGCGAATATGTAAAACAAGGCGACGTGATAGGTAAGGTAGGAATGACAGGAAACACTGGAGGCCCACATGTGTGCTATCGGTTCTGGAAAAATGGAAAACAAGTTGATCCGTTTCGTCAAAAATTACCAGATGCAAAAGCATTACCAGCCAATTTAAAGTCTGATTTTAAAGTGTTTATGGCGCCTTTAAAACAACAACTAGATTCAATCAATTAATACTATATTTTTAAAAATTACCAATGGCATTAAACTCAATAAATCCAACGCAAACAAAAGCATGGGCAAAATTAAACTCCCATTTCGAAGCAGTTAAGGATGCACACATGAAAACATGGTTTGCCGAAAACCCTGGTCGTGCAGATAAATTTACAATACAGTGGGAAGATTTTTATGTGGATTTTTCAAAAAACAGAATTAACGAAGAGACTTTGACTCTTTTCAAAGCATTGGCTGAGGAGCTTAAACTTAAAGACGCAATTTCAAAATATTTTGAAGGCGATATCATTAATCATACAGAGGGAAGAGCAGTACTTCACACTGCACTTCGTGCTCCAAAAGACGCTAATGTTTTAGTAGATGGAGCGAATGTTATCCCTGAAATTCATGAGGTAAAGTCTTTAATTAAAACCTTTTCGGAGGCCATTATTAATGGAACTAAAAAAGGATATACCAATAAAGCCTTCACCGATGTAGTCAATATAGGAATTGGAGGATCGGATTTAGGGCCTGCAATGGTTGTTGATTCTTTGGCTTTTTATGGCAATCATCTAACACCTCATTTTGTGAGTAATGTTGATGGCGATCACGTTAACGAGGTTCTAAAAACCCTTAACCCAGAGACTACACTTTTTGTAATTGTCTCAAAAACATTCACCACTCAAGAAACCTTATCAAATGCGACAACCATTAGAGAGTGGTTTTTGAAACATGGAAAACAAGAAGATGTTGCAAAACACTTTGTGGCGGTGTCTACAAACATTGCTAAAGTGGAAGCTTTTGGAATTGAATCGTCTAATATTTTCCCGATGTGGGATTGGGTAGGCGGTCGTTTTTCGCTTTGGAGTGCTGTAGGATTAAGTATTAGTTTAGCTGTAGGCTATGACAATTTCGAATCGCTTTTAGCTGGAGCTCATAAAATGGACACCCATTTTAAAGAAGAAGAATTTGAAACAAACATACCAACAATCTTAGCCTTTTTAAGCATATGGTACAATAATTTTTTCAAGGCAGAAAGCGAAGCAGTTATTCCATATACGCAGTATTTGAACCAATTTGCGACCTACTTGCAACAAGCTATTATGGAAAGTAATGGAAAAAGTATTGACCGTTCTGGAGTTGAGGTTGACTACCAAACAGGAAATTTAGTTTGGGGAGAGCCTGGAACAAATTCTCAACATGCTTTCTTTCAGTTAATTCATCAAGGCACAAAATTAATTCCAGCCGATTTTATTGGGTTTACACAACCCTTACACGGAAACAACGATCATCAAGACAAGTTGATTTCCAACTTTTTTGCACAAACAGAAGCATTATTAAATGGTAAAACCGAGGCAGAGGTCGTTGCAGAAGGAACATCAGCAGAAATTATTCCGTTTAAAGTATTTGAAGGCAACAAACCCACCAATACCATTTTTATAAAGCAACTCACTCCCGAAAGTTTAGGAAAGCTAATTGCCATGTATGAGCATAAAATATTTGTTCAAGGAGTCGTTTGGAATGTCTTTAGTTATGATCAATTTGGGGTTGAATTAGGTAAACAGCTAGCAACCAAAATTTTAGAAGAAATCAACACAGGTTCTATTGCGAATCACGATACCTCAACATCGAATCTTTTGAAGTATTACAAAAAAAACAGATAATTTTTTAACATAATTTAATTACACACTCTAAAAACATTTGATTTTCTATTGGTCAGGTGTTTTTTTGTGGATTATTTTAACAGAAACTGGAGCCTTTATATGCTAATTATTCATATTTTTGTTTAAACTAATTAACTTAACATTAAACCATAATTACAATTATGAAAAAAATTAAACAGATTATGTCATTAGCCTTGATGGTGTGTACGTTATCAGTTGCTGCTCAGAGCACTATAACAGGTACAATTGTCGATGCGAGTCAACAAGCACCATTACCTGGAGCTACTATTGTTGAAAAAGGAACATCTAACGGCGTTTCTACTGATTTCGATGGAAATTTCACGTTAAACACTAAAAATTCGTCAGGAGAGATTGAGGTGTCCTATGTTGGATTTGTGTCGACTACAATTCCTTTTTCAGGAGATCTTGACCTCGGTTCAGTTTTACTAGAAACAAGCGAATTAGGATTAGAAGAGGTTCAAATTTTTGCTTCAGTTGCGGTGGACAGAAAAACACCAGTCGCAGTATCAACAATTAAAGCATCTGAAATTGAACTTAAACTCGGAACACAAGAGTTTCCAGAAATCTTAAAAGCGACTCCAGGAGTTTATGCGACGAAGTCTGGTGGTGGATATGGAGATGGTCGTATTAACTTACGTGGTTTTAGTTCTGAAAATGTAGGTGTCCTTATTAATGGTATTCCCGTTAATGACATGGAAAACGGAAGACTTTACTGGTCAAACTGGGCTGGTTTAGGAGACGTCACAAGCTCAATGCAAGTACAAAGAGGTTTGGGTGCTTCAAAAGTAGCTGTACCATCTATTGGTGGAACGATCAACATTGTAACTAAAACAACCGATGTTGAAGCGGGTGGATCCATTCGAATGGGAACAGCAAATGATGGGTACCAAAAATATGGAATAACCTATTCGACTGGTCTTATGGATAACGGCGTAGCTGTTACCGTATCTGGTGCTAAAATTTTAGGAGACGGCTATGTAGATGGAACAGAGTTTGACGGGTTCAATTATTTCCTTAACATCTCTAAAAATATTAATGAAAATCATAAATTATCATTTACTGCATTTGGTGCAAAGCAAACTCACGGACAACGTTACAACAGACGTACGATTGAGCAGAACAGAGCAACAGAGCAAGGTGGAAGAAGATTTAATCCAGATTGGGGAATTAGAAACGGAGAAGTAGAGCACTTATCGTATAACTTCTATCATAAACCTCAAATATCATTAAACCACTATTGGACTTTAAATGATAATACATCAATATCAACTGCATTATATGCTTCTTTTGGAGAAGGTGGTGGACGAAGACAACGAGGGTCTAAATTTTATGACGATGCCTACCGTTTAGGAGATAGCGATCAGCCAATTGACTTTGATCAAATTGCAAAAGAAAATAAAGCTCAAGGTGCATTTGGGTCTACAGATATCTTTGCATCTTCTCGAAATGCACATGAATGGTATGGTTTATTATCAACGATCAAAACAAACTTATCTGATGACTTAGTGCTTTCGGGTGGTGTAGATGCACGTTACTATGTGGGATCGCATTGGTACGAAGTTGCAGATCTTTTAGGAGGTCAGTTTTATGTCAACGATACTAACGATGAAAATACATCTGGTCAAGCGTTAAAGGTTGGAGATCGTTTCAATAAAGATTATGACGGTATAGTAGTAAGAGGGGGACTTTTTGCACAAGCAGAATATTCTCCAAGTGCTGATTTATCAATTTTCCTAGCGTCTGCTATATCAAATACTACTTACAGCAAAAACGAATTCATGTATTATGCTCCAACAGATCCAGCTCGCGAGTCCGATAAAGTTGATTTTCTTGGATATAGTGTTAAAGGGGGTGCAAACTACAATTTAAGCGACACAAGAAATGTGTTTGTTAATATTGGGTACTTCTCAAAAGCACCTTTCTTAGATGGAAACGTTTTCCAAAGCGATAGCTCAACAGATTTCAATGAGGGCGCGTTAAATGAAAAAGTATTTAGTGCAGAAATAGGATACGGAATCAGAGGCGACAAATTATCAGCAAATATTAACATTTACAACACCTCTTGGATAGATAAATCTTTGACAGGTAGCGTAGATGATCCGGATAATCAAGGAGACCGTGTGAATTATAATATTGCAGGTCTTGATGCTTTACACCAGGGTGTAGAAGTTGATTTTGTGTATCGTGCAAGTGATATGATTACTTTTACTGGTATGGCTTCTATTGGAAACTGGAAATGGAAAAACGATGCTAGCGGTAAGTTATTTGACGAAGGTGGACAAATAATCAAATCTGTTGATGTTTATGCAAAAGATTTAAGAGTATCTGATGCTGCACAAACAACCTTCGCTTTAGGTTCTAAATTTAAATTGATGGAAAAAACATCTTTTTACATAGACTACAACTATGCTAGCGATTTGTATGCTAGTTACAGAATTACTGATAGAGGTGATGAGACAAATCGTCAAGATTCATGGAAAATGCCAGCATATGGGTTATTTGACTTGGGTCTAAATCACGGCTTTAATATTGGTCAATTTGATGCGTCATTATCCGCTAGAATGAACAATGTTCTGAACACTGAATATATTTCGGATGCTCGAGATGGAGCGGGCTCAATCGCTCAAACTGCCGGCGTTTATTACGGTGCAGGAAGAACATTCAGTCTTGGCATAAAACTTAACTTCTAAAAAATAAGAAAATGAAAAAAATATTTTATTTATTAACACTTTCGGCTTTCGTCTTTACGGGATGTAACCCGAATGAAGACATCAATGCAACCATTGATGCACAAGAAAACGTAATCGTAGGCGATGTTGTTTATACACTTAATGACGACGATTATGATGATTTAGACTTAACTTATGCAAACTTTAGTTCTACAGATCAAGCGAAAGAGATGGTACCAGAATTACTGTCAGATTTATTTCCAGTATGGGGAAAGGGATCGTCTGCTTTAGTTTCATATAATATCTATAACAAAGTGTCTACATATGACGCAGAGGTACGTACTTTGACTGCTGGAGAACACAATGCGATCACAGGGTCTTCATATGGTAACTTTGATGAAACTTACCATGTATATGACTACCTAGATGCTACCTATCCAAATCCAGAAAATGGAGACTTTGTATCTTTAAAATATAAATACTACTCCGGTTCTGTAAGTACGCTTACAGATGGTTTTGCCTATGAAGATGGCGAATGGATAAAGTTTACAGGATTCACGCCTGATCAATATACAGCAATGGGCGAAGGTTATCCTAACTTTTCTAGTGAAGAGGAAGCCAATCAGAAGATCCCAGTAGCACTTTTGGACGTTTACAAATTTGATCCAAAAAGTACTGGTGATATTGTTTTATCAATGTATGAAATATATCAAGGTGGTGGAGTTACAGAAAGTTTTACGGCTGCCTTTGTTTTTGATGGAACTGCATTCTCTGCTTATGACAATATACTGGAAGAAACACTTCAGTTTGGTCATGATGGTGATGTTTGGGTGCCAGACAACACCATCAAATACACCTTAACTACAGCAGATTTCGATTTAGTAGGCAATGGCTACTATGGAAACTTTGATGTAAGATCAGGAAAAGACGAAGAATCTATAGAAGCAAGAGTTGCTAAAATAAACACTATTTTATTAAATAATTTTCCTTCAGACGAAGAAGGTCAAAAATATTTAGTGTCTTATAATGTTTATAATGGTAGCGCTGCTGTGTACACAACAGCTGTGATTAAAACAGGTGGTGTTTATATTTTAAATGAATAAATTTACTGTTCATGCATAAAAAAAACCACCTCTAATGAGGTGGTTTTTTTACCTTTAATTTTAATTAAACTTGTACGTATTATGAAAAAAATTATAACAATTGTTCTCGTTACTTTTTTTAACTTCAATTGCAGCTCAGGTGGTGACGATTCTTCACCTGTCCCCAAAGATCCTGATACCACTACAGGCGGGGAATCAGTCGCTGTAAATGACCGTTTTGATGCTCTTGAAGATACCGATTTTAGTATTGAAAATCTACTGTCTAATGATACTATAGAAGACAACGCACGCATTACGTCCTTTGATGCTACTACCACTCAAGGGGGATCGATTATTGACAACAGAAACGCCACTTACACTTACACTCCAGTAGATGATTTTACAGGAGAAGATACGTTTACCTATACGATTTGTGATGCTGATACGCCTCCAGACTGTTCAACAGCAACCGTCACCATCAATGTGGCAGATTTCGGTAGTCCAGTTGCAGAAAATGACGCCATTAATGTTTTGCTAAACTCTACTAAAACCATAACCACTCTTCTAGATAATGATTCAGCTATTGATGAAGCAGTGTTGTCATCAGTTGATAATACATCTACTCAAGGCACTGTGGTTTTAAATGCAAATGGGACCGTGGACTACACACCTCCAACAGGATTTACAGGAACAGATAGTTTTACATACGCACTTTGTGACGACGATACACCTACAAATACATGTGTTTCTGCTACGGTAACAATCTCCGTAATAGATGCCATTACCTTCAATATACCAACTGAATTAGTGGACTATTATTCGGGTGTCATTTTCTCTGAAGATGCCGATTTAATGTTTGAAGAATTAGACAGACATACTTCCAACAAACACACCACCATTTTAACGTACATTCAACGTCACGACTATTTATATGATGCAGATGCGGATTTATCAAGTTCAAATAAAGTGGTTTTAATGTATTCAGGTGAGCGCCGTTTCTGGAGAGAATATACGTCTGGAACTAATTCGTATTCCCCTCAAACCTTTAATACAGAACACGTCTATCCACAGTCGTTATTAAATTCCACGAATTCAATAACCGACTTACACCACTTAAGAACTTGTGACGATGCTACCAATACGCAACGAAGTAATAATCCCTTTGGAGAAGGAAGCGGGACCTATGAGTTATCAAATAATCAATGGTATCCAGGTGATGAATGGCGTGGAGATGTAGCGCGTATGATGATGTATTTAAATATCAGATATGGCGAAAACTTTGATTCTGTAGGAGGATTGGATTTATTTATATCTTGGAATAATGCAGACCCCGTTTCAGACTTTGAAGCTCAACGAAACAATGTCATATATTCTGCTCAAGGCAATAGAAATCCGTTTATTGACAACCCGTACTTAGCAACACTTGTTTGGGGCGGAGCTCCAGCAGAAAATAAATGGAATTAAACCGTTATATTTACATTTTAACACCAACAAAACTAAAACCTAATGATCAAAACAATTCATTCCTACTGGGCCTATTTAGTACTTATAGTACTTATATTGGCAGTTTTCAAAGCCCTTTTAGGTTACTTTGGAAAAAAAGACTATGATGCAAAAGCATTTAGGGTTTCGCTTTTTACACTAATTGTATCTCATATCCAATTACTGATTGGGCTGCTCTTATATTTTACGTCTGAACGATTTGATTTGTGGAGTGATTTAGGCGTAGGAGAGGTTATGAAAAATGCGCAGATACGCTTATACTTGGTGGAACACCCAACAATAAACATACTTGCTGTTGCGCTTATTACCATTGGCTATTCAAAACATAAGAAGAAACTAATTTCAGGACCTAAATACAAAACTATCGCGATTTTTTACACCATCGCCTTAATTTTGATTCTATCTAGAATCCCTTGGGATGTATGGCCCGTATAGTACATAAAAAAAAGCAGCCAATTGGCTGCTTTTTTTAGATTTGTATGGAATTGGAGTTACTCCACTTCCTTAATAAGATGTACATACACAGGAAGGTGATCGCTGTAGCCATTTAAAAATTTTCCATAGGAGAAACTTCTAAACGGATATCCCTTGTAGCGGCCTTCTTTATTTATAAGAAAGGGCGCATTGAACACCCCAGCTCTATAAAGACGTAAGGAACCCCTGTTTTTTTTCAAAAAAGGTTTAGTCATAAAAATTTGATCAAACAAAAACCAAACATCTCTATAAGCATTGGAGCCGTTGCCTTCTTTTAAAATACGTTCCATGGGGTTATAAAGCCCTTTTAAGCCCACTGCTCTTTTATTCTTTTTTGTTTTTAATATTTTTTTGAAACTGGCATTTGTCGGGTCGTCATTAAAATCTCCCATACTCAGAATTTTCGCATAAGGATCAGTGGTCTGTAAGGAGTCAATTAAGTGTTTGTTAAGCCTTGCAGCAGCTTCGCGTTTTGAACGGCTTTTAGCCTCTCCTCCGCGTCGTGACGGCCAATGGTTCACTAGGATATGAATAAGATCACCATCTAAATAACCACTAACCAACAACTGATCTCTTGTATAGACGCGATTGTTTGTTTCGGAATCGAATAACTTTAACTCATGAGTACTTGTACTCACTGGAGTAAATAATGCTTTTTGATACATCAGTGCCACATCAATACCACGCGCATCAGGAGACTCAAAATGTACAATTCCATAGTCCTTTGCTATTAAAGCAGGGTCATTGGCTAAGTCTTCGACTACAGCGCGGTTTTCAACTTCAGCAAGCCCAATAATAGCAGGCGTGTTTTTTGTAGCACTAGCGCCAATTTGAGAAATTACAGAAGCCATATTTGTTACCTTTTTCTGGTAAACAGCACTACGGTCATGTTTTAGTTCCATCATTGGACTCTTCTCGTCATATTTATTGGGATCGTTAATCGTATCAAAAAGATTTTCGACGTTATAAAAAGCGACGGTATGGATTTTATAGTGTTTTGAATTCTGCGCTGCTACGGTTCCAAAACCGAATATAAATGTGAAACTACACACTACAATATGTTGAATGAAGATTATTGTTTTTTGTTTCATTTAAAAAAGTATAAGAGTGATTTTTTCAAAAGTAAATATTTTTTGTAAATTGAACTCTCAATTATTGTTAATTAAACCCCAATTCAACAATGAAACAGAAACCTACCATCCTTTACATGGTTTTTTTGCTTTCGTTTACGCTGTTTTCTCAACAAACCGTAGTTACAGGAAGTATTAAAGACCTAATTTCAAATCAGCCTTTGGCACAAGTTACCGTCACTTTTGAGGGGACTCTAGTAAGCACTCAAACAAATCTCCAAGGCGTATTTATATTTCCTTCTACTGTTCTGCTAGGCGAGCAAGTTTTGAAGTTGACTAAAATCGGCTATCAAGCAGCGCGGTATCCCATTGTGGTAAACGCAGGAAAAACACTAGACATCCAAGATATGATGTTGAGTTTGGACACTACCGATGATGAGTTGTTTACCATCACACTATCAGATGATGAATTAAATAATGACACCAGTGCTGCTGATAATATCTCTGCTCTCTTAGCGTCTTCACAAGACATCTTTCAACGTGTTGCAGCCTTTCAGTTTAGCGCTTCATTTTTTAAAGTTCGTGGGCTTAATTCCGATAACTCCAAAGTGCTTATAAATGGAATTGAAATGAACAAAATATATAATGGGCGGCCGCAGTGGAGCAATTGGGGCGGTATAAATGATGTGCTCCGAAATCAAGAGTTGACATCGGGTTTGTCGCCTTCATCCTATAATTTTGGAGGCGTATTAGGGTCTACGAACATCAGTTTAAGAGCGTCAGAATACCAAAGCACAAGACGGGTAACCTACTCCTCTACCAACAGAAGTTATACCAATAGAACCATGGCAACCTATGCTTCAGGTGTTGTTAAAGGCAATTGGTCTTATGCCTTTTCTTTGGGAAGACGTTGGGGTAATGAAGGCTTTCAAGACGGAACCTTTTATGATGCCAACTCCTTTTTTGGTGCTGTAGAAAAGAAATTAAATGATAAGCATAGCCTAAATCTAACAGCTTTTTACACCCCTAACAGACGTGGTAAATCATCTCCAAACACCCAAGAAGTATATGATTTAAAAGACATTAAGTATAATGAATACTGGGGCTATCAAGACGGAGAAAAACGGAATTCACGGATACGACGAATCGCTGAACCTGTTTTCATATTGAATCATTACTGGAACCTCAATGCTAAAACACGGCTAAACTCTACTATTGCCTACCAATTTGGCGAACTAGGCAACAGCCGCTTGGACTATGCTGGCGGCGCCAATCCGAGTCCTGCCTATTATCAAACTCTGCCAAGTTATTTTTTAGCCGATAGAGATGGGCCAGATTTAGGAGGCGCGTATGAATCAAATCAAAATTTTATCAATGGCGGCCAAATCGATTGGAACCGTCTTTATGATGCCAATACCACAAATAATATTAATGGAAACTTTGCCGCATATGTGCTGTATGAAGATCGAAGTGATGACACACAAATTTCTGCAAACACTATCCTTTCATCAGAACTAACGGATCATATAATCTTAAATGCTGCTGTAAACTATAAACGTTTAAAGTCGCATAATTTTGCAGAAATTATAGACATGTTAGGAAGTTCAACGGGCTATTTAAATATAGACACTTTTGATCAAGTTCAGTTTGATTTGCAAAACCCCAACCGTGTTGTTAGTACAGGCGACACCTTTAGATATAACTACAACTTGGAAGCGAATCTCGCTAGTGCGTTTGTTCAAGCACAGCTCAGCTATAATAAAGTAGATTTTTTTATAGCAGGACATATGGACAATACTAGCTATCAAAGAGAAGGCTTGTATCAGAGTGAGGTGTATGCCAACAATTCACTGGGCAAGGGTCCTAAAGTTGAGTTTACAGGCCTCGGCGCTAAAGGCGGATTTACCTATAAATTTTCTGGAAAACATGTAGGCATTATCAATGCAGGCTACCTAACCAAAGCCCCTACAATTCGAAATACGTTTTCTAACTCAAGAGATAACCACGCAATTGTAGGTGAGCATTCTGGAATTGAGATTACAGAAGAAAAAATTACCGCTTTTGATTTTAATTATAGTTACAGATCATCTGTTATCAAAACAAGATTAACAGCGTATTACATCATGATGCAAGATGCCAATGAAGTCTCTTTCTATTATGCAGATGGTATTAGTGGCATTGATCAAGGCACAGCTTTTGTACAAGAAATATTACAAGGGATTGATAAAAGTCATCTAGGACTCGAATTTGGTATTGAAGCGCAAGTCACCCCAACGTTTAAAGTAAATGGAGTGGTTTCCGTAGGTCAATATACCTATAATAACAACCCAAATTTAGTATTAACCTCTAGTGATTTTATTGAAGGCTTGAATTTCGAAAAAGCCAATTTAAATAATTATAAAATTGCAGGAGGTCCACAACAGGCTTTCTCACTTGGATTTGAATACAGAGATCCTAAGTATTGGTGGTTTGGTACTACGGCTAATTTTTTATCTAACACTTACATTGATGTGTCTCCGTTAACGCGCACAAAGAATTTTTATTTAGATACGGATGGCCTTCCATTTCCAGATTACGACCCTATACTAGCGAAAGACTTGCTAAGACAAGAAAAATTTGATGCATATCTAGTTTTTAATGCCGTAGGTGGGAAATCCTGGAAAGTAGATGACAAGTATATCAGTTTGTTTGTGAGTCTAAATAACCTCCTTGATAAACGCTATAAAACAGGTGGTTTTGAGCAAGGACGTAATGCCAACTATCAATCTCTTAAAGAAGATTTTAGCACTCCTAAACGCCGTTTTGGACCAAAATACTGGTACGGTCGCGGAACAACTTATTTTTTAAACCTTAACCTTAGATTTTAATACCTAACATTTTTACCCCGATGAAAACACGACCGATTAAAAACCATCTCATTGTAACTCTAATCTGTGTTGCGATACTCTCTTGTGTACAAGACAACGATTTTTCTGTTCCTAATAGTTTAGGGGATGAAGAAAACAAAAACTTAAAAACACTTTTAGATCGTGTAGACGCTGGACATGTTCAGTTGGTAACGATTAAACAATTAAAAGCTCAATTTAACTCCGGAGAAGAAGCACGTTTAATTACGTCCGAAATTGCGGTCAAGGGCTTTGTGTCTTCATCAGATTTTACAGGAAACTTTTATAAAGAATTCTTTATTCAAGATGCAGCAGAAAATGCCACTGATGCCATCAAAATCTCATTAAATCAAGTTGATTCCTATACGAAATTTAACAAAGGAAGAGAGCTCTATGTCTCCTTAAAAGGACTGTATTTAGGAGAGTCTAATAGTGGAGATGGTGTTCATGCCATTGGAGGAAATGTAACAGATGGTGAAGTCGTAGCGCTTACGGCAAATGCATATCCATCGTATATCTTTAGGTCTGAAAATACAGAGATAATAGTTCCAAAACCAGTGTCCATTCTAACGAGTAGCGCGATAGGGATTTTTGTAACTCTAGACAATGTCGAATTCCCTGCGAGTTCCGTAGGCCAGTCCTATGTAGATCCAAACGATGATTTTGATACTCAAAAAATAGTACAACGCTGTTCGGGATTTTCATATTATAATTTCATTTTAGAAACAAGTACATTTTCCAGCTTCAAAAATGAAGTGCTAACAGATGGTAATGGATCAATTTCTGGAATTGTGTCTAAGACGTTTAACGGATCAGAACTAGTTTTAGCGTTAAACACCACAGCCGATGTAGACTTGAGTGGAACACGCTGTAGCTTAGTAGATATTAATGAGTTTTCAGTTGTTTTTGAAGACGATTTTGAAACGTATTCAAATAATGCAGCTGTTTTTGGTGGTTGGACAAATTATAAAGAAGCGGGGAGTAGAGCATGGCAGATTAAAACCACAGCAGATTCTCAAAATCTCGACAGTAAAACAGTGCGAATTAGTGCTTATAGTTCTGGAGATTCAAGTAATATAGCGTGGCTAATTACACCTTCTTTTGATTTGGATGCGGAACGCGATGCCTATATAAACTTTCAGTCCTCAAATAGTTTTAGTGATAACAGTGATTTGGAATTATTAATTTCAACAGATTGGGACGGTACGGAAGCCGATGTTTTGTTAGCATCTTGGACAGCACTTCCAGGCATTATTGTTTCCGACTCCACGTCTTTTGAGATGTGGATTGACTCAAGCGATGTTGATCTAAGCGCGTATGCAGGAACTGCTTATGTAGCTTTTAGATATACGGGAGGCGGCACAAACCACACCGGAACTTTTGAAATTGATAACTTCAAAGTATACACTCAGAATTAGTTTTTATAAACGCTTAAAATAGGTGCCGAAACCAGCGGTTTTTTCTATATTGTTGCATGAATTTTTTTGATCAACTTTACCTCACAATTTTTAATCGTTTTAAAGGCCGTTACAAACAAAAGGCAAATACTATAGCACTGTATTATACGTCTATTCTACAAATTGCATTGTTGTTTTTAGGCGGCGTATTCTTTATTAAATTTTTAGAACAAATGAAAGTTGTGGTCATGTCGAGCTCAAACACATGGATACTGTTTGTTTTAACGAGTTTGATTTTACATTTCAAAAATTGGGTGAATTATAGCGGTCGCAAACGCCGTGTCTTAAATGCCAAACTTTCCAATAAAAAAGACTTAGGCTATTCGATGCTTATACTTATTGCATTGCCTATCGCCATTACGGCCTTATCCATTTTGTTTTATAAAGCAGTTTAAATATAAAATAACCTAACACTTAGTTGTCATTTGGATTTCCAGCCACAATAATAAACTCCGATCGTCTGTTTAATTGATGTTCATCTTCACTGCAGTTGCCACCACAATCGACATTAGGAATTGTTTCCCCTTTTCCATACCCCGTAATTCTGCGGGCATCAATCCCTTTAGAAATCACATACTGAGCTGTTGTTTTGGCACGTCTTTTAGATAACGATAAATTATAAGAATCCGTTCCACGAGAATCGGTGTGCGATTCTGCATCAATAACAAGCCCTTCATAAGTGGTCATCAGTTGTACTAATTTATCCAATTCAAAAGCCCCTTGTGCTGTGATATTCGATTTATCAAAATCAAAGTAAATAGGGTTGAGGTTCACTTTATTTTTAACGATGAGTGCTTTGATAGGCGTTAATAGAATTTCAACAAAAACATTTTCTTCGCTTGTCACAGCAACTTCAACAAGTCCTGATTCATAGTCTACTTTAGACCCTAAGAGAACAGTGTCTACTTCACATTCTAGAGTATAGTCTAAAAGACCTTTAGCATCTGATATTTTAGTTCCAAAAACGAGGCCATCTGCATCTTGTATACTCACAGATGCCCCTTCTATAACTAAGCCGGTTGTGCGGTCTTTTACAGTCACTACCATTTCAACGTCACAAATCGGTTGAAGCATTTTTAGAGCATATATATCGTCGCTCCCTTTACCACCTTCTCTATTTGAAGACACAAAACCTTCGCCAGTATCCTCATTAATATTAAAAGCAAAATCATCAGAGTTGCTATTTACAGGGATGCCAATATTTCGAACAGGTCCAGGTTTTTTGTCTTTTAAAGTAGTGAAAAATACATCTAAACCTCCGAGTCCTAGATGTCCATTAGAAGAAAAATAGAGTGTGTTAGTTCCACTGATATATGGAAACATTTCTTGCGCTTCTGTATTTATGTTTTGCCCCATATTGGTCGCTTTACCTATGCGCCCCCCTTTTTTGATAGACGCGCTGTAGAGGTCAAAATTTCCATAGCCACCAGGTTTGTCCGAAGCAAAGTATAAGGTTTTTCCATCCGCACTAACAGCAGGGTTTTTCACAGAATACTTGTTGCTGTTTAACGACAAAGCTTCCGCCTTCGACCATTGATCACCTTGTTTAGTACTCCTATAAAGATTTAAAACACTGACTTTATAGTTGGTTTCAGGGTCTTTATTATAAACGTTTTCATAAAAACTTTCTCGAGAAAAATACATTGTATTTCCATTTGGAGAAAAACTGACCGTTCCTTCGTGGTATTTTGTATTTATAGCAGTCTTAATACGAGTTGGTGTTTCAAATTCTCCAGCACTAGTAGTTGTCGCAGTATAGATGTCTAGAAAAGATTGGTCATTCCAGCCGTAGGCTTTTCGAGTAGTACTTCGAGCAGAAGTGATATACAGTTTTCCATCTTGAAGCGTCCCTCCAAAATCAGAAACATTAGAGTTAATAGATAAATTTTGAAGATTAAATTTCGGGCCTTTGCTTAGAATTTTAGGCAAATAATTTGGGCGAGCTTTAAATGCAATCGCTCTATGGTCTTTAGGGCTTGAAGCTGCAAATTTGACCATTTGCGTATTCGAAGCTTCGTAATTTTTATTAGCCTTCAACATCTCAGCATATTTATAAATCATTTCTGAGTCCGAAGAAAATTTTAAGGCTTTTGCATACCATTTTTCAGCGTTTTCAGTACTAAATACATTGTAATAGCTTTCGGCAAGTTGACCGTAGACGTAAGCATCTGCTTTTCCTTTGGCGACTACTTTTAAATAGGCTTCAGCAGCATCTGTAAACTCAAATTTATTAAAATGTTTATCCGCTTTTTTTGTAGCATTATTTTGAGCCGTCACACACAAACTGAAAAGTAAAGTAATACTTAAAATAGATATAATATGTTTCATATTGTAAGGAATTGCTTAAGTTAGAAATAACGTGGTGAACGTGATACTTTAGTAGAAAAAGTAATATCAAAATTGATAAAAATCTCATGGGATGAATTGGTAACAATATCTAAATCAGATCGAATAGCATCATAGGCATATCCAATTCTTAAATTATCAACAAGCTGAAAATTAATCATACCACTAAAAGAATCGTCTACGCGATAGCCCACTCCAACTTCTATTAGGTCGTACATGAAAAGATTTGCATTTACATCATAACTTATAGGCGCATCAAGTGCATATTTTATGAGTGTATGAGGTTTTAACTTAAAGTTTTCCGAAAGGTCAAAAACATACCCTGCAGCGGCAAAAAAATGTTCTCTTTCAGATCCTATTTTAGTACTATTGGCATCCAAATGAACACCATTTAAAATGTTAGGAATTGATACAGAAACGTAGTACTTGCTGGGTTTATAAAAGTAGATTCCAGCTCCAAAATTAGGCGTCGTTTCATTGATTGAAGTTGCAAAAAACGGATCACCTGAATCCATAATCATAATTTGATTTTCTCCAATACCAATATCATGCGTTGTAAACCCGCCTTTAAGCCCGAACGCTAATTTTGTGACCTCGCCAACAGGAATAGTATAAGAAAGATCTACATATGCGTTGGTTTCTTTTACAGGGCCAATTTGATCTGCAATTAGCGACACCCCTAAACCTACTCGTTTTCCAACAGGCGCATGTATGTTAAAGGTAAATGTTTCCGGACCACCATCGAGTCCAACCCATTGGTTACGATATAAAGCACCAACGGCCAAACCTTCTGTTGATCCTGAATATGCCGGATTGACAATATTCATGTTATACATGTACTGCGTGTATTGCGGGTCTTGCTGAGCATTACCCTGAATTGCAAACAGTAGTGTAAATAAGAATAGTACTATTTTTTTCATTGCTTTAACGTGTTGTTTGTTGCGTCCCCAACTTAACGATTAGTTTAATCCAGAACTAGGGTTCTAGCCTATTTCCACACTCCTTTTTTTTATAAATAAACGATACGCTAAAAATGCTGACACTCAGAAAAACAAAGTTTAGTCTAAAAAGGGATTTATAAAGGTTAAATGAGACACTATGCTAAGATAATTTTTTTTATCAAATTAAATTTGAAATAGTAGAATAAAAGTAATTTTTTAGATTATATGTAAGATATCTATTAGTTAAATATTAAATTTTGAATGATTTAATCTAGCGATTAATTTTTACCTTTGGCCAATATATTTATATGATAGAGAAAAAAGATATTGACTTAGAAAAAGCAGTTTTAATTGGAGTAATTACAAAACTTCAAGATGAAACCAAATCTGAAGAATACTTAGAGGAGCTTGAATTTCTTACCTATACAGCAGGTGGAGAAGTACTGAAACGCTTCACTCAAAAAATGGATAAACCCAACCCCAAAACATTTATTGGAACTGGGAAAATGGAAGAACTCCGCCTTTTTATCGAAGAGCACAAAGTAGGAACTGCCATTTTTGATGATGAATTATCTTCCGCTCAAGAACGAAACATCAGTAAAATATTAAACTGTAAAGTTTTAGATCGCACGAATCTTATCCTCGATATTTTTGCGCAACGTGCCCAAACAAGTTATGCGCGTACCCAGGTAGAACTGGCGCAGTGTGAATATTTATTACCCCGATTAAAAGGGATGTGGACTCACCTCGAACGCCAAAAAGGGGGGATTGGAATGCGTGGTCCTGGAGAAACTGAAATTGAAACAGACCGTCGTATTGTAAGAGAGAAGATTGCACTTTTAAAGGCAAAAATCAAAAAAATTGACAAGCAAATGTCCATTCAACGTGGCAATAGAGGCGCTATGGTACGTGTGGCCTTGATTGGCTATACGAACGTAGGAAAATCAACCTTAATGAATGTTATTAGTAAGTCTGAGGTATTTGCTGAAAACAAATTATTTGCCACATTAGACACGACTGTTCGAAAAGTGGTCGTTAAGAATTTACCTTTTTTGATGAGTGATACCGTTGGGTTTATTAGAAAGCTTCCAACACAATTGGTAGATTCTTTTAAAAGTACATTGGATGAGGTAAGAGAGTCGGATTTACTCCTTCATGTGGTTGATATTTCACATCCAAATTTTGAAGACCATATTGCCTCTGTAAACCTTATTCTTGGTGAAATTAATGCCCTAGACAAACCAACACTCATGGTATTTAATAAAATAGATGCCTATGAAGCGGAGCCTTTTGATGCTACCGATTTGATTGCAGTTCGAACCGAAGCCCATTATTCTTTGGAAGAATGGAAATCTACCTGGATGTCCAAAATTGGTAAAAATTCCTTGTTTATTTCTGCATTGAATAAAGAGAATTTGGAGGATTTCAGAAAACGCGTTTACGATACAGTTCGTGAAATTCATATCAAACGTTTTCCTTACAATCACTTTTTATATCCCGATTATGAAGAAGTTATAGAATAAAAAAATCCCGCATTAGCGGTTTTTTTTATGGTTAGTTTTTTAGAAATTATAATTCAGACCCAATCCAAACACTTGTCGTGTTTGCAATCCTTGAAACGCATTATCATCGTAAATAGTTTGATAGGCTAATGAAGTCGAGATGTTTTTATTCACTTTCATCACGATATTTATTGTATAATCAAGATCAATGTTTTGAGGATCTTCCAGATAATTGGAATATAAATTCAAGATATTTTCCATTGAAATGTTTTTCAACAACTCAAATTTATAGTAGGCACCAATAGATGCTCCAAACTCAAAACGCGTACTTTTGCCTTCTTCCACACCAAAATAAGCGGCATCTGGTAACGTAAGAGTTTTATCAACAAAAATTAATTTAGCAGTGGCTGGAGCTATATTGACTTTAAGGGTTTCACTTTTTTTCCACAGCATTCCAGGGCCAAGTTGTAAGTATCCTGGAGATAAAAATTTAGTAGGTCCTTTAGTGTCGCTATCTAAATCATCGGTAAATTGTGTTTTAAAATTAAGAAGTGCAGAGTAATACCAGTAGCCTTTTGCTTTTTTTCCTAATACCGAATTCCATTCTAAGCGGTCATCAGATTTTCGGATGTCTTGATCTTTAATTTTTGTAATTCCAAAAGCGGCGATAATTTTATTATCCCAAGACCATTCGTCCTGAGCATAGTTAAAATCATAATTGATGCCAACAGCTCCCGAAATGCTACTGACTCCACCTGCAACCCAGTTTTCAAAGGTAGATTGATTTAGGAGAAAGGTAAACGTACCTCCTTTGGTCCATGCAGATTTAGCACTGAGTTCTTCTGTAGACTCTTGAGCGGAAAGGGTATAAAATTGTGAAATTATGGCTAAAATTAAAATTATTTTTTTCAAAAGATTGTAGCTTTGAGGTTTAAAATTTAGTGTAAATATAAAAGTTGAAATACAATTAATCAGATCGTTTTTTTACTCTTTTTGTATAAAGGTACAGATGAACAGGCTTCACCATACATAATTGATTTTGCGATAGGTTGTAATTTGTCAATCAAAAAGAGATACGCATTTTGAGGTACAGGTTTGTTTGAACACCCTTTGATGATTACAGGTTTGTTTTTGCAAAAATCAACATCTAAATTCGTAATGATTGTTTGGTATAATGAGGTTTCTAAGCCCTCTAAGTCGCCAATTACAACATGTTTGGAGATGTTAGAAAGCTGTAGCCTTACAAGCATATATGCCCATCCAGGAATGATAGCATCGGAAGTGCAATGTAGTGCAACGCATTGGTTTTTATAAATAGACCAATCCTGTGCAGTTACAAGCGCTCTGAATTCTTTTTCACGAAGGACGATACCTTCGTACAGCCAGTCTTTAATATCAAACAAGACTCTTTCACCTTTAGGATAATAATCTTCCAAGTCAATGGTAACTATAGCACTATTAGCAACACGATTTACAATCTCACCAGTTTCCATTATTATAAAAATCCAAGTTCTAGTTTTGCTTCTTCACTCATCAAATCTTGTGTCCATGGAGGATCAAAAGTAATTTCAACTTCAGCATCTTTAACAGCGTCTATGGACTTGATTTTCTCCTCCACTTCCAAAGGCAGCGTTTCCGCTACGGGACAGTTTGGTGTGGTTAAGGTCATTAAAATTTTAACCTCATAATCTTCATTTACGAACACATCATAAATCAATCCTAATTCGTAAATATCCACAGGAATTTCTGGATCAAATATAGTTTTTATGACACGAACTATTTTTTCTCCTAAAGCGTTTACGTCAATTTCTTCAGTACTCATAATCCTATTTGTGTTTGATATGCAAGCGCATACATTTTTATTTTTTTTATCATACTCACCAATCCATTTGCTCGGGTAGGCGATAAGTGTTCTTTAAGTCCAATTTCGTCAATGAAATCTGTATTTGTTTTCAATATGATTTCAGGACTTTGGTTTGAAAATACCCGAATCAGAATGGCAACAATTCCCTTTGTGATGATGGCATCACTATCTGCAGAAAAGACGACTTTTTCATTTTCAAGATCTGCATGAAGCCACACTTTACTCTGACAGCCTTTAATGATGTTATCATCCGTTTTAAATTCTGAATCGATAATAGGTAGTGATTTCCCCAATTCAATCATGTATTCATAACGCTCCATCCAATCATCAAACATGGAAAACTCATCTATTAAATCTGCTTGTATAGTTTCAATTTTCATACTGCAAAAATACAATTCTTAAATTGGAATTTTAATTTTCTGGTATAGATAATATATATTCAACTAAAGGTTTTAATTTTAATGGAGGATGTTTATGGTCAAAACTACTGGATTGAATCGTGTCCCCTTTTTGAATCACTGTTAATTGCGCAAAAGCAGCGCCATCAAACTGCCTGCGGTTGGTAGGTGACTCCAGATTTGGTAAGCTTTTCAAATCAATTAGATCTAATAATTCTAAACAAGCTTCCCATTTTTTAGGATCTAAATTTTTTGAAATAGGGTTTAATTTTTCATAGTCTTTATACGCAGTGAAATTAGTTTCAGTGATAATTAATTCTTGAAAAAACCCTCGAGTAAAAGCATTGTAAATTAATGTAGTTTGGTACTGTTCAAAATTAACAGCCGTGTTTTTAGAATTCACGAATTTTGTTGAATTACAGGTTGTGATCAAAACAATCAATGCAAAATATGTTGTGAGTAGTTTCATGTATCTCAATGTGCTTTTTAGCAAAAAGACGTCCTATTTATTTTTTTAAATGTACTAAAAATATAAACTAACGTAACATCATTGCTGCTCTCTCAAGTCCTTTTACCAAAGTATCAATTTCTTTTTTGGTATTGTAAAAAGAGAATGAAGCTCTTGCAGTACCTGAAACTTTAAAGAAATCCATTATGGGCTGTGCACAATGTTGTCCTGTACGAATAGCTATCCCAAGTTTATCGACAATAGTTCCAAGGTCATAAGCATGAATCCCTTCTATATTAAAAGAAATAACCGAGGTTTTATTTGTTTTAGGACCATAAATTTGCATTCCTTCAATAGTATTCATTTTTTCGGTAGCATATTCCAAAAGCTCATGTTCGTAGGTAGCTATGGCGTCAAAACCAACCGAATTCATATAATCAATAGCGGCACCAAAAGCAATCCCACCACAGATATTAGGGGTTCCGGCTTCAAATTTATGAGGAAGCCCTGCATAAGTTGTTTTTTCGAAAGTAACCTCAGCAATCATCTCACCACCCCCTTGATATGGCGGTAATTTATGTAACCATGATTCTTTAGCATATAACATTCCAACCCCGGTAGGGCCACACATTTTATGACCTGAAGTGACATAAAAGTCAACATCCAATTCTTGAACATTAGGCTTAATATGAGGACAAGCTTGAGCGCCATCAATTAGAATTGCCGCTCCAACTTTATGCGCTTTTTGAATCATTTCTTTAATAGGATTAATGGTTCCTAAGGCATTGGAAATATGATTGACAAAAACCAATTTTGGACTTAAAAGTAATAACTCATCATAAGCAGCCATATCTAAATCGCCATCAGAAGTCATTGGGATTACTTTTAGTGTGGCATTAGTTTTTTCACAAAGCATTTGCCAAGGGACAATATTGCTGTGGTGTTCTAGTGCCGACACAAGGATAATATCATTTTCTTTTAATAAACTTGCAAATCCATTGGCCACTAAATTAATACTGTGCGTTGTGCCAGATGTGAAAATAATTTCATGGGCATGTGCCGCATTAAAATGCTGTTGAATGGTTTGGCGTGCACCTTCATACTTGTCAGTAGCTTCTTGACTTAAGCTATGCACTCCTCTATGAATATTTGCGTTGTAATTAGAATAATAATCTACAATAACATCTACAACTTGTTGTGGGGTTTGTGATGTTGCCGCATTGTCCAAATAAATTAAGGGTTTTCCATTAACAGTTCTTGATAGGATTGGAAAATCCTTTCGAATCGTTTCAACATCAAAAACACTATTTGAACTCTGGTTTTTCATTATAAATCAAATCCTATATTAACCCCTAATTTATGGGCAATTAATTTATTAATTCTATTTTTTAACTGTGGAATTTTAACACTCTCTAATACATTGTTTGCAAAAGCATACATCAAAAGTGCTTTAGCTTCTTTTTCTGGAATACCACGAGCACGCAGATAAAACAATGCGTTTTCATCTAACTGTCCAATTGTACATCCGTGAGAACATTTCACATCATCCGCAAAAATCTCTAACTGAGGTTTTGTATTGATACTCGCTTTGTCATTAACGAGCAAATTATTATTAGACTGAAATGCGTTTGTTTTCTGAGCTTCTTTATTAACCAGAACTTTACCATTAAAAACGCCAATGGAGCTGTCACTAAAAATACCTTTATAATCTTGATGGCTTTCACAATTTGGTTCAATGTGATGTACCAAGGTGTTGTGGTCAACATGTTGTTTATTTCCAATAATGGTAACGCCATTTAAAGTGGAGTCAATGTATTCACCATTTTGATAAAAGTTCAAATTGTTTCGGGTTAATTTCCCTCCAAAACTAAAGGTATGAACCGAGACATGACTTTCTCTCTTTTGGTCTATAAAAGTACTGTCAATTAGAGAAGCATTCTCTTTATCATTTTGCACTTTATAATAATCCACAATAGCACGTTTGTCAGCAAAAATTTCGGTGACACAATTTGTTAAGCTTGGATTGTCTGTGAGACTTTGGTGGCGTTCTATAATTTGAACATGCGCATTTTCATCAACTACAATTAAATTTCTAGGCTGTAGTAAAAGTGCAGCTTCGCTACCAGTAGAGAAATGAATAACTTGAATTGGTTTTTCAACCAATTTATTTTTTGTAATATGGATATAAGCACCTTCAATAGAAAATGCAGTATTTAATGAAGTGATACTATCTTTCTCAGCTATTTTATTAAAATAGTTTTCAATGACTACTTGATATTTTGGTTTAGTTAAGGCAGCAGACATTAAACAAATATCAATACCTTCATGAGTTGTTTCTGAAAGGTGAGAGGCGTATTTGCCATCGACAAATACAATTTTATAACTGTCAATATCGTTTATAAAATAGGGTTGAACATCTTTATATTCAATAGCAGATTCTATTTTTGAAAACACACTAAAGTCATGTTTCAATACTTTTCCTAGGGAAGTGTATTTCCAAGCCTCATCTTTTCTGGCTGGAAACCCTTTGGTTTCAAAGCGTTTTATCGCTTCTGTACGCATATTGTGTACAAAAGTATTGTCTAATGAAATCTGATTTTCAAAAGCAATAAAAGAGGATACTAATTTTTCTTTAAGTTCCATAAAGGCAATGCGTTCTTTTAATTTTCAGCTTCTTGTTTAATCCAATCGTATCCTTTTTCTTCCAGTTCAAAGGCCAATTCTTTGGTACCTGATTTTACAATTTTTCCATTGTGAAGTACATGCACGAAATCTGGGACGATATAGTCTAAAAGACGTTGGTAATGCGTAATAACAACGACGGCATTATCTTTTGTTTTTAGCTTATTAACCCCGTTGGCTACAATGCGAAGTGCATCAATATCAAGTCCAGAATCGGTTTCATCAAGAATGGCTAATTTTGGTTCTAGCATCGCCATTTGAAATATTTCGTTACGTTTCTTTTCACCTCCAGAAAATCCTTGGTTTAAAGAGCGTGACAGGAATTTTCGATCAATTTCTAATAATTCAGATTTCTCACGAATCATTTTAAGCATATCTTTTGCAGGCATGTCTTCTAAACCTTTGGCTTTACGCATTTCGTTAAGCGCTGTTTTCATGAAGTTTGTGACCGTTACTCCTGGGATTTCAACAGGATATTGAAATGATAAAAAGATACCTTTATGAGCGCGTTCTTCAACAGAAAGCTCTTCAATATTTTGACCTTCAAAAGAAATCTCTCCCTTTTCAACCTCGTATTCTTCTTTTCCTGCAACCACAGAAGCTAGTGTGCTTTTTCCAGAACCATTCGGCCCCATTATGGCATGAACTTCGCCTGGTTTTATCTCTAGATTGATGCCTTTAAGAATTGACTTGTCATCAATATTTGCATGTAAATCGGTTATTTTTAACATAGTTATTCTGTGCCTAATTTTAATATATTCTCAGTTTCTTTTGCTGCCGAAACGCTGATAATTTCAACAATTTCTATTTTATTTTCCCATAAAATATCAGCATCTTTTTTATTGGATATAATTCCTTTTACTTCAACGCTTACCATATCGGTATCGGTTGTTTTAAGAGGTGCCGCTTTTTCATTTAATTCTTTAGCTAAAGCATTTAAAAATACGCCGTATATTTCAACGTCGTTCTGCAATACTGCTGCATCTTCAAAAAAGATATAATTTCCTTTTACAGTTGTGAGTCCATCAGAAATTTCAGTTGTAGATTTTGAGTTGTTTTTACAGCCTAATACTAAAATTGCAAAAACGAAAAATAATAAATGTTTCATGGGTCTTTAAGTTATCCTACGGAGCCTTCGAGGCTTATTTCTAATAATTTTTGAGCTTCAACTGCAAATTCCATAGGGAGTTTGTTTAGAACTTCTTTACTGAATCCGTTTACAATTAATGCAATTGCTTTTTCGGTATCAATACCTCTTTGGTTACAGTAAAATATTTGATCTTCTCCAATTTTACTTGTGGTTGCTTCATGCTCTATTTGAGCAGATTTATTTTTAACTTCGATATAAGGAAAGGTATGTGCGCCACATTCATTCCCCATTAATAAACTATCACATTGAGAAAAATTTCGTGCATTGTCTGCTCTTGAACTTATTTGAACTAATCCTCTGTAACTGTTTTGAGATTTTCCAGCTGAAATTCCTTTACTAATGATCGTCGACTTTGTGTTTTTTCCTAAGTGAATCATTTTAGTTCCCGTATCCGCTTGTTGAAAATTATTGGTCACTGCGATGGAGTAAAACTCTCCAACAGAGTTATCTCCTTTTAGGATACAAGATGGGTATTTCCATGTCACTGCACTTCCAGTTTCTACTTGTGTCCACGAAATTTTAGCATCTTTTTCACAGATGCCACGCTTGGTTACGAAGTTATAAACACCACCAACGCCTTCAGCGTTTCCTGGGTACCAGTTTTGAACTGTTGAATATTTGATTTCAGCAGCATCTAAAGCAATTAGCTCTACAACTGCAGCATGTAATTGGTTTTCATCTCGACTCGGAGCTGTACACCCTTCAAGGTAACTTACATAACTTCCTTCATCTGCAATCAGTAGTGTACGCTCAAATTGTCCAGTCCCGCCTTGATTAATTCTAAAATAGGTCGAAAGTTCCATGGGACACTTCACCCCTTTGGGAATATAGCAAAAACTCCCATCACTAAATACAGCACTATTTAAGGCCGCATAGTAGTTATCAGTTGTGGGAATTACAGTTCCAATATATTTTTTGACAAGCTCTGGGTGTTCTTTAATAGCTTCAGAAATACTCATAAAAATGATGCCTTTTTTTGCAAGAGTATCTTTAAATGTTGTTGCAACCGATACAGAATCAACGACAATATCCATGGCAACATTATTCATTTTTTTCTGTTCATCAACAGATATCCCTAATTTTTTATACATCGCCAGTAAATCGGGATCAACATCATCTAGGGTTTTGTTTGGGTCTATGGATGCTGGTGCAGAGTAATAAGCAATAGCCTGAAAATCAGGTTTTTGATATTTTACATTTGCCCAGTCAGGTTCCTCCATAGCTTTCCAAACTTTATAAGCTTCTAAACGCCATTCGGTCATCCATTCTGGCTCGTCTTTCTTTTTTGAAATGGCACGCACAATGGACTCGTCTAAACCAATAGGAAAGGTTTCAGAATCTATGTCTGTGTAAAAACCATATTCATATTCTTTGGTTTTTAATTCTTCTCTTAAATCATCTTCGGTGTATTTACTCATACCACTTTTAAAATTATTCTATAAAGAAAAAGATTCTCCACACCCACAAGTACGATTTGCATTGGGGTTATTAAACACAAATCCTGCACCGTTCAAGCCGCCAGAATATTCTAAAGTCGTTCCAATTAGGTACAGAAAACTTTTTGTATCGACGACAATCTTTACGCCATTGTCTTCAAACAATTTATCGCTTTCACTCTGAGATTTGTCAAATTTTAAATCATAAGACAAGCCTGAACATCCCCCACTTTTTACGCCCACTCGGACATAGTCATTGGTAGGATCAAAACCATCCTCTTGCATCAATTGCAGGACCTTACTTTTAGCTGTTTCAGATACTTTTATCATAGTGCTTATGTAGATACTTTCTAAATAGTCTACAAATATACAACATAAGGAGGGGATTACCATAAATCCTAACATTATATTAATATATGGGTTTATAGGATTTACTTATGGATTTGAAAAATCTGGATTACGGATAAACTCCTGATCAGAGAGTGTTAAAAGAAACGCTTTTAGATCTGCTTTTTCTTTAGGACTAAGGCGCACACCGCCTAGGTTTACTTTTTTCATTAGAGGATCAATGGTTGGAGAGTTTTGAAGTCCATTACTATAATGATTAATAACGTCTTCGATAGTTTCGAATCGTCCGTCGTGCATGTAAGGCGCCGTAAAAGCAAGATTTCTTAAGGAAGGAGATCTAAACTTACCGTTGTCGGCAGGGTCACCAGTGACACGACCAAGACCACGGTCTGTAAAAGTAGTGTCTAGGCCATTGTTATGAAATTTATTATCTGTCCAAAGCGGATTACTATCACTGCCGTGGCAATGAAAACAATCGCCTTTTGTTTCGTCCATAAACACATTAAACCCATTTACTTCTGCGGGGGATAATGTGGCAGTTCCTAACAAATGTTTATCAAATTTTGAATTTGCCGAAATGAGTGTTCTTTCAAATTGGGCAATCGCTCTAGAAACTAAAACCGAGTCAATATCCATCGTACCAAAGGCGGCACTAAAAAGTTCAGGGTATTCGGAATGTTGTTGTAGTTTTTCAGTGACGGCATCCCAAGTAGTATGCATTTCGATAGGGTTAGTGATCGGTTCAAATGCTTGGTTTTCAAGCCCAGAATCTCGGCCGTCCCAAAAGAATTTATTGTCATAATTCCAAGCCAAATTAAATAAAGGCATGGAATTTCTACGGCCAAAAATCCCGTCTACACCATCACTAAAACGGGTATTATCTGAAAACGCATTAGGAACTCCATGACAACCCGCACAGGCGAGTGTGTTATCAGCAGATAGAATAGGATCAAAAAACAATTTTTTTCCTAAGAAAACTCCTTCTTCAGTTTGTGGGTTGTTCGATGGAATAACAGGGTCTAAGATGAGGTCTTGAAACAATTGAGGGATTTGAAGCGGGCTTGCTGTGGGTGTATTCACATAAGGTCCTTCAGTTGAATCCTTGCTACAGGAAACGATAAACAAGGTCAATAAAAGAATATAAAAATAAGATGTTTTATGTGTCATTTATCATTAGTTAATGTCTTCCAAAGTGAACACACTTTGCCCGTTTCCGTGTATCAAAATTTGAGCCGCAGAATTAGGCATTAGCATCTGATTGTACATGTTAAGGTCCCAAGTGTATGGATTTTTGAACCATTCTTCAATATGCATTTCGACGTTAATTTCTACATCAGCGCTTATCGTAATTTCTCCTAAATCCACCCGAAAAAAAGTATCTTGTGGAAAGCTAGGGTTTTCTCCAGGGCTGTCAACCGCACGAATGGCATGGTAATTAAATCCTTGTGCTTCATCAATACTATTTATAAATTTTCCATCAAATTGCATATAATGATATCCACCCCCGAGCATCATTGGAACATTCCAAGAGGCAGCATTTAGATCTGGATAAGCATTAGCAATATTTTCTTCATTACGCAATCCAAATAGAAAGGAGACATTACTGTATGTACCTATTGCAATTTTTTCTACAGGGGAAAAAGACAAGTTGGTTTGATTGGTAACATCTACTAAGTTATAACCTTCTAGTAAAATGGTTTCACCATCTGTTTTGGTAAATTCAATTCCTGAAATCAAATAACGTAAGCGTTCAATGCTCAATACATCGGCGTTCGCATTTGTGAATTTTAGGTCATTAAAGTCTGCGTTAGTAACTGGAGTCTCTTCCCAATAATGAGAAAATGTCATCGTTACATTCGCTGGCGTAAGATTGTCGTCGAAGTCTGGGCTACACCCAAATAAGGTTAGCAGGCTTATAGCGAATAAAAAAGAAAGTTGTTTCATTTTAATTTGAGGATTAAAAGGTCTGTAAACCCTTTATTTTCTGAAATATCTTCATTGGAGCTATTGGAGTCTCCAACAGCCACAATTGTTTGATTATTTAGTTCAACGACCGCATTAAAAAAGTCAGTTTCACTTCCACCAATTGATTTTTGCCACTCTAAGTCACCAGCACGATCAATTTTTAATACCCAAGCATCATTCTGACCCTTATTGGTCGTAAGATTTCCATCGTTACTTCTGGAGCTTCCAGAAATTAAAAATCCATTATCTTGTGTTTTTGAAATGGATCTTCCGACATCAAAATTAGTGCCGCCCATAGTTTTTTCCCATAGTAAAGTACCTTCAGGAGTTATTTTGATTAGCCATAAATCCGCTGCTCCATTGGTTTGAGAAACGTCCAAATCGTCACTTCTTGTATCTCCAACAATTAAATAATTCCCATCACTAGTCTGACAAATAGCCCGCGCCTCATCAATTTCACTACCTCCAAATGATTTTTCCCAAATTAAGCTGCCTGTGCTAGAGATTTTTATCACCCAATAATCATACCCACCATTAGTATTTGAAATATCGACATCATTACTATCAGAAGAGCCTGCAATGATATAGTCGTCATCTTCGGTTTGAATAGCGTCATAGGCTGTGTCTGTAAAACTGCCGCCATAATAGTTGCTCCACTCCCGTTCGCCATTGGCGTTTAATTTAATCACCCAATAATCGCCTCCAGCATGTCGTTGACTCATGGTTGTTTGTCGGTTCCCTTGCCCGTTAGAGGCAGAGACATCCAATACGCCTGTCAATAAGAAGCCATTGTCATTCGTTTGAATAATAGAATTTGGCGTGTCACTCCCTGCAAAACCATACGTTTTCTCCCAAGAAATGGCCCCATTTTCAGTAAGCTTTGTGATCCAAAAATCATCAAAGCCCGCGTTTTCGGAAACATCAAAGTCATTGCTTTTACTTTTACCAATCACCGCATAACCACCGTCAGAAGTTTGCACTAAATCGGCGCCACGATCGTCACCACTACCGCCGTATGTTTTTTGCCATTGTAATTGATTTGTTGTGTCATATTTTATCACCCAATAATCATACGATTCATTGGACTTATTTGTGATATCACCATCCTTACTTTGAGTATATCCCAAAATAGCGTAACCACCGTCAGTTGTTTTAGTCACAGCTTGTGCACTTTCATTTTTAGAGCCTCCTAAGGTTTTTATATGCTCAATTTCTACTTCCGAATTTTGAACTATTGGAGCGTTCGTGTCTTTAGAGCAGTTTATAAAAAATGATGTTATAAGAAACACTATCAACATATAATATGTTGGTTTTTTAGGCATATAAAATTAATTGCTTTTTCGAATGATAAACAAACCACGCTCGATATCACTAATGATAATATTCCCACTTGTAAAATAGGGATATACATTCCATACACCATTAAAATTGGCGCTATCACTTTCGGGATAGGTGTCAAAAAATCCAATTTCAGTTATGGTATTGCTAGCAATTTGAGATATATCAAGAACACGAACACCAGCTCGATAATTGGCAAGAAAATATTCGTTTCCTTTAACGTAGCCGTTATGGTCAATGGCAAGTGTAGGGCCAAAATAATCAAAATCATATGTAGGGTTATCTAAATCAGATAAATCAAATACTAATGTTCTAGAATTATTTCCAATATTTTGCTCATCGAGTTCATCGCCTACAATAAAATGGTTCAAATCTTCTGTAAACCACCCTTGGTGGGTATAACCAATATTAGAATATGCAACAGTTGATAAAATTATTGGATTTGCTTTGTTTGAAACATCGGCAATTACAATTTCATTTTCATTACTGCCGACTAAAATTTCTTTTCCAGTGTGGTCTGAATCTGGCCCTGTGTAGTTGATAACTTGTACGTCATGCGAATAACCTCCGGCTCCGAAGCCACCTTCAGATATTGGCGCTGTGGGGTTTTGGATATTTATAAACAAAGCACCTCCAGAAAAAGTACCGCTTCGACTGGTACCAACGACGTAGGCATAGCCTGAGGTTTCATTAATGAAAATATTATGGGCCTTGCCAAAATCTGTAAAATGCGTGTCGGCAGTAAAGGTTTCGGGTGGAGCTGCTACATTTCGTAAACGCGTAAGGTCAAAAACTTGCATGCCATGTCCTGGAGCTTCACTTACAATAAATGCATGATTTTGATAGACTTTTATATCTCTCCAAATACTATTCACTGTCGCTGTTGGCAGAATGCCTAGAAGTATAGGGTTTACAGGATCGCTAACGTCAACGAACGCTGTATGCGAACTGAGTCCTACGAGTGCATATTCTTTATTAGTAGTGGGGTCAGTCCAGCCCCAAGAGTCATTGCCTTCGATAGTGCCGCCTCCAAAACCATTAATAGTTAACTCTGACAATGTCAGATGGCTCATAAGGTCATAACCATTACATGGATAAATATCAGCCATACCGCTTTCGCAAGGTATTGACATATTGGTGACTATGTCACAGGCATCACCAACGCCATTTTCGTCTGAATCTTCTTGGTTGGGATTTGCTATTTCAGGGCAGTTATCTTCAGAATCAATAATACCGTCTCCATCGGTATCAGTTTGATCCACTGTTTCACAGGCATCACCAACGCCATTTTCGTCTGAATCTTCTTGGTTGGGATTTGCTATTTCAGGACAGTTGTCTTCAGCGTCAATAATACCATCTGCATCTGTATCTGTATCATCAGTTGGGTCACAGACATCTCCAATGCCATCTTCATCTAGATCTTCTTGGTTGGGATTTGCTATTTCAGGACAATTATCTACAGAATTAATTATTCCATCTCCATCGCTGTCGTTTATTACCCCTCCTAAGGCTTCATTTGCACAGGAAGTCGCAAGTCCAATACATATTAAAAGAGATATGAATTTAAAAAAGACAGTTTTCATAGATTTGATTTTTCATTACACAATAGGAAACGTAATTTACATCAAAAAAGTATACATATAAAATTATCAGTCGAATTACTTATAGATTGTGCAGGAAATCTACTAAAAGCGCCTTATTTTTGCAGCATGATAGAAGATAAGAATCAAGAACATACACCACTTAGTAGTTTAGGGGAATTTGGGTTAATAGACCATTTAACCAAACAATTTACCAACAAAAATAGTTCGACCCTAAAAGGTATTGGAGACGATGCCGCCATCCTAGATTTTAAAAATAAATCGGTGGTGCTGACAACAGATTTGTTGGTGGAAGGTGTACACTTTGATTTAAGTTATATGCCTTTAAAACACTTAGGGTATAAAGCAGTTATGGTCAATCTCTCTGATGTGTATGCTATGAATGCATATGCGACACAAGTCACCGTTTCTATTGCGGTTTCTAATCGATTTTCTTTGGAAGCCTTAGAGGCTTTGTATGAAGGTATTCATAAAGCAGCTGAGGTTTATGGAGTTGATGTTGTTGGAGGAGATACAACATCTTCTACTACAGGTTTAATTATTTCTGTAACGGCGTTAGGTGGGGTAGATTTAGACACTGTAGTCAAACGAAGTGGTGCTCAGCCCAACGATTTATTAGTCGTTAGTGGCGATCTTGGAGGGGCGTATTTAGGCCTTCAAGTTTTGGAACGTGAAAAAGAGGTGTTTAAGGTAAACCCAAATAATCAACCTGACTTGGATGGTTATACTTATATTATTGAACGTCAATTGAAGCCCGAAGCCCGAAAGGACATCGTTAAACTGCTTAAAGATCTTGAAGTTGTACCTACCTCAATGATTGATATTAGTGATGGATTGTCTTCTGAAATTATTCATTTATGCAAACAAAGTGAGGTCGGATGTGATTTATATGAAGATAAAATTCCTTTAGACCCTCAGGTTATTTCAACTTGTGAAGAGTTTAATATGGATAGCACTACCGTAGCTCTGAATGGAGGAGAGGATTATGAATTACTAATGACCATTTCTCAACAAGACTTTCCTAAAATCAAAGCCAATCCAAATTTAACGGTTATAGGCTATATGACAGAACCAGGTGTTGGGATGAACTTGGTAACCCGTGCCGATACAAAAATTCCTTTAACAGCTCAAGGGTGGAATGCGATAAGCTCTGATTCGGAAGCATAGATGCTTAGTTCCAGCGTAGGGTTTCTATAAAATGCATCAAATCTTTTTGAATGTAATTGATGGCAGGCAGGATTGAATCGTAGTTAGGTTTGGTTTCAAAATACAGCGCCCCAGAAATAAAATGTTGTGTACTATCCGTAACATAAAATTGAGATTGTGATGCGACATTACCTTTAAGGTCATAAAACATGCCATACATGTTTTGTTGTACATTTTCATATTTTCGTTCCGAAATTTCATCTGCGATTTGAAGGTGTTTTTGAGTCATAGCACGAGCATCTGCTATGTATGTATCGACTGTCGTTTCTACTTTTTTATAGTTGATGAATACGGAAGCTTTTAGAGTTGGATAGCGAAGAGTGATTCCATCAAGTGTGTTATTTTTTTTAGGACTATTTAGTTGTGCAAGTGTGTTTGTTTCAAAGCTAAAAGGGAGGTCTAGTGAACTTTCATGGTAAGTTGCTTTAGGATAGTTTAAACTCAAAAATGCTTTTGGTTTTGGAACATGGATTTCATCACAGGAAAAGCATAAAAAAACACATAAAATAAAAAGGAAACGTTTCATTGTTTTTCAAGAGTTATTTTAAGCTGTTTGATGCGTTTTTTGTTCAGAGCTTCAATAGTAAATGTATAGGTTTTGAATGAAATTTTACTGTTTATTTTTGGAAAGCTTTTAGATATTTCAAGCACAAATCCAGCGAGGGTTTCTGCTTCTCCTTTTTTGTCTTCAAAAACAGATTCATCATCTAATTTGATAATTCTATAGAAATCTTTAAGTGGAGTTTTGCCTTCAAAAATAAAATTATGCGCATCAAGTTTTGAATAAATCAAATCATCATCATCAAACTCATCGCTGATATCTCCAACAATTTCTTCAATAATATCTTCTAGCGATACAACCCCAGAAGTACCGCCATATTCATCAACGACAATGGCTAAGTGGATTTTTTTCTCTTGAAATTCTACCATCAAATCATCTAGTTTTTTGTTTTCAGGCACAAAAAAAGGCACTCTTAACAAGGTCGTCCAATCAAAATGTTCTTTTTGAAGGTGTGGCAATAAATCTTTTACATATAATACACCTACAACCTCATCAATACTGTCTTTATAAACAGGAATACGCGAGTATCCATGTTTAACAATTTCTGGAATAATTTTTTTGTAATCAACAGTCTGGTCTAAAGCAAATATATCGATGCGGGGACGCATTACTTGTTTGGTATCGGTATTCCCAAATGAGACAATACCTTGAAGAATTTCTTGTTCTTGTTTTGTCGTGTCCCCTTCACTAGCGAGTTCTAAGGCTTGAGATAAATAATCGACATTAAGGTTAGATTTTTGTTTCCCCAATTTTTTATGAATACCTAAAGTTACTCTTTGCATTGGGATGCTAATAGGGGATATTATGACATCTAAAACCTTTAGAGGATGGGCCATAAATTTTGAAAACTTTAAATTGTTTCTATTAGCGTATACTTTAGGTAAAATTTCACCAATCAATAGGATCAAAAATGTTATTAGAATAACTTCAATAAAGAATACTAAATCAATTTTGAAAAGGCCTAAATTTAATTCGGAACGTACTTCTCCAAATAGAGTGTCACTTAGAGAGGCAAATACGATGACAATAGCAATGTTTATAAAATTATTGGCAACTAATATTGACGCTAGTAATTTTTTAGGCTGTTTTAAAAGGTCAATAATAATCTCATAGGATTTTGATTTGGCGTTTTTGGCATCATCCAAATCTTTTTGGGTTAGCGAAAAAAGAGCAACTTCAGCGCCAGATATAAGCGCAGAGCAAATTAAAAGCACAAGCAGTCCAATAGCGCCACTAACTACTGTACTGTCTAAAAGAGATATAAAACTTGTGGGTTCTGGGTCCATTTATGAATTAATTAAAATGGTAAGTCGTTTGTTTTTTCGTTATCTTCAATCGGTTTAGATGTAGTGGCTTGAGGACTTGAGTTTGTAGAGTTGCTAGATGGTGAGACCGTATCACTTTTAGTAGTTAAAAATGTAAAATCCACACATTGAATTTCGGTAGAATACCGGTCGGTTCCTTTGTCATCTTGCCATTTACGAGTTTTTAAACGGCCTTCAATATATACTTTATCTCCTTTGTTGAGGTATTTCTCGCAAATTTCAGCAGCCTTATTTCGCACTACGATATTGTGCCACTCCGTATTTGTTACTTTTTCATTTGTTTGCTTATTTGTGTAGGTTTCATTGGTTGCTAATGGAAAACGACCCACACAATTTTTATCATCAAAATAATGCATTTTTACAGCATCACCTAGATGTCCAATAAGCATTACTTTATTTAAAGTTCCTGACATAATAGTTGGTATTTGATTTGGTAAATATAACCCTTAATTAATGATATAAAGATATCTAAAAAATGCAAAAACGCATCCTTAAATTTGAAAATTATTTATAAATCTTTCGATAACAACAGGTACGGGATAAGATTTAATATCAGACCATTTTACTGCATTTACAAGACTGTTTGGTGTTTTTATCACCCAAAATTTAATATGTAATTCTTGATGCGATAATTTATGGATAATATCAGAAGTATTAAAGAGTGATAATCTTTCTTCAGGACAATTAATTTCATCCAACATTTCGAGTTGTGTCAAAAACTCTTTTTTGGATACAGACGTCGCAGTTTCTATAAGAGGAAATTGATACAGTTGTTGCCAAATACCTTTTTTAGTCCGTTGTTCTAAGACTGTTTTTCCATCTTTTGAGTCCATCACTAAAAAGTTAAAATACTTTTTTGTGACTTTTGTTTTTTTGAACTTAACAGGTAAAATCTTGATGGTGCCCGTTTCAAAGGCTTTACAAGATGAAATTAAGGCACAATCAGAGCAATTTGGCGATTTCGGTTTGCATTGACGCGCTCCAAACTCCATAATAGCTTGATTGTAATCTCCAAAATTAGATAACGGTAATAAAGATTCTGCCACTGCTTTAAATTGCTTAATTCCTTCAGTACTATTAATAGGCGTATCAATTCCAAAATAACGTGCCAAAACCCGGTATACATTTCCGTCTACAACTGCGACGGGTTCTTCATAACAAATTGAAGCAATGGCGCTAGCAGTATAGTCTCCAACCCCTTTTAGCGTGAGCAGGGATTTATAGTTTTTCGGAAATTCACCATTTAAATTTTCAGTAATATGTTTGGCTGTAAAATGCAGGTTTCGAGCTCGGGAATAATAGCCGAGCCCTTGCCACAGTTTTAAAACAGCTGTTTCAGAAGCATTGGCAAGTGCTTCTACCGTAGGGTAATTGGCAACAAAAGACTCGTAATATGGTTGTCCTTGTTTGACTTGTGTTTGTTGTAAAATAATTTCTGAAAGCCAGATATTATAAGGATTTTTAGAAGTACGCCAAGGTAAATTTCTTTTGTTTACTGAATACCAGTTAGTTAATGTTGAATGAAAACTCATTTTGAAATTAGTTGAAGGACAAAAATAATCTTTTAATATATTTAATTTTAATTCTTTAGGCTTGAAATATTGAATTTAAAATACATATATTTGCAAGCCTATTAAAAAAACATTAATTTAAATAAGAAATAAAATGACTAAAGCTGAAATTGTAGCTAAAATTTCCAATGATTTAGGAATAGAAAAAGGAGATGTACTAGCAACTGTTGAATCTTTTATGAGCGAAGTTAAAGGATCGTTAGAGACTGGAGAAAATGTTTATTTAAGAGGATTTGGGAGTTTCATCATCAAAACTAGAGCAGAGAAAATAGGAAGAAATATTTCTAAAAATACGTCAATCAAAATCCCTGCACACAACATACCGGCGTTTAAACCTTCTAAAGTATTTATCGAAGGCGTAAAATCTAAGGTTAAAGTAAACTAATAATATAAACTAATTTTTAAAAATCACATTTATGCCAAGCGGTAAAAAACGTAAAAGACATAAGGTAGCAACGCACAAGCGTAAAAAAAGACGTCGTGCTAACCGTCACAAGAAGAAGTAATTTGAAAAAGTAGCATACGCTACTTTTTCGATTTATTTTCGGAACGTTCATTGATATCTAATTCATGCTAAAATTCAGTTACACCTTGCTGGATACATGAGTTTACTGCATTAAATCCTGTCAAATCTTAGTATTTGGATCCATTATTATGGCCCTATATAAGATTATACTCCTGTAGTAATCTATGGGAATGAATCAAGAAAAATATTTTATAATCCATCTATACAATTATGTATAGATATAAATTAACACCCATGAATAAAGAATTAATAATTCGATCAAATTCAGACAATGTTGATTTTGCCTTATTAAAGGATGGAAAACTAATTGAATTTCAAAATGACGAAGATAACAGCAAATTTTCTGTTGGCGATGTGTTTTTAGCCAAAGTAAGAAAATCTGTTCCGGGTCTCAACGCTGCATTTGTTAATGTAGGGTATCATAAAGATGCATTTTTGCATTACCATGATTTAGGGCCTAAGCTTCCAACATTGATGAAATTCATGAAACGTGTAAGCACAGGTAAACTAAAAGATTACTCTTTAAAAAACTTTACTTTTGAAGAAGACATAAAAAAAGACGGAAGTATTGACAGTATTATAAAGTCAAACCAGTCTATATTGGTTCAAATTGCAAAAGAACCAATCTCAACAAAGGGACCTAGAATCAGTTCCGAAATTTCACTTGCAGGACGTTATTTGGTTCTTGTTCCTTTTTCTGACCGTATTTCAATTTCTCAAAAAATTGAAAGTAGAAAAGAAAAAGAACGCCTTAAACGCCTCGTAAGAAGCATAACTCCCAAAGGATTTGGGGTCATCATTCGAACAGTAGCTACCGATAAAAAAGTAGCAGAACTCGATAAAGACCTTCAAAACCTATATTCAAAATGGGAATCTATTTGTAAAGCAATCCCACGCGCACATACGCCAAGTAAAGTTCTTGGTGAAATGAATAAAGCGTCCTCTATTCTTAGAGATATTTTTAATGATACCTTTACTGGTATTACAGTGGATGACGATTTGCTTTTTAATCAAATTAAAGATTATGTACATGAAATTGCACCTCACAAAGAGGCAATTGTGAAATATCACAATCCTAAAACCCCCATTTTTGAGAAATTTGGGATCGAAAGACAAATTAAAACTTCATTTGGAAAAACCGTTTCAATGGCGCGTGGCGCTTATTTGATTATTGAGCATACCGAAGCACTTCATGTGGTCGATGTCAATAGTGGAAACCGTTCAAGTAAAGAAAGAAACCAAGAAGCGACTGCTCTAGAAGTCAATATACTTGCTGCAACCGAACTTGCACGCCAATTTAGATTGCGTGATATGGGCGGAATTATTGTAGTCGATTTTATTGATTTAAACAAAGCAGAGAATCGCAAAAAACTCTTCGATCATCTTAGAAATGAGATGAAAGATGATAGAGCCAAACACAAAATATTACCTCCAAGCAAATTTGGGTTAATACAAATCACAAGACAACGTGTTCGGCCAGTAATGAACATTAAGACCAAGGAAGCTAATCCTAATGGTATTAATGGTGCTGAAGTAGAAGCACCCATTGTGCTGATTGATAAAATTAATCATCAGCTGGATCAAATTATGAAAAAAGGCTATAAAAAAGTGACTTTAAACACACACCCTTTTATAGCAGCCTTTATTACAAAAGGCTTCCCGTCCATACGTTCAAAATGGTATTTTGAACATAAAAAATGGGTTAAAGTAATGCCAAGAGATGCTTACACATATCTGGAGTTTCATTTTAAAAATGAAAATGGCAAAACCATTAAACTGTAAAAAAAGCCTCGCATTAGCGAGGCTTTTTTTTTGGAGTTTTTTGAGGAATTACCAATGGAGTAGTAAGTTTTCGGGACATAAAATGTTGTAAAAAAACCCTGTGAGTATCATCTCACAGGGTTTTTTATTTATGATATAATTAGAGTAATCCTAAAGTCTAGGACACTATTGTATTAGGTGTTGTTATTTGATTGAGAAATCAAAAACAGATTGATTTGTACGTCCAGTAGGCACATTTCCTTGATAAATAAAGCAATACTCTCCCGGCTCTAAACGCTCAGGTACTACTGTAAATTTGTTATTTCCAATAGTTTCGATTTTGAATGGAATTGAAGCTTTTGGATCGATACCATTACTGCTTGTAAACATATTAGATTTTGAAGTGATAACTTCTCTAAGATTTTTAGATTTCTTAACTCTCATTTTTACTAACACAAACTCATTTGGAGAGGTTGCAACTCTAAACCACCAGTTAAATAATCCAGGTTTCTCACCTTGAAAATTTTGCATATTATCTGCGCCAGTATCAGGACTAAATATGAACGTGAATTCTGGCTTTGTTGAATTAATAACATTGTTAGAGGTTCTTTTTGGTAATTGAGATTTTACTTTGGCGTTAATCAAACCAGACACTAATTGTTGTGCCACTGCATTTTGATTAGTTCCAGAAAATACAGAAGCCAAAATTGGTTTCGTAGTATCGTCTGCTGCTAAGTAATAAATCCCTGTTTTGGATTTTGTACTAAACTGTGCTTTTTGCATTACTAAGGCAATCACCTCAGAAGATACGCCAGATTTTTTGAGCTCTGATAGCGCAGATATTGATGCGTCAAAATCAACATCAGAAGCGTTGATTTTACTCATAATAATAGTCTCATCAAATCCTAATTCTTTCATTTGAATTATAGATTCATTTGTAACGACTTCCTGAGCGTACGTAAATTGAGTTGTTACTGCAAGTAACAAGATTGATAGTATTAATTTTTTCATAATAAAAGTTTAAATTGGATTTCAAAGGTATAACAAAAAATATTAAAAAGAAATGTGTTTCTTTGTTAAGAATTTTAAACCATAAAATGACAGGAACCGTTTATAAATCCACAGGGAGTTGGTACTCTATCAAAACTCCAAATGGAGACTTCTATGAATGCCGTATAAAAGGAAAATTCCGAATTCAGGGTATTAAAAGTACAAACCCTTTAGCCGTTGGCGATCGTGTAGATTTTGATTTAGAAACGAGTAACAATACCGAAACAGGAGTTATTACTACTATTCACCCCCGTCAGAACTATATTGTTAGAAAATCAGTCAACCTCTCCAAACAAACGCACATTATTGCCAGTAATATAGATCAAGTTTTTTTATTAATCACTATTGATAACCCTCCAACCTTTACAAGTTTTATAGATCGTTTTTTAGCAACATCAGAAGCTTATGCGATTAAAGCTGTTTTATTGTTCAATAAAGCAGATGTTAATGACGAAGCTACTCAGCAAATTGTTGAAGGTCTAACTGCTCTCTATGAAAGTATCGGTTATCAATGTTTAAGTATTTCAGCTGTAAGTGGAACTAACCTAGAAGCAGTCAAAACATTAATGACGGGCAAATCAAGTATGTTTGCTGGACATTCAGGTGTTGGAAAGTCAACTTTAGTCAATGCCATTGAACCGGGCTTAAATATTAAAACAAAAGAAATCTCAGAGCAACATAAACAAGGACAACATACAACGACCTTTGCGGAAATGTTTGACCTTAGCTTTGATGCTCAAATTATTGACACTCCTGGGATCAAAGGCTTTGGAGTAGTTGATATGGAGCCTTCAGAAATTGACAATTATTTTCCAGAGTTATTTGCACTAAAACAAGGCTGTAAATTCAACAACTGCTTGCATTTACACGAGCCACAATGTGCTGTGAAATCAGCGCTCGAAAACAATCAAATTGCAGCATCGCGCTATAAAAGCTACATCCAAATCTTGGAAGGCGATGAGGAGCATTACCGAACTGACAATTACGAGCCAAAATGAGAGCAGTGATTCAACGCGTATCTCAAGCTAGTGTAACTATTGATAATACTAAAGTAGCAGAAATAGGACCGGGGTTATTAGTATTCTTAGGAATTATTGACAGCGATACTTCAGAAGATATTCTATGGTTGAGCAACAAACTGACCAATCTCCGTATTTTTAATGATGCGGACGGCGTCATGAACACTTCTCTTAAAGATAGCCAAGGAGCCGCCATTGTGGTGAGCCAGTTTACATTGTATGCCCAAACCAAAAAAGGCAACCGCCCCAGTTATATCAAAGCGGCAAAACCAGAAGTAGCCAAACCACTCTATGAGCAATTTGTTCGGCAATTTGAAACCGATTTAGAGCAAACAGTCCAAACGGGCGAATTTGGCGCCGACATGAAAGTTGCCCTGTTGAATGATGGTCCCGTCACAATTATTATAGACTCAAAAACTAGGGAGTAAGACTTTTTTTATTGAAAGTGATTTTTGCTAATATAATTTGATTTCTTTTGAACATTGACTAGTTTAGTGTTTTAATAATTTCTCATAAATGGAACTTCAACACGCACAAAAAACCGTCGATAACTGGATCAAAGCCCATGGCGTTCGCTATTTTAATGAACTCACCAATATGGTGCAACTCACTGAAGAAGTCGGAGAAGTCGCACGGATTATTTCCAGACGCTATGGAGAGCAAAGTGAAAAAGAAAGCGATAAAAATAAAGACCTTGGTGAAGAATTAGCCGATGTTTTATTCGTTGTTCTTTGTTTAGCCAATCAAACTGGTGTAAATTTGCAAGAGGCTTTTGATAAAAAGCTAGAAATAAAAACCAAACGGGATCATAACCGTCATCATAGCAACGAAAAACTAAAATAGATTTTGCATCTTTTCCTTCAAAATTCAAGCATAAACCCAAGTACAAATATTACAATTACAGGGTCAAAAAGTGAGTCTAACCGACTCTTATTACTAAAAGCACTTTTTAAAGATTTAGACATTCAGAATGTTTCTAATTCGGACGACAGTCAGTATATGCTCAAAGCATTAAATTTTGAAGCGACTACAGTAGACATCCACCATGCCGGAACTGCTATGCGTTTTTTGACCGCCTATTTTGCCACTTTAGAAGGACGAACCACACTGTTGACGGGGTCTCAACGAATGCAAGAACGTCCGATTAAAATTCTAGTGGATACCTTAAGAGCACTAGGCGCAGACATTGAATATGACAAAGAAGAAGGCTATCCGCCGTTGCGTATTACAGGAAAAACTTTATTAAAAGACGAGGTTCGAATGAAAGCCAATGTTAGTAGTCAATATATCTCTGCATTACTATTGATGGCCACAAAACTTAAAAAGGGATTGACATTACATCTTGATGGCAAAATCACGTCGGTTCCCTACATCAATATGACGCTATCCTTACTAAATCAATTGGGTGTTGAAACTAGTTTTGAGGGGCAAGTCATCCAGGTAAACCCCTATTTGGAGACCGTTTCCAAAACTTTTACTGTAGAATCTGATTGGTCATCAGCGTCCTATTTTTATAGCATTATAGCATTAAGCGCTGTGGGAACTCAGGTTAATTTAAGTACATACAAAAAAGACAGTTTACAAGGCGATGCAGTATTGCAAGAAATTTATGCGCAGTTGGGTGTTAAAACTAGTTTTGAAGGCGCGCAAATCAACTTACAAAAAGTTAATACTAGCCTGTCTGAATGCTTAGATTTAGATCTTGCCAATGCGCCAGATATCGCGCAAACAATTGTAGTAACCTGTCTAGGGCTTCAGGTAAAATGTAATCTAACAGGCTTGCACACACTGAAAATTAAAGAGACAGACCGTTTGCAAGCGCTTAAAAATGAAATTTATAAGTTTGGAACGTCCATTGAGATCACCAATGATAGTTTACATCTTTCAGAACTTCACCCATTAAAACCGGGAGCTGTTATAGAAACCTATAATGATCACCGTATGGCAATGGCGTTTGCACCCCTAGCATTGCGCACATCATTTTCAATAAATGAGGCAGAAGTGGTTTCAAAATCCTTTCCTGATTATTGGGATAATTTAGAGGAATTAGGGTTCAATATTTCCAAAACCAAAAAATAAAGGTTCAATTACTTGACAAGGCCTATTTTGAGGTTGTATATTCGCAGCTTGATACTTAAAAACCAAGCATGAAATTATCGCATTTTAACTTTGAATTACCAGACGAATTATTAGCAGAATATCCTGCAGAAAACAGAGATGAGTCTCGACTCATGGTCTTGAACAGGAAAGAGCAAACCATCGAACATAAAATGTTTAAAGATTTGATCAATTATTTTGATGAGGATGATGTGATGATTCTTAACGACACCAAAGTATTTCCGGCAAGACTGTTTGGGAATAAAGAAAAAACGGGTGCTCGTATCGAAGTTTTTCTTCTTAGAGAGCTCAATGCAGAACAACGTCTTTGGGATGTATTAGTAGATCCCGCCCGAAAAATTAGAATTGGTAATAAATTATACTTTGGTGAAGATGAATCTTTAGTTGCTGAGGTTATTGATAATACAACATCAAGAGGTCGTACCCTTCGTTTTTTGTATGATGGATCTTATGAAGAATTTAGAAAAAAACTAACTGAACTTGGTCAAACTCCGTTGCCAAAATATATCAACCGAGAAGTTGAACCAGAAGATGAAGAGCGTTACCAAACAATTTATGCTAAAAATGAAGGTGCAGTTGCAGCGCCAACCGCAGGACTTCACTTTTCTAAGCATTTATTGAAACGTCTAGAAATCAAAGGTGTTAATTTTGCTGAAATCACGTTACATGTCGGCTTAGGAACCTTTAACCCTGTTGAAGTCGAAGATCTTTCTAAACATAAAATGGATAGTGAAGAAATTATTATTCCTGGAACTACAGCCACAACGATTAATAAAGCATTGGATGAAAAACGCCGTATCTGTGCTGTTGGAACCACGGCTATGCGTGCTATTGAAAGTTCGGTGTCTTCTAAAGGTAATTTAAACGAGTATGCCGGATGGACCAATAAATTTATTTTCCCTCCTTTTGAGTTTTCAATTGCAAACTGTATGATTACAAATTTTCATACACCAAAATCAACACTATTAATGATGACTGCTGCATTTGGAGGTCATGATTTTGTGAAAAGAGCTTACGAAGAAGCCGTTAAAGAAAAATATAAGTTTTACAGCTACGGTGATGCCATGCTAATCATTTAATAAACGTTAAAAGCCTCATAACAGAGGCTTTTTTTATCTCCATCAATTATTCACCTGATATGAGTTCCATTAAAAAAGACATACGTGCATTGTCTAAAGAAGACCTTCGATCTTTTTTCACAACGCAAGGCGATCAAGCGTTTAGAGGCACACAAGTCTATGAATGGCTTTGGCAAAAAGGGGCACATCACTTTGATGACATGACCAACTTGTCAAAAGATACGCGTCAGATGTTAGATGCAAACTTTAGCATCAATCACATTAAAGTGGATTCAATGCAACGAAGCTTAGACGGCACAATTAAAAATGGTATTCGTCTTCATGATGGAATGATTGTAGAATCAGTTTTGATTCCGACGGCCAAACGATCCACTGCTTGTGTATCGTCTCAAGTTGGCTGTAGTCTAGATTGCAAATTTTGTGCGACTTCGCGTTTAAAACGTATGCGAAACCTCAATCCAGATGAGATTTATGATCAAGTCGTAGCTATCGATAAACAAAGTAAATTATACCACGATCGCCCACTTTCCAACATTGTATTTATGGGAATGGGAGAGCCGTTGATGAATTATAATAACGTCCTTAAAGCTATTGATAAAATCACCTCCAAAGAAGGATTAGGGATGTCTCCAAAGCGTATTGTAGTATCCACATCTGGAGTGCCAAAAATGATTAAAAAAATGGCAGATGATCAGGTTAAATTTAACTTGGCCGTGTCTCTTCATTCCGCAATTGATAGTGTCCGAACATCTATTATGCCGTTTAATGAAACCTTTCCTTTAAAAGATTTAAGAGAATCACTACAACATTGGTATGCAGCCACCAATCGCATTATCACTTATGAATACGTCGTATGGGAAGGCATTAACGATACTAAAACCGACATTGACGCGCTGATAAAGTTCTGTCAATTTGCGCCTAGTAAAGTCAATCTTATAGAATACAATCCCATTGATGACGGCATCTTTCAACAGGCCAATTCTACTGCTATCGACTTATATGTATCAATGTTAGAAGCAAAAAACATTACGGTCACTGTTCGCCGTTCACGTGGCAAAGATATTGATGCTGCTTGTGGACAACTCGCCAATAAAGACAAGGCCTAGAAACGTAGCCTCAAAAAAAACTTAAGGAGCAGGATTTGGGATTGTTGCGTGAATAGCATCAATACGATCTAAAGTTTCCTGCGTGAGTTCAGTGTTAATACTCTCTATATTTTCTTTAAGCTGATCCAAATTAGTGGCGCCAATAATGTTGCTCGTTACAAATGGTCTTTGGTTTACAAAAGCTAAAGACAATGTTGTTAAACTTATCCCTAAGTTTTGAGCTAATTTCATATACTGCTTGGTTGCTTCAGTGGATTGTGTACTGCTATAGCGAGCAAAACGCGGAAATAATTTTAGACGTGCATTATCGGCAGCAGTACCCTCAATATATTTTCCAGACAGTACGCCAAAGGCTAAAGGAGAATAGGCTAAAAGCCCAATGTTTTCTCGCAAAGACACTTCTGCTAAATCGCCTTCATACACACGATTCAATAACGAATAGGCATTTTGAGCTGTACTAATAGCGGTTAGATTGTCTTTTCTGATTTCTTCTACATAACGCATTGTACCCCAAGCTTTTTCGTTAGAAATACCAATGGCTCTGATTTTACCAGCATCGACAAAACTTTCTAATGCATGTAAAACGTCATTAAAATTATCAACCCATGGATCGTTTGGACTTGGCTTAAAATCTCGTACTCCAAAAGTATTGGTATGACGCTCTGGCCAATGGAGTTGATACAAGTCGATGTAGTCTGTTTGTAAGCGTCCGAGTTCCAAATCGATTGCTTCTTTAATGGTATTAGCACTAAATCCAGAGGTTCTAATATGGGCAGTGTAGTCGCCAATTCCTGCAATTTTACTTGCTATTATAACCTTATCTCTAGTGTTGTTTTTTTTAAGCCAGGTACCAATATACTTACTCGTTAGTCCTTGAGTTTCTGCCGTGGCAGGCACCGGATACAGTTCCGCCGTATCAATGAAATTAACCCCGTGATCGAGCGCATAATCCATTTGTGCATGGCCTTCCGCTTCTGTGTTTTGGTTTCCCCAGGTCATCGTTCCTAGGCATATTTTACTTACTTTAATAGCTGTACTTGGAAGTGTGGTGTATTTCATTAATCGTTATTTAAAAGCTTTGATATTTCGTCTAATTTTGGGGTTAATACGATTTCAATTCGTCTGTTTTTGGATTTCCCTTCAGTCGTTTCGTTTGAAGCAATTGGCGCAAATTCGCCACGGCCAGCCGCTGTTAAGCTTTTTGGATTGATCGCGGTATTTTCACTCAAAATTTGAACGATTGCAGTGGCGCGTTTGGTGGAGAGATCCCAGTTATTAGCAATTTGTCCACGACTTGAAAAAGGATCATTATCCGTATGGCCTTCGATCAAAACGACAATGTCAGGATTGTCTTCCAAAACGGTTCCTAACTGTTCGATAGCTACACGACCTTCTGTACCAACAGCCCAGCTGCCCGACTTGAACAATAATTTATTTTCCATAGACACATATACTTTTCCATCGCGTTGTTCCACGGTGAGTCCTTTGCCCTCAAAAGCAGTAAGCGCCTTAGAAATCGCATTTTTTAAATCTAGCATTGCTTGATCTTTGGAAGCAATCAGCGCTTCTAATTCCGCAATGCGTTGAGAGCGCTCTTGCATGTCTGCTTCGAGTTTTAAAAGTCGATCATTTTCTGCCTCTAAAGCTAGTTCTTTGGCTTCTAACTGTGCCAAAAGCTCTCTATTTTTTTGGACATTATCAGCGATGGCAATTGAACTATTTTGCTCTAAGGCTGTATAAGCGTCATTCAGAGTATCGTACTTTTTTTGAAGTGCTGTCACATCTTGTTGCAGTTGATTGCGTTCTAAAAGGGTTGCATCATAATCACTTTGCAATTGATCAAACTGATTTTGAAGCGTGTTTTTATCATTTAAAACCCCTTCACTATCGGCATTTAAAGTGTCATAATCATTTTTAAGGGTTGTGTACTTCCCTTCTAATTCCTTATAAAGTTTTGAGGACACACATGAAATAGTTGTGAAGCTTAGAACGGTTAAAATTAAGAGTCTTTTGATCATTGTATGTTAATTTATTAAATTATGTTTTATTGTAATTCAACTAAAACAGGACAGTGGTCACTATGAACTGCTTCAGACAGGATAACGGCGCGTTTTAGTTTTTCGTGTAAGGGTTGCGAAACTAATGTATAATCCAATCGCCACCCTTTGTTGTTGGCGCGTGAATTGGCGCGGTAACTCCACCAGCTATAATTATGAGGTTCTGAATTAAATTCGCGAAACGCATCTATAAAACCATTCCCCAAAAATCGGGTCATCCATTCACGTTCTTGAGGTAAAAAACCAGAAACATTTTTGTTTCTTACGGGATCATGAATGTCAATTGCTTGATGACAAATGTTATAATCGCCACAAATTATCAGGTTAGGCGCTTCTTTTTTAAGCGTATTTATATAGTCTTGAAACAAGTCCATATACTCTAACTTATGTTCTAAGCGTGCCAAATTGGTGCCCGAAGGCAAATATAGACTCATCACCGAAACACCATCAAAATCTGCTCGGATATTACGACCTTCAAAATCCATAGATTCAATTCCAGTCCCGTACTCCACATGAGTTGGTTTTGTCTTCGATAATATAGCCACTCCACTGTAGCCCTTTTTTTGAGCACTAAACCAATAGTTATATGCATAGCCTGCAGCTTCAAAAACACTTAAATCCAGTTGGTCTTCTTGTGCTTTAATTTCTTGTAAACAGATCACATCTGGATTGGCACTTTTAAGCCAATCTATAAAGCCTTTCTTGAGCGCTGCTCTAATTCCATTAACGTTATAAGAAATAATTTTCATCTATTGTGATAATAATTTTAGCTAAAATAATTAATAGAGTACTTTTACCCTAAATATTTAGTCTTGTTTTAACGCAAACTATCAACAAAATATTTTAGGATGTTTTTAGTTTAAGAGTCATGATGAAGCATTGTTTGATCGTTTTATTCCTTTTATCCCTCACAGATTCCTGGTCGCAAGAGGGATTGTCTCTGTATAGAATAAAAAAAATAGCAGTCAAGGATACCATTCAAATTGATAGTGTGAGTATCAACCCTTCTAAATTTTCTGTAACAAATTTAAAAAATGAGCCTATTCAGGATTCATTATACACTATAAATTTTGAAGCTGCTGTGCTGACTTTTTCTAATCCGATAGATGCAGATTTTATTATAGTCAAGTATTTAAACTATCCAAAATTTATAACTAAAACCTATCAAGAATTAGATGAACGCATCATTGTAAATAGTACAGGAAGCCTTCAAAAACTATATCAATTATCGCAACCGAATTCGAAACGTACGGTTGCGCCTTTTGATGGTTTAGCTTCTTCAGGAAGTATCTCTAGAGGGGTGACTATTGGGAACAATCAAAATTCGGTATTAAACAGTGAGCTTGATCTTCAGATTAGCGGAAAGTTAAATGATAAAGTGACCTTACGGGCTTCGATTCAAGACTCAAATATTCCACTTCAAGAAAGTGGATATTCACAGCAGTTGGATGAATTTGACCAAGTGTTTATCGAAGTTTTTAGTGACCGTTGGGGGATTAGAGCAGGGGATATTGATTTAGAGAATTCAGAGTCTTATTTCTCAAAATTTTCTAAACGGGTTCAAGGGCTTTCATTAACGACTAATTTTAAAACTCAAGATTCGGAATTTACTGCTTATGCTGCGGGAGCTCTTGTTCGTGGCCAATTCTCCTCAAGCCAATTTGTTGGACAGGAAGGGAATCAAGGACCATATAAATTGGTAGGCCCAAACAATGAACTTTATGTTTTAGTTGTCTCTGGAAGTGAAACGGTTTTTGTCAATGGAGTTCCTTTGAGTCGTGGCGCCACAGAAGATTATATCATTGATTATAATGCTGGGGAAATCATATTTAATGCGACCTATCCGATAACGTCTGAAATGCGAATTACCGTAGATTATCAATATAGTGAACGCAATTATTCTCGGTTTATAGGCTATGCGGGCAGTCATTATAAAACTAACAAATGGACACTTGACGTCTCTGCTTACACTGAAAATGACATAAAAAATCAGCCGCTTCAACAAGCTTTAAACTCAGATCAAGTTACTATTCTATCCAATGCTGGAGATGACCAATCCTTAATGACTGCGCCATCAGCATCCATAGAGCCCTATAACGAAAACCGAATTTTATATAAAAAAACTATTAATAATGGCGTAGAGGTTTTTGAATTTTCAACCAATCCCGAAGACGAATTATACCGCGTAAATTTTACGGCCGTAGGGTCTCAGCTAGGAAATTATATTATTAGGAGTTCCAATGCGATTTCTAATATTTATGAATATGTAGCTCCTATCGCAGGACTTAAACAAGGCGATTACGAACCCATTGTTCAGCTAGTCGCACCCGTCAAATTACAGTTAGCTGTTGTTAAAGGGGCTTTTATCCCCAATGAAAAAACAGCTATCGATTTTGAGTTTGCCGCTAGTAAAAATGATTTAAATTTATATTCAGCATTAGAAGATGAAAATAATACTGGTGTTGCAGGTCAATTCTCTTTAGCACATCAATTGCTTAAAAGCACAGGGGAATGGGCGTTAAATGTTACTTCTGACATTGATTATATTCAATCTAATTTCAGAACAATTGAACGCCTTTATCAGCCAGAATTTAATCGGGATTGGAATATTGAAATGTTTAACAATAGCCAACGTCTGTCTGACCTTGGAGATCAGCTATTTGCTAGGGTTGGAGCTCAATTCACACATGCAGAAAAAGGCGTGTTAAAGTATCAATTTCAACAGTTAAACTATGGCGATAATTATGATGGGAGTCGTCATTTATTTTTTACAAAACTAAATTTAAAACGCTTTCAATTCTTCTCGAACTCGAGTGTATTGAAGACGGATGGATTAATTACGAGTTCTATGTTTTACAGGTCAGATAATCGATTTAAATATAGCTACAAAAAAGGGTGGTCAGGAGTAAATTTCTCTACAGAACACAATGAAAAAAAGAAAGTTGAGTTAGAAGTGCTAGATCCTATTAGTCAAAAATTTCAAGCTTATGAAGTGTTTACAGGTATTGGCGATTCCACCAAAGTGTTTGTAAAATTAGGATATATACACAGAGTAAACGATAGTATTCAGAACAACCGCCTTTCAAAAGTGAATACATCCAATACGTATTATTTGGATTCGAAATGGATTCAAACTAAAAACACAACTCTGAGTTTATACGCCAATTATAGAGAATTTAAAACCACAAACAATTCAAGCCCCTCACAGAAATCAATCAACTCTCGATTGCAATACAGTCAAAAATTAGCCAATAATGGCATCTATTGGAATACACTTTTTGAAACGAATGCAGGCCGCTTGCCACAACAGGATTTTACGTATGTTGAGGTAGAAGCTGGACAAGGTACTTTTGTTTGGTTTGACTATAATGAGAATGGCATTCAAGAATTAGAAGAATTTGAAGTGGCGCAATTTCAGGATCAAGCGACCTATGTACGCGTATTGTTACCCAACCAAGTTTATATCCGTACCCATCAAAATAAACTGAGTCAATCCTTGACCTTAAACCCAATTCAATGGGCCAACTCGCCAATTGCTTCTAAAAAATTCTGGTCTCATTTCTATAATCAAACGACATTTCTAATTGACAGAAAAGATAAAAACAACAGCGAATCTATCCGTTTAAACCCATTTCATACAACGGAAGAAGAGCAGTTAGCATTGCAATCAAATTTCAGAAATCAGTTGTTTTATAATCGAGGAAAACAACACTATACAGTCTCGTATAGCTACTCAGAATCCAAAGCACGCAATGTATTGTCCTTTGGTTATGTAGAACAATACACTTTGAGTCATCAGATAAATTTTTCACATAAAATTCAAAACCAGTGGTTACTTAGTTTACAAGCTAATGCAGATCAAAATAGGAGTGAAAGCGAGAATTTTTCCTCAAAAAATTATCAATTAAAAGAATCACTTTTGAGCCCTAAGTTATCCTATTTGTTAGATGACAATAAACGATTTGATGTGTTTTATCAACACCAAAAAAAGAACAATTCTATTGGAGATATGGAACAATTATCTCAGGAAAAATACGGCGTATCGTTTACACTTACTCAAAATCAGAAAGCGGCTATTACTGGAGAGTTTAATTATTTTTCAAATACATTTTCTGGAAGTCCAAACACGCCAGTTGCTTACCAAATATTGGAAGGTTTACAGCCAGGCACTAACTTTACATGGTCATTGATAGCACAAAAAAAACTGACTAAGTTTTTAGATTTGAACCTAAATTACTTTGGAAGAAAGAGCGAAACCAGTCGAACCATTCATACAGGAACAGTGCAGTTGAAAGCTTATTTTTAAATATTTTGGTATAGTTTTTGTTAAAATAAGTGAAACCCAAATTAATTACACTTATGAACAAATCACTCCTTATTTTATCTCTTTCCGTTTCTATCGTTTCAGTGAAAAATGTGCTTTAAACTGTGTTTTCACGCCAACACTATTGAGGTAATCCGCGGTGAACCAATAATCAGTACCTGTAAGTTGCGCTCCATTAAACGCACCGCTC